>ENA-UOYA01000073-UOYA01000073.1-activated-sludge-metagenome-genome-assembly--contig:-NODE-73-length-129258-cov-8.682144_pt1 | contig 129258 bp, 126 predicted proteins | sample MGYA00238163_ERZ764804 | MGnify/ENA primary metagenome ERZ764804 (study PRJEB28919, sample SAMN05720223) | activated sludge metagenome | isolation source: Anaerobic digester | place: Hong Kong... | reverse complement strand
GTGGACCTAGGCAGAATCGAACTGCCGTTTACGCATTGCAAATGCGTCGTTCTACCACTAAACTATAGGCCCTTATTAAATTTTATTAATTAAATAAAAAATTGCTATTCCAAAAGCAACAGAAACATTTAAAGATTCTTTTTTGCCACAAAGCGGAATTTCTAAAATTTTATCTGATAAATTTAAAACTTTTTTAGGCAATCCCCTTCTTTCCTCTCCTAATAAAAGGACATATTTTTCTTTTTTATTCGGTCTAAATTTAAACAGATTTACTGAATTTTTGTCTTGTTCTAATGATAAAATTTTATACCCTTGTTTTTTTAAATTTTTAATTAACGGAATTATTGATTTTTTCCTTTCAAAAGAAATATTTTTTTCTGCGCCTAAAGAAACTTTTGTAAATTTTTCATTAATTTCATTATATTTGTCGTATGGTCCGGGAGTAATTCCGCAAAGATAAATCTTTTTTAATCCAGATGCTTCCAATGTTCTTGTAATTGAAGCAACATTATAAACGCTTCTGATATTATAAAGAACTACTTCTATTTTTACCATATTTTTTTATTTTGGCAAATTTAATTTAATTTAAATAAAGAAATAAAAAAGAAAAAAACAGAACTTAAAATAATTAGAGGTCCGGCTTGAATTCCAGTTATTTTGAAAAGAAAAATTCCAATTAAAGCGCTTAATATCCCGAATAAAACGCTTAAAAAGGAAAATTGAGATAAATTTTTGCTTAAATTTCTACTTGTAGCGGCTGGAATGGCAACAAGAGCCGCAGATAAAAGCCCGCCAACAATTTTTGTTCCCAAGGCAACAATAATAGCAATTGAAAGCAGATACAGAAAATTGTATTTTTTAATATTAATTTTCTCTATTTTTGCCAAATCTTCGGAGATATTAATTAAAATAATTTTTTGATAAATTTTTTTAACTATAAAAAATAAAAGTAAAGATAAAAATAAAGTAAATAAAACATCAGAAAAATTTACTTTTGAAATATCTCCAATAAATGCTTGTTCTAATTCGTCATGATCTAAAGGAAAAAATAAAAAAGTAATTGCAACACCTAAAGTAAAAACTATTGCTGTCAAAGTTTCTGTTGGCAGTTTTGTTTTTATTTCAAAATACCAAATTAATATCATTCCCAAAATAATAAATAAAAAAGCGCACAAAGAAATATCTAATCCATAAAGCAATCCTAAGGCTACTCCCGGAAGCGCTAAATGCCCTAGTGGGTCAATTGATAAAGCCATTCTTTTAGAAATTGTTAATGTTCCTAAATATCCGGCAACTCCTCCAATTAAAATTCCAGTTATTAAAATATATAAAAATTGAAAATCCATTTTATTTTAATGTTTATGGTGTTGATAAATTTTTATTTCTTTATCGTAAAGTTTTTCTAAATTTTGAGAAGTCAAAACTTCTTTTGGTTCTCCTTGGCATATTACATTTTTATTCAAGCAAATTACATAATCAGAAAATTTAAAAACAACGCTTAAATCATGAGTTATAAGAATTATAGTTAATTTTCTTTCTTTATTTATTTTTTCCAGCAAACTATAAATTGTTTCTTCTCCAGAGATATCAATACCGCTTGTTGGCTCATCAAAAAGCAAAACATCAGGGTCATCAATTAAAGCCCAGGCAATTAATATTCTTTGAAATTGGCCCGAAGAAAGATTTCCTATTTTTTTATTTAAAAAATCTTTATTTAGTCCTATTTCTTCTATAATTTTTTCAATTTTTTCTTTAGAAGAATTTTTTAATTTAAAAAAATCTTCTACTGACATTGGCACGTCTTTTATAAACGGCAATCGTTGAGGAATATAACCAATTTTTAATCCTTTTTGCCAAATAATTTCTCCTTCAAAGGGAATGAGTGATAATAAGGATTTAAGTAATGTTGTTTTTCCAGCTCCGTTTGGCCCTAAAATTGTTAAAATCTCGCCTTTTTTTAATTCAAACGATAAATTACTAATTATTTCTTTATTTTCTAATTTTACTTTAAGATTTTTAACTATTAAAATAGGCAAATCTGATTTTTCTGACATAAAAATTAAATTTATTTTATTGATTTTGCCACTTTATCTACGGATAAAATATAAGATGCTTCTCTTAAATTAATTTTTTTCTTTTTTGATAAGAAAAAAACTTCATCAAAAGATTTAGATAATTTTTTTGATAATTCAACAAATGTTTTTTCTTTTTTCCATCTCTTTTTTTCTTTTGATTGAATCCATTCAAAATAAGAAGCAACAACTCCTCCGGAATTTGATAATATATCTGGAACAGAAAAGATTTTTCTTTTTTCTAAAATTCCTTCAGCGTCAGGAGTAATCGGTCCATTTGCCATTTCAATTATATATTTTCCTTTAATCTTTTCAGCATTATTTTTTGAAATAACATTTTCAACCGCTGCTAAAACTAAAACATCAACATTTAACTCTAATAATTGTTTATTTTTAATTTCTTTATCAAAATTTTTAATACAGATTGAAATCTTTCCTGTTCTTTTTTTACATTCTAAAATTTCTTCTATATTTAAACCACCTTCTTTAAAAATCCCGTTATCAACTTCTGAAACAGCTATAATTTTATATCCTTCTTTTTGAGCAAAATAAGCAAAATTAGAACCAACATTTCCAAATCCTTGAATAGCAATAGTTGTTTTTTGAGGATTTAATTTAAAGCTATTTGCTAATTTTTTTAAAATAACTACTCCGCCATAACCTGTTGCCTCTTCCCTGCCTTCTAATCCCCAAAGATTTAAAGGTTTACCGGTAAAAGCGGCAAAAGATTTTTTTCCTGTTAATTTAAAATATTCATCAATCATCCATTCCATAATTTGAGCATTAGTGTTTACGTCCGGAGCAGGTATATCTATATTTTCCCCTAAAAAAGGAAAAATTGCTTTAACATATCCTCTTGATAATTTTTCTAATTCTTTTTTACTTAATTCTTTTGGATTAACAATTATTCCCCCTTTTCCTCCTCCAAAGGGTAAATTTAATAAAGAGCATTTCCAAGTCATTAACATTGATAATGCTTTAACTTCATCTTCGGAAACGTTTTGGTGAAAGCGAATTCCCCCTTTGTATGGACCCAATGCATTATTATGTTGAGAACGAAAACCAAAAAAAACCTTCTTTTTCCCGTTATCTGTTTTTATTGGAATTTGAAATTTAATAATTCTTTGAGGTTCTTTTAATTCTTCTATAATTTCTGTTTTTAGATTTAATTTATTTGCTGTATCTAAAAATTGTTTTTGACAATTTAAAAAAAATTTTTGCTTTTCCATATTAAAAAGTTATTTTAAAATATTATTTATTTTATCAAAAATTTTCCTAAAATTAAACTTAACATTTTGAATATGTTTAAGACAAAATAATATAGTAATTATTTCCAATATGGGTGGGCAGAGGAGGAATCGAACCTCCGACCTCTGCTTTATCAGAGCAGCGTTCTAACCACTGAACTACCTGCCCAAAATTTAAATAATATAGTAATTTTAACAAATAAAAATAAAAAAACAAGATCTTAATAAATTAATAACTTAAATAAAAAAATCGTTCTAAATAAGAACGATTTTTTTATTATTTAAATTTCTTAAAGTTGCTCCGACTTTTTTATTAATCGAAATATTAGGTTTTCGATTAACACCTTTGGGTTAAAAACAGAATTCTCGATTTTTAACACCAGTCGACAAAAAAATAAAGTTAAATGATCCACGAGCAGGTTCCCCTACCCGTGCCTTGTTACGACTTCGCCCCTCTCACTGAGCCTAGCTTATGCCGCTTGAGCGGAATTCGGCTATTCTCAGCTCGCTTGGCGTGACGGGCGGTGAGTACAAGCTTCAGGAACATATTCATCGCCACGTGGCTGATTGGCGATTACTAGCGATTCCGGCTTCATGAGGTCGGTTGCAGACCTCAATCCGAACTGGGGAGCCGTTTGATGAGATTACCTCCACCTTACGGTTTTGCTCATTGTCGGCTCCATTGTATCATGTGTGCCGCCCAGGGCGTCAAAGGGCCATGCTGATTTGGCGTCATCCTCACCTTCCTCCTAGTTGTCCTAGGCAGTTTCCCACGACAAATTAAAACGTAGGATGAGGGTTGCGCATGTTACCCCATTTAAGGGTGCATCTCACGACACATGCTGACGACAACCATGCAGCACCTGTTCCGATGTCCTTGTGAGAAGTTCTTCCTTTCAGAAGAATTTCATCGGAATGTCAAACCCTGGTAAGGTTCTTCGCTTGTTGACGAATTAAGCCACATGATCCACCGCTTGTGTGAAGCCCCGTCTATTCTTTTGAGTTTTAGCCTTGCGGCCGTACTTCCCAGGCAGGACACTTAACGCGTTAGCTTCGCCACTTGAAGGGTCGACACTTCAAATAGCTAGTGTCCATAGTTTAGGGCGTGGACTACAAGGGTATCTAATCCTTTTTGCTACCCACGCTTTCGTCTCTCAGCGTCAGATTTGCCCCAGTTGACTGCCTTCGCATTTGGTGTTCCGGTCGATATCAACGGATTTCACCCCTACACCGACCGTTCCGTCAACCTCTGACATTCTCTATCTTATTAGTTTTCCTCGCATTTTTAAGGTTGAGCCTTAAAACTTTAACGAGAAACTTAATAAGACGCCTACAGACTTTTTACGCCCAATAAATCCGGATAACGCTTGGGGCTCACGTATTACCGCGGCTGCTGGCACGTGATTAGCAGCCCCTTATTCTCCGCTTACTGTCAGCCTTGCGGCTTCCTCAGCGGAAAAAGATCTTTACACCCCGAAGGGCTTCATCAATCACGCGGCGTCGCTCGATCAGGCTTTCGCCCATTGTCGAATATTCTCGACTGCTGCCTCCCGTAGGAGTATGGCCCGTGTCTCAGTGCCATCGTTGGGGAACACACTCTCATGCCCCCTACCTGTCATTGCCTTGGTGAGCCATTACCTCACCAACAAGCTGATAGGCCGCAGACCCATCTCAAAGCGATTTGCATCTTTACTGATAATTTTGAAATTATCAGACTATGGGGAATTAGCCAATCTTTCAACTGGTTATGCCCCACTTTGAGGAAGGTATCTACGTGTTACTAACTCGTTCGCCACTCTCCAGCGCAAGCGCTGAAGCGTTCGACTTGCATGCCTTATCCACGCCGCTAGCGTTCATCCTGAACCAAGATCAAATTCTCAAAAAAATAAATTAAGTCGGAGCAACTTTAAAAAATTTAAATTGTTTTAACTAATTTATTTTTTATTAGTTTTAATGTACTTTCCAAAATAAATCCCGAAGCCATTTAATTTATTAAACATCTTCGGGGTTTATTTTGCTTTTTTAAATGTCTTAAAAATTAATTTTCAATTTAATCTTATTTTTTTATTAATTTTTTAATCTAATACTATTATATTTTTTTAAATTTTTTTGTCAAGAGTTTATAAAGTTTATTTTAAATGAAATATAGAATAAATTATATAACAATTTATATTACATATGATATAATTTATTAATTATTAAAATTTATTTGTATGATATCATCTTTTTTTCTTTTGGTTTTTGAAATATTTTTTGGAATTATTATTTTTGATTTTTTAGATAAAAATAAGAAATTTAATATTTTTGAAAAATTATTATCGTTTGTCGCTATAGGAATAATATTAAGTAATTTTATAATTTTACTGTTTTCTTTGATTTTTAAATCGCTTGATAAAGGTATTTTATTCTTTTTATTTATTTTTTTAGTTTTTTATATTTTTAATTTTAAAAAAATAATTTTTACTTTTCAAGAAATAATTTCTTATTTAAGTTTATGTTTTAAAAATAAAAAATGGTCCTTAAAAGAAAATTTTTATTTAATATTTTTATTAATTTTTATTTTAGTATATTCCTATATTCTTTTTAATGTTTTATCTTCTGATAAAAATAATGATTTTTTTGTTTTTTATCCGATAGCATGGGGCGATAATGCTTTTCATATTTCCTTAATTCAATATTTTAAAAATAATAATAACTTTAATTTGAATCACCCTTTAATTAACGGCTATAAATTAAGCTATCATTTTATAATAGATTTTATTTCTGCTGTCTTTTATAGATTAAATAATAACCTTTTGTTTTCTTTTCGCTTGCCAATGTTTCTTTTTTCTTTAATAAGTGTTCTTTTGCTCTTTCGTTTTTCTTCTAATATTTTAAAATCAAAAAACTGGGCTTTAATTTCAATTATTTTAATTTTTCTTGGTTCTGGGGTAGGGTTTTTATTATTTTTCAACGAGTCAAAAGAAATTATTCAATCGCAAGGGATTGCTTCTTTTTTTGATTTTTTAATGTCATCAGAACAAACATATACTCAAATTGAAAATTTAAATAGAAGTGTTCTTAACAATATTCAATGGATAGTTCCCTTAATTTCATTTTTTACCCATCAAAGAAGTTTTTCACTGGGATTTTGTTTATTTTTAATTATTCTTTTATCAATTTATTATTATGGAAAAGATTATAATTTTTGGCGGTTTGGGTTAATTGCTGGTTTGCTTCCTTTTTCTCATGTTCATACTTTTTTCTCTTTATTTATTATAATGTCAGTATTATTGTTTTTTAACTTTAAAAACATAAAAGAATGGCTAAAATTTGCAACTTTTACTTTTTTAGTTTCTTTCCCTCAGTTAATTTACCTTAAAAATTTAAAAAATTTTTCTATAAAATTAAATTTCGGTTGGACGTTTTGTTCCCATAATAATTCTTGGTTTTTTTGTGATGATTTAAGTAAAAACTTAATTAATGTTTTCTTTTATTGGTTTAAAAATTTTGGCATTGTTTTTTTGGTTTGGTTTTTATTTATTATTTTATTTCTTTTTACTTTTATTTTTAAAAAAAATAAAATCAAATCTTTTTTTAAAGAAAAAAACAATCTTGGTTTTTTTATCGCAAGCATTTTTTTATTTATTATTCCTAATTTATTTTTATTTCAACCATGGAATTTTGATAACAATAAAATATTATTTTATTGGTGGTTTTTATCTATTATTTTTATTATCCTTCCTTTATTCCAATCTTTATGGAATCTTTCTTTTAGTTTTAAATTTTTAATTATTATTCTTTTGATTTTTTCAACTTTTTCGGGTTTTATTGATGTTTCAAAAATAATAATTTTAAGAGATAGATCCTTTTATTATGCTGATAAAAACAAAGAAAACGAAAAAGCAGTAAATTGGATTAAAAATTTTACAGAAGATAATGCCTTATTTTTGACAAGTTCAAATATTGATGCTCCTCCTATATTTATGGCAGGAAGAAGAATTTATTTAGGTTATGAGGGATGGATTTTTTCAGAAGGTTTAGATTATTTTAAGCATAAAGAAAATATTGCAAAAATTTTAAAAGGAGATATTTCTCTTGCTTGTAAAGAAAAAATAGATTATTTATATCTTGATAATAGATTAAAAAACCAGTATAAAGATATAAATGAAAAATTATTATTAGAAAAAACAAAATTATTATATCAAACAGGAGAGATTAAAATTTTAAAACCAATATGTTTAAATTAATAAAATAAAATTTATGGAAAATATAATTAAAAATTTCCCCTTAATTATTATATTATGTTTATCTTTTTTAACTAGATTTTTGTTTTTAGGTTATCCGCCAGAGGTTGTCTTTGATGAAGTTTATTTTGGTAAATTTGTAAATAGTTATTTTTCACACCAGTATTATTTTGATATTCATCCGCCTTTGGGAAAATTAATTATTTTCTTTTTTGCTAAAATTATTGGCTATCAGGGAAATTTATCTTTTAATGTAATAGGAGAATCTTCAGATAGTTTTTATTTGTTCTTTTTAAGGCTTATGCCGGTTATCTTTGGGATAATTCTTCCTTTTGTAATTTATTTTATTTTAAAAGAAATAGGTTTGTCTAAAAAAGCGTGTTTTTTAGGCTCATTTCTGGTGATTTTTGAAAATAGTTTATTAGTTCAATCAAAATTTATTCTTGTTGATATTTTTCTTTTAGTTTTTGGATTTTTGTCGATTTTATTTTATTTAAAATATAAAAAGTCAAAAGGTAAAAAATCGTTTATTTTTTTAATTTTAACTTATCTTTTTGCTACTTTTGCTTTTAGCATTAAGTGGACAGGTTTATTATTTATTGGTGTTATTTTTCTTTTGCATTTTTTTGAGCTTCTAAATAATTTTAATAAAAAAGAAATAAAAAATTTTTTATTTAAAATTTCTCTTTTTCTTTTTATTTTTTTAATTATTTATTACGCTATTTTTTTAATTCATTTTTCATTGCTATACAAATCCGGAGATGGAGATAATTACATGTCTCTATTTTTTCAAAAAACGCTTTTAGAAAATAAAGTTTCAGAAAATGTAAAACCTTTATCAAATTGGCAAAAATTTATTGAATTAAATAATAAAATGTATTTTTATAACGCAAGTATTAAAAAAAACCATATAAATGGAAGTAAATGGTTTCAATGGCCTTTTGGAATTGAGCCTATTTGGTATTGGACAAAAACAGATAATATAGGTCAACAAAGCGCAAATATTTATCTATTTGGAAATTTTTTAATATATTGGATAATAATTATTTCTATAATTTATTCTTTTTTCTGTTTTTTTAAAAAAGAGAAAAGAGAGAAAATGCCAGATTTTTTATGGGTTTGTCTAATTGGTTGGGTTTCTAATTTATTCCCTTATCTTTTTATTAAAAGAGTTGCTTTTTTATATCATCATTTTCCCTCTTTGCTGTTTGGAATTTTAATTGTTTCTATTTTATACGATAGAATTTACTTTAAATTAAAAGAAAAAAGCTATAGAAAAATAGAAAATTTTATTTATTTTGGATTTCTTTTTTCTGTTTTTTCTGTTTTTTTGATATTAACTCCTTTAACTTATGGATTTTTTATCCCTTCTAAATTTATGCCTTTTTATAATTTTTTAGTTAATTTTTTCTCTTTTTAATTTTAGAAAATAAAAAGAGCCGAGGAGAGGATTCGAACCTCCAACCTATGGTTTACAAAACCATTGCTCTGCCATTGAGCTACCTCGGCAAAATTATTTTTTCTTTTTTATTGATTTCTGTATTTTTTGCCAATAATTTTCAGAAAAATCTTTTTTAGATGCTGATCTGTTTTTTAGATAATTTATCCAATCCCCTATTTTATTTTCAATTTTAAGCAATCTAATTTTTGCTTTTAAAAGAATCTTTTGCAGTATTTTTTCAAATTGAATTTTTTTCTGGTGGCTTTTAAATCCAATAAAGGGATTTTTTAAAAACTTTTTATTATTTTTTTCTTTTTTTATATCTTCTTCAATAATTACTAATTTTGATAAATCAGGAATTTTTTTAATAATAAAAAAAATTATTCCAAAAAAACTTAAAAGTAATAAAAAAATAAAAAATATTATTTCCATAAATAATTAAATTTCATATCGCGTAAATCTTTTGATTAAAATATTCTCTCCTAATTTTGAAATATATTCATTCATAATGTCGTTTATTGTTTTTTCTTCGTCTTTTATCCATAATTGCGATAACAAAGAAACCTTTTCTTTATATTTTTTTAATTTTCCCTCTATAATTTCTTCAATTATTTTATCCGGTTTATTAGAATCTTTTAATTGTTCTTTATAAATTTCTTTTTCTTTATTTATTAAATCTTCTGAAATATCTTCTTCTTTTATAAAAAGCGGATTCATCGCGGCAATTTGAAGACAAATTTCGTGAGATAAATCTTGGAAATCTTTTGATTTTGCAACAAAATCAGATTCGCATCTGATATCTAATAATACCCCTACTTTTTTGTTAGGATGAATGTAGCTTTCAATTATTCCTTGTCCTGTTTGTCTTGAAGATTTTTTTTCTGCAACCTCTTCCCCCCATTTTCTTAAAATTTCTTTTGCTTTTTCTAAATCGCCATTTGTTTTCTCTAAAGCTTTTTTACACTCGCTGATTGAAACTCCTGTTTCTTCTCTAAGTTGTTTTATTATTTCTATTGAAATCATGTTTTTATTTTTTATTCTTTTATAATTTGTTGATTTTTTGCCTTAAGAATAACTTCTTTTACAATATCTAAAATATATTTTATTGAACTAATTGCATCGTCATTTGCGGGTATTGGATAATTTACCAAATCAGGATTAACATTAGTATCAACAATTGCAATAATTGGAATTCCCTTCTTTTTTGCTTCAAGAAGAGCAGTATAGTCTTTTTTAATATCTAAAATAAAAATTGCGTCAGGTAACTTTTCTAAATTTTTAATTCCTCCGAATTTTTTCTCAAGTTCTTTTATTTTTTTATCTAATTTCATTTGTTCTTTTTTGGTATATTTTTCCAATTCTCCTTTTTCTTTTTTTAATTCTAAATTTTTAAAATATTCTATTCTTTTTCTAACTATCTCAAAATTAGTAAAAGTGCCACCGCACCATCTTTCGTTTATATAAGGACAATTTACCTCATTTGCAAAATCTTTTAAAATATCTTTTATTTGAATTTTTGTTCCAACAAAAAGAATTGTTTTATTATTAGAAACAAGCTCATAAATGAAATTTAAAGCTTCTTTTAATTTTTCAGAAGTTTTTTCAATATCAAAAATATGAATATCGTTTTTTACTCCCGATATATATTTTTTCATTTTAGGATGAGTTTTTGATTTTTTATGCCCAAAAATTAATCCTGCTTCTATCATTTTTTCGGTATTTAATTTTAAATCATTTTCTTTAATCATAAAATTTAATATAAATTAATTATTTAAATGTATTTTAAATATTATAATATATTTCTTGATTTTTCAAGAGCAATAAGGTATATATAAATTATATTACAAAAATTAATAATATTTTAAAAATTTATGAAAAAAGATATTCATCCAAAATATTATCCTTCAGCGAAAGTAAGATGTGCTTGCGGAAATACTTTTACTGTCGGTTCAACAAAAGAATATATGGAAGTTGAAATTTGTTCTCAATGTCATCCATTTTATACTGGTAAGGAAAAAATTATTGATAAAATGGGAAGAGTAGAAAAGTTTAAGAAAAGAATGGAAAAAGCAAAGAAATCAAAATAAAACTTAATAATAAATAATTAGTTTATTTATGTCTGATTTTATTTCCGAAATTGAGAATGTAAAAAATGAATACGAAAGTATTTTAAATGAGTTAAGCAATCCTGATATTATTTCTAATTTGGAAAGATTTGAAGAACTATCAAAAAAGAAAAAATCATTAGAAAAAATATTAGATAAATATAACGAATTAGAAGAAATAGAAAAACAGATTGAAGAAAATAAAATAATTTTAAGCTCTGATGAAGAACCAGAAATATTAAGCTTAGCAGAAATAGAAATTACTCAGTTAAAAGAAAAAGAAGAATCTTTAAAAAAAGAATTAGAAAATCTTTTAAAAAAAGAAAAAGAAGGATTAGATTTTTCTTCAATAATTATTGAAATTAGGGCTGGTACAGGCGGAGAAGAAGCATGTCTTTTTGCTGCGGATTTATACAGAATGTATTCAAAATTTGCTAATTCTCAAGGTTGGAAACAGAAAGTTTTAGATTCTCATCCAAGCGAACTTAATGGTTTTAAGGAAATTATTTTTGAGTTATCTGGAGATGATGTTTATGAAAAAATGAGAAACGAAGCAGGTGTCCATAGAATTCAAAGAATTCCAGAAACCGAAAAATCAGGAAGAGTGCATACTTCTACTGCCACAGTTGCTATTTTGCCTAAACCTAAATCAACAGATATTAAAATTAAACCAGATGATATAAAAATTGATTATTTTCGTTCTTCTGGCCCGGGAGGGCAAAATGTAAACAAAAGAGAAACAGCAGTAAGAATAACTCATATCTCAACAGGAATTGTTGTTTCTTCTCAAACTGAAAGAAATCAATTAAAAAATAAAGAGAATGCTTTATCTATTTTAGCTGCTCGTTTATTAGAAAAAAAACAAGAGGAAGAAGTTTCAAAAATTGCTGATAAAAGAAAAACTCAAATTGGAAAAGCAAAAAGAGCAGAAAAAATTAGAACCTATAATTTTCCTCAAAATAGAATAACAGATCATCGCATTAAAAAAAACTTCCATAATATTGAAGATATTATGGAAGGAAATTTAGAATCAATAATAGAATCTTTAAAAGATTATAGTGATTAAAAAACTCCTTGGTTAATCCATGATTGCCATTGATCTGCTTTTTCCATTACTGTTTTTTTATACCATTCCCCTCCGGCACGAGCGCAAGTAGGAGTTAAAGTGCTTGTACCACATAGATAAGCAAGCACTGCTCCTTCTTCTTTTTGACGATTTTTTGTTTGAGCGCCCCAATCAGATAAATAAATGGCAGCGGCTAAAAATGCATCTTTTGCCCTCCATGGATTTGCTGGCCTTATGCCTGTGATACTTTCTACTCTTTGTTTATACCCTAAATTAAGCCATGTATTAGGCATAAATTGAGCTGGACCCATGGCTCCTCCCATTTGAACATTTCCTCCACTTACATAACAAGAAACAGGCGTTGTATTCGCATTTAACCCTAATTCTTTAGTTATTGTTTCAAAAGAAGCCCACTGACTTTTTGGCATTACTGTTTTATAAGTTAGTTCAGGGTGATTACATCTTGTCTGCCCTGAACAATTACATTGTCCAACATTTGTGCCTAATGCAGATTCAAGTTCCAATAATCCTAAAATTAAAGCTGGACGAACTCCTCCTGTAACATCTCCAGCCCATTTTGCTAATTCATATAATTCTTTATTTGTTTTAGGCACTTCTAATCCAGGTAAAGTTAATTGATAAATTCTATTTCTTATTTCGTTTGCTCTTTTTTCAAGCGCTTGTTTTTCCTGGAGATATTTTTGATACTGAGCTTCTGTCATTTTTAATAATTTTTCCTGTTCTTTTCTTGCTTCTTCGCTTTGCTGTTTTTGCAAAGTTTGTACTTTTACAGTGCGCGATAAATCTGTTTTTTCTTCATCTAATTTTTGTTTTTGATTTTCTAAATTGCTTTTTAATTCTTTAATACTTTTAAGATACTCTTGATTTTTGTAATGCAGGGATTCAAGAGATGTTAAATTTATAAAAAAATCAGAAAGTTTCTCTTCTGATAAAAGAATTTCAAAAAGAAATTTTTTATCTTCTTCGTTTATTTCTTTTAATAAAGAAGATATTTGTCCTTTTATTTTTTCAATTTTTTCTTCTAATTCTTGGATTGATAATTCAGTATCTTTAATTTGATATGTTAAATCTTTTATAATAAGGTTTCCTTTTTGAATTTGGAGGTCTAACTGATTAATTTTTGATTTTATATTATAAATTTGATTTTGAAGAGTTTTCTTTTCCTGTTCTGTTTTTGTAATATCTTTTTCATATTGAGCAATTTTATCTTCTAATTCTTTTAATTCTTGTTCCAATTGTACTTTTTCTTCTTCTGCTTTTTGATTTTCTGCTTTTTGAGATTCAAGAGTAGTTTGAGCAAAAATAAAAATTACAGGTAAGATAAAAAAAATAAATATTATAAAAACAAAAATAAATAAATTTTTTTCTTTATTTTTTTTAATCATAATTTAAATTTTATTCAGTTGCATTTTCTTCAATTTCTTCCTTTCTTTCTTTTTCAACTTTTTCTACTTCTTCAACTTTTTCTTCAATTGGTTTTTGAAGTTCTTCTTCTATTTTTTCAGGGGGAACGACTAAGGCAACAATTTCATCCGGTTCTCTTAAAATTTTTACTTTTTGAGGCAAAATCAAATCTTTTACTAAAATTTCATCTTCAAAAGTTTTAAGATTTTCAATGTTTACTTTTATCTCATGAGGAAGGTTTTCAGGAAGAGCTTTAACATGAACTTCATGAATTTCTTTAACTAATGTGCCACCTAAATCTTTTACCGCAGGAGATATTCCTTCAAAGATTAATGGAACAACTGCTTCTACCTCTTCAGTTAAAATTGGCTGATAAAAATCAACATGAATAAATTCATCTGCAACAGGATCTTTTTCTATTTTATGAATTAAAACAGGTACTTTTTTATTCTCAATCTCTAAAGATATTAGAGAGCTTTCTCCAGCTTCTTTGTATATTTTTTTAAATTCTTTTAAATCTAATTCTATTGGTTGGGGTTTTATTTTAGGACCATATAAAACCGCAGGTAAAATCCCCTTTTCTCTTAATTTTTTAACTTCTTTACCGGTTTTTTCTCTTTTTTTCACTTTAATTGTAATCATATCTTTTAAAATTTTAATTTATTTATAATAATTTATTTATAACTTATTATTTGAATTTAGTAAATACACCTTTTCCTCAAGTTTTTTTTCAATATCGTTTTGAACCAAAGTTAAAATCTTGTATGGTTTAAATTCATTTTTATTTTTTAAATATTTTCTTAAAGAATTTTTCCAAACAATTCTTATTTCAGTATTAAAATTAATTTTAACTATTCCTTCTCTTATCGCTTTTTTTATTTCTTTATTTTCAATTCCAGATCCGCCGTGTAAAACCAAAAAATTTTTAGAAATTTTTTTTATGTCTTTTAATAATTTAAAATCAAGTTTTGGCATTTTTTTATAAACTCCATGAATATTTCCAATAGATACTGCTAAATTATCAACTTTTGTTTCTTTTATAAATTTTTCTACATCAGAAACAGAAGTTAAATCTTGTTTTAAAATTTTTATTTTTTTAAATGATAACTGAGATTCTCCTTTAATTGATCCTATTTCTCCTTCAACTAATATATTTTTTTTATGAGCAATTTTAACAATTTCTTTTGTTTTTTTAATATTTTCTGTTAGCGAAAATGAAGAACCATCAAAGTGAACTGAATCGTATCCTAAAAATATTGCTTTTTTAATCAAATCTAAATTTTTTCCATGATCAAGATTTAAAAACAATGGTATTTTATATTTATTTTTTGAAATTTTTACCAAAGAAACAATTTCTTCCATTCCTAAATAACCTGCTTCTCCTTCTGAAGTGCCTAAAATAACAGGAGTTTTTAAGTTATAAGAAATATTAATTATTGCTTTTAATTGTTCAATTGTTGAAAAATTAAATTGGGGAATTGCCCATTTTTCCTCTTTCGCCTTTTTTAAATAATATTTAAGATCTTTCATTAAAATGATTTTAATTAAATTTTATTTTTTCTACTTTAATTTTTTTAAATTTATCATTTTTAGATAAAAGACCGTTTTTTGCTCCCCATTTTTGAAGACAGCTTGTAGCATTTGCCGAGCCTAATTGAATTGCATATTCAATATTGTTTTTTGATATAAAACCAGAAATAAATCCGGAAGAAAAAGAATCCCCTGCTCCTGTTTTATCAATTACTTTTGTGTTAAAAGTTTTAGCTTTATAAAGATATTTGTCGTTTAGAACAGAAACACCCTCAGAGCCTTTTGTTATTATTATAAGACCATTTGAAATTTCTCTGATTTTTTTTAAAATTTCTTTTTCCTTTTCATAAGGAATTTTTGTTAAAAAAGATGCTTCTTCTTGATTTAAAATCAAAATATCAACCTTTTTTAATATTTTTTTAAGTTTTTCTAAAGGAAAGGAAAGTTGTGTATTTCCAGGATTTACAGCAATTTTTATATTATTTTTATAAGCAAAATTTACTAAAAGCTCAAAAATTTTTGAAAGATTTCCTGAAAGCGGAGCTAAATAAAACCATTTTGTTTTTAATTTATCAAAAGGAATATTATCTCTTTTAAGAAATTCTGAAGCGCCTCTATAAACCAGCATTGTTCTATCTTCATTTTCTATTCCGCTTATAGCAATTGAATGATTTGTTTTTGATTTTTTTGTTTTATAAATAAATTGAGTACCAATATTAAATTGTTTTAATTCGTTTATTATTTCATTTCCAGAAACATCATCTCCTATCATTCCACAATAAGAGACTTTAAATCCTTGTTTAGAGAAAGTAGCTGCAGTGTTTGTTCCCCCACCACCTGAACAAAAATAAATATCATCAATATCAACTTTTGAGCCTAAATCAAAACAAATTCCGTCTCCAGTAATAAATTTTTTCTTATCAAATATTTTACAAAAACTCCTTGGTTTAATAAAAATATCCCAACTAGCTGACCCAAAAGTTATAATATCGTACATAATTATTTTTTTTCTTCTTTAATCTTATTTTCTTTTTCAGCCACTATTAAATGAGTTTTTAAAACAACATGAGGGTTCAAAGATATGCTTTCAATGCCTTGCTCTACTAAAAATTCAGTAAATTCAGGATAGTTTGAAGGCGCTTCTCCGCAAATTCCAATATATTTACCCTTTTCTTTACATATTTTAATTGCTTTTTTAATCATTTCTTTTACTGCTTCATTTCTTTCATCTCCTATATATGAAATAGATGAATTATCTCTGTCTAATCCTAATATCATTTGAGTTAAGTCATTGCTTCCAATACTAAAGCCATCAAAAATTTCTAAAAACTTCTCTGATAAAATTACATTTGATGGTATTTCACACATTACATAAACTTTTAAATTATCTTGTCCTTTTTTAAGCCCTGCTTTTTCCATTATTTTTAAAACTTCTTCTGCTTCTTTAATTGTCCTGCAAAAAGGAATCATTACATTAACATTTTTTAGTCCAAATTTTTCTCTTACTCTTTTAATTGCATAACATTCCATTAAAAACGCAGGCTGATATAAATTTGAAATATAGCGACAAGCGCCCCTAAACCCTAACATTGGATTATTTTCTTCTTCCTCAAAAAATTCTCCGCCGATTAAATTTCTATATTCATTTGTTTTAAAATCAGAAAATCTAACGATTGTTTCTTTTGGATAAACTGAAGCGCCGATTTGGGCAATTCCTTCTGCTAATTCTTTTACAAAAAACTCTTTTTTATCCTTATGTTCAATAGTTATTTCTTCAATTTTTGATTTTATTTTTTTATCTTTTATGTTCGGAAAATTATAAAGCGCCATAGGATGAACTCTTATTTTTTCAGCAATTATAAATTCTTCTCTAGCTAAACCAATTCCCTTATTTGGCAAAGATGAAACTCTAAAAGCGGTTTGAGGATCGCCAATATTCATTGTAATTTTTGTTTTAATTTCGGGAATGTTTTCTAAATTATGCTTTATAACTTTGTAAGGAATTTTTCCTGAAAAAACCCTTCCTTTCGCTCCTTGAGAACAATCAACAGTTACTAATTCTTTATTTTTTAAAACTTTAGTAGCATTTTTAGTGCCTACAATTGCTGGAATTCCTAATTCTCTGCTTACTATTGCTGCATGGCAAGTTTTTCCTCCTTCATCTGTTATAATTGCCGATGCAATTCTCATTATAGGCACCCAATCAGGGTCAGTCATTTTGGTAACCAAAACATCTCCTTTTTCAAAATCTGATATTTTTGAAACATCTTTAATAACTTTTACCTTTCCTATTCCTATTTTTTCTCCAATACTAATACCTTCAAGAATAGGTTTTTTATTAGTTTTAAGTTCGTATTCTTCAAAAAATTTCTCTGTTTTTCTAGCATGAACTGTTTCAGGTCTTGATTGGACAATAAAAAGCTCACCGGTTTTTCCATCTTTTGCCCATTCAATATCTTGAGGCATCCATTTTCCATTTTTTCTTGAATAATATTCTTCAATTAAAATTGCCCAATTTGAAAGAGTTAAAATATCATCATCAGTTAAAGAAAACCTTAACTGATCTTCCTTTTTAACACTTACTTCTTTTAATCCTCCTTTTTCTGAATAAATATATTTTAAGCTTTTTCTTCCTAAATTTTTAACAATTATTGGTTTAAATCCTTTTTTAAGAGTTGGTTTAAAGATATAAAATTCATCAGGGGTTATTTTTCCTTTAACAATTAATTCCCCTACTCCCCAAATTGAATTAATTAAAATTACATTTGGAAATCCTGTTTCAGTGTCTAGTGTAAAAATTACTCCTGATGATCCTAAATCAGACCTTACCATTTTTATTACTCCTATTGATAAAGCAAATTTTAATTGTTTAATTTTATTCTCTTCACGATAAGCAATTGCTCTATCAGTGAAAGTTGAAGCAATTGATTTTTTTACTGCTTTTAACAACTCTTCTTTTCCTTTTACATTAAGATATGTTTCAAATTGTCCTGCAAAAGAAGTATTTGGCATATCTTCAGCTACCCCAGATGTTCTTACAGCAACATCGCAATTTTTTCCATATATATTTTCTAATTGATTATAGGAAAAAATTATTTCTTTTTTTAAATCATCAGGAATTTCCCCTTTAAGTATTGCTTCCCTGCTTTTTTCCCCACATTCTTGAATGCTTTTAATACTTTTAGGATTAAAATTTTTAAAAATTTCTTTTAATTTTTTATCTAATCCATTTTCTTTTAAATATTTCCAATAGAAATTAGTTGTTAAAGCAAATCCGTCGGGGATATTTATTCCTTTTGGTTTTAAATTATTATACATTTCCCCCAAGGAACCATTCTTTCCCCCAATTAAAGGAACATCTTCCATTGTAATATCTTTAAGCCATAAAATATTTTTTTGAGATTTTTCAATCATATTTTTTTATATTTTTTAATAATATATTTAATTATAATTCATTTTTTAAATATTTCAAAATTTTTAAATTAAAAAACCCGTTTTTATTTTAAAACGGGCTTTTTTTATATTTTATTTCCTATAAATTCTGCAAATTCTTTTAATCGCGAAGCATATCCCCATTCATTATCATACCAGGCAACAACTTTAATTAAATTATCATTTACCATTGTTAATTGAGAATCGATAATTGCAGAATGGGAATCGCCTTTAAAATCCGAAGAAACTAACGAATTATCTTCAACTCTTAAAATGCCCTTTAAGTTATTTTCCGAATCTTTAAAAATTTTATTCAATTCTTCTTTTGTTGTTGATTTTTCTATTTCTATAATTAAATCTAAAATTGATACAGTTGAAGTAGGCACTCTTAGCGCAATTCCATCTAATTTTTTATCAAGTTCTTTAATTACTTTTCCTATTGTTGAAGCAGCGCCAGTAGTTGTTGGAATAATATTTAAACCGGCTGTTCTTGCTCTTCTTATATCTTTATGAACTAAATCTAAAATTCTCTGGTCATTTGTGTAACTATGACAAGTAGTCATAAAACCTTTTTTTATTATCAAATTGTCATTTATAATTTTAACAACAGGAGCAAGACAATTTGTTGTGCAGGAACCCATAGAAATAATATTATCTTTTACTGGGTTATACTCATTTTCATTAACTCCCAAAATAAAAGTTGGAACTTCTTTTGATTTTGAAGGAGCAGAAATAATTACTTTTTTTGCCCCACTGTTCAAATGTTTTTTAGCATCCTCGTATTCAGTAAAAACTCCTGTGCATTCAAGAACAATATCTATATTTAAATCTTTCCATAGAAGATTTAAAGGATCCTTTTCAGAAAAAACAATTATTTTTTTATTATCAATAATAATATTTTTTTCATCAGCAGTAATCTCATTTTTTAAAGTTCCGTAATTTGAATCATATTTTAAAAGATGAGCTAAAGTTTTTGAATCGCTTAAATCATTAATTGCGACAACATCTAAAACAGAAGAATTGCTTTCTAAAATTTTTCGTAAAACTAATCGTCCAATTCTTCCAAAGCCATTAATAGCAATTTTTATCATATTTTCAAAATAATTAATTTATATTTAATAATTTTGAAATTCTTTCTTTGTCAAATCCAACTATAATTTCTCCATTTATATCAATAACTGGTACTCCCATTTGTTTTGATTTTTCAACCATTTCCTGCAAAGCAGATTCGTTTTCTGAAACATCTATATCTTCAAATTCAATATTATGCTGTTTTAAAAAATTTTTTAAAGTAACGCAATAAGGACAATAAGGAGTGGAATAAATTTTAATTTTATTCATTTTTTTAATTATTTTTATTTTATATTTTAATTTATTGACAACTTCCTCTGGAAGATGAATCAGTTTTTAATCCAAATCCTGGAGAAAAACTTTGATCTGGCAGAGATTGAGAACATTCTGCTGGAGGATTATTAAAGGCTTTACAAATTACTTCTTTTATTTTTTCTGGAGATCTATCTATATCAATAACTACTCCATTAATAATAAGCGTTGGAGAACCTTGAACATTATACTTTTCGTTTAAATCGCTATTTACATCAAATCTAGGATAAGCGCCATTTAACCATTTACTTTTATCATTATACAATTCTGTAATTTTATATTCTTTATCTGTTTGAGAAACACAAGAGTTAAGTTTATTTTTATCAACATCAGCGCTTGTAAGACACTCATCAGAATTGCCAGAAGTAACGAAACAGCTTAAATAATTATAATATTTATTTTTTTGTTCTTTTTGAATACAATATTGTCTTAAATTTTCATCAATTTCTTTTTTGTCGTGCATTATATAATTAACAAAATAGACACCCATATCTGCTTTATCCTTTAATAAATCATAAACCGGTAAAAATGCTTTTTGCATTTGAAGTCCATAAGGACAATAACTCATTACAAATAATTTAACATCTGGCTTATCTTGTTTTGGCGCTTCAGAAACTGGAGAATTATTTGAATTTTCATTATTTTTTTCTGTATTATTTTCTTGATTATTTTTATTTTGACTTATATCAATGCCTTCTAAAAATAACAGTTTTCCGTCTTTTGTTACATAAGAATCTATTTGTTGTCCTTGAAGATTAAATCCAAATTTATAAAGCCCGCTTTCTTCTCCTACATTTAAAAGAGATGCTTTATCCTCAAGTCCTGATAATAGGTTTTCATTTATAAAATTTATTGCCTTGTTTGCTGCTTCGTTTGGGGATATCAATCCTTTTATGCTTAATGGTTTTACATAAATTATTGCCGCAGTAATTAAAATACCGCAAATTATTATTGCTCCAAAAAGAAAATAATTTTTTTGTTTTTCTTTTTTATTATCTTGATTTTGATTTTCTTCTGTCATATTTTTAAAATTATTAATTTATAATTTATAATTATAATATATTTTAAAATTTTATTCAATAATTGAATAATTAAAAGATTGATTTATTTTTTATCTTTAAATTTTTATCAAAGGTATATTCTATCATTCCTCCGAAAGGAATTTCTAAATTAATGATTTCTTCATTTGGAATTTTTTCAATATATTTTACTAAAGCTCTCAAACTATTATGACTGGCAACGAGTAAAATATTTTTTCCTTTTCTTAAATCTTTTTCAATATATCTTTTATAAAAAGGAGTTGTTCTTTCATAAACATCTTTTAAACTTTCTCCTTTAGGGGGTTTAATATCATAACTTCTTCTCCATAAATGAACTTTTTTTTCACCATATTTTTTAATGGTTTCTTCTTTATTTAAACCTTGTAAATTTCCATAATATCTTTCGTTTAAATTTGAACTAACATAAACTAAAAGCTCATTTTTTGAAATACTTTTAAATTTTCCCCAGTCTTTCATTTTTTTATCATCTAAATGAATAAAAATTGGATATTTGTCGGGTAAAAATTTAAAAATTTCTGCAACTGTTTGCATATTTCTAAAAAGCGAAGAAGTGTAAATAATATCAATTTTATTTTCAAAAATTTTTTTGGTTTGTTTTTTTGCTATTTTTAAAGTGTCCTTTATTAAAGGAATATCAGTCCAGCCAGTAAAACGATTTTCCAAATTCCATTGAGATTTAAAATGCCTTAATAAAAATAAATTTGACATAATAAAATATAAATTTTAAATATTGGTTTTTAATTCTTTTTCAATTTTTAATAATCTGTTATATTTTGCCACTCTTTCCCCTCTTGCAGGAGCGCCTGCTTTTATAAAATCAGCAGATATCCCAATAGATAAATCAGAAATAAAATCATCATTTGTTTCTCCTGATCGATGAGAAATTATAATTTTTAAACCTGATTTTTTAGCAAGTTTAATAAAATTTAGAGTTTCAGTTAGCGTTCCGATTTGATTTGGCTTTACAATAACCCCACTAATAGAGTTTTCTTTTATTGCTTTTTCTAATCTGTTTTTATTAGTAGCAGTTAAATCATCTCCAATAATTAAAATATTTTTATTTTCCTCTTTTAAATTTTTAAAAGAGGAAAAATCAGATTCCTGGAAAGGGTCTTCAATTGAAATAATTGGATATTTTTTAAAAAATTTTGAATAAAAAGATAAAAGATTTTCAGAGAACAAAAAAGAATTTTCAAATAAATATTTCTTTTTTGAAGAATTATAAAACTGAGAAGCAGCGCAATCAATTCCTATTTTTATTTTTTCTTTTTTAAAAATAGAAATAACTTCGTTTAAAATTTTTAAAGGCTCTTCATTGTTTAAAAATATCAAAGAAAATCCTCCTTCATCACCAATTCCAATTGGAATTTTTTTAAACTTCTTTTTTAAATTTTCTTTTAAGAGATTATAAACTTTTACCCCAATTTCAAGATTTTTGCTAAATGAATCATTCATCGGGATTATCATATATTCTTGAATATCTAAATTATTTTCCGCATGAGCTCCTCCATTTATAATATTAAAACAAGGAAAAGGAAATTTAATTTTTTCTTCATTGTTTACAAGTTCTTTTATGTATAAATATAAAGGTAATTTTTTTGAAAAAGCGCCTGCTCGGCAAACTGCTAAAGAAACTGCTAAAATTGCGTTTGCGCCTAATCTTTTTTTATTTTCTGTTCCATCCAATTCTATCATTATTTCATCTATTTTATTTTGATTTGACGCATTTTCTCCTTTTAGTTTTGGAAAAATTATTTCATTTATGTTTTTTATTGCTTTTAATACTCCTTTTCCATCATATCTTTTTTTATTATCTATTAGTTCAACTGCTTCATATTTGCCAGTTGAAGCTCCAGATGGAACTGAAGAAATAAAAAAACCATCTTCTGTTTCAAGAAAAACTTCAATTGTTGGGTTTCCTCTTGAATTAAGTATTTCCCTAGCAGAAATTTTTTTTATTTTGTTTGTTTTCACTGATTATATAATTAACTTAATTTATTTTCTTTAAGATATTGATAGGCAAATAAAGTTGCTTTTGCTCCTTCTCCAGCAGCAATGACAATTTGTTTATACTTCCCAGAATTTACATCACCTATCGCGAAAAGACCTGGAGTTTTTGTTTGGAGATTAAAATGATTTACTTCTATTTCTTTTTTTTCATTTAAATCTACTAAGCTTTCAACTATTGAGGTTTTTGGTTCACAGCCTATTTGAATAAAAACTCCTTCAATTTTTAATCTTTTTGTTTTTTTATCTTTTAAATCATCATATACTAATTCTTCTACAAAATTATTTCCTTTTATTTCCTTGATTTTTGCGTTAGTAATAATTTTTATTTTTTTATTTTTTTTAACTAATTCTTGATTTTTTTTATCTGCATTTACGTTTGAGAAATATTCTAAAATATAAATTTTTTTAGCATATTTTGATAAAAATAAAGAAGTTTCAAATCCGCTGTTCCCCCCGCCAATTACAGCAACATCTTTATTTTTAAATAAAGGACCATCACAAATAGAACAATAACTTACCCCTTTTCCTTTAAATTTTTCTTCCCCTATAATATTTAAATGTTTTAATTCTGTCCCAATAGCAATTATTACTGATAAAGATTTAAATTTTTTATTATCAGAGGTAAAAACAATAAAATTTTTATTATCTTTTTCAACTTTTGCAACACTTGAAAATTTAATTTCTACTTCTTTTTGTTCTTTTAAATGACCAACAAAATTTTTTATCAATTGTTGTCCTGAAATACTTTTATTCCCTGGCCAATTTTCAATATTAATTCCCTTTTTAGCTATTTGTCCTCCAAAATCTTTTGTAATAAGCAATGTTTTTAAACCTTGTCTTCCAGCATAAATTCCTGATGTTATTCCTCCTGGACCGCCGCCAATTATAATTAAATCATATATCATATTTTAAATATATTTTATTTATAATTTTATTGCTTGAGGAATTTCTTCTATTAAATCGCTTGTCATAACCGATTCTCCAAATTTTTTAATCGCTAATTCTCCTGAAAGACCATTAATATAAGCAGCTGCTTGTCCAGCTTCAAAAATATCTATACCTCGAGAGATTATTGCGCCTGCAATTCCTGATAAACTATCACCCATTCCTCCTTTTGTCATATAATAAGAACCTGTTTTATTTATTGCTGTATTTTCTCCGTTTGAGATTATATCAATTTGAGATTTTAAAAGAATTGTTGTTTTAAGTTTTTTTGCCTCTTCTTCTACTATTTTTATTCTTTTTTCTAAAGGGAACGATTTTACATCTTTACCTGTTAAAACGAAAAATTCATAAAGATGAGGAGTAATAAGATAAGGTTTACCAGAAATAATTGAAGGATTTTTTTCTAAAGCGTAAATTCCATCAGCATCAATTACTGAAGGAATTGAATTTTCGGATAAAAATTTAGAAATTACTTCTTTTGTTTCTTCAGATCTTCCAATCCCTCCTCCAATTATAATTGCGGTTTTTCCTCGAGATGCTGCCTTTGCTGTTTCGGTCATTACTTTTAAAGTAGACAAATGAGAAATATTTAATCTTTCTCCTTTTAAAGGATACGCTGCTAAATCTGGTTTAAATGAGGCAATAATATCTGCTGCTCTTTTAGGAGCAATGATTCTTACCATATCTACTCCAGCCCTAAAAGCAGATAAAGCGGAAATAGCAGGAGAACCAGAATAAAATTCAGAACCACCAATAATAACCAATAACCCAAAATCATATTTTGAAACCCCCTCTTTTCTTTCTTTATAAATATTTTTTAATATATCTTTTTTAACTTCAATAATCATAAATTTAATTAATTTCTTTTAAAAATTTTCTTAATTCAGAACCATATTGAGGATGATTTAAGGAAAGATAAAGATGAGATTTTAGCCATTCTATTTTATTTCCGCATTCTAACCATTTTCCTTCAAACTCATATCCATAAACTATTTTTCCTTCTTTAAGCATCAGATTTAAGGCGTTAGCTAAAATAATTTCTCCTTTTTCATTGGGCTTTATCTTTCTTAAATAATCAAATATTTCCGGAGTTAAAATATATTTTCCAACAATTGCTAAATCAGAAGGAGCTTGTTCAATTTTTGGTTTTTCAATAATTTCTTTAATTTTAAATAATCTATTAGCAATTTTCTCTATAGAAACAACGCCGTAAGAAGAAATTTTTTCTTTTGGAAGGCGATATAATGAAAGCACTGGTTTTTGACAAGTTTTAAAAATTTTAATCAACTGAGAAATACAAGGAGTTTCAGATTCAACGATATCATCAGCAAAAAGACAAGCAAATGACTCATCTCCAATAAGATTTGCTGCTTGTAAAACAGCATGCCCATCTCCTAATGCCTTTTTCTGAACGACAAAAGAAAAAGAAATAGATTCAAAAAGTTTTTCTAATTCTTTTAATTCTTTTAAAGAATCATCTTTCTTTCTTTCTTTTAATAATTTTTCTAATTGCAAAGATGGTTTTATATAATCTATAATTTTTTTATTTTTAGGGCTTAAAATAAAAATTATTTGTTCGATTCCGGAATTTTTGATTTCCTCAATAATATACTGAATAACAGGTTTATCAACTAATGGCCAAAATTCTTTTGGGACAACCTTTGAAAGAGGTAAAAATCTCGTTGAAAGACCAGCAACTGGAACTATAGCAGTTTTTATGTTTTCCATATTTTAATTATTATTTTTATTATTGTTTTTTCTAAATATAGCAGGGGTTTCTAATAATTTTTCTTCTGCTAATAAATCTTCTTCTTTTTTTTCAATTTCTTTTTTAACATCTATGCCATTTTTTCTTAATTTTATTTCTACTTTTTCTAAATTTTTATCTCGATTATTTTCTTTATTTTTTTCTTCTTTACTGTTCAACTCTAAATTATTATTTTTTTCTTCCTTAATTTCTCTTTTTTCTGTTTTTTCTGTTGATTTTTCTAATTTTAGATTATTTTTTTTAAAGTTATTATTTTTATTTATTATTTTTTTAGGTTTTTTAATTTCTTCTTTTTTGGGTATTAGGTTTTCTAAAAAATTACTATTACATCCTGTTGCTAATAAAGTAATTTTAATTTTTTTCTCATCTTTTTGAGATTGATCTATTCCAAAAATAACTTTCGTTTGTTTGCTTAAAAATTCTGAAATAATTTTAGAAATATAAGAAACTTCTGAAAGTTTAAGTTTTTTTCCACTTTCTATATTATAAAGAATTCCTTTAGCGCCATTTAAACTATAAGGATATAATGGACTTGAAATAAGCTTTTTAATTTCTTCTTCTCTGTTTCCTCCTTCATTTATTTCAACTGAATTTAAGTAAGTTAATTTTCCTTTTCCAGAAAAAATTGTTTTTAAATCTGCAAAATCAATATTTATCAATCCATAAGAATAAATCATTTCAATTAATCCTTCTAAATTCTCTGCTAATTTTCTATTAATTGATGAGAGAGCATTTTTTAAAGGAGTATCTTTATCAATTATGTTAAAAATTCTTTCATTAGGAATAATTGAATAAGCATTAAGATTATTTTTTATTTTTTCTAATGCTCTTTGTGCTATTTCCATTTTCTTTTCTCCTTCAAAATCAAAAGGCAAAGTAAAGATTCCATAAGTTAAAACACCCAAATTATTAGCTGTTTTTGCAAAAACATTTGTTGCCCCAGAACCCGTTCCTCCGCCTAAACAAGAAACTAAAATAACTAAATCTTGATCTTTTAAAAGTTCTTTTATTCTTTCCTTATCCGATATAGCAGCATTTTCTCCTAATTCATCATTCATTCCTGTTCCTAATCCTTTTGTTAAATTAAACCCAAATTGAAATTTTTTAACTTTATCAGCGCTTTCTTTTAATGACTTATAATCAGTATTAGCAGCAACAAAATCAACTTTTTTAATATCAGAAGAAATTTCGGAAACAATCGATCCCCCACCGCCTCCAATTCCAATAATTCTAATTTTTGTTTGGTGAACGCTTATATCATTTTCTTTTTTTTCAATCTTTTTTTTAAATTCCTTTTCAGTTTTTTCCTCCTTTTGTTCTTTTCTAGGTTTTATTTTTTTATTTTTTTGTTTTGATTTCATTTTATTGCTAATTTTATAATATAATTTTAAAAAACTTTTTTTCAATTTTTAAAGGTTATTTATTTTAATATTTTACCTTTTTTAAAAATTTAAAACAAGAGATAAAAAAACATCTTTGGTTTTATCAAGGATGTTTTTTATTATCTTAATAGTTTATCTTCCAAAAATTTCATTAATTTTTTGAGATAAAATTGAAAGTGATTGTGAAATTGTCGCTAATTGATCTTTTATTAAAAATAATTTACTGGAAAAACTTAACAAAGATTCATTTATAACAATAGATGAAACTATAGCGTTTAAATTTAATGATTTTTCAGCTTTATGGTATGTTCTATCTTTATTCTTTATTACTTTAACTGTAAAGGGATATTCACCAGAATTAGAGGGCGCTGTTATAGAGAAATTTACAGTTTGACTAGAATTTGGCCTAACACCTCCTATTTGAGTTATTATTGGTAAAGATAAACTAGAAGATGTTGTTGATAATTCAAAATCAAAAGAAGCGCCTATACAATTTATTGAACCATTATTAGTATCAGTGTTTTTAATTGTTAAAGTATAATTTAAAACACTTCCTGGATTTCCTGTTTGAGATGTTGAAGAAGAAGTTAAAGTAAAGTTTGGATTAGATGAATCTAATTTACAAGGATCAATTTCAATTTGTTCTAATGAATCAGATTGAACTGATGTCAATTTATTATCTTTATTTATTTGTCTTATTTTGATAACTCCTTTTGTTCCAAGAGGTGTCCATGTATTTAAATAAGCAATTACAGAGTTTTCACCATCACTTGTTTTAAATTTACCAAGAAGCCCTGGATATTGACTATGTTCTGTCTCATTAACATAATCAATTCGAGAATCAGTTGCATCAGAGGCATATAATCTATAACAGGCATTAGAGGTAGTGCAATAATAAATTACTACATAATCAACTCCACTTGAAGCCCAACTTATTTTTCTTGCATTATCTTTATTTGGCCCCCATTCCTTGGTTCCATCTCTATTTAAATCTGTTAAAAAATTATTATTTAAATCTGTAATTTTAATAAATGAAATTGAGGGAGTTGGAGTTGGAGTTGGAGCTGGGGTTGGAGTAGGAGTTGGAGTTGGAGCTGGAGTTGGAGTAGGAGTTGGAGTAGGAGTTGGAGTAATTAAATTCGCTTCGCATTTTTCTTTTGTTTCAAAAATATATTCTTCATTATAATCAGTATTATTTATAAAATTACAAATAGTTTCTTCTTTGCAATAATTATTTTCTTTATAAAGATACCAAATTTTAATTTGATCGCAATATTGTTCATAACCTTCATTTTCAGGATAAGTATCTTCAGGATAAATATCTTCAGAATAAATATCTTCAGAATAAATATCTTCAGAATAAATATCTTCAGGATAAGCAGTGTCTAGAGGTGTATTTTTTTCGAGAGGTGTATTCTCAGGAGATATATTTTCGAGAGGTATTTTAGAATTAATTTCAGAACTAATTTTTGGATTAATTTCACTACTATTTAATTGAGTAGATTGAATTTTTAATTGAATTTGTTGTGCAGTTTGCAATAAAGATAAAATTTGGTTAAGTATTTGTTTAAAGGTTTCCAATAACTGAGGAGATTTTTTTATTTTTTCTAAAGGTATTTTTTGCAGATCTTTTAATAATTGAGCAACTGTTTTTACTGAATCTGTTATTTTTTTAATTTCTTCACTTTGATTTTGCTCTTGATTTAAATTGGAGCTGTTTTGAGCATAAGAAATATTAATTAAAAATATTGCTATAAAAAAAAGAGAGATTAAAAATGTAAAAATAAAAATTCTTTTGTTTTTCATAAATATTAAAATTATTTAATTTTATTTTCAAAGTTTTTTTATTAATTTTAATTATCATTTACTATTATTATAATATCATTTTTGATTATATTAAGTATTTAAGTTTTATTCAATAAATTAAACAATAACGCCATTTTTCATATTGATCTTTAAAGAATTGACAATTATTAAAATTATTTTTTCTAATGATTTTCTCTATTTCTCTTTTTTGAAAAGAATCAAATTCCATATAAATTTTCCCATTGTTTTCTAAATGAAATTTAGCTTCTTTTAAAAATTTTTTAATAAAATACAATCCGTCTTCTCCTCCAAATAAAGCGCTTTTTGGTTCGTATTTTAAAACTGATTTTTCAACTTTATTTTTTCTTTTTATGGCAATATAAGGAGGATTAGCAAAAATATAATTATACTTTCCTTTTATATTTTTAAAAATATCAGATTTAATTATTTTGTACCGATTTTTATTAATTTTATTAATTTTAGTATTAATTTTGATTTGCTCTATTGATTTTTTTTTAAATTCAGCAAAATCAACTTTTGAATTTTTAATATTTTTTAAAATAGAGATCCCAATTGCCCCTGAACCAGCAAATATATCTAAAATTTTTATTTTTTTTGCTTTATTATTTTCTTTTTTAATATCATTAATTGCTTTTTCAACCCAAAATTCTGTTTCGTTTTCAGGAATAAAAGGTTTTAAAGAAAGATTAATTTTTGTTCCTAAAAATTCAGTGAAACCAATCAAATAATCAAGAGGTTCTCCTTTTTTTAATTTTTTAATATCATTATAAAAATTTTTATCTGGCTTTTCATTATATTTTTCTTTTAATAACCAATTTATTTCTTTTTGAATTTCTTTATTTTTCATAATCTTGCTACGATTCTTCTGCTTTTTTAAAATCTTCTTTTAAGTTCCTATATTTACAATATTGACAATCATCTGAAGGCGGTGGTAATTCGCTGGTAATAATTTGATAAGTTTTTTTTAAAACCTCATATCCTCTTTGAGGATTTACATCGACTTTAACCAATTCTGTTTTAAATTTTGCTAGATTACGACTATAATTTACAGGAGAAAAGAAAAGAAGATACCCATAATCTGCAGGTTCCATATTATTTTTTTCAAACAGTAAGGCATACAAATCAAGTTGAGTTTTATAATAAGAATGACTGTTTTCTTTTATTGGATAACCTCTTGTTTTAAAATCAAACGGAATATATTTATTATCGTCAGTAACCAATAAATCATCAATTAGCCCTTTTAATAAAATATTAAATTCTTTAAATTCTGCTTTTAATCCATTTGTTCTTGTTCTCCACATATTTAATTTTTCAGTATCTTTAAATAGTTTTCCTTCGATTTTTCCTAAAATTTCTGGAGGCGTTCTATCAACGGCTCGATATGAATCAAAATATTTTTTAAAAACTCCATCCATTCCATTAGGTAAACTTGGAAAAATTCCTTCTGGTCTTTCAATGCCATAGCGATAATAAAGCCATAAACATCTTGGACAATTAATTAAATCTCCTATTTTTGAGGGAGAAATTCTAAATTGTTTTTTTTCTTCGTTATTTTCTTTCATAAATTATTTAAAAATTTCATTAAATTCTTTTGGTGTTAAGGCTTGAAATGCATCGCATTTAGCAATTTTTGGATTATAGTGAACTTCAACCATAACTCCATCAATCCCAGCAGCAATACTTGCTTTAACCAATGGCTTAATTAAAGAAGGATTTCCTGTCGCATGAGAAGGATCAATAATTACTGGAAAATTTGTTTTTTGTTTTAAATAAATTGCGCCTGCAAAATCCAAAGTAAAACGCAAACTTGTTTCAAATGTTCTTATCCCTCTTTCACATAAAACAATTTGATTATTTCCTTCTGATAAAATATATTCTGCCGCTCCCAATAATTCATCAATTTTTGATCCAAAACCTCTTTTTAATAAAACTGGTTTTCTTGTCTTTCCTACTTCTTTTAAAAGAGGATAATTAGCCATATTTCGAGCACCAATTTGCAACATATCAGAAAATTCAGATATAAGAGCAATATCTCTGACATCTAAGACTTCTGTTACTGTCGGAATATTTAATTTTTCTGAAACTTTTTTTAAAATAATAAGACCCTCTTCTTTTAAACCCTGAAATCTATCTGGGAAACTTCTTGGTTTATAAGCTCCGCCTCTTAAAATATTAATATTTTTTTTAATTAACTTTGTTGTTTTAAATAATTGTTCTTCTGATTCGACAGCGCAAGGACCAGCAATTACACAAAAACCCTCCCCTATTTTTACTTTTTTTACTTTTACAATATTTATTTTTTGTTTCATTTTAATTTTTAAAATTTTTTTAGAAAAAATATTTAATCTTTTTATTATACTAATTTTTTATTGATTTGGAAATATTTAATAATATTCCAGCTCCAATTAACTCGACAAGAATATGAGAACCACCATATCCTATAAAAGGTAAAGGAATTCCTGTCAAAGGAACAATCCCTATCATTGCTCCAATATTAATAAATGCTTGAATGCAAATCCAGCTTGAAAATCCTACAATATAAAACCGAGAAAAAAGATCATTAGTTTTTTTTGCTAAATACAAACATCGCCACAAAAAAAATAAAAATAAAAAAACTAAAAGCGAAGCGCCAATAAAACCTGTCTCTTCAGCAAAAATAGCAAAAATTGAATCAGAAATTACTTGAGGAACATAACCAAATTTTTGATATGAATTTCCTAAGCCAAACCCTAAAATTCCGCCAGATCCAACAGCAATCAAAGATTGTTTTAACTGATATCCTAAACCCATTGGATCTTTTAAGGGATCCAATAAAAGCATAACCCTGTTTAAACGATAAGGAAAAAATTTAATTAATAATAAAGCAACTAATAAAATTATTAAAAAAATAATAATTATTTGAATTAGAGGAGTTGAAGCAGAAAAATAAATTAATCCGCCTGTTATTAGAATTACCATTAAAGTGCTTAAATTTCTTTGGAGAGTCAATAAAATAATAATTACCCCCATAATTACAAGAAAAGGAATAAAAACTTTTACCCATGTTTTTGGTTTTTTATATTTTTTAGAACTTTTAGTTTTTTTTGTTATTTCAATTCTTTTTGATAACCAGGTTGAAAGATAAATAATAAATGTAAGTTTTAAAATCTCTGATGGCTGAAAAGTAAAGAAACCAAAATTTAACCATCTCGTTGCCCCTCCAGAAGTTACTCCCATTTTAGGAAGAAAAACAAAACTCATTATAATGAGTGTAAAAAAAACAAAAATCCAAGAATATTTTTTAATAAAAAATAAATTAATCTTATAAGTAATAAAACCGATTATTAATCCAGGAATAATTCCATATAAAAGTTGGTGAAGCAAATAATAAGTTGGCTTTCCAAATTTTTCCTGAGATAAAACAGCTGAAACATCTGCCAAAATTAAAATACCTGTAAGCAATAACATTCCTATTGTTAAAAACAAAACATAATCAATATGAGAACTGGATTCTTTGTTAATCATTTAATTTTTTACATATTTAATAAATTGATCTCCTCTATCAAATTCGTTTTTGAATAAATTAAAACTTGCTGCTCCAGGAGATAATAATACTATATCTCCTTTTTTTGCCACAGAACTTGCTTTTTTTACTGCCTCTTTCATTGAATTCAATAAAAATAAATTTATTTCTTTTTTTAATTCTTTTTTAATTTTTAAAGAAGCGCTTCCTGGAAAAAGTATTAAATCAGAAATATTTTTATTAATTTCGGAAACAAGATTAGAATAATCTAAATTTTTATCAACTCCGCCGGCGATAAGAATAATTTTTGATTTTTTAAATTTATTTTTTAAATTTTTTATTGCTAAAATCACAGATTCAGGATTTGTTGCTGCGCTATCATTAAAATATTTTACTCCTTTTTTAATTCCTATAAATTGCTGACGATGAGGAATGCCTTTAAAATTTGAAAGTACTTTTTTTATATTTTTTTTAGGAATTTTAAAATATTTAGCAATAGCAATAGCCGCATCAATACTATTTCCTTTATAAAAATAAACTTTTCCTTTTGCTTCTTTTTTTAAATTTCTAACTAAAGGATCATCATAATTTAAAAATAAAACATCCTCTTTTGTTTGATATTTAAAAATTGCTTTTTTGCTGTTTACATAATCTTTAAAACTTTTATACCTATTTAAATGATCTGGAAAAAGATTTGTTATTATTGCTATTTGCGGGCTTTGTTTTAAATCTTCTAATTCAAAACTTGAAAGCTCTAATACAACAAGAGTTTCTTTTTTTGTTTTTGGTAAAATGCTTAAAGGAGAAACACCAATATTTCCCGCTAAAATCACAGGATATTTTTCTTTTAAAAATTGATAAATTAAAGTTGCTGCTGTTGATTTTCCTTTTGTTCCTGTAATTCCAATAATTTTAGATTTACATAATTTAAAAAATAAGGTTATATCTGTTTCAATTAAAATATTGTGTTTTTGAGCAATTTTTAAATAATAAGAATCTTTTCTAACGTCTGGATTTTTGATTATAAGATCGCTATTTATAAAATCTTTTTCCCGATGTTTTCCTAAAACATAGTTTATTTTATAATTTTTAAGCTTTGAAATAGATTCTTTTAGTTCATTCTTTGTTTTAAGGTCAGTGATTGTTACCTTAGCGCCATTTTTACAAAAAAATTTTGCCACCCCAACTCCCCCGCCATGAAGACCCAAACCCATAATCAAAACTTTTTTATTTTTAAATAATTTTTTCATTAAAAGGGTTTTTAATTTCAAAATTAATATTAATTTTTTTATTAAAACAAAAATTTTTTATTTTTTCAAAATTATAAGGAACATCAGAAAAGAAAAATTTATGATTTTTTTCTTTTTTATTTTTAATTCCTTTATTATTTTCAAAAAATAATTTTAATTCTTTTATTAACGCTTCAGCTGGATTTATAATTAAAATATCCTCCCCTAAAATTTCATAAATTAAATCTTTAATCAAGGGGTAATGAGTGCAACCTAAAATTAAAGCATCAATATTTTTTTCTTTTAATGGTTTAAGATATTTTAGAGTAACTTCTTTTGTTATTTTGTCTTTGATTAAACCTTCTTCAATTAAAGAAACAAATAAGGGGCAGGATTTAGAATAGATTTTAAAATTTTTATTTATTTCTAGTAATTTTTTTTCATAAACTCTACTTTTTATTGTTCCAGAAGTTCCGATTACGCCAATTTTTTTAATTTTTTTATCTTTATAAATTCTAGATACTTCTTTTACTGTTGGTTCTATCATTCCAAAAATATAAATATCTTTAAATTTATTTTTCAGATATTCTTCAGCCCAGCTTGAAGCAGTATTGCAGGCAATAATTATTAAATTTATATTTTCTTTTTGAAACCAGGAAACAATTTTTTCTGAGTAATTTTTAATAGTTTTTTCGCTTTTTGTTCCGTAGGGTAAATGTAAAGTATCTCCAAAATAAAAAACTTTCTCTTGGGGAAAATATTTAAAAATTTCTTTTACTACTGTTAACCCCCCAACGCCAGAATCAAAAACTCCAATCATATTTTAACCTAATAACCTAATTGTTAAGCCAATAATAGCCATAACTACACTAATAATCCAAAATCTCATTGTTACTTTATAATGAGGCCATCCTTTTGCTTCAAAATGGTGATGAATAGGAGCAGCTAAAAAAACTTTTTTCTTAAAAAACTTTTTAGAAATTACCTGAATTATAACTGAAGCTGATTCAACAACTAACATAAAAGCAATTATTGGCAAAACTAATACTGAATCAGTTAAAAAGGCAACAACAGTCAAAGCGCAGCACAAACCCATTATTCCTGTTTCGCCCATATAAAATCTCGCTGGAGGAATATTAAACCATAAAAACGCCAAAAGAGAACCAATAATTGTTAGACAAAAAGCAGATAAATCAATTTGATTTCTTGCTAAAGCAATTCCAGCAAAAGCGGCAAAAATTGAAGCAAAGGTGCCGCCAGCTAACCCGTCTAATCCATCAATTACTCCTCCGCTATAAGTTGCTAACATTACAATTACAAATAAAGGAATATAAAAAATACCAATATATATATCTCCATTGCCTGGAATATGAATATAATCAAAACCTAACTTAAAATAAAACCACCATCCCCCAACAAGACCAATAAGAGCAACTAAAAGAATTCTATATTTTAATTTTAATCCTCCGCCAATATATTTTCCTTTTCCAAAAACCTGAAAAATATCATCTATAAGACCTACCAAAGAAGCGGATATTAAAGCAAAAATCGGCAACCATGTTTGAGAACGGCTTAAAAAATTTAATTTTTTTAAAAAGGGAATATTAGTAAATTGAGCTAAAAAAAAGAAAAATATAGAAGTAAACAAAACTGTAATCCAAATAATTAATCCTCCAAATCGAGGCACTTTTGTCTCTTTGTCAGAATGAAATTTCTGAAAAACAGGAATATCTTTTCCATCAATTGATTTTTGTCTTACCTCCTTTTTCCATAATTTATATTTGTATAAAAATTTTGTTAAAAATGGAGTAATTAAAAAAGCAAATAAAAAACTAAATGATCCTAAAACAAAAATTTTAATAACATTTAAAGCAAGTAAAGACATATTTATTCTAACTTAAAAATCTTATTATATTCTTCTTTTGATTTATTAAATAATTTCAAACTTTCTTCAAAACGATTATCTGCATTTAAAACAATATTAATTAAATAATTATTATTTTCATCTTTAAAAATTAAAAGTAAGCACTCCCCTGCTTTTTCTTCTAATCCGGTTTTTCCTCCGATTAGTTTAAAATTTTCAAAAAAATAAGGAGATTCTAAAAATTTATTAGTATTAATTGCTTTATGATGAAATTTTTCATTTGCTGAAAAAATATCATAATTATTTTTTGAAATAATTTCTAAAATTAAAGGATTATTATTTATTAAATAAATTACAAATTTTGATAAATCATTTGCAGTAGAATAATTAAATAACGAATTATTATTTTCTTCAAGCCCTGTGGGATTTATAAAATGAGTATCATTTAAATTTAATCTTTTCGCCTTTAAATTCATAAAACCCACAAAATAATCTACTGAACCTATCTTCTCAGCTAAAGCATAAACAGCGTCATTGCTTGATTCTAATAAAGAAGAAAAAATTAAATCCTTTGCTTTAAAAACTTCTCCTTCCTTATATTCTCCAAGTATTCCTTCTTGATCAACAGCTTTTTTTGAAATTTTGACTAACTGATTAATATCAAAACTTTCAATAAAAACATCTACAGTAAAAAGCTTGGTTAAACTTGCAATCGATAATCTTTCATTTATATTTTTCTGGTAAAGAATTTTTTTTTTGCCATTGTTTAATAATAAGACAGAAATAGCAGATTCAGCATTAATTTCTGGCATACTGCTTTCAGTATTATTTTTTTCTTGATTTTTTGTTTTTGGGTTTTCGTTTTTTTCTAAATTTTTATTAAAAACATCGCTTATTTGAGCGGTTAGAATAGATGAAAATTTAAAGTAATTTTTTTCACTATTTGCAAAAAAAACTATCCCAATTCCCACCAAAAGGATTAATGAAAAAATTTTTATTTTTTTCATTATTTATTTTTTTTCTTTCTTTTTTTGTCTTTTTTATCTTTATCTTTTATACCTTTTATTTCTAATCCTAATTCTTTTAATTGTTTCTCATCAACCTTATCAGGAGCGCCCATCATTAAATCTCTGCTATCTCCTGTTTTAGGAAAAGCAATCACTTCTCTAATATTCGGTTCATTTAAAACGATTGATAAAAATCTATCTATTCCGGGAGCAATTCCTCCATGAGGAGGCACACCATATTCAAAAGCTTTGAGCAAATGACCAAATTTTTCTTTAATTTCATCTTTTTTATGTCCCATTACTTCAAAAACTGCTTCTAAAACTTCAGGATTATAGGTTCTTAAACTTCCTCCTCCAATTTCATAACCATTTAAAACAAAATCATATTGATAAGCTAAAATATTTTCAGGATTTTTTTTAATTTCTTTTATATTATCAGTTTGAGGTCGGGTAAAAGGATGATGAACAGCATCCCACCTTTTCTCCTCTTCACTCCAAACAAACATTGGAAAATCAACAATAAAAGCAAAAGCAAGCTCATCTTTACTGTTTTTATCCATTCTTAAATCTGGCTTATCGCTGTTATATTTTTCCATTACTTCTTTATAAGTTAATCTTGGAAAAGGAATTTTTTGAATTTTCTTTTCCGAAAATAATTCTCTTACTAAAGAAATATATAATCTTTCAATTAAATCTAAAATTTCTTCTTGAGAATAAAAAGAAGTTTCAATATCTAATTGAGTAAATTCCGCTTGCCTATCTGCTCTCGGATCTTCATCTCTAAAACATCTGGCAATTTGAAAATATTTTTCTAATCCGGCAACCATAATTAATTGTTTATATTGCTGAGGAGATTGAGGAAGAGCATAAAACTTTCCTTTTTCCAAACGAGACGGCACTAAAAAATCGCGGGCGCCTTCAGGCGTTGATTTTGTTAAAATCGGAGTTTCAACTTCAATAAACCCTTCTTTTTTTAAAAAATCTCTCATAAAAGAAATAACCTCAAAACGAGTTTTTAAATTTCTTTTCATTCTTTCTCTTCTTAAATCCAAATATCTATATTTCATTCTTTTTTCCTCGTTTATATCATAACCATCTCCTTCTACAGAAAAAGGTAATGTTTCTGCTTTTGATAAAATTTTTATTTCTTTTGCTAAAAGTTCCACTTCTCCTGTTTTAATTTTCAAATTTATCATATTTTTGGGACGCTCATTAATAATTCCTTTTAATTCAATTACTGATTCTGGCTTTATTTTTTCGGCAATTTTATAAATTTCTTGATTTTTATAATCAAAAACCACTTGTAAAATACCGCTTATATCCCTTAAATCAATAAAAATAATTTTTCCATGCACTCTAATAGAATTAACCCAGCCGCAAACTTTTACTTCTTTTCCAATATAATTTATTGTTTCATTGCTTAATATTCTTTTCATTTTTTAAAAATTATTTAATTATAACTAAATTATAATAAAGGTTTTAATATAATACAAGTATAAAAAATCTTGTCCCGTATTAACGGGACAAGATTTTAAAATTTTTTATTCATCAGCTGGCGGTTCCTTTGGAGGTTCTGACTTATTTTTTTTCTCTCTTGTTAATAAATAAACTATACCGACAAGGATAACTATTGCTAATACCCATAAAAGAGAAGATAACATAATTTTAAAAATTAATTTATAATTTAATTTTAAAAACGACTTTTATTTTATTTTCTTATTTTTCTTGTTTTTTGTCAAATTTTAAAATTTTTCATTAAAAAAGCTCCATCAAAATTGATGGAGCTATAAAATTAAATTTCTTGAATAAGATTACCCTTAGAATCAAAAAGGCTATTTACTCCTATAATTGTATCATAATCATTATCAAATGGAGTAAATTTAAAATTGACTTCTTCATTAATTTTATCTTTAAGCAAATATTCAATTATATGCAAAAATTTTTTAGCTAAATTTCCTCTCCATATAATTAATGGAGAAAAAAAAACTTTTTCTATATTCCCTAAAAAATCTCCCAATATAATACCTATTGAGTTTAAAAAACCAATAGCCCAATTATCCGATTTTTCGTATTCACTTAATAAAAAATCAATAGGACTTTTATGGATTGGTATTTTAATACCAATAGTTTTAGCTTCTTCAATAATCCTTCTTTCAATGTTTTGACCCTGAATGATTGCGTTAATACATCCTCTTTCTCCACACTCGCATAAAGGAGCAAAAAAAGAAAAATCAAATTTTATATGACCGCCTTCTTTAAAATTTACAATTCTTCCTTTTTCATAATTTTTAAAAGAAAAATAATCGTCCCAATTCACAAGGGTAAAAAAATCTTCTTTAGGAGAGGAAACTGAAATTCCTCTCGCAGCGCAATCTAATTCGTTTAAAACAAAAGTTTTTGTTTTGCTTATTTTAGCAGTTAATTCTGCTAAATCTACACCTTTTAATAAAGGAAATAAAGGAGATTTTAATAAATTTCCTCTTTTTTCCAATCCAGAAACAACATAAACTATCGCTGTTGGTTTATGAATACTTAAATCACTCAAAGTAAAATCGATAATTTTGTTAACAAAAGTATTTTTATAACAGTTTAAAGAAATACTTTCATTAACTATATTTTTTACTCTTAAACCTAAAATATCTACCTTTTCCATTCTTCCTATTTTTAAAATAACAGCTCTTATTCTTGCTGTTTCTTCTTTTTTAAATATCAATGGGCTCATATCTTACTCCTTCTTTTGGTTAAATTGTTAAAGTGCTATAAAAATCAATAAAAAAAATACCATAAATTCTTAAAAAAGTAAAGAGATAATTATAAAATAGATTTGTTAAAAAACGGATAAATATCTCCTGCACCCATAATTATTAAAACATCATTTTTATTTAAATTTTTTTCTAAATAATTTAAAATTTTATTTTTTGATAAATAAATTACTGATCTTTTATTTATTTTTTTTACTAATTTTTCTGAATTTATTTTTTCTTTTATATCAATTTTTTCTCTTCCCGCTACATCATAAATATCAGTAATTATGATTTTATCAATCTTTGCTTCTTTAAAAACTTTTACAAAATCATTAAATAAATAATAAGTTCTTTGATATTGGTGCGGTTGAAAAATGCAAACAATTCTTTTATTTTTAAACTTTTCTCTCGCGGCTTTTAAAGTCGCATTTATTTCTGTTGGATGATGAGCGTAATCAAAAATTACATTAATATTTTTTTTATTTATTTTTAATTTTTTCTCTTCAAACCTTCGCCACGCTCCTTTGTACTTTGATAAAGCACTAAATGAAATTTCATCAGAAATATTTAAAATTCTTGCAATAGATAAAGCGCATAAAGCGTTAAAAACATTATGTTTTCCCGGCACTTTTAATATTTTTTCTATTTTTTCCGCTTCTTTATCCTTTATTGAAACTTTTTTAATAAAAAATTTAGAATTTTTAAATTCTGAAATAATTTTTTTAATATTTCTATCATCTTTATTAATAATTAAAAATCCATTTTTAGGTAAATGTTTTATATATTTTTTATATGTATTAAGTATCTGTTTTAAATTTTTATAATAATCTAAATGCTCTTTTTCAATATTTGTAATAACTATAATTTGAGGCCAATAGTTTAAAAAAGATGCTTGCCATTCATCTGCTTCAATTATTAAATACTTGCTTTTTCCTAAACGAAAATTAGAATTATCAAATTCTTTTAATTTAGTGCCAATAATAACTGTGGGATCAAACCCTGCTTTTTCTAAAATTAAAGAAGTTATTGCTGTTGTTGTGCTTTTTCCATGGGTGCCGGAAATAGCAATTGTAAAATATTTTTTTGTTAATTCCCCTAATGCTTGCGGATAGCTTAATATTTTTAAATGAGAATTTTTTCTTTGAATTTCTTTTGCTTTTTTTAATTCTGGATTATTCTTTTTTACAGCTGGGCTATAAATTACCATATCAATAGGTTCTTTAATATTTTTTTTAAAATGAGGACCTATAAAAATTTCTGCTCCTTTCTTTTTTAATAATTCAGTAATTTCTGAGGAATTTAAATCAGAACCAGAAACCTTAAAACCTAAAGACAAATAATATTGCGCTAAAGCCGAAACACCAATTCCCCCTATGCCTACAAAATGAATATGTTTTTTCATAAATTTTTTGATTATTTTAAATCTTTAATTTATTATATAATAAATTAATATAACATAATAATCATATAATATATGAAAACCAAAAATATAAAAGAAAAAAAGGATAAGAAAAATAATAAACAGATAATTATTGGCGTTTCAGGCGGAAAAGGAAGTTTTTCAGAAGAAGCAGCTATTTTTTATGCTCAAAAATTTAATATAGAAAATTTTAAAATTAAATATTTAATTAATGCAGAAAACGTGCTCAAAAATTTAGATAAGGGAAAAATTGATTTAGGAATTTTTCCAATTGAAAACTCAAACGGAGGCATTGTTTACGAAGCAGTTAATGCAATGTCAAAACATAATTTTAAAATTGAGCGTTTTTTTGAAATTGATGTTAGACAAAATCTTTTAGTAAAACCAAACATCTCAAAAAAAGATATTAAAAAAATCGCTTCCCATCCTCAAGCTTTAAGGCAATGCCGAATGTACTTAAAAAGAAAATGGCCTAATGTTGAATTAATTGAATGGTCAGATACAGCTGAGGCAGCAAAGGATTTATCATTAGGAAAGCTATCTTCTGATACGGCTGTAATTGCTCCTATAAATTGCGCAAAGTTGTATAATTTAAAAATTTTAGAACCAGAAATTCAAGATTTAAAATTTAATTTTACCACATTTTTAGCAGTTAAAAAATTATGACAATTGGTATTATTGGTTTTGGCAGATTTGGCGCTTTCCTGGCAAAATCTTTAAAAAATATCTCAAATGAAAAGATACTTGTTTATGATAAATTAGATAAATCAAAAATCGCTAAAAAAATTGGAGTTTCCTTTAAAAATTTAGATGAGGTTTGTCAACAAGACCTTATTATTTTGTGTGTGCCTATTTCAGAAATAGATAATTTATTAAAAGAAATAAAAAATAAAGTGAAAAAAGAAGCTATTATTATGGATACCCTATCTGTTAAAGAATATCCTTCAAAATTAATGAAAAAATATCTTCCCATTGATATAGAAATTATTACTTCTCATCCAATGTTTGGGCCTGATAGCGGAAAATATGGTTTAAAAAATCTACAAATGGTTTTTTGGCCACTAAGAATTAAAAAGAAAAATTATAAAAAAGTTTTAGATATTTTTAAAAAATTAGAATTAAAAGTTATTCAAATGAGCCCAAAAGAGCATGATAAAGAAAGTGCTCTTTCTTTATGCTTAGTTCACTTTATTGGAATAACAATGGAAAAAATGGAAATTCCTAATGTTAAAATAAAAACATTAGGTTATGAAAAATTAAGCGAGGTTTACAAAAATGTTAAAAACGATACCTTACAATTATTTAAAGATATGCAAACCTACAATAAATATGCTAAATTTTGGAGAAAAAAATTTCTAAAATCTGCTCAAGAAATCGATAATCAGCTTTAAAACCAAAATTTGACTTTTTAAAAGAATGTGATAGATTATAAATATATTTTGCTCTTTAAAATAATTTTAATTCTAACTAAGAAAGGATTAAGATATGGGATTAAGAATGACTAAAAGAACAGATAGAATGAGTTCATCTCCCCTACATGAGATGAATAAAAAAGCAAATAATATTTCTATTTTAGACCTTGCCGCTGGCAAGGAAAGAAAAATTATTTCTTTTGCGATTGGAGATCCAAATTTTAAACTCCCTTATCATATCAAAAAAGCAATAATAAATGGATTGGATAGTGATTTCACTAAATATACAGATGCAGCAGGAATCTCGTCTTTAAGAGAAGCATGCGCTGAAGATTTTCGAAAAAGCGGCATTAATGCAACTATTGAAAATACTATTGTCTCTAGCGGTTCAAAAATTTTAATTAATGCTGTTTTATGGGCGCTAATTAATGAGGGAGAAGAAATTATTATTCCATCTCCTTATTATCCATCTTTTGTTGATATGGTTTTAAGTTACGGAGGATATCCACAATTGCTTTGTACAGAAAGAGATAATTTTCAGTTAAAAAGTTGCATGTTAAAAAGTGCAATCAACGAAAATACTAAAGTAATAATCTTAAATTCTCCAAACAATCCCACAGGTAAAATTTGGGATTGGGAAGAATTTAAAGAATTTCCTCCTAATATTTGGGTGATTGTTGATGAATGTTATCATCGAATAATATATGATAATAAAAATTATGTGAGTTTTGCTTCCTTAAAAGGAAGGGAGAATCAAACAATCACTATAAGATCATTTTCTAAAACTTTTAGAATGACAGGTTTAAGAATCGGATATCTAACAGGGCCAAAAGAAGTGGTTAAAAAAATAACCACTTATCTAGAAATGGGAGTTGGTTGTCCATGCTCTCTTTCTCAAAAAGCAGCGCTTGCTGCTCTTCAAGGAGATCAGTCTCATATAGAAGAGATGATTAACGAATTAGACGATAGGCGAAAAGAATTAATGAACTGGCTAGATAAAAAAGGGATTTCTTACCCTAAACCAGAAGGAGCATTTTATATTTTTGCAGATATTTCTAAATACGGAAATTCGATTGAAGTATCTAATCGGCTCTTGAAAGAAGCAGGAATAGTTGTTACTCCTGGCACTGCTTTTGGAAAATATAATAACTATATTCGTTTATCTTTTGCCTCTGTCACAAAAAATCAGATTCAAGAAGCAATAGATAGAATGGAAAAAATCCTTTGTTAGTTTGTTTTTAAGTTGTGAGAGCAAAGAAATTTTAAAATCTTTGCTCTCTTTTTATTTTTAAAAACTTTTATATATTTTAATTTTTCTTTTCTAGTTTAAAACTTTCAAGCATAATATATTGAGGACCACTTCTTTTTAATTTGCTTTCCATAAGTTCAATTGATTTCACTTCAAAGTTTAAATTTATTTCCTCACTAATCTCAGGCACTTCTTCCGATTCTATTCTTCTAAACTCCCATTGTTTTATTCTTCCCAAGGTTATGTGAAAAGAAAATTTTCTTTTTTCTGGTGAAAAATCTGTCTTTTCTATTAAAGCCTTTTCAATATCATTTTTTAAAGCAATTAATTTTTCTGAATTCTCCCCTATCGCCCAAATCATTTTTGGATTGTTCCTTGTTGGTACATAAGATATTTTTTTTAATTTTAAAAAAAATGGCTCAAATTTTAAAACCTCTTCTTTTAAAATATTTATAATTTTTAAAACTTCATCATTATCCACATGGCCAAGAAAAAAAAGAGTAATATGAAGATTGTCTTTTTTCGTCCATTTTACTGGTAATTCTTGCCATTGTCTTTGATAGCTGATTAATTTTTCTTTTATTTTTTCTGGCAAATTTATTGCAATGAAAATTCGATGTTTTTCTCTCATAAAATAAATTTTTTAATTTTAATTGAATTTTATCATAAAAATGTTTAAAATTAAAGGAATAATAAAAAAATAAAATGTCTGGTGATAATACTAATCAAAAAATTGCAAAAATCTTGTACGAAATAGAAGAAATGCTTGAAATAAACAGCGTGCCATTTAAACCAAAAGCATATAAAAAAGCGGCTCAATCTATAGAAAATTTAACAGAAGATATTGAAAAAATTTATAAAGAAAAAGGATTAAAGGGGCTTAAAAATATTGAAGGCATTGGAGAAAGCATTGCTAAAAAAATAGAAGAATATTTAAAAAAAGGAGAAATTAAATATTATAATGAATTAAAAGAAAAAACAGCTATTAGGGCAATTATTGCTCATTATTTTAAAACAAAAAATATTTCTCTTTCTGAATTAAAGCAAAACGCAAAAAAAAGAGAAATAATCTATTCGAGATTTACAAAACCAGCAAAACAATTGCTTGAGCTTTCTGGATCATTGGAAAAAGCAAAAGAAGCAATCGATAAAGTGGCAGAATGGGCAAATTCAAGAAATTTAGATTATGCTATTGAAACAGTTTTTAAAAAATGGCTAGAACTTGATAGGTTAAAACCAAAAGAAATCGTGAAAAAACCTTTTTATAAAAATAATCCTATGATCTGGTCAGAAACAAAAAGAAAATGGTATGTTATTGATAAAGATGGAAACTGGCTTGAATTTGCTGGAAACAAAGATGAAATAGAATGGAGAATTGTAAAATAATAAAAATCAATGAATAAAATAAACCAAAAAATTATTTTTGTCGGCACTCCGGAATTTGGAGCAATTATTTTAGAAGAGCTTTCAAAAACAAAATTTAAGCCTTGTTTAGTTATCACCTCTTTAGATAAACCTATTGGAAGAAAACAGATACTTTCCCCTTCTATGGTAAAACAAATTGCTTTAAAATATAATATTCCAATAAAACAGCCTAAAAAAATAGAAGAAATAAAAGAAGAGATTAAAGAAATAAAACCAGATTTAATGATTGTTGCTGCTTACAAACAGATAATCCCAAAAGAAATTTTAGAAATACCAAAATATAAAAGTTTTAATATTCACCCTTCTCTTTTACCAAAATACAGAGGAGCAAGCCCAATTCAATATACTATTTTAAATGGAGAAGAAAAAACAGGCGTAACTATTTATTTAATGGATGAAAAAATAGATCATGGCCCTATTTTATCTCAAAAAGAATTTGAAATTAAAGATAAAAAAATTACTTATCAAAAACTTTCCAAAGAATTAGCAAAACTTGGAGCAGAGCTACTTTTAGAAAACATTCCAAAAATATTATCAAAAAAAATAAAATTAACGCCTCAGAATGAAAAAGAAGCAACCTATACAAAAATTTTAAAAAAAGAAGATGGTCATATAAAATGGAGCAAAAAAGCTGAGGAAATTGAAAGACAAATAAGGGCTTTTGAAGTCTGGCCTCAAAGTTATTCTTTTTGGAATGATAAGGTCTTGAAAATTTTAAAATCTTCAGTTAAAATACTGCCTGTTGAGATAGATTATCCTTATGGAAAAGTAGTTGCTTCTCCTGAAAAAGAAATTTTAGTTGCTACAAAAGAAAATTATTTAAAAATAGAAATAATTCAATTAGAGGGAAAAAAGAAAATGACAGCAAAAGAATTTTTAAATGGATATCCTAAAATTATTGGTGAAGTATTAAAATAAAAATATAATAAAAATATGCTTACTCATCACGATTTAAGAAAAGGCGTAAAATTTATTTTTGAAAATGAGCCATACGAAGTATTGGAGTTTTTTCCTATAAAAAAAGCACAAGGAAGAGCGATAGTTCAGACAAAAATAAAAAATTTAATAACAGGAAATGTTATTGAAAAAAATTTTCACCAAGGAGATGTTTTCAAAGAAGCAGAAGTTGAAAAAATTAAAGCAAAATTTTTATATTCTCATAGAGATAAATATGTTTTTTGCGAAGAATCAAATCCTAAAAACAGATTTGAATTAACAAAAGAGCAAATTGGCGAATCAGCAAAATTCTTAAAACCAAATCAAATAGTTGAAGGCATCGTCTTTGAAGGTAAAATAATAAATATTAATCTTCCAATAAAAGTCCAGTTAAAAGTAGTTCAATCTCCTCCCGGAATTAAAGGCGACAGAGCCCAAGGAGGAGTTAAAACCGTTATTTTAGAAACAGGAGCTGAAATAAACGTGCCTTTATTTATAAATGAAAACGATATTATTGAAATAAACACCGAAACAGGAGAGTATGTTAAACGAGTAGATATAAATAAATAAAATTTAAAAAAGAGAGATATTAACTCTCTTTTTTCTTTATTTCATTATCAATTATTTTATCTATATAATAGCAAGTACCATGACAATTAGGAATTGCTTCTGGCGGTTTTTCTAAATCAACAATTTCTCTTGCTTTCATTAGAAGTTCAGGAATTATATTTGGTTTTAAATCAACATCAATTATTTTTGCTTCAAATTCTAAATTAAATTTAATATCATCTTTAAGCTCTTGTTTAGGCTCGCAATAAACTAAAGAAAGTTTTGAAACAGGATATTTACTTGATAATAATAAATAACCATTTAATTGGACTTCGTATAAAGGATATAATTCATCTTGTTTTGAAGTAAATCTCGCTGTTTTAAAATCAACTATATGAAGAGTTCCATTTTCTAGCTCAAAAACACTATCTGGCGCTCCTCTTAAATACCATCCGCTTCTTTTATGTAAAGCAATAAGATATTTTCTGTTCTGAAAATTCTGAACAGCTCCAATTTCATCTAACGACACCCTTCTTTTTACAGAAGGAAGGTTAAGCCAATCTGGCAGTTTTTTTCTTGTTTGAAAAGAACGATAAACGCTTTTTTTGCTTACCCCATCTAAAACAGTAAAAATCCCGGGAAATCTAGCAGGAAAAGGGCCATAATGCCTTTCATACCAAAAACATCGTGGGCAAAAAGTCGGTAAAATTAAATTACCCAAATCTTTTGGCCCGATATATTTTAATCTTGCGTTTGAATTGTCTGAATTTGCCATAAAGTTTAATTTATTATTAAATTATTTTATCTTATTGAAGAAATAAATCAAGGTTTTAAAATATAAAAAATTAGAAAATTTTAATTTTAAAACTTTTTCTATTATCCAATATTTACTATAATAAATATTGTATTATATTAGATATAATATTTCTTTTAAGAAAATTCACGTTTTAAAAATTTAAAAATTATGAAAAGAATTTATTTAGATTATGCGGCAACAACTCCTATAAGAAAAGAAGTGAGAGAAACAATGAAAATTTTTGAAGAAAAAATTTTCGGAAACCCTTCTTCAATTCACCAAGAAGGAAGAACAGCAAAAACCGCTTTAGAAAAAGCAAGAAATTTAATTGCTGAAATTTTAGAAGTAAAATCATCTGAAATTATTTTTACAAATGGCGGTACTGAATCTATTAATTTAGCTCTTTTTGGTATTAGTCGCGCTAATAAAAAGTTTTTTAAAAAACCTCGTCTTATTACCTCAAAAATCGAGCATCCAGCCGTTTTAAATTCAATGAAACAATTAGAAAAAGAAGGCTTTGAAATAATTTATATTAATGTTAATAAAGACGGATTAATAAATATTAACGAATTAAAAAACGCTATAAACGAAAATACAATTTTAGTATCAATAATGTATGCTAATAATGAAATCGGCACAATTCAGCCAATAGAAAAAATTTCAAAAATAATCAAAGATTATCAAAATAAAAAAAGAAAAAATTTTCCTTTATTTCATACAGATGCTTGCCAAGCAACAGGATATTTAGATATTAGACCAAAAAAACTAGGAGTTGATTTATTAACTCTTAATGCAAGTAAAATTTATGGGCCAAAAGCAAGCGGACTTTTATACATAAAAGAAAATACTTTAATTGAACCTTTAATTTTTGGCGGAGGACAAGAAAATAATTTACGTTCAGGCACAGAAAATGTTTCCGGATGGATAGGTTTGGCAAAAGCATTAGAATTAGCGCAAAAAGAAAAAGACAAAGAAAGCAAAAGATTAATAAACATTAGAGATTATGCTATTAAAAATATTTTAAAAATAGAAAAAACATTTTTAAATGGCCATCCAAAAATTAGATTGCCTAATAATATAAATATTATTTTTTTAGATATTGAAGGCGAAGCATTGGTTTTAAAATTAGATAAATTTGGCATTAGCGCTTCAACAGGATCTGCCTGCCATTCAAAAACCTTAGAGCCATCACATGTTTTAACAGCAATTGGATTAAAAAGAGAAGCAATTCATGGAAGTTTGCGTCTTACTCTGGGAAAAGAAACAACAAAAAAAGATATTGATTATCTTTTAAAAGTATTGCCAAAAATAATAAAAGAATTACGCGCTCTCTCCCCTATTTCTTTAAAAAAATAAAATAAAAAAATTTTTTACAATAAAACAATTTTATGAAAGATAAAAAAAATAAAAAAAAGATAAAAAAAATAAAAAAAGAAAACACTGATTTTGATATTTTTAATGTCACAACTCCTCCTTGGCTTTATAGCAAAACTGTAAAAAAACATTTTCTTCACCCCAAAAATTTTATGAAGCCAAATGAAGAAAAAAAAGTTAAGTTCAACGCAGTTGGAATGGTTGGTTCTCCTGCTTGCGGAGATGTTATGAAATTTTGGCTTTTAATTGATGAAAAAACAGAAAGAATTAAAAAAGTCCGATGGAGAACATTTGGATGCGGATCTGCTATTGCAGCAACATCTGTTTTATCTGAAATGCTTTTAGAAAATAACGGGATGACGCTTAAAGAAGCGAGAAAAATAAGACCACAAGATATTGTCAAAAGGTTAAAAGGATTACCAGAAAGAAAATACCACTGTTCTGTTTTGGGAGATAAAGCTTTAAGAGATGCTATAAATGACTACTATCGAAAAACAAAACAATATGATAAAATTGAAATTGAAAATGGAAAAATTATTGATAAAGTTTTAAAAATTACTGATAATGATATAGAAAAAGCTGTGCTTGAAGGCGCAAAAAATTTAGAAGAAGTTCAAGAAAAAACAAAAGTGGGCACAGGAGACCCAAAATGTATTAAAGAAGCAGAAAAACTTATTAAATTTTATTTAAAAAAATATAACTTATATGAAAAAAAATAATAAAAAAATCAAAATTACTATTGATAAAAAGAAATGTATTGGCTGCGGTAGCTGTACTATTTTATGTCCCGATGTTTTTGAGTTGGGAAAAGATGGTAAATCTCAAGTAAAAAATACAGACGGAAATATTGAAGAAATAAAATCAGCTGCTGAATCTTGTCCAGTTAAAGCTATAAAAATAGAAGAATAATTTTAATTTTATTTAATTTTAGCGCCTAAAAAAACTTCTTTGTCCGGACTTAATAATACTGGCTCACCATTATTATCTGCGGCTAAAATCATACCATGGCTTTCAATTCCCATGATATTTTTTGGTTCTAAATTGCAAACCACAACAACTTCTTTTTCTAAAATATCTTCTGGGGCATAATATTTTCCAATTCCTGCAACAATCTCTCTTTTTTCTTCTCCTAAATCAACTTCTAATCTTAAAAGTTTTTCAGAATTTTCAACTCTCTCTGCTTTTAATATTTTCCCTATTCTTAAATCTATTTTTTGAAAATCTTCAAAATTAATCATTTTTTTGCTCTAATAATTGATTTTCCTTATTTTCTACTAATTGAATATCATTTTCTGGCGCTGGTTGAACATCTAAATTTTCTGTTTGCGCTAATAATTTTCGGTATACAAAAGCAGTAGCAATCCAAGTTACAGGAATAGAAACAAATATTCCCACTATAAAACACAAAAGTCCTAAAAAATTAATAAGAAAAGTTAATAAATAAAAAAGAAATAAATCCCACTTTGAACCTTTTGTAATTAAAGAGCTTTTCTTTAAAGCTTGAATAGGCCCTAAATTTTTATCAACGATAAGATAATTTGCAAATCCAAATTTTATTCCCAAAATAATACCAGGTACGATAAAGAAAATAGTACCCAAAAGAACAATTAAACTATAAAGAATTGAACAAAATAAGTATTTAAAAAATAATTTAATATCGCAAACGCAAAAAACATCTTTAAGTTTTGGCTTTTCATTATCATAAATTTTTAAGGAAATCCTAATAAAACCAATAGAAATTATAACAGAAAAAATAAAATACAGCAGATTTAAAATAATAAACAAAATAAAGATATTTAAATCTCGTAAATTTTCTCCTGTTTTTTCAATTAATAAATTTAACCCTAAAAAGATTAAAGAAACAATTAATAAAGCCGGTAGAAAAATCCACCAGTTTTTTTCCCACCCAAATTTTAATGCTTCTTTTTTTGAAAATTTTTGTGTCATAATAATTTTATTTTTTAGTTTATAATTTTTAATCTTTATAAAATTTTATTAAATTTCCTTTTTCTGCCCCACATTCAAAATAAATTTTGCTGTCTGTTTCGGACAAAATCCGAACTTTTTTCTGCGAAAATCCTGAAATTGATTTCTGAAAAAATTCGCTCGGCTAAGTAAAAAAATTGGGAAAAAGAATTTTTGACGTCGCTTCAAAATTGTCAGCAATAGTAAAACATTATTTATTTAAATCATAACTTTGTTTAATAAGCGCAAAAACGGCTTCGAGATCATTTTCTTTTTCAAGTTTTACTTCATAATCACCATTACCCCAATGTCCGATCATTTTCGGTTTTGTTAGGTCACGGGCCAAACCTTGCGAATCATTGAGCTGACCGCTTTTAACGTTCAAGTAAATTTTAAGCCCATGTTGCATTATGACAATATCAGTAAAATTTGTTGATATTTTATAGGCAATATACTTTGCTTTAGGTTCTTCAATTATGTTTTTGTCTAGCGATAAAATCTTTTCTCTTAAAGATTGAAATAGATCAATTGTCTGCTTATCAATACCCGATAAATGATCATCGATAGAATATATTTTTTGCAGTCGTTCAGTTTTTTCTTTTTCTTGTTTAGCTTTTTTAACTATTCCTGATGTGGAAATTCTGACTTTTTGATAATTTTCCGGTTCAAGATACAAAATATTCTCATCGTAAATACGATAACGAAAAAGCTCAACATTTATAGGTAAAATATCTGCCGTATCAAGATCAAATTTGTTATAACTTTCAGCAATACAAATAACGCGTGGCGAATCCCAATCAATTTTGATTCCTAATTTTTTGCTCTGACACAAAATTTCAAAATCAGCCTTGTGATCAAGAAGCCAGCGTAAATACGAAAGACCCTGATTAATAACATTATCGTTTTGGCTTTTTTTGTATTCAATAATACAAGGAGACCCATTTTTATCTATACCAAGTGTGTCAATTCTTCCACCAAAACTTGTTGAGTATTCGTGAGCAAGAAAAATAATATTTAAAATTTCTTCTAAATTTTTCTCAAAAAGCTCTTGAAGATTACGCTCTAAATTAAGATTGCGGGCGACTAATTTTTTAACTATTGAATTATTGATTTTAAATAATGCCATATTTTTTATTTCGTAAGCCTTCTAAATTAATGCCTAACATACTTCTATGATACTTGATTTTAATAAATTAGTAAATGGGATTTTTTGTTACTATTCACACACGGGAAGGTTAGGAAAAGAAACACTTTTTCCTGCAATGCTTTTTGTGAAGCAAATTCGCTGCAAAACATTTCCGCTAAAAGATATGAGATAGACCATATCATGAATTGCAAACTTCCGCTTGTAATGGTAGTAATGTTTGCCTTTTATTTCAACCACGATTATTGCCCGAACTTGTCTGCCATTAAAAAATCCTGAGGATTTGGTCAGATTGTCGGCGCTGAGAAACTTGTCCGTCTCTCACCAATCCCCATATTTCAACGCTAAGCGGGTTGGGATCGTTTTATTGTTTATCGTTTTATTGTTTTATATTTGCAAAGGCATAATTCTTACGTCCGATATTTCAGGTAAGATCATTTTAATGTGTCCGACTTATCAGGTAAATTTCCTCATTAATTTTACCTGAAAAATCAAATGAATCACTTGAGATCATGTTCTAACCATATCCGAAAAGTCAGTATATAAAAATATTGACACACCCTGTTAGGATAGTATAATTAAATTGCGTACTACAGATTTAAATATATTCGAGAATGATATCTTTTTACCCAATTGCGGGCTGAAAGAAGACCCATCTTTATAGTTGGATATTTTCGAGTATTCAAAACTGTGAGACGCAGGTTTTGGCTATCCTTTTTTATCTTAAAGATATACAAAAGGTCGATTAATCCTTAACTAATAATAATATGAAAAAACTAATTGTAATCCTTATCTTGGTTGCTGCTCTGGGATTTTCAACCCAAGCTCAAGCGGCATGGCATGACTGGTTTAACTGGTCAAAAATAAAATCGGTTTTCGTAAAAGAAAAAATTGAAACTCCAACCCCAACCTCATTGGAATCGCAAAATAAAATTGAATCTCAAAGCAATATAGATCAATTAACCCCGACAGAGATAAGCGTAACACCTGAAAATCTGAAGGCAAATTCAAACGAGATTGAATCGCTCAAGGCGGAAGTCGCCACGTTAAAAACAAACCTTGATAATCTTTATAAAGCGCACAATGAATTAGTCGTCGCCTATAACAAACTGTCAAAAAGCAACGATGCTTTATCGCAGTCGCTTTTGCAAAACGGGGCAATTGATTCTAATAAGTTAACCGATATACTATCGGAAATGGACAGAAAAATAGCCGCACTGGAAAATAAAGTCTACTCAATCCAGAGCGGCACACAGACGAACACCACGTTATTAAACAAAATTACATCCCTGGACAACAAACTTGAAAGCGTATGTAGCTGGATATTCGGTGGATTAACGATTGGTTGCCCCGCCGTTAGGATGGGATCACAAAACATTGAAGACAGAATTAAAAGGCTTGAAGGCGGTTACTAAAATTTAAAAAAAGAGTGTTTTAAAAACACTCTTTTAAATTACTCCTAAGTTATATTCATTATTTTTTTCTACCTATTTTTAATATCGAAGGAGTTGCCCAAAGGTATTCCCTCACTTCGTTTAAAATGCGGTAGATAGGTTCTCACCTACCCCGCATTCAAAATAAATTTTGCTGCGAGAGTTGGTAAATGTTAGAAACATACTTCAGCGACAATGTGGGTATATTTATACCCCAAACCTCTAACATTTAGCTCAAGAGTAGATTAATTCTACTCTGTTTTAGTCTTTTTTGGAAGTTCTGGCTCGATTATCAAACCAGGCATATAGGTAACCTTGTAAAGATTAAATAAATTATTGGCTCTATACGAAGCCTCCTGGTCGGACAACTCAACGCCGTATCGCTTTTTATAAAGCTCCTTGAACTCTTGTATTGCTTTTTCGGGCAGCATTTTAGAATTTAGCTTCTATGATTTCAAATAATTTGGTTAGATTATTTTTGGTTTCTTTATCAAAACTGATTGCAGTTCCATTTTGATAAGTTTCTAAAAACTTTTTTGCAAGCAAAACCTTATCTAATTTACTCTTTTTAACATACTCAGAATTCGCTTCAGAATATGTTTTATTTGTATCATCAAGCACAAATTTCTTGAAATCCGAAGAAGAAAAGATATCTTCAATACATCCCACTTTACTCAAAACGGAGAGAATTAAATTTTCTGTCACTAACCAGTTATCCTTTAAATTCTTCTCCCCATCTTTTTTACCTTGATCGTTGTCATAAAGATAAATAACCTTGCAACCCCAACCATGTAAAATTGTGCCTATAAATGGCATATTTCCCGAACCACCTCCAAAGATAAAATTAAAGTTGTTTTTGTTAAGAATGTGTTTGAACGCATTAAGATAATAAAGATCAGAAGCTCCTTCAACAATAACATTGTTTATTTTATCCAGAGACGCTATGCCAGCGTTTATTTCAAGCCCAATTGCAGTTAGAATTGGGGTCAAAGTTTCCTTATCGGCTAAAGCATGAATTTTATTTTCAATTTGAGTTCCTGTCTTTTTTGTACGATAAATCAACCTTATCCTGTTTAACTTATCTGCCTCAAGAAGGTAGGGCGAATGTGTAGAAAAAATAAGCTGCACCTTCTCGGCTGAATCCTCAAGCTTTTTAAGAATATCTTCTTGTGCCTTTGCGTGCAAGAACAATCCTGGTTCATCAATTAAAATAATATTTGTGACGTCCTCATTAGCACGGGCAGATACTTTTATGTAAAATGCGAGATGCCATTGTTTACCCTTGCTTCGAAGGCTCGGCTCATAAAGATATCTATCTTCCTCAATCCAAAAATAAAGATCTTGTGAATCCCAATCGACACTTAATTTAGTAATATCTTGAGTCCAGAATTTTTCATAGTCCTTATTGAGTTTTATATTTATGTCTTTCTTATGCTTCTGCTTATCTCGTGCAGTAGACTTTGTTATCGTTTCAACGTCTAAATCACTAATTACGGACAGATTTTTTATCCATTCATTTGTTTCTAATTCAGTAAACGGAATTTTATTTGGAAATATATCTTCGAAAGAATTAAAGAAGATAAAATTTGGTATCCATTGTTTGAGAGTGTTAAGGAATTTTTCCTTGAAGTCAATAAGATTGCCGAGATTATTAATGTCTATATCTATTTCCTTAATTAATTTTGAAAAATTGTCACGATCTTCTTCAGCGATCTGTGATATATTAGGCGTAATAGTATTTTTGAAATTTGTAAAAAGAGTCTTTTCATTATTAAAATCCGTAAAAACAAAGTCGAATAAGCTACCGCCCACCTGAGGATATTTCTCATGTAGTTTTTTAATCTTCTCCCATTTACCAGTTAAAGATTTTTGTATTTTTCCGATATCCTTATCATCAAAAAAATCGTTTTTTGAAGCAGATTCGCTAAAAGCATATTTATCAGGAAACGACTTTATAATTTCTAACTCGATATCTGTTGGAACTTTTTGCGAAATACCAATTTCCTGTAAAACTTCTTTTATCGTATCCTTCTCAATAATAAAGGTAAGGGAAATTTCTGGTTTATCATTGGGTGTTTTTATTGGAATTGCGTTACCTCGTATCTTTTTACCTGTGCCAAAATCTTCCAGTGCTTCAAGAATTGAGGTTTTACCAGACTCATTTTTACCAGCAAGAATTGTTATGGTGTCGGTCAGATAGCAATCTCCGCTATCGATAATAGATTTATAGTTTTTAATCCTAAACTTTTTAATTTTCATATTCATAATTATGTTATTTAATTCCACTTCATAGTTGGTTTTTTAATTACATACTTAACCACGCCATTTATTAGAAATTCGTCTTTTTCGTGAATAAATATAATTGGGTGGTTCTCGGTAGATTCTGATATTAACGATACAACTTTATTTTTTGAATCTAAAACAAATTTTTTAATACCCGCACAATTATCGACAATCACTAAAACGTAATCCCCATTGTGCGGCTGTTTTTTTGAATCAGCAATAACGTAATCACCATCCTCTATGTTCTGCCCGTTGATATTTGCTTTATTCATTGAATTACCAGAAGCTTTTATGGCGATCATCCCATCCCCATTTTTAATAAGGCTTTTTGAAACCTTAATATACCCTTCAAGCTTTTCATCGGCAAAAATTGTTGGATCGCCACAGTTTGCCATACCTAAAACTGGTATAGCTATAAAATTTCCGCCTTCGTCCTTTAGTTCCCTGATCCTTTTTATATCACCAGTTTTTCTATCAATCTTGATAAAACCATTTTCCTCTAACTTTTTAAGATGATAAGAAATTGCGAAAGGATGCGTCTCGCCCACAAGACGGCCTATTTGCCTCAAACTATCCCTTTTAAGGTTTATTTTATCGGCAAAGTTTAATATTTTTTGTTGGATGTGATGCATAAAATTGTGCTGTATTTAACTTCTTTAAGTATAGGGCAACTTAATTTTGGTGTCAATAGAAGATTGAAAGCGTCAAATCATTGACAATAAATAAATTATTCTGCTACAATAAATAAAAACAGGGCTTCGTCGAACCCTGTTCCCCTGGAAATACCAGGTCGTATCCTTAAAAAGATAAACCCTATAATTATCAGGATAGCATATTCCAGATACAAAATAAATAATATCAGAACATCATGGCTAAATTACCAAAATACACTTTGAAATATGACGAAAAAAAGGAGAAATGGGCGCTTGAAAATGATAAGACCAACCGAACTATCAAAACATTTAATGCTAAAGAGAAAGCTACGGCTGGCGGCGTGTTAGAAAAAGCACTGGGAGAAGATGGCGGATCAGTCAAAATCCAGAAGCTTAATGGAAAAATCCAAGAGGAACGCACCTTTCCTCCGAGCAAAGACCCCAGAGAATCTAAAGGATAATCAGATCGTAAAAACGGAAAAAGGCAATGTTCACCGATATATCTATTATCACTGCACTAAAAGGAAAAACCCAAACTGCACGCAAAAATGCATAGAACAAAAAGAACTGGAGAAGCAAATCAAAAAAGCGATCGACGAAGTAAGCATACCGCCAGAATTGCACGACTTCGGTTTAGAGTGGCTGAGAAATGAAAATAAGAAAGAATCTCAAATCACACATAATATCCTTGATAACCAGCAAAAGGGTTATAAAGACTGCCTCAAGAAATTATCGGGATTGATTGATATGAGGGGAGCTGGCGAAATAAACAAAGAAGAATTCAAACTAAGAAAACTTCCATTTGCCGCAGAAAAACAACGCTGGGAAGGTGTATTAAACAAAACCAGCCAAAAAGTAGATCGATGGCTGGATAAAGCTGACGAAGTATTTGATTTTGCACGAGACGCTCAAGTAATATTTGAGAAAGATGGCGCTGACAAGAAAAAAGAGATCTTCTCCCGTTTAGATTCGAACCTCCTGCTTAAAGACAGAAAGATAACAATTGAGACGGAAAGCACACTTGTGCCCATAAAAGCGATTTCAAAAGAAGATAAGAGATTAGAACCCCTCAAAATAGGCAAATATAAAGCTGAATTGGTTGAACTTTACTCAAAAAGTCCAAAGATGCTGCGGGGCTAGGATTCGAACCTAGATTAGCGGTTCCAAAGACCGTTGTCCTACCGTTAGACGACCCCGCAATAAATTTTCAATTTTCAATTTTACTCTTTTTTCAAAGTAATTTCAACTACTGCTAATTCTAAAGGCAATTGCAAAATTGGAGAATATTTCATTTTGTTTTCAGTATTCAAAAATATATTTAAAATATTTTTTAACTCTTCTTCTTTAAATTTACTTGCTTGAATGCGAATTTTTTCTTGTTCTTCCTTTGTTAATCCAATAATTATCGGATTTATAATTTCAGGATTTATTTTCATAATCATCACTTGCCTTAAATAACTAATTAAAGATTTTACAAACTCATTTAAATCATATCCTTTTTCAAAAATATTGTTTATAAAAAACACTGCCTCGCTCGCTTTCTTTTCAATTAATAAATCAACAAATTGGCTGATCAAATTTATATCTACAATTCCTAATAAATCTTTAATATCTTCAACTTTTATTATCTCATTTTCTTTCATTACGCCGGCATAAGTTAAAACTTGATCTAATAAACTTTCTGCATCCCTCATTGCCCCTTGAGAATTTAAAGCAATTAATTCCAAAGCTTTTTTATCTATTTTTATATTCTCTTTTTGACAAATAAATTCTAATCTTTTAACTATTTCTTCCATTGTTAATTTTCTAAAATCAAACCTTTGACATCGGGAAATAATTGTTGGAATCATTTTGTGAATTTCAGTTGTTGCTAAAATAAAAATAGCATGAGCTGGCGGTTCTTCCAATGTTTTTAAAAGAGCGTTAAACGCTTCTTTTGAAAGCTGATGAGCTTCGTCTAGAATAAATATTTTATATTTTTCTTTTATTGGCGAAAATTTTATCCCGTCTCGAATTTCTCTTATCTCATCTATTCCTCTGTTTGAAGCAGCATCTATTTCAATTAAATCCATTGATCTTCCCTCCATAATTTCTAAACAAGAATTGCATTTATTACAAGGTTCATACTCTCCTTCTTTTCTGTTATGGCAATTTATTGATTTAGCAAAAATTCTAGCAAGAGTTGTTTTTCCAGAACCGCGAGGTCCAGAAAATAAATAAGCATGAGAAATCATATCTCTTGAAATAGCGTTTGAAAGAGTTTTAACAATATGTTCCTGCCCAATAATTTCTTTAAATGTCTGCGGTCTATATTTTCTATATAAAACTAAATTTTTCATTTATTTTTTAAAAACAATAAATTTAGAACCAATAAAATTCCAAACAAAAGAAGCCAAAGCGCCAAAAATGCCAGCAATATTTCCCCATAACTGATTAGAAATTCCCCACTGAGCTCCAATTGTATCGTTTACAAAAGAAGCAGCAAAAACATTTATCAAAAGCCCAATAAAAGTAACTCCAAAAAAATAAATTGTTTCTTTTAAAGTTTTTCCCGTCTCAGTTTTTTCAAAAGCCCAAAATTTAGTTATAAAGAATTTTATAAAAGTAGAAAACAAAAAAGAAATTCCTTTAAAAATTCTATAATACCAACCAAAGGTTAAACCTGTTAAAACCATTAGCAAATTCAAAATTCCCAAATCTATAATTGTTGCAAAAACGCCAGCTAAAAAATATTTTCCTAATTCATAAATAACTAAAATCTTTTTTCCAATTAAATAACAAACATAAATGCCTAATAAAGATAAAATTGGAAATAAAATTGGTAAAGAAAAATTATATAATTTTAAAAATTTATCAGGAACTATCTCATTAAAAGCGCTTACAAAATAAATAGCAGTAATTTCTCCAATAATTAAAGAATAAATAATATCTGATTTTTTCATATTTTTAAATCTCTAAAACTATGATAAAATATTATAAACTATCTAAAAAATAAAAATAAAATGATTAAACTTTATAACACTTTATCACGAAAAAAAGAAATTTTCAAACCAATAAAAGATAAAAAAGTTGGAATGTATACTTGCGGGCCAACTGTTTATGATTACGATCACTTAGGCCATGCTTGGACATATACTCAAGCAGATTTATTAAGAAGAATGCTTGAATACAACGGCTATAAAATTAAACAAGTATTAAATATTACTGATGTTGGGCATTTAACTGATGATTCTGATAGCGGAGAAGATAAAATGGAAAAAAGCGCAAAAGAAAAGAAAAAAAATGTTTTTGAAATTGCTGATTATTATATTAAAATTTATCTTGAAAATCGAAAAAAACTTAATTTAGAAGAGCCGGAAATTATCTGTAGAGCAACTGACCATATAAAAGAAATGATAGATTTAATAAAAATACTGATAAAAAAAGGATATGCCTATGAAACAGAGGACGGCGTTTATTTTGAAGTTAAAAAATTTCCATCTTATGGAAAACTATCGGGAAATACTTTAAAGAAACTTAAAGCAGGAGCAAGAATTGAAATTAATCCTTATAAAAAAAGCCCTTTTGATTTTGCTTTATGGAAGCTAACTCCTAATGGAGTGAAAAGACAAATGGAATGGGATTCTCCTTGGGGAAAAGGATTTCCTGGCTGGCATATTGAATGTTCAGCAATGTCAATGAAATATTTAGGAAAAACTTTTGATATTCATACTGGAGGCGAAGATAATATTTTTCCCCACCATGAATCAGAAATTGCCCAATCAGAAGCAGCAACAGGAAAAAAATTTGTAAATTACTGGTTTCACCCGCGATTTTTAAAAATAAACGGGCAGAAAATGTCAAAATCTTTAAAAAACTTTCTTACTCTTTCTGATATTGAAAAAGAAGGTTTTTCAGCAATTGATCTAAGATATCTTTTTTTAACTTCTCATTATAAATCTCCTTTTAACTTTACTTTTAAAAAATTAAAAAATGCCCAAATTTCTTTAAATAAAATTTATGAAAATTTTTCACTATTAAAAGAAGGAAAAGGAGAAATTGATAAAAAATATAAAAAAGAATTTTTAAATGCAATAAACGATGATTTAAACATGCCAAAAGCAATATCAGTTTTATGGAAATTAATAAAAGATAAAAAAATTAAAGAAGAAAATAAAAGAGCAACCTTAATTGATTTTGATAAGGTATTAGGATTAAATATTGAAAAAATTGAAAAAGAAATTATTCCTCCTTTAATTGAGGATTTAGCTTATCAAAGAGAAAAATTAAGAAAAGAAAAAAAATGGGAAGAAGCAGACAAATTAAGAAAAGAAATTGAAAAAAATGGATACAGAATAGATGACACAAAAAAAGGCCCTATAATTAAAAAAATAAAATAAAAAAGCCTTGCGAATTAAATTCGCAAGGCACAAAGAACTAAGAATAAAGTTCGTCGCAATTCGGACATTTTGATGCCTTCCTTCTTTGCGGATCTATATATCCGCAATAACGACAAGCATTCATAAGCTCATGCTTTGAAAACAAAAAAGTATTTAGCTTGTTATCTTTTTTTTCTTTTTTCTCCCTATTAATTTTTTTCTGGGGGATAAAAACTTTCTTTCTACTCATTAAGGCATTCCTCCTTTCTCTTTCAAAAATTAAGTTGTTTCTTCTTTTTTATGATTTTCTATAAATTTTTTGGAATATTTATAAAGAAAACCTATAAAAAAGATTGTTTTTTCAATGAAATTGCATAAAAAATTTATAATTCCTATGCCAATAACACCTATCCCAATTAAAATTAAGCATGCCTTCAAAATTGTAATTTCATCATCCTTAGTTAAATCCGGAAGATCAATAATAAAACTTTCTTTTTTAAAATTAAGAGTAAAAAAACTCTTAATTTCTTTTTCAGTTTCTATCCACTTCGGATTTAATAAAGAAATTTTTGAATGCTCTACTATTTTCTCAACTTCTTTTAAAATTCTCGGAGATTCTATCTTTAAACCCGCAAAATACAAAATCCTATTGCTTTCGTCTATTAGAGAAGAAACCTTTAAATAATTATCCTCTAATATCTTCATTTCTTCTCTCTTTAAACGATTATCTTCAATAAAATCTTCTAACATTTTTTGAAAATTTATTTCTTCTAATAATGTATAGACCTCTTCATTTTTTTGAAGAAATAAATTTTCTGCGTACACTTTAACGCATACTGGCAAATCATTAGTAAAAACTAAACCAGTCACAGACACAAATACAAGCAAAAAAGTAATCATTTCTAATTCTCCTTTGAAATTGTTAAATATTGTTAAATTTTCAATGAGCTTTATTTATATTATATTATATATTAAAATTATTATTTGTCAATAGTTTAAAACATTAAAAATGTTATAATTAATATAGAAAAATAAATAATAAAAATTGATATTATGAAAGAAGCATATTTATATAAAAAATTAAAAGATAAAAAAATACAATGCCAAAATTGCGCTCATTATTGCCTAATTGAAGAAAAAAATAAAGGAATTTGTAAAGTAAGGGAAAATATTGATGGAAAACTTTATGCTTTAAATTATAGAAAAATTATCGCTATAAATATTGATCCAATAGAAAAAAAACCATTTTTCCATTTTTTACCTGGCACACGTTCTTTATCAATTGCTACAGTTGGTTGTAATTTTGCTTGTAAAAATTGCCAAAATTGGGAAATATCTCAAGCGCCTAAATTAACAAATAAAATAGAGGGGGAAGAAATATCTCCAGAAAAAATTGTTGAAATAGCAAAAGAAAATAATTTGAAAAGTATTTCTTATACCTATACTGAACCTGCTATTTTTTCTGAATATGCAATAGACACAATGAAGATAGCAAAAAAAGAAGGTTTAAAAAATGCCTGGGTTTCAAATGGATTTTGGTCAAAAGAATTATTAGATATCGCTTATCAATACATTAACGCAGCAAATATAGATTTAAAAGGATTTTCTGATGAATTTTATATAAAATATTGCGCTGGAAAATTACAACCAGTATTAGATACTTTAAAAAGATTAAAAGAAAAGAAAATTTGGACAGAAATAACTACTTTAATTATCCCCTCTTTAAATGATGATCAAAAAACCTTAAAAGAGATTGCTAATTTTATAAAAAAAGAGTTAGGAGAAGAAACTCCTTGGCATGTTACTCAATTTTCAAAAGAACTTTCTTGGCAACTTAAAGATTTAGAAGATACCCCAGTTAAAACATTAGAAGAAGCTTATAGAATTGGTAAAGAATCTGGTTTAAAATATGTTTATACAGGAAACATTGCTGGTTTGCCTTTTGAAAATACTTTTTGCCCAAAATGTAAAAGTTTAGTAATTAAAAGAACAGGATATTTTATAGAAAGATATGATATAAATGGAAAATGCTTTAAATGCAATGAAGATCTTAATTTAATTTTAAATTAATCTCCAAAAACTTCAGCTTCAAAAACATAAAAATCTATAGGATTCTTTTTCCAATAATCTGAAGAAAGGCCCATTTTCATCATTAATTCATTTAAAAAAGTTTCTCTATCAAAATTATTTTCTGTAGCAACTTGAGGTAAAAAAAGGCCTGATTTATTTCCAGTTACTGCCAATACTCCATGTTTTCCAATTTCAATTTCTTCAATAGAATTAATTTTTTTAAAAGGAGTTAAAACTGAAATTTCATATTTTAAATCCTTTAACTCATCTTCGTTTACTGGTAAAAAACGATAATCTTCTACTGCAGCAGCAACAGCCATTTTGCTTATCACTTTAAATAAAGGCATATCATCTGCTATTCTTCCAATGCATCCTCTTAAATTTCCGTTTTTTAAGATAGTTACAAAAGCTGCTCTTTTTTCTTTTAATTTTTCAGAATTTACTTCAAAATTAGGAATTTTTCCTGTTTTTATAAAGCTTTCAACAGAATCTCGAGCTATTTTTAATAATTCTTTTTTTTCTATTTCACTAAAATTAATTTTATCATCCATATTTTTCTTCTTTTAATAATAATTTTTAAAATAATTTAGGTATAAAAAGCAACTGCACCATAACCAACAACTCTTAATTTATCTCCAAAAGTATCTCCAGAATTTAAATATTTTAATATTTTTCCATAAGCGCCTAATTTTTCGCTAATTTTCATTAAAGTTTTAATAGCGTCTTTTCCACAAGCATCTAAATTATAATAATCAAAATTTATAATTGAATTTAATGTCTTTCTATCTATTTCTTGGGCTTGATTATAGGGAAGATAATGAGACAAATCTGAAGAAGCAATAATTAAAATTTTTTTATCTTTTATATTTTCCAAAATTGCTTCGGCTAATTTTTCCCAATCTTTATTTTCTGATCCAAAAATAATAGGCAAAATTTTAAAATCTTTTAATGTTTTTTGCAGAAAAGGAAGTTGAACTTCTAAAGCATGCTCAAAAAGATGTGTTGAATCCCTCTCAAAAAATCTATCTGAAAAAGAAATAATTTTTTTCGCTAATGAATTATCAATTTCTAACTTTCCTAATGGAGTTTCCCAATAACCACTCCTCCAAATAGAAACGCCTTCAAAATATTCAAGATGAGAATCGCCAATTAAAATTACGGTATCAAAATTTTTGTTCTCAATATCTTTCATCCCATAAGCAGCCACTTGGCCAGAAAAAACATATCCAGCGTGAGGCAAAATTAAACCAAAAACATCTCCTTCAATTTCAAAAGGCTCAACTTGAGATAAATAAATATCAATCATCCTTTCTAATTCTTTTTTATTCTCGGGATAAAATTCTCCACTTACAGCAGGGAATCTAATTTTTTGTTTAAATTCTACCATTTTAATAATTATTATTTATTTTATTATATTTTAATTAATTTTAAAAATTATTAAATTTTATCTGCTTTCTTATTAAATTTTTTAGAAAAACGATGAGCTTCATCTCTTACTTTTAATAAAACTTCTTTTTGCTCTTCAATTAAATTTTTAATTGTTTTTTTTGTTTTTGGAAGAAAAATTAATTTGTCATTTTGATATTTTGAAATCCCAATAATAGGAATTTCGCAATTTATTTCTTTAAAATATTTTTGAATATATGATAGCTGAGGTTTTCCGCCATCTAAAACAATTAAATCCGGCAAACGCCATTCTTTGTGCTTTAATCTTCTAGAAATCACTTCTTTTAATGACTCTAAATCATTGTTTAATTGTGCCCGTTTAACCTTAAAAATACGATAATCAGATGGAGATTTTTTATTATTTATAAAAACAACCATTGAGCCATAAGTATTTTTTCCAGAAAAATGAGATATATCATAGCCTTCTATTCTATAAAAACGAGGAGAAAGATAATAATCATCCTTTTCCAGTAAAATAACATCTTGTAAATGTTTTAAAGCATCAATTTTTTCCGGATTTTCTTTAAATAATTTTTTAAATAAAGTTTGCTTTTTGCCTTTTAAAAAAAGAGTTAAATTATCAATATTTTTTTGGTATTCCCTATTGGATATTTTTCCAAAACATGCGCCAGGACACAACCCAATTTCATAATCAAAACAAGGCTTGCCTGAATTTATCTTACAAGTGCTGTAAGGAAAAATTCTTCTTAAAATTCTTAAAACATTATTTAATAAAGAAACGCTTTTAAAGGGTCCAAAAATTTCTGCTTTTTCATTTAAAAATTTTTTAAGTTCTCTTTCTCTTACAATTATTGGTTTTGTAAATTCTTTTTTAGGAATAACTAAATAAACAAAAGAACGGTTATCTTTTTCTCTAATATTATATTTTGGTAAATATTTTTTGATTAAATTTGCTTCTAAAATTACTGCCTCTAATAAATTTTGAGTTTTAATATATTTAATTTTTTCTGCTAAATTAACAAATTCTTGAATTCTCGGTTCTAAATTTTTCTGAAAATAACTGCTTAATCTGTTTTTTAAAGACGATGCTCGTCCTACATATAAAACTTTATTATTTTTATCTAAAAAAATATAAACACCAGGACTTTTAGGCAAATTTTTAATTTCTAAATTTTTTATTTTTACAATAGACATTTATTTTTTAAGATAATCTTTTAAGTATTTTCCAGTATAAGATTTTTCATTATTTGCTATCTCTTCCGGAGAGCCACAACCAATAATTTTCCCTCCATTTTCTCCGCCTAAAGGACCTAAATCAATAATATAATCAGCAGACTTAATTATATGCATATTATGTTCTATCAAAATTACTGAATTTCCTTTTTCAATTAATTTATTTAATACTTTTAAAAGCATTTCTATATCATAATAATGAAGACCAACTGTTGGCTCATCAAGTAAATAAAGCGCTCTTTTACCTAATCTTGTTGTTAATTCACGAGATAATTTAATTCTTTGAGCTTCTCCGCCTGATAAAGTTGTTGCGCTTTGCCCTAATTGAATATATCCTAAACCAACCTCCTCTAAAACCTTTAATTTGTCAGTAATACTATAAATTCCATCAAAAAATTTTAAAGCTTCAGTTACTGTCATTTTTAAAACATCGCTTATATTTTTATTTTTATACTTTATGTTTAAAGTTTCCCTATTAAATCTTTTTCCATGACAAACTTCGCATTCAACCATAACTGGAGGTAAAAAATGCATTTCAATAAGCTTATAACCTGCTCCTTCGCATGCTTCGCATCTTCCTCCTTTAACATTAAAAGAAAAACGATTTATCTTATAACCCCTTACCCTGCTTTCTTCCAGTGAAGCATAAAATTCTCTAATAGGAGTAAAAATACCAGTATATGTTGCTGGATTAGAACGAGGTGTTCTTCCTATCGGCGATTGATCAACCATTATTACTTTATCTAAATACTCTGTCCCTAAAATTCTCTTAACATTTTCTAAAGAATTATCTCTATTAAATATTTTTGAAATATTTTTATATAAAACATCATAAGCTAAAGAAGATTTTCCGCTGCCTGAAACACCAGTTATAACAACTAATTTTCTTAAAGGTATTTCTGCATTTATATTTTTTAAATTATTTGCTTTTGCTCCAAAAATTTGTAATTTTTCAGTTATTTTTTTCCTTCTTGTAATAGGCAAAGAAATCTTTTTTTCTCCTTTTAAATAAGATAAAGTTAAAGATTGAGAATTTTTACTTTTAATTAATTTTTCTGTTTCTCCTTCTGCTACCACTTCCCCGCCATTTTCTCCTGCTCCCGGGCCTAAATCAACTAAATAATCCGAAGAATAAATTGTTCTCTCATCGTGTTCAACAATAATAATTGTATTATGTTTTTCTTTTAAGGATTTTAAAATATTTATTAATTTTTCTGTATCCTTTTCATGAAGACCAATTGTTGGCTCATCTAAAACATATAAAGTATTTGATAATTGTGAACCTATCTGCGATGCTAATCTTATCCTCTGCGCTTCTCCGCCAGATAAGGTTTCTGCTTCCCTATCTAAAGTAAGATATTCTAATCCTACCTCCTTTAAAAAATTTAACCTTTCTTTAATTGTTTTAATTAATTCTTTAGCAATTATTTTTTCTCTTTCTTCTAATTTTTCTTCATATAAATCAAAAAAATCAATTGCTTTCTCGATTGATAAAGTTGTAATTTCATAAATATTTTTTCCATTAATTTTTATTGATAAAGCCTCGTTTTTTAATCTTTTTCCTTTACATTCTGAACAAACTTCATTCGAAAAAATATCTTCTTTCCCTAACCCAAAACAAACTGGACAAGCGCCATAAGGACTATTAAAAGAAAAAAGGCGAGGTTCAATTTCCGGAAAAGCAAAATTATCATTTGGACAAGTCCACAAGCTGGATAAAAGCAGTTGTTTAGAATCTTCTATTTTTTTTACATCCTCAAAAATAATTCTAACTAATCCTTTACTATAATAAAGCGAGTTTTCTACTGCTTCAAATAATCTTAAATTATCGTTTAATAAAACTTTATCAATTATAATTTCAATATCATGGTTTTGATATCGAGATAAATTTATTCTTTCATGTAAAGAATGTTTTACTTTATCAATGTATGCCTCAGAATATCCTAAAGAAAGAAAATCATAGAGCAATTGATAATATTCTCCCTTTCTACCTCTTACAACTGGAGATAAAATAACTACATAATCTTTTTTTAATAATTTTGCTTCTTTTAAAATAATATCTATCATCTCGTCAATCGATAATTTTTTTATTTTTGAACCGCAAACAGGACAAAAAACTTCTCCTAATCGTGAAAATAAAACTCTTAAATAATCATAAATTTCAGTTAGTGTCCCAACTGTTGAACGAGGATTATGAGATAAAGCTTTTTGATCAATAGCAATTGCTGGAGAAAGCCCTATAATTTCATCAACATCGGGTTTATCCATTTGGCCTAAAAATTGTCTAGCATACGGAGAAAGAGATTCAATATATCTTCTTTGTCCTTCAGCAAAAATTGTATCAAAAGCAAGCGATGATTTACCAGAACCAGACAAACCGCTAAAAACTATAAGTTTATTTTTTGGAATTTCTAAACTTATATTTTTTAAATTATGCACTCTTGCTCCTTTTATTATAATTTTATCTTCATTTAAATTTTTATCTTCCATATTTTGAAATAATATAATTTTCTAAAATAATTAATCTATTAAATTTTCTATTTTCTTTTTAATTGAAGCAGGCACAATATTATGCTTTTTATTATATTCCATCTGAATATTTCTTCTTCTTTCTGATTCCTTTATTGCTCTTTCAATTGAACCTGTAATATTATCCGCGTATAAAATAACTTTTCCTGAAACATTTCTTGCACATCTTCCCATAATTTGTATTAAAGATGTTTCGCTTCTTAAAAATCCTTCTCTATCTGCATCAAGAATAGCAACAAGCGTTACCTCTGGAAAATCCAATCCTTCTCGCAATAAATTAACCCCAACCAAAACATTAAATTTTCCTCTTCTAAAATCAGTTAAAATCTCTGTTCTTTTTAAGGTTTTAATATCAGAATGAAGATAATTAACTTTTATATTCTTTTTTAAAAGAAAATCAGTCAAATCTTCAGCCATTTTTTTTGTTAGAACATTAATTATGGCTCTTTCGTTTTTTTGAGAAATCAATTCAATTTCTTCAATTATATCATCTATCTGTCCCCTATTTTTTTCTTTATCAAAAACAGGACGTACTTCAATTAATGGATCAACTAATCCTGTTGGCCTAATAATTAATTCTACAACCTGTTCTGAATTTTTCTTTTCAAAATCAGAAGGAGTGGCAGAAGTAAAAATAGCTTGGTCTATTCTTTCTAAAAACTCTTTAAATTTTAATGGACGATTATCCAAGGCTGAAGGCAAACGCCATCCATACTGAATTAAAGTTTCTTTTCTTGCTCTATCTCCCTCATACATTCCTCTAATTTGAGGAATAGAAATATGAGATTCATCTATTATGGTGATAAAATCAGGCTTGCCGTTTTTTTGCGGAAAATAAGAAAGTAAAGTTTCTGGCGCTTCCCCAGAAAGCTTACCGTTTAAATGTCTTGAATAATTTTCAATTCCATGACAATATCCAATGCTTTTTAACATTTCTATATCATATCTAGTTCTTCTTTCTAATCTTTCTGCTTCTAAAAATAATTTATTCTTTTTAAAGTATTCTATTCTTTCTTTTAATTCTTTTTTTATTTCTTCAATTGCTTTTTCTCTCTGAGGCTCAGAAGAAATAAAATGTTTCACCGGAAAAATAACTAATTCTTCTGTTTCTTTTAAAATTGTTTTTTTAAAAGGATCTTCTAATAATATTTTTTTAATTTTTTGATCAGAAATTTCTATGTAATTTATAATATCTCCTGAAGCAGGCATTATTTCAAAAACATCTCCCCTAACCCTAAAAGTTCCTCTTTTTAAAACGCTATTTGTTCTTTCAAATTGAATTTTTATTAATTGCCTAATTAAATCTCCTCTTGTTATTGATTTACCCACTTCTAAATGCAAAGAGGATCCAAAATAATTTAAAGGCAAACCTAAATTATAAATACAAGAAACAGAAGCAACAATAATTACATCTCTCTTTAAAAGAAGAGCGCTTGTTGCCCTATGTCTTAATTTATCTATTTCTTCGTTAATTAAAGCTTCTTTTTCAATATAAGTATCACTAATAGGCAAATATGCTTCCGGCTGATAATAATCATAATACGAAACAAAATAATTAACTGAATTTTCCGGAAAAAATGTTTTGTATTCCCGATAAAGTTGAGCAGCTAAAGTTTTATTTGGAGCAATTACCAAAACAGGCCTATCAAAATGACTTATAACATTAGCCATTGTAAAAGTTTTCCCAGAACCAGTCACTCCTAAAAGAGTTTGAAAACGATATCCCTTTTTTAACCCATAAACTAATTTTTCTATTGCTTCTGGTTGACCTCCGCTTGGCTTATATGGAGAATGAAGTTTAAATAATTCCATTTAAATACCAAAAATTGCCACATCTTGGTTTTATACACTATAATAACGTGGCTTTATTTTAATTTTAGATATTTTTAGAATAATACTTTTCTTTTAAAAATTCAAGTTATTCTTTAATAAGTTTTTTAAATTCTTCTACCATCGGCACTTCTATATTTTCAACATTATATTTTAAAGAGAGATAATAAGAAACCCAATCTGCCAATAATAAAGAAGAAAAAACTTTTTCTAAATCATTTTTTCCAGAAAGATTTATTTCTTTGATTTTTAAATTTCTTTTTTTAAAAAGTTTTTTTAACACTTCCATTCTTTTTATAATTCTAAGATTATCATTTTTATCTTTAAGCAAAAGAAAATAAAATTTCTCTGATAAATTTTTAGTTTTTTCTCTAATATCAAACCCTGTCATTTCGTTATGATTAAGCTCTGGAAAAACATTATAAAATGCTGGAATTTTAGAATTTTCATTAAATTTTATTTTCCAATTATAGGCAATCGCCATATTTTTTTCTGAGGAGTAAATAATGGGAACATAACCAAAAATTTCTTCTGCTATTTTTTTCCCTTGTTTTTCTAATTTTTTAGGGTTTAAAATTAAAGATAGATTAGAAGATTCAATAATAAGTTTTCTATCTCTTATTACTTCTAAAAGAGATTTAATTGTAAGCCCTAAAGCAAATCTCGGTTGAATTTTTAAATCCGGCATTTGAATGTAAGGAATTTTATCTTTTTTTGCCATTTCTAAAAGCTTTCCTCCAATACTAATAGCAAAAACAGAAATTTTTTTATTTTTTGCTTTCAAGTAAGCATCTATTACCTCCTCTGTATTCCCAGAATAAGAACTTAAAATTACTAAACTTTTTTTCAAAATACTATTAGGAATTTCTGGAAGACCATAATTTTTATGGATAATTATTGGTAATTCTGGTTTTATAGTTTTTAAAACATCAGCTGATAAATGCGACCCCCCCATTCCTATAACAATATAAAAATCATATTTTTTTAATTTTTCTTTATTAATTATTTTTGGTTTAAAAAGGAATTGTTTTGGAAAATCTTCTATAATATTTTTCATAACTATAAATTATATTTTATTTAATTTTAAAATATTTAATAATTTTTTAGTTTCAATAGTTGCAACACCAATTACTTTATCTGCTCCGCCATAATAAACAAAAAGCGTTCCATTAATATCAACTGCACCGCAAGAAAAAACAACATTTGAAACTAATCCTTCTTTTTCATAAGGCATTTCCGGCTCTAAAATTGGATTTATTGTTCTTCCTAAAATTTTAACAGGATCTTTTAAATCTAATAAAACCGCTCCTAATCTATAAAAATTATCATATTCAGAAATACCGTGATATAAAAGAATCCAACCGTCTTTTGTTTTTATCGGAGGAGCAACTGCTCCTATTTTTTTACTATCCCACCATCCTTTTCTTCTATAAATCCATCTATTCTCATCTAACCATTCCCCTTCTTCAAAGTTCAAATCTTTGCAAAAAGAATAGTCAATATCATACCCAACTCGGTGGACAATCATATAATTTTTATTTACCTTTTCAGGAAAAACAAAAGCATTTTTATCATTTAAATCAATAGGAGAAATCACTTGAGGTTTTTCCCATTTATTCCATTTTTTTTCAATAAAATCCTTTACTTTTATTGAAGTTAAGGCAACTCTTGGAATAATACCATTATAAGCAGTATAACACATATAAATTTTATTATTTATTTTGGTTAGTCTCGGATCTTCACATCCACAAGAAACATCAGAAGATGTTCTTTTTTCAAAATCTTCTCTAGGAATATAAATAGGTTCAGGCGAACGCCAATCTATATTAAATCCATCTTTACTTACTGCGTAACCCAATGTTGAAACATTATCTTCTGAAATTGCTCGATAAACTAAATGTACTTTATTATCAAGATAAATTACACCTGGATTAAAAACCGCCTTTTTCTCCCAAGGATGTTTTTCTATCGGAGCAAGAATTGGATTTTTTTCAAAACGTTTTAATTTTGCTTCTACTTTATCTTTTTCCAATATTTCTTTTAATAAAGAAGAAATTTCTATTTGAGCAAGACAACAAACAGTATCTGCTCCTCCATAATAAAGATAAATCCAGTTTCCTTTTATCAAAGCTCCTGTGGGAAAAACAACATTTGGCACTAATCCTATTCTTTCATAATATTCTTCAGGGGTTAAAATAGGCATTTCAAATTTAGAAATAATTTTTGACGGGTCTTTTAAATCTAATAAAACCACCTCTACTCCGAATAAACGCTTAGGAGAATAATAATTACGAATATAAGAATAAAAAACTAACCAGCCATATTTTGTCTTTAAAGGCGGAGCCCCAACTTCAACAAAATCTTCTGGTTTTCTTTGCAATGGCAAAGAATATTTTTCAAAATTTTTATACCACTTGTTCCAAAATTTTTCAGACCAAATTTCATTTTCTTTATCAAAACTTACAAAACAAATTTTTGAAGGAGGAATATCAGTATTAACGGTTAAAAGAGCCCATATTTTTCCATTTATTTTTTCTGGAAAAAGAGTCATTGCTTTAGCATTAAAAGGAGTAACTAAATGTTTTTCTTCTATTTTTTTAAAATCTTTTGTTATTGTTAATCCTACTTTAATTCCATCTGCCTGAAAAGGATATTTAGATAAAGCAGTATAAAAAATATAATATTTATTATTAAGTTTTGTTACTCTTGGATCTTCGCATCCAATTTTTTCCCATTCTTTTTCTGGAAAAATAAACTTTCTTCTATTTTTAAAATTAATTCCATCTTTACTTTCTGCAATTCCAATATCAGAACTAATAATATCTGCTCTTGCCCAAGTATGATAATGATTCATTGAAATTGCTCGATAAAGAAAGAAAATCTTTCCATTATTTTTTATAGGACATGGATTAAAAACTGCTTCCGCTTCCCAAGCATGCTCTCTTATTGGTTTTAAAATAGGATTTTGAGGCAATCTTTTTATTATCATTTTTTTATTTTTTAGTTTTTATTAATTATCTTCTTTAATTTTTTTTGTTTTAACTTTGGCTTTATATTTTTTATTAAGTTTTCTAAAAATTCTTCAAAATTAGCATAAGCAACGCAAACATAACTATCAGCTGCTCCATAATAAATTAAAATTTTTTCATCTTTTACAACTGCGCCAGATACATAAACAATGCCTGGCTTAAACCCAGTTTCTTGAAAATATTCATCTGGTTCTAATATTGGTTCTTTTAATTTAGTTAATATTTTTTCAGGATTATTTAAATCTAAAAGCATTGCCCCTACCTTATATTTTGAAAAATCAAATTTATCAATCCCGTGATAAAAAACCAACCAGCCATATTTTGTCTTTAAAGGCGAAGCTCCGATTCCTCTTATTCTTGATTCCCAACTATTATCTTCTTTAATTTCTCCATTATAATAACTTGAAATATATTCATTCTCATTAAACTTCAAATAATCTCTATAATTTATTAAAATTTTAGGACTTAAACTATGTAAAATTGCATATTTATTATTTATTTTTTCTGGAAAAATAACCCAATTTTTGTGAACTTCATTTAGAGGAGATATCAAAACAGGTTTTTCCCAATTCCATTTTTTTTCTAAAAAATCTCCTACTTTTATTGAAGTCAATCCTACTCCTAAACCATTATCACAGGCAGTATAAGTCATATAAATAGTATCCTCATCCTTAACCCTTGTTAAACGAGGATCTTCTGCGCCACTAAAACTTCCGCCTGAAGCAAATGAATAATAATTTAATTTTTTACTTATTAAAGGATGCTCATAAACAGGATAGTCTAATCTTTCATCAATAAAAAAACCATCTAGAGAAGAAGCGTATCCAAAACGAGAGATGCCATCAAAACCAATTGCTCGGTATAAAAAATGCACCCTATTATTTAATAAAATTACCCCGGGATTAAAAGTTTGCCATGCTTCCCAATTATGCTCTCTAATAGGAGAAATTATTAAATTCTCTTTTGGTTTAATTATTAATATTTTTTTCTCTTCTAATTTTTTATTTTTATCTTTTTTAATAATTTTTCTTTTCTTAATATTTTTTTCTTTTTTGTTCCTTAAACCTTTTTTTAATTTTAAAGGTTTTTTTCTAGAAGAAGCATTTTTTTTATTAATTTTAGAAATTTTATTTTTTTTCATATTGCTCTAAATATTAAAATTTATTTTTTAAATTTAGCATTAAGTTTTTAATAAAGTCTCTGCTTCTTCAATCAATTTATAAAAAGATTTTCTTGATACATTAAATTTTTTTATAAATTTTTCAGAATTAATTTTTAAAACATCTTGAACTAACATTATTTTTTGGGAAACAAAAATATCTTTTATCTCACCTTTTAAAGATGGCAAAATAGTAATAGGATAAAGCTTATATTTTTCTATTAGATATTCCAATCCTTTATTTGAGGGAGTTCTCCATCCAATTGCATTAATTTTCATACATTTTAAATAATCAAATGCCTGATTTGTAAATTTAGTATTAGTTATTATCATTGTTTTTATTTTTAAATCTTTATATTTCAAAGATTTAAAATAAAAACCGTTTAAAATATCTAAAAAACGAGCATAATTTGATAAAGCATCTTGAGAATGAACCCTGTCTCCAAAAAGGTTTCTATATTTACATTCCCCCATAAAAATTAAATTTCTTTTTTGAGCAATAAAATCTATCTCATACTTATTAATACATTTACCAGGTAAATATTGATTAATTTTCACTTTATATCCTAACTTTTTTAAAATTTCTCCAACATATTTTTCAAATAAAAAACCTGTAGGTCCTAATTTTCTAATTGATTCTTTTAAATCAAAACGCAAAGCAACTTTAAAAGATTTTTTCTGAAGTAATTCCTTAACCCTTTCATAAATTTCTGAAGTTTTAATTCCAGGATAAGCTTCTTTTTTAATAATACTAGCAACTTCTTTTGCTAAGTCATCTGAAGCGCCAGCCCTTTTTATACTTTGATAAACTTTCTTATAAGAAAAAGGCTCTTTTTTATTTTCTGAATTTATAACAAAAATCATATTGTAATATTTTTCTTATAATATTAATTTTAACAAATTTAAATTAAAACAACAAAAGAAAAAACAGGAATAAAAAAATATTTTTAATAAAACTTGTAAATAAATATTTTATTTGTTATAAAAAAAATAATGAACAAAAACCCTGAAGAAAATACTAATAATATAGAAAAACTGCCGCCGCAGAATATTGAAGCAGAAAAATCTGTTTTAGGCGCTTTAATGATTGATAAAAATGCTATTATTAAAGTAGCGGATTTTTTACGACCAATTGATTTTTATAAAAAAAGCCATCAAGAAATTTATAAAATAATATTAGAACTTTTTGAAAGAAATGAAGCAATTGATTTGTTATCGGTTTCTGCTAGATTAAAAGAAAAAAAATTGCTTGAAGAGATTGGGGGAAATAGTTATTTAACTGAACTTATAAATTCAGTTCCAACAGCAGCTCATATTTTAAGCCATGCAAGGACAATCCAAAGAAAAAGAATTTTAAGAAACTTAATTGAAGCTGGACAAGAAATTAATTTAATGGGCTATAATGAAGAAGAAGATGTTGATCTTTTATTAGATAAAGCTGAACAAAAAATATTTAGTATTGCTCAAAAAAGCTTAACACAAAATTTTATCCCAATTAAAGATACACTAGAAGAGGCTTTTGAAAGAATTGATAAACTATCAAAACACCAAGGCGGAATTAGAGGAATTCCTACAGGATTCAAAGATTTAGATAATATTTTAGCCGGATTTCAAAAATCAGATTTAATAATTTTAGCTTCAAGGCCATCGATGGGAAAATCAAGTTTAGCTTTAAATATTGCGGCAAATATGGCAATAAATGAAAATTTAGCAGTGGGAATATTTAGTTTAGAAATGTCAAAAGATCAAATTGTTGATAGATTAATATCATCTTTATCAAATGTTGATTTATGGAAGTTAAGAACCGGACGGCTTTCAAATGATAGTGAAAATAATGATTTTGAAAGAATTCAAAATGCTCTAGGAATTTTATCAAAAGCGCCAATTTTTATAGACGATTCTTCTTCTCCAAATATTTTACAAATGAAAGCAATGGCTCGACGATTACAAGCAGAACATGATCTAGGATTAATTGTTGTTGATTATTTACAATTGATGGAACCAAAAAACCCAACACTTGGTGTTGTCCAACAAGTATCAGAAATTTCCCGCTCCTTAAAAGGAATGGCTAGAGAATTAAATATTCCTGTCCTTGCCCTTTCTCAATTATCGCGAGCAGTGGAACATAGAATTCCTCAAATTCCAAGATTAGCAGATTTAAGAGAATCTGGCTCTTTAGAACAAGATGCTGATGTTGTTTTATTTATTTATAGAGAAGATAGATACAGAGAAGATACTGAAAGAAAAAATATTGCTGATATTATTATCGCAAAGCACAGAAACGGCCCTGTTGGAAAAGTAGAACTTTATTTTGACGACCAAAGAGCCTGTTTTAGAAATCTAGAAAAAGAAGAGTATCTTACAGAATAAAATATGTATTCTCCGTTAATTCAAAAAATAATTAACTTATTTTCAAAATTTCCGAGTATAGGACCAAAAACCGCTGCCCGTTTTGTTTTTTATTTAACAAAAATGCCTAAAGAAGATTTTGATGATTTAATTAATTCTTTAATAGAGTTAAAAGAAAAAATAAAATTATGTCCGTTTTGTTTTAATTTTTTTGAAGGAGAGAATGAACTTTGTGAAATTTGTTCTTCTCCTTTACGTGATAAAAAAACTTTATGCATTGTAGAAAAAGAAACCGATCTTCAATCAATTGAAAATACAACAAAATATAATGGGTTGTATTTTGTTTTAGGCGGAACTCTTTCTAATTTAAGAAAAAAAGATATTGAAAAATTAAGAATTCAAGAACTTACAGATAGAATAAAAGAACCTCAAAAATTTAATATTTCAACTAATGGATTTGAAGAAATTATTTTAGCAATAAATCCCACACCCGAGGGAGAAGCAACGATTTTATATCTTGAAAGACTACTAAAACCATTAAATATAAAAATCAGCAAACTTGCTAAGGGTTTGCCGATTGGCGGAGAATTAGAATACGCAGATATAGAAACTTTATCCTCTGCCTTAGATAATAGAAAAGAATAATATTTTTTTATTTACTATATTCTATATTTTTAATCTCTATTTCAGTAAATGGCTGTCTATGTCCTTTTTTCTTTCTATACCTTGTTTTTGATTTATACTTTAAAATAGTTATCTTTTTATTTCTTCCTTGTTTTAAAATTTTTCCAATTACTTTTGCTCCTTGAACCAAAGGTTTCCCGATTTCTATATTATTATCTTTTTCTAATAATAAAACGTCGGAAAATGTTACTTCATCTCCTTCTTTTCCTTTTATTTTTTCAATTTTTATTTTTTGATTTGGCGAAACTAAATATTGTTTTCCGCCAGTTTTAATTACCGCTAACATATTTTATCTGTTTCAAAATAAAAATTTATAATTTTAAATAATATCAAACAAATATTTCTTAGTCAAGTTGAGGCTTTTCAATTTCTTCAATTTCAATTTTTTCATCATCTTGTTTTTTTGTTAATTTCACAACATCTTTGTCTATTTTCTTTAATTCCCTACTTGCGCTATTAAAGCTTGAAACCGTTTCTGATAAATGATTTCCTAATTTTCTCATCCATTCAGAATAAACAAATAAATGTTTTCCTAATCTTTCAACACCTTTTATAATTTCTTGCGTTTGTTCAGAAATTTTTTGATTTCTCAATCCTTGAAGCACAGTTTGCAAATAAGCCAAAAAAGAGGTTGGAGAAACAACAATAACTTTTTTCTTGTTTGCGTAATAAATTAAATTGTCCGTCTCATTAGTAATTTCACCAACTTTATTAATTAATAAATCATAATAAACAGCTTCAGAAGGAATAAACATAAAAGCGAAATCCATTGTTTTTTCTTCTGGTCTTATATATTTCGAAGTTTCTTCAATTCTTATTTTTAAATCCTTTATAAAAGCGCTTTCATATTTTTTTTTCTCTTCTGGGTCATTAGTTTCAATCATTCTATTATAATTTTCTAAAGAAAATTTTGAGTCGATAGGAATAATTTTTTTATCAAGAAAAACAACAGCATCAACCTTATCTCCGTTTAAAAAAGTATATTGCATTTGATAAGAACCCGGAGGTAAAACATTTTTTAAAACAGTTTCTAAATAATATTCTCCCAAAACTCCTCTTTGTTTAGGATTTTTTAAAATATCTTGTAAGTTTTTTAATTGGTCAGCAAAATTTACAACTTGTTTATTGGTCTCATCTAAACGAACTAACTTTTCTGTTACATCTTTGACGGTATTAATTACTGTTTTATTCGATTCTGTTAGTTTACTATCTAATAATTGTCCAATATTATTTAATTGCTGTTGAATCATTAAAAAAGAATCAACTGGTTTCTCTGGTTTTTTTTTAATAAAAAAAATAATAATCCCAATCCCTATTATAGTTATAATAATTAAAATTATTAATAAAAAATCAGTCATTAGAAAATTAACTTTTGTTATTATTTATTATTTAAAATATCATTATTTAGTTAAAATTTCAATTAAAATAAAAATAATAAAAATTAACAATAAAACTATTGATTCTTGTTTTGTGATTTTATGGTGAGTTTTAATAAAGAAAAAGAAAAAAATAGCAGCAATAATTAAAAATAAACGAGCAATAATAATAGAAGAAAAATTTAAAATTTCTATTGGGAAAATTAAAGCAACTATTCCTAAAATTAAAGTAGCAGGAAAAATAACAGAACCCATTAAATCACCTAAAATCATCCATGTTTCATTTTTTTTAGCCGAAGAAACTGCAAAATAAATTTCAGGCAAACTATTCCCTAACCCAACAATTAAAATTCCAATCAGAGCTAATGGCATATTAAATTTTTCAGCAAAAAATTTAGATGAAAAAACAATTCCTTGGGCAGAAAAAATAAAAAAAATTAATCCTAAAATTATTTTACTTATATCTTTAAGAAAAGATTTAAATTCTTTAATTATTGGTTCTTCTAAATCATTATTATAAGTTTTTGTAAATCTTTCTTGCTTAGAAAAAAGCCAAAAAACATAAAAAAGAAAAAAACAAATTAATAAAAATCCATCAGTTCTTGAAATATTTCCATCTATCATTAAAAGCAAAGGCAAAATTGCGGCAATAATAGTAAAAACAGAACTATTTTGAACCATTCTGCTATCAGTAGAAATTTCTTTATTTTTAGAGAATAAAACTGATAAAGCAACAGCAAGCGTTAAATTAATTACATTTCCACCCATAATATCGCCTAAAGAAAGCTGAGGAATTTTATGTAAAGCTGAAGTTATACCGACAAATAAATTTGGCAACGAGGAAGCAAAAGCCATAATAAAAAAAGCAATGACAAATTCTCGTAATTCCAAAAATTTAGCTATCTCGTTTAATCCCTTAATAACTAATTCGCTTGAAATATATAAAATAATTAGAGAAATTAAAAAAATTAAAATATAAATAAAAATCATAATTTAAAATCAATCTATCTTTATTATTTTATAAAATACACTATCTCATAAATTATCCCTAAAATAAAAATTAAAGATAAAGGATAAATTATCTTTTTTTGAGGATTAATTTTTTTATACATTAATAAAATTAAAATTCCATCAATGCCACACATAACCCCTCCAACAAAAGAAATAACTGGAATAAACTGATTTACTCCTATTAAAAATAAAAATAGAGGAATAAAACAAGTAATAAACCAAGATAATCTTTCATTTAATTTTAAATCATAATGAAAAATCTTTTTTAAAGTTAATCCCATAGTAATAAAAGAAGTAAAAGTAGTGATTAAACCAAAAAGATAGCCTAAAACCGCTATTCTATAACCCAAAAAATTAACAAGACCAGTTAAAGCTGTTTCGGTTGTATTTTCTCCGCAAATACCTAAAATTAAAAAAATAAAAAAAAGATAAATAATTATTGGAATTAAAATTGAAATAAAAATTATTTTTATTAAAAGATTTTTTTTATCTTTTAAATTTTCTTCAATTTCAGGAATTAAACTTACTCCGGATAAAGAAAAAATAATAGCACCATAAGGAAGAAAAAAATCTTTAAGATTTAAATGATTATGAAGAAATAAATTTCCAATATTTATAAAATCTTTTCCTGCCCAAAAAATTAAAGCTAAAATCACAAAAAATAGAATTAATCCTAAAAATTCTATTTTCTGAATTGCTTTAATCCCTAAAAAAATAAATAAAGCGCCAATAAAAAAATAAATAAAAGTATAAATTAAATTATTCCCTCCAAAAATCGGAGATAATAATTGAGTTAAAAATTCTCCACCAACAATTAAATAAGCCAAAAGCGTGCCAAAAGTTCCGATAATAGAAGAAATAAAAGCAATTTTTTCTCCCCAATCTCCTAAATAATATTTAGCAAAACCTGGATATCTTTTAAAATCCGGAGTTTTTATAGCAACTTCTCCAAAATATTTGTGAACTAAATAAATTAAAGCGCCTAAAACAATAAAATAAAAAAGCATCACCCAAAACCCAACTTTTAAAGTAATATACGGCAAAGAAAAAAGTCCGACACCTATAATAGTTCCGGAAAAAGTAGCGACATTTAAAATCAATAATTTTCTATCTGACATTTTTATTTTATTTATTACAAACTTATGTGGCCCCAACGGGATTTGAACCCGTGTTTTAGCGTTGAGAACGCTACGTCCTGAACCTCTAGACGATAGGGCCTGATTATTAAAAGAGTATCATAAAAATTATTCGAAAACAATCTCTTTTAAAAATTGAGATGCTTCAACTAAATTCATTTTTTTAATAGTTAAAAAAGCAATAGATAATAAAATATCATATAAATCTTTTTCTGTTATAATTCCTTTTATCCAAAAAGGGATTATATCTCCTTTATAATTTATTTTAAAATTAATTCCATTATTCTCTTTATTTATATCTGTAATTCTAAAATCAGATTCTTCGTTTTCCCCATAAGTTAAAATAAAAGCATTTGTTTTGCTTTTAATTTTTTTGATTAATTTTTCATCATAATTTAATATTAAAATTCCTTCTTTTTTTAAAACTTCTGAAATATTAAAAATCTTTTCTAAAATTTTTTTATGTTCTTCATCAAATAAATCTTTCCCATAATAATTTAATAAAACAACTGGGGAAAAATCACTCTTTAATAAAAATTTACAATCTCTATTCTTTTTAAAATCATTAAAATTAATATTTAAAATTAGTTTCTCATTTTTATGTATAAAAAGAGGAAAAGAATTATCAATAATTTTTCTTGCTTTATTATTTTCTTTTAAAAACCTAAAAATAATATTTGAAGATAGGAGAGAATCGCTTATTATAAAAATAAAATTAGGTTTTTTTATTAAATAAATTATTTTTTTAAAAAAATACATAGTTATATTTTATTCAACTTCATAGTCTGGAGGAATCTCAAAATAATCAATAATATATTTTGCAAGATCTCTAAAAATAGGAACTGCTGATTGGCTTGCGTCTTTTGTTTTGGGATTATCAAGTTTAACTAAAACTAAAAATTTTGGATTAAAAGCAGGGGCAAAACCAATAAAGCTTTGCCATGTTTTTTCTGAATAACCACGCATATTAATCCCTAAGGAAGAGTATGGAATTTGTGCTGTCCCTGTTTTTCCCGCAATATAATAACCGGGAATTTTTGCATGACCACTATAACTATTTTCAACAACATTTACCATCATTGTTGTAATTTGAGAAACCGTGTCTAAAGAAATAATTTCATTATCATCTATTTTATTTAACACCTCTTCTGTTTTTCCATTTTTATAAATTTTTTCAGCAATATGCGGTTTTACCATTTTCCCATTATTTGCTATTGCTGAAAATGCTTTTACTAATTGAATTGGAGTTATCTCAATACCCTGCCCAAAAGAAGCAGTAGCAAAATTAACTTCATATCCTTTTTTAAATTCTTTATTTTCTGAATAAATTTCTCCAAAAATATCAATTCCTGTTGGCTTAAAAAATCCGAATTTTTCAACATATTTTAAAAAGTTTTCATGTCCTAATTTTCTTTCGGCAAAAATAGCACCAGTATTTATTGAATTTTGTAAAACTTCAGTCATTGTTTTTTCTCCCCAAACTTTTTGATTATAATTATAAATGGTATATTTTCCGATTTTTACATAACCATTATCAATATATTTAGTTTGAGGAGTGATTTTCCCTTCATTTAAAGCAGCTGCCATTGTAATCACTTTAAATAAAGAACCTGGCTCAAATAGTTTTTGAACAGCATCATTTTGAAAAATTTCAAAATTCTTAACCTTTGAATAATTATTTGGGTCAAAATTAGGAAAATTAGCTAAAGCTAAAATTTTACCAGTAGATGGCTCCATTACAATAATCAATCCTCCTTCAATATCAATATTTTCTTTCGCTTTTTCTAATAATTTTTCTGCAATCACCTGAATATTATAATCTAAGGTTAAGTAAATATCTGCCCCTTTTAAACCTTTTAACTCATCGTCATAAATACTAATACCATATCTTTCTGTTTTAGGAAAAAAATCTTTACCTCTTAAAATTTCATCATAATATCCTTCAACTCCGTACTGACCTTTTCCGTTTGCGTCTAAAAAACCTATTGTTCGAGATGCAATATCCTTTTGAGGATATTTCCTTAAAATATTATTATCTAAATAAACTCCTTCTAAATTTTTATTTTTAATTTTTGTTTCTTCTTCGCTTGTTAAATTATTTTTTATTATTTCAAAAGAACTTTCTTTATTTAAAGATTCTAAAATTTGATTTTCATCAATATTTAAAATTTCCGAAAGATTTTTTGCTGTCTCTTCTTTATTTTTTATTTTTACAGGGGAAGCAAAAACATACTTTCCTTTTATATTCGTTGCCATAGTTTGCCCTGATTTAAAAAAAATTTGTCCCCTTTCTCCTTTTAAAAATTTAAAATCTTTTTGCTGACCATAAGCTAAAGCTTTATAATAATCATATCTTATAACCTGAAGATAAAATAAGCGACCAATAATAGCCGCTCCAAATAAAAGGATGCATAAAAAAATTATATTTATTCTCCAGTTCTTCATTTTTCTTTTATAACAACCTGACTTCCTAAAACCTGAATATAACTTGTATTTTTAACTTCTTCAAAATTAAGAGTTGCTAATAAATTTTCTATATTATCTAAAGAACTCTTTTCTAAAAATGCAACACTCAAAACTCTATTTTTTTCTGATAATTCATTTAAAGCTTTTTCATATTTTTCTAAAGAATATCTTTCTGAAATTTCTCTGTTTATTTGAAAAACATAAAAAATTGAAAGAGATGTTATTAAAAGAAAAATAAACAGCCAAAAAATTCTTCCTTTTAATAAGTAAATTTTTTTAAAAGAATAAGAGTTTTTTCTCATATTTTTATTTTATTTAATTTTTAAATTTTTATTGCCGCTCTTAATTTTGCGCTTCTTGACCTTTTATTTCTTTTTATTTCTTCTATTTGCGCTGTAATTGGCTTATTTGTTAAAATTTTTAATATTTTTTTTCTCTCATTTTCTTTTAAAAAATTTTTGACTATCCTATCTTCTAACGAATGAAAAGAAATTATTACCAACCTTCCATTCTTTTCTAATACGTCAATTGTTTCTGGCAAAACTTTTGATAAATTATTTAATTCATCATTTACTGCTATTCTTAATGCTTGAAAAGTTTTTGTTGCAAAATGAATCTTTCTATACTGGTATTCTTTTGGCACTGCCTTCTTTATAATATTTATTAAATCAAATGTTGTTTTAATAGGATTCCTTTTTCTTTCATTTATAATTTCTTTAGCAATTCTTTTTGAAAATCTTTCTTCCCCATATTCTTTTAAAATTTTTTCAATTTCTTTCTCTTCAAAATTATTTATTATTTTTTCCGCAGTTAATTTATTATTCTTATCATATCTCATATCAAGTATTTCATTTTTTAAAAAAGAAAATCCTCTCTTAGATTCTTCTAAATGCCAGCTTGACATTCCTAAATCAAATAAAATTCCATTTATAGGTTTAAAATTATATTTTAAAATAACTTTTTTTAAATTTATATATGAATCATTAATTAAAACCAATCTTTCAATTCTCTCTTTCTTTAATTTTTTAAAAATATCATTATCCAACTCAATCCCTAATACTTTCCCGTTTGGTCTATTTCTTTTTAAAATCTCTTTTGTGTGGCCTCCTCCATTAATTGTCGCATCAATAAAATTTTCATTTTTTTTCGGATTTAAATATTCAATAACCTCTTTTTGAAGTACTGGAATATGAATCATATTTAAATACCTAATTGCTGAGCCATATCCCCCACACTCTTTTCTGTTTTTTTCTTATATTCTCTCCATTTTTCTTCATCCCAAATTTCTATCCTATTTGATAATCCTAAAATAGCAACATTCTTTTTTAATTGAGCATAATCTTTTAAATGTTCTGGAATTAAAATTCTTCCAAGATTATCAAGCTCAACATCGCTTGCACCTGATAACATAATCCTTGTAAAAATTCTTGCGTTCACCTGACCGTTTGGTAAACTTTCTAATTTTTCTGCTGTTTTTTGCCATTCTTCTTGAGGATAAACAACTAAACAATCATCTAAACCAGGAGCAATTATTGCTCTTTTTCCTAATGTCTTTCTGAATTTTGAAGGGATTGCTAATCTCCTTTTTTGATCAATTGTATGAATATATTCGCCTAAAAACATAAAAGTTTTCCACAAAAATTACTACTTTTCCCCATAGTTATCCACAATTATCCTCTCTAATCTATTTATACCCCACTTTTATGAATCAAGTCAACACTTATAAAAAGCATTTATTTCTATCTTAAATTTAAAATTTTTGCACAAGTTATTCACAATTAAAAAGTCCTATTTAAAAAATAGGACTTTTAAGATGTTTTTATTTTATAAATTTATTTTATTAAGAATTAATAATTAATTTAAAATCTTCTGGATTAATTTTTACTACATCACCTCGTTTAATTTCATTTTTAAGAAAAGCTTCTGCTAATACATTTTCTACATTATCTTGAATAACTCTTTTGATTTCTCGAGCCCCAAAAACAGGATTATAACCTAAATCTATAATTTTTTCTTTTAATTCATCGGTTATTATAAATTCAATTCCCTTTTCAGAAAGATTTTCTTTTAATTTTTTTAAATTAAGACCGATAATATCTAATAAATTCTTTTTTGTTAAAGGTCTAAAAATAACAACAGCGTCAAACCTATTTATTAATTCTGGTTTAAAAATTGCTTTTTCAAAAATGAAATCTAAAACTCGTTTTTTTACAACATTCCATACTTCATCTGATTCTCCAACTGGCCCTTCAACTAAAAATGGTCCTGTTTGAGTAATCTCTTTTAAAACTTTTAAAATTATTTCATATCCGGCATTTGAGGTTGCAATAATAATAGTATTTTTAAAATCTATTTTTCTTCCCCATACATCTGTAAAATATCCTTCATCAAAAACTTGCAAGAATAAATTTAAAATATCTGGATAAGCTTTTTCAAACTCATCTAATAAAACTAAAGAAAAAGGAGTTTCTCTAACTTGTTTTGCTAATATACCTGGTTCCTCTTCAGAACCTATTAATCTATAAATATCTTGTCTTTGTTGAAATTCCGACATATCAACTCTTATCATTCTTTCCTCAGATCCAAAATAAAATTCCGCTAAAGCTTTTGCTGTTTCTGTTTTTCCCACCCCTGTTGGTCCTAAAAAAAGAAAAGCACCCATTGGTCCTTTCTTTATTGTGATCTGAGATCTGGAGCGACGCAAAGCATTTGAAATATTTTTTACTGCTTCTTCTTGATTTACAACTCTCTGATGAATTAAATTTTCTAAATTTAATAAAATTTCTTTTTCGTTTTTTTGAATTTCTCCTACAGGAATTTCTGTTTTCTCGGTAATAATTTGAGCAACATGTTTTGGTAAAACTACTTTTTCTTTTAAGGTATTGACATAAACGCAGACAGATTCTAATAAATCTATTGCTTTTTCTGGAAAAGGCAAGGATGGCAAATATTTAGAAGACAAAAATATTATTTCCCTTAAAGCAGGATAAGAAATAAAAATTTTATATTTATTTTCTAAAAAAGGAATTAAAGTTTCTAAAATTAAAAGAGTTTCTTCTTCTGATATTTCTTTTAATTCTATTTTTTCAAAAAAATTTAAAATTGATGAATTTTTTTCAATATTTCTGTGTAAGCCCTCGTAATTAGTAATAGTAATAATTTGAAAATGAGGAAGCTGTAAATATGGAAGAATAATGCCTGAAATATCAACAACGCCTGGTTTTTCTGTTTGTCCTATATAATTATGAAAATCATCTATGACTAAAATAATATTACCGGAAAAAACTGCTTCATCAAGAATTTCAGTTAAGGTAGTTTCTAATTGCTCTTTATCTTGAATCTCTGCTAAAAGTCGCGGCATATCAAGCTGAACCACTCTTTTATAATTTATTTCTTTTAAAGATTTACCAGATAAGCTTTCTTGAGCAAAACCATAAACTATGCTTCTTCTTCCCGCTCCAGATTCTCCAACAATTAAAACATTGTTTATATCTAAACGAGCAAGCACTCGTTCCATTACCTCTCTTTCTTTTTTATGAGAAATAAATTCAACTGGTTCATTTTTTACTTTTTCAGTAATATCAATGGAATATTTATCAAGATTTAAAGTATAAGCAGCTATCCAGTTTTTAGCCAAAGTTCCTTTTTTCATTAAATTTTCATATTTCCAAAACTTTTTTCTTTCATTTTCGTCTTCTTTTATTTTTTCTAATATCCATACTAAATTCTTAAAATCCTCTTCTTTTATATCTGAAAGAATAAAAATTTCTTTTAAAACCGGCTCATTTTCTATAACAGCAATAAAAAAATCACCTAGCTCAACTATTGAATGATTTTTTTCTAAAGCAATCTTAAACGATTCAATTAATAAATTTTTAAACTCTTCTCCTAAAAATCCTCTTTCTTTTATAATTTTTGTTTTCTCTATTTCATTTTTCAGTTTTTCTTTTATCTCATCAATATTAATTAACATCCTTGAAAAAATAAAATTTAAAATGGAATTATTAACTAACAGAAAATATAATAAATGACTTTTTTTAATTTCTCCATTTACTTTATCTAAAGATTCTTTTATTGCTTTTAATGCTTCAAAGTTTAAAAATTCGGCTAAATTATATCTTTCAGGATAATTTAAGGCTTCTTTTAATAATATTCTTGGCTCTGGTTTTTTAACTTTTAGGTTAAAAAATTTATCAATGATTAAAAAAACAAAAAATAAAAATAAAAAAATAATAAAAAATCCAAAAATATTTTTTAAATTTTCAAAAGAAAAATTTTTAATAAAATTAAAAATAAAAATTAAAAATAAAATAAAAGATAAAAATAAAAATAATGTTTTTATTTTTTTAGTAAATTTAAAAAGAGGAAAGTTTTCCCATAAAATAGCTGTATAAATTTTTGCTTCTTTTAAATTAAAATTAATCATTAGAACAAAATTAAATTAATTCCATAGATAAAAGCGAAAATTAAAATAAAAGGAGAGAAGAAACATATTAGAAAAACTGCTAATCCAACAATAAATATTATTATTTCAAATAAAATTCCTATAATTATTAAAATTGTTCTTACTATTGCTCCTAATAATCGCGACATTAAAACATTAAAAACAAAAGTCTCAAACCAACGAGCCAAATTTATTCCCTTTCCATAAGACATATAATATTTATGCCAATGAGAAAAAAGAGTTCTGATTAAAAATGGGATAGAAAAATATTCTATATTAAAAAGCAAAAAATTTTTCCAAGCTTTTAAAACTTCGCGCGGAAAATCTATAAATTGCCAAACAAAATATTGAATTAAAATACTTTTCCCCATTTATATTATTAATTAATTTTATTTTATTATACTATATTTTTTAAAAAATAGGTAAATTAAAAAGCCGCTTTTAAGGCGGCTTTTTAATTTAAATTGCTTTAACGAAAATTCTTTTTAAAAGGTTTTCTATTGCGATAACAATCTCGGCAATAAACATCTGAACCCTCTCTTGGGTCAAAAGGAAGTTCGGTTATTTCTTTTCCACATTCAGCGCATTTCCAGCTTCCTTTTACCATTTTTCGTTCAAAATCACCTCTTTTATTATTATAATCCACAAATTTAACTACAAATTTAACTAAATAAATTAATTAATAATTAAATTTTTAAAAAATTTAATTAATAGATATATTTGTTAATTTGCCGTTTTATTTAAATTAACGACCTTTATCTTAGTTTATTATTTTTTTTATTTTTGTCAATAAAAAATAAACAGAGGGATATCTTTAAAAATAGATACCCCTCATAAAACTTTTAAATTGCAATACCCTCCACCATTTCCTCTATTTGAGGAATATAAAATATGTTTGATCTCTCCACCGTTTTCTGTGAAGTTCTGATATGCTTGCTCTCCCATTTTTTCTGTTCTTCTGTTTCAGGGGTTTTTTCAATCCCCCGCTCATCAAAACCATTTTGACACAATAACTGATCTGCCATACTTTCTAATTCTTTTTTACTATACATAACTATTCTCCTCTAATAATAGTTTTATTTTTTACCGGATTATTATCACTTAATAATCCGATTTTTTAATATGCTAATTATATTATAGTATAATTTAAAAATTTGTCAATAGGTGTTAAATTTATTCTAAAACTGCTCTTATTCTTCTAATATTTGCTCCAGATGATTCTTCTTTTATAATTTTAAACTTTTTTAATTCTGAAGTCTTTTTTACATGAGGTCCAGCACAAATTTCTTTAGAAAAATCACCTATTGAATACACAGAAACTTTTGGAGGATATTTTTCTTTAAAAAAAGAAAGAGCTCCGGATTTTATTGCTTTTTCATAGGACATCTCTTCTCTTTTCACTTCTAAATCTTCTTTTATTTTTTGATTTACAATTCCTTCTATTTTTTGTAATTCTTCATTGGTTAATTTTCGCGGAAAAGAGAAATCAAAACGAAGACGAAAAGAATTAATATCAGAACCCATCTGTCTAACGCTTTCTCCTAAAACTTCTCTTAACGCAGATTGAAGCAAATGAGTGGCAGTATGAAGCCTTGTTGCATTATAATCAGCATTTTTTCCTATACCTCCAAATTTTGCTTCTACTCCTTTTCTTGAAATTTCTTGGTGTTTTTTAAAAAAATTATAAAAACTATTAATATCAACTTTTATATTTTTCTCATCTGCTAATTCTTTTGTTAGTTCTATTGGAAACCCATAAGTATCATATAAATGAAATGCTTCTTCTCCGGTAATTTCTTTTTTTTCAGCAATTTTTTCAAACTGCTTTAAACCCTTATTAAGGGTTTTTTCAAATTTTTCTTCTTCATTCAAAATTACTGTTAAAATATTATTTTCAGATAATTTAATCTCACAATAAACATCTTTATAAATTTCAATAACTTTTTTTGCTAAAGGCAATAAAAACCCAGAAGGCAAATTCATTAATTTTCCATATCGGATAGCCCGACGAATTAATCTTCTTAAGATATACCCCCTTTCAATGTTTGAAGGATAAATATTTTCGGAAATTAAAAAAACTGCTGATTTAATATGGTCAGCAATAATTCTAAAATAATAGTTATTATTTTCGTATTTTAGATTAAATTGATTTTCTATTTCTTTTATTATTGGTAAAAATAAATCTGTTTCAAATATAGTAGGTTTGTTCTGAACTATCATTGACAATCTTTCAAGCCCCATTCCAGTATCAACTCCTTTCTTTTTTAAAAGTGTTAATTTTTTATTTTTATCTTGAAAATATTCATTAAAAACTAAATTCCAAATCTCTATTCCGTTAATATAAATTTCTGTTGTAGGACCACAAGGACCTTCTTCCCCAGTTGGCCCCCAAAAATTTTCATCTCTGCCCTTAAAAATTAAGTTGTTTTTTTCTTCAGAAAAACCTAACTCTTTCCATACATTATATGAATCAACATCTTTTTGAATTTCACCATCTCCTTCAAAAACAGTAACATAATCTATTTTTAAATTTAAGGTATCTAAAAACTCTTTAGCAAAATAAATTGCTTCTTTTTTAAAATAATCCCCAAAAGAAAAATTGCCAAGCATTTCAAAAAAAGTTAAATGCCTTTCATCTCCAACTTCTTCAATATCCGATGTTCTAAAACATTTTTGACAAGAAGCAACCTTATTTCTATATGGGGATTTTTTATCTAAATAATATTCTTTAAATTGTTGCATGCCAGCAGTTGTAAACAAAACACTTGAATCATTTGGCAAAAGAGAAGATGATTTTACAATATTATGATCTTTATTTTTAAAAAAATCTAAAAATTTTTTTCTTAATTCCTTTGAACTCATTTAAATTTAATATTATTTAATTTTTCAATTGATTTTATTATTTTTACAAAATTTTGAGATTTAAGCGAAGCTCCTCCAACCAATAAACCATTAAATTCTGATTTTTTTATATAATCTGAGGCATTTTTAAAATTTACACTTCCGCCATAAATAATTTTAATTTTTTCTAAATTATTTTTATTAAATATTTTTGAAAGAGTTTCAAAAATTATATTTTTAATCTCTTTTGCGATTTCAAAATCGCAAAAATTACCAGTACCAATCGCCCAAATAGGTTCATAAGCAATAATTAAATTTGCTTTTTTAATATCTTTTAATCCTTTTTCTAACTGCTCCCTTATTATTTTTTTTGTTTTCTTTTTCTTCTTTTCTTCCTCTGTTTCTCCAATGCATAAAACCGGAATTAAATTATTTCTTAAAACTGCTTTAATTTTTTTATTTATTGTTTCATTATTCTCATTAAAATATTTTCTTCTTTCTGAATGTCCTATAATTACATATTTACAACCTAAATTTTTAAGCATTAAGGGAGAAATTTCCCCAGTAAAAGCTCCTTTATCTTCCCAAAAACAATCTTGAGCGCCTAAATCTAATCCTTTTAAAAATGGCAAATAAATAAATGGCGGAACAATAATTATCTCTGTTTTTTTTATATCTTTGGATTGCTTTTTTATTAAATTAAAAAGATTCTTAGCTTCTTTTAAGCTTAAAGGATTACATTTCCAATTAGCAATAACTAAATTTTTCATTGTTTTTTTAAATATTGAGCTGCTTTTTCTGGTTCTATCGTTGAAATTTCTATTTTTGTTCCAATTTCAAAACCAGCCCAAATAGAAGTTTTAGGCAAAATAGTCCAATGCCAATGATAATAATTATGATCTTTTCCATCACAAGGAGCAGTATGAAGATAAAAATTATAATCAGGATCATTCAATCCTTTGTATATTTTTTTAATGGCTGTTCCAAACGCTTCACTTAAATTCCACATTTGAGATTCTGTAATTTCTTCAAAATAAGAAAGATGTTTTTTAGGAGAAACAATTACCTCAAAAGCAGTTTTCGAAGCAAAAGGGCATAAAGCAATAAAATCTTTATTTTCAAAAATAATTCTTTTTTTTGTTTTCATCTCCCATTTATTCATTAAACAATAGATACATTCGTTTTTTTCTTTTGAATACGAATTAGCATTTGATAAAGCTTTTCTTAAATCAGTATCAATTAAAGGTGTTGTGATAATTTGAGAATGGAGATGAGAAATTGAAGCGCCAGCTTGATGTCCATGATTATGAAAAATAGAAACATAATTAACAAATTTTTCTTTCATTAAAGATACATATCTTTTTTGATAAACATTAAATAACTCATAAACCTCATCAACAGAAAAATTAGCAATTTGTCTATTATGGTCTTTTGTTATAACAACTTCATGAAATCCAACTGCATTCATTTTATGAAATAATCCTCCTTCGATTTTTTCTTCTAATTTAGGATAAGGTAAAAAAGCAGGGTATTTATTGGGAACAACAATCGTACTCCATTTATTCAAAATATTTTTCCAACCTTCAAAAGGAATTTCTTTACCATTAGAAAATATAAGTGTTGGATTTTCTTGTGTTTGAATTTGACAAAAAGGACAATCTTTTTTAAATTTCATTTTTTCTCTTTCTTTTTTTTCTTCTTTAAACATTTCTGGTTTTTTTGCCCTACCTGTTGCAACAACAACCCAATCTTTACTGCTTAAATCATATCTAAGTTCAGAGGGAAGTTTATAATTCTTATGTTTTTTAATATTTTCCTTCATTTTAGATTTTATACTTTCCAGTTAATAAATTCCACTTTATAATTAAAAGATCAATTCCCATTTTTATTGTATTTTTAAAATCCACTTTAGTATGAGGTTCGTTTTCCCAAATTATTGGCACTTCTTTTATTTTGTAATTCATTTTTTTTGCTAATTTTATAATTTCTGGATCAAAAGCAAAACGATTTATCCTACATTTTGGTAAAATATCGTTTGCTGCCTTTGCTGTAAATACTTTAAATCCACATTGAGAATCTTTAATCCCCCAATAGCCAACAATAATTCTGCTTAATAAGCTAAAAATATCTCCCAAAATCCTTCTATATAAAGGCTGAGGATTTTTAATTATTGCTCCTTTTATATCTCGAGAACCAATAACAATATCATAGCCTTTTTTAAAATAAGGAAAAAATTTCTCTATCTCGCTAATAGGAGTTGAATTATCAGCATCAGTAAAAAGACGATATTCCCCTTTTGCCTCTAGCAATCCCTGACGAACAACAAAACCTTTTCCGCAATTCTCTTTATTATCAATTAGTTTTAAATTCTTAATTTCAGAAATTAACTCTTTTATAATTTCTGCTGTTTTATCTTTTGAGCCATCATTTACCACAATAATTTCATAATCATAATTTTGTTTTTCTAAATAAGAAGAAATTTCTTTTAAAGTTTTTGGCAAACGTTTTTCTTCATTGTAAGCAGGAATAACAACTGATAAATACATATAATATAAATTATTTATAATTTTTAATTATAACACAGTTAAAATTTTTACTCGATTATTTTTTATAGCTATTGTATGTTCAAAATGAGCAGACAAAGAATTATCTCTTGTTCTAAAACCATATCCATCTTTTGCTCTTTTTATCCTCCAATCCCCTTTTGTAAGCATTGGCTCAATACAAAAAGTCATTCCGTTTTTTATAGTTTCATTTCCATCATCTTTATTAAAAAAATTTAATATTAAGGGATCTTCATGAAGTTTTCTCCCAATACCATGACCGCATAATTCCTTTATTACATTAAAACCTTGCTCTTTTGCATATTTTTCAATAAATCTACCAATTTCATAAAATTTTATTCCCGGTTTTATTTTTTCAATTGTTTTATTAAGAGTATTTTTAGTAGCTTCAATTAATTTTTGTTTTTCTAAAGAAATCTTTCCCACACTACAAGTTACAGCCATATCAGAATGAAAACCCTTATAAATAAGACCTAAATCTAAAGAAACAATATCACCTTCATTTAATATTACATTAAAAGGAATCCCGTGCACAATAACTTCATTTATTGATAAACAAAGCGTTGCTGGAAAACCATCATAATTTTCAAAAGAAGGTAAAGCATTATTTTCCAAGATAAGTTTTTTAGCTAAATCATTTAAATAGTCTCCTTTTACATTAGGTTTCACCTCCTCTAATAATTTTTTCATTATCATCGCTAAAATTTTTCCCCCTTCTTCCATTACCTCAATCTCCTCTAAAGATTTAATAGTGATCATTTAAAAAATTATTTTAAAGAATTTACAATATCATAATAGACATCGGCAACTGATTGTTCTCCATTAATTTTTTTCATCCATAATTTTTCGTTTTTAAAATATTCAATTAAAGGAAAAGTTCTTTCTTGATATTCTTTTAATCTTATTTTTATACTCTCTATATCGTCTAATCCTTCTCTCCTTATTAATTTAGAACCATCTAAAGGACACATTGTTAATTTTTCAGTTTCTTTATTGTATAAAATTGGATGACGAAACAATTCGCAAATTTTTCGATTAGAATTTCTAAAAATTGTTTGTTCCGGGCTTATTTCAATAAAAAAAACTTTTATGTTGTTTTTGCCATAAAGCTTTTTAAGCAAAGGAATTATTTCTTTTGCTTCTTCTAATGTTCGGGGGGAACCTGCTAAAATTAGATTTTTGCCTTCTTTATTTAGTTCTTTAATTTTTTCTTTTACTAAATAAGCAACAAACAAAGGAGTGCATAATTTTCCTTCTTTCCATAATTTTTTTTCATCTAAAATATTGTATTTTTTATTTTTTATTATTACTTCTTTTTTTGCTTTTTTGTTTTCTTCTATTTCTTTAAATTTTTCTTCTAAGATTTTACTTGTCTCAAAATAATATAAATTTAATTTATCTGATAATAACTCCGCTTGAGTACCCTTCCCTGCTCCAGGAGGACCAAAAAGAATAATAACTTGTTTCATATTTTTGATTTAATTTAAAATTTAAAAAGTTTCATAATCTCTCATCTCTAATTGAGCATTTATCTGCCGCATTGTTTCTAAAACTACACTTACAACTATAAGAAGCGATGTTCCTCCAATTAAAAATCCGAAAACTTTAATATTAGTAACACCTTGGACAATAGAAGGCAAAACAGCGATTATTCCTAAAAATAAGGCGCCTATAAATAATACTCTGTTTAAAATATAAGAAAGAAAATGAACAGTAGAATCACCAGGTCTTATTCCGGGTATAAAACCTCCCATTTTTTTTAGGTTATTAGCAATTGCTTTTGGATCAAAAGTTACAGCAGTATAAAAATAAGTAAAAATAATAACTAAAATAAAATATAAAATCCCATGCACCCACGGATTATTAAAGAAATCAGCAATATTTTTCGAAATACTACCAACTGGCCCGCTAACTCCGCTTAAAAAACTTGCTATCATTGGGGGAAAAAGCAAAATAGACAAGGCAAAAATTATTGGAATTACTCCTGCAGGATTAATATTTAAAGGCAGATAAGTTGATGCTCCACCATACATTTTCATTCCCTTTACTCTTTTTGCGTAAGAAACAGGAATATTTCTTCTTCCTTCTGTTATTAAAACAACTCCAGCAATAATTACAAAAGCCATTGCAAAAAACAAAATATAACTTGGAATTTGACTTACATCCCAGGTAAAAATAATTTGACGAATACTTGAAGGAACATCAGCAATAATACCAGCGAAAATCAACAAAGAAACCCCATTTCCAATTCCTTTTTCTGAAATTAATTCTCCAAACCACATTAAAAGCATTGTCCCGGCAGTAATAGTTAAAATTGAAGAAAGAAATATTAAAGGCGGCAAATGAGGAATAACGTTTTGCCTTTGAAATAAAGCAAGCATCGCATAACCTTGAAGCATTGCTAAAGGCACAGTTAAAATTCTTCCGTATTGATTAAATTTTCTTCTACCAGCTTCTCCTTCCTCTTTGTACATTTTTTCTAATTGAGGAAATATCATTGTTAAAAGTTGCAAAATAATTGTTGAAGTAATATAAGGACCTAATCCAAGCATAGCAATAGAAAATCTATCCAATGTTCCCCCGGTAAACATATTTAAAAGACCAAAAAGCTGAAATTGTTCGAAAAAAACTTTTAAATTCTGAGCATTCATTCCCGGAATAGGGATATTTGACATTAATCTAAAAACAGCAAAAATTCCTAAAACAAAAAGAATCTTTTTTCTTAATTCAGGAATTTTAAAAATTTGAATTATTTTTTGATACCACATTTTTTTAAAATTATTTATTAGCTAATAAATGTAAATGTAAATGGTCAACCACCTGTCCGCCGTTTCGGCCAACATTTATATGCAATTGATAACCATCTAAATTTTTTTCTTCTGCAATTTTTTTTGCGAGAAAAATTAATTCTCCTATTAACACTTTATCTTCTTCTTGTAAATGATTAATCGAAGTAATATGTTTTTTGGGAATAATTAAAAAATGAATCGGCGCTTTTGGATTAATATCTTTAAAAGCCAGAAATTTATCATCTTCATATATAATATCCGATGACGCTTCTTTATTTATAATTTTACAAAAAAGACAATCCATAATTTTATTTTAAATTTAATTTTATTTCAAGTTTTTATTTTTTTAATCTTTTTTTAAATTCTTCTACCACATTTTCTATTTTTATTGTTTCTTGATGACCTGTTTCCATATTTCTTAAAATTACCTCATCATCTAAAGCTTCTTTTTGACCAATAATTAAACAATATTTTACATTTAATTTGTTTGCTTTATTTAATTGAGCCTTTAAAGAATCTCTTCCTAATGATTCTGCTATTTTTATTTTTGACTTTCTAAAATCTTCTAAAATTCTTAAACTTTTTTTCTTCGCTAAAGAACCAAGCTGAGCCAAAAAAACAGGAAAATTTTCTTCTTTTTCTAAAACCTCAATGTTTTCTTTTTTCATTAATTCTATAATTCTTTCAACTCCTAATGCTGCTCCAGCAGCCGGGACATCTTTTCCCCCTAAAACCTTAACTAATTTATCATATCTTCCACCACCGCCTAAAGCATTTCCAATATCTTTTTCAGATTGAGAATCAAGATAAAAAATTTCAAAAACAGTTTTTGTGTAATAATCAAGTCCTCTAACTAAATAAGGATTTAAATTATAAGGTAATTCTATCTCATCTAAAAATTCTAAAACTTCCTTAAAATGAGCTTTACATTCATCACATAAATAATCTAAAATTTGAGGCGCTTCTGATTTTATTATCTGACATTTTTCTTCTTTACAATCTAATACCCTCAAAACATTTTCTTTAATTCTTCTTTTACAATCACTGCATAAAGAAACTTCTCTGCTTTTTAAATAATTTGTTAAAAGTTTTTTATAATAAGGTCGGCATTGATTATCTCCTATGCTGTTTATCTCAACTATTAAATTTTTAATTTTTAATTCTTTTAAAATGTTATAACAAATTTGAATAATTTGGGCATCTATTACAGGATTTTTTTCTCCAATTACTTCAAAACCAAATTGCCAAAACTGCCTATATCTTCCAGATTGAGGATGTTCATAACGAAAACAAGGGCCAAAATACCATAATTTTACTGGTTGGGGTAAATTATACATTCCATGTTCAATATAAGCCCTTATTACAGAAGGAGTCCATTCCGGCCTTAAAGCAAGAAAGTCTCCCCCCTTAGTTTTTAAAATATACATTTCTTTTTTAACAATATCTGTTGCCTCACCTGTCCCTCTTGAAAAAATTTCTGCATCTTCTAAAACAGGAGTGTCAATTTTTGAAAATCCATAAAAATCAGCAACATTTGAAACAACATCATAAATTTTTTTAAAATATTTCTGATCTTCTGGCAAAATATCATGCATTCCAGTAGGAGTTTGAAATTTTGGTTTTTTCATAAAATTTAAAATTTAAAAAGAATACAATGGCGCTTCAAATTTAGAAAAATCTCCAAACGGCCATGCTCTTATTAATACTCTGCCAATAATAAGATCTTTTTTTACTGGGCCAAATCTTCTTGAATCGTAAGAAAAATCTCTATTATCTCCTAAAACAAAATATTCATCAGGACCTAATGTAATTTCAATTTTTTCGTTTGGGTTAAATACAAAAGGAATATAATCTTTTTCATTTAAAATATACACCTTACCATCTTTTAAAATCTTTAATTGTCCGTCTTCAATTTTTATTGTCTCTCCAGGTAGACCAATCACTCTTTTAATAAATTTTTGGGAAGGCATAAAAGGATATTTAAAAACAATCACTTCTCCTCTTTTTGGCTCTCTAAACCTATAAGAAATCTCATCAACAATTAAATAATTTCCATCTTTAAAATTCGGTTCCATTGATTCTCCTTTAACTAAAAAAGGCTGAAATAAAAAATATCTTATAGGGACAACTATAATAAAAGCAATAGCTGCTATTTTCATAATTTCCCAAATAAAAGAAAGAAATTTTCTCATATTTTTATATTATAAAAATTAATATTAATTTATCTCATTATGACAAATATTTCATTTTTTTTCAAGATAAATGCTATAATAAACAAAAAATAAAAAATGTTTTTAATTATAGGGCTAGGAAACCCATTAAAAAAATATATAAATACACGCCATAATGTCGGATTTATGGCTATTGATAAATTTAAGGAAAATAATAATTTTCCAGGATTTAAATTTGATAAAAAATCAAACGCTCTTTTGTCAAAAAAAGACAATATTATTCTTTTAAAACCTCAAACTTTTATGAATGAATCTGGAAAAAGTGTAAAAAAAATAATAAAAGATAAAAATATAAAACTTGAAAATTTAATTGTTGTCCACGATGATATTGATTTAATTATAGGAAAAATAAAAATTGTAAAAGATAGAGGTTCAGCAGGGCATAAAGGCGTAGAATCAATAATAAATGAATTAAAAACAAAAAATTTTATAAGAATAAGAATCGGAATTGGTTTTCAAAGCGAAAAACCAAAAGATACAAAAAATTTTGTTATAAATAATTTTACAAAAGAAGAAAAAGAAATAATCAATAAAATATTAGAAGAAGTAAATGAAGCGATTAAAATTATTATAGAAAATGGCTATGAAAAAGCAGCAACTATTTACAATCATTAAAAATTATGGAAGAAATAAAAGAAATTACAATTGAAGATAAAAATTATCCTGAACTTTTAAGAAAAATAAAAAATCCCCCTAAAAAACTTTACATTAGAGGTAAAATTAAAAATAAAGAAAATTGTTTTGCTATTGTCGGCACAAGAAATTGTTCTGATTATGGAAAAAGAGCTGCTTTAGATTTTAGCGGAAAATTATTAGATGTTGGAATAACAATTGTAAGCGGAATGGCACCGGGAATTGATACTTTCTCACATAGGGCAGTAATAGAAAGAAAAAAAAGAACAATTGCTGTTTTGGGAACAGGACTAGACGAAAAAAGCATTTTCCCAAAAGAAAATATTTTACTTTCTAGAAAAATTATCGAATATGGAGGATGTTTAATTTCTGAATATCCGCCAAATACTAAAGGAACTAAATTTACCTTTCCCCAAAGAAACAGAATAATTTCTGGCCTCTCATTGGGAACGTTAATCGTAGAAGCAAAGGAAAAAAGCGGCTCTTTGATTACTGCAAATTATACAATAAAGCAAAAGAGAAAATTATTTGCTATTCCTGGACAAATTTATTCTTTAAATTCTAAGGGAACTAATAATTTAATAAAAAATGGAGCAATTCTCGCTTCTGATGTAAATGATATTTTAAAAGAATTAAAAATTAAGAATATAGAAAAAAATATTAAAAAAGAAATTAAAGGAGACAATAAAGAAGAAAATTTAATTTTAAATATTTTAAAAGAAAAGCCTTTGCATATTGATAAAATCATAGAAAAAACAAATTTACCTCCTCAAAAAGTAGCTGGAATTTTAACTATTCTTGAATATAAAGATAAAATTGAAAATCTAGGAGGAAATGTTTTTAGTATAATAAATTAAATTATTAAAATGAATTTAATTATTGTTGAAAGCCCAACAAAAGCAACAACTATCAAAAAATTCTTAAAAGATAAATATAATGTTCTTGCTTCTTATGGTCATATAAGAGATCTGCCTAAAAGCGAATTAGGGGTTGATATAGAAAATAATTTTGAACCAAAATATATTATTCCTAAAAAATCAAGAAAAACAATTTCAGAATTAAAAAAAGCAGCAGAAAAATCAAAAAATATAATAATAGCAACAGATGAAGACAGGGAAGGAGAAAGTATTGCTTGGCATATTAAAGAGGTTTTAAAATTAGAAGATTATCAAAGAATTGTTTTCCATGAAATTACCCTAAAAGCAATTGAGAATGCTATTAAAAATCCGAGAAAAATAGATATGAATTTAGTAAATGCCCAGCAAGCAAGAAGAATTTTAGACCGGTTAGTGGGATATAAGCTTTCTCCTTTCTTGTGGAAAAAAATAGCAAAAGGATTATCTGCTGGAAGAGTTCAATCAGTAGCAGTAAGATTAATAACAGAACGAGAAGTAGATATTAAAAATTTCTTACCGCAAGAATATTGGACAATCTCTGCTTTTCTTTTAAAAATAAAAAATGAAGACGAAAAAGATAACAAAGAAATTGAATCTTTACTTTATAAAAAAAATAATAAAACAATAGAAAAATTAGATATTAAAAACGAAAAGCAAGTAAAAGAAATTTTAAACGATTTAAAAAACGCAGAATATAAAATTAAAAATATATCTAAAAAAGAAATAAAGAAAAATCCCCTCCCCCCTTTTATCACTTCAACTCTTCAACAAGAATGCTGGCAAAAATTTAAATGGCCTTCAAAATTAACAATGAGCCTTGCTCAACAGCTTTATGAAAAAGGTTTAATAACTTATCATCGAACAGATTCTTTAAATTTATCTGAATTTTCTCTTTTCTCGGCAAAAAAATTTATTATTGAAAATTATGGAAACAATTATTGGACAGGTATTAAAAAATATAAGACAAAAGCAAAAGGAGCCCAAGAAGCTCACGAAGCAATAAGACCAGCTTACCCGGAAAAAACTTTTTCTAAATTAAAAATCCAAGAAAAATTAGATGAAAAAAGCTTAAAACTTTATGATTTAATTTGGAAACGTTTTATTGCTTCTCAGATGTCTCAGGCAATTTTTGATAATACAAGCATAGATATTTCTGCTAAAAATTATTTATTTAAAACAACAGGGCAAACTTTAAAATTTGACGGTTTTTTAAAAGTATATCCTCTAAAATTTGAAGAAAAAGAACTACCAAATTTAGAAAAAGAAGAAATATTAAAATTAATTAAAATTATTCCTTTAAAACATTTCACTCAACCACCGCCAAGATTTAATGAAGCAAGTTTAATTAAGATACTAGAAGAAAATGGAATTGGAAGACCATCTACCTATGCTCCGATTATTTCTACTATTCAGGAAAGAAATTATGTTAAAAAAGACGAACAAAAAAGATTTTATCCAACAGAAATTGGAATTCTTGTCAATGATGTTTTAACAAAACATTTTCCAGAAATAGTTGATATAAAATTTACAGCAAAAATGGAAGAAAATTTAGACAAAATTGCCCAAGGAAAAATAGATTGGAGAAAAGTTTGTAAAGATTTCTATATTCCTTTTGAAAAGAATCTTGAAGAAAAATACAAAGAAGTCTCTAAAAAAGAAATCTCTGAAACCCCAACCAATGAAAAATGCCCAAAATGTTCATCCCCTATTATAATTAAAATGGGAAAATTTGGAAAATTTTACGCTTGCTCTAATTTCCCAAATTGTAAATACACTAAACCTTTAAAAGAAAATATATCTTTAAATATTATATGCCCTAAATGCAATAAAGGCGAAATTATTGAAAAAAGAACAAAAAAAGGTAAGATTTTTTACGCCTGTAATAATTGGCCTAAATGCGATTTTGCTTTATGGGATAAGCCTATAAATAAAAAATGCCCAAAATGCTCTTCTCTTTTAATTGAAAAAAGAGGAACAATATTCTGTTCTAATAAAGATTGTCAAAATTCAAAATTTATGGCAAAATAAGATATTTATTAAAAAAATAATGCCGAAGTGCTGGAACTGGCAGACAGGATGGACTCAAAATCCATTGTCCTTTAATGGACGTGAGGGTTCAAATCCCTCCTTCGGCACATTTTATTCAGGTAAAGGACATCCAGTTTTCTCAGAAAGCTGAGAAAAAGACAGTTTTCCTCTTAAAACAGAGCCATCTTGGAAAACCCAATATGGATATGCATCAATCTCTTTTTCTATACAAATTTGTTTTTGGCCTTTTTTATCTCTTGTTGAACACTCTACATAAGGTAAAAGTTTTGCTGATTTTTTAAACATTTCTTTTTGCTCATTTGTGTATTTAGACCAAAAAGCGCCATAAAGCACTACTCCTTTTTCTTTTAAGCATAAGACAAAAGAATCATATTCGTCATAAGTTCTTGGATTTTTTTGAAAATAAAAATATAAAAAGATACTTAAAATTATTAAAAATACTAAAAAGATTAATAAAAAAATAGTTCTTCTTTTCATAATATCATTTTTATTTACTAGTTTATTTACTAATTTATTTATAATATCAAACTTTTCTAAAAAATAAAAAGGGATTGAAATAAATTTTATTTCAATCCCATAATAAATTAGTTTGAAGATAAAGGTTGTCTTCTTGTAATTCTTACCACTTTCTGACCGCCGTCACATTCGAAAGACCATCCTGCCTTAGCTAAAAAATTTGCGATTCTTAATATATCGCTATCATAAGGAAAAAACCTCTTTCCTTTAAGTATTTCGAGGATAATTATTATATCCTCTATATTTATATCAGGCATCTCTTCTTTTAACATAATTATCTCCTTTCTACGCAAATAGCGTAAACATTAACATTAGTAAAATTGTATAACTGAAAAAAAATAACCAGAACATAACTATTCTCCTCTTTAAATTTATTTTTAATTTAAAGAACAATTTTTTATAATTTCATTATATCACAATTATAAATTTTGTCAATAGATATTAATATTTGACATTTAATTTTTATTATTTTAAAATAAAAATATGAACATTGAAAATTAACTTTTACTAAAAGGAGGAAAGGCAATGATAAAAAATAATAAAATAAATCATAAAAAGCATCACTCAAAACGAAGATTAAAAAATCTCCTAAAAAAATTAAAACATCGTCTAAAACGTATAATTTGTTGCTTTTTAGGACATGAAAAGATTCTACATAATGGCAAACCCGTTTGTAAAAGATGCCACAGATATTTAGTTTAAAATTTTTTAGAGAGAATTATATAATTCTCTCTCTTTTTTTTATTATTTTTTTAAATAAAGATTCTATAATAAAACCGATTAAAATTCCAATAATCGCTCCTATTAAAATATCAGATAAAAAATGCACTCCTGTAAAAACTCTTGCCAAAGAAATTAAAAAACTTGATAAAAAAAATAATAAACCTGCTTTTTTATTATATAAAAAAACTATCGCAGAGATAGCAAAATAAAAAGCAGCATGTCCTGAAGGAAAAGAACCAGTATCTTTATGAAAAATAAGTAAATTTACACTATTATTAATAAAAGGTCTTGGGCGATACCAAAAAAATCTTATTATTTCAACAATAACAAACCTGCTTAAAAAAGCAGATATTAATGATAAAAGAACCATTTTAAAATATTTCCTAAAATCTATTATTAGAAAAAATATTAAAATTAAAATTAAAATTGTTCCCAAATGCTCAGCACAAAAAATTCCAAATGTATCTAATGATAAAGATTTTCCGGCAAATTGGTTTATTATTTTAAAAAGATATAAATCCATTATTTTTTATTTAGTTCTATTAAATTTTCAATTAAACAAGCTACGGTTAAAGGACCTACTCCATGAGGAGTTGGAGTGATAAATTTAACTTTTTTTGAAACGCTTTTTATATCGGCATCTCCTCTTATTTTCTTATTTTTAAAAGAAGTGCCAATATCAATTATAGTTATCCCATTTTTAATCATATAACCTTTAATTAATCCTGCTTTTCCAACACCAGAAATTATAATATCCGCATTTTTGGTAAAATAAGAAATGTTTTTAGTAAATTCATTAATCACTGAAATTGTTGCTTTTTTTTGAAGCAACCAAATAGATAGAGGAAAACCAACTAATTTTCCAGACCCAATAACTAAAATTTTCTTTTCCTTAAGGGTTATTTTATACTTTTTAAAAAGATAAAAAACCGCATTAACCGTTGGTGGTAAAATTTTTAAACTTCCGGTATAAAATTTTCCTAAATTTGTTTCTGATAAAACATCGACATCTTTAAGAGGAGGAATAATATTTAAAAGTTCCTGTTCTTTATCTTTAAATTTTTTAGGAAGAGGCAATTGAATTATTATTCCTGAATTTAAATCATTTTTACAAATTCTTTCAATTTCATTTTTTAATTTATTAAAACTAATATTTTCGCTAAATTTAATTAATTCAAAATTTATTCCAACCTTCTGACAAGCTTTTTCTTTTTGGCGAATAAATATTTCTGAAGCAGAATTTTTACCAACTAAAATAGCAACTAATTTTAAAGATAAATTATTTTTTCTTACTTCTTTTTTAAAATTTTCTAAAATTTTATCTGCTATTTTTTTTCCTTCTAATAAAATCATGGCAATGGAAATTTTTTACAAAAATTTTTAATTTCTTTTCTAATTTTTTTTACTGATTTTTTATTAGAAATTACTTCATTAATCCAAAAAGCGATTTTTTTCATTTCTTTTTCTTTCATTTTTCTAGTGGTCAAAGCTGGAGTGCCTAATCTTATTCCAGAAGGATTAAAAGGAGGGTTAGGGTCATAAGGAATTTCATTTTTATTAACTATTATTCCTGCTTTTTCTAATAAATTTTGAGCATCATTTCCGGAAATATTCTTATTTCGCAAATCAATTAAAATTAAATGATTATCAGTGCCATCAGTTAATAAATTAAAATTATATTTTTTAAGCTCAGACGCTAAAATTTTACAATTTTTTACTATTTGTTTAGCATAACTTTTAAAAGAAGGATTTAATGCTTCTTTTAAACAAACAGCAATTGCCGCAATATTATTCATATGAGGGCCTCCCTGAAGACCTGGAAAAACAGATTTATCTATTTTCTGAGGCAAATCTTTGTCTTTTTTAATTCCCTTCTCAGTTACCATTATCATTGCTCCTCTTGGACCTCTTAATGTTTTATGAGTAGTGGTTGTTATAATATCAACAAAAGGAACTGGTGAAGGATGAATATTGGAAACAACTAAACCTGCAATATGAGAAATATCAGCCACCAAATAAGCATCTATTTTTTTAGCAATATAACTAAATTTTTCCCAATCAAAAATTCGAGGATAAGCAGTTGCTCCAACAAAAATAAGTCTTGGCTTATCTTTTAAAGCTAATTTTTCAACTTCTTTATAATCGATTAATTTTGTTTTTTCATCAACTTTATATTGAATAGAATTAAAAATTTTTCCAGAAAAATTTACCTTCCACCCATGAGTTAAATGCCCGCCATAAGGTAGACCCATTCCCATTATTTTTTCATAAGGCCTTAAAAGAGCAAAATAAACTGCTTGGTTTGCAGAAGACCCAGAATATGACTGAACATTAACATAAGGAACTTTAAATAATTTCTTTGCTCTTTCTCTGCATAAATTCTCAATTTCATCGTAATATTTCAATCCAGCATAATATCTTTTTTGAGGATAACCCTCTGCATATTTATCTGTTAAAACCGAACCTAAAGCTTCTCTTACTGCTTGAGAACTATAATTTTCAGAAGGAATCATATTTAAAGTTGTTTTTTGCCTTTCTTCTTCCTTTTTTAAAAGATTAAAAATCTTTGGATCTGTTTTTTTTAAAAACATAAAATTTAATTATCTTTTTTTAATTATTATTTTTTCTTTTGTTAAGTCAATAATTTGAGAAGGCCTGCTTTTTGAAAGATTACCACTATCTATAACAATATCAGGCTTTATTTTTTGTTTTTCAAATTGTTTTAAAACTTTTTTTATTTCAGTTGAGGCAGGTTTTTGAGAGATATTAGCAGAAGTTGCAGTTAAAGGATTTCTTGTTTTATCAATCAATAAATTTATTAACTTATTATCTATTATTCTAATTCCAATTGTTTTTTCTTTTCCAAATAAAATTTTTGGCAAATTACTTTTTTTTATTTTCAAAATAAAAGTGTTTTTTTTATTTAAATTATTTTTAATAAATTCTTCTTGTTCTTTATTTATAAAAGCATATTTTTTTACCATTCTTAAATCTTTTACAAATACAGATATTGCTTTTTCTTTTCTTCTTTTCTTTATTTTAAAAATTTTCTTAACTGATTTTTCATTTGTTGCGTCACAGATTAAACCATAAACTGTATCCGTAGGGCAAATTAAAACTTTCCCCTCTTTTATCGCTTTAACTAATTTTTTTATTAGTTTTTCAAAATTATCTTCATTAAGTTTTAAAATTTCCATTATTTTATTTTTTCTCTTTAATAAATTTAGAAAACATTAAAATATCAGAAGGATTACCAAAATCTAACCAATAATCTTGAAGTACTTTTATTTTTACTTTTTTTTCTTTTGCTAATAAAGTTATCGCATCTGTAATTTCATATTCGCCTCTTGAAGATTTTTTAATTTCTGAAAGTTTATCAAAAACTTCGGGAGTAAATTTATACAAACCAGCATTAATTAAATCCCCTACTTTCTCTTTTGGTTTTTCAACAATTTCTTTTAAAAATCCATTCTCATTAATTAAAACTCCGTATTTCTCCGGATGAGCATGTCTTATTGCAGCAATATAATTATATTTTTTATCATTTCTCATTTCTTTTAAGTCTCTTACTGAATAAAAATTATCACCGCAAACAAATAAAAATTGCTCATTTTTTAAAATATCTTTTACACACATTAAAGGACATGCTGTTCCATATATTTTTTCTTTTGGACCTAAAATTTCAAATTGATTTACTATATTCACCTTGTAATTAAATTCTTTTATAAATTCTCTCATTTTTTCTTCTTTATAACCAACAACTAAAATTATCTCATCAAAACCAGCTTCTATAAGATTATCTAATAAATAAGAAAGAAATGGTTTTTTCCCAACTTTTATTAAATGTTTACTTTTGTTTTTTGTTATGTGAAGCATTCTCGTTCCCTGGCCTGCTGCTGCAATAACAACTTTTTTAATCATATTTTAAAATTTTATTTATAAAAATATTTAAAAATTTCTTTCTATAAATTAAAATAAAATATTGTTTTAGATTAAACTACAAAATTTATTAATTTATTAGGCACAAAAATTATTTTTTTGATATCTTTATTATCAATCCATTTCTTAATTTTACCTTGCGATAAAGCAATTTTTTTTGCCCCTTCTTCCGAGATATTATACTCTACTTCTATTTTATCACGAACTTTTCCATTTACTTGAATAATAAAAGTAATTTTTTCTTCTTTAATATATAAAGAATTATATTTTGGCCATTTGTAAAAGAAAATACTTTTTTTATTTCCTAATTTTTGCCAAAGCTCTTCTGATAAATGAGGAGCGAAAGGAGATAAAAGAATTAAAAAAGCAGAAAAATGTTTTATGTCTATTTCTTTTTCTTTTTCCATTTTATTTAAAAGCACCATTAAACTTGATATAGCTGTATTAAATCGAAAATTCTCTATATCTTCTTCAACTTTTTTAATTGTTAAATGAAGTAATTTTTCTAATTCTTTATTTTTTGTTTTTACTTTTTTAACTTTATCTGAAGCATTATAAACTCTTTCCAAAAACCTCCTTACTCCTTTTATTCCTTTTGTTTGCCAAGTAACTGGCTGATCAAAAGGACCCATAAACATATGATAAACACGAAAAGAATCTGCTCCGTATTTTTTTATAACTTCATCCGGATTAACAACATTTCCTAATGATTTTGACATTTTTCTTCCATCCGAAGCTAAAATAAGCCCTTGGTTTCTTAATTTTAAAAACGGCTCTTTAAAATCTACAATTCCCTCATCATATAAAACTTTAATCCAAAATCTTGAATATAATAAATGAAGTACAGCATGCTCAACGCCTCCAACATAAAGATCAACAGGCAAAAAATATTTGCCTTTTCTATAATCAAAAATTTTTTTATTATTTTTAGGGTCAACATACCTCAAAAAATACCAGCAAGAACCTGCCCATTGAGGCATAGTATTTGTTTCTCTTTTTGCTGGTCCTTTACATTTTGGACATTTTGTATTTACCCACTTTTCAATTGTTGCTAGAGGAGATTCACCAGTGCCTGAAGGCTGATATTTTTTTATTTTAGGTAATTTTAAAGGTAAATCTTTTTCAGATAATGGAACAATTCCACATTTATTACAATGAACAATAGGAATCGGCTCGCCCCAATATCTTTGTCGTGAAAAAATCCAATCTCTTAATTTATAATTTACTGTTTTTTTTGCCAAGTTCTTTTTTAACAACCATTCTCCTATTTTTTCTCTTGCTACAAAAGATTTCATTCCATTAAAAATTCCTGAATTAATTAAAACTCCTTCTCCTTCATAAGCTTCTTTAATATCTGATTCTTTTTCTGGTTTTATTACTTTAATAAATTCTAAATCAAATTTTTTAGCAAAATCAAAATCTCTTTGATCATGATACGGCACTGCCATAACAGCGCCTGTTCCATAATAGCTTAATACATAGTCAGCAATAAAAATATCTATTTCTTTATTATTTGCTGGATTTATTGCTTTTATTCCCTCTAATTTTATTCCTCTTTTTTCTTTTACTTCGCTTATTCTTTCTCTTTCTGTTTTATTTATTGCTTCTTCAATATATTTTTTAACTAAATTATAATTTAAAATTTTATCTTTTAAATTATTAATTAAAGGATGTTCTGGAGATAAAACTAAATAAGTGCATCCAAAAATAGTATCTAATCGTGTTGTAAAAACTTCAATATCTAAATTAGAATTTAAAACTTTAAATTTTATTTGCCACCCTTCTGATTTTCCTATCCAATTCTTCTGCATTGTTATTATTTTTTCAGGCCAATCAAGCCCATCTAAATCTTTTAAAAGGCGATCTGCATAAGCAGTAATTTTCAAAACCCATTGCCTTAAATTCTTTTTTACTACCTTTGTTCCGCATCTTTCACATTTGTCATCAATTACTTCTTCATTTGCTAATCCAGTTTTACACGAAGGGCAAAAATTTATAGGTAAAATCGCTTCATAAGCTAATCCTCTTTTAAACAAAAGTAAAAAAATCCATTGCGTCCATTTATAATAAGAAGGATCTGTAGTATTAATTTCTCTCGACCAATCATAAGAAAGGCCAATTGATTTTATTTGTTCTTTAAATCTTTTTATATTTTTTTTAGTTGAAATAGAAGGATGAACTCCGTTTTTTATGGCATAATTTTCTGCTGGTAATCCAAAAGCATCCCAACCCATCGGATGCAAAACATTATATCCTGAAAGACGTTTATAGTGAGATATAATATCAGTAGCGACATAACCATGAGGATGCCCAACATGCAATCCCTCTCCAGAAGGATAAGGAAACATATCTAAACAATAAAATTTTTTCTTCTTAGAAAAATCTTTTGCTTTAAAAATTTGATTTTTTTCCCAATAATTCTGCCATTTTTTCTCAATTTTTAAAGGATTATATTTATTTGCCATTTTATTAAAAATATTTTTAATCTTTAATAATATCAAATGATTTTATTTTTTTCAATTTTTAAAAAATAAAAAAGGGCTAAGTATAATACTTAGCCCTAAAAATTTTGTTCTAAAGTTTTTGTTGCTTAAATTCTAAAAAATTCTTTCTTGCTTTTTTGTAATCAGTTCCGCCAAAAACAGTAAAAAAAATACCAATTCTTCCAAAACCGACATGTGAATAAAATTTCATTCTTTTTTTCATTTTCTCGATCGCTTCAGAAGGAGTTCCCTTGCAAATTCCTAAAGGAACTTTAGAAACATTTGAATAAAAAACAATTTGATACTGATCTTTTTTTCTCATATAAAAATTCCTCCAAAACATTAAAGTTTAAAATAATTTTAAAGAAACTAATTTAGTTATAACATTATATTAAAATTTGTCAAACAATAAAAACTCCAGCGGATTTTTATCCGCTGGAGAAAAATTTTTGTTCTAAAATGTTATCTTTGAATCAATTTTAAATAAATTCAAAACTAGAGAGTATTTTATTACAAATTTCAGTAACTTTTTCAACGCTTATTCCATTTTCAGTATCATAATCATTATCAGCTAAAACAAAAACTTCAAATATCTTATTATCTTTTATAAAAACAATACGATAGTGTTTAGCAATTCCTATTCCTTCCTCAACCATTCTTATTGCTGGAATTCCTCCTATTTCAAAATTTGGTCTACCCAGATTATATTCTTCAGGTATAAAAGAATTCTTTTTAAACCAATCTATTACAGATGGAGTAATAACATCTGTTTCTCCTGGAAGCGAAAGCCGACCTTGATAATAACGGATTTCAATATACCACTGACGATTTTTAGTAAAAGAGATATCGTCATCACCTGAACTGGCTACCCAACTGCTTGGTTTTGCTTTGTTATAAAAATCTTGAGGTACTTTTAAGCGATAATTATGTTTTGTATTTGTATAAGTTTTCCAATTATTTATATTTGCATAATTCCTCCAATCAGCATCTTCTGTGACACTTGAAGAAGTTGGCAATCTGAAATCATAATCTTCTTCAAATCTTTGGCTATCTTCATTCCATTCAAAAACTCGTCTTGCAACTTTAACACCAGTTACTCTATCTTGACATCCGTTACATTTATTTTTACAAAATTTTTGTTCTCCTTCAAAAACTATTTCTGTAGTTCCATCTCCATGAAGGTCTGCAAATCCTACTTCTGAAAATTCTTCTACTCCTTCTAAAAATTCCGTATATTTGTCAAATTGAAAAAATCTTTTAAATTTATTATTTTCAATTAAATATGCTTCAAAGACAGGATTATAAACGCATGTTCCACCTGGTAAGGTATATTCTGTTATAATAAAAAATGGTTTATTATATACTAATATTTTACTATAAACTTTAAAATCGCCTGTTCTCGTAAATTCTTTATTAAAATAAACTACTTTTAAATTATTGTTATTGGTTTTCTCCATTATACCAGCTTGAATGAAAAGAGCAGGAATATCCACAAAAAAAGCAATAACATCATGGTTATCAGGAAGAGATTCTGTGTAGAAATAATTAAATTTTGTTTCCTCTAATCTTTCTTTTAAATCTGCAGGAGTAATTCCTCTGAAAATTGATTCAATAGATGGTTTTACAAAATTATTAGTAATAAAATCCTTCATTTCACTTTCTTTAAATTCTACGCCAATAAATTGAGAAAAATCTGGGCTTGATTCCTGAAGTGTTTCTGGTATTTGTGGTTCATTATCATATGATAGATTACCAAGTGGTGTAATTGTTGGCTGAGGTTGGATTGTTGGCTGAGGTTGGATTGTTGGCTGAGGTTGAATTGTTGGCTGAGGTTGAATTGTTGGCTGAGGTTGAATTGTTGGCTGAGGTTGGGTTTGTTGTTGTAAAATCATTTGTTGAAGTTGTTGTAATAATTGCTGTAACTGGGAAACAATAGATAACAGTAAAGAGATTTGTAAGTTTTGAATATCAGATTGCACATCCTGAGCATTTCCCGAATAATCTGGCAAATTGGAATCTCTAGCAGCAGAAATATAGGATGTGGTTCCAAAAGATATTATTCCTAAGATAAATAAAGAAATAAATGCTTTAGTTATTTGTTTTTTATATTTCATAATTTTATTTATTTTTTATTTTAATTTTTATTTTAAAATTAGAATTAATAATTTATTATTTTGTCGACCTTTATTAATTTTTATCTAATATCTTTATTATATTTTATAATAGTAAAAAAAATAAAAATCAAGCAATTAATAAAATATGATTTTAAAATATTGACAAAATAATAAATTTAGTCTATTACCAAAATAGACCTTTAAATTTTAATTAACATAGAAAGGAGTAAACGCAATGAAAATAATTATTATTGACGATGATGAAAGTTGGTTAGAAATGTTAAAATCTTGGATTAAAATATGGTTGGGAGAAAATATTATTATTTTAACTTTTTCTTCATTTTTTCAAGTAGAAGAAAAAGACTTAAATGATTGCTGTTTGGTAATTACTGATTATCAGATGCCGGATATTTCCGGTATTGAAATAGTAGAATGGCTTAAGCAGCAACATCCAGAAATAAAAGTAATTTTAATGAGTGGTATTAATTTTTTAAAAAGTAAGGCAGATTGGTTTATACCAAAATACAATTTTAAGGAGATTGAACAAATTCTATTATCTTTATAATTTTTAGCCGAAGAATAAATTTCTTCGGCTTTTTATTTTAAATTTTAAATAATTTTTTTGCGTTTTCAGTTGTAATTTCAGCTAATTTTTCAAAACTTATATTTTTTATTTTAGTTATTTTTTCAAGAATATATTTTATAAAAACCGGTTCATTTCTTGAAACATTTATCATCGACGGAATTAAATAAGGACAATCTGTCTCAACTAAAATTCTCTCTAAAGGCGTTTCCTTTACAATATCATCTAAATTAAGTTTAAAAATAATTCCATTAAATCCGATATAAAAGCCCATATTTAAAACTTCTTTTAACTCATCTTTATTTCCAGTGAAACAATGGATTACTCCTTTAATATTATTTTTCTTTTTTAAAATTTCTAACAAATCATTATAAGCCATTCTGCAATGAAAAATTATAGGTAAATCTAATTCTTGAGCAAAATCTATTTGCTTTAATAAAGCATTACGTTGTCTTTCTTTAAATTCATTTATTCTTATTTTTGTTTTGGGTTTGTAATAATAATCCAGCCCAATCTCCCCTATTGCTTTAACTTTTTTTGACCTTATAAGCAATAAATATTTTTCTTTATCAAATTCTTCTTCTCTTGTTTTAAATTCAATTTCTTCTTTATCAATTTTTTCTTTAAAAATTCCTGACGATAAATGTATAGGATGAAGCCCTATTGCAGCATAAACATCTTTTTCATATTTCTCAGCTATTTCCACTGCTCTTTTGCTTGTGTCGTACTGAGATCCTACGTTTATAATTGAAATATTATTTTTAAAGCATCTTTTAATTACTTCATCCCAATCATTTTTATAAGCATTAAAATTTAAATGAGCATGAGTATCAATTATCATTGATAAAAATAATTATTTTTAAAAATTTTTTATAGTTTTAGGAAAAAGAATTTCGCTTTTTTTTGTTTTTATTTGTTTTTTAATTCTTTCATAAGTTTCTGGTAAAAATGGATAAATTAAATTATTGATTTCATTTAAAATTATTATCAAGTCTCCAATAATTAAAGGCGCCTTTTTTTTATTTTCCCATGGTTTTTCTTTATCAATATATTTATCAGAAAACTTAATTAATTCCCAAATGCTTTCTAAAGCTGTATTAAATTTAAATTCTTTCATTAATTTATGATATTCTTTTTTTATTTTTTTTATCTCTTTTTGAATAATTTTATTATCACTTTTTTTTATGCCAAATTTTTCCTCCATTGAAACTACTCTTGAAACTAAATTTCCCAACCCAGAAGATAAATCTGAATTGTATCTTTTTTCAAATTTTTCGTAAGTAAAATCTCCGTCTTCTGTGGGAGGAATTTCTCTTAAAAGAAAATATCTTACAGGATCAGCGCCATACTTTTCTATTAAATCAAAAGGATTTATTATATTCCCTAATGATTTTGACATTTTTTGGCCTTTTGAGGTAATAAAACCGTGAATAAAAATGTTTTTAGGGCAAGGCAATTTTAAAGATAAAAGCATTATTGGCCAAATTATTGCATGAAAACGATAAATATCTTTTCCAATACAATGAACATCAGCAGGCCAATATTTTTTAAATTTAGATAAATTTTTATTATAACCTATAGCAGAAATATAATTTATTAAAGCATCAACCCAAACATAAATAGTTTGACTTTCGTCATTAGGAACTGGAATTCCCCAGCTAACTTTTTCTTTTGGCCGAGACACGCTTATATCATCCAATCCTTCATTTAAAAAAGAAAGAATTTCATTTTTTCTTTTTTCCGGAATAATTTTAATTTTTTCATCTTCTATTATTTTCTTTATTTTTTTTTGATATTTTGAAAGCTTCAAAAAATAATTTTCCTCTTCAATTATTTCAGGTTTTTTTAAGTGATAAGGGCATTTTCCATTTATTAAATCTTTTTTTAAAAGAAATTTTTCGCAACCAACGCAGTAAAAACCTTTATATTTCTTTTTATATATATCACCATTTTCTTTAAGTTTCAGCCAAACTTTCTTTACTGTTGGAATATGCCTTTTTTTATCTGTTGTCCTAATAAAATCATCATTAGAGATATTCAAAGATTCTGTTAGTTTTTTAAACTGAAAAGACATTTCATCAACAAATTCCTGAGGTTCTTTTCCAATCTCTTTTGCTTTTTTAAATATTTTCTCTCCATGTTCATCTGTGCCAGTTAGAAAAAAAACATCTTTTTTAAAAGTTCTTTGATACCGAGAAATTACATCTGCCTGAATTAATTCCAAAGCATAACCTAAATGAGGCAATGCATTTACATAAGCAATAGATGTAGTAATATAAAATTTATTTTTCATATGTTATAATTATTAATTATCTTATCATATTTTTAAAATTTTTAAATTCTATGACTTTAACCCCTCATTTTTTAACCGGTGCCGCAATTATAAACAAAACAAATCATTTTTTAGGAATTATTCTTTCTTTTTTAAGTCATTATCTTTTAGATGCTATCCCCCATTCTGAATATTCAATAAAAAATATAAAAAATAGAAAATGGAAAAAATCTTTTTTTGATTTTTTAAAAATATTTTTTGATTTATTTTTAGGAATTTTAATTATTTTTATTATAACAAAAAAAATATTTCTTTCTCTTATTGGCGGGTTTTTTGCTATTTTCCCTGATATTTTAACTTTTTTCTATATTCTTTTTCCTCAAAATAAAATTTTAAAATATCATTATAATTTTCACAAAAAAGTTCATTTTTTTAACAAAGAAGAACAAAATTCAATTAAGTTTAAAAATATGAATTTTTCTGAAAAAATTTATTTTTTATTTAAAATTTTTTCTCAGATAGTTGTAATTTTAATAGCAGTTATTTTGTTAAAATTATAACTAAAAAGATTTAATCTCTTTTTCTTTTCTTTTTTCTAAAAATTCTTTTATGAATTCAAACAAAATTCCCACTAATGGAATAGCTAAAATTGAACCTAAAAACCCCCATAATTCTCCGCCAGCAACTAAAGCAAATAAAACCAATACTGGAGGAACATTAATAAATTTTTTCATTAAAAGAGGAGATAAAATATTATTTTCAATATTTTGAATTAAAACAAAAGCAATAATTATAAAAATTGATTTTAAGGAATCTATAGAAAAAGTAATTAAAAATAATAAAACACCTGTTATAAATGGTCCAATATAAGGAATAAAATTAAAAATCCCTGCCAGTAATCCTAAAATAAAAGGATATTTTATTTTAAAAATTAAAAGAACAGCGCAAGTTAAAACGCCAACAAAAAAACAAGAAGCTATTCTTGCGCTAAACCACTGAGTAATTTTTTTTTGAGATCTTCGCCAAATATTTAAAGCAGTTGTTTCGTACTTCGAAGGAAAAACAAAAAATAAAATTCTTTCAATTATTTTTTCTTCCATTGAAAGAAAAATTGCTGTTGTAATTACAAAAATAGTGCTTAAAACACCCCCAAAAACAATAAATAAGGCATTAAGAATGCTTTGACCCATTCTCTGCAAAGAATCAATTAAATTTTTAATTAAAGCATCACTGTTTGTTAAAACTTCCAAATCAAACTCTTTTAAGAATGGAGAAATTTTTTCAAGATATTGAGGAAATGACTGAACAAAATTTTGTATTTCAAAAGCAATTATAGGGGCAATCAACCAAATTAAAAAACCAAAAAATAGAAAAATAGAGAAATATACAACAATTACCGCAATCGCTCGAGGAATCTTTCTTTTTTGTAAAAAATCAATTGCCGGATTGAATAAAACAGAAATTACTAAAGCAAAAATAAACCAAATTAAAATATTTTTTAATTGATATAAAAAATAAAAACAAATAATAGCTAAAGAAATTTTTATAATAGTTTTCCAAGAAATATCTAAAATTTTTTCTTCATTCATATTTTTAATATTTTTTCAAATTTATTTTTATCGCTAAATGGGCCTATTAATGATAGATTTAATTTTGACGGACGAAAAATATCACGAGATATTTTTAAAATATCATCTTTTGTCACCTTATCAATTTCATCACAAATTTGTTTTGGAGTTAAAATTTTCTCTTCTAAAATTTCTTGAAATCCATAAAAAGAAGCAAGAGAATCTGAAGTTTCAAGAGATAAAATTAATTTTCCCTTAATATAATCTTTTGCTTTTTTTAATTCTCTTTCTCCTACTTTTCTTTCAGTCATTGTTTTGTATTCTTTTAAAATAATTTTAATCGCTTTTTCAATATTATTGCTATCTATCCCTGCTTGAGTTACCAAATAGCCAACATCAGTATCTGAATAACTATCAGTATTTATATAATACGCCAATCCTAATCTTTCTCTTACTTTTATAAATAATCGTGAACTCATCATTCCTCCCAAAATAGTTGATAAAACATCTTGAGCATATTTATAAGGATAAAAAAGATTATATCCCCTTACGCCTAAACAAAGATGAGTTTGGTCAGTTTTTCTTTCTTTTAAAAGACATTGAGGATATTTTTGATTTTCGATAATCTTGGGTTTTTCAAATGGTAAAGTGTTTCTAATTTTTGAAAAATATTTTCCTATTTCTTCAACTATTTTATTTTTATTAAATTTGCCAGCAACACAAACAATAGTGTTTGAAGCAACATACTGTGATTTAATATATTTTAATAGTTTTTCCCTATTTATATTAGTGATTGTTTCTTTTGTTCCTAAGATATTTCTTCCAGCAGGCTGATCTTTATATAAAAGTTCTCTCCATAAAATTTGCACATAAGAAGAAGGGTGATCAACATACATATTCATTTCTTCAATTATTACTCCTTTTTCCTTCTCTATTTCTTTTTCTTCTAATTTTGAGTTTAAAAAAATATCAGAAATCCAATCTAAAGCCAAATTTAAATGACTACTTCCAACTTTTGCAAAAAAACCAGTGCATTCTTCTGAAGTAAATGCATTATAAATTCCCCCAACCTTATCTAATGTTTCAGCAATAAGAGTGGTATTCGGCCTTTTTTTTGTGCCTTTAAAAAGCATATGCTCTAAAAAATGAGAAATGCCATTTATTTCTTTTTCTTCATATTTTGAGCCTGTCTTAGCTAAAACTAAAACTGTTACTGCTTCTGTGTTTTCGTAAGGAACAGTAATTATTCTTAAATTATTTTTTAAAATATTTTTTTTAAACATTTTTAAATTTATCTTTATTGAATAATATTAAAAATCTAATTTTTATAATCTCATTCATCATTTTAACCCTATTTCTAAAGCCTTTCCAAAAACCCCATTTTTTTTCTTTTACCACCATATTAAGACCTTTTAAAAATACATAAACAACTGGTAAATTATTAATTTTACAATAAAAATTTAAAGCTGTTTCCACAGTAAATCCTTTTAAAAATTCTTCTGGTATATTTTCAAAAACAAATCTTTTCATTGCCCTCTCGCCAGCAATTGCTAAAAGAGGATCAATTTTTACTAAAAAATTGCCAATTCCTAAATATCTTTCCCTTAAACCAACAGCCATTACTGCCCTATCTTCTATTACTGGTTTAATTAAATCTGATACGTGTTTATTTGTAAGACCAGTTAAATCTGCATCAAAAAAAACAATAATATCAGCATCAGTATTTTTTATTCCTTCTTTCATTGCGTTTGCTTTTCCGCTTCCTCCAATTTTTTCTAATCTTATAACTTTTGCCCCCATTTCCCTGCTAATGCCTGATGTATTATCCGTAGAGCCATCATCTACAACAATTACTTCATTTAAATTTTTGGATTCAAGTAACACTTTTAACACTCTTCCAATATTTTTTTCTTCATTTAAAGCAGGAACGATTGCTGCTACTTTCATAAAATTATTTTTTTAATTTTTCTTCTAAAAATGGCTTTAATCTACTAATTCCTATTCTTTCCTGATTCATTGTATCCCTATCCCTTACTGTAACGTCATCTTTTTCCAAACTTTCAAAATCAATTGTTATATCAAATGGAGTTCCACATTCATCTTGTCTTCTATATCTTCTTCCAATCGAATCATTTTCATCATAAAAACAAACAAAATCAGTTTTTAGCATTTTATAAACTTCTTTTGATTTTTGAATTATTTTTTCATTATTTTTAACTAAAGGGAAAACAGCAACTTTTATCGGCGCTAATTTTTTATCTAATTTTAAAACAATTTCTTTCTCTTTTTTTGCTTCTGTTGTTTTTGTCCGTCCTCCTATAATTTCCTCATAACTATCGCATAAAAAAGCAAAAAGAGATCTTTCTACTCCAACTGATGTTTCAATAATATACGGATAAAAATATTTTTTTTCTTTTTCGTCAAAATAATTTAAATTTTCTCCGCTATGTTTTGAATGATTTGATAAATCCCAATCTCCCCTATTATGGACTCCTTCTATTTCTTTCCATCCAAAGGGAAAATTATATTCTATATCAAATGCCTTTCTTGCATAGTGAGCAAGTTCTTCTTTAGGGGTTTCTCTTGCCCTTAAATTTTCTTTTTTAATTCCTAAATTTAAATACCAATTTATTCTCTCGTTTTTCCAATAATCAAAAAATTTATCAGCTTCTTCTGGGCGGCAAAACCACTGCATTTCCATTTGTTCAAATTCTCTTGTTCTGTAAATAAAATCTTTTGGCGTAATTTCATTTCTAAATGACTTTCCAATCTGAGCAATGCCAAATGGAATTTTTAATCGCATTGAATTCATCACATTTTTAAAATTTACATAAATTCCCTGACAAGTTTCTGCTCTTAAATAAGCAATATTTTTTTCATCTTCAACCGGACCTATAAAAGTTTTCATCATTAAATTAAATTTTCTTGGCTCTGTTAATTCCCCATTACAATCAGGGCATTTATTTTTTTCTAAAAAATCTTTTCTAAAACGATGGTGGCATTTTTTGCACTCAACTAATTCATCAGCAAAACCAGCAGTTAAATGACCAGATGCTTCCCAAACTTTAGGAGACATTAAGATAGAGGCATCTAAACCAACAATATTTTCATGCATTTTTGTCATTTCATCCCACCATAATTTTTTTATATTATTTTTCATTTCTACTCCTAAAGGGCCATAATCATAACAAGAACTAAATCCGCCATAAATTTCAGATGATAAAAATACAAAACCCCTTCGTTTTGTTAAAGATACTATTTTATCCATTAAATTTTCCATTTTATTAAAATTCTTATTTTTTATATTATCTTTTATTTTATCTTTTTATTCTAAAAAATCAATTATTTTTTTCCAATCCTTGACAAAAATTTAAAAATATGTAATACTAAAAGAAAATAATAATTAAAATTATGAACAAAAGCTTAAAACAAATCTATTTAATTTCTTTAATTTTTATCCCCATTTTCTTGGGATTATCTTTAATGATACCAAAAACTGTCTTTGCTGATTATCCAACTGGAAATTTATCAGTGGAAGACGATACTGTAAACCTAGGAAAACCTATTAAAATTACAATTGATGGATATGACAAAGAAGGATTAATTGGATTTAAATTGTTTCATCATGACACTTGGAGTATTGTTTATGTAAATGCAATTTCAACCTCACGAAACTTTTCTCTCTTTGAAGATTATCCCGGCATTTATAAATATTGCGGACAAATTATTGGAAAAACTCTTAATGGAAATTATGAATTTGCTCCAACTTCCCCAAATTGCGTTACTGTTACTGTCACTCCTTATGACTATGATTATGATGAAGATGAAGATAATGATGACGAAGAAGATGATTATCATTATAAATTAAAATGTTATAACGACGATTTATATTGGTATTCTCGATGGAATGATAGACAAGAAAAATATAAAGATTGCGGAAGCGACAGCACTACTTCTTGGGAATATTATTGCTCAGGAAATAGCGTTTATAAAAAAAGAATAAAATATGAAAAAGGATGCTCCTCTAATAAATGTTATAATAATAGCAAAACAGAAAAAGAATTTGTCAAAGATTGTTCATCTAATGAAACCTGTCAAAGTGGAAAATGCGTAGCAAAAAATACTCCCACCCCTCAACCTAACCAATGTACAACTGGAATGTGCTGTCAAGATAATAAACTTAAATCAAGTTCTTCGATTTGCAATATCGAGACAAAAACTGAATATGGATGTCCATGGGGCACGGCAAAAGGCGCTGACGTTGGGAAAAGAATTGGCACTAGATTACAATATTGTTCGGGAACAAGCGCTTCATGCACAGGAAGTTTTAGTCAATGGACTTGGACAAATTGGTCTGTAGCTGATTATTGTTCTGAAAATGAAATTTGTGTACCAGGAAAAGAACAATGTCAAAAAGTTCAAGCAACTTCTTATACTCCCACAATCACTCAAGTAGCTTCAAATTATCTTAAACACTTTAAAAAAGATTGTTATGAAAATAATTTATATTGGTTTGATTCAAATAATAATAGACAAGAATTAATTGAAAAATGTTCAGAAAATACTCAATGCTCTTTAGATGGCTGTAAAGAAATTGAAAAAAAGAATGATTTAATTATTACTGCTTTAGGAAATAAAAATAATGATACAAATAAATTATTAAAAACTATTGATCTTTCAAGTGGAGAAAAAATTAATATTATCTTTATTATAAAAAATAACACTGAAAATGAAATTAAAAATATTACAGTAAATGCTGAAATTCCTGATGATATCACTAATATCAGAAACCTTAAAATTGACGGAAAATCTGTAAAAGGAGATATAAAAGAAGGGATAAATATTTCTTCTTTGGATAAAAATTCCACTAAGACAATATCTTTTGAGGGAAAATTAGAGAAAGCAGAAGAAGAAAAAGAAATAGAAATTATTGGAAAAGTAAAATCAGAAAATTATTCTAATTCTGATTCTTTGAAAGTAAATATAAATTTATCTCAAAATATCGCTATTTTAGGATTAGCAGCAATAAAATTTGCTGTAGGTAAATGGTATTTCTGGCTTATTCTAATAATATTTCTTGCTTATTTGTGTTATGTAATATTTAGAAAACTTTTTTCAGTAATGGCAAACTAAATAAAAAATGACTGGAATACCAGTCATTTTTTATTTTTAAATTTTAACTCTATCTTTCTTTTTTAAATAAAATGATATAAAATAAAAATAATTTTAAAATTTTTATTTTATGGAAAAAGAAAATATTTTCAATATACCAAATGCATTAACACTTATAAGAATTTTAATCACTTTCCCCTTGATTTATTTAATTTTTACTGATGCCAGTATTTTATATATTGCCCTTATTTTTATAATCGGAATGCTAACTGATTTTTTTGACGGATTTATCGCTAGAAATTTTAATTTAAAAACAGAGTTTGGAAGAAAATTTGATATGTTTGCTGATAGAGTTTTAATGATAGGAACAGCTGTTTCTTTTTTAATTAAATTATTTATTTCAAAAAAATTAATTAAAGAACAAATTTTTCAAATAATTTTAATTCTTTCTAGAGAAATAATACTTTTTCCAGTTATTTTAATAGTTTTTATTTTAAAAAGAAAAATAATTTTTCCTCAAGTAAGAATTATTGGTAAAACAACTACGCTTTTTCAATCAATAAGCTTTCCCTTAGTGCTTTTAAATAATTATTATTCTTTTTTAAGTTTCTCTGTTTATTTCGCAATTTTTACTGGAATTTTAGGGTTAATTTCTTCTTTTTACTATACAAAAGATATAATTAAAGAAACTAAAAACTTTAAACCTATTGAATAACTTTTCCAGTATCAGCATTAACCTGTAAATCATCGGGTAAATCAGCAGTAATAGCAGGGGCAATACTTTCTATTAAAGTTCCTGTAAATTGATCTTCACCAGTAAGCTTTGCTTCATTTATAATTACAGGAATTTGATTAATTTGATCTTCTTTGGGAATTATATAAACTTGAAAAGCAATAGATATGCTTTTATCTTTTATTTCTGAGTTATTTGAAACGCTCCAAACAATTTCTTTGCTTGCGCTATCAAAAGTAATTTTATCTTTCTCTGATTCTGGCCAAATTTTACCAGTAAGAAAAACATTAGAAGGCAAGGTTGCCCTTACTTTAATATTTTCAACATTGGGAAGATAGTTTTTAATTTCCCAAACTATAGTATAAGTTGTTTTTTCATTAACTTTTAAAGGAAGAGGACCTGAATTTCCAAAAATTTCATCATAATAATATCCTTTTTGGTGTAAAACTAATTTTGAACTTACTTTTGTTTCAAAAATTTCTTTTATTTGAGGAAGAGAAACAGTATTTCTTAATGTAAAATTTTTAAATTGATCTGTTTCTTTAACATCTTTTGCTTTAATCCAAAATTCAACTTTACCTTCTTCTCCTGGCTCAAGTAAATATAAATCATCAACATCTCGCCAATCCCAAAGAATTGAATTATCTTCTTTATTAAATTGCCCAAACTGAGTTCTTAAAGTACTAAAATCAAAAAAATCTCCTTCTAATTTTGATACTAAAAAAAGTTCATTAAATGGTTCATCTCCCATATTTCTAAAGAAAATTTCATAATGCAATAATTCGCCTGGGCTAGCAATATAATTATCCTGATTATTTATTCTTTGAAAAACTAAAAGATTTGGCTTTGAAATTTCAATTCCTTTTGAAATTTCTTTTAAAATAATAAACTGGTCTTCCACCCAAACTCCTAAATAGGCTCTAAAAATTTTTTGCTCCTTTACTTCGCCTGATATTTTTGCATTAATTTCAATTCTTCCGCCTTCAGTTTTATTTAAAATTGGTATATCCCAATGAATTTTATCAATTGATTTAGGATTGCTTGAAATAAATTCAAAACCATCGGGATAATTAATTTTTATTCCTAAATTAGAAAGAGGATAATCTGAATTAGAAAAATAATTTAAATAAAATTTAAAATTTTTACCTGATTCAATTTTCGAAGGAAAATCAAAGTCAAAAGTAATTGGTGTTTTCTTAATTACCGTTGTAAAAGAAGTTTCTGATTCATATCTGGTTTTTAAATCTTTTGGTTTATAACTTAAAACTACTCTTGCTTTTTTAACATCGCCTTCTTTGCCAAAAAGACGGCCTTTGAAAACAAAACTTTTTTCTTCTCCGGGATAAATGCTATCACCTAGTTTATCTGTTCCTATCTCTTGTCTTTTAGAAAAACCTTCAGAAGGAATACTATATTCAGGAAATTCAAAAATAAGCAAAGGATCATCTAATCTAATATTGCCATTATTTTTATATTTAACAGTGTATTCAATTTCTTGAGATGTCTCTGCTTCATCTGGCCCTAAAATTTCTAATTTTAAAATTTCTTTTGAATAATAATTCTTCTGCCAATACCACCAGCCAGTAATTAATAAAATAATAATTAATAAACAAAGGAAAATACTAATTTTTTTCATATATATGTTTTTGTTGAAAAATATAATTATTTTTTATTATACTAAAAATATTAAATTATTAAATACGATAAGTTAAATATGATAAGAAAGATATTCTTGAGAAATTAAATATAAACCTTCTAAATGTTTTTTTTCTATTTTTAATTTCATTAAAAAATCTATATCTTTTTTTAAAATAATTCTTAAAATTTTTATGATATCGTTTGGAATTTCTTTGATATTTTTTTTATTTTTAAAACAATTATTACAAATTATTCCCCCTGCCTCTAAATTAAAAAAATTATTTGCATTTGGAATTTTTCTGTGGCATAAAGCGCAATGATAAAAATCTATTTGATACCCTAAAACAGATATAATATTCCAAAAAAAATAATAAAATAATAAATAATAATTTAAAATTTTATTATTTTGATCATTTAAATTTTTAAAAACCTCGCATAAAACCTCCCATACCTCTATGTCTTTTTCTTCTTCTTTTAATAAATCATTTAACACTTGAGATATTTTATCAGCAACTTCTTTTTTTTTAAAATCTTTTTTTAAATTAGGAAACTTTTCAATTATATTTGTATCAGTTAAAGTTTTATAATTTTTCCCCTGAATGAACTCAATGTTTGATAAAGAAAAAATTTCTATTCCCCCTCTTAATTTTGAATTAATTTTTCTAATTGCTTTTCCTAAAACTTCTACTTTTCCAAAATCTTTTGTATAAAAAGTTAAAAACTGATCATTTTCTAGCCAATCCTTTTTTTTAATTAAAAAAGCTTCTGTTCTATAATGAACCGCCATATCAAAAATTTTTATTCCTTAAATTTTTTTTCAATCACGGTTTTTTTCTCAATATCTTTTAAAAACCTTATCTTCTCATCTATTTCTTTTTTTTGATTTATGTCTTTTGTTTTATTTTTTAATTCTTCTAAAGACGAAAGAGCGCTTCTATAATCATTTATTGAAATTTCATAACCATATTTATTAGGAAAAGTTTCATTAACTAATTTTTTCCTTTCTTCTCTGGAATATTTTTTACCTGACGATTTAGATATTCTTCCGGAAGAATTTACAATTATAGAAGAAAGTTCATGCCTAGAAATTGATTTTTTATCTTTAAAAATTCCCATAAAATTTTATTTTAATTTATTTTTTTAATTCCAATTAAATATTTTTTACCTCCTATTTCTATTTCCTTTTTCGCATCAACTTTCATTTCGCTCTCATTTTCTACCTTAAAATACTTCTTTGCTTTTGCTTCTTTTAACAAATCTTTTTCATCTAAGGGCAAAATATCAATATTTGAAATAAATGCTTTTATAAAATCTTGAGGTTTTAAATTAAGTTTTTTGCGCAAATCTTTAATATTTCTTATCAATTCTCTTAAATCCCCTTCTTTTCTTAATTCTTCTGTAATTTCACAATTTAAATCTATTTCTTTTTCCATTTTTTCATCGAAAGAAATATTTTTTACATTTATTTCATTTTTTATTATTTCTAATAATTTTTTTTCTTTTTTTAATTTAGTATTTTTTATTTTTAATTCTTTTAAAGGTTGCCTAACTTTAATTTTTGCCTCCGATCTTAAAGATAGAGAAAGAGAAACAATTTTTCTTACTTCTTCCATTTTTTCTTCAATTTTTTTATTAATTTTTCTTTTATCTGCAATAGGCCAATCCTCTAAATGAACAGATTTCCCTTTTTTATTTAAATTTAAATAAATTTCTTCGCTTAAAAATGGAATAAACGGAGCTAATAATTTAGATAAATTTAAAAGTACAAAATTTAAAGTTGAAGAAGCGTTTATTAAATCTTTTTTATTTTCTGGTCTTTGGAATCTTGGCCTTGAAACTCGAATATACCACTGAGATAAATCATTAACAACAAAATTTTCTATATCTCTTGATGCGCTCGTAATATCATACTTGTCCAAATAAAAAGAAACTCTAATAATTAATTGATTTAATCTAGAAATAATCCATTTATCTAATAAATCTTTACTTTCTATTTTTGTTCTTACATCTTTTTTATATGTTTCTAAAAAAATAAAACAATTTAATAAAATTAAAATAAATCTGTTTAAAGCATTCAAAACATCTTTTTCTTTAAATAGCTTTGGTTCTCCTGGCTGATTTATAGTATAAAAATACCACCTTACAGCTTCAATGCCGTATTTATTTATCATTTCCCATGGGTTAACAACATTTCCTCTTGATTTTGACATTTTTTCTCCATTTTCATCTAAAATATGGCCCAAAGAAATGACATTTTTATAAGGATTTCCAAAATTTAAAAGAGTAGAAACAGCCAAAAGCGTATAAAACCATCCTCTTGTTTGATCTATTCCTTCGCAAATAAAATCAGCAGGAAATTGCTCTTTTTTATCAATTTTATCTTTGTTTTCAAATGGGTAATGATATTGAGCAAATGGCATTGAACCAGAATCAAACCAACAATCTAAAACTTCAGGCACTCTTTTCATTTTTCCATTACATTTTTCGCATTTTAAGATAATTTTATCTATAAAAGGCTTATGCAAATCTTTTATTTTAATCTTTTTTTCTGATTTTTCTAATAATTCTTTAATACTTCCAATACATATCCTCTCTTTACATTTCTCACATTCCCAAATAGGCAAAGGCGTCCCCCAATATCTTTCTCGCGAAATAGCCCAATCTTTAACTTCTTTTAACCATTCCCCAAATCTTCCTTCTTTTAAATAATCTGGAACCCAATTAATTTTTTGATTGTTTTTTAATAAATCATTTTTTACTTCATTCATATTAATAAACCAGCTTTCTTTTGCATAGTACAAAAGAGGAAATTTACATCTCCAACAAAAAGGATAATCATGCTCATATATCTCTTCTTTAAACAATAAATTTCTTTCTTTTAAATTATTAATAATCAAAGGGTCAGCATCTTTTACAAAAATTCCTTTCCATAAAGAAATTTCATCTTTAAATTTTCCTTGATAATTTACGGTTTGTAAAACATCTAAATTATTTTTCTTTCCTGCTTCCATATCATCCTCTCCAAAAGCAGGAGCAATATGAACAATGCCTGTCCCCTCTTTATCAGAAACAAAATCTGCCAAAATTAAAAAATAAGCCCTTTTAATAGGTTTTACAAAATCAAAAAGAGGGATATATTCTAAATTTTTATTTATTAATTCATTTCCATTAAATTCTTCAATAATTTCAATTTTTTCATTTTCAAATAAAGATAATCTATTCTTTGCTAAAATATATTTTTCTTCATCTTTTTTTATTTCAACATAAGAAATATCTTTATTTATAGCCAAAGCAACATTTGCTGGAAGTGTCCAAGGCGTAGTTGTCCAAACTAAAAAATATCTGTTTTCAGAATTTTTAATCGGAAATTTTACATAAATAGAATTTTCCTTAACTCTTTTGTATCCCTGAGATAGCTCATGAGAAGAAAGCGTTGTTTCGCATCTTGGACAATAATAAACAACTTTATAATCTTTATAAATTAATCCTTTCTGCCAAATTTGCTTTAATATCCACCAAACACTTTCAATATAATTATTTTCATAAGTAATGTAAGGATTTTTCATATCTATCCAGAAACCAATTCTTTCTGTTAATTTCTCCCATTCTTTTTTATATTCCCAAACCGATTCTTTACATTTTTTATTAAATTTTTCTATACCGTATTTTTCAATATCATTTTTTGAGCTAAAATTTAATTTTTTTTCAATCTCTAATTCTACTGGCAAACCATGAGTATCCCAACCTGCCTTCCTTATAATTTTATATCCTCTCATTGTTTTATAACGACAAACTATATCTTTAAAAACTCGGGTTAAAACATGATGAATACCCGGACGGCCATTTGCTGTCGGGGGACCTTCAAAAAAAACAAAGTTAGGATTTTTTTCTCTTTTTTTTAAACTTTTTTCAAAAATTTTATTTTTTTTCCAAAACTTTAAAATTTTTTCTTCTGTTTTTAATATATCTATTGCCATATTTTTATAAAAATTAATTTAATTTTCTAAGTTCTCCTGTTTTTATTTTCTTATCCGATGTCATCTTTTTAAAAAAATCTTTTTCTTTTATTCCCTTAAACTCTGCCTCTAATAAACTTAAAGGTAATTGATGGCTTATTACTAAAATATTTTTGTTTTTATATTTTTTTTCTAAAAACTTTAAAAAATTTAAAATTCTTTTTTTAACATCTCTATAGTTTTCTCCTTTTGGCGCCCTTACAATAAATCTATTTTTTCCTTTGAAAAAATTATAATACTTATAAACTTTTTCCCCGTTAAAAATACCTGTATCAATTTCTCTTAATCTTTTATCGTATTTAATTTTTTTATTTAACTTAAAAGAGATTATTTCAACTGTTTGTTTTGCTCTTAAAATATCTGAGGAAAAAATTAAATCAATATCTTTTAATTTTGGAATTATTTTTTCAATCTGTTTTCTTCCTTTTTCTGTTAAAGGATATTCTTTTTTTTCCGGCCAAGAAGAAAGAATTTCGTATTTATTTGATAAAGACTCTCCGTGACGCAATAAAAAATATTTATTTTTCAACTTCATAAAAAATATTATCATTTTTTATTTTTTTCTTCAAATAAATAAAAAATATTCTTTTTATGGAATATTTTAAAAAAATAAAAAAAATTTAAATTTACTACATTTTTTTAAGTGATTTTATACCAAGCAAATCAAAACTATTTTCAAAAACAATTTTAGTCGCTAAAAGCAAGGATAAACGAGACTGGGTTAAATTTTTATCCTCCCCTATCACTTTATTATTTTCATAAAATCTATGAAACGCATCTGATAAATCAATCAAATATTTTGTTAATTTATGAACCTCATAAGTCAAAGCAATTTCTTCAACAATTTCTGGAAATTTAATTAATTGCCTAATAAGCTCGATCTCTAATTCATTATTTAAAAATTTAACATTTAATTTTTTAATTTTTATTTTTGAAGCTTTTTTTAATATAGAAATAATTCTGACATAAGCATACTGGATATAAAATAAAGGATTATCTTCAGTTTGTTTTTTTGCTAAAGAAAGATCAAAATTTAAATGAGAATCAAAACTTCTTAAAACAAAGAAAAATCTTGCCACATCCGAACCTACTTCATTAATTAATTCTTCTACGGTTACATAAATCCCTTTTCTTTTTGACATTCTCACTTCTTTACCATCTTTAAATAATCTTACATGCTGAAAAATAATTACATCAATATCTTCTTTTTTATAACCTAAAGCTTCTGCAGCTGCTTTTAAACGAGGAACATAACCATAATGATCAGCGCCAAAAAAGAATATCAATTTTTTAAAACCTCTTTTAAATTTATTCTCCATATAAGAGATATCCGAAGCAAAATAAGTTTTCTCTCCATTTGATTTAATTAACACTCTATCCTTATCATCGCCAAACTGAGTGCTTTTAAACCAAACTGCTTCTTCTTTTTTATAAATTAATCCTTTTTTATCTAATTTTTCAATAACTTTATCAACCAATCCCTTTTCATAAAGAGTTTTTTCAGAGAACCAAACATCAAACTTTATCCCCATTTTTTTTATCTGCGGCTTTATCATCTCGTTTAAAATAATTTTTGCCGCTTTACTCCCTGCTTCATAAGGATCTTTAGTTTTTATTCTCTTTCTTAGTTCTTTAATATAATCTCCTTTATACTCTCCTTTTATATCCCCAATTACAGAATACCCTAAATTTTTAATTTGTTCCCCCACATCATTTATATAATATTCTTTTGTCGGCCTATATCCTGCTTTTTTTAAAACTCTTGATAAAACATCTCCTCCAAAACCTCCTCGCGCATTTCCTAATGTTAAAGGGCCTGTTGGATTTGCTGAAATAAAATCAATATTTACTTTTTTATTTTTTCCGATTTTTAAACTCCCAAATTTTTCTTTCTTTTTTAAAATTTCTTTTACCTCTTTTTTAAAATAATCTTCCGAAATAAAAAAATTAATAAAACCTGGTTCTGCAATTTCAATTTTTTTAAAAATTTCTTTATTTTTTTTAAAAATTTTTGCTTTTAATTTTTTAGCAATTTCTATTGGATTTTCTTTTAAAGCTTTAGATAAAGACATTGCAACATTTGTTGAATAATCGCCATAAATTTTATCTTTTGAATAATTTATTTCAATTTTAAAATCAAAAAAAACTTTCTTTTCTTTTAAAAGTTCTTTTACAGATTTTTCAACTATTTTTTTTACTTTTTCTTTTGTCATCTTTATCGTAATATTTTTCCAAACATAACCATCATTTGATTAGCGCAAGGTTTATATTCATCTCTTGCCCTTGTTGTAGTGCCATCCGGTAAAGTTACTGTTTCTCCTGGAATATAACACCAACCACCCATTACATCATCGCTTAAATTCGTATCACTAGAGATAAAAACATTAATTTCTGCAGTCCGTTCTTGAGCTGTTCCGAATAAATTTGTTATAAAATTTTGTTTAAAAAAAATAACTATCAAATCTCCCTGAATTTTTACAGATCTAACAACTGGGAGAGAAGGAGTTAATCTTGGAAGAGAAGGAAGATTTATATCTGTAATATTATAGTATTCTCCGGCCCCACCAAGAGA
>ENA-UOYA01000071-UOYA01000071.1-activated-sludge-metagenome-genome-assembly--contig:-NODE-71-length-133097-cov-19.546730_pt1 | contig 133097 bp, 112 predicted proteins | sample MGYA00238163_ERZ764804 | MGnify/ENA primary metagenome ERZ764804 (study PRJEB28919, sample SAMN05720223) | activated sludge metagenome | isolation source: Anaerobic digester | place: Hong... | reverse complement strand
AAACAACAAATCGTCCCCTAGCGGACTATGAAGTAAAACAGTGTGCATAAGGCAGGCGCATGGAAAAGGGTTAAAAGGCTGCTAACCTCAAAAGGTTGCAGTTTTGTCTACTCAACAGCAAAAAAAGCATACGAGACAGAACAAGACTTTGCAAGTATCTCATCAGAATTAATTCTTATGATTCAGCAGATGAATAGGGGACTGATTTCTTTAAAAAATTTCAAGCAGGTGAGTAGTCGCTGCGGGCAGGAGGAGAGCGTTTTTCGTTCCTGGGAACCGCCTAGAAGAGGGCGGCCTACCACACTGATGGTCAATATTGGCTTTGCCTCAGCTTATCCGGAACACTCGGCCTTGCAGATTGGCCTGGTAGATAAATAGGGAAGCTAGTCAACTCACGACAGCCGGCCCCGAAGCTATAAGAGTGCAACCGCATTCGGTCTTGCTACCATGTACTGCAGCAGGAATACCGTCGATCAGATAATGTTCAGCTCCATCCACAATCGCATTGACTCCGTGCGGTTCTTGGCTGGGATAAAACAGCGGGCAGGAGACCTTGTCACCCACGCGGGCAATGGGAGAACCATTGATATTTGCAAGGGATGCTCCACTAATGACAGTCCCGCCGTGGGTTGTCGAGTCTCCTACAAGGGCGAGAGATTTAGGCATGCTTATTTCTCCTGTTTAGAATTATTTTTTCAGCGATTATCCATCCGAGATTATTAATCAAAAGATTTTAGATAAAAGTTCTGTCGCATGCAGTAGGGTCAAGGAGTACTCGAGCGGCTAATGGGTAGCTGCCAGTGTTAAGCGGCGTTGCCGGACTCCTTGCGCCAATGTTTCAATAACGGTAAGGCTATCTTCCCAATTAATACAGGCATCAGTTAAGGATTGACCATACACTAGCGGTTTACCGGGCACAAGATCTTGTCGACCGGCTAGCAGATGGCTTTCAACCATTACTCCCATCAAACGGGAATCGCCCTTGGCTATCTGCTGGGCGACTTCGGCTGCCACTAAAATCTGGTTTTCATGTTTTTTGCTGCTATTGGCATGCGAGCAATCAATCATCAGGCGTTGTGCCAAGCCCGCCTTTGCTATTTCTTCAGCGGCGGCTTGAACACTGCTGGCATCATAGTTGGGGATTTTCCCTCCTCGCAAAATCACATGGCAGTCTTCATTACCCCGCGTTGTCACAATTGCACTATGCCCGCCTTTTGTGACTGATAAAAAACTATGCGGGTGTTGGGCGGATTTAATGGCATCTACCGCGATTTTGATGTTTCCATCCGTACCGTTTTTAAAGCCTACAGGGCAACTTAAGCCACTGGCTAATTCTCTGTGAACTTGACTCTCGGTAGTACGGGCCCCTATGGCGCCCCAGGCTATAAAGTCGGCAGTGTATTGAGGACTGATCATGTCCAGAAATTCTGTAGCGGCAGGCAAACCAAGCTCATTAATATTAAGTAGTAATTCACGGGATAGTCGCAAGCCCTTATTAATATTGAAGCTGTTATCCAAATCGGGGTCATTGATTAAACCCTTCCAGCCTACGGTTGTACGGGGTTTTTCAAAATAGACGCGCATCACAATCTCAAGATCTGCCAAATAACGTTGGCGTTCAATAACCAAGCGCTGTGCATACTCTAGTGCGGCTTTTGGATCATGAATGGAACAGGGGCCAATGATGACTAAAATTCGATCATCTTGCCCATGTAAAATGCGGTGAATAGATTGGCGTGAGTGGGAGACCGTTTCTGATACTTGTGTTGTACAGGGAAATTCCCTTATCAGATGAGCAGGAGGGGAGAGTTCGTGAATTCCTGCTATTCGTAAATCGTCTGTTTGTTGGGGCATCGCGGTCTTTCCTGCTCTTAAGAAGTGAATATAAAAAAACCGCCGGTGGTCTCGAGATCCCGGCGGTTTACAGAGTTAGATGAGTTTGCTTTAACGCAGACTAGCCTCTCTGACCGCCGGGCGGCTGAGATAAAAACTGCTAAAAAAATAAAATAAGCGACTCTTCATAATTGCTTTTAACTGTATCCAGATTTTGGAAATCATGCAACTGCTTGGGTTTCTTGTTTAAGCGGTTCCTCCCACAGTAATCCCCTCTATTTTTAGAGTGGGCTGCCCCACACCCACGGGTACGCTTTGTCCTTCCTTGCCGCAGACACCGACTCCCTGATCCAACTCTAGATCATTGCCAATCATGGTAATACGGGTTAAGGATTCTGGACCATTGCCAATTAAGGTAGCTCCCTTTACGGGGTAAAGGAGTTTTCCATTTTCAACTTTCCAAGCTTCAGTACAACTAAATACAAATTTTCCATTCGTAATATCGACCTGACCGCCTCCAAAATTACTGCAATAAATGCCATTTTTTAGACTGGCAATAATTTCTGCAGGCTCTTCTTTGCCGGCCAACATATAGGTATTGGTCATGCGAGGCATCGGTAAGTGAGCAAAACTTTCTCTTCTTGCATTACCGGTGCTTACGGTTTTCATGAGTCTTGCATTTTGAGTATCCTGCATAAATCCTTTAAGAATGCCGTCTTCGATCAGAATAGTGCGCTGACTGGGTGTTCCTTCGTCGTCTATGCTCAGAGAACCTCTGCGATGTGCTAGGGTACCATCATCAATGATAGTCACTCCTTTAGCCGCTACTCTTTGACCCACGCGCCCCGCAAATAGGGATGAGTTTTTACGGATATGGTCCCCTTCTAAGCCATGCCCTACGGCTTCATGCAGCAACACACCTGGCCAACCCGGACCTAGCACGACCGTCATAGGTCCGGCTGGTGCAGCTCTGGCCTCTAAATTAGTGAGTGCTGATCGCACGGCTTGTGCTGCAATATCTTTAAGAAATGGCTCGTCAAATTTGTCTAGTGCGTAGCGCCCCCCACCCCCGCAATAGCCTTCCTCTCGCCGACCTTTATGTTCAGCAATGACTTGTATTCCAATGCGCACTAAGGGTCGTATGTCTGCGGCTATTTTTCCATCGGTTCTGGCGATGAGAACTACGTTATATTCGGCGGAAAGTGAAGCCATTACCTGTTTGACACGTGGATCGGCGGTTCTGGCTAGCTGCTCTAGTTTTTCTAGTAAGCTTACCTTGGAGTGCGAATCTAAAGCGCTACTAGGATCGATAGCTTCATACAGCGCAAGTGCTGGTATTTTGCTTACAGGCAGCTTTATGTTGCGTGCCTGACCTTGAGCAGCGATAGCGCGGGTGGTCTGTACCGCTTCAGCTATCGCAGCCTTACTGATTTCATCGGAATAGGCAAAAGCGGCTTTTTCTCCTGAGACAGCGCGAATTCCTACTCCCTGGTCTATTGAAAAGCTACCGGCCTTAACCTTACCTTCTTCTAAGCTCCAGCTTTCCGAACGGGTGTATTCGAAATAGGCGTCACCAAAATCAATTTGGTGAGACATCAATGGCTTAATGAGAGCAAGCAGTTGTGCACTATCTAAGCCAGCAGGCATCAGTAGTAAATTCTCTGCTGTAGATAGATGTGATAAGAAAATATCTGTTTTCATTAGGACTCTCAATTTATTTGGCGAATTAAGAATTTCAGTACAGTACCCGATGAGACAAGGCGGGTAAGCTTAGGCGTATCGTTCGGATTGTTTCTAACTCCACTTGACCCATTAAAACGGCTTCCCCTTCAGAAGGGGCCTGTGAAATGATTTCTCCCCAGGGGTTTACCAACATACTATGACCCCATGTATGTCGTCCATTAGCATGCAAGCCACCTTGTGCTGCAGCGAGAACATAACATTGGTTCTCGACTGCTCGAGCGCGTAGTAATAATTCCCAGTGCGCTTTACCCGTGATATAAGTAAAAGCCGCAGGGACTACGATCAAATCCATGCCGCCAGGAAGATAGGCCATAGAGCGATACAGTTCAGGAAAACGCAGGTCATAGCAGATGGATAGTCCCACCTTCAGGAGGCCGCACTCAACGACCACCGGCTGAGTTCCTGGGCTGATGGTGAGTGCTTCATTGTAGTTTTCTTTACGACTGGGGTTTTCGGTAGAAAAGGAGAAAAGATGAATCTTGTCGTAGCGGGCCATCCGCTTGCCTTGAGGATTAAAGACTAAAGTACTATTCCAGACTTTATGAGGGTCTGGATTTTTTAGTGGTACGGTTCCGCCAATGAGCCAGATACTGTTTTTTTGAGCAAAACTGGCTAAGTGGTCTTGGATGGGTCCTGCGCCATCCGTTTCAGCTATTAAAAGTTTGTCACTATCCTTAGCGCCCATCAAACAAAAGTATTCAGGCAATAGAACTAACTGCGCCCCACCAGCAGCAGCTTGTTCAATCAATATTTCTGCCCGTTTCATGTTCTGGTGAATATCCATACCAGAAAGCATTTGTATTGCAGCAATCTTCACGGCATTGACTCTGTCTTGTTAAGGTTTTGATTGTTTGCTCGTTCTCGTTTAACAACATCGGGCTTAGTCCATGTACCGGTTACATCCCATTCTTGGGACAAGCCTTTAGAGAGAGAATCCCGCAAGGCAGCTTGCGCTAGTAAAGTACCAATCCCAATGGCGGGATTAATAAAAATATAGGCCAAACTGACCGCCCCTGCATTCAGTTCTGGGAGCACGACTACATGAAGCTTTTGTGTCTCGCGGGCTAGGTCAACAATACCTTCCATGACTACTGCTGCTTGAGGGCCCTTCATCTTGAAATTGTTTGTAGCAAGTACCCCATTGTTTAGTTTTGCATCAGCTCGAATGGTGTCAAAAGTAAATCCTTCGGCAAATACATCACGAAAATCGAAAGTTAAACGCCGTACCAAAGATTGCAGGGACAAAATGCCTAGTAAACGCGCTACGCCTGGATCAGTTTTCAGAAACTGACCTTTGTCGATCTCTAGCTGTAGCTGACCTGACAAGGTGGGAAAATCCAGGGAAAGTGGACTACCTTTCCAGCTAATTTTCCCCGTTAATTGACCTTCTCCAGCCCGCAAAATATCAACGAGACCTAAACGATTAAGCAGTTTCCCTGCATCAGCCATCTCCAAAGAGAAATTCATTGTCATTGTTCGTGCTCCGCTGCCACTAGCCCGTAACCACTCCCCTGTGGCACTCAGTTTCGATTCGGCATTGGAGAGCAGCAATTTTTCAAGTTGCCAGGAAGTCTTCGTATTATTAGCAACAACTTCTAGCTTCCCGAGTTTTTTGCCGGACAGTTCAAATTCATCTACGGTTAAATCAAAACCCGGTAAGGCACGCAAGCTACTGCTGCTCTCTTGCGCTTGCAATAAATTACTAAGTTCTTCTCTTTGAGATTGAGGAATAATTAATCTTGCCAACTTGCCGCTAACTCTTCCAAGACCACTGCGTCCTCCTTGCTTCCAAGTAGCATAGCCAGAGATTTGGGTAGCATCCATATTAATTTGCCATACATCGGCTTCGCGTGTGGCCCCGGCTACTACTTTTTCCCAACGTTTACCGCCGATTACAAGCTCATCTGCCCGAATTGCAATAAGTTTTGGGATTAAGCTTGTTTCGTCTGCCGATGCGAGTGCTGGCGTTCCTTCCAGTGAAAGTTGCAAATCATCAATTCGCTTACTCCATAGATCTACATCAAATTTTTTTACGTTAATGATGGCGATAGTGCCTGATTCGGGGAGTACTGCCTCGTTGTTAATCCCTATTCCTCCGCGCAGGACAGCCATCCTTCCTTCCTTATTTTGTTCACGTTCGATACGTACAGCCAGAGCTGGTCCTAGGGAGATGGCGAGTTCATCACGCAAGGCCTGACCAGGGTTAGTACGCTGCGGTGTTAAATTAATTTTTAAAGGGAAACTTTGTGCTGCAGTTTTGCTGATAATGCCTGGAAAATCCATAGACACGCCCACAAGATCAGAACTTACTTTTATTTCGGACTGTCCATTTTTCACTTCTACCCCAACGCTGTATTTAAAGTTTCCTTGTGTTGTACCTATTAGGCGAACAAGTGTGGGGTCTCCTACCAGCTCTTTTGTAGCCGCCACATTCGCATTACCTTCTCCAGAAAACGCTAAACTACCATCAGCTTGCGTTCCTCCGGATAACAGCACCGTACCTCCATAGGCCTGAGCCCGGATAGGGCCAAGCGTAATACCTTTTTCTGAGAATTCGAATCGTCCCTGTGTATTGCTAAAAGTGGGTAATAGAGGGTTTAAAGCCACTGTATTTCCTGTTAAAACAGCAGCGCCTGAAACTTGAATTTTACGAGGATCTAATAAAGGGATACTCAGCTTTAAGTCGAGTTTTGTGGTACCTGAAATGCTTGCATTTTCTGTAAAGTGATTGAAATTTGCTAAAAGGGGGGAGGTATTGATAAAGGAAATCGCATCTTGAGCAGGCCCCTCTGTTTGTCCTGTGATGAGTAAAGGCTCTTGCAATTTAAGTAAATTGGGAATTTCTGCGTTTATACGGGATAAGCGGGTTTTTAGTATTGATCCTTGCGCGTCTTTTACAGATAAGCGATGACGATCCATCATAAAAGTACCGCTGAGTTTTTCGATGGGTAACCAACGGGCTCCGTTAGGTAAATCAAAGGGTACATAATTAAGCGCAGCATCTTTGATTTTGGCGCTAATTCGGAATTCACCCTTTGTTTTTCCATGGGTATCTGCAGAGAAGGGGAAATCCTGCAAGTCTCCTTTGAGCCGCACGGTTCCTTCGCTAGCAGAGCCGGTAGTCAGAGCATCGCGCACCCAATGACGGGCAGGTTCAGCGATTAGCAGTGGTAAAAAACGATGAATACTACTGACTTGAGCTTTGGAGAGCTTTGCGTCTAACTCTAAAAAGCCTGGGGCTTTTCCCCCTGTGCGATATTCAGCTGCCACAGTAGCACTTAACTCTGGGCTAATTAGCTGGGCGTTAGTAACTTTTATTTCTACTCCTTTAGGGTTCACTTTCCAGCGCGCATCAAACCCTAGTTTTTCAAACGATAGCGTAGGCTCTTCAAATAAACCGGGAAAAGTGAGGCTAGCTTTTTCTGAGCGGACGTGCAGTAATCCGCCTGCTTCAGTTGCCTCAAAGCGACCTGTGATTTTGGAAAAGCCAGGTACTCCTAATGAAGGGGTGGTTTCTATGGGGGATGTCTGAGCTGTTGTAGAGGTGTTGCTAATACTGGGGGCAAGTAAACGGGTCAATGCAGTGCGATCAGCTTGAGCACGAATTTCTAGCTCAGAAAATTCACCTTTAGCTATAAATTTTGTAGTCTCTCCGGAATCCTGAAGGGGGGCCTGCCATTTAATTTGAAATTGCTGCAGTTTTCCCTTCGGATCAAAGTTAGAAAGAGCCTGGCGAACTGCAAGAGTGAGCGGTAATTTTTCCGATAACTCTGATAAGATTTCTAAATCTACTGTCTGTGCGGTGAGGGCGCCTCGTGCTCCTTCTTTACGCGTAGCGGCTTCAAATCGCTCAGTAAGAGTAATAGGGGGGATCTGTCTTCCGTCACTAGTGGTGAGTCTGAGGTTGTTTACGGTCAGTTCATGGGATATTCGCTGGCTTTGAAATTGCCGTCCTTCTAATCGTCCCACTACTCGTTGAAACTCGATGGGGGAAAGATCTTTTCCAAGTTTTAGGGAGACATCTGCCATCGCTACATCGGCAGTGAGTTTATTGATGGTCATTGCATCAAAGGCCATCCATGCTCGCAGAGCACCCTGACCGCGGCGTGCATCAATCTGCTGTTGCTCCACTGTAGCAAAATCAACCCAATGCGCTAAATCTATCCGGTCTACCTGAAAAAAAATTTCCCCTATCCAATGCTTCGGATTGTCAGAAGCTTCAAATAATGGATGAGAAAAATTTGCTCTGATATCTAATGCTGAGCCAAAGGGCTCTGGGGGGCTGGCTGTTAACCCGAATTTATGGGATCTACCGGAATTTTGTAAGAGGATTTTTACTGAAGAAAGCGTGAGAGTCGTCGGAGTGGCTGCTTGCGTTGGTTTGGTTTCATCAGTCCATAAGAGCGTAGCGCCGGTAATTTGAATATTACGCTGGGCCAATATCCATTTTAGGCCATTACCGTTACGGTGGTTATTCGGATCAATCAATACTCCAGCAATATTGAAGCTTCCATTTTTTAAGCGCCGCGCTTCAAGTGTGGGAGCTTGGATCTGTAAATGTTGAAAAATGATGTCGGCATGCGGTACAGAAAGCCAAGAGATTGCTGAATCCACCTTAGGGAGTACTAATACGGAACGCCCTGAAGCGTCTGTTAAGCGTACGTCTTCTGCAGTTACTTGTGGTGTTACTCCGTGAAACTGTGCAGATAATTTTCCAATGTTGACCGTTAAGCCCAGTGACTGGCTAGCCGCGCTTTCCAGCCAGGGTTTGTAATCATTGATTTGGGGTAAAACAAAATGCTTAAGAACAAGAACGGCCAAAAAAAATAGGCTATAGATGAGTAGAAAAAACACCCAAATCCATTTTAGGGATCGGGCGAAGCCACCCATAAAGGCAGAAAATCGTAAAAAGAAGGATGTAAATTGCATTTAATCCAATTTAATGAGTCCGGGGTAATTATCAACGATTAATGTAACTCTTGTGATGCTTTAAGACATCCTCTGAGAATATTATTAGGCTGCTTTCGGCGTGCTGGCTAGGGTTAGCCACTGATCTGGGTCGGAAATCTCTAAGAAATAATTGGAGAGCCATGTGCAGTTATTAGTTCAGAAACGCTCTCCCATCAGGCTGGGCTTGCGTCATTGGCAGCCAAAATCTGGCTCGATTATTTTTCCTATGTTTTATGTCGAGCTTGTCGTAAAGGGGTTGGGCTAGGCTCTGGGTACAAGGGCATTTCACTATTTTTAGTTTTCGGGGTCTTGCCAGTTACGGATATCCCTCGCGACATGATGGTCAGCCGTCCTTTGGCGCCGCTGGCAAGATAATCAGTTTTAATTGCAAAATCAATCGTTTCAGGGGCTAGCTTTTGTTCTAGTAACCATTGATGAGTCAAATCAAATAAACGCTCTAAAGCAATCTGATGGGTTTTTCCGGTGCAGGCATACAGCCAATCTGAGAAGGCCATAAAACTTGCAAACGCACTGGGCTGTTGAAGATTCTTTTCATGCGGTTTAACGGAAAGCAGTAAGTCTAAGGTTTGTGCAAACCGCCCTGAGTTAGCTACCAGATCCCAATAGCGAGCAAAACGTTGCAGTCGCTGCATAGTTGGAAAATCTATTGCTTTGGTAGTCAAGATTTCGTAGGGTGGGTCGGGGCTATAGCGCATTTCAAAATCTTGGCTGTGCCTGTCAATCGGCGCGCCGCGTAAGCGCTTCAGGATGCCCAGTTGAATTTCATGGGGTCGTACTGCCCAAAGAGCATCAAATCCAGCGGCAAAGCTTCTTAAGTCTTCCCCGGGTAAACCAGCAATTAAATCTACATGCAGATGTGCATGCGTGTGCTTTACCAGCCAATCGATATTAGCAAGAGCTTTTTCGTTATTTTGTCGGCGAGAAATGCGGGTTTGTACCTCTGGATTGAGGGATTGAATCCCTATTTCGAATTGCAAAGTACCTCGCGGGAACTGCAGAATGCTTTCTTTTAATGCATCGGGTAAATGATCAGGAATTAACTCAAAATGTACAAAACAGGCGTCTTTTAATGAGATGCGCTCTAAAAAGAACTGGAGTATTGCCAAACTATGGGTAGTTTTTAAATTGAACGTACGATCTACGAACTTGAATTGGCGTGCACCCCGCTCATAGAGCGTTTTCATTTCTGCTAGAAAAGAATCCAATTCAAAGGGCCACGAGGTTTTATCCAGGGCGCTTAAACAAAATTCGCATTTAAAAGGACAACCACGGCTAGCCTCAACATAGATGGTTCGATGCGCGAGGTCTTCATCTGTGTAATGACTGTAGGGTTTTACAATCGTATCCAGGGCTGCTTGCTCACCTACATGGACTTTCATTAAAGGGGGCGGGCCATTCAGGATCTGATTACACAATTTTCCAAAACTGACATCCCCCCAGCCAGTGATGATGTAATCGGCCAATTTACAGATGCGTTGCTCTTGAATTTCAAAGCTGACCTCGGGCCCGCCCACTACGATTTTTATTTGGGGCGCTATGCGTTTAAGCAGTGCGATGATGCGGGTAATTTCCTCTACGTTCCATATGTAGACACCAAACCCAATAATTTGTGGATGATCTTCAAGCAGTTTCTCCACAATGTCACGCGTTTGGCTGCCGACCATAAACTCACGAATGGTGGTATGGCTTTGCAGCTTGCCCATATTGGCGAGCAGATACCGCAAACCCAAACTGCAGTGGGTATAGCGGGCATTTAGAGTGGTCAACACAATTGCAGTCATGCCAATAGCATAACCGGTAAAAACAGAGTACGAGGAGTTTGTAAGGAAAAGCGTTATATTAAGTCACTTGGAAAAACTAAGGGCTGTAGTAAAGAATTAGACAGGAATAAAAAATGCTGCTTTCCCTGATAGAACATGCTGATGGACAGCACCGCTGCTCTTGGTGCGGCAGCTCTACAGAATATATTCATTATCATGATCATGAATGGGGGATGCCTGTGATCGATGATCGGCGTTTATTTGAGAAAATTATTTTAGAAGGATTTCAATCAGGCTTGAGCTGGTTAACTATTTTGCGTAAACGAGAGGCTTTTCGAGAGGCTTTTACAGGCTTTGATTTTGAAAAAATCGCTTGTTTTGATCAAGCAAAGGTAACGCGCTTACTCAGCAATGTAAAAATTGTTCGACATCGTGGAAAAATTAATTCCACTATTAATAATGCTAAGCGGGCGTGTGAACTGTTAAATCAATATGGCTCTTTAGCAGCTTATTTCTGGCGTTATGAGCCAGAAAAGCATCAAAGGCCTAAGAAGATTACTCCAGAGGTGTTGGCAGGGTTGACTCAGTCAGCAGAATCTTTAGCCTTGTCTAAAGATTTAAAAAAACGCGGATTCACCTTTGTTGGCCCAACCACCATGTATGCTTTTATGCAGTCTGTAGGGATAGTCAATGACCATTTGGAGGGCTGTAACGCTGGGCAAAGAGTTCATGCTGCACGTAGTGGATTTAAACGCCCTTTTTAAATGATTCATGTTTTAAACGCACCTTTGTTTTTGTTTAGATAACTTCCTTCATTATGCAAATCATCCCATTAGTATGCAGATTGCTTTTTTTTGTATTTTTAGTTAGCGCTGCTAATACCCACGCTGAAACCGAGACTTATATTGCTGATCCAGAGCATACCTTTGTTTACTGGGGAGTCAGTCATTTTGGAACTTCAACCATACGTGGCCGCTTTGACCGTACGTCTGGAAAGATCAAATTAGATAAAGAAGCACGCACAGGCATTGTGGAGGTAGAAATTGATATCGGTTCCATCTCGAGTGGGATGGAGTTGTTTGATAAAAAACTTCGTTCAGAGCAATTTTTTGATGCTGAAACTTTTCCAAAAGCAAACTTTGTAGGCACTCAATTTAAATATTCTGCTGAGAAGCTGAGCGAAATAATAGGTGAACTCACACTACGCGGTAAAACCAATTCACTCACTTTAATTGCAAAAAACTTTAATTGTTATCATAGTCCTCTTGCTAAAAAGCAGGTGTGCGGGGGAGATTTTGAGACTTCGTTTAGTCGTGGGCAGTTTGGTATTAACTACGGATGGCCTTTTGTTTCTGATACCGTAAGATTACAAATTCAAATCGAAGCCTTTAAAGAGTAAACCTTAAGGCACAAGTCTATGCATTCGCAAATTCCTGGCTGGCTTGAAAAAGCACTACATCGAGCATTTCAGCCCTTGCCTGGTCGTCGCCTACCATTGATGCTAGGTAATGTTCAGATTGGTAGTGTAGAGTTAGCGCTTGCTCATACACTTTCCGAAGCTTTGGCCGCTAGTGGAGAGCTTATAGTTTCGGAGTCTACAGCTGCCTTACAGCTTCAACCTCCTTATGAGGCAAGTTTGGCTAGCCTCACGCGCTGCCTACAGGATTGCGGAAGCCTGAAGAGTTTGCGTAATGAATTATTAGCTGTTATGGATGAGAACAATACTGTGCTGGCGCGCGTGGAGCGCGCAGCCGCTAGGGCCCTGGGTATACGCACTCAAGCGGTGCACTTAATAGCGTATGTGGACAGTGGCTACAGTACGCCCAAAATGTGGTTGCAGCAACGGGCAATGAATAAGCCGACCGATCCGGGTCAATGGGATACGCTGGTAGGAGGGCTTGTCACCGCTGATGAAGCTTCGCTTGAAAGCGCACTAACACGTGAAGCGTGGGAAGAAGCTGGGTTAAAGCTGCCTTTACAAGGCACAAGTTTACAGCAGGGACTCACTTTGCGGGAATCTCGTCCTGTAGATGGAAACGGTCATATGCTAGAAGATTTGCTGAGTTGGGATATTACATTACCGGCTGATGTGGTTCCTGTTAATCAAGACGGCGAGGTAGCCCAATTTGCGTGTTTACCTTGGGCGCAGGTACAGAACTTACTAGAGCAAGGAAGATTGACACTGGAAGCTGCGCTTGTTATTGGTGTTAGCGCAGCACGGCGTGGGTTGCTTTACCCTGCAGCGCGGCATTTGTTGGAGCGCTATGCAATTTAAGGATGAAAGTGGTTATTTAGCGCGAATCTAATTCAAAACCAGCTAATTTTTTACGAACTAATTCATTTTTTAGCGTGACATAAACGGGTAAGCCATTTTTGAATTTCGGATAATCTTCACCTTGTATTAGCGGGTAAAGATAACGCTTGCAACGTGAGGTAATGCCAAAACCATCTTTGCTAATAAAGTTTCGGGGCATAAATCTCTCAATATTTGCAATTTTTGAGAGTGGAGCGATCCCAATCCTATATTTGTAAGGAGTGTCAGAGATGCGCTCGATGGTAGGCATCACAGCATTATGTCCTTTTATGGCCAGTTCAACTGCCTTACACCCTAGGGTATAAGCTTGTTCAACGTCTGTTTTAGAGGCAATATGTCGCGCTGCTCGCTGTAAGTAATCGGCTACTGCCCAGTGAAATTTATAGCCTAAGGTTTGCTTGATCATATTAGCCACGATAGGGGCTGCACCGCCGAGCTGAGAATGGCCAAAAGCATCTCGACTTCCTTGCTCTGCCAGAAACTTGCCATCAGGATAATGGCAACCTTCAGAAACCACAACCGTGCAGTAGCCATACGTTTTAACCAGTTTATCTACCCGGGCCAAAAATTTTATTTGATCGAACTCAATTTCTGGAAACAAAATAACGACTGGAATGCCCTGATCCTCAAGCAATCCTCCCGCTGCAGCGATCCAGCCTGCATGGCGCCCCATAACCTCAAGTACAAACACCTTAGTAGAGGTTTTTGCCATAGAGCGTACATCAAACGAAGCCTCCAGTGCTGAGAGGGCCACATATTTTGCTACAGAGCCAAAGCCCGGACAGCAGTCGGTTAAAGGTAAGTCATTATCTACTGTCTTAGGAATATGAATAGCCTGAACAGGATAGGCCATGGCTTTAGATAATTGGCTGACTTTAAAACAGGTATCAGCAGAGTCGCCTCCACCGTTATAAAAAAAATACCCAATATTGTGTGCCTTAAATACCTCGATCAAGCGTTCATATTCCCGTTTGTTATTCTCAAAAGATTTGAGTTTGAAACGGCAAGAGCCAAACGCCCCTGAGGGTGTAAAGCGTAAGCCCGCGATGGCACTGGCTGATTCCTTGCTGGTATCAATTAATTCCTCGCTTAACGCACCAATAATTCCATTGCGCCCTGCATAGACTTTCCCGATTTTTTCTTTGTGCTTACGTGCAGTCTGAATGACCCCGCAGGCAGAAGCATTGATAACAGCGGTTACTCCACCGGATTGCGCATAAAAAGCATTTTTTTTGGTCATGGATCAAAGCTTTAAGAGTAGGTTAAAAATTCTGCTAAAAAATATTTGGACTATTCCCTAAATGAGGAGAGGCCAACTTATCTACTGATAGTGCAACAGATTGTTCTACCGCTAAGTTTTGTTTGCGTTTTGAAACTATCTGTAAAAGTTGAGCTTTATCTGTTTGGAAACCTTTTCAAGGCTGGTATCAAATCTTATCAAGAGCCACGACGCGTTTTCCTCAATATGCTGCACAATTTGCTCTACCGCATTTTCTTTCCAAAGAACCGCAAACCTTTCATTTTTAGAATTTGAAATAGCGTAATATTTTTTTCAGATGGTTTTGCCGCGATTAAGTCTAATACACGAATCAGTTGTCAGTTGCGGCCCTTTGAAAAAACTGCTGATGTAACGAGTGTGGGCGTACAGTGCCGCTATGATGATAGCTAGGATGACACTGGCCGCTAACAATCTGTGCATGCTGATTTTTTTTATCTGCGCTTGAATCGCCTGCATGATGGAAATATTTTGATAATTATTTTGATTTGATGATTTAGTTAGCAGTTTACTGTTTTTGTTATTTATTTTATGTTGAAGTATTTTCAGCCTTCAGAATTAACAAAAAATATTTATTATTAAATACGTAGCAAACCGATGAGAAATCCCGTTTTTTCTAAGCTGTGGACTGAGTTGCGGCAAATTGATACTGCCGCCGCCTCTTTAAGAATTGAACAATTGTTCGAGCAGGAGCCAGATCGTATACAGCGCATGAGTCTACGTTTGCCGGGAATATTGCTAGACGTCAGTAAACAACGCTTTTCTAAAAAAGCGCATGAAGCTTTGTTAGATATGGTGAGTAAAAGCGGGCTTCTGTCTGAGCGTGCTCGAATGTTTGCGGGGGAGTTAATCAACTACACAGAACAGCGCCCAGTTTTACATGTGGCTTTACGGGCGCAAGAAGGCGATGCTGTTGCAACTCCTCAATTACTTGCTGAAGTTCTTGCACAGCGCCGGCGTATGCTAGCGTTTGCCGAAGAGATACGAAGCAGTAATAACATTAGCGATGTAATCCATGTGGGGATTGGAGGCTCGGATCTTGGCCCGCGATTAGCGCTACAGGCCTTAAGTAATGAAGGCTACGATGGGCCTCGGGTTCATTTTTTATCCAGCATGGATGGCCATGCCTTAGCGAATGTGTTGGCAATGGCGGATCCTAAACGTACCTTATTAAGTATCGCCTCAAAATCTTTTTCAACCCTTGAAACGCGAGTAAATGTAGCCAGTATACGAATTTGGATGCAAGAGGCTGGACTTTCCGAGCAAGAAATTAAGAATCGATGCGTTGCGCTCACAGCCAATCCACAAGCAGCCTTATCTCAGGGAGTTTTGCCAGAGTTGATTTTTCCCTTTTGGGAGTGGGTCGGCGGCCGCTATTCCTTATGCTCATCTATTGGCTTACCTATTGCGCTAGCTTTTGGCAGTAGAGTATTTGAGCAAATGCTGGCTGGCGCTAGGGCAATGGATCAACATTTTGCCAATGCTCCTATAACCCTTAACGGTCCTCTTCTTTTAGCAATGGTGGATGTGTGGAATCTGAATATTCTCGATTTCCGCGCCCATTGCATTGTGCCTTATCACGCCAACCTGGGCCGTCTGCCAGCTTATTTGCAGCAATTGGAAATGGAAAGTAATGGCAAAGCCACAGGGGTAGATGGCTTGCCACTGTCTCATCAAGTGGCGCCCCTGGTTTGGGGCGAGCCTGGTACAGAGGCCCAGCATTCTTTTTTTCAGTGGTTACATCAAGGTACCCAAGTTTGCCCGGTAGATTTTATTGCTATAAAAACAGCTAGTCATCCTTATGTGGACCATCATGTACAGCTACTTGCAAATTGTCTGGCCCAAAGTGCTGCGTTAATGAAAGGAAAATCTGTACAGCAAGCGCACGCTGAGATGGTGGCGGCAGGGATGTCTACTGCACAGGCTGATACTTTAGCTGGGCATCGAGCCTTTGAAGGTAACCGACCCAGCAGCACGCTGTTGCTAGATAAACTGGATGCTTGGCATTTGGGGGCGTTGATTGCACTTTATGAGCATAAAACCTTTGCGGCTAGTTTACTGTGGGGTATTAATGCTTTTGACCAATGGGGCGTGGAACTAGGCAAAAATTTAGCCGCAGACATGTATTTGCGTATGAGAGGGCAAGCGGCGCCGGAATTTGACCCTTCCACAGAGTCTTTATTGCAAGCACTGAAGTAAAAGGCCTGTTTCTATGGATTTCTGCTACAATCTGCACCGTGCGGCTGTAGCTCAGTTGGATAGAGTACTTGGCTACGAACCAAGGGGTCGTGGGTTCGAATCCTGCCAGCCGCGCCACTAGATTTGATACCAATAAAAAAGTCATGCTTAATAAGCATGACTTTTTTATTGGTATCAGCCGTTTTGCTTTGAAGGCAAAGCGTCATCCCAAAATATGCTGTCTTTTAGTGCAAGCAGAGTAAGGATTCAGTTGTTGGATTTAGTCATTGCCTGCGGCAATGCCTTCGCGTCTGGGATCGGCTCCACCCGCCCATTTTTTGTCAACCGCTTGTGCGAACGCGCCCACACTTCCATCGGCACGCTGGCCATTAAAGGTAATCCCATGTAAACCACTATTAATATCCACAATAGAAATGGTATGACCTTTTGCTTTAAGCCCGTTCTCTAAAGCTGCGGCAGAAGTGAGACGCTCCAAAGAGGTTACTGCAGAGGTTTGCGCCCCAAAATTCGGTAAGTTAATAGCTTGTTGAATATTCAGCTTCCAGTCGATGACTCCTACCAGAGTCTTAACCACGTATTGGATAATATTGCTACCTCCAGGTGAACCAATGATCATCTCCACCTGGTTGTTTTCATTAAATACTATAGTGGGAGACATAGAGCTGCGTGGCCGTTTACCGGCTTCAATCCGGTTGGCTACTGCTTTTCCTGTGGGATCCACTGGTTGAAAGGAAAAATCTGTTAATTGATTGTTCAGTAAAAAGCCGCCCACCATCTGCAAGCTGCCAAAAACATTTTCGATACTGGTTGTCATGGAAACCGCATTTCCCTCTTGATCCACTATTGAGATATGGCTAGTAGAGGGCAAAGCTAAAGAATGATCTATTCCTGAAAAGGCGCTTACCCCTTCGGGCACACCCGCAACGGGAACTCCCATCGACTTTTCGGGATTAATTAAAAGCGCTCTTCTTTTTAAATATTCCGGATTTAAAAGACCTGCTATCGGTACAGAAACAAAATCGCTATCTGCCATGTATAAAGCGCGATCGGCATATACCAGCCGATAGGCTTCAGAGATGAGATGGACAGATTCCACAGTATTAGGTTTGAGAGCTGCTACATCGAACTGGTCCAAAATACCCAACACCATTGCCACTGATGTACCGCCGGAACTGGGCATAGGTAATCCGCAGATACGGAATCTGATGCGGTACATACCACAGATGGCATCGCGCACTTTGGGTTGGTAATTAGCCATATCTTCCATGCTGAGGCGACCCGGATTAGTAGGGTGATTGCGCACCTTATCTACGATGGCCTGCGCCAGTGGGCCGGTATAAAAAGCTGCAGCTCCTCCTGTGGCGATTAATTCAAGACTTACGGCTAACTGAGGATTTTTAAGTAAAGTTCCTATCGGTCTAGGTACCAACTTGTTAGGATCATTAGGGTCTGTTTGATAAAAATAGCTGGCTGCAGGCTGCTGGGTTCGTAGTGGGGTATTGTTTTGCAGTAGCGTGAATAATCGGGGAGAAATAGGAAATCCCTCACGGGAGAGCTTAATTGCAGGTGTGAACAAAGTTTCCCATGCAAGCTTTCCATACTTTTTATGTGCAGCCTCAAGCATTTTGATAGCTCCGGGAGTCCCTACTGCTAAACCACCGTTAACAGCTTTTTCAAAGGAAATAGGCTTACCTTCGGGAGTTAAAAACATGTTTGGCGTAGCTTGAGCTGGTGCCGTCTCGCGGCCATCAAAAACAATCAATTGATTGTTAGCATTGTCGTAATGCATCATGAATGCCCCACCACCTAGGCCCGAGGATTGTGGCTCTACTAAAGTAAGCACTGCTTGCACTGCAATTGCGGCATCTACGGCACTCCCTCCATTTTTTAGGATTTCTACCCCTGCCTGTACAGCTAAAGGATTAGCTGCCACGACCATATCCCGGTTGGTATAGGTAATTTTCTTTTCAATAAAGCCCGAAGCACCTTCCGGTGGTAAAAAGGTATCTTCTGTTGTAGTGCTTAGGCCTTGAGAAGAGGGTGGAGCAGTTGATCCACAGGCTCCCAGAGTAAGAAAAGCACCAACGAGTGCAGCTGAGAAGAGCATTCTCTGCTTGAGTGCCTGTAGTGAATTCATTACAGTATCCTTAAAAAAAATTGATTATTGTTAGGTAAGTTTGGTATCAGAACCATATGCTTCAGTTTTAGATTTTTGACGAAGGTTTTTCTTTTGACCGTAAGCTCGTCTCTTGCAGGCATGTAGGACCTTACTAACAAATAAGTTGAAATGCTTTAAGAGGGGATTTATCTCTGGGATATTTTTTCTGTAAGGAGGGGCTTTAAAGCTAGTGTGACTTAATCATGGTCCCTACACCCGAATCTGTAAGAATTTCTAGTAGCAGCGCGTGGGCAACGCGTCCGTCAATAATATGAACAGAGTTGACGCCGCTTTTAGCAGCGTGAAGAGCAGAAGAAATCTTTGGAAGCATTCCCCCTGAAATTGTGCCATTGGCAAAGAGCTTCTCAATTTTTTGAGCACTCAGACCCGTCAATAAATTGCCTTGTTTATCAAGTACCCCGGGGGTATTAGTGAGAAGTAGCAGTTTTTCCGCTTGTAATACTTCCGCTAATTTGCCCGCAACTAGATCGGCGTTAATGTTGTAGCTTTCATTCTCCTGGCCAAATCCAATGGGGGAAATGACAGGGATAAATTGGTCATCCTGTAAGGCTTTTACAACGGCTGGGTCAATACTGACAATCTCACCCACCTGTCCGATGTCATGTTGCTTTGCAGGATTATCGGCATCTGTGAGCATCATTTTGCGGGCCTGTACTAAACCCCCATCCCGACCTGTTAAACCCACCGCTTTCCCGCCTGCCTGGTTAATGAATCCAACAATATCTTGCTGTACTTCCCCTCCTAGTACCCATTCAACCACATCCATGGTTTCCTTGTCGGTAACGCGCATACCTTGAATAAACGTTCCCTTTTTTCCTAGCTTGTTCAGTACGTGATCAATTTGGGGCCCTCCTCCATGAACAACCACGGGATTCATGCCAACAAGCTTTAAGAGCACTACGTCTTGGGCAAAGGCTGATTGAAGAGCAGGGTCAATCATCGCATTGCCTCCATATTTAACGACGATTGTCTTGCCATGAAAGCGACGAATATAGGGCATCGCTTCAATCAAAATTTTTGCTATATCAGCCGGGGTTTGAGGTATAGCCATAAAAATTGCTCCGGAAGTTCAAATAATGTTTTTGTTGCAGTGTACGATTACTAGGCACCATTATGGCTGTTTTGATATCTTTCTAGACATAGTTTGCTCAAGTACTGATTCTGTAGGAAAATTTGTTAAGGCTGCAATTGCAGCCGTTTTTCTTTGTTTAATCGTCTAATAAAAGAGCAGCTTATGCCCGTCTGGCGTTTACCTGACTATGTAACCGATGTATTGCCTGCTGAAGCCCGTAAATTGGAGAGACTTCGGCGGCAAGCTTTAGATGAGTTTGAAAGCTGTGGTTTTCAGCTTGTCCAGCCTCCCTTACTGGAGTATTTAGATTCTTTACTCACCGGCACTGGAAAAGAACTTGACTTGCAAACTTTTAAGCTGGTCGACCAACTCTCTGGAAAAACCCTAGGCTTACGTGCCGATATGACAGCGCAGACCGCTAGAATTGATGCGCATCTACTGAATCATTCTGGAGTGACCCGCTTGGCTTACTGCGGCCCCGTGCTACATACCCGTCCACGTTCTGCAACGGCTACGCGTGAGCCACTGTCTTTGGGTGCAGAACTTTACGGTTATGCAGGAGTGCAAGCTGATCTGGAATGCATTGGCTTGCTTTTAAGTTGTTTGCGGCGCTTGGGTATTGAAGGTTTAATACTTTCTCTTTCACATGCCAGTGTGCTGCGAAATTTATTACTGGCTCATGGCATTGGTGAGGATCTGGGGAGCCGTATTGCAGATTGCCTACATGCAAAAGACTGCAGTGCTCTAGCAGAGCTTGATTTGCCTGAAGCGGCATTTTTTGATTTATCAGCCTTAATTCAGTTGAGTGGCCCGCCCAGTCACGTGTTTGGGCTAGCAGAATCCATGACAGCACGTCATCCTCATTTGACGGAAGCTTTTGAACAATTACAGTTAGTAGTGAATCAATTTTCTGATGAGATACCCATTATTATGGATATCGCGGATTCGCATGGTTACCAATACCATACAGGAATAACGTTTGCTGTACTAAAGTCTGGGGTGGCTACTACTTTAGCCCGTGGGGGACGCTATGATACGGTAGGTAAATTATTCGGCCGCTGCCGACCCGCTACGGGTTTTTCCACGGATTTAAGAGAGTTAGCTCAATATGTTCCAGATCTTCCTAAACCCCAGGCGGTCACAACCCGCTGGCATGCAAGTAAAAGCTGGCGAGAAGCCGTGGATGTGTTACGAGAAGCTGGCCAGATCGTGGTAGTACGTTTTCCTGAGGAAATAGCTCTTTTAGATGAAGAATTTAACTTTCAATTTCAACTGATCGAAAAAGACAATCGCTGGCAAGTGGTGGCGATTGATTAATGCAGTGTTTTATCCCTTAATGGTTTCTGCCGATGAGTAATGTAGTGGTTATAGGCGCCCAGTGGGGCGATGAAGGCAAGGGTAAGCTGGTGGATTGGCTGACCGAACAAGCGCAAGGAGTAGTGCGTTTTCAGGGAGGACATAACGCCGGACACACCCTTGTAATAAAAGGACAAAGATATGCCTTGCATGTGATGCCCTCCGGTGTAATGCGCGATGGTGTGCGTTGCTATATTGGTAACGGAGTAGTGCTTTCACCTGCAAAAATTCTGGAAGAGATTAAAAAATTTGAGGCTGGTGGTATTGAGATTCGACCCCGCTTACATATCAGCGATGCCTGTCCCCTTATTTTGCCTTTTCATGCTGCCTTGGATGTAGCCAGGGAGGCCAAACTTGAACAGTCCGGAAATTCAAAAATTGGAACGACGGGCAAGGGGATAGGCCCGGCGTATGAGGACAAAATTGCTCGCAGAGCCTTACGGGTACAAGATCTGCGAAACCCCCATCTTTTTATCAAAAAAGCGCAAGAGCTTGCAGAGTATTACAACTTTATCCTAACAAAATGGCTCCATACTTCTCCCATCGAGATTGAACCGCTTATCGAACAGACCCTTCTACAAGCAGAAGAACTATTGCCTATGTGTGGGGATGTAAGTGAACTCTTATATCAAGCCTGTGCCCGAGGGGATCGCTTGTTATTTGAAGGAGCCCAAGGGACTCTCCTAGATGTAGATCATGGCACTTATCCTTATGTCACTTCCAGCAATGTGGTCGCGGGTAATGCATCTACTGGATCAGGGATTGGGGCAGACAAATTGCACTATGTGCTGGGAATTACAAAAGCTTACTGTACCCGTGTCGGAGGAGGGCCTTTTCCTACAGAATTGGATATTTTTGCTGAGAATAGCGTAGGGCATCATTTGTCTACTGTGGGCGCTGAAAGAGGAGTGACTACAGGCCGGTTCCGCCGTTGTGGATGGTTAGATATTCCAGCCTTACGTCGATCCAATCGAATCAACGGTACTACGGGTTTATGTATTACCAAACTCGATGTGCTGGATGGAATTAAAGAATTACAGCTTTGTGTGGCGTATCGTTTAGATGGACGATTAGTTGACTTGTTGCCGCAGGGCGCAGATAACATCGCCCGTTGTGAACCTATTTATGAAGCGATGCCTGGCTGGGTGCAAAGTACCGTTGGGGTAGTGCAATATGAGCAGTTGCCCTTGAATGCTCGCAATTATTTAAAACGTATTGAAGAATTATCAGGAGTACCTATTGACATGATCTCTACCGGTCCGGACCGAGATCATACGATTTTGATTCGTCATCCCTTTGCCAAATAACAATTCAGAACAATAGGAAATTTGTATGACTTTATCGCCCAGTAGCGATACAGATCTATGGATAAGTTGGGATACTTACCATGGTTTAATTGAGCGGCTTGCTCTGACTGTACATCAATCAGCTTGGGAGTTTGATCAGATTTTGTGTCTAGCCCGTGGAGGGTTGAGGGCGGGGGATGTATTGTCAAGAATTTTTCAGCTCCCTTTAGCCATCTTATCTACAAGCTCTTATCGCGAAGGGCAGGGTACGGTACAAGGCCACTTGAACATCAGCCAGTACATTACCATGCCCAAAGATAAGTTTTTTGGGAAAGTGTTGCTGGTGGATGATTTGGTAGATTCTGGTGTAACGCTGCAGGCTGTCAAAGAACATCTAGCGCAACATTACAAAGCGGTAACGGAAATAAAAACGGCTGTGCTTTGGTATAAGGCTTGTTCAAAAATTAAACCGGATTTTTTTGTTGATTTTTTACCCAATAATCCTTGGATTCATCAACCTTTTGAACAGTATGACACCCTCACTCCAGCCCAACTGGCGCAGCGATCCCTATCAAAGGGATAGCGTTGCCCCATAAATTTTTGAAATTCAAATGCTGGTAAAAACTCTTAAAGAAAAAAGTACCGAACATGACTAAGCTGCGCACCTTGCATCCGGAAACACTCGCCGTCCGAGCAGGGACGCAGCGTTCTCAATTTGGAGAGCATTCAGAAGCACTGTTTTTAACTTCCAGTTTTACTTACGAGTCTGCTGCACAAGCGGCAGAGCGGTTTCAGGGGCGTGAAGCAGGCTGGGTGTATTCTCGTTTTACTAATCCTACGGTTGCAATGTTCGAGTCTCGTTTAGCAGCTATGGAAGGGGCTGAAGCCGCAGTGGCTACTGCCACAGGCATGGGAGCTATTCTTACGGTTTGTTTAGCCTTATTGGAGCAAGGCGATCATATTGTTTCATCGCATAGTTTATTTGGTTCCACTTATCAACTATTCGGTGCCATGATGCCCCGTTTTGGGATTAAAGCAAGCTTTGTTTCTCAAAATAATTTAGATGAGTGGAAAGCAGCAATAACTCCAAAAACAAAATTTCTTTATGTGGAAACACCCTCCAACCCTTTGGTGGAAATAGCTGATATTGCAGCATTACGCACTATCGCAGATTCAGTGGGAGCATTGCTGATTGTAGATAACTGTCTGTGTACGAGTGCCTTACAGCGGCCTCTTGAATTAGGAGCGCATATAGTCGTGCATTCAGCTACTAAATTTCTGGAAGGCCAGGGGCGGGTGTTAGGTGGGGCAATCGTAGGTTCACGTACTTTGGTGGATGAGAAACTTATTCCAACGCTTCGTACCGCAGGTCCGAGCTTGTCACCTTTTAATGCCTGGGTTTTGCTAAAAAGTTTAGAGACTTTATCAGTCCGGATGGAGCGGGCTAGCAAAAATGCACTGTATATTGCCAAAGCACTCGAAGCGCACCCCAAGATTGCTCGGGTATATTACCCAGGACTGGAAAGCCATCCACAGCATAGCCTTGCCCTGCGTCAACACTGTGCAAGCAGGGAGGGTGGCCATGAGGTGGCAGGGGGCGCTTTAATGAGTTTTGAGGTTAAGGGCGGGCAAGCCGCAGCATGGCGGGTAATCGATGCCACTGAGATTTGCTCCATCACCGGTAATCTAGGTGATGCACGCAGCACGATCACCCATCCAGCCACAACGACACATGGTCGATTGGCACCGGAAGTACGTGCAGCAGCTGGGATCTCGGATAGCTTGCTGCGTTTATCCGTAGGTTTAGAATACAAGGAAGATATTTTCCAGGATTTACTGCGTGGTTTGGAGTAAACAAGCCAGTCAAATATCAGAAATTTTTTGCGCGATTAGAGCCCGCTTGCCTTTGTTTACCAGATGCGTTCTCAGTCAAAAAGCCATGCACAAGGCAACATGCCGACCAGGTTTACACCCTATCCGCAGTAGGAAAAATACTGTGCAGACCCTAATTAACGAACCCCATGCGGTCCTGCCTGCTCTGCCCATAAGTCCAATCGGTCTGTGCATAGCGCGTCAACACCGATGGAAAACATTTTCTCAGCCAACACCCTGTCGTTAACGGTGTACACAAAAAGCCCGTAACCTGCTGTTTTGATCAGGCTGGCTAAATGAGGAGTCAAGGTTTTGTAATGGGTATGTAAAGCCTTACACCCTAATTGTTGAAGCTGAGAACGCCAATCGTTTGGAATGATGGTGTACAAAATGGCTCTATCGATTTGAGGCGCAACGTTTTGTGCTGCTTGCAAAGCCTCAGCACTAAAAGAGGAAAACAGAGGGATTTTGCGGGTATCGGTTTCCCCCGCAAATAAATCTGAGGTAGCTTGAGCAATTTTTTCTCCTGTGCGTGCGGCCAGTTTTGCACAAGAGGGTTTGATCTCAATATTCATAAAGATATTGTGCTGACGGCAATATTCAACCACCTCAGAAAACAAAGGCACCGTTATATTTTTGAACTCCGGCTTTCCCATCCACCTTCCGGCATTCATCTGGACAAGTTGCGCAGCATCGGTTTGGGCAACCTGACCATTGCCCGCTACCGTTCGCCCAAAAACTGGATCATGCATTAATACGGGAACCTCGTCGCGACTGAGCATCACGTCAAACTCAACCGCTTTAAACCCCATTGCATGGGCTAATTCCATGCCTGCTAAGGTATTTTCTGGAGCTAATATTCCACCTCCCCGATGGGCAAAAATCCGGCTTGGATACTGATATTTCAAAGTAGACTCTTTTCTTTTTAAAGATGAGTAAATTAGCAGCATTCTCCTGAGGGGGGTTAATTCCCTTTTTCAACACTCTAGACGCTTAGACCACCAAAACGCTTTATTACGGTAATGCCCAGCAGTAATCATAGAACCCTTTACAAATAAAATAATAAGCTGGGGCAAGACAGTGGAGCGTCTTGCTAGTTCATTTTTCTACCTCCACTGCGGTGCCCTGATCAGGAATCTTAAAAGGCTTTTTTCCAAGACAGAAATGAGGATAAAGCTCAGCACAATTAGGATTTATAGAAAATTTCTGCGATAATAGAAAATTATCGTAAGTACGTAGCCGAAATAAATTATGTTACAAAAACAAATTTATTTGTCGGCTGGCGGCTAGACTGCATAAGGAAGAAATCCCATGAAATCAGGCATTCACCCAGAATATCGCGAAGTTGCCTTTGTTGATGTATCCAATGGTTTTCAGTTTATTACCCGTTCAACGGTACAAACTCGGGAAAAAGTTACCATTGATGGCAAAGAGTATCCCTTATTTAAATGCGACGTAACATCCGCCACCCATCCGTTTTATACAGGTGAGCAAAATAAAGTATTGGATACTGCGGGTCGTATAGACAAGTTTCGCCAAAAATTTGCTAAGGCTACTGGAAAAGCATTTTAAGATTTTCCACATTCCTATACCTTTAAGTGCTACATGATTTTTATGCTAGTACTTTAAAAAAGTTAAAAAGGCAGCAAATTTGCTGCCTTTTTCCATTTAATAAAACCTTTTGTTACCGGGGGCTGTGCTTATTTTTTGCTTATTGGATTGAAGCAGCAAATCTCACATGTCGGATACGCGTCTTTTGCCTCCCAATCCTGCACTATTAACAGTGCATTCCACCCGTAAATTGCCCCGCGGGTGGTTATTCCTTTTATTGATGGCTTATGCATTTTCTGGACTCATTGGGCGCGATCCCTGGCGGCCAGATGACGCTATTGGGTTTGGAATTGCATGGAGCATGGCACAAGGCAATTTTAGTGATTGGTTGATGCCTAACGTGGCGGCCATGCCTACCCCTGAAGAAGGGCCTTTGCCTTTTTGGTTTGCAGCGCTAGCTATCAAGGTATTTGCAAGTTTGTTCGAGGCACCTTTTGCAGCTCGGATACCGGTTGGTTTGGCAATAATGTTTTCGGTAGCTTGTATCTGGTACGCCACTTATATTTTGGGCCGTACTGCCAGAGCCCAGCCAGTGCAATTCATGTTCGGAGGAGCTCCTCATCCCCGAGACTATGGCAGAGCAATTGCTGATGGAGCGGCCCTTACATTAATGGCCACCTTTGGTTTGTTACTACGTTTGCATGAACTTAGCGCGGAAGCATTTCAATTTGCTTGGCTGTGTTTACTCTTGCTTGGTCTAGCTCGTAGTATTGAAGTCCCCCGCATAGGTGCACTTTTGTCGGGAATTGCACTGGCCGCACTTTGTCTGACGCGGGGGTGGCAGGCGGCTTTACCTGGAGTCCTCACTGTAGCCGGCTTGTTGATCTGGCATCCTCCCTTGGCAGCAGCGCGTCGCTCCTTTGTTTTTATTGCTTTACCGTTAGCGCTTGTGCCGTGTTTTTTTTGGGCAGTAGCACTACACATGCATGGCTCAGAGGGAACGCAATTTTTAGCGGCTTGGTGGCATTGGAATATTGCTAACAATCAAGGGCTGCTAGGGAGTGGTGATTTGCTGTATTTCCCTCGCAATTTACTGATATTTGGTTGGCCTGCATTGCCTTTTGCACTGATAGCCGCCTGGCGCTGGCGTTCACGTTTGGAGGCATCCCATATACAGATTCCCTTAGCACTGCTTACCGCTTATTTGCTGGCCTTACTACCGGCTAGTGAGATGCAAGAAGGATTAATGGCATTTTTATTACCAGGGGCAACTGTACTGTCTGCTTTTTTGTTGCCTACTTTATCTCGTAGCGCTATTAATGCGATTGACTGGTTTGCGCTTATGGGATTATCGATAGCGATTTTATTAATTTGGCTGGGTTGGATTGCTATGGTGGGCGGTTGGCCTCCCACTATTGCTAATAATTTTATGAAACTTGCGCCCGGTTTTAAACCTTCCTTTTCTTCTGTTGCGTTTATTGTTGCGATAATAAGCACCAGTTTTTGGTTAGTGGTTTGTTACTGGCGTGTTCGATATAAGCCGCAGGTGGTATGGCGGGCGATGGTAATTTCCTGTAGTGGACTGGTGGCCGCATGGGTGTTATTAACTACTTTATGGATGCCTTGGCTTAACCATACTAAAACTTACCGGGATGTTGCCCAGCAAATCCGTAGCGCTGCTAAAGATGCCGATTGCGTTTCAGCACAACGGCTGGGGCGCCCACAGCGGGCTGCCTTTGCTTACTTTGGGGGCATAAATTTTGAACGTCTTTCCGTGGCCCAGGCCTTGACCCCTCATCCTACAATGGGTATGGAGATGACCGAATTGGCTGATGAGAAAGTGGCTTGCCAATGGTTGCTGACGCAGGATTCGCTACGGGCGATTTCTGATACCCTCACCTATCCTGTTTTGCCTGAAGGGAAATGGAAGCTGCTATGGCAGGGCAGACGTTTTTCAGATAAGGATGAGCGTTTTAGGCTCTATCGTCGGGTGAACTGATGTTTGAAAGAATTTTTCACTTTGAACAAGCTCCTCTGGACAGGATCAAGCGGCATAAATTATTGAGAAAACAAGCTAAGCTTTTTACTGGATACAAAAAACTCTTCGCTTTCGAGGCATTTTTTTATGACGACTATTATCAGGCAATCCGACTTTATTGAATCTGTAGCTGCAGCACTGCAATATATTAGCTACTACCATCCTGCAGATTACATTAGCCATTTGGGCCGCGCCTATTTGTATGAGCAATCCCCAGCCGCTAAAGATGCGATTGCCCAAATCTTAAGTAATAGCCGTATGTGTGCCGAAGGAAAACGGCCTATTTGCCAAGATACCGGTATGGTTAATGTGTTTCTAAAAATTGGTATGAATGTGCAATGGCAAGGTTTTACCGGCAGTATTGTGGATGCAGTGAATGAAGGTGTTCGCCGTGCCTATAGTGATGCCGATAATAAGCTGAGAGCATCGATTGTGGATGATCCTCAATTTGAACGCAAAAATACCCGAGACAACACTCCTGCTGTGGTTTATATGGAAGTTGTGTCAGGCGATACTGTCGAAGTACAGCTTGCCGCCAAAGGTGGGGGTTCAGAAAACAAGTCGAAATTTATCATGATGAACCCTTCAGATAATTTAGTGGATTGGGTTCTCAAGACCGTCCCTACCATGGGGGCAGGCTGGTGTCCGCCGGGAATGATAGGTATTGGTATCGGAGGTAGTGCTGAGAAGGCCATGCTGATGGCTAAACAAAGTTTAATGGACCCGATCGATATGTATGAGTTATTACAACGTGGGCCCTCTAATAAAACAGAACAATTACGTGTTGAGCTTTATCAAAAAATAAATGCTCTGGGAATTGGTGCTCAAGGCTTGGGGGGACTTACGACAGTATTAGATGTAAAGATTGCTATGTATCCTACTCATGCAGCCTCAAAGCCTGTTGCCATGATTCCAAATTGTGCGGCTACACGACATGCTCATTTTGTCTTGGATGGTTCTGGTCCAGTGTATCTAGAGCCTCCAAGGCTTGAGCTCTGGCCAGAGGTGCAATGGAAGCCCGATTACAACACTTCACGTAAGGTGGACTTAAATACCTTAAGCAAAGAGCAGGTTAATAGCTGGAAACCAGGTGAAACCTTACTCTTATCTGGAAAAATGCTGACTGGTCGTGATGCAGCACACAAACGCATAGAAGAAATGCTGATGCGAGGGGAAAGTTTGCCGGTAGACTTTAAAAATCGCGTCATTTACTACGTGGGCCCGGTAGATCCAGTGCGTGATGAAGTGGTGGGGCCAGCCGGCCCTACTACAGCTACGCGCATGGATAAGTTTACAGAAATGATGCTAGGAAAAACGGGGCTGCTTGCCATGATAGGTAAAGCAGAGCGTGGTCCAGTAGCTATTGAAGCCATAAAAACGCATAAAAGCGCTTATTTAATGGCAGTAGGAGGAGCTGCGTATTTGGTTTCTAAAGCCATTAAGCAAGCCAAAATAGTAGCGTTTGCAGATTTAGGGATGGAGGCTATCTATGAGTTTGATGTGGTAGATATGCCAGTGACGGTGGCAGTGGATGCAATGGGCACATCAGTTCATTTGACTGGGCCCGAACAATGGAAAAATAAGGCGATCTCTTTAGCGGGGATAAAGGCATCACCTCTTTAGGGGAAATTGAATTAGAGGCAGTACTCTAGAGTCTTGCCTTATTGCACTGCAACACGTAAAGTTTTACTCATTATGAAAACAAGCATTCTATTTGTATGTATGGGTAATATCTGCCGTTCACCCACGGCTGAGGGCGTCTTCCGAGCCCTGCTTAAAAATGCATCCCTTACATCAGATGTTCATGTCGATTCTGCCGGAACCCATGCTTATCATATTGGGGAGGCGCCCGATGCTCGTACTCAGGCAGCTGCACGTAAACGGGGTTACGATATTTCTGATATTTGTGCTCGGCAGATCACTGCGGATGATTTCCGCGATTTTGACTACATTTTAGCGATGGATTGGGAAAATTTAACGTTACTTCAACAAATTTGCCCCAAACAATATAAACATAAGCTAATGCTCCTGATGCGTTTCGCAGGCGATCACGAAGAAGCTACCGTCCCTGATCCTTATTATGGGGGCCCTGAAGGTTTTTCTAAGGTTCTGGACCTGACTGAAGATGCTTGTTCTGGTTTGCTTGATGTGGTTCGCAAGCGAGCGACCATGTATGCGGCGGCTTAATAGAAAACGATTTTTAAAAAGCTCGGTAAATCCGAGCTTTTTTCTAAGATAAATCTTGACTAATTTACTCGGATTTCTTATCTTATCTACTGAGAACTAAACATTTTTACAAATAGCCCTGATGAGATTAACTACTAAAGGTCGTTTTGCCGTAACTGCGATGCTGGATATTGCTTTGCATCAAGATAGCGATCCTGTGTCTTTAAGTGCGGTGAGTGAACGCCAAAGTATCTCGCTTTTTTATTTAGAGCAGCTATTCGGCAAACTGCGGCGTCATGGGTTGGTGGAGAGTATCCGGGGGTCGACAGGAGGATATGTACTAGCGCGCCTAGCCCAGCAGATCAGCATCGCAGACATTATTTATGCAGTGGATGAAGTCTTGGATGCCACTTATTGTGGAGGAAAGCAAAATTGTGAAAAGGGAAGCCATGGCCTTGGAGGACAGTGCATGACACATGAGCTTTGGGAAACCTTAAATCATAAAATGATTGATTATCTGGCTTCCATTTCACTGGCTAATTTAGTGGAGAAAGAGCGTATGCGTCGTAGGCAACATGAAAAAGCTCTAGCGTTGCCTTGCACCCTTATTCGCAATATATCAGTTCCGTCTGTGGGCTCGACGATAGAGTCTTAAAGATATTTGAAAAATATTTGATTATTGCCTTTGAAAAGACCTCGCACCATGACCACCCCCATTTATATGGATTACAGCTCAACTACGCCCGTTGATCCGCGAGTTGCAGAAAAAATGATCCCCTATCTGACTGAGCAATTTGGTAATCCCGCCTCTCGTAGCCATGCTTATGGATGGGATGCTGAAAAAGCGGTTGAGCATGCCCGTAGTGAGGTAGCAAGACTTGTCAATGCAGATCCAAGAGAAATCGTCTGGACCTCCGGTGCAACGGAAGGTAACAATCTTGCCATCAAAGGGGCGGCACAGTTTTACAAAGAAAAAGGCAAACATTTAATTACCGTTAAAACTGAACACAAAGCGGTATTAGATACTTTTCGTGAACTTGAGCGCCAGGGTTTTGAGGCTACTTATCTTTCGCCCCAATCCAATGGTCTGATCAGCTTGCAGCAGCTTGAAGAAGCGATTCGTCCTGATACAGTGTTAGTGTCAGTTATGCTGGTCAACAACGAAATCGGTGTGATTCAAGATATTGACGCCATTGGTGAGTTATGCAGGAAAAAAGGCATTATCTTCCATAGCGATGCAGCGCAGGCCACTGGAAAAATTGTTATTGATTTAGAAAAGTCCAAAGTCGACCTAATGACTTTCACGGCACATAAAACCTATGGGCCTAAAGGTATTGGGGCACTCTATATACGACGTAAACCTCGGGTACGTTTAGAGTCGCAAATGCATGGGGGAGGGCATGAGAGAGGGTTGCGTTCGGGAACTTTGGCCACCCACCAGATTGTAGGCATGGGGGAAGCTTTCCGCCTTGCTAGGCTAGAGATGGACGCTGAAACTAAGCGCGTGCGTATTTTGCGAGACCGTTTATTAAAAGGGCTGTCTGAAATTGAAGAAACGTATATTAACGGTGATCTGATCCACCGCGTACCCCACAATCTGAACATAAGTTTTAATTTTGTTGAGGGTGAATCGCTGATTATGGCAGTCAAGGATATTGCAGTCTCTTCAGGTTCGGCCTGCACCTCTGCTAGTCTGGAGCCTAGTTATGTATTGCGTGCCTTGGGCCGCTCTGATGAGTTAGCGCACTCTTCGATTCGATTTACGCTCGGTCGATTTACGACACAAGAAGAAATTGACTATGCCGTTCATTTACTTAAAAACAAAATTAAAAAATTACGTGATCTTTCCCCATTGTGGGACATGTATAAAGAAGGCATAGACTTGAATACAGTCCAATGGGCGGCACATTAATTATTAAGCTACTAGAAGAAAACAGGTTCTAGTCAGCAACTCACCAGTAAAGATTGGAGATAATCATGGCTTACAGTGAAAAAGTAATTGATCATTATGAAAATCCTCGTAATGTAGGTTCTTTTGATAAGACAGATGCATCTGTAGGGACTGGAATGGTCGGAGCCCCTGCCTGCGGCGACGTCATGAAGCTGCAGATTAAAGTTAATTCACAGACGGGGCTAATTGAAGACGCGAAGTTTAAAACCTACGGTTGTGGATCAGCTATTGCCTCTTCTTCCCTTGTAACTGAATGGGTAAAAGGTAAAACAGTAGATCAAGCTTTACTCATAAAAAATACCCAGATTGCGCAAGAGTTAGCCTTACCTCCTGTCAAAATCCATTGCTCGATTTTGGCTGAAGATGCTATCAAAGCCGCTGTGCAAGACTATAAGGCCAAGAAAGACAATGCTCAGCAAGATACATCTGAACAGCAAGCCGCCTAAAGGGATGAAGATGACTGAGCAGGCTGAATTCTCTTCAACTTTTAATACGACTATCCGCTTGACAGATGCGGCTGCGGCCCATGTACTGAAATTTCTAGCCAAACGTGGGAAAGGATTGGGTTTACGACTGGGGGTGCGTACCACAGGTTGCTCGGGTATGGCCTATAAGCTCGAGTATGTAGACACTTTTAATGGGGAAGATAAGGTATTTGAATCTCAAGGGGTGACCTTATTCGTTGACCCAAAAAGTTTGCCTTATTTGCAGGGTATGGAATTGGATTTTGCTCGCGAAGGCTTGAACGAAGGTTTCAAGTTCAATAACCCCAACGAAAAAGACCGTTGCGGCTGCGGTGAAAGTTTCCGGGTTTGATGTTATTTGAAAAAACTATCAAAATTATTTTGATTAGCTTTTCTACAAGGAAGCTAAAAATTAACCGTAGGCGTATTTTCTAATAGAGTTGTGACTGTAAAAAACTACTTCGAACTTTTTGGTTTTCCAACCCAGTACAGGATTGATACAAAAATCTTAGAGTCTGCCTATCTGTCTCTTCAGCAGCGTGTGCATCCGGATCGCTTCGCCCAGGCTACAGATACCGACCGTCGCGCTTCCCTACAATGGGCTAGTTTTGCGAATGAAGCCTATCAAAATTTACGTCATCCTCTGAAGCGTGCCATTCATCTGCTGAATTTGCATGGGTATGATGTAAAAGCTCATTCCAGTACTAACCTGGAAAAGGGGTTTTTAGTACAGCAAATGCAATGGCGCGAATTACTGGAAGAAGCTAGTTTGGCGTCAGATGTGGCTGAACTATTGCGTCTCCAAAAAGAAGTTGCAGACGCTGAAGAGCTTTATATTGAGCGCATCACTCAATTAATAGATGATATTCGTGACTTTGATTTAGCTAATGTTGCAGTACAAGAATTAATGTTTATCGACAAATTCAAATCGGAAATTGCCGATGCAATAGATCAGTTAGAGATATAAAAATTTTACTATGGCGCTTCTGCAAATTTCTGAACCAGGAGAATCCACTACCCCGCATCAACATCGGCTAGCGGTGGGGATTGATTTAGGTACGACAAATTCCTTAGTGGCCACCGTACGCAATAGCGTCGCGTGTGTCTTACCCGATGCTGCGGGGCGTAACCTCTTGCCTTCAGTGGTGCATTACACAAGCAAAGGAGCTGATCTAATTGGTCATGAAGCCTTGGCACGGGCCAGCCAAGATCCCTATAACACCATTGCTTCAGTCAAACGATTCATGGGGCGTGGATTAGTGGATGTCCAGGCTATAGCCGCAGGTCAGTACTTATTTGCAACTATGGAGCAACTTTCTGCGCCAGAAAATGCTTCTGGCAATTCAGGTACGGTCAAAATAAAAACTGCTGCTGGAGAAAAAAGTCCGGTCGAAATTTCTGCAGAAATTTTGCGAGTTTTGCGTCAAAGAGCCGAGAGTTTTTTGGGGGGAGAGCTGGTGGGAGCTGTCATCACCGTTCCCGCGTATTTTGATGATGCTCAAAGACAAGCTACCAAAGATGCTGCACGATTAGCAGGCTTAAATGTATTGCGTTTGCTTAATGAGCCCACTGCTGCAGCTATTGCTTATGGTCTTGATAATAAGGCGGAAGGTATTTATGCCATTTATGACTTGGGAGGAGGTACTTTTGATATTTCGATTCTCAAGCTCAGCAAAGGTATATTTGAAGTCCTGTCTACTGGAGGTGACTCTGCTTTAGGGGGGGATGACTTTGATAAAGCTTTATACGAGTGGGTATGCGCCCAGACTTCTATAGATCATCTGACCCCTCAGTCTTTGCGGGCACTTCTTATCTCTTGCAGAAACGCCAAGGAAAAGCTCTCTGACCAGCAACAAGCTTTTATCCCGGTTACTAAGACAGATGGAACAACAGCTGAAATTGCTGTTGATCGCCAAACCTTTCGGATGATTACGCAACTGTTAGTGACAAAAACTATGAAACCGGCGCGTAAGGCCATGCGGGATGCGGATCTGACTGTGTCAGATATAAAAGGGGTAGTCATGGTTGGCGGAGCGACCCGTATGCCCCATGTGCGAGAAGCTGTAGAAGCATTTTTCAAGCAGCCACCGCTGACTGATATTGATCCAGATCAGGTAGTTGCCATCGGGGCAGCTATTCAGGCTAATGCTCTGGCAGGCAATAAAAGTCAGGAGCATGATTGGCTTCTTTTGGACGTTATTGCACTGTCTTTAGGTGTAGAAACCATGGGGGGCCTGATCGAACGTATTATTGATCGGAATAGCAGTATTCCCTGTGCAATGGCGCAAGATTTCACCACTTTTCAAGACGGTCAAACTGCGATGAGCATTCATGTGGTGCAGGGGGAACGAGAATTAGTAAAAGATTGCCGATCTTTGGCCCGCTTCGAGCTACACGGTATTCCACCCATGCCTGCAGGAGCTGCACGGATTCGAATCACTTTTCAGGTGGATGCCGATGGGCTACTTACCGTGACGGCCATTGAACAAAGCACTGGTGTACAGGCACAAGTAAACGTTAAGCCTAGTTATGGCTTAAGCGATGAAGAAATTGCGCGTATGCTGCAAGACAGCTTTTCTAGCAGCCAAACCGACATGGCTGCGCGTGCCTTGGCCCAGCAGCAGGTAGATGCTGACAGGCTTATTCAAGCAACGCGTTCTGCCTTGCAGGCTGATAGTAACTTACTATCGGAGGCAGAATTAAACAACATTAATACGCAACTGCAACACCTGATAGCAGTCCGACAAACTGCCGATCCCCTAGCGCTTAAACAGGCTATTAAAACAGTAGCGCAAGCTACTGAAGAGTTTGCTGCCATACGCATGAATGCAGCCGTCCGGCAGGCCTTGGCGGGTCGTAATATTAATGAAATTATTTAAGTGTTCAAGTAAATGCCAAAAATTACTGTATTACCGCATCCAGACGTAGCTCCTGATGGGCTCAGTATTGATGCCAAATCTGGCGTCTCTATTTGCCGCAATCTTGTGGATCAAGATGTGGATATCGAGCATGCTTGTGATATGGTTTGCGCTTGTACTACCTGCCATGTGATTGTCCGCCAGGGGTTTAACTCCTTAAGTCCCATATCTGAAAATGAAGAGGATTTACTAGATATGGCTTGGGGCTTAACCCCTTATTCCCGACTATCTTGCCAAGCTAAAGTGGGCAGCGAAGACGTGACGGTTGAGATCCCGAAATACTCTATCAATCAGGTTAAAGAAGCTTAGTTTCACATTGTCTCATGGAAGAGTTCTCGACCTATCAACATTCTGCGTATCTCAGAAGTACCGGCGCCGATTTCATATAATTTTGCATCTCGCCATAAACGCCCCGTGGGGTAATCATTGATATAACCGTTACCTCCTAAAATTTGAATAGCATCTCCCGCCATTTTGGTAGCGGTTTCTGCACAATAGAGAATAATGGCCGCACAATCTTTGCGTACAGTACGAACATGGCTAAGCCCCAACCTGTCTAGATTTTTCCCCACCGCATACAGATAGGCTTTGCTGGCTTGCAAGCTTGTATACATGTCTGCCACTTTTCCCTGAATCAGTTGGAATTCCCCAATACTTTGGCCAAATTGTTTGCGATCATGCGTATAAGGAACAACCACATCCATACAAGCTTGCATAATGCCTACCGGCCCTGCAGCCAATACCGCCCGTTCGTAATCTAAACCACTCATCAAGACTTTTGCACCATTGTTTAAGCCTCCCAGAATGTTCTGAGCAGGGACCTCTACATTCTGGAAAACAAGCTCACCCGTATGGCTACCCCGCATGCCCAGCTTGTCCAGTTTTTGCGCTACGGAGAAGCCTTTCATTCCTTTCTCGATTAAAAAAGCTGTGATACTGCGGACACCTAAGTCGGGTTCAGTTTTAGCGTAAACCACCAAGGTGTGGGCATCCGGCCCGTTAGTGATCCACATTTTGTTTCCATTAAGCAGGTAGTACCCCCCCTTGTCTTGAGCATGTAGCTTCATGCTTATTACATCAGAACCAGCCCCAGGTTCGCTCATGGCAAGAGCACCAATATGTTCCCCGCTAATCAGTTTTGGCAAATATTTTTTGCGTTGTAGTTCACTGCCATTTCGCATAATCTGGTTGATACACAAATTACTATGTGCACCGTAGCTTAAACCCACCGATGCCGATGCTCGGCTAATTTCTTCCATGGCGACCATATGGGCAAGGTAACCCATACCGGTGCCTCCATATTCTTCTGGAACAGTTAGCCCGTGTACCCCTAATTCCCCAAGTTTTTCCCATAAATCCATAGGAAACTGATCGTTATGGTCAATTTGCGCAGCGCGAGGTGCAATCTGCTCTTGTGCAAAAATATTTACAGCCTCACGCAGGGCATTAATATCTTCGCCAAGATCAAAATCAATCCCAGGTAATTGCATAGTTTTCTTTCTATGAAGGGGTTCAGTGAGTTTTTATTACAGATAAAAGAGTTTCCAATAGGTTTTTTGCAAAACCAGGCTATAACCTTTTTGTGTATTAAAACTTTTCCTAAATGTAGTAGAAAGCCTTATTAAGATAAATGAGGCTTCACTCAAGTACGCTGGACTATATGAGCAAGCACATTTCTTGGTTTTTTTAGCTAACTAGTTTTAGAATCTTACTGAAGAGTAAAGAACAGGGCTAGCAAACTACACACTTACCTTTTATTTTGTAAGGAATTGAATCAATAAAATGAATGAGCGAAGCGGAAGTTGTCTGTGCGGCCAAGTCAGTTACCGTCTGACTGCAGAGCCAATCATAGCCAGAATTTGCTGGTGTCGAAATTGCCAGCATATTGCGGCAAATGGAACCGTTAACGCAATTTTTCCAAGTTCTGCTATTAAAATTACAGGAAGCCTTAGTGAATATACCAGTACAGCAGACAGTGGTAATCAGGTGCGCCGCCGTTTTTGTCCCAAGTGTGGCTGTCATCTTTTCGCGGACTCGACGGGGCGGCCTCAGCTAACGGTGGTCCGTGTCGGTACCCTGCAGGATCCTTCATCGATTAAACCTGTTGCCAATATTTGGAGTGCTAGTGCGCCAGCCTGGGCCTGCCTTGATGCGAACCTAGAGCGCATAGAAACTCAGCTATCACCTCCGAAGCCACTGAATCATGCGAGCTGAGCGTTTCACTCGTTTGCCCACCCTCAAAGTATATGTGTCACGTATTTTTCAAACTTTTGTGGTGTAACTTAGTATGACCGTTTTACCTTCTAAGTTTGTTAACAGTTTTCTAGTTGACCCATGGCTTGTTTTATAGGTTTTTTCAAGCATACAGGTTTGAGAAACCCCATGAAACATAGGGTAAGCTACACTTTCTTCATTTAATTATCTGACTAAATCAAGCCATGCAAGCAAGCACTCTAGAACTGATTGCCCTGATACTTTTCATTGTCGCCTTAATTCATACCTTTTCCGCCAAAATATTTGAACGTTTGGCCTATCGCTATCCTAACCATGCCGGAGCGTTTCATCTTTTGGGAGAGGTTGAGGCGGTATTTGGTTTTTGGTCGATGGTGCTGATTGTGGTGATGTTTTTTATGGTGGGAAAGACTGAGGCGATTACTTATCTCGATACCCGCAATTACACCGAGCCCTTGTTTGTTTTTGTCATTATGGTGGTAGCAGCAACTAAGCCCGTGATTGAGTTTACTTCGGCCTGCGTGCGGAGTTTAGCCAAAGTCTTGCCTATTCCTTCCACGATGGCTTTTTACTTTTTGTCTTTGTCTGTTGTGCCTTTGATTGGCTCACTGATTACTGAACCTGCCGCTATGACTTTGGCTGCCCTCATGTTGCGCGATCAGGTCTATAAGCAACAGATCTCTACCAGGCTAATGTATGCCACAGTAGGGGTTCTGTTCGTCAATATTTCTATTGGTGGGACGCTAACACCTTACGCGGCTCCTCCTGTACTGATGGTCGCTGCAACCTGGGGTTGGGACTTGTCTTTTATGCTCACGCATTTCGGCTGGCGTTCTGCAATCGCCGTGTTTGTGAATGCGCTTGTCATTACTCTGCTATTTTCTAGTCAGTTAAAAGCCCTTAAACCTCAACGTTTAGAAAATAGCATCCCTATTCCTGCTTCCGTTGTTCTAGTGCATCTTGCATTTTTGGCAGGTGTAGTAGTGTTCGCCCATCATCCTCCCATGTTTTTAGGCTTGTTTTTGTTTTTTATGGGTTACGTTACCGCTTATGAGCATTATCAAGACCGTCTGGTATTGCGTGAGGGCTTGATGGTAGCGTTCTTTCTGGCAGGCCTGGTCGTGCTAGGCGGTATGCAGCAATGGTGGCTGGAGCCGATTCTTTCAAAACTTTCTCCAACCGCTTTATATTTTGGTGCAATTGCCTTAACGGCTATTACGGATAACGCTGCTTTGACTTATCTGGGGTCGCTGGTTTCTGGTCTATCGCCAGAAGCCAAGTATTACTTGGTGGCCGGGGCGGTCACCGGGGGAGGATTAACGGTCATTGCCAATGCTCCCAATCCAGCTGGATATACCATTTTGAAAGATTATTTTCCAGACCAGGAAATAGGTCCTTTAGGTCTTTTACTAGCGGCTTTGGGGCCAACGCTTGTCACTATCATAGCTTTTATGGTTTTACCTGGGCCACACTAAGAGATGAACAGGTCCTAGCATTTGCGCGGTACAGGCTAAAGTAGGTGTAAGTGATATCAATTTCAGTCAAGAGGAAGGTATGAATAAATTATTTGTAAGGTGGCTTCTTGCCAGTGTGGCAGTAGCTGGGGCAATAGGGGCGAGTGCACAAGAAGTAACCCTGAAAATTCATCATTTCTTACCTCTTACTTCTACAGTGCCGCGTGATTTCATCACGCCTTGGGCTGAGAAAGTTACTAAAGAATCTCAAGGGCGGATCAAGTTCCAGATTTACCCCTCCATGCAATTGGGAGGTACTCCTCAACAGCTCTTTGATCAGGCCAAAGACGGGGTGGCTGATATTGTCTGGACCCTGCCTGGGTACACGGCCGGCCGCTTCCCTATGACCGAAGTGTTTGAGTTGCCCTTTATGATGACTGATGCACAAAGTACTTCTAAAGCTTTGTGGGAGTATGTAAATGGCCCGGCTGCTAAAGAATATGCGGGTGTTAAATTGCTGGCGGTACATGTACATGGGCCGGGTGCTTTCCATATGGTTAATAAGCCCATCAAAACACTAGCGGATTTAAAGGGCCGGAAAATCCGGGCTTCTAACCGCCAGGTGAGTCGAACGCTGAGTGCGTTGGGAGCCACCCCGGTGAATATGCCCGTTACTCAACTGGGAGATGCTCTTTCCAAAAATGTGGTGGATGGCGCATTACTGCCTTTTGAGGTTGTGCCTACTATCAAGGTCAATGAATTGACCAGGTTCTCCACTGATTTTGAAAAACCCTTTTATACCTCTACTTTTATTTTTGCAATGAACCAGACTAGCTACGAGAAACTGCCTGCTGATCTGAAAAAAATCATTGATAACAATAGTGGATTAGAATCTTCAGCCCAGGCAGGTAAAGCCTCGCAGGCCGGAGATGAGTCAGGATTAGCCTCGGTGAAAGCCCGTCATACTCCTGTCAATACTATTCCTCGCAGTGAAATTTTAGTATGGGAAAAAACGCTAGAACTCGTGACAAATCAGTGGATCAAAGAGGTGGGGGAGAAGGGTGTAGATGGAAGGAAATTATTAACTACTGCTAAAGAGCTTATTAAAAAACATTCTGTAAAGTAAGCTGAATTAGGCTTATAGTTTCTTGCGATCTCCCTCTTTTGCAGATAAACCTAATAGCAGTAGTAGTCGACATGGATCTGAACAAACCGTGAATTAGTCAGCTATATAGATAGATAAGGAGGTGCCAAGGTGGACGAGCTGCCTTCATCGCCTTGGAGCTGATTGCGTACTCTTCATTGACCTAAGCCAGGTTCTGGAGCCTGCACTGCCCGGAGCGTTCTTTCCAACCCGGGAGCATTTCCGTTCACAACTATTTCTTTCTGACATCTGAACTCCTCTTGCATAACGATGACAACGGTTTCTCTACCCATCATTTCAATTGAGTCACTTTTCGATTCTGCGGCCGATACTACCGAAGTAGCCAGCGCCATATACCAGGCTTGCACAAGCTCGGGGTTTTTCTATATTGCCGGGCACGGCGTTTCCCTGGAGTTGTTCGATCGGCTCGATAGTCTTAGTCGGCGCTTCTTTGCCTTGCCGCAGGCCGAAAAATTGCGCTGGGAGATGGCCAAAGGAGGGCGGGCGTGGCGCGGCTACTTCCCACTGGCTGGAGAGTTAACCTCGGGGCGACCCGATTGGAAGGAGGGTTTGTACCTGGGAACAGAGCTCCCGGATGATCATCCTCTGGTGGAGGCGAAAACACCCATGCATGGTCCCAATCTGTTCCCGGAAGTGGATGGACTGCGCGAGACCATTCTAGAATACATGGAGGCAGTGACGCGTGTCGGCCATGCCCTACTGCGGGGTATTGCTTTGAGCCTGGAGCTGGAGCCCGATTACTTCGCTCAACGTTATACGACTGACCCGTTAATTCTCTTCCGCATTTTCAATTACCCCAGCGTCCCCTTACCCGCTTCTTTACAGGAGGACCCGGACGCGATTTGGGGAGTTGGTGAGCATACGGACTATGGCTTGTTGACGTTGTTGTACCAGGATCAGGTCGGCGGCTTGCAGGTACTAACGCCAGCACGGTGGATTGATGCACCACCGGTGGCGGGCACCTTGGTATGCAACATCGGCGACATGCTCGACCGTATGACTGGGGGCTTATACCGTTCGAACTCACACCGGGTGACTCGAAACGAGTCCGGTGTTGACCGTTTGTCTTTCCCGCTTTTCTTCGATCCCAACTTTTTTGTCAAAGTCCGGCGCATCGAAGGCTTGGAAACGGTTGCGGACGCCAACGATCGCATCTCCCGCTGGGATCAGGTGAACCCCCATGCGTTTACCGGTACCTACGGTGACTATGTGCTTAGTAAAGTGGCTAAGGTGTTTCCTCAACTTAAAAGCGAGGTGCTGGGGTAACGGTACGGTGAAGGGGTGTACCTTTTCGCGTCATCAGAATCTTTCCTATGCCGTGAGGGGGGTACAGTGAAGCCTGCGATACTGCGAAAAATAGTTACCAGTTGTACACTACTGTGTTAAGCAGTTTTTTCCAACTCTCCACGAACTGTGTGCTCCCGGGAATTTAGCTTGACGCAGAGGGTTGCCGGGTTAAAAAACTAAGTCAATAGTGCACTGCTTTGCGAACGGCTCAAACCCTTGTGTGGCTAGTAAAGATCAAATTCACAAGAAAATCTTCTTGTCCGTCAAGAATTGGACCCGAACGGGTGGAGCACCGGGGATCTTTGCGCGGACTTGCAGCCACACTCACCCCTGTCGTCTTTGGGGAGAGCAGATATTCAGCCCAATGATTGACTTTCCGGAAGGCACCGCTCTCAGTGTTTGCAGCTCAGCCTAAAAGTTTGGGACAGACTTTCGCAGTCCTGCTCAGACTTATCTCCATGGTTTCATCCCTTGTGGCTTGAATCAATGGCGCATACAGGCTAGTAGCGATGGGGGGGGTTATGCTGCAAGTGATGGCGGCGCGGCAGTTATAGGCGGCATAAGGCCTGTGCTCCACAAGCTTCCTACCACTTTAGCTGATGTAAACCTGAAAAAATCTTGGATTAATCACATCCATCAGTCGTGGGAAGTGATATGTCTTGCTGGCGTAAAAGGTCCAGAAACTGTGCATATGCCGTAGCACGCTCCAAAGTATTCGCAACATAAGATTCGATGTTTTCAGAAAATATGTTAGCAACGCTAAATTCAAAACGACTAAATACACAAGCCTGCGCTCGAGCCGCTAAGTCGTCAGCAACCTGCGCCTTAGTCACATCACCCCCATGAAGAAGGGATTGTTGTTGTGCTTTAATAAGCTGGATTAAAGCTTTTTTCTGCTCCTTTGAATACAGTAATGAGCTAATCCATGCTTCAAGGTCATCTCGTACCCCATCGTTATTGGCATCGAGCCCGATCAATCCTGGACGAGTGTCCAACGGTGGCATACCCTTTACCTTAAGCAGGTCGTGTAAAGACACAGTTGGGGAAGCAGGGCTTGGTTTTTTAGAGAGATCGGAAAATGCGAGAGAGAAGCTGCTGGCTACAGCTATTAAAAGGGCGCTTACTAAAGTGATACTTAAAAGCTTCAGAAAATTTTGAGGTGTATTCATGTAGTAGATCTCGTTTTAAGAACATAAGATGCAGTATGGGGTGTATGTCGGTATACTGCACGCCCTTTAGAGATTCGATCCTATATGGATACTTAAAGTACAAGCTTTTGCCACTACAAGTTCCAATTATTATTGGATATTCGATGCAGTGCCTTTCTCCTACTCGAAGTCATCGTTTCAGCTTTAGGTTAGCGTTGCTTTAAGTAAGAGCTTTTGGATAATTTTATGTTCTGATAAAGAGGGAAAATATCGTAAGGTTAAATACATACTTACGATAATTAAGACTCTGGATGAAACCTATATAAGTAATGAATGATATTTTTTGTTCTGTTGTAGCCAGTCGCGGTGTACGGATAGTGGGTAAGATTCACTATTCCCATGGGGTAAAAGCAGTGGCTGCTTTTACGCATTTGCGCAGTGCCTTTCCACAGTGGACCGAAGAGTTCTGGGATAAAGTGCTACGCAACGCTGCGTGGTTTGATGAACCGACGGTCGATCAAGCCGTGCAAGTACCTGAGCTAAAGTTAAGTGAATCTTATGCGAAATCCCTGCTCAGCCGCGCTGTTGTTCCTGCGGCCTATCAGGCAGTTCGGCAATGGGTTAGCCTCGCTGGTCTTGAAGCAATCGTTTTGCATTATTTGCCGCAAGCTTGTGAAGAACCTGAAAATTTAGGACACCGCGTTTCGGTTCTCTTAAGCTTTCTAGATGCCTGGCCTCTTTACCAAAAAGGTCCAGAACGTTTGCTGTTTTTGGACCGATTCACTGAATTTATCTTGGCTTGTAGATTTTCTCTATCACCCTTAAACCTCAGCACACCCCACGCAAACTTTGAACAGGCGCTGCTAGCAGCTGCTCAGCGACCCGGCTTCTTTGCTCACCATTTGATCGTGCTAGCCTGGGCATTACGTTTTGAGGATTTTTTGGGAGAAAGACTGGCAGCTTCTGTTTATGCTTGGGTAATTCAATCCAGCAGCACGCCGGATGAAAATGAAGACGATAAGCTTGCTATCAACTGTGCAGCCGACTACTCCTTGCAGAAGGATTCGCTGCAACTAGTCCTGGAAGATTTGTTGCAACATGGAAAATCCAATATTCATTTGATCACTTTAGCCGATGCACTGTCCCTGCTTTGGAAGGTAGCAGATGGTGAGGTTCGCAGAAATTTGTTAACAGCAGCTTTGCGCTATCGTCGCCTATAGAAACGCGAGACAAATCTGTAACAGTTACTGTATTTACCCTTGCCTCAACATTATCCATAAGAGTAACGTTCACTAGCTGTTTAGAGAAAGGGGATAAGGGTATTGCTGTCATGTGCCAGCAGTTGACTCCGTTTCGGATGAATAAACAATTTTTCACGGCTCACGGTTTTTTCTTGCAATATACCTATGGTTACCCGTAGTTTTAGGTAACGCGAGGCGGCTTGTTTTAATTACACCACCCACTGCCGCCTGTGCGCTAATGCCTTGCTTAAGCACCGCGCGCGCTTCCAATTCAGTGGTTGGGGGCAAGATGGAAAAGTTTTGTAAGGCTGGTCCGAGTGCCAAGCTGTCAGGGTTTAATATCGATCTTTTTGCGACACGGTGGCAGTTTATGTTGTACGCGGCAATAGGTCCATTAAACGTATCTTAATTTCTCCATTATTGCGGCACGTCGAATTGACTGCTAGAAGTGAATAAAAAAAGGTTTTTCAGGTGCTTTCTGTTTTAGCCACTTGTCATATTGAAGGATGAAATTAAAGTGGACGGCTATCAAAACTACAGCAAAATTTATTACAGAAATTACTAAACCAGTGATGCGGTAATTTTGCTTACAGAGAACTGCGGCAACAAATGAAAGAAAACAAGGAAATAAAAAAATGAGAGGGTCGTAACTTATATGGTTTTCTGGAATAGCCAATCCTCTATATAAGACATACAGAGTAGTAATGATGGACGGCAACATCATGATGACGAACAATAATTTTTTTGCAACAGTCATTTGCAAAATGACATTATTTTTGAATATTCATATTTTTTAATAAAAACTAAGGCTGGAGTGCGTAACAGCTCACTGATTTTGGAGCTTTTCAAACATTAAACAAAAAGTTCATTACATCTCCATCCTTTACCACATAGTCCTTACCCTCAGCCCGCATCTTGCCGGCCTCTTTGGCGCCGTTTTCGCCCTTAAAGTGAATAAAGTCTTCAAAAGCAATGGTTTGTGCCCGAATAAAACCGCGTTCAAAATCTCCGTGGATCACGCCTGCAGCCTGTGGGGCGGTGTCTCCAATATGAATGGTCCAGGCACGCACTTCTTTAACACCGGCTGTGAAATAGGTTTGTAGGCCTAGTAGCTTGAAGGCAGCTCGTATCAAGCGGTCCAGGCCAGGTTCTGTCATACCCATATCCGCTAGAAAGACAGCTTTGTCTTCTTCAGATAGCTCGGAGATCTCCGCCTCGATCGCAGCGCAAATTGCCACTACCGGTGCGTTTTGCGCAGCAGCATATTGGGTGAGCTTATCCAGCAGTGGATTGTTCGTAAAGCCGTGTTCGCTGACATTAGCCACATACATAGCCGGTTTTGCAGTGATCAGGCATAAGGGTTTGAGCAGCAGTAATTCATCTTTTGACAAACCCAGGCTACGGATGGGTTTAGCTTCATTCAGAGGGGAGATAATTTTTTCCAGCACTGCCACCATTTTGGCGGCCTCTTTGTCTCCAGAGCGAGCGGTTTTTTGATGGCGTTGTAAAGCTTTTTCAGCAGATCCCAGATCAGCCAAGGCCAATTCCGTATTGATGACTTCAATATCTGAAATAGGGTCTACCCGACCTGCGACATGAATAATATTGTCGTCTTCAAAGCAGCGTACTACATTAACAATCGCATCGGTTTCGCGAATATGGGCAAGAAATTGGTTACCCAAGCCTTCGCCTTTACTGGCTCCTGCTACCAGTCCGGCAATATCTACAAATTCTGTAACGGCTGGAATAATTCGTTCGGGTTTAACGATGGCTGCCAGTTGTGCCAGGCGGGGGTCAGGAACTTCCACAATCCCTACGTTAGGTTCAATTGTGCAAAAAGGATAATTTTCTGCTGCAATGCCCGCTTTGGTTAAGGCGTTAAAGAGGGTGGATTTACCTACGTTGGGCAGGCCTACAATGCCGCACTTTAAAGACATAGTAACTTTCTGTATTCACTGGATAAGAGGTTGGAATAGGACGAGATTGTACGAGGGTTAATTTTTAAGATGGGATTTTCATAAGCGTAGATTTTATGAGCTTTTTCAAACAAAAAATGCTCAAAAACCGCGAAAAGATTAGGGAAAGGTTGCTAAAAAGTACTTTCAGGCGATTTTGAAATAGATTGCGGCTTTTCTGACAGAACCGCATCCCGTACAGCATGCATGCGCTGGGCGAACCACACGAGCAATAGTACGGGCAAACCCAGGAGGGCCGTGCCTATAAAAAAGTTGCTGTAACCGATTTTATCTACAGCCAGGCCCGAAAACCCTGCAATCCATTTAGGCAGCAAAGCCATTAAAGAGGAAAATAGTGCGTACTGGGTGGCGGTATAACCTGCACTGGTCAGGCTGGACATATAGGCGATAAAGGCGGCGGAAGCAATGCCACTAGATAAATTATCGGCGGAAATTACGGCAATTAAGCCGGTCAAATCGTGCCCTCGGGTAGAGAGCCAGCTGAACAACAAATTGCTGGAAGCAGACAAAAAAGCCCCAATAAACATGACGCGCATAATGCCAATCCGCAAGCTCATTACCCCGCCCAGAGCGGCGCCTAGCAAGGTCATGATGACCCCATAAATTTTGCTGACGCTGGCGACTTCTTCTTTGGAGTAGCCCATATCTACATAAAAAGGGTTGGCCATGATGCCCATCACTACATCAGAAATACGATAGGTGGCTAGCAGTGCCAGAATCAGCAGGGCATGCCAGCCAAAGCGCTGCAAAAACTCTTTAAAAGGGGCAATGACCGCGGTGTGTAACCATGCAGCTGCCCGTGCCATGCGGGGAGCCAGAGCCCGCTCTGCCTGCAGGCGTTGCGCCAGTGCTATTTCCTCATTATTTCCCTGTGCGGAGGAAAGCCCCGATGGCTCTGGCGAAAACAACACAGTCACCATCCCTAAAAGCATGCTGGCAGCCATGGCCAGATAAGCGACTGTCCAGGCAGAGTACAGATAACCTGTTACATCCCCCTGGGTGCGCGCTGCAATCCATAAAACTCCCGCCCCGGCCCAGATCATGGCGAGCCGATAGCCGGTCTGATAAGCCGCGGCCAGGGCGGCTTGCAGCTTTTCCTCAGCGGATTCAATACGGTAAGCATCCAGCACAATATCTTGAGTGGCTGAAGAAAATGCGGTCAAAACTGCGCAGCATACTAAGGTAAAAAGCGCTGTTTTAGGGTCAGATAAAGCCATGCCGATCAAACCTGCCGTGACTCCGAGTTGGGAGAGCAACAGCCAGCTCCGTCGCCGGCCCACTAGTGTCGTCAATACCGGAACTGAAACTCTATCTACGAGAGGCGCCCAGAGCCATTTGAACCCATAGGCCAGCCCGATCCAGCTGAGAAAGCCGATGGATTGCCGGTCAATGCCCGCTTCCCGTAACCAAAAGCTGAATGTTCCCAGCACTAAAAGTAAGGGTAAACCTGCCGAGAACCCAAGCAGTAACATCCGCCTAACCGGAACTTGGGCATAGACTTTCCAGCTACGCAACCACTCCACGAGGGAAGCCTGTTGGGGGGAGGAGGGGGCCGAAGGCTTGGAAAATCTGCTCATGAAACGAAAGTACCTGGATAAGAGTCCTATAAAATATTTGTTATTGTCCTTGAAACTGAGGCTTTTGCGTGTAAAGAGGTATAAATGAAGCGTACAACACTGTTAAGTGCTGTTTTTTTGACGCTCTTGCTTGCAGTTACTAGTGGGGTACTTGGGCAGTCTTCTGAGCAGATCGAAACTTCCAAGGCATCTTCTGCCGAAGAAGAGGGTATCAAAGGAGTCGGTAAGCGTTCAAGATTCACCCGACTAGTGAGTGCAGAGCAGTTGGAGCGAGCAGGTGCCCAGCAATTTAATGAGATGAAGCGGCAGGCTGCCCGCAAGCAGGCGCTGGCACCTGCTACCCATCCCCAGGTCATCAGATTGCGCAGCATTGCACAGAAAATCATCCCTTTTACCTATCGCTGGAACGAACGTGCCAAACTATGGCAATGGGAAGTTAATGTGTTTGCTAGTTCCCAAGTGAACGCCTTTTGCCTGCCGGGTGGAAAAATTGTGTTCTTCACGGGTATTTTAGAGAAGCTCAAACTCACCGATGATGAAGCCGCCATGATTATGGGCCATGAGATAGCCCATGCCCTGCGGGAGCATGCCCGCGAACGCATGGGTAAACAAATGGCAACCCAACTGGGTGCTGAGGCTATCTCGCGTTCTTTTGGCCTGGGGGATTTGGGTCGGGCGGGGGTTAACATAGGTGCTAATCTTATTAGCCTTAAATTTGGGAGGGAAGATGAGTCCGAGGCTGATTTAGTAGGGCTGGACTTGGCCGCCCGGGCCGGTTATGACCCACGGGCAGGTATTACCCTTTGGCAAAAGATGGCCCAGGTCAATACAGGTGCACCGCCAGAGTGGTTGTCCACCCATCCAGCAGGCAGTAATCGCATAGCGGAAATAACTAAGCGGCTTTCGGAAGTCATGCCCTTGTATGCGCGAACACAAGGTAAAACAGTGGATCAACTCCCTCCCTTCAAAACCAATATGGAAGGGATTAAGCCCGTTAACTAAGCTGTTTACAACATACTTATAAAACTTGTATTGTTTGGAAGTTAAAGTGTTTTGTGGACGTGAGGGAAAGACAGCATGAAATTTTCAAACCTTTTTGTGAGTTTGTTGCCAGGAGTAGCTATCTCATTAAGCCTGGCTGCGTGTGCGACTGATACCAATACGCAGCAAGCGCAAACGGATGATTCAAAATATTTTGTAACGGGAAGCAATATTCCACAACGCGATCGTTCACAAATACGGACGATGTCAAAAGAAGACGCAGAGACTGCGATTAGAAATTCTTATAAGTCTCCGATGAGACCCGGCGGGGGTTAGCATTATTTTTTGAGCTACATCTGCTTAAACAAATGCAGGTAAGATCGGCTCACCTCCAGTTTTTCGGGGTGTCCGAGTATCGAAATAATTTTGTGACCCCGATCATCATTGCTGACACCGGCGATTTTGTTGATGTTGACCAGGGTGGAGCGGTGAATTTGCCAGAATACCTCTGGATCCAAGCTCTCCACTAGTTCGCGGATAGGCTTGCGAATAAGCGCTTCAAGTTTTTCCGTTTGAACACGGGTGTACTTCTCGTCAGATATAAAAAATAATACTTCTGCTACCGGAATCATGCGCAGCTGGGCACCGACTTGTGCTTGAATCCAGCGCATGTATTGTTTTTTGTTATCCCCCAGAGCATGACGAATTTCACTTAACAGACTATCTAGGGCGGGAGGAGCTGGGGCATGAGTAGCCAAACGCGATTTAATACGATCTACCGTTATTTGTAGACGTGCATTTTCAGCAGGTTTTAGCACATAGTCGATTGCTCCACGTTCAAAGGCACTAATAGCATATTCGTCATAAGCGGTCACAAATACCAGGTGAGGGGGATTGGGCAAATTTGCGATATGTCCTGCAGCTTCAATGCCCGTCATGCCCGGCATACGAATATCTAAAAAAGCAACCTGGGGTGCATGCTGAGCGACTAAGTCTACTGCTTCCGCCCCATTTTTAGCTTCTGCCACAATTTTTAATTCTGGCCATACCTCATTTAAGCGTAAATGGATTTGCTCGCGCATTAGACGTTCATCATCGGCAATCAGGGCATTGATGGTTTGGTTCATCAGGGCAAGTTCCAAAAAAGTGGGATTAGACAGCCTGTAATATTAAGGGTTAACTGTACTGGAGCTGGGGGTGACTGTCGAGGAGCGCATCGATGTTTGTGAGTCAATAGGCTGATGCCTAGAGTGCTTGTTTCTGCGGCCTAATATCCAGATCAGTAGAGCAATCGGTAGCGCGAGGGGTAAAAATAGCAGTAATCCTGCCAGAATCAGGCTGCTGCCGGTCAAAGCAAGGGTAAACATAAGCACCAGCGTGCTCACAACTAAGGCCAACCAGAGCGCTAGCCAGGCTATAAGCCATACACTGGCTGCGGATCCCGCTGCTGGCCAATGAATAGGATGATCTCCCATCAGGATAATGGAGGGTTGTAAATCTGGAATCCATGCAGCGCTTAATAAAAGCAGGGCAGCCATCACCCCGGTCAATAGCAAGCCTGCGAGCAATAAGCTGCAAGTGATTTTAAAAAATCGTTTCATGCAAGCGGCCTTTCTGTAACGCTGGGAATAGTGGTGAGTTTGTAGGGAATTTCAATGACCGCTACTGTGCCGCTAGGTTGGTTTGCTGTAATCGTAAACTGTGCGGCACTGCCGTATAGCATGGCCAGACGTTCGCGGATATTACTTAAGCCGATACCCGTACCGCTCGTTGCTGCTTTACCCGTACTCAAACCCAAACCGGTATCGGCTACGGAAACCCGTAGCTTGCCGTGAACAATTTGGGCTTTTACATCAATCCGGCCCCCTTCAGGTTTGGGCTCCAGGCCGTGTTTGATGGCGTTTTCTACGAGGCTTAGCAACATCATGGGAGGAATGTCTGCGGTGTAAAGACCTTCCGGAATATCAACAGAAAACTCCAGTCGTTCTTCCATGCGAAATTGCAGGATTTTTAAATAGCTGGTCACCAACTGCGCCTCCCGTCCCATGGTGCTAGCCGTCTCGCGCATATGAGGCATGGCAGCCCGTAGATATTGAATCAGGTTTTTTTGCATTTGGCTGGCGCGTTGTGGATCGACTTCGATTAAATGATCCACACTGGCCAGTGTATTGAATAAGAAGTGGGGTTCCACTTGCGCTTGCATGGTGGTGAATTTAGCTTCCACAAGTTGCCGCTGTAAGGCTTCGCGTTCGGTGGCTTCTTCAGCGGCAGCTACTTTTGCTTGCGCCTTACGTTGGGTGTTGAGGACAACCTTCATCATAATTAACCCCAAGATTGCAATCATTAAAAGTTGCATGAGAGAGTCCGTATTGACTCTTTTGTTTTTTCGGCTTGGAGCTTCAGTCAGCAATACTTCAGTATTTTTTTCAGAGGTACTTTTGGTGATGTTGCTTTTGATTTCCTCAATGAGCTGATTTAATTCTTCAGAAAGCTCCCCTCTTTTAAAAAGGCGAACCTCAACATTATTTTTTTGCAAAACCAGTTCCCCTGCATCTTGGGAACTTTCGGTTAGCTCAGCAGGCTCTGGAGGAGTAGGGATATTTTCGGCTGGAATCTGAGAAGATTTTTCTAAATCTTGCTCATCCTGAAGAAGCGGCTCCTTCTTTTTTCGGGGAGGGGGTGGCGTGTCAGTGTCCGTATTAACGGATCGGACTTGAACACCATCAGCATCTGCTTCGATAATGATTTTAGTGAAAGGCTTATTTTTTTCGACTAAAACACGGGGCTTGGCAGGGGCATCATTGAGCAAATCCTCCAAAAAGCTGCCTGTCATTCCTCCTACTATCATTAAAAGCAAGCAAAAAACGAAAAATCGTTTCCAAGTTACCCGAGTGAGCCAATCGCTTAAGCGGTTGTAAGCTCGACCAAAAAGTGTAAATTGTCGGGTATCCGCACTACGCCAGCGCAGTAGAAATGCGCGCAAAAAAAGTTGGAGTTTTTCAAGAGGTTTCATCATGAGTACCGTAGAAGAAGTTAAGGTATTTTCCCTCTAAAGTATGAAAATGCATCTCAGCTGCGACAAACTGCAGTTTGCGGGGAACACAACGCAGTTAAGCTGAGTTATTAAAATAATGAGGAGGGGGGTATTTTTAATAAGATGCGCTTGAATTTTTTTACTCGCTTAAATTATTTTCTTTTTGCCTTACTTTTATTAAATGGATGCACCACTACCCCGCGTCGACCGGTGAGTGATGGCCCTGGCCCATCGGTGCCGCCGGATATTGCAAGTATTGCAGATGCAGTTCCTAAGTTTGAGCCTTTAATCCCAGGCCCAAACAAGCCTTACACCGTGTTAGGGCAAAGTTATGTGCCGGATGTTTCCGATCGCCCGTTTAGCCAGCGCGGCATGGCAAGCTGGTATGGGCGCAAGTTTCACGGCAATCGTACCGCCTCGGGAGAGATTTATGATATGTATGGCATGTCGGCGGCCCATACCATTTTGCCTATTCCCAGTTATGCCCGTGTTACCTTGCTTTCGACGGGTAAAAGTGTAGTAGTAAGGATTAATGACCGTGGGCCTTTTGTAGCAGGCCGGGTGATTGATCTGAGCTATACGGCTGCTGCAAAGCTTGGTTTGCTGGCGCAAGGTTCTGGAGAAGTACGAGTGGAGCGGGTTTTTCCTCCCGGTTTGAATGACACAGGGCAGGCACAGTCTTCAAGCCCGGAAGTAATAATGCAAACTGCTGCGAAAGTGCCGATGAAACCTTCGGTATTCGATTCCCGGCCAGACGTTTCTTTTAAAGACTCTCCATTATCGGGGCTACTGCTGCAGGCCGGAGCATTTTCGCAAATAGCTAATGCCAATAATCTGGCTGAAAAGATTCGCCTATTGTTACCGGAGTTCGCAGAATTAGTACAAATTCAGCAAGCACAAGCATTGTGGCGTATTCTGATTGGTCCGTTTGCTTCCGAGCAAGCGCGCGCTGCTGCCGCGCAGCAGATTGAAACGGCCATTGGAGCGCGCGTTAGCAATGCTAAACCTTAACAACATATTTCTTTTATTTAATCAATAAGAAATACCCATTGTTGTCCTAAATTTATGAGTCAGCACTATCTTTTTATATTGACGCATCCTAAACCGGCTAATGCTGCCTATTTCTTGGCCTTGATGGCAGCCGCCTCTTTACCTGCAGAAGTAAAGCAAACCTGGCTGTTTGTTGAAAACAGTAGTGAAAAACAACTGCTTGAGCATACTCTTCTTGCTTCGGATGTGGTAATTGTAGGCAGCCTCGCAGTTCAGCATCGCTATCAGCAATATTTTGAACAATGGCCCAAATGGGAATCTCGGCCAGATATCGAATATCGAACCTGGATGCAAGGCAAGGTTTTGTGGGCCGTGTTAACGGGGGGAGAAAATCGTGCCGCAGCAGAAATTTTCTTGGATGAATTATCCGTTTTGGCCTTGAGCTATGCTATGCAGTGGGGAGGTAGCGTATGGTCAGCAGTAGAAGACGCCCCAGTCGTATTGACAGATATTCCAGCAAACCTTCTGGCGCAAGGTTTATTCAAAAAGCCCCCTTGTTCCAGTCAGCTATCTTTACGTAATAAAGCTGTGCATCGTCAATATTTTCTTGCTTGTCAGTGCGACAATTAACACGATGAATTCTCCCACTGAAGTGACCCTCTCTGAATTGGAAGCCGCTATCAATTGGTGGAGAGTGCGTCATCCTGCACAAGGAGATGCCATGAAACTATCACCACAGGTAGCGGCTTTAGCCACCGCTTATGCTTTGTTGATCTGGCAGGGCAAACAAAACCTCGCTCTCTCGCAATTAAACGATCTGGCCAGTCAGGCATTCTTGACTTTTCAAGAAGCCATTAAGAATCCGCCTCCGCAACCTCGGTAAGCAGCTTTTTCTTCCTCACTCTTATCAATTTTTTAAAAGAGTTCACCATGACTAATCATGTATTAACGGCTGTAAATAAAGGGACCGCTACTATTACGCTTAACCGTCCTGAAGCGCTTAATAGTCTTTCCTTAGCCATGATTCGCACCCTACGCAGCGCTCTGGATAATTGGGCTAGCGATAAGCAAGTCCAAGGGGTGGTACTACACTCCAGCACAGAAAGAGCTCTTTGTGCCGGAGGAGATATTCGTTTTTTCTATCAAGCCGCTCAAGCTGGCTCTTGTGAGGGTGTTGGCTTGCTAGAAGATTTTTTTACGGAGGAATATGCTCTTGTCCATACCATTGCTAGCTATCCAAAACCTTATATCTCCATTATGCAGGGGGTAGTGATGGGCGGGGGGATGGGAATTGCAGAACCTGCCCGCCTGCGCATTGTGACCCAAAGCAGCAAAATTGCCATGCCCGAAGTCAATATTGGCTTATTTCCCGATGTGGGCGGCACTCGCTTTTTATCCCATTTACCCGGGCAGTTAGGGATTTATTTGGGGGTGACGGGACAAACGATTACAGCTGCTGATACTCTTTATTGCGGTATGGCGGATTTAGCCTTAGAAGACCGTGCAGTGGAAGGATTTAAAAAAATAACCCCTAATATTTATGGGGATTCTAGGAAAGAAATGGTTCAAAAAGCCCATGAAATATACGGGTATGAAAACGGTTTAATGAATATGGATCTGCAGCAAAGTTCGCTTGCACGCATGCGTCCTTGTATCGATGCTGCTTTTGCACAGGAGAATATTAGCGAGATTATGCAGGCTTTAAATAAGGAATCTCGCCCAGAGTTCAAGGAGTTTGCAACTGCCACCTTGGCTATCATGCGTAAACGCAGCCCTTTACTGATGCAGGTCAGTTTGAAAGCGATACGCCGTGCCAAAAGTATGACGCTTGCGCAGGCACTGCGTATGGAGCGTAATCTCGTGCGCCGTACTTTTGAACACGGGGAAGTGATTGAAGGGGTGCGTGCACTCGTCATAGATAAAGACCATGCCCCACGATGGAAACCCGCACAGATTGATCAAGTTAGCGATGCTATGGTTGAGCACTTTTTTTCACCTTGCTGGCCCGCATCCATGCATCCTTTAAGAGATCTATAGGTTTTATTGATCTGGCGGCGGTTTCAGCTGTCGTGTTACGACCCAAGCGATGGCTCCCAGGGTCAGGACACCGCCGATGAGCACTCCCCACAAAACAAGGGAGCGAGTCGAGGGTAGGGATAAACTGCTTTTTATCCTAGTGACTGCAGTTTTAGTTTGTGGCAAAGCTTTGCTAATTTCTATCCGCGCCAGTTTTTCTTCTGCGCCAGTGGTATAGCCAGGAATAAGACTGGCAATGGGTAAAGCCACATTTTCTGCTCCTGCTCGCCCCACTGCCAGAGTAAAAGGCGGCTGCCCGGTCGCGACAAAAACGACTTCTACAGGCGCCACTAGCGCTGTTATTTGGGGCAAAAGACTTGTTAGTGCGCTGCTAGCTTGCTGTGCCTCAATTTTTAATTCCCGCACTGAGCGGCCAGGCAACTCAATAGCTGGGCTATAAGTCTCTTTACCTGCTTCGGTAAGCCGATACATAACGCCTGAAGCCAGCAAACGCCAGGGTTCACCCCGCTGGGTGCGACCAGATATGCGCAAAGGAATTAAGACATTCGGTGTTTGCGCGCGCAACTCTAGTGCGAGAAGGGGACTTGCAAAAGGTACAGAAAAAATTACCTCTGTAGTATTGTGAGAGATCAACTCAGTCAGCGGCAGACCTATCCGCGGTAAAGCTTGTAGGCTGGCTGTTGGGGTAAGAGTGACGCCTTGTAAGCTGAAACTCGCCTGCCGTGGCCAGGTAATACGTAAATATTCTCCGTTTACCGGGGTATTGTTTAAAGGAACACGCAGGTTGCCGGGCGCTTGGCTTTTAGCGTTGGTCTCTCCAAACTGAAAAACGGGTACTTCTTCTGCCAGGATCCGCCAGGTCTTCAGATCTTGACTGGCAGACACCGTTAAGGGCACAGCTTGCCCCGGTGCAAGCTGTGCATCTACGTTTAGCTCTGCAAGGCGCGCTTTAAGGGTTTTTGTATCAACCAGCACGCCAATCTGGAGAGGGAGAGTGCTAGCGGGAATTAAGTTGCTTTTTGAAGAGGAAGGTGTTTCGACTTGTACGACTCGTTGGCCAGCAGACTCTGTAATCCGCAAATACATTCCTGTGGAACCGGCTGCTTCAGGAACACGGCTCATGATCGGATAAATAGGCCAGCTTACGGGCTCGCTCACCGATACTGAAGGGCGTGCGGGCACTAAAGCAACCGGAACGGTTTGCCCAGCACCGTTAAAGATGCGTAGATCAGAGGCGTTAGCGGTCTGCAAGGCTGCAAGTGCTTCAGGAGGTAAGGTTAATCGCTGCAAACCTGCGCCCGAAAGAGATTTAAGCTCAAAGCGTAGGGTATAGTCTTGGGCCTGATGCTGTGCAAATGCGGCAGGTACAAGCATTCCTACTTTACAAATAAACAGAGCAATGGCCAGCTTTAAAATTGGAAATTGTCTCATGGGGTACTTTTTCATTCATTGGGCTCGGAAGATTTCACTGAAGAGGGGTGGGGTGGCAAAGGAGCCAGATAGCCTACGATCAGCATCAGCACACCCACTCCAATAAATGCCACAATCCGGGCAGAGCCACCACTATTAGATAGATCAATCAAAAAGAGTTTGGCCACTGTTAGCCCCAATAGTCCTGCCCCTGTCATCCATAATAGGCGTAGTTGTTTGCGGTTTGCGCTTGCCATCAGCACTACTGCTAGCACCGTCCATAAAATGGCATAGCCCGTTTGTACTAAAAAGGAATTAAAGAGTGCATAAGCATCCCAAGCAACTCCGCCAAAATGATGCGCTACTCGTAACCATGCAGTATTAAGTGCAATAAAGGCAGCAATGGATAAGACTATTTTTGGAACAGGACCAAAAGCTTGCACACCGACACTAAGAGTACTTCTGGAGAGTTTGGCTAACCAAAAGGCAATCGCTCCCAGGCCGAGCGCTACAGAAAGATCGGTAGGGTTCAGCACAGGCACATAGGGTAAAGGCTCGGCATTCCCGCGGGAATGGATGGCGACAAAAAGGGCTCCAAAAAATACAATCACTGCCAGTGGTACAGCAGCCAGCCAGGTATAACTGCGAATAAAGCGTTCTTCTTCAATGAATGGCCAGCGGCCTTCAAATTTTTTAGACAGAGGCAAGGTTGCGAGTAATAAAAGCAGAGTTGTTCCTGCATTGAGCAGGATCACCGAAGCCCAAGCCGTGTGCCATAAATCTGCCTGGTTAATGGCATACCTCAAGATATTGATTAGTAAGATAAGTAATACCCAAACGCCCATGGCATGCATCCAGGCAAACCACCCTGCAGCATTACGCCTATCCAGTCGATATAAGAGCACCCCGTGTGCCGTAAGTCCTAGCAGCCAAAACGCCCAGCTTAAAGGGCCCATCAAGGTGTAATCATTGGCTAGATTGGCTAGCGCCGCTAGCAGCAATACGGGGGTCGTAATATAAGCTGGCCAGCAGGCAACAGGCCAGTTCTTGTGGTGTGCGATACGCTCGGCAACAAAGGCACTGAGCACGAAATTGAGCATGAACAAGTCAGCGTGAAATTTTGGATCGATGGCTGGGTATATCTCGTTAGCACCCGGAATGAGTCGCTGAATTTCAAATGCAAATGCACTTAAGAACCAAAAAAATCCTATCAGAAATGCAGGGTTTGAAATAGCTTTTTCTAGAGGCGCATAATTGTTTGCCCAGGTACTGCCACTATGCGCTAAAGCTTGACGTGTCCAAAAAGCAATTGCAAAGGCAGGAAAAGCCAGCATTAAGGCGCCGATAAACGCTGGATTAGCAAAGGGTAAGGGCGCTAAGGAGCCTTGTTCCATGGTAGATATAAAGGCCACAGCCGCAATCGCTTGCAGTGCCAAACCGAAAGCTCGGGGCATCCAGCGCGCCTGTCGCATCCCCACCCAAAACACAGCCGCACCTTCTACCGCCCACACCGCAGTGGTCCAGCGGGCATCTAAGGCTAAAGGTACTGCTAATGTCGCAAACCCTGCTCCAAGGGCTAAAAAGCACTCACATAAAAGTTTAAGAGAGTCTTTCTGGCGCTTAAGCAATCCTGCTGCTAACAAGAGATAAAAAGCACCTAAGGTCAAGGCTGAAAATGCCATCGCAAATTCCATATGCCGTACCATGGCTGCTTGCAAGCCAAATGCAAGAATGGGTGTGGCAAATACCAGTGTGCCATCTACTGCAGATTGCAGACGAAAATTAATTTGCAGTGTTTGTCGCCCTGCATAAAGCACTGCAGTTAACACATAAATTAGAAAAAATCCGATTAAAAACGGCTGGGTGCTAGCCCAAAGTTCTGTTTTGTAACGCAGTACTCCCCAAAAAGTGGCAATAATAAAGGTGAAGAAAAACCCTGTGAGGTTTAAGATGCGCCAGGAGCGGTGCAGGGCAATAAACAAAATGGCCAGATTAAGTAGGGTGTAGTACGAAAATAAAACAATATGATTCCCTTCGCCCGTAGACGTTAAAATGGGAGCTAAAAATCCCCCAGCAAACCCAATAACGGCCAGGGATTTTGCGTTTTGCAGCAAAGCAATCGCTGTAGAAAGGGTGCAGATGGCTAGCATTAGCACAAAAACTAAACCTGGCTCAAGCAGGGCATAAAGACGCAAGGAGGCAAAAGCCGTCAAATACAGGGCTGCAACACCTGCTCCTTGCAAGCTCATGGCATAGCCCTCGCGTTGGTGTCGCAAGCGAAAACCTATTCCCAGCAATACAATTCCTGCGACGCCGATGAATGCTAGGCGCAGCTCAATCGGAAACATCTGATTATCCGCCGCATATTTTGCTAAAAAGGACAAGCCAAAGAAAAGTACTACTATCCCAATCCGCACCACTGTATTGCCACCCGTTAGCCAGCTAAAGATGGCAGAGAATAGCTGGCCGATAGGATCGGGTGGTGGCAGAGTGTTGGTAGGTAAGCTACTTGGGGGTGGCGTTTCTATCGGTTTTTTGGAAAACTTAAGAGGCGGGGCAAGGGGAGGAGTGCTTGCAGGGGCAACAGGCTCTATAGAGTCCGCAGGAGGCAGTTTTACAGAGGAAAAAGAAGAATTTTCCTTAGAAATAGCAGCAGAAGATGAAAGCGCTGTATTAGCTGAAGTTGCTTGGGTAGTCTGCTGTTCTTGCTCAGTGTCGTTTATAGTGAGTTCTGTCGTTTCGAAGGCCTTCTGAATTTCGCTTCGGATAGCTTTGCGTAAAGTCAGCCCTGCAATAGCTCCGAGTATCGCACCCAGCATCCACAAGTCTGTATCAATGCCTAAACTAAGTAAAGTACCCCAGAAAATTCCCCAAATAACCATCATCACCCCTTGATAAGCCAGTGCTTGTTATTATCCTGCAGAAGTAGCGGCTTAAAAGCGTCTATAGCAATAGTCGCAAGTGCTGCAACTTTATGGTGCAGGTTAAAACACTCTTTCACAAGAGTGTGACGTTTTCACAGGATTTTCACCCAGAGTTCAAATGATATGTATCTGAGCAATTCATAATCCTTCCCTCGGTTCATCTTAAAGTACGCGGGAGTCGTTATGAAAATTTTTATCGCTAAAGCTAGCATTTATTTGGGCGTTATGTTTCTGTTATGGACAGGGGTGGGAATGGTTTCGAATATTGTGTATAACCGGCTGGATTACAAGCGCGAGGCTGAGCAGTCCATTGGGCAAAGTCATGCCGGGGCACAGCTACTGGCAGGTCCAAGTTTACTGATCGAAACCACAGAAAAATGGCAAGAATCGGTAATGGTGAATGAAGGCAATAACAGTAGATTAAAAACCTTGGAGAAAACAGAAACTGCTCATCATGTAGTGCTGCCTGAATCTCTGGAAATTGTAGGAGATGTGCAGATTGAACCCAAACGTCGTGGGATTTTTAGCGTCAATACCTACACGGCTAATCTAACCTTAAAAGGAGTCTGGCGTATTCCTACTGAAGCTTCCTTGCCTGTTTCCCATGCGGGCATGCTGAAAATGAACAATAGTGCCCAAACATTAATCAGTGTTTCGGAGGCTCGTGGGCTAAGATCAGTCAGCTTAATGGTTGACGGCCAGGCGCTCGAAATTGCACCTGAGACAGACCGCGTAGGTGGTCTGCCCAGTGCACGCGCTAGCTTGAATATTCGTGAACTAGTGGGAAAAGAAGTGCCTTTTCTAGCCAATATTCAATTGGTGGGTACTGAAGCGATTGCTTTTTTACCCTTAGGAAAACAAAACATAGCCCAATTAAAATCCAACTGGCCTGACCCTGCGTTTGAAGGGGCGACTCTACCGATAGAGAAAAAAATAGATGAACAAGGTTTTTCAGCCAAATGGCAGGTTTCTTCCCTAGCCTCGGAAGCGCGTCAGGTATGGATCCGCGAGATCGGACAGGGAGTTTCCATTAACAATCCAAGCGATGCTACAGAGCCTCCTCATAGAAGAGAGAAGGCTGCAATCGAACAAAGAAGCATCGGACAACAAGCGCTTTCCATACGTATGGTAGATAGGCAAGATATTTACACTTATACCAATCGTGCTACCAAATACGGTTTGCTATTTATTGCTTTGACTTTAGCAGGATATGCCCTGTTTGAAGTGTTTAAACAGGTGCGGGTACATCCCATTCAGACTTTACTGGTAGGTGCCGCCTTGGTCTTGTTCTTTTTACTGTTACTGAGTTTGTCCGAACAAATCGGTTTTGCTTGGGCTTACCTGACGGCGTCTTGTGCCTGTGTCGGACTGATCGGTTTTTACAGCGGGAATGTTTTAGGGGGCTTTACGCGTAGCCTGCCTCTCACGCTGGGTCTGGCGGGTTTGTATGGAGCACTCTATATGCTCTTAAATTCAAAAGATAATGCTTTATTGCTGGGTACAGTGATGTTATTTGCCCTGCTTGCAGCGGTAATGATTGCGACCCGCAAGGTCAACTGGTATGGATTGTTTGAACAGATGCAAGCAAAAGCGGTGAAAGATAATTCCTTGTTTGATCCTATGCAGCCTCCCCAAAAATCACCCAAGACTGCTTCTTCGCAAAACGAAGTACGCTAATTAAAAAATACTGAAAAGTACAGGGGCATTCTTTTCCAGAAAGAATGCCTTTTGTTTCTTTAGTGGTTTTATTTTTTACTGGATGATTTAGATCAATTGTTCAAAAACTCGGGGAAAACTTCTCTCCTGACAAGAGCCTGGCAGTAAGTCAGGTTACGATTAAATATAAAACTCTTCAAAAAGAGGGAAGATCACTATGTCAGAGCAGGATTCTCTTTATCTCGCTACCGCTATGCGCCATTTTGCCGGCAAGCATATTGCTATTCGGGGTGCACGACAAAACAACTTAAAAAATCTGTCCCTGGATATTCCTCTTAATCAGATTGTTGTGGTGACAGGCGTCTCTGGTTCAGGAAAATCATCGCTGGTATTTGATACTTTATATGCCGAAGGTCAGCGCCGTTACGTGGAAACCTTTAGTCCCTATGCCAGACAGTTTTTGGACCGTATGGATCGGCCGCAAGTGGACAAAATCGAAGGTGTCCCTCCCGCAATAGCTATTGATCAAACCAATCCGGTACGGACTAGCCGCAGCACGGTGGGGACGATGACTGAAATCAATGATCATCTGAAGCTGCTATTTGCACGTTTTGCTAGCTTGTTTGATCCCGTAAGCGGTAAGCCTATCAAACGAGACACCCCTGCCAGCGTTTTGCGTGAGCTGCGCCAACGTCCTCAAACAGAACGTGTAGCCGTAAGTTTTAGCGTGTCTATCCCTAAAAATTTTACAGAGGCAGAAATTGAACAATATTTATCTGCCCAGGGATATAGCAAAGTGTTTGCGCGGCAGATGAGCGAGAATACTCTAACCTTACTGGTTCTGCAGGACCGTTTTAGGCTTTCCAGTGTGGAAGATACGCGCATCTTGGAAGCAGTAGAAACCGCTTTACGTCTGGGGCACCACCGGGCTCAAGTGCATATTTTATCGGAAGAAGATAGCAGTGTTCCGGTTAAAACCTTGCACTATTGTGAAAAATTAGAGTCTGAAGAAGGGGTGGAATATGCGTTGCCTAATCCTTCCACTTTTTCTTTTAATTCACCACTAGGAGCTTGCGAAACCTGTAAAGGATTCGGTCGTGTCATAGGGCTAGATCTAAATCTGGTGATTCCTGATGAAAATAAGACCCTTGCGCAGGGAGCTATCAAACCTTGGCAGACAGCAGCTTGGAAAGAATGTCAAGACGAGCTAATGCGCCACGCCCCTCACTTCGGCGTCCCGGTGGATGTGCCGTGGAAACTTTTAGCCCCAGAACATAAAGAATGGGTGATCCAGGGACAAGAAAAATTCAAGAAGTGGGAACAAGACTGGTTTGGTATCCGCCGATTTTTTGATTATTTGGAAAGCAAGGCTTACAAGATGCATATTCGTGTCTTGTTGTCTAAATACCGAGCCTACACTCCCTGTACAAGCTGTGGCGGAGAGCGGCTGAAAGGTGAAGCATTGTTATGGCGTGTGGGACGATTTGAAGACGCTGAGCGAGCCCTGCACAGTGAGGATAAGCTCTCCGAAAAAAAATCTTACCGAAAATATCGGCCGGTTATCGTCAAATTCAGTGATGAGATATTGCAAGCCTTGCCGGGTCTTACTATTCATGACTTAATGTTATTGCCTATCGAGAGAGTGAAGGCTTTTATTGAAGGCTTACATTTTGAAGGCGGCTTAGATGAGGCGGGTACGCTGGTTCTGCAGGAATTACGGGCGCGCTTGGAATATTTATGTGAGGTAGGCTTAGGGTATCTAACTTTAGATCGGCAAAGTCGCACCCTCTCGGGTGGAGAAGTCCAAAGAATTAATTTGTGCACTGCTTTAGGAACTTCACTTACCAATACTCTGTTTGTATTAGATGAACCGAGCATTGGGCTGCATCCACGCGATATGAACCGGATTATCCAAGTGATGCAACGCTTGCGTAATGCAGGAAACTCACTCGTGGTGGTAGAACATGATCCTTTAGTCATGCAGGCCGCCGATCAATTGTTGGATATTGGTCCCGGGCCCGGTGAGCGAGGAGGGCAGATTGTTTATTACGGAGATGCCAAACAGGCTCTTTTCGCAGATACCCTTACCGCACAGTATTTAAGCGGAAAAAAGCGTGCTGATGCACTGATGACGCCTCGGCCTCCCCGTCGTACAGAGCAGGGGGTGTTAACTGGGCCAAAACTGCGGGTTGAAAATGCTACAGAACACAATCTTAAAGGAATTTCAGTTGAGTTTCCTTTGCAGCATTTTCTAGTGGTAACGGGAGTCTCGGGTTCTGGCAAATCTACCCTGATGGATGAGGTTTTATACCGATCTTTATTACGTGCCAAAGGAAAGCCTACGGAAACCCCAGGAAAATGCGCTGCTGTACATGGGGTTGAGTTAATAGATGATATGGTCTTGGTCGATCAAACACCGATTGGAAAAACCACACGTTCTAACCCCGTCAGCTACATTGGGGCATGGGACATTGTGCGCAACCGGTTTGCTGCTTTACCTGAAGCAAAACAGCGTGGCTATACAGCCGGAACTTTTAGTTTTAATGCTGGCGATGGGCGCTGCCCCAGTTGTAACGGGAGCGGGTTTGAACATATTGAAATGCAGTTTTTAAGCGATGTGTATCTGCGTTGTGCCGATTGTGATGGCAGCCGTTTTCGTACAGAAGTACGAGAGTTGAAGTTACCCACCTTAAGTGGAGAATTTTCAGTCTCAGATGTATTGGAACTGACGGTATCCCAAGCTTTAAGTGCCTTTGCGAGTGATCAGGATCTCTGTCGCGTATTGCAGCCTTTAAGCGATGTGGGGCTGGAATACGTCAAGCTGGGTCAAGCCGTTCCTACTTTATCGGGTGGGGAAGCACAGCGTTTAAAACTGGCTGGTTTTCTGGCAGAAGCGGCCCATATCAAAACCCCCAGAACGCGCGGTACGCTCTATTTGTTTGATGAGCCTACCACCGGCTTGCATTTTGACGATATTGCACGCCTGCTAGGTGCTTTTCGCAAGCTGATCGCTGCGGGTCATTCGCTCATGGTTATTGAACATAATCTGGATGTTATGCGTGCTGCGGACTGGATCATTGATATGGGTCCGCAGGGAGGAGAAGGGGGCGGAAAAATAGTATGTGTCGGTACCCCTGTTGAGGTAGCAGCACATCTTAGCTCTGCTACAGGTGTAGCGCTACGAGAGTATGAGGCTTCTTATGCTGCGGCAGGTCTGCGTGTACAAGAGCCAGCTCATCAGTATGTGGTTTCGAATAAGCAAGATACTAGTTTGAACCTTCCCGCTGAGGGAATCCCTTTGCAAATTCAGATTCGCAAAGCACGTGAGCATAATCTTAAAAATATGGATGTAGATATTCCACTGGACCGCTTCACCGTGATTACGGGACCCTCCGGTTCTGGAAAATCTACGTTGGCATTTGATATTGTGTTTAATGAAGGTCAGCGCCGTTATTTGGAAAGTCTGAATGCTTATGCACGCAGCATTGTGCAACCGGCAGGTAAGCCGGATGTAGACGCCATTTTTGGCATTCCACCCACCGTTGCTATAGAGCAGCGTACCAGTCGTGGCGGTCGTAAAAGCACGGTGGCGACTGTCACCGAGCTACATCATTTTTTGCGCTTAATGTATGTCAAATTAGGTATGCAATATTGTCCCAAGGATGGGACAGCAATTGTGCCTCAGTCCTTAGAGGCCATCACCGCACAGATTCTCAAGGACTACCCAGGGCAACATATTGGGGTATTAGCTCCGCTTGTCTTGCAACGCAAAGGGTATTACACCGATTTGGCTAAATGGGCCCATGCAAAAGGCCACACGCATCTGCGAGTGGATGGTAGTTTTTTGCCCACTGCGCGCTGGCCCCGGCTGGACCGCTTTAAAGAGCATACGATTGAACTGCCGATTGCAGATTTAATCGTCAATCAAAGAAATGAGCGTCCCTTGCGAGATACCCTGGCAAAGGCCTTGGAATATGGCAAAGGAGTGGTGCATGTACTTGCACCGCTTGAAAGACTGACTGCAGTGCTTAGCCAAGGGGATGCCCTGGGGGCTAGTGCCCAGCTAGAGACCAGGGTATTCAGTGTTAAGCGAGCCTGCCCAACTTGTGGCACAAGCTTTCCAGAGCTGGATCCCAGAATGTTCAGTTACAACTCTAAACTGGGCTGGTGTACAGCTTGCCAGGGTACGGGGTTATTAACTACGCAATTAGTAGCGGATGAAGACCGCCCCGAGGTTAAGGAGGGGCGTGAGCAAAAACTGGAGCAAGAGGCCCAGGAAACTTCTGAAGTAGATCATACTCAGCCCTGTAATGCTTGCCAGGGACAGCGTCTGAATCCAAGTTCGTTATCTGTACGATTCCAAGGCCACTCGATTGCTGACATCGGAGCCATGAGTGTAGGCCAGGCGCAGTCCTTCTTTAATTCTTTTAAATTGAACGCGCGTGAAACTGAAGTTTCACGAGACGCTTTGCTTGAGATTAAAGGTCGTCTGGAATTTTTGAAGGAAGTAGGTTTAGCCTATCTCACCCTGGATCGGGCTGCACCTACCTTATCTGGAGGGGAAGCACAACGTATTCGGCTGGCTGCCCAGTTGGGTAGCAATCTGCAAGGGGTGTGCTATGTATTGGATGAGCCCACCATCGGTTTGCACCCTCGTGACAACCGTATTTTGCTAGACGCTTTATCTCGGCTTGAAAAGAAAGGCAATACGCTGATTGTAGTAGAGCATGACGAAGACACCATTGCACGGGCTCAGCATGTGATTGATATTGGACCCGGGGCTGGTGTTCGGGGAGGACGTATCATGGCGCAAGGCACCGTAGCTGAGTTGAGAGCCAATCCGGACTCTCTTACCGGTCGCTATTTAGCGCATCCCCTGAAGCATCCGCTGCAAGCACCACGCAAGATAGATTTGCAGCGCACACTTAAGGTAGAAGGCGCACATCTACATAATTTGCAAAACGTAAACGGAATCATTCCTTTAGGCACTTTAACAGTCGTGACAGGGGTATCTGGCTCTGGAAAATCTACTTTCGCTCGCGATGTGATGTTAACTAACCTTAAAAGCGCCATTGCACAAGCTTCTGCAGGTACGGTACCCACGTGGAGCGGTTGTACTCGTCTTGATGGCTTTACACAGATTAGCCGCGTGTTGGAAGTAGATCAAACGCCTATCGGTAAAACTCCTCGCAGTTGCCCTGCCACCTATATTGGTTTTTGGGACAATATTCGCAAATTATTTGCAGACACCTTTGATGCGAGGTCCCGAGGGTTTGAGGCCGGGCGCTTCAGCTTTAATGCAGGTAAAGGGCGCTGTGAAAGCTGTGAGGGGCAGGGTATGCGTACCATTGAAATGAGTTTTTTGCCTAACGTAAAAGTCATCTGTGAAGCTTGCGGCGGAAAGCGTTTTAATAGTGCTACGCTAGAAGTGTTAATGCGCGGAAAATCTATTGGGGATGTGCTTAATATGGATGTAGATACCGCCGTGGAGTATTTTGCAAGCTCTCCTTCCATCGCGCATCCGCTTACCCTCATGCAAGAGGTGGGCTTAGGATATTTAACCCTGGGCCAACCCTCTCCCACCTTGTCTGGAGGAGAAGCCCAGCGTATCAAGCTGGTGACCGAGCTGGCCAAAGCCAGAACGGATAAAACGGGCTTCCTTAAAGCTCTACAACACACTCTATATGTGTTAGATGAACCTACCGTTGGTTTACATATGGCAGATGTTGAAAAACTTATCCGGGTGATTCATCGCTTGGTAGATGCAGGAAATACGGTGCTTGTTATCGAGCATAATTTAGATATTCTGGCTGAAGCTGACTGGATGATTGATTTAGGGCCGGAAGGAGGCGGCCAAGGAGGACAAATTGTTGCGCAAGGTCCATTGGTTGAAATACTTAAAAATGAGAAATCTCATACAGCCCATGTTTTGAGAGAGTTTTTACTTAGGCAAACATGATTTTGATTCAGAGATTGTTCGCACTAAGCGCCTGAAAGCCAGCTATTTTTTCTTGTGCTGCGTTGTCGTGATGAATGGAGCATGGTTATGGATGAACCGATTGATTGGCGACTAACTAATCAACAGAACTATCTGATGGGCGTCTCCTTAACGCGGCATCAATGGTACTCTGCTCGCCCAGGTTGGGATCATGATCACTGCGAGTTTTGTTGGGCCAAGTTTGGTTTGAAGGGAGAGTCTGAAATGCTCACAGAAGGCTATTGCACAGAAGACGGATATTACTGGGTATGTGTCCCGTGTTTTAATGACTTCTACGCTCGTTTCAAATGGAAGTAACTCTTAATGGGGGCCGCTACCTCAATAGTCCTTTAAAAGGAGCGCTGCTTGAAGAAAACCCTTAGGTTTGCGCAGCTTCCGCTTGGCGCTAGAAGAGTTTGCACTATCGATATACCTTCTTGTACATTTTCACTTTTACAGGGTCAACATCAAACTTCACACTCTCGACCCCAATATTTATAAGCTTTTTCAAGCACTTTCTTCGCGAAAACCGCATCAATAATACCTTGAAGATAGTTAAACCTATATTTTCCCTTAGGCAGCTTTTCAGCGTAGTGGTGCATTTGTATTGATTTTCGCCTCTCTTTGTGGGCCTGTAGCCCATCGCTACAGGCTCTCCAGTCGGTTCAAAACCGCCTCGCAAAACGCTCACTTCCATCCCAAGCGTTAACCGGAATCGGAGTTAATTATTATTGAAGCGAGGCTTATTTTTCTGCTGGTCTCTGATAGCCGAGTTGACTTTCTTACCCAGATTTTTTCGTGAGCCAGACTTTTGGATTCCTGAAGGATCATAACGCTTAAGCCAGGCAAAGAATTCTTCATACCAGACTTTTGCATTACGGGGTTTGAGTATCCAGTGATTTTCATCGGGATACCAAACTAATCGTGCATCAATATTTTGTGCTTTCAGGGTGCTGTAGTAAGCCAGACCTTGTGCATCCGGAACACGATAGTCCAGCTGTCCATGAATCACCAAAGTAGGGGTTGAAAAATGTTTAGCATAGGCATGAGGGCTTTGTGCATGGACTTTGACCATATCGTCCCAATACCAAGCCCCTAGTTCTCGTTTAAACCATTCGGCAGCATCGCTTGCAAACATGCTGACCCAGTCATAGCAGCCGGCGTGGCAGACATAGGCTTTGTAGCGATTCTTTTTTACATGGCTGTTCATCCAGGCCACCATATAGCCGCCATAGCTGCCTCCACTGGCAAAAACCCTCTCTTTATCGATATAGGGTTTTTTAATCATTAGCTCAGTAGCTGCTTCAATATCCTGCAGTTCCAGAGCGCCCCATTGATGAGTGATGCTGTCTTTAAATTTAAACCCAAAGCTTGTGGAACCGTGATAGTTGACACACACCACTACATAATCTTGAGTGCCATTGCCTGTGGCAAATACTTGATTATTCCAGCGGTAATGCCAGGTATCGCCAGAGGCTGTGTGAGGACCGCCGTGGATGCTGTGCAGCAGAGGATATTTCTTTTTTTGATCAAAATCAGGTGGGTAAATGACCCACATTTGAGTGTGTTCTTTATTAGCCCCCAGATAACGCACACTTTCGCTTTCACCCAGCGTGAACGAGGCCAGCAGTCGGTCATTGAACTGTTCAATACGCTGCGGTGTTTGGCCAGCACGCATAATGCTTATTTGTGCCGGATGCTTCATGCTGTCCGCTGCAAAGACAATACTATCGGCCCCATGATCAAAGCTATGAATCCAACCACCGGTTGCGATCTTTTTTATTTTTCTGCTGCTCAAATCACATTGCCATAAGTGGCAGCGTCCCTCATCTTCTGCGGTGAACAGAACGGCATTCTCATTAATGGCCCAATGAGGAGAGGAGGCGAGCTCACGATCCCAATGTTGGGATACCTGCTGCCATTTGCCGCTAGAAAGGTTCATAATTGCCAGTTCAGAGGGAGCGGTGTGGTGTTTCCCTATATGCCGTGCAATAAAGGCGATCCGTTGGCCTTCATGATCAAAACGCGGCGCAGAAAAGTTCCAGTCTTTTTCCTGCACTAACAATTTAACTTTGCGTGTTTTTATGTCGAGTAGAGCAAGAGCAAAAGAATTGGTGATGCGTTTGGTGGGCGCAGGATCAAAATTAAACACCAACTGTTTACCGTCTGGTGAAAGGTCAAACATAGTGGCATCTGGATCAGAAAGACTCAAGGCATAGGGGCTGCCTTCAAACAGATCAGTAATTTTTCCGCTTTCAAGGTCTACGATATGGACATGCGGTTCGCGTCCCATGGGTAAGTTGTGGTCCCAATATCTAAACTGGTGTGCTTCAGTGACGAGAGCGCTTTCTTTTTTTTCTTTAAATTCTTTAAGGGCTTTAGCTTGAGCATTTTGCCCCTTCAGGTGCGGCCATACCCAGGAGATAAAAGCCAGACGCTTGCCATCAGCAAACCATTTAATGCCGGAGACACCGGTAGCCAGAGAAGTGATGCGCACTGCTTCACCGCCGTCCGGCGCAATAATATAAAGCTGTGGAGCCTCGTCTTTATGCCCCTGCTGTTCGCGCCGTGCAACAAAAGCTATTTTGTCGCCCCGCGGGCTCCACAAAGGTTCCCCATCTTTTTCACCGCAAGTGGTGAGTAGGCGGGGTTTCCCTCCAAAGGTAGAGAGTAAATAAAGTGATGATGTCGCTTTATTCTCCTGCATGTCATAGCGGGAAACACTGCACACTACCTGTGCACCATCGGGGGATAGCGAAGGTTTTCCAAGCCGTTCAATTTTCCATAGATCTTCGATGGTGAAACGTTTTTTAGCCATGCAGTCCTCTCTTGATAAAGTACAAAATAGTTATTGGGTTTTTGCTTAGAGCCTGTTTACCCTGTTTTTACCAGATGCGTTGCGCATTAAAAAACCCATACACAAGGCGCGAAATGCCGCTGGCGTTTGGGTCCCGGGCAAGCCTTTGCAACGCCGAGTAGCGCGATTTATACCCCGTCCGCACTGGTAAAAATAGGGTAAACAGGCCCTCCTATTTTCAGCAATGTAAACCAAAGTTATGAATTTATTACAGCTTAATGCGCCTCTTCCCAGTTATTTCCTATGCCCACTTCAGCCAGTAGTGGCACTGAAAGAGAGGCAACGGCTGCCATGCGTCGAGGAATTTCGCTTTTCATCAAATCTATCTCTAGCTCAGGTACTTCAAAAACCAGTTCATCATGCACTTGCAGGATCATTTGGCTCAGCAGACGCTCGCGATGGAGCCAGCGATGAATGTCTACCATTGCTAATTTAATCAGATCGGCTGCTGTGCCCTGCATCGGAGCATTGATGGCGGCGCGTTCAGCAGCTTGTCTGCGCGGACCATTGGGACTGTTAATTTCGGGTAGCCACAAACGTCGGCCAAAAACTGTTTGTACATAACCTTTTTCTTTAGCTTCCTGGCGCGTACGGTTCATATAATCGGCTACGCCTGGGTAGCGGGTAAAGTAACGGTCTATATATTGTTTGGCGGCTTCCCGTTCAATTCCCAGATTGCTCGCTAATCCAAAGACTCCCATTCCGTAGATCAGCCCGAAATTAATTATTTTGGCGTAGCGCCGTTGTTCGCTTGTTATGGTCTGAGGGCTGCCGCCAAATATTTCAGCGGCGGTGGCGCGATGCACATCCAGGCCTTGCTCGAACGCGCGTTTTAAACCTTCATCTCCAGAAATATGCGCCATGATACGCAGTTCAATTTGAGAATAATCCGCGCTTAAGATTCGTTTGCCTTCTTGAGCTACAAAAGCCTCGCGAATACGCCGACCTTCTGAGGTGCGCACAGGAATATTTTGTAGGTTAGGGTCACTGCTGCTTAAGCGGCCGGTGACCACTGCGGCTTGCGCATAATGAGTATGAATACGGCCCGTGCGTTTATTGACCATTTTTGGCAGTTTATCGATGTACGTGCTTTTAAGTTTGGACAGGCTTCGATGCTCCAAAATGACCTTGGCTAAAGGAAAATCCTCAGCCAGTTTGACGAGAACTTCTTCATCGGTACTGGGTACGCCAGAGGGTGTTTTCTTGATGATGGGCATTTTGAGTTTTTCAAAAAACACTTCCCCTAACTGTTTGGGGGAGCCCAGATTAAAAGGCTGCCCTGCCAACTCATGGGCATTTTTTTCCAACTCTATTAAGGTGGTAGCAATTTCCTGACCTTGAGCTGCAAGTTTGGCGCTATCAATATGGACACCGGTACGTTCAATTTCAAACAACACCGGTTGCGTGGCTAACTCCAGCTCATAAATGCGTTGTAACCCTTCTTCCTGCTTTATTTTTGGGAGGAGCTGTTGATGGACCTGCAGCGTCATGTCTGCATCTTCTGCGCTGTATTCGGTGGCTCGCTGAACACTGACTTGGTCAAAGCAAATCTGATGGGCGCCTTTACCGCAGACCTCCTCAAAAGAAATCCCTTTTCGACCTAGCCATCGCTCTGCTAAAGCCTCTAAACTGCTGGAACGATGACTTTCCAACACGTAGCCGGAGAGCATGGTGTCATGAACTACACCGCGTAGCGTAATGCCATGGTTGGCTAGCACATGCATATCATATTTGGCATGTTGAAGAACTTTGGGTTTGTTAGCGTCTTGCAACCAGGGTTTAAGACGGGCCAGTACGGTATCAAAAGGTAATTGTTCTGGCATACCCGCATAGCGATGGGCCAATGGAATATAGCAGGCAATACCAGGTTCTACACAAAAACTCATCCCCACAAGTTGCGCCTGCATTTCATGCAGGCTGGTCGTCTCAGTGTCAAAACTGGTAAGGCTGGAAGCCTCAATGATTGAAATCCAGCGTTCAAGAGCCTCTTCAGACAAAACAGTCTCATAAGCCGCATCAGAACTACCCAATGAGGGAGCGGGATTGGTAGTCTGGATGCGTATATCGCCTTTAGGAATAGCTTTTTCATCCCCGGTTAACTCGCGCAACCACGTGCGGAATCCGTAACGTTCATAGATAGCTTTCAGGCTGGCATAATCTTCCTTGCCGAGTTGTAAACTGTCCAGTGCAGGTAGGCTGCTAAGGTTAGTGCGTACCGTGAGTAAATCCCGGGTAAGAGGGAAGTTGGGGAGAGCTTTGCGCAGATTTTCCCCTACTGAACCCTTAATGCTGGCTGCATTGGCGATGATTGCATCTAAGGAGCCAAACTCGCTTAGCCATTTAACGGCAGTTTTAGGACCACATTTTTCTACACCGGGCACATTGTCTACGGAATCACCCACCAAGGCCAAATAGTCCACAATTTTTTCAGGACTAACCCCGAATTTACTAACCACCCCCTGATGGTCTAGTACTTCTGCAGTCATGGTATTGACTAGCTGAACATGATCATTGACAAGTTGCGCTAAATCCTTATCGCCGGTGGAAATAATGGTTTTTATTCCTTGAGCAGCTGCTTGCGTGCCCAGCGAGCCAATCACATCGTCGGCTTCCACCCCCTCAATGGCAATCACAGGCCAGCCTAAAGCACGCATCGCTTCATGAATGACCGGAATCTGTTTAACCAAGTCCTTTGGCATGGAAGTACGGTTGGCTTTGTATTCTGGATACAAATCCTCGCGAAATGTTTTACCCTTGGCATCGAACACGCAGGCTAAATGACTCACAGTAGGGTAATCTGTGCGTATACGCCTGATCATATTGATAAAGCCATAGAGTGCACCGGTGGGTTCACCCTCTTTATTGCGTAAATCCGGCATGGCGTGAAACGCTCGATACAGGTAACTTGATCCGTCGATTAAAAGTAAGGTGTTGTTCATGGAATCAGATATTAAACCTCTGAAGTATTTACCCCCTAAATTGCGGGCTATTGATGATGCTGAACGGGCTACGATGCGTAAAGCACGAGAATCTTGGCATATTTTTGGTATTGTTGCTGAATTTGTGGAAAGTGCCGAGGCTTTGTCCGAAGTGCGGCCGGCTGTTTCAATTTTTGGCAGTGCACGGACCAAACCCGATCATCCAGATTACCGCCTGACCATAAAAATTGCACGTTTGCTCTCGGATGCTGGATTTACAGTGATGACCGGCGGTGGTCCTGGCATCATGGAAGCGGGCAATATCGGCGCCTATGAAGGGGCCTCGCCTTCCGTGGGACTCAATATCGAATTACCGCATGAGCAAACGGGTAACCCCCATCAGAATATTAGTTTGAAATTTAGACATTTTTTCGCTCGCAAGGTGGCATTTGTTAAATATGCGAACGCTTTTGTCATGATGCCGGGCGGGTTTGGCACTCTGGATGAACTCAGTGAAGTATTAACCCTGATTCAAACCCGTACCTCACGTCGCGTTCCTCTCATTTTGGTAGGTAGCCAATTTTGGGCGGGAATGCTGGACTGGTTTAGGCAAACCCTTTTGGCACAAGGCATGATTAGTGCAGCCGATCTAGAGTTGATACAACTCATAGATGAACCAGAAAAAGTCGTCGATGCCATCTTTGCGTTTTATGAGAACCGGAGCTTTAACCCCACTCCTGCAGAGAGAGAACGTTTGCTATCTCTTTAAAAAATATATTGTATGTTCAAGTTTTTTAAAGCCAGAAAAGGTTTTTAACTATGGCTGTCTATACCCAGCTAAATGAAGCAGATTGTCGTGCATTACTGGAAAAATATGAGGTAGGGAACTATTTACGCCATGTGGGCATTGGGGCGGGTATTGAAAATACAAATTATTTTCTAGATACCGATCGTAATCGTTTTGTTTTAACGGTCTTTGAGCGTTTAACTGGCGAGCAGTTGCCTTATTATCTGGAATTAACTGCTCATCTGGCGGCGCACGATTTGCCTGTGCCAGCGCCTGTTCGTGTGAGTCATGGGGCCAGTACCGGTCAGCTCTATTTAATGCTTGGGAATAAACCTGCTGCCCTAGTGCAGCGTGTTGCTGGCCAAGATATTATCTGGCCACAGCCTAGTCATTGTATGCAGATGGGTTCCGTATTAGCCAAAATGCACCGGGCAGGTAGCAGTTTCCGCTTGGAACAGGCTAATTTGCGAGGACTAGCCTGGATACAAAGTATGTTGCCGGAGCTACAGATCCAGATGCCCGCTGTTTTGTTTGCATTATTAGCCGAGGAGACCGCTGTTCAGGCCCTTTATTCCTCAACACCTGAATATGCACAACTACCCCAGGGAGCTGTACACGCAGATCTGTTTCGGGATAATGCATTATTTGAGGCAGGGCAGCTAAGCGGTGTCATTGATTTTTATTTTGCAGCAAATACCAGCTTATTGTTTGATTTCTGTGTGACCCTGAATGATTGGTGTATTGATCAAGACAGTGGGGCTTTAGATCCCCTTCGGGCACAGGCATTTTTGCAGGCTTATGAAGCGCATCGACCCTTTACTGAGGTGGAGCAGTCTGCATTAGCAATGATGGCGCGGGCCGCCGCCTTACGTTTTTGGGTTAGTCGGCTGGCCGATTGGTATCTACCGCGTCAAGCAGCACTACTGACACCTAAAGATCCAAGGCATTTTGAACGGATTCTTAAACTACGTCGTGATCATCCCGTGGATTATCATAATCTTCATAAAGCCATACCATGAGTACAACTGTTAGCATTCGTAAACTTCCTGCTTTAGAGGGCATAAATTGGATCAGGCGTGCTTTTGAATTAATAAGAATAAACCCGTGGATGATCTCTAGCAGTTTTTTTCTCTATCTGCTCATCCTCATATTGGTACAGCAATTGCCCCTTATAGGAGCATTTCTTCCTGGGCTTTTGGTGCCTTCCTTGTTTTTTGGTGTGATGGCCGTTTTACAGACAGTAGCGCAGCGTCAGCGCCCTTCTTTAGCTATATTTTTTAGCGGCTTTTTGAATCCGATGAGTCGCACCCGATTATTAGTTTCAGGAGTTATTTACAGCATTGGTTTTACTGTTGCAATAGCGGCCTCCAGTTTGGCAGACGGTGGGCTTATGTTTCGTAACCTGGTATTGGGTCAAGCGATCGATCCTGCACAGGCTCAGCTAAGCGCTCAAACCGGAGCGCAATTACTGGCTTTAATTGCTTTTACCCCTACCGCGGCCTGTTTTTGGATTTCACCCCAATTGATAGTCTGGCATGGCATGAGCGTTTCGAAGGCTTTGTTTTTTAGCTTTTTTGCTTTTTGGCGCAATCTGGCCGCTATTGCTACTTTTTTTCTCTCTATAGGCACTCTATTAGTGGGTTTTGCCTTACTTGTGAGCGCACTAGCCTATTTATTTGCTGCCCCTACGTTGGCAATAAATATCATGTTGCCGATCAGCCTGTTTGTTTTTGTAATTATTTACTCTGGTTTTTACGCAAGTTATGAAAGTCTGGTAGAGGTTAAAACGAGTGAAAAATAATGGAGAGCCCATGCAAATACAAGAGACCAACAGAAAAATAGCCACAAGCAAGGCAAAAAAATCCTGGCGGGAAAAGCTGCTTGCCCATAAGCAGCTGCCTCAAATTAAGACCATTCCTGAGAAAATGCGTAAACGTCATGGTGAGGGAACGCTAGTGATTCCTCATCCCCTGGAAGTAGACGCTGCTATAAAGTGTATTCCTGAACATCAACTCGCTACCGTTTCTCAAATCAGCGGGCATTTATCAAAGCTGCATGGCACTACCATAGGATGTACCGTGACGACCGGAATTTTTGCCTGGATTGTGGCGCATGCTGCCCACGAGGCCGAGCTTGATGGAGAGGTTAAATTTGCACCTTATTGGCGTTTAATCAAGGCCGGCGGGGAGTTAAATCCTAAATATCCCGGCGGTATTGAGAGTCTAATTCCTAAATTAGAAGCGGAAGGTCATACGGTGATACAGAAAGGCCATCGTTTCTTTATTAAGGATTATGAAAAAAAACTGATTGAGGTGAAGCATGCCTTTGCTTCACTGAAACCTCTGCTGGCCCCTGTAGAAGGGTAGAAAGGTATTGCTAGTTTTATTAGCTATCTTGCAAGGCTTTAATCTAGCTTGATAGCGGGATGGCTAGCCATGACTGCCTGGCCAAACTGGAGCCGATATAAAGCTGCATAAAGTCCATTCTGGTTCAGTAAAGCGGCATGGTTTCCCTGCTCAACAATTTGTCCTTTGTCTAATACCAAAATGACATCAGAATTCTGGATAGTCGATAAACGATGCGCAATGACCAGCGTGGTGCGGTTTTTCATTAATTGTTCAATAGATTCCTGGACTTGCCGCTCACTTTCATTATCCAAAGCGCTGGTTGCTTCGTCCAGAATTAAAATGGGAGCATTTTTAATAAATGCGCGGGCAATGGCCAGTCTTTGCCGTTGACCGCCCGATAAGCGACTGCCTCCTTCACCGATGTGGGTATATAAATTATTCGGCAACGTTTGCACAAAACTTTTTAAATTAGCCGCTTCCAGCGCCTGCCATATCTCTTCCTCGCTGGGAGGAGTTAAGGCTCCGTAGGCCACATTTGCAGCAATAGTGTCATCAAATAACACTACATCTTGGCCAACCATGGCAATTTGAGAGCGTAAACTTTCCAGGGTCAGTGTGCGAATATCTTGCCCATCCAACAGCACTGCGCCTCCTGTAGGCTCAATAAAACGCGGGAGCATTGAAACCAAGGTGGTTTTTCCACTTCCCGAGCGTCCAATAAACGCGGCGGTTTGTCCTGGCTGGATAATGACACTGATGGGGCCAATCGTATCAGTTGCAGAATCAGAGAAACGCAAGGAAACATTTTTAAACTCAATGTGGCCCCTAGCACGTTCAAGGCGTTGTTGACCCGTATCGGGTTCGGAAGCCTGGTCCAAAAACTGATACACATTTTCAGCAGCGGCTTGCATACGCGCCAGTGGAGCGTTCAAATTTGCTAAATGTTTCAAAGGCGCAAGCAGCTGCAGCATAGCCGTTACAAAAGAGGCAAATCCACCTACTGTCAGGCTTGTGTAGCTGCTGGTGAATTCTCCTTTTTGACCTTGCCATAAAGCTAGGGCAATAACGATGCCAAGACCTGCTGAAGCAATAATTTGAGTAATAGGAACAGTCGCTGCAAACGCAATAGTATTACGCATGGCCAAGCGGCGTAGGCGCTGGTTTACTGCGCTAAAACGTTCTTTCTCATACGTATAACCCTCATAAAGCTTTACCACGCGTTGACCCTCATTGCCTTCCAGGACGCTTTTGGTAAGCTCTACATTCATTTGCTGCGTACCGCGGGCTAAAGTGGTCAGCCGTTTAGCAAATAGTCGGGTAATCCAAGCAGCCAGGGGAACGATCACAATAGCGATCAGGGTGAGTTGCCAGTTAAGCCAGAATAGATAAGTAATGAGGCCAATAATGACCAATGAGTCGCGTACCGCAGTTGAAAAAGTTTCTGCAGCGGATTGCAAGGCGTTCTGGGCATCGACTACAAAACGGTTGAGGGTTTCGGAAGAGGGCGTAGTTTTAAAAAAGCGATCAGGTAAAGTTAATAGCTTGTCAAACATACGCTGCCGTAAATTGGCCAGTAACTGGTTGCTGATCCAGCTCAGCAGATAATTACTGGTAAAAGTAAAAATTCCGCGTACTAAAAACAAACTGATAATGCATACCGGAGCAAGCCAAATATAGTGGGGATACTGACTAGAAAACCCTCGATCGAGCAAAGGTTTCATGAGCGCTGGCAGCATTACCTCGGTGATGGCAACGACTACAAAACACAGGGCGATTAGCAGTAGTGCAGAGCGATATTGACTTAATTCACCAAACAGGCGCTTCAATGCGTTGGGTGCAGCTTTTAAAAAAGCGGGTTTTGTTTTAGAAGGAGTTACGGTTTGGATTTCTTGCATAGCTTAAGCATTATGCTTCAGAGTAGCGCTTATTTTTTTGGATAAGGCTAATCTGTCTTGCACATGCTACGGTAGATTGAGTTCTTTCACTACTTTAATCAGCCTATATGGCCTTACTTTTTGTACGTTTACCTAATTATATTGGTGATGCCATTATGGCTTTGCCTGCATTAGAACTTTTAGCCTCAAAAGGCTTTGAGTTGCATTTGTTCGGTAAACCCTGGATTCACGAGTTATTTTCGGTTTACGGCTGGCCCTGTACAACATTGCCTAAAACGCTAAAAGAACAAGTGCGCTTGCTAAAGTCTATGCGGGGCAGGCGGTTAACGCAGGGTCTTGTGTTTACCAATTCTTTCTCGAGTGCACTAGCGTTTTGGTGGGCCGGACTAAGAACCACGGGCTTTGCTAAGGAACTGCGTAATCTTTTTTTGAACAGAGCTTTGCCTTTAAATACCCAGCAACATCAAGCGGAACAATACTTACAATTGGCTCGGGCATTAGCGGGCAGCAGTGCTGATTTACCCTCGCTAATTGCTTGGCCTATCTCTAGTCAGGATCAGCAAGCAGCAAAAAAACTCTTGCAGGCTCACAGCATTACCACTCCCTTTGTCTTGGTTTGCCCTTTTGCTGGGGGAAATTTTCAAGGCAAAGAAAAAGTTTGGCCCTTATTTGGTGCCTTTGTGAAGGCCTTGATTGAGCATGATTTTTGTGTTGTTTGCTGCCCAGGCCCTGCAGAAGTACAAGCGGCTTATGCTTTGCACCCTAAGTTAAAGGTACTGCCAGAAGTCTCCTTACGGGGCTATATGGCCATTGCCAGTCAGGCAAAAATTGTAGTGAGCAATGATTCGGGTTCTGCCCATCTAGCTGCGGCAGCGCAAGCTCATGTCATCAGTATATTACGCTGGCCTGAGCAGTTAAGCACTGTGCGTCCAGTAACTCCCCATAGCACTGTGGTGATGGTAGCTGACGCCTGGCCCAGTGTAGAGCAGGTTTTTTTGCAACTGAAAGCTCAACTGGATAGAGAGTGAAAGATAAAAGAAACGGAGGAGGAGCGTCTTGTTTTTAAAATAACGAAAAACCTGATGCTCTCTTTATTTTTGTAATGCTTTTTGAGCAGCCTCCAAAGATAAAGAGATTGTTGAGATATGCTTAAACTAGAAAGAAAATAGCTGATGTTGAAAGTCTGTGGGTGTTGGAAACTGTATGCGGCAATCGCCCTACTTTGCTTGTTGCCTGCCTGTATGCACCCACCCACGCAAACAGTGGCGGCGTGGCGAGCGTACTGGCCGCCGCAAGAAATGATGCGCTGGAGACATCAGACTTTTCCAGGGAAAAACCCCGTTCAGTACAGCTTGGTCCAACATCAAGGACGAGCGGCAGTACAAGCCAAGGCCGATGCTGCCATGAGCGTGCTACGGCAGGAGATTCAACCCACACAATTGCCACCCGGCAAGCTGCATTTTGCATGGCTGGTGAGCGACTGGTTTCCCGAAGCGGACATGTCACGACGCGAAACCGAGGACTCCCCTGTACGCATAGTGCTGGCGTTTGATGGAGATAAAAAACGTTTTACAGCCAAGGAAGCTGCGCTCAACGAGTTAACGCGTACCCTCACAGGCCACGAACAACCCTATGCCACCTTGATGTATGTGTGGTGCAGCCAGTGTGAGGCAGAATCCCTCATTATCAATCCGCGTACGGCCCGTATCCGAAAAATTGTGGTGCAAGCAGGGCCGCAAGGCCTGGGCAGCTGGCAAACACACCAGCGGGACGTATTGGCCGATTTTCAGAAAGCTTTTGGCGAGCCTGCTGGTCCATTGATCGGCATTGGCATTATGACCGACAGCGACAACACCCAAACCCATAAACAAGCCTGGTACGGAGATTTACGGTATGTGGAGGGGCATTCTTCCCCTTAAAAAACCCGCTTTTGTTTGCATTGCGTTTTCGTTGCAGCTTCATGCAAATAAAATTGGAGCTGGTGATGGTAAGGACCCCACCCTTGAAAAATTTGTCGACCGGCTTGCAAAGCCATGAAGATGCAAAAAAGGCTCTGTCCCCCTGTGCGTATTGTTCTTTGCTGCATAGATTCTAGTGGCGCAGCAGATGCGGTAGCACAACGGCTCCCGTAACGTGGACAACCGGCGGGTGCTGTGTGGGTGAAACTATGTATGACTGGGTGTGGCGATGAATGGTTTTGTGAGGGAGAGTGTTTTGTTAGCTACCATTAAAACGAAAACACATCACCTTGATACTCCACTCGGACGTTTTGATATTTTTGCTAGCTATGAGGCAAATGATCAGGAGACTGGCTCACACCCTATTAAAGTTGTTCCGTTTAATCCCGACTTACCGCGTGGGATGTCCGTTTCTGGTTGTTACAGTGCAGTATTATCGCTAATAGCTGAATCAAAAATTAGTAATCTGCGCTTTACAGCTCGTCTTAATGCTTTCGGGCCAACCATAACGGCCGGGCCTGCAACGGGTGAAGCGTTAGAGGCGCAAAGCTTTTCAACCTCAAGGTTTATTGCCTTGGTAGGCACCGAAGATTTTAATTATCTCTCAGCAAGGCTTTCTAAGCGTATTGTCTTAGCTAAAGATCCGTTCATTTACACCCCAGAGTCGCTTTCAATTCAAATAACAGAAGTTCCAGCCGCTATGAATCTCAGTTTGCATTTCATTGTCGCCTGGAACTCCTTACCGGAACCGAAAGATTGTTCATGCTGGTTCGCAGTGGATCAGCCGCATGAGGCTTTATTGGGTAGATAAAAATCACTCAAGGCTGCTTCTTACGGTCGCTGGAACGTCCGAGTCGGCTTTACTATCTATGATCAATAGCCTCGTAAATTTTGCTAGAGCCTCCTATCAGCTTCGAGACACTTTATAGATTCCCTTCTTTTATGCTAAAAACTCAATGCTAAAAAGCCAAGCGCAGCGGCTGTGTGACGCTTACCAGCTTAATAGAATTACCGCAACCGTGGGCTTCGCTCCCCACTGCGCCCAACTCTCTTGGAGGTTTGCTCGTGTTCTATGTGTGCCATTTCGCTTTAACACCACTACAGCGGGTTGATCTGAGCTTTGGGTTTAAAGCAGTGCCTATGTCCAAGGCGTCTGAGCTAATGTTCCGTTTGAGCCCACACAGCCTCTTGCTCAGCCGGCTATTCTCTATTGCTGGCGGGCCTTCACACCAAACCCGTGCTTTTGCACGGCCTCGCCATTTGGGAGAAATGCTTAACTTATTATTTAGGCGGTAAAAGTTATGTCTTTTAGGCAGCACAATAAGGATCCAGACCTCATGTGGCGTAAGCGCGTGCGATCACAGTTGATTGCAGCTGGGTTGCCCAATTCCGTCGTTGATGATGAGCGACGCTGGAACTACGTACTACTTCATGGAGCCGATGAGTTCCATAGCGGATGGTCGCCCCAGTGGATCACCCAGAAGCAAGCGGCCGATTTGCTAGCGCTTATCGGAGATCGTTATCAATCTGAAGGTTTAGATCTTATCCGTGAGCTTAGGAATCGTGCAAGTGATAGCTAGCTTTCCATCCTAGGCGTGGTAGTTGCCACCAAGTCAAATATGCACTCTATACAGACACGCAGGAGGTTAATCAATTGGTTGGATTTTGGAAGTAATACTTGCAGTTATCTCTCCCACCTCTAAAAAGGAATCTGTTGTGGTCCGTGCCAAGATGGAAACTGCGTTACCGCTGTGCCAATTGTTACAAGAGGCCGTCTTCCTTACCTATAATGTAAAATTATTTCAATGACTTCAATGACAGCTCTGCGCATTCTTCTGCAATTCACAATTTTGGGTGGGGGTGGCATTGCGCTTGCAGTCCTTATTTCTCAGCCTGACATCAATCTCATGGAGATCGGGTTTTTCTCTGCCTTTGTGGTGTTTCTGCTTGCGCTGACGCTGGTACTCAGGCAGTACACCGAGAAGCGTTTGGTACCAGACCACAAGCTTAGTTTCAAACCGATGGGCGTAGTTCTTCTCTTGTTGGGAGCCTTTAGTATTTCCTACGGGATCAGCTTTTTTATCGGCAATTCACCTTTACCCAACGGCTCGGGTACATGTCGCGCCGTATGTGGGCTCGTTCTTTTGGCATCACACTCCTTCGGCGAAACAGTTGCGCGGTATTTTGCGTTTGGCCTTTGGTCGGGCATTGGTTTGCTTCTATGTTTTGTCGGGTACAAGCTAAAAAGGGCGAAAGCAGCCTAACATCGGGCTCAACGTCTCCTTTCCTGCAGTTACTGAACAATGCGCGATAAAGCCGCTACATTGGTTAGTTTTATCTTAGGCCTTACATCTACGGAGGGCACATGAACGAACGCGCTAGGACACTTGCGGCGATGTTGATCCGCAACTTTAACGACACGCCCACCCACCGTTCGGTGCGGGAGCCCCACTACGACTCGACAGGGGCTAGCCTAGCCTTCGGCACAGCCGCTCAGAAACTTGGGGCGTCTATTGACATACTTGCGCCTGGGAAGCGAGGTTGCCCCTATCACCTGCATCATGCTCAGGAGGAGATGTTTATCATCCTCGAAGGCGAAGGAACCCTGCGTGTAGCAGGAGAGATGCTTCCATTGCGAACCGGCGATGTGATCTTCATTCCGCCCGGTCCAGACTATCCGCATCAGATCATTAACACATCAGATCAACCGTTGAAGTACGTGTCGATTAGTACACAAGAGCAACCCGAGATTTGCGAGTACCCTGATTCCAGCAAATTCTTGGCTAAGTCTGGGCGTTCTGGCGAGGTTGACTTTGTTGTCATCCAGCAAAGGGCAGAGAGCTTAGACTACTGGCAAGGCGAGCCGTAAACGCAGTGACTTCTAACTCTACCTATATGAAATCCCCTACAAGAGCAAGAGTTAATCAATTCTTTGGCTTTTACAGGCAATATCTGTAGTTATCTCTCCAAACTCTAAAGTTGGATTGTATAAGTACTCCCCTGATAGGCAACCTGCTTCACCCATGCGCCCATCCTTACCATCGGCAGTCAAGCAGCATCGCAAAGCTCTCTCTGCCGATCTTCTGCCTAAGCCGGACGGTTTTCTCAGCAAAGAGCTTTTTATTGCTGAGTGCGGTATCACAAATTTACGCCAGCTTGTTGTCCAGCCGCATACACCGCTTTTTTGTGATCGTCTGTAGTCTGCATCTCCCATGCTTAGCAGAGCATGCCGAAGACCTGACGCCCGGCCTTATCAGTCCATTGACTGCTCTGAACGCGCTGTTTGCCCCATAGATCATTAAAGGGCTAAATAGCTATTCTCGTTTTAGGAGATCGGTTCGCCAGTAGGGCTTGTTGCCAGGGCTGTAGGCGAGAGGTGTTAAGCCAAAGCACCTGCATAAGTGCCCTGCCGCCTGGATCTGACGCGGATCGCCTAAGTTCGCTGCACTTATGGAGAGTGCTATTAGCAAGCTTGTCGGGTAACAAGACCTACCTCCCGATGGGAAAAGCCGCGTTCAAACGACGTACGGGTAAAGCAATGCGTTTTACTAGGGTCTCTTTTCATCGGCAACAGCAGCTTATGCTGATTTTCTAAGATCGCGACCCTAGTAGTAGCATGAATGCATTGTTTTGTTAAAAAACTGATCTTCTCCCCAGAAAAACCAGTATCCGAGTTTTACGTAAAAAAACGGGGAAACCCTCCCATCAATCCAGCGAGAGGCTGTGCGGACGCATGCCACTGCTTATGTCAGCTGCTAGGCCTCAACTTCAAACGACACACCATGTTCAAACGCCTCACCTACTGGTTTGAACGCAGTTACACGCGTTTCCAGTCCTACCGCGAGGGTCGCCGTGACACTCTCTATACCCTTACTTATGACTCTGTCGGTGCTCAACTCTCGTGGTTGATCTTGGAGAACGACAGAGGGCAATCCTCCTTCTCCTGGGAAGAGGTGCAGAGCATTTTCGTGTATAAGCGCGATCTTTTCGCCGTGGATAAAGTCTGTGCCGTCTTCGTCCTATCGAGTACGGAGACTTTCGAGGTCGACGAGGAAATGGTTGGGTGGCGGCCTCTGATCGAACACCTTCCAGTACAGCTTTCGGGCACTAGACCTTTTGCCGATTGGTGGTACGAGGTCGTCATGCCTCCTTTTGCGCCCAACACACGATTCATCTATGAGCGTTCTACGCCTTCTGCGGTCTAATTTCATTGTTAAATCATTGCTGCCTCCTGGCTGCTTGGACTCCTCATGCTAGAGCACCATTTTAGGTTTTGCTGAGGCTACACCTTAGATAGCTATAACAACGATGGACAAATCCAAAAAGGCAGCGCCACTAGGCTTATTTGTCATTTTTACCGCTCTGTCAGTTTTCTTCTGGTGGGCGTTTTACGAGCGATATCTTAAGTACGCTGAATGTATCGCCGCAGCAAACTCCAGTTGTGTCACCTCCAGTGGAGACAATTTGATATCGGGGGGCATGCTGTGGGTTTTGTTGGCCATGCCTTTCAGCTTTCTCGCTGTTATCTTTCTATTGATTTCCATCTATCGTTTGGTCCGAAAACCGTCGGGGGATTCAACTAAGCCATAAGGATAGGTAGCATGCCCCGTAGTAAAGCCACGATCTGAGCTGTTTAGTAGACAGTCGAGATGGTCAATCAATGGAGCCAAGCCGATGCTTTAGCATCCCGAGCTATAAGAAGTCAGAGCAGACACAGGGCCAAGCCCGAGGACTTCTGGCCGTCCTAGAAACAGAGTCTCTGCAGCTGTCCGATGGGTTATCTATAGCAATGGTAGTGACTGCATTCTCAACTGGTGAATGCGCTTACTTATATACGGCAGTAAGTCAGTGTGGGTGGTGCGAATAAAAATACTGATGCCTGCACCAGTCAAGCGCGGGGCGGGGCAATAGGGAACGATCTGAATAGAAAATTCAAGAGCTCAGGCTGTTGTGCGGTGTAGAATGGCGCCACCGGTTCGAGCGGGATGCTTCATCGGTCCGGCCTTTCTCGGGAATGTTATGAGGGGAGCCAAAACCATGAACATCCAAAAACCTGAACTCAAGCGCCAGGCTGCGGTTGAAGGTCAGGGGGGGTGCTCAGCTTCGTTAGCGCGCAAGAGAAGAGTCATGGATAAGGGAGAGAATATCAGACAGTCTTTGTACAAAATGCTTACTCATGCTGAGATTGACTTTGAGATGTGGCAGGCCATGCGTAAGGCCCGATCCGACAAAGAGGTGGCTAGTATGCTCAACCGAAGATACGGACACTTTTATATTGCAGCGGAAAACGCGCTGTTCAATTCCCTCATCACCATTCTTTACAAGATGTTTGAGACATGCGATAACACGATTAACTTTAGGCAACTCTTCAATACACTTCCAACAGATATATCGCCTGAGATTAAGGCGGAGCTTGACGGACTAAGGGCCAATATCAAAGACACCTGGATAAAAGTCGGCTTAGTTCGGAACAATATTGTTGGGCACCAATCCCTAGAGCAGAGCCCTGAGGAAGTTCACTGCATTGCCGGAATCACCCTTTCGGATCTTCATAGACTCATCAAGAATGCGCAGCACTTACTCTATCTTATAGCTAAGTACTTCCATGATACGCATCTGATATTCAAGCTAAAAGGCACGCAGTCGTTCGAAAACTTACTCGACGATTTGCGCGCTCACAATTCGTTTAAGCCCATGCTGTTTCATCATGGTGCGGCTTAGCTGAAACGTTGACCTTATGTTTACCACTCCGAGCTATATCGTTCTCGATCTGCCTTCAGCGGTGGGGGCGGAGGTTATTTCGCTTCGCTCGCGTTTCGATGCCTACGCAGCAACTTTGCCGCCTGAAATAACAGTCGCGGGTTCATCAGGGATTGGCACTATTGCAGAAGGTCAAAGCTCGGATCGAGTCTTTAAAATATTGGAGCATATTGCCCAAAAGCATTTGCCGTTTGTGACTTCGTTTCTCTCAATTGAGCGATTTGCTGGGACTTACATTTTCTGGCTGAAACCTCATGATCGGAAACCCTTTGATGCTTTGCAACGTTCTCTACTTGAGGCGGGTATCAAATTTCTTAGTCACCCCTTTCCTTTCAACCCTCATTGCACAATCAGCATGAATGACCAGCTTACACAGGCGCAGATCAATACCTTACTTAATACTCCCATTCCAAAGCAAGAGTTTCTTCTATCCAAACTTTCTGTCTATCAATTAATGGAGGGCCGTGCTTCTTTATTGCATACTTTCTCTTTTTCAGGTTCAAGCGCTAGTTCATCATTGCAAGAGAGTGCATGAAAAATCAAACACTCCCCTCAATCTCACCTTAACTTGTATCGTCGGAATGGTGTAAACACTTATGCTAAACAAAATTAAGCCGTTTGCTGCGTCTAGCGACGAGTTTTTTTGCGCGTTGGAGGCCCTAAGAATCAGAGCTCTTGTGGAGCGAGATCTCCAAACGCTTGAGCAATTACACGCAGAGGAATACCAGTTGGTTAGTCCTGCAGGAAAGGTGTTTACTCGCGCAGCCTATTTGGGTGCAATCAAGGCCGAGCCCTTCTATGTGGGCTGGGAGCCTTTAGGCGAGATGGGGGTGCGCCGCTCGCAAGCTATGGCAGTTGTGCGCTATATGGCCCGCCTCCGGTTTTCTTCCGATCGAACGATTGTCTGCTGGCACATGGACACCTACGAACTCCGCAGCTTGGGGTGGCAGGCAGTCTGGTCGCAGGCCACAGAGCTTCGCCACCCCCTCATAGAATCAAAAGTGCAAGCTTAATCCTTCGCTTATCTCTTACAAGCATTTCTTCGCAATTGTAAGTAATAGACCCCAGCATCACAGCACGACCTTTCTCAGCATATATCCCTGGTAAAAAGCTAAATCATTCTTTACCACATGGATACCAACGCTTATGATAGTCAGCAAACCTCTCTTCTGTGTAAGATTCTTTTAGAAAAAAGATAAGTTGCTGCAAAACCTGCGTTTTTATTGTGGGACTAAGTTGCGTTTACCCTGATGGCGCCTTTCACTGAGGATGAGGAAACCTCTTTTATTGCTAGACGCTGCAAACTACTGGTGCGAGACAGATATGCCTGAAGCCAAGACGAAACCAACGCAACTGTCACTTACCGACTATCTAGCCCGGATCGACGATGCGAATCGCAGAGTCGACTGCGAAGTCTTGGTTGAGCTGATGCGTAAGGTCACACAGCAAGAACCTGTCCTCTGGGGAGCAGGTATTGTCGGTTTCGGAAGTTACAAGTACAAATACGAGAGCGGGCATTCGGGCGAGTTTTGCCTCACAGGTTTTGCGGCACGCAAGACAGACATCAGTGTCTACTTGATAGAGGCTGCGCCGAATCAAGAGGAGTTCTTGCTTCGTCTTGGAAAGCACAAGATGAGTAAGTCGTGCCTTTATATCAAGCGTTTGAAGGATGTAGATCTGAATGTGCTGGAGCATTTGGTGGCAGCGTCTGTAGCGCAAGTCAAACGCCGCTATCCCTAGAGACAATTATTCCCTAGGTATTAAGCCCTATATTGCAGCTTTTATACTGGCATTGGAAAATCAAAATGAAAAGAGTGACGGGAATTGGAGGAATTTTCTTTAATGCCAAAGATCCTGTGGCATTGCGTGCCTGGTACAAAACTCATCTGGGTATTGATGTTCAGGCATGGGGTGGAGCAGCGTTTACTTGGACAGATGATCAGGGAAATCCTGTGAAGGGTACCACTATCTGGTCAATCGGTTCGGAGGAAGGGGATCCGTTCGCCCCAAGTCGATCATCGTTCATGATTAACTACCGCGTTGAAAACCTTGGCGCTCTGCTGCAGGCTTTGCGTAAAGAAGGCTGCCAGGTGCTGGAAAAAACCGATGAGTCAGAGTATGGTCGCTTTGGCTGGGTTGTGGACCCTGAGGGCAACAAGGTGGAGCTGTGGCAACCACCGCCTGGCCAGTGAAGAGCGATGCGCTGTTAGCTTGTTTAGAAACAGAATTGAATTAGAGGGAATCTTGGGTTAAGGTATAGGTCACTCTATTTTGATGGTACTGCTATTTTTTAGCGCAGTATTGTGCAAAAAGGCTCATAAGGTCTAATTGTACAAACTATCAGGCACCCAAATACAAAATGTTTGGCAAAGGACACACATTAATGAATGCTCCTGTTTCTAAGGATTTGCTGGCAGCTCTCCAGAATGTTTCTCTGGATGATAAATACACCTTGCAGACTGGCCGAGCCTATATGAGCGGTACACAGGCCCTGCTGCGTTTGATGATGTTGCAGCGTGCGCGAGATCAACTGCTTGGTTTAAATACGGCTGGATTTTTAACGGGTTATCGCGGCTCTCCCTTAGGAGGGGTGGATCAGCAGGCCTGGAAAGCTAAAAAGGCTCTTCAAGCGAGTCATATTCATTTTCAGCCTGGTTTGAATGAGGATCTTGCCGCAACCAGCATCTGGGGTACGCAGCAGCTTAATATGTATCCCGGCGCTCGTTATGACGGTGTATTTGGTATGTGGTATGGCAAGGGTCCGGGCGTGGATCGCTGTGGGGATGTCTTTAAACACGCCAATGCTGCCGGAACCTCCAAACACGGAGGGGTGATTGTTCTGGCGGGGGATGATCATTCTGCAAAGTCCTCCACTTTGCCGCACCAGTCTGACCATATTCTGAAAGCCTGCATGATTCCCGTCATGTTTCCGGCCAGTGTGCAAGAATATCTTGACTTGGGTATTCACGCGTATGCCATGAGCCGTTATGCAGGAGTGTGGGTCGGTTTTAAAGTGGTGACCGATATTGTGGAAGCCAGTGCTTCGGTGATGCTCGATCCCATGCGGGTTCAGCCGCTTATCCCCAGTGATTTTGAGTTACCGGCGGGGGGCTTGAATATCCGCTGGCCTGATACCCCTTTGGAGCAAGAGGCCCGTTTGCTGGATTTCAAGGCCTATGCAGCCTTGGCTTATGCGCGTGCCAACAAGCTGAATTACACGGTATTTGATTCTACCCATGCCCGGCTGGGAATTGTTTCGGGGGGGAAAGCCTATCTGGATACCCGTCAGGCCCTAGAAGATCTAGGTCTGGATGAGCAAACCTGTGCACAAATAGGTTTACGCCTCTTTAAGGTAGGCATGGTGTGGCCGCTGGAAAGCCAAGGCATTCAGCAGTTTGCACGGGGTTTGCAAGAGATTCTGGTGGTGGAAGAAAAGCGTCAGTTAATCGAATATCAAATCAAAGAAGAGCTCTATAACTTCCCGGATGGGCAAAGGCCGCGAGTTATCGGAAAATTTGATGAAAAAGGAGAGTGGGCCATGCCGCATGGCGAGTGGTTATTGCCAGCCCATTATGAATTATCTCCTGCGCTGATTGCCAAAGCGATTGCGGCACGATTGCTTAAAGCTGAGCTGGCTATTGAATTAACTGCAGAGGTGAAAGCTAGGATCCAAGCCCGTTTAGCCATTATTCAAGCAAAAGAAAAATCTCTTTCCAAACCGCGTGTTCAAACGGAACGTAAACCCTTCTTTTGCTCTGGTTGCCCTCACAACACCAGTACACGTGTGCCTGAAGGTTCTCGTGCGGTGGCGGGAATAGGCTGTCACTATATGGTGGTCTGGATGGATCGCCGTACAGAAACCTTCACCCAAATGGGAGGCGAGGGAGTACCCTGGATTGGGCAAGCACCGTTTACGGATGAAAAACATATTTTCGCCAACGTTGGAGACGGGACTTATTTTCATAGCGGTTTGTTGGCGATTCGGGCCAGTATTGCTGCTGGAGTCAATATTACTTATAAGATTTTGTTCAATGATGCAGTGGCTATGACGGGTGGGCAGCCGGTAGATGGGCAGCTAGATGTTTCGCGTCTTACGATGCAAATGCATGCCGAAGGGGCTAAACAGATTGTGATTGTGACAGATGAGCCAGAAAAATATCAAAGCGATATTCCTCTAGCGCCGGGGGTTACCGTGCATCACCGCGACGAATTTGAAACGATACAAAAACAGTTGCGTGAGGTACCTGGCTGCACCATTCTTATTTATGATCAAACGTGTGCCAGTGAGAAACGTCGTCGCCGTAAAAAAATTATCAATGGAAAACCGGGTTTTCCAGATCCTGCACGTCGTGTGGTGATCAATGAAGCGGTATGCGAAGGCTGTGGTGATTGTTCAGTCAAGTCGAGTTGTTTAAGTGTTGAGCCGGTCGAAACGGAGTATGGGCGAAAACGTAAAATCAACCAGTCCAGCTGTAATAAAGATTTTTCCTGCCTTAAAGGGTTCTGTCCCAGTTTCGTCACGGTAGAGGGGGGCAAGCTGCGTAAACCCAGGGCAAGTACGGAAGCCGCCATTCCTCCACTGCCTTCCCCCAGCTTTGTTTCTTTGGATCAATCAGGCAACCAGACTTATGGGATTTTGATTACGGGGGTCGGTGGCACGGGGGTGGTGACCATTGGACAGCTGATTGGCATGGCCGCCCATATTGAAGGCCGTGGCTTAAGTGTGTTGGATCAGGCCGGCTTGGCACAAAAAGGGGGTGCTGTGATGAGCCATGTCGTTCTGGCGCGTACTTCTGAAGAACTATTTGCAACCCGTATTGCCATGGGGGAAGCTGATTTGGTTCTGGGTTGTGACAGTATTACCACAGCGAGCAATGAAGCCCTTTCTAAAATGAGGGCAGGAGTAACCCGTGCTGTCGTTAATAGCAGCCAATCTCCTACTGCAGAATTTATTAATAATCCCAACTGGACTTTTCCCGGGCTGAGTAATCAGGCAGATATTGTGGAGGCCCTGGGTGGTGAGGATATTGCACAGACCCATGCAGTTTTTATTGATGCCGGGAGTTTGGCTGTTCAATTAATGGGAGATGCTCTCTACACCAATCCGCTAGTGATGGGTTTTGCCTGGCAAAAGGGTTGGCTGCCTTTGACCCACGAAGCCTTAATGCGGGCCATTGAGTTAAACGCAGTGGCAGTGGAGGCCAATAAAAAAGCTTTTGAGTGGGGCCGTTTTGCAGCACATGATTTACAAGCAGTTAAACGGATAGCTGATCCGGAAAAGAATGTAGTGGAATTAAAACGCTTTACTAAAACAATAGATGAACTGATTGCTGACCGCAGCAAATTTTTGACCGCTTACCAAGATGCAAAATACGCAGCCCGTTACACTGCATTAGTGGAAAAAGTACGTCGTGTGGAAGAAAAAATCGGTGGCAGTGCTTTGACTGATGCTGTGGCTCGGTATTTTTTCAAACTGATGGCCTATAAAGACGAGTATGAGGTTGCTCGTCTTTACACTGAAACGAATTTTGTAGAAAAAATAGCTAGTCAGTTTGAGGGAGATTACAAACTGAATTTTTATTTAGCACCCCCTTTGTTTTCGAAAAAAGATGCCAATGGGCATCTGAGAAAAAAGCAGTATGGGCCCTGGATATTTACTACCTTTAAATGGCTGGCAAAGCTGCGTAAATTGCGCGGTACTCCCTTGGATATATTTGGATATAGCAAAGAAAGAAAAATTGAGCGTGCTCTGATTATTGAGTACGAAGAGATGATGAATACCGTACTTGGAAAGCTCACTGCCGAAAATCTTGCAACGGCGGTGGCACTCGCCAGTATCCCTGAAGAAATCCGCGGCTATGGTCATGTTAAAGAAGAAGCCTTGCTTAAGGCTCGTGCACGACAGGCAAGCTTACTTGAAGCATTCAAAGCCCCGATTATTCCAATCCGCGCCCTTGCATGAGGTAAAGGAAGATCTTCTCCAGACTCTGCCTTAGAAAGGGAGTTTTCTCATAAAAACTGAGACGGGGGTGAAGGTGGCAAGCAATTCCCAAGCACAGGGGGAGCGGTTAGTGGAGCTACCGGTAAAGAAAAGCTCCGAAGATTGCTTCCATTGCGCTGCAAAGGCTTGTGCTTGCTGAACTTACTGAATAATTGCAGTTTAAGTGATGCGGACAATTTTTAGCATATTGGTACCACCGGGGTGGCCCATGGGCTCCCCACAGGTAATAGCATAAATATCTCCCGCCTGGAGAACACCTCGTGAAATCAGCAGCCGTTCTGCTTGCAGGAGTGCCGTATCGCGGTCTTCTGAGGCATCCATTAGAAGCGGTCGAATGTTGCGATAAAGCGCCATTTTGCGCTGGCTAGCTACCCGTGGTGTGACGGCGTAGATGGGAATATGAATTTTTTGACGACTCATCCATAATGCAGTAGAGCCGGAGTCAGTCAGTGCCACAATGGCTTTGCATCCTAGGTGATAGGCAGTAAATAGGGCGCCCATGGCAATGGACTGATCAATCCGATTAAATGTTTTGTTAATAAAGGCATGATCGAGTTGAAGCTGTTCATGCACTTCGGATTCCAGACAAATGCTGGCCATCATCTGAACTGTTTCTACGGGATATTTTCCAGAGGCGGTTTCCGCGGACAGCATGACTGCGTCTGTTCCGTCGAGTACTGCATTGGCAACATCGCTGACTTCGGCCCGGGTAGGGACGGGATTAACGATCATGGATTCCATCATCTGAGTGGCAGTGATAGTAATCTTGTCTCGCTCGCGTGCAAGCTGGATCATGCGTTTTTGCAGTGCTGGAACTGCAGCAGCTCCCACCTCTACGGCCAAGTCCCCCCGCGCAACCATAATGCCATCAGAGGCATCGAGAATATCTTCTAGCACGCTGGGTCGTATCGCTTCGGCGCGCTCTATCTTGGCAATCATTGCGGGACGATGCTTATATTGGTGCCCTGCCACGTTGCATAGCTGGCGGGCCATTTCCATGTCGGTACGGTTTTTTGGAAAACTTACCGCAACATAATCAGCTTGTAGGGCCATGGCGGTTTTAATATCGTCCATGTCTTTTGAAGTCAAGGCAGGAGCACTTAATCCTCCTGTCTGTTTGTTGATCCCTTTGTTGTCAGAAAGCTCCCCTCCGATTTTTACGATCGTATGAATAGCTTCTCCTACTACTTTTTCAACCATCAAAACAATCAAACCATCGTTAAGAAGTAGTACATCCCCTGGCTTAACGTCTCGAGGCAGTTCTTTGTAATCAAGAGGCACGCCTTTCACATCTCCCAGTTCAGTGCGGCTAGCATCCAGAATAAAGGGGTTGCCTGATTCCAAAACAATCTTTCCTCCAGAAAATTTTCCTACCCGGATCTTGGGTCCTTGTAAGTCGGCCATAATCGCTACTTCTTTTCCTATTCGAGCAGAAATCTCCCGCACTAGCTGGGCTCTGGCGATATGATCTTGTGCTGTACCATGGGAAAAATTTAGCCGGACTACGTCGACTCCTGCTTGAATCAGTTGTTCGAGTATTGGAGGGCTGGAACTGGCAGGTCCAAGTGTGGCGACTATTTTGGTATCACGCATCATGAGTATTTTCTCGTCAGAAAGTAATAAGGGTTAGGGGAACTTCTAGTAAGCGCTTGGGCAACCCGGATCAGCTTTTGCAGTGCTCAGCCTAAGGTGCGACGCATCCGTTTTTCAAATTCGTTAGGGGTTACTTGCTATGTTATGAGAACTTCCCTGGGCCCGCTCTTGTAAAACTGCAATGGCGGGGAGGGTTTTCCCCTCCAAAAACTCTAGAAATGCACCGCCGGCAGTACTGATATAACTAATTTGATTCGCTATTCCAAATTTATTAATTGCCGCGATAGTGTCGCCACCCCCTGCAATAGAAAAAGCAGGGGAGGCGGCGATCGCACGGGCCAGTGTTTCGGTGCCTGCGGAAAAAGCCTCAAACTCAAATACTCCTACAGGACCATTCCATACAATCGTTCCAGCCTTATGCAGCAGGGCAGCGAAATGATGTGCGGTCTGTGGACCTATGTCTAAGATCATGTCTTCATTATTTACTTCATTTGCTTTTTTTTGAGTAGCTACTGCATCGGCAGAAAAGCTCGAAGCGACTATCACATCAGTGGGCAAGGGGACCGCCGCTTCACGGGACTCCATACTCTGCATAATCCGTCTGGCTTGATCCGTTAGTTCATGTTCCGCCAAGGATTTCCCAATGGGTAAGCCTGCTGCCAGCATAAAAGTATTGGCAATGCCACCCCCAACAATTAACTGATCCACCTTCTGTGCTAGGGATTCTAGTATGGTGAGTTTGGTCGACACTTTACTGCCCGCTACAATCGCAATTAGCGGGCGTTCAGGTGCATTTAGCGCTTTGCTTAATGCGGCAATTTCGGCTGCCATTAAAGGCCCCGCAACGGCGATGGGAGCAAAGCGGGCTATTCCGTGGGTGGTAGCCTCCGCCCGGTGGGCAGTGCCAAAAGCGTCGTTGACATACACATCGCACAAAGCTGCCATTTTTTTTGCCAAGGTTTCGTCATCTTTTTTTTCACCTTTATTGCAACGGCAATTTTCCAACAGTACCACTTCCCCAGGGACCACGGAAAATCCTCCCTCTACCCAGTTTTGTTGTAAACGTACTGGGCAATCAATCGCATTGCCCAGTAACTCCGTTAGACGGACAGCGATGGGAGCGAGGGAGTCTTCTGGTTTTACTTCGCCTTCAGTAGGCCGACCTAGATGCGAAGTGACCATCACCGCAGCGCCGGCTTTAAGGGCTTGTTGTATAGCGGGTAAAGAAGCCCGGATTCGAGTGTCATCTGTAATCGTCCCGTCTGCATTTTGAGGTACGTTCAGATCACTGCGAATAAAAACCCGCTTACCTTGTAAGGCAACATCATTCATTGTTAGCAGGGGAGAAACCATACAAATAGTCATCCTTTGATTTAAAAGCCGATTTTATGATGGGTATGAAACAGTGACAGAGAAGAATTATTCACTTAAACCCAAATTTCCTATTAGGCGTACTTTGAATGTTGTAGCTGTCAGCGGTGGATTTGTGGTCATTTGCCCTCTTTGTCGCTTGTAGCAAGGGCTACAGGCTGCATACTCGGGCCAAAACTGTCTGGCAACTGCCCTCCCAAACCCTAACGGGAAATCTGAGTTTAATAAATAAAAAACTTTATCCCAATATTTATGGGGGTTTCCAGAAGAAAAGCTTTTAAAGCACGCATAAATATTGGGGTAAAGCAATAGTGCTTAAGATCATTGGCTATAAGAGTTAGTTTAATTCTTGCGCAGAACCTCAGACTTTTTCTAGAGCGAGCACCTTCTGAAGACTGTTTGCAAAGGAGTGTCTGTAGTTAGAAGAAATTCCCGAGAATATTAGCTGACCTTCTGTGCTAACAGGTCTTTTAGAGCTGCAAAATGGGCGCGGGTATCCTGTGGTAAGGGGAGGGCTTCCGACTGGGATTGATTGACTCCCATCTCTATCAAAAAGCGTGAAGGTTTGCGCATCACCCATTCTTTGCCTCGTTTGCGCTTCGTGCAATAACTAATGATCAAGCTGCGTTGCGCCCGGGTTACGCCTACATACATGAGTCTGCGTTCTTCCTCTAACTTGCTTAGAGCAGCTGACTCTTCTATTTCCTCTTGCTCTTGACTTTCATGGGGCAAAAGTCCCTCTTCTAGACCCACCAAAAACACATGGGGATACTCCAGTCCCTTGGCGGCATGAAGAGTGGATAAATGTACGGCATCTTCTTGATGATCAGTCTCTTGCAAAAGGGTGATGAGGGCTATATGCTGCGCCAGTTCCATTAAACTTTTAGGGGATTGCCCTGTTTTGGGATCTCCCTGTGCCTTGCGCGTAAGCCAAGCAACAAGCTCCTGTACATTGTTCCATTTGCTTAAGGCTTGTTTATTGTCCAGGCTGTCATAGAGGTAATTTTGATAGTCAATGGCCTCAATAAGCTCTTGCAAAAGCAAGCCGGCATTCTCTGCAGTTTTTTCACTATCTTTCCCAGCCCGAAACTGTATACGATTAATAAAGTTTCCAAATTCTAAAAGTGCAGCGCGTTGACTGTCTTTGACATAACTGGAGAAACCACTTTCAAACAATGCATTAAATAATGCTGTTTTGCGCGCTGTGGCGTATTCAGCCAAAGCTGATAGAGTGACTGGACCAATTCCTCGTTTTGGAGTGCTCACGGCCCGAAGGAAAGCTTGATCATCCTCTTCATTAGCGATTAGACGTAAATATGCGGTGATATCCTTGATTTCCGCCCGGTCAAAAAAACTCTGGCCTCCGCTTATAAGGTAGGGAATGCGCTGCTGCCGCAGATGAGTTTCAAACACTCGTGCCTGATGATTCCCCCTATACAGAATGGCATAGTCGCTAAACTTGGCGCGGCGCTCAAACCGATGCGCGGAAAGCCGAGTGACTATATTTTCTGCTTCTGCATCTTCATGTTCCATTGGCAATACTGTAATAGGATCACCAGTGCCATGCTCGCTCCATAATTTTTTTTCAAATAGTTTTGGGTTATGGCTAATCAAGGCATTGGCTGCTGCCAAAATACGGTTAGTGGAACGGTAGTTCTGTTCCAATTTGATAAGCTTAAGCTGAGGATAGCTTCTTTTTAGGTCTGCAAGATTTTTAATGTCTGCACCTCGCCACCCATAAATACTTTGATCGTCATCCCCTACGGCAGTAAACATGGCCCGAGGTCCGGTGAGATGTTTAATCAACGCATACTGCACATTATTAGTATCTTGTACTTCGTCAATAAGCAGATAACGCAAGAGATTTTGCCACCGTTCACGCACCTGTGCTTTTTCTTCTAACAAACGTAAGGGTAGGGCAATCAGATCATCAAAATCTACTGCTTGGTAGGCTTTAACGGTTTGCTGATATCGCATAAATGCTTTGGCAATAATCCCTTCAGATTCATTAGCTGCTTGCTGCCAGGCCTGATCGGGAGAAAGCCCTGCATTTTTCCATAAACTAATTTGTGTCTGTGCTTTGCGAAGGGTCTGCTTGTCGGTGGTGGCTAGAATATCAGAAAGGACTGCTGCAGAATCGGCACTATCCAAGATGGTGAAATTTGACTTCATGTTTAAAGCTTTTGCTTCTGCCCGCAAAATGCGCATCCCTAGAGAATGAAACGTGCTAATAGTCAGTTTATGGCTGCTCGAAGGAGCCAGTTTTCTGATGCGCTCTAGCATTTCGTGAGCGGCTTTGTTTGTAAAAGTAATAGCAGCAATATTTTCAGCCTTATAACCGCGCTCCAGCAAATGGGCAATCTTGGCGGTAATGACCCGGGTTTTGCCTGAACCGGCTCCAGCTAATACTAAACAGGGACCATCCAGATAACCCACAGCTTCTCGCTGCGCAGGGTTTAAGGGAGAAAGTGTCATGTATAAAATATTGGAAAGGTAAGCTTAGATCAGTACTAAATTATCACGATGAATTAACTCAGCCTCTTCTACAAAACCCAATATCTCTTTTATTTGACCGGAAGGTTTTCGTGCAATCAGGCGTGCTTCTGAGGCTGAATAATTAGTCAGTCCACGAGCAATTTCTAGACCCTCACAGGTAGAGCAAGACACGACTTCTCCTCGGGAAAAATCTCCTTCCACCTGGATGACGCCAATAGGTAACAAGCTTTTTCCATCTTCTTGAAGAGCGCGCACTGCACCGGTATCTAATATGAGTTTGCCACGCATTTGTAAATGATCGGCCATCCATTGTTTTCGTGCCGATAGCTTTGGAGTAGGTGCCTGTAGGAGCGTACCGATCGACTCTCCCTGGGCTAAGCGCAGGAGCACTTGCGGTTCACGCCCGGAAGCGATAAGGGTGCAAGCCCCACTGCTAGCGGCACGTTTGGCAGCTAGTACTTTGCTAATCATGCCACCCCGACCGTATAGCGTTCCGGCGCCCCCTGCCATGCTTTCCAGAACAGGGTCACCTGCATTAGCCAAGCTAATGAGCTTAGCAGCTGGATTTTTACGAGGATCTGCATTAAAGAGACCTTGCTGATCTGTAAGGATGACCAACAGATCGGCATCTATTAAGTTGACGACTAAAGCACCCAATGTATCGTTGTCACCAAACTTGATTTCATCGGTGACCACCGTATCGTTTTCATTAATAATCGGCACTACGCCTAATTCCAGTAAAGTGCGCAGCGTAGAACGAGCATTTAGATAACGGGCGCGGTCCGTCAGGTCCGCATGGGTTAGCAGCACTTGTGCCGTTTGAATCGAGTGGTTGCGAAAACTGGTCTCATAAACCTGTGCTAGACCCATCTGTCCTACAGCTGCAGCGGCTTGCAATTCATGCATATGGGTGGGGCGCTTACTCCAACCTAGTCGCTTCATGCCTTCAGCAATAGCACCAGAGGAAACCATCATGACTTCTTTGCCCATCGTTCGTAACTGCGCAAATTGCTCAGCCCAATTGGCAATTGCAGATTGGTCTAGACCTTTGCCCTCATTGGTGACCAGGCTGGAACCTACTTTTACGACAATACGGTGGGCTGATTGCAGAGTGTCCGGCATTTGTTAAATCAAGGTTTGGTATGGGGAGATGGGGGAGCCGCAGCCTCATCTGTTGTACGGTCAAAGCGAGCATCAAAGGCGGGTTCATACTCTTCAAGCCGCATCTGTTCAAGCACTTCATTCAAGCGTAGCATCAGATGTTCACAGCCCTCGCGACTCAAGGCTGATATGCTAAAAACAGGGCCTTTCCACTTGTAGCGTTTTACAAAATCCTTAACCCGTTTTTCACGCTCTGTTTCAGGAATCATGTCAAGTTTGTTGAGAACCAGCCAGCGAGGTTTTTTGGCGAGTTGCGGATCGTATTTTTCCAGCTCTTTCACAATGGCTTTAGCTTCTTGGACGGGATCGATATTTTCGTCAAAAGGCGCAAGATCAACCAGATGCAACAAGATACGGGTACGCTGAAGATGACGTAAAAATTGGTGTCCCAGTCCTGCCCCTTCGGCTGCACCCTCAATTAAGCCAGGAATATCGGCAATGACAAAACTTTTTTCTGTGCCAATGCGCACTACTCCCAGATTAGGATGGAGCGTTGTAAACGGGTAGTCTGCAATTTTTGGACGTGCATTGGAGACTGCACTGATCAAGGTGCTTTTACCTGCATTAGGCATTCCCAGCAGCCCTACATCCGCCAGAACTTTAAGCTCCAGCCGTAGCATGCGCCGTTCACCTTCTTTACCAAAAGTAAACTGACGGGGTGCACGATTAACACTGCTTTTGAAATGCACATTGCCAATACCGCCTGCTCCTCCAGCAGCTAGCAAAACACGTTCCCCATGCTGGGATAAATCGCACAATAACTGATCGGTTTGCGCATCAAAAATCATGGTTCCTAAGGGCATTCTTAATTCAATGCTTTGTCCTGCCGCGCCATATTGCTGTGCACCCCGGCCATTTTCCCCATTTTTAGCAATATGTTTGCGTGAGAAGCGATAGTCAATCAAGGTATTAATATTTCGATCTGCTATAGCCCATATACTTCCTCCTTGCCCTCCATCTCCTCCATCAGGTCCACCTTTGGGAATAAATTTTTCACGCCGCATGGAGGCGGAGCCATTACCGCCTTTACCGGCAAGCACTTCAATAGTAGCTTCATCTATAAATTTCATATGTGCCTGTATGGACTCAAACCTTTTATCACTCTCAAATGCAAAGGGTACTCTCTTTTAGAGACGATCCCTCTATTCTTGCCCATTTTTTACTGGATATTTCTTGTTAAATAATATTCGAACACCTAAGCAGACTGAAAGTGCACCTCATGAGAAATTTGGGGTTATAAAAACCCCTAAAGAGAAAACAAAAAGGCCTCGCAAGCGCGAGGCCTTTAGCAAAGTTTCTGTTGAAAACTTATTGCGTTATTACAGAAACCGTGCGGCGCTTTAAAGCCCCTTTGATTGCAAAAGCCACTTTGCCATCGCTTAACGCAAAGAGAGTGTGATCTTTGCCCATCCCTACATTAACGCCAGGGTGAAATTCGGTGCCACGCTGCCGTACAATAATAGAGCCGGCATTGATTTCTTCCCCTCCAAACACCTTGACGCCTAGTCGTTTACTTTCCGAGTCACGTCCGTTTCGCGTAGAGCCGCCGCCTTTTTTCTGTGCCATGCTAGATGCTCCTTAGACTTTATCAACCTTGCTGGCAAGATCGTCTTGCAGCTTTTTGAGCTCTTCCCATTTACCGTCACGCGCCAGTGTGGCCTGCTGCGGCCAGCTATCTGGTTTGTAGCTGGAAAAACGTTTACCTGCAGCCTTGAGCAGGGTTGTAAGAGTTTCAACTTTTGTATCTGCTAATTGGGCAAAGGTGGTGATCGAATTTACCCGCAGTAATTCAGCAATTTTTGAACCTATACCTTCAATAATGCTTAAGTCATCCGCTTTGCTCATGGTGGGGACAGTAGCAGTGGCAGAATGTCCGCTGCCAGAAACTTCGGTAATGAATAGTTCTGTAAACCACTGACGATGGCCCTGTCGTTTCTGGTAGTGTTTGCGACGGCGCATTTTGAAAATTTTGACTTTGTCTGCCCGACCATGGGCAAGGATCGTCGCTTTTACTGTGGCACCTGCTACCAAGGGCGTACCTACCGAAACGGTTTGGCCCGCGCCTACAGCGAGTACATCAGAAATCGTGATCTCTTGGCCAGGTTCCGCAGTGATCTGTTCTACTTTAAGTTTTTGGCCAGCAGCAACTCTATATTGTTTGCCGCCGGTTTTTATGACCGCGTACATGTGAACCTCAACAGATAAGATTTTTAAGAATTGATGGCTATATGCAAATTTTGCGCATAGCCGTAAATTATGCCTCAAATCAAGTACTTAGCGCAAATTCGGATCTACAAGCCGAATTTCTTAAGTATTCAAAGAGTAAAGAGGAGTCTGGCGTTAGGAGTGACGCCTCCCTATCAAGGCTCCTCTGGCATTTAACTGTGCACTAATTGTCAGCGTATGGGCCGGATCACTACAAAGTTCACTATTTCTCCACGGCGAACCAAAAGAGCGATGGGTTTTTTCAGGTCTGCTTTGTTTACCAATTCCGTGAATTGTTTGGCGTTTAAGATTTCCTGATTATTGAAGGACAAGAGAATATCGCCGGGTCGAATACCCGCACGGCTGGCGGCGCCATCGCTGTCTTCTACTAGTACCCCAGATTTGATTTTTAGTTCAGAACGTTTGGCTTCGCTCAAATCCGCTACAAGCAATCCTAATTCATTGGGTTTAGCATCTCCTTTAGGTTTGGCAGGCTGGTCCGAGCGGCTTGCTGTGCTACGTTCTACTTCAAACTCTCCTAACACGAGGCTTACATCACGCACTGCACCGCGACGCCACAACTGTAAAGTCACTTTAGTTGCCGGTTTGGTATTACCCGCAAGCCGGCGTAAATCAGCCGCCTTTTCAATGGAGCGGCCTTCAAATCGCAAAATAATATCACCTGCTTCAATACCGCTTTTTTCTGCTGGACTGCCTCGTTCTACGGAAGTGACCAATGCGCCTTGTGCCTTGTTCAGACCTAAGCTCTCAGCGACTTCCTTACTCACATCATCTAATGAGATACCAATCTTTCCTCGAGCTACTTTTCCATTAATTTTTAACTGATCAGATACACGAATAGCTTCATCAATAGGGATAGCAAAAGAAACGCCTTGATAGCCGCCACTGCGTGTAAAAATTTGTGAGTTGATGCCAACGACCTCTGCGCGGGAGTTGATGAGTGGTCCGCCTGAGTTACCGGGGTTTACCGCAACATCGGTTTGAATGAACGGGAGAAAATCTCCGGTATCACGGCCTTTTGCGCTCACAACACCCGCTGTAATCGTACTTTCCAGCCCGAAGGGTGAGCCGATAGCAATCACCCATTCCCCTTTTTTCAAACGATTAGGATCTCCAATGACCAAACGAGGAAAGCCTGTGCCTTCTACCTTGATAAGGGCCACATCGGTCCGTTGATCCGAACCGATGACTTTGGCTTTTAACTCTCGCTTGTCGGTCAGAGTAACGTAGATTTCATCGGCACCTTCTACGACATGATGGTTGGTCAGGATATAACCATCTGAAGAGATAAAAAATCCTGAACCTACACCGCGAGGAATGATTTCTTCCCCTCCTCGACGTGGAGTGCGAGGAGAAGGCATCGGCCTTTGGGGCCCTGGAATATTAGGTCCAAAAAACCAGCGGAACATCTCGAACGGATCCACTTCTTGTCCGCCGGGTCCTCCAGGCATTCCGGGAATAGTCTGAGCTCGTACACGTGAGCGTTCTGTAGTGCGAATATTCACAACGGCAGGATCGGCTTTTTCCACGATTTCTGTGAAATCGAAACCCATAGTATTTTGGGCCTGCACGGGCTGAGAAATGATGAAAGCCATTCCTAGCACGCTGCTAATGATAAGCCCTAATTGAACCAGGAGTCGACGATAGGCAAGGGCAGTGAACATATCGGTAAAAGAGGTGGTGGGTATCATAATGATTATTTCTTAAGTTGAAGAGAATACGCGACTTGTTTAATGGCAATGGGGGGAGCTTCGCCGATTACCGTAATCCAGTGGTCACCTAAACGCCGTGTCGTCATGCTTACAGCACCCTGACTACTGGAACCCTCCCGTAAAGTGGAGGCAGCATTGGCCATTTCTATAAATACAGAAATAGCGGCTAATCCATCGGAAAAAACTATCTGCGATACATTTTCATGTTTACCCAGCGTTCTTCTCAATTCATTAACGCGCTTAAATCCTGCAGGGGGATTCATAATTTGCCATTGAGTGAGCGGCTTGCCATATCGACCAGGCTGAGAGCGCTCGATTTTCCATTCTGCTGTAGCCATATAGCTGGGTTTTAGCTGTGCGCGGTCAAAGGGTAAATTTATCTTTATTGTGGAGAAAGCGATTTGCTCAATAACTTCATTTTTGTCATTAAGCGTTTGCGCCTTTAACAAAAGGCCCGATTGTTTATCTGCCCATAAGCGATAGCCGTAACGCAAATTGTCTTTAGGATTTAAGCTAATAGTTTCACACTCAATCCCAGCGATCCGATCGCTTTGGCCCCGGCTAATAGAGTAATGGTTTGCCACTTCAGAGGCCGAGGCATTTAACAAACCCGGAAAATGATCCCTTTCAAACCGTTTTTCAATTAAGAGTGTTTTACTTGCGGGGATATAGGAATAGACCTCATCATTTTTACGAATAATTTCTTGGGGTTTTCCATCCAGGATCTCTAGTTTTTCGTGCTCGCCCGACGCGTCTACAAAATGGCTAATGCGCGAAGACTGCACTTGGCTGCCCTGCTGATATACAAAGGTTCCTACGTAATTAAGACGGGTTGCTGCCTGCTGAATCTGCGCAAGCCATACAATATCAGCCAGATTTTGTGCTTCAGAAGTATCCGCTGCCCAGCCGGCTGAACCTGGCAAGAAACTTGCAATACTCAATAAACAGGCTACCCAGGAGCGGGCAAAACCTAAAGGAACGACGGCTGACATATTAACGGTCTTCTGCAGAGATTCTAGTCACTCTTACCAGGGGTAGCACGGCTGCATGCCGCGAAGTACTTGGGGAAACCTGCTGATGGGCAATAAGGTAACGGTCCATTGATGCTGAAGACAAGGTATTAACGGTCGGTGGTAATGTAACAGCTATCAAGGGCGCGTTAAGTGTTTGTGCGTTAACTGTAGAAGCAGGGGGGGAGGGCAAGGGCGTGTTATTTGCAGTAATAGCAGTACTTGCGGGGCCAGTAATTTGGGGAATCGCCACCCAAACTACAGTGACGACCGCAGCGGCTACTGCCATCGATGGAAGAGCCCAATGTTTTACTGTTGCCCAGTTTAAAGAAGAGCGGCGTTTGTTAGCTGTAGCTTGATGAGGGGCCAAAACCACTGGTTCAGATTCCAGAGCGCTCATGACCCTTAAAGAAAAATTAGCAGAGACCGGTTGTAAATCAGTGGAGCGCAGCATATCGCCAATGAGATGATGCAGCGTCCAGCAATCGCGGTTTTCTGGGTCTTTTTGCAGTTTGGCCCATTGCTCAGGGCACGGGTTAATTTCTCCATCCCCTAGTAGGGATAAGTATTCTCTTGAAGATAAATCATCCGCTGTTTTTTCTGCATCGGATAGGGATAAATCATGGTCAAGCCGCGCTGCAAAATTCATGATGTCCTGCTAATAAATAATTTTTATCACCACACTATGCTATGACCAAAATACGGTAGCAAGTTCCATAGTTTACAAAAACGATAAAGGTATTTCACTCGCTACCAGCGTTTTTTATCGGAAGTTCCTAACAGAGGTCTTAATTGTGCTGCTATAGCCTCACGAGCCCGAAAAATTCTGGAGCGTACTGTACCAATAGGGCAACCCATTGCCAAGGCAATATCTTCATAACTCATTCCTTCTATCTCCCGCAAAGCAATGGCGGTCCGTAACTCTTCGGGAAGCTCGGACATGGCCCTATTGACAGTTTCAGCCACTTGCTTTCCTTGCAATATTGATTCCGGCGTACTCGCATCCTTATGAGTTTCTAGTTCATTGAAAGTTTCTTCACCTTCGTCATTGACCGGTGTTGCACTGACGGTTCGACCAGAAGACATCAATACATTTTTGGCTGTGTTGACCGCAATGCGATAGAGCCAGGTATAAAAAGCACTTTCTCCACGAAATTGGGGTAAAGCCCGATAGGCTTTGATAAAAGCTTCTTGCGCGATATCTTCAACCTCGGCTGGATCACGTACCATTCGCGACAAGAGACGATGAATTCTACGCTCATACTTCAATACCAAAAGCTCAAAAGCCTTTTTATCGCCTTGCTGGACGCGCACCACTAGCGCCTGATCGATATCACGTTCGCTCATTGAGAGTTTTTATTTTGGATTATCGTCAATGGAATGTGTTTTTCCTACGTGGCAGCTTAGACTAAGTCACTTGTCTAAAAACCAGGGATCCATTAGTGCCACCAAAACCATAGTTATTACAGATCGCCGTTGAGATTTTCATCTCTCTAGCTACATTGGCGCAATAATCCAAATCGCAAGCTGGATCTTGATTAAAAATATTAATGGTTGGAGGAGAAATCTGATTTTGTAAGGCCAGCACTGTAAAAATAGACTCCACACCTCCGGCCCCACCCAGCAGATGTCCTGTCATGGATTTTGTAGAATTCACGACTATTTTGCGGGCGTGATCTCCAAAGGCAACTTTTAGAGCTACCGTTTCAGCCAAATCGCCTAAAGGGGTAGAAGTGCCGTGTGCATTAACATACTGTACTTCATCAATATTCACTTGGGCGTTGCGTAAGGCATTTAAAGTGCATTGGGCTACGCCCCTACCGTCCTCACGTGGGGCCGTAAAGTGGCTGCCATCCGCGCTCATGCCATAACCGGCAAGTTCACAATAAATTTTTGCACCTCGTGCCTTAGCGTGCTCCATTTCTTCAAGTATGAGTACACCCGCTCCTTCACCCAAAACAAAGCCATCTCTGTCTTTATCCCAGGGTCTGCTGGCGGTAGAAGGGTCTTCATTGCGGCTGGAGAGTGCGCGCATGGAGGCAAACCCCCCAATTCCCAAGGGGGATACCGAAGATTCTGCACCTCCTGCTGCCATGACATCGGCATCACCGTATTCAATAATGCGGGCCGCTTCACCAATGCAGTGCAAGCCTGTGGTGCAGGCGGTGACTACGGCTAGATTGGGACCTTGCATTCCATAGATAATGGAAAGATGTCCCGAAATCATGTTAATAATTGAAGAGGGTACAAAAAAGGGCGAAATACGCCTTGCCCCTTTAGCCAAATAATCACTATGACTTTGCTCAATAGTGGGTAAGCCACCAATTCCTGAGCCAATACACACCCCCACACGGTCGGCATTGGCTTCAGAAATTTCCAAGCCACAATCTTTCCAGGCTTGAATGCCCGCGGCTAAACCATAATGAATAAAAGTAGCTAAATGTCTAGCCTCTTTGGCAGGGATATAGTCTTCGACGTTAAAGTCCATGACTTCTCCGGCGATTTGCGTAGAAAAAGCGCTGGCATCAAATGTAGATATTTTGCGAATACCGCTTTTGCCTGCAACGATATTATTCCAGGCGCTGCTCACGTCATTACCCACTGGAGACACGATCCCCAAACCCGTTACTACCACGCGACGATGCTTTAGCATTTTTTGTGGCCCTTATCTGTCAGACTGTATGCTGTAAAAGTAAACAAGGCCCGAAGAAACCCTCCGGGCCTTGCATATGCAAACCATCCCATTGCTGAGAAGCTTTGCATCAAGCCTTAGACAGGTTTGCAGACACGTAGTCCATTGCTTGCTGTACGGTTTTAATTTGCTCGGCTTGTTCATCGGGGATTTCGCAGCCGAATTCATCTTCCAGGGCCATGACCAACTCTACGGTGTCCAGCGAATCTGCACCCAAATCTTCCACAAAAGACGATTCGTTTTTAATATCGCCTTCCGCCACCCCAAGCTGTTCCGCTACTATTTTTTTTACGCGTTGTTCAATATCGCTCATTTAATTGGCTCCTCCAGAGCTTTTAGATTGTCGTTACTATTCTACCAAACAAACCCATCAAACCACTATCTACATAGCTAATCCACCGTTTACATGCAAAGTGGTGCCAGTAATATAGGTCGCCATCGGGCTGGCCAAAAACAATACTGCGTTGGCAATATCCCCTGCTTGACCAAAATGAGCTAAGGGAATAGCTGCTAGCATAGTAGCAGCTTGCTGCTCGCTCAAGGCACGTGTCATATCTGTATCAATAAAGCCGGGGGCTATTGCATTGACAGTAATGTTCCGGGAGCCTAATTCTTTAGCCAATGCCCGGGTCATTCCCTCAAGTCCTGCTTTTGCAGCGGCATAATTGGCCTGACCTGCATTTCCCATACTGGCGATTACTGAAGATATATTAATAATTTTCCCATGTTTTGCTTTCATCATGGAACGCATCACGCTGCGCGAAAGATTAAAAGCTGCTGATAAATTGGTATGAATCACCTGCGACCAATCTTCATCTTTCATCCGCATCGCTAAGCCGTCACGGGTAATTCCAGCATTATTGACCAGAATAGAAAGCTTGCCATGCTTTTTTTGAATCTCCTGTACCACCGCATCTGCTGCGCTAAAATCAGTTACATCTAATACTACTCCTGTACCGCCTAAAGGAGCCAGAGCGGTACGAACGGTTTGTGCACCCGTTTCTGAAGTTGCCGTACCTATCACAGTTGCCCCATGTTGAGCCAAGCTCAGTGCAATCGCTGCACCTAAACCGCGCGAAGCTCCGGTAACCAAGGCCACTTCCCCAGATAAATCAAGTAATGGATTCATTGCAAAAGCCCTTTGATTTGCTGCAGTGAAGAGATGTCCGTTATTGCCAGATTTTGCACCTGCGGAGCAATGCGTTTTACCAGGCCTTGCAGAACCTTGCCCGGGCCACATTCAACAATATGAGTGACTCCCATCGCACACATCTTATGAATCGTTTCTACCCAGCGTACCGGATGCCAGGCCTGCCGTACCAATGCATCACGGATCCGGGCAATATCAGACTCAATAGCGACATCGACATTATTAATGACATCCATACGGGGAGAATTGAATGGAATGTCGGCTAGACCCTTACGCAGAACTTCTGCAGCGGGTTGCATGAGTGAGCAATGGAAAGGAGCTGATACCGGCAAAAGCACAGCGCGTTTTGCACCTTTTTCCCGGGCAAGCTCACAAGCCCGGTCTACCGCAGCTTTTTTACCCGCAATCACCACTTGTAAAGGGGCATTAAAGTTGACGGCTTGCACGACGCCGGTATCACTCGCTTGTAGGCAAGCGCTGCGAACGGCATCATCTTCCAAGCCTAAAATTGCTGCCATTGCGCCTTCCCCCGCAGGGACAGCCGCTTGCATGGCCTGGGCACGTAAACGTACCACGCGTACTGCGTCAGCCAGGCTTAAAACACCTGCAGCTACAAGTGCTGTGTATTCTCCCAGACTGTGACCTGCTACAAGAATAGGCATAGGACCACCCGCCTCTTGCCAAGCAGCAAAACTGGCAAGGCCAGCGGCTAACATGACGGGCTGCGTATTGGTCGTGAGATTTAAACGCTCTGCAGGGCCATTAGCGATTAGCTCTGCAAGATCTTCGCCCAAGGCTTGCGAAGCCTCGGCCAGCACGGATTGTGCAGCTGCACTTTCTGCAAAACCTTGCAGCATTCCAACCGACTGCGATCCTTGACCGGGAAAAACAAAAGCAAGTTTCATATAAGTAAAAAGTGAATAGATGAATAAATAAGAAAATTAAATCTGGAGCAGCACCGCACCCCAGGTAAATCCCCCTCCGACGCCTTCTAGAAGAAGATGTTGACCCGGTTTAATCTGCCCTGAACGCCAGCCATAATCCAGCGCCAACGGGATGGAAGCTGCAGAAGTGTTGGCATGCTGATCTACCGTGACAATGGTTTTGGATTCGGCAATCCCGAGTTTTTTAGCAGCGGCTGACAAAATCCGTATATTGGCTTGATGAGGAATGAGCCAATCGACATCAGCAGGCGTTTTGCCTGCCAGATCCAGTACCTCACGAGCCACTTCATCTAATACCTTGACCGCCAGTTTAAAAACCGCTGGCCCGTCCATGGTTAAAAAGGGATGACCAACTACCGCACCACCGCTTAGATTTCCAGCCGTACATAAAATATGCTGCTGCCTGCCATCTGCATGCAAACGCGCTGCCAGCACGCCAGGGCTGTCTGAGCCTGTCATGACCACTGCCCCGGCACCATCCCCAAACAACACGCAAGTTCCACGATCATTCCAGTCCAGAATGCGGGAAAACACCTCTGCTCCAATCACAAGGGCTTTACTGGCTAGACCGGTTTTGATGTAGGCATCTGCTGTAGCCACTGCATAGGCAAATCCGCTGCAGACCGCTTGCACATCAAAGGCCGCTGCGCCTGTGCAGCCTAGCTGTGCCTGAATCAAGCAAGCAGTACTGGGGAAGACAAAATCCGGGGTAGAGGTCGCACAAATAATCAAATCAATCTCGCCCGCAGCTATGCCCGCACTGTGCAAAGCCTGCAAGGCTGCTTGATAGCCTAACTGGCTGGAAGTCAGTTTCGGCCCAGCCAGATAACGTTGCCTGATTCCGGTACGCTCCACAATCCATTGATCGGAGGTTTCTATGCCGCGTTGCGCTAATTCGGCAACCAATTGGGCGTTAGAAACACAACGGTCGGGTAGTGCACTGCCCGTCCCTACAATCCGCGAAAAAGCTGCACCTTTCATACGCACACACCGGGAGGAGTGGATAGGGGCTCTTCTTTGCTTGACGTTGCGGTATTTAATGCCTGATGCAAAGACAGAATAGTTTCTGAAGTCCGTTGCAATATCTGATGCTCTACTGCATCAGAGGCCTTTTTTATCGCACATTCAAAGCCAAATGCATCCATACTGCCATGGCTTTTGATGACAACACCATTCAGACCCAGCAAAGCTGCGCCGTTATAACGCCGATGATCAACCCGGTTTTTAATTGCTAAAAGCGCTGGTGCAGCCAGCATTTTCATAGCGCGGGTAAAAAAATTGCGATCAAACTCTTCAGCCAAAATGGTTTTAATCATTTGCGCCACCCCCTCCGAACTTTTAAGTGCCACGTTGCCTACAAAACCATCGCAAACCACTACATCCACATCGCCATTGAAAATATCGTTACCTTCTACATTTCCAATAAAGTTTAAGGGACTGCTGCGCAATAATTCCCCTGCTGCTTTAACTACATCATTTCCTTTTATTAATTCTTCCCCGATATTCAATAGCCCAATGCGGGCCCGTTCCTTGCCTTGAACCGCTGCAGCTAAGGCCGCACCCATGACTGCAAATTGAAGAAGATGCAGGGGTTCCGCTTGAGCATTAGCCCCCAGGTCCAACACAATCGTACTCCCACCTTTAGTGTTAGGCAGCTCCGTGGCGATAGCCGGGCGTTCTATACCGGGTAGAGTTTTCAATACATAGCGGGAAATAGCCATCAAGGCGCCCGTGTTTCCGGCGCTCACCAATGCATTGGCACGGCCAGACTTCACCGCATCTGCGGCAACGCGAATAGAAGAATCCCGCTTTTTGCGAAGCGCAACTTCTACAGAATCCTGCATGCTAACGACCTCCGAAGCATGCTCGATCTGAATGTTCGGGTGAACCGAAGCCCCGCGCTCCTGCTGGGCAAGTTGCGTCTCAATAAGGTCTTTTTGTCCTACCAGAATGAGCTGTACTTGGGGGTGCGAAGCCGCAAAAGCTATTGCCGCAGGCAGGGTTACTTTTAACCCGTAATCCCCACCCATACAATCCACAGCGATACTTACGCTCATAAAGTCGCAAAACTAAAGTGATGTCGCTTAGGGCAAAGCAAGCTTGCCACTATTTCTGTCCAAGCGCCAGCAAAGCTGGAGACCTGGCAAACAAGCACAAAGCTTGACTCAGGCTGAGGGGTGAGTCAAGACCACAGGCAGATAGCACTGAAGAAAATTGAAAATTATTCGTCAGCTTTGGTCTTGATAACCTTTTTACCCCGATAAAACCCGTTGGGGCTTATGTGGTGACGCAAATGAGTCTCTCCTGATACAGGCTCTACAGCCAGAGGAGGATTGATCAAAAAATCGTGTGAGCGATGCATGCCACGCTTGGACGGCGATTTTTTGTTTTGTTGAACGGCCATGATAAAACTCCGGAAATTTAATAACTTAAAATAACAAGAACCGGCTTTTTGTTCCCACATAGGCTTATAAAGAGTGGGCTCAAATGAATTAAAAAAACCAGTTAAAAACGTTTGTAAATTCTCAAACGCAAGCTTTTTGAAAAACAGCCGACTTGATAAAAAAACTCACACGGCAATGTTTACAAAAATCCAGTTAAACGATAATTCTAGCTTATTTTTAAAAAATTAATTCATAAAGGCTCATTTGCTCCTGATAATTTCTGATGCCTACCTGTTCTTAAAAGCTATCTTTTTTTCTTAAAAATACTCCAAATTTTACTTATGCCTCTTTCCTGGAATGAAATCAAATCCCGCGCGCTTACTTTTAGCCGAACCTGGGCTGACGCTGCCAATGAAGACTCTCAAGCCAAGCCGTTCTGGATTGATTTTTTTGAGGTTTTTGGCATTACCGACAAACGAGTAGCCACTTTCGAACATGCCGTTAAAAAACTGGGTGGCAAGGCCCGTACAGACGGCTTTGTCGATTTGTTCTGGCCCGGCATGCTGCTGGTAGAACAAAAATCCCGCGGCAAAAACCTGGACAGCGCGTTGACCCAGGCACTGGAGTATTTTCCGGGCATTGCCGAGCGGGATCTTCCTCAAATCATTATTGTGTGCGACTTTGCCCGTTTTCGTGTGCATCGCCTTACTACCGGCGAAACGGTAGAGTTTGCCTTGCCAGAGCTGCACAAACACATCAAGCTGTTTGGGTTTATCGCCGGCTACAAGGCGCAAACCATCGCCCCGCAAGACCCGGTGAATATTCAAGCGGCTGAGCGCATGGGCCGTCTGCATGATGCCTTGAAAGCCAGCGGTTACCAAGGCCACGCACTAGAAGTACTGCTCGTGCGCCTGCTGTTTTGCCTGTTTGCCGATGACACCGGCATCTTCCAGCCCGCGCAGGCCATGCGCCAGTTTATTGAAGAGCGCAGCAGCCCGGATGGCTCAGACCTGGGCCCACGCCTGGCGCAACTGTTTCAGGTCTTGAACACCCCTGTGCACAAGCGCAGCCAAGCGCTGGATGAGCAACTAGCCGCTTTCCCCTATGTGAACGGCAAGCTGTTTGAAGAGTCCCTGCCTATGGCGGACTTTAACCGCGCCATGCGCGAGGCCTTGTTAGACGCCTGCGCCCTGGACTGGTCGGCCATTAGCCCCGCCATTTTTGGCAGTCTGTTCCAGAGCATCATGGACGAAAAAGCGCGCCGCAATTTGGGCGCGCATTACACGTCTGAAGAAAACATCCTCAAGCTCATCAAACCCTTGTTTCTGGATGCGCTGTGGGCCGAGTTTGAACGCGTTAAGGCCCACAAAAACCGCTTGTTTGAGTTTCACAAAAAGCTGCGCACCCTCACGTTTTTTGACCCCGCCTGTGGCTGCGGCAATTTTTTGGTGATTAGCTACCGAGAGCTGCGCCTGCTGGAATTGGCCGTACTGCGTGCTAGCCACGCCTTAAGCGGCAAAGCTGGCCAGCAAACGCTGGACGTGCACCAGCTCATCAGTATCAACGTCGATCAGTTTTACGGCATTGAGATTGAAGAGTTTCCCGCCCAGATTGCCCAAGTGGCGCTTTGGCTGGTGGACCACCAAATGAACCTGCGTGTGAGTGAAGAGTTTGGCTTGTACTACGCCCGCATTCCGCTGGTCAGCACTCCGCATATCGTGCACGGCAATGCTTTGCGGCTGGATTGGAACGAGGTCTTGCCTGCAGAGCGCTGCAGTTACGTGCTCGGCAATCCGCCGTTTGTCGGTGCCAAGTTCATGAGCGATGCACAGCGCGAGGATACCCGCGTGGTGTTTGCGGGCATCGAGAATGCGGGCTTGCTCGATTTTGTCGCGGCCTGGTATGTGAAGGCCGCGCGGTATGTGCAAGCGCACCCGGCATGCCGCGCCGCGTTTGTTTCCACCAACAGCATTTGCCAGGGCGAACAGGTGGGCGTGTTGTGGGGCTGGATGTTGGCGCAGGGCGTGCACATTCAGTTTGCGCACCGCACCTTCAGTTGGAGCAACGAGGCCAAAGGCAAGGCGGCGGTGCATTGTGTGATCGTGGGTTTTGGCTTGCAAAACCTGCCGGAGAAAACCATCTTTGAATATGAAGACATCAAAGGTGAACCGCTGGCTGTGCCCGCCGCGAACATCAATCCGTATCTGGTGGATGCACCCAATGTGTTGTTGCCGCGCCGCAGCAAACCGATTTGCGATGTGCCTGAAATTCGCTTTGGCAATCAGCCCATTGATGGAGGCCACCTCATCTTGAGTGCAGAGGAAGCAGCCAACCTAAAGTCAGACCACCCCGAAATGGTGCCCTTCATCCGCCTTTTCATTGGTGCTGACGAATTTATCAATGGCAGCGAGCGCTATTGTTTGTGGTTGCAGAACTGCCCCCCCAAATTGCTGCGCGATGTTCCATTTGTAAAACAACGACTGGATGCCGTCCGAGTATTTCGCTTAGCAAGCAGTCGGGAAGCTACCCGAGATCTGGCTGCAACACCCTCCGCGTTTGCGTTTGTTTCACAAACAGGTGACAGCTACCTTATAGTTCCGAGCGTGTCGTCAGAGCGACGCAACTTTGTTCCTATTGGATTTGATAACGGAGAAACCATCGTCAGCAACCTTTGCCTAGCCGTGTACGGTGCAAGTGTTTTCCACTTTGGCTTGATGAACTCCACCATGCACAACGCATGGATGCGCACAACTTGTGGTCGTCTTGAAAGCCGTTACCGCTACTCCAACACCATCGTCTACAACAACTACCCCTGGCCCGACCTCCTTATTACCCCCGAACCCGGCAGCGCCGCGCACAAAGCCAAAGCCGCCATCGAAGCCGCCGCGCAAGGTGTGCTCGACGCACGGGCGCAGTTTCAGCAAGGCCCGCAGCCCGCATCGCTCGCGGACTTGTACGACCCGCTAACCATGCCCCCGCTGCTGCTCAAGGCGCACCAAAAACTCGACGCCGCCGTCGATGCGGCCTACGCCCTCTCGGGTGGCAAAAAAACCTGGAAGAATGACGCCGAGCGGGTGGCTTTTTTATTCGAGCTGTACCAGCGCTACACCAGTTTTCTGCCCGCAGAAAAAACCAAACCCAAACGGCGGGGAAGGGTGATGTAAGGCTTAAATCCAGAATATTTGAAAAAGCCGCTTACCCTAATTTTTATGCGCCTTTTCAGGCTTTTTCCCTTGAAAAACCCCATTAATATTACGCTAAGCTTTTTGGGAACTTCTAATAACCTACTGCGCAACCCGGATCGGCTCTTGCGGTGCTCAGCATACACTCCCGTACGCATCCGCTCCCGTACGCATCCGCTCCTCACCTCCGCTGCGGACCGCTCGCTACGGTTATTAGAAGTTCCCTTTTCAAAAACCAGAGGGCAGGTTGCAAGCATTTTAAAGCTAGTAAACCCAAATTCCCCTTAAGCGCACTTTTCAGTGTCGCTTGGGTGTCCGTGGTGCATTTGCGCTTATTTTTGCCTTTCTTGGTCGCCTCTAGCAAGGGCTAGAGGCTGGGCAGCCGTGCCACAACTGCCTGGCAATGGCTCTCGCCATCCTTTCAAACCCTAACGGAAATCTGGGTTAAAAAAGCGCTCAGATTTTTATATACAGCTATCGCAAGAAAAGTATTGCAAAAAACTAAAACCGTACCAATCAACTCCCTGAGCCTATCGCGGCGGACATAAGGGTACATGCGCGGCCTGTAGGGCGGTGGCGCAGAGGCTTAAAAATTTAAGCTATTTGCACTTGAACATGTCGTCCCAAAGCGCGCGCGGCCGCTTCAATTTGATCCAGGCGTGAGGCATGGTTTAAATCAAACAGCCTATCTACTTGAGGCAAATGCCATCCTAGACGCCTAGCCAACTCCGCTTTACGGATGCCTTGCTCTGTCATGGCTTGATACACTCCTAGCTTGGCACATTCCAGAGCTGAAGGCCGTACAGTCGCTTGATTGCGTTTGGGTTTAGAAGGCACAGGTAAAGCTTTACGGCCATCCAGATAAAACGATAGCGCAGTTTCCAGCGCGTCCACGGCATAAAGCAGCGCTTCTTCTTCATCTTCGCCTTGCGTAATCGCTTCTGGAACATCAGGAAACATCACCACAAACCCACCTTCTGGCTGGGCTTGAAGAACAACAGGATAATCAAACATCATTTATTTTCCTTTCAGACCCAGTTGTTTCTTGATTCCTTCAACTAAACCCGTTTTCAATTCAGTGCTGTGCATGGGCATTACCGACTGACGACCCTTCAGGAAAACCTTGATATGCGAGCCTTTACCTGTTTGAAATGTCGCCCCTTGTTTAGCCAGCCAACGTTTGAATTCATTGGAGTTCATAAAAAATTATAACACTTCTGTTGTGTTTAAGAAAGAATGAGAAAGATACCCGCTCTGTGGGTTTCCGTGACTTTTTAGACTGAACGGTGCGCGGCCCGCTTACAAACAGATGGCTTATGGAGTTTCACGGTTTTTGAGAGTTGGGTGGAAGCGCATTTCCGAGCATTACTGGCCGCAATGTCAAGATTGGGTATGGATGACGTAGAGCGTAAGATCTACTTTACAGCACATATAGCAGTAGATCCTCGGCATTCTTTGGAGTTGAACGATGGTGTGCGTTTGCAATATCCCCCTTTAATGAAACATCAATTACGAAATCTGGTGCGGGGTGCACATTTGGCTGCCCGAGCTGGGTGTCAACAGTATGACTACTGGCTAGATCTCTTTCGAAGTAGTGCAAATCAAGTATGAATATGTCACTGAATAAGCGATTTTGTCCAGAATTGGATGTGCACATCCTGCGTGTTGAATTTTTTAATTCTCATAGTTTTTATTAACCATGATATCTTGTATCTCTGCTTTTTCAGACAAAAACACATTTATTAACCGTTCTAATATCCGCAAAATTGGGTTGCTTGGTGGTCTAAGCTGGAGTTCAACTCTTGCCTATTATCAAACTATTAATCAACTCTCTAATATCCATATTGGAGGATTGTATTCTCCCCCTGTTGTTATTGAGAGCCTCGACTTTGAATACTTTAACAAGTTGGTTATTGAGGAAAAGGATGAAGATTTATTAAATTATCTTCGGCAAGGAGTTCAAAAGCTTGAGCAGGCAGAGACTGATTTTTATGGCATATGCTGTAACACTGCACATAAAGTTGCTGAACCTCTGCGCCAGTTTTCCGGTATGCCGTTTTTAACCATTGGTGAAGTACTCAAGCAATATCTGACACAACGATGTCTGAGTCCAATTGGCCTTCTTGGAAAACCAGCAACTATGAGATTAGATTTTCTAAAAGCTCGATTGGTTACTGCGGATACTCCTGTGTTGACTCCACATTCTTCGCATTGGGAGAAGATCGGAAAAATTATCGCTCAGGAATTGGGCCGTGGGTGTGTTTTGGACTCTTCAAAATCTTTTTTTAGAGATCTGATTCATGATCTGGAACAGGCTGGAGCGCAGGCTATAGTACTGGTGTGCACAGAGTTGCCTTTATTAATTCATCGAGATTTTTTCGGGGTGCCAATTATTGATACAGCACAGACACACGCCACGGCTTTGTTTGAACGGGCAACGGGCCTTGGGCTACTTACTCAAATAATCGGGGAAAAAAGAGTGTGATTAATCCTTTCTCTTGGGAATTTTGGCTAGCTTTGACTCCATTGCTTTGCTGTACGTTTTTCTTGCTGGTTTTGAGAAAAAGCGCTTTGCATTCTGCGGCTTTTGGGCTTGGGGTCACGCTCCTACTCTCAGCCGTGGTTGATTTTTTTCCATTGTCTGTTGTTGCGACCAATGTCGCCGGGCAGTCAGCACTGCTACTGTTTCTGAATGCCGCTTTGGTAATTGTTCCCGGGCTTTATTTTAGTGCAGTGCTTCGCAAACAAGGCACAATGGATGCCTTAGTTAAGCAGATTCGGGCATTTCCTATTAACCCAGCCCATAAATTGCTGATTTTATTGCTTGGCTTACTTCCAGCGATTGAATCGCTAACAGGATTTGGTGTTTGCCTGTTGCTAGGGGTACCGATTTATTGCGGTTTAATGTCGGGCGGGCAAGCAGTGCGTATCTCCATGCTTTCCATGAACATTATGCCGTGGGCTACCCTTGGACTTGCTACTTTAGTAGGGGCTGGCTTAGCACACCAATTGCCGCAGCAGTTGTCAATGAATACCGCGCTGATCAGTGTTGCAATCTTTCCTACTCTTGGCTTGTGTGCTTTAGGTGTTTTTGGTGGCTGGTCAAGTATTCAGAGCCACGCAGGGTTTGCTTTACTCTTGGGGTTTTTTCTATCAGGAAGTCTTTACTTCTTTTCTGCTTGGGGCACGGGAGAAGCCACGGGTGTGGTAGCTGGCTTTTCCGCCGCATTATTAGGCCTTCTCTTAGCGAAGTGGTCTACTCGAAAAAGTGCATCCCAAGCACAAACTGAAAAGCTGCCAGCAGCCACTGATCTGGAAATAAAACATTGGTTCCCCTATGCTCTGCTGTTGACTCTTGTTTTGTTAACTCGCCTTCCTTCTGATGTATACGAGCTCATTCGCTCTGTCGGCGTAATTTCAAATGCGCGCACGTCTTTGCGCGTGCTGGCTAGCCCGGGTATTTTGATCAGCGTCGCCGTATTATTACTTTTGCTTAATCGTCCTGTCTCTTTAGATCATGCCATGCTCTGGCAGCGTGCGAAGGGCCTTCTTGGCGCGTTAGTATGTTTTTTATTGATGTCCCAGTTAATGCTAGAAAATGGCATGGTTAGAGCAATTGCCAATGCGCTAGCCTCCTTGGGTAAGGATTGGCTTTTGTTCAGCTCGCCTTTGATCGGTATGTTCAGTGGTTTCCTAGCAGGTTCTGGCTTAGGAGGAAACGCGATGATGATGCCACTGCAGCTGCAGCTCGGCACCCTAACTCAGGCAGAAACCTTATTCACTGCTATCCAAAACAGTACTGCTGGACATACCGCCTTTACTTCTTTGCCTTTCATCCTAATGGCCAGAACAATTGCTTTAGACTATTCAAAAAAAGTGCCTACTGAAGGGGAGTTACTGGCTTTTGGGCTTAAAGTGGCAAGCTTATTATTTCTGCTTTACTTGCTCACTATTTTTCTAGTAGCACACTTTCAAATAATTAAGTAACTCTTTTTCGCTTAAGCACTTTAATAAAGATAAAGGCAAAACTGCCTACGCAATCTTCCTTTCTTCCCCCGCGCCAAACAAATTACTCGTGCAGCGGCCACAAATGCCGGGGTGAGCGCTGTTGTGGCCTACATCGGCGCGGTAGTGCCAACAGCGTTCGCATTTTTGGTGAGGGCTAGCGGTGACTTCGATTTTTTCGGGCCCTGCCTGCACTGTGGCTTGGGAGGTAATGGTTAAAAAGCGTAAATCCTCACCCAAGGATTGCAGGGCGGCCAGCAGTTCGCCCTGGGCCCATATCTGGACTTCGGCTTGCAGGCTGGAGCCTACGCTGCCAGCGGTGCGCAGCTCTTCAATGGCTTTGGTCAAGCCTACTTTCCATTCTCGCAGCAGGGTCCATTTTTTAAGCAGGATGGCGCTGTCTGGCGGGGTAGGAACGCTGTGAGTAATATTTTCAAAAATAGTCAGTTGGCCGGGGGCAAAGAAACTCCAGGCTTCTTCTGCGGTAAAACTCAGAATCGGGGCCATGGTGGTGAGCAGCCAACGCGTGATGTGCCATAAGGCAGTTTGGGCAGAGCGGCGGGCAGCAGAGTCGGCTTTAGTGGTGTAGAGCCGGTCTTTGAGAATGTCTAGATAAAACGCGCCCAGATCTTCTGAGCAAAAAATTTGCAAGCGAGAAACGATGGGGTGAAATTCGTATTCCTCGTAATGCTTGCGGATCTGCGCATCGGCCTGTGCTGTGAGTGCCAGGGCGTAGCGATCAATTTCCAGCATCTGCTCCAGGGCTATCGCATCTTTGGTAAATTCAAAATCTGCAGTATTGGCCAGCAAGAATTTTAAAGTGTTGCGCACACGCCGGTAGATCTCTACCACACGTTTTAAGATTTCTTCATTAATGGAGAGATCGCCCGAATAGTCGGTGTTGGCAACCCAAAGACGCAGGATTTCTGCCCCCATCTTGTTAGAGACTTCTTGCGGAGCTACTACATTGCCCAGGGATTTACTCATCTTTTTGCCGTCTCCATCCACCGCAAAGCCATGGGTTAGCAGGGCTTTGTAAGGAGGGCGGCCTTCTAGCATGCTGCCGGTGAGCAGGCTGGAATGGAACCAGCCGCGATGCTGATCACTACCTTCCAAATATAAATCTGCAGGCCATTCATGCGCTAAGGCATGACTGCCTTTCATAACATGGTAATGGGTTGTGCCGGAGTCAAACCAGACATCCAGCGTGTCTTTGTTTTTAATGTAATGGGCAGCCTCTTCTCCTAGCAATTCACGGGGATCCAGCGTTTGCCAGGCTTCAATCCCTTCGCGTTCGACCCGTTGTGCTACCTGTTCTAGCAGTTCTTGGGTACGTGGGTGAAGCTGGCCGGTCTCTTTGTGAACAAAAAAGGCCATGGGCACTCCCCATTGCCGTTGACGTGAAAGAGTCCAGTCGGGCCGGCCTGCAATCATGTTGTGCAGACGGGCTTTACCCCAGGCGGGGTAAAAACGGGTATTTTCAATACCTTGTAACGCCACTTCTCGCAGCGTGGGGCCTGCTTCTTTAGGGGCAATATCCATTCCCGCAAACCATTGCGAGGTAGCACGGTAAATAATGGGCGTTTTATGGCGCCAGCAATGCATGGTGCTATGTTTAAACTTTTCACTAAACATTAAGTTGCCACTGCTGCGCAGTGCTTCAATAATTTTTGGGTTGGCGTCCCAAATGCTCAGTCCGGCAAAGAGCGGCAGGCTGCTGGCGTAAATGCCATCGCCCTGCACGGGGCCAAGAATGTCCTGATCCTGCATACCATGGGCTTTGCAGGAAATAAAGTCTTCCAGGCCGTAAGCAGGAGCAGAATGCACCAGACCTGTACCCGTGGTCAATTCAACATATTCCCCTAAATAAATGGGAGAAAAGCGCTGGTAACCGGGATTAATCCTGGCCAAAGGATGGGTAAAGCGAATCAGATTCAGTGCCGCGCCTTTGCAGGTGCCCAGCACGGTCCACTGTGTAATACCCCAGCGTTTCATATTGGTATCCACTAGCTCTGCGGCTAATAAATAGACTTGCTCTTCAGCCTTGACTAAAACGTAATCAAACTCTGGATGCAGGTTGATAGCTTGGTTCGCCGGAATAGTCCAAGGGGTAGTGGTCCAGATGACGGCGCGCACCGTGGGAGGAGCTTTAGTCAGGCCAAAGGCTGCAGCAAGTTTGGGGGCATCTTCTGTAGCAAGCGGAAAGGCGACATCGATGGCCCAATCTATTTTGTCTTGATATTCGACTTCGGCCTCGGCCAGGGCGCTTTGGCAATCAAAACACCAGTTCACAGGCTTTAAACCGCGGAATACATAACCTTTTTCCAGTAGTTGACCCAGGATGCGAATCTCATTGGCTTCGTTTTTAGGGGCCATGGTTTTGTAGGGGTGCTCCCAGTCGCCTAACACGCCAAGACGTTTAAATTCGCCCATTTGCAGCGTGATCTGGCTCTGCGCGTGGGCACGACACAGCGCCAGGGTTTTTTCAACAGGTAAATTTTTCCCGTATTGCTTTTCAATAAAAACTTCAATAGGCATGCCATGGCAATCCCACCCTGGCGTGTAGGGGGCATCAAAACCAGCCAGTGTTTTGCTTTTGACAACAATGTCTTTAAGAATTTTGTTAACGGCATGACCAATATGAATAGCGGCATTCGCATAGGGAGGGCCATCATGCAAAATAAACCGGGGGCGGCCTGTACTGACGGTACGAATCCGTTGATAAACTCCTTTTTCTTCCCATTCTTTAACCCAGAGGGGTTCACGTTTAGGTAGATCACCCCGCATAGGGAAAGCAGAGTCGGGCAGATTTAAGGTTTTACGGTAATCGGTTTTTACAGTGTGATCGCTAGACATAATCAAAATTTTTAAAGTAAGACCTAAAAAAGTATTTGGCGCATAAGCACAAAAAGAAGAACTGGAAAATTCTGTGTACTGTCGAGCAGACAGCAGAATTTTGGGAGTGTGAGGCAGGTTAAGTCGAACGTTTAGGCAGCAACGTTCGACACCCTAATTCGGTCTGTACTGGAAATAGCCATGCCATTAAAGAATTTGCGCGCGTTATCCGCGTCTTGGCTAATGGCTAGTTGTAAAGTAGACAAATCCACGTATTTTTCTTCGTCACGGAGTTTTTTTAAGAGTTCCACACAAATGATTTTCCCATAAGCGCTCCTGGCTGCACTGTCTTTCCAGTCCAGAACGTGGGTTTCTAGCAACCATCGACCCTGTTTTTTCTGGGTGATGGCATCAATAGAGGGGCGTAGCCCAAGACTCGCTACGCCGTTCAGCGGTAAAGCAGCTAGGCCATGGACCCTTACTGCAAAAATGCCCCGAGCAGCGGGGTTGTCAAAACCCAAACGTACATTTAAGGTAGGAAAATTCAAAGTGCGCCCTAGCTTGGCGCCATGACTAACGTGGCCGCTGATCGCATAAGGCCGGCCTAGCAGTTCTGCCGCCAGGGGCATATTTCCTTGTATTAAAGCATTGCGCACGAGGCTGCTGGAGATACGGCTGTCATTTTCTTTTACGTCCGAAAGCGTGACGATTGTGAAACCATAGCGGGATGCCAGGCTTTTTAACAGGGTTACATCACCCCCACGTTTTGCACCAAAGCGAAAATCTTCTCCCACCATAATAAATTTTGCCTTGCATGTGTTGACCAGCAGTTCTTCTATAAATTGTTGGGGTGACATGCTGGCTAGCATCGCGTTAAACCGCAGTAAAAAGGTAGTGTTCACTCCATGCGTGGCCAGCGCATGTAGCCGGTCACGCAAGGTGCTAATGCGGGCAGGAGCGGTGCGGGGGTTAAAAAAGCTACGAGGATGGGGCTCAAACGTCATAACAGCACAGTTCAAACCCCGTGGCTGGGCATGCGCTTTGAGCGCATCAATTAGCGCTTGATGGCCCCGATGTACCCCATCAAAGTTGCCAATTGCCAAGGCAGTAGGGACAGGCGAGGGTTCTAGAGGAAGACCGCGATACAAGTTCATGTACAAGATTGTACTTTTACTTGGCTTGCGCTGAGATTTACCAGGTTGTGACGGTATGCTTGAAACTCAGCTTATCCAACAGGGTACGAGACGCCAGCAGCTGCAGAGCGAAGGTAGTTTTCAGACGCATGAGAAGTTGATAGTAGAGTCTAGCTGCACCGAAAAGCCAGAAAATGCCATCGCTGTGCGGCAGATGCCTATGCCGTGGCGAATAGGAGTGTCTAGAGGATAATCGCGGTTTAACAACGTCTGTCAGATCAAGTTGTGGCTAGGACACTCTATTTCACTGAAGCACTTGATTTACCCCCCCCTCTTTAAGCTACACTTATTTTAGGTATTTCTTTCAGGGAGTCTTGCCAATGTTCATCCACACACTTGAGAGTTCTTCAAACTTCAGCCGCCTGAAAACTACTCTACGCGCCCTCAGTGTAGCCTGCACCGCTGCATTGAGCTTTAACCTACAAGCCCAGACGTCCAGTAGCACTGCGCCAGAACCCACCCAACGCATGATGGTCATCCTAGCCCCCAGCGCCGTAGCGGCCCAGCGGGTAGGGCCCAACGATCGTTTAGACAACATCTTCCCCGACCAGCGCGTGCAACAAAGTCCTAGAGCCTGGTCCGCCGTCTCTCTACAAACCGCTTTACTGGTTCGAGACATCGAAAACCGCATCGGCAGCAAAGCGCTCGTGACCTTCGGAAATCTTACCCATGGGTTCGGCGCAGAATTAACGGCCTCTCAAGTCGCCGCCTTGCGGGCAGACGTCCGCGTACAAGATCTCTTTGCAGACCCGCTTGGAGAAGCCGCTGCCAACCCTCCAGATTGGTACAACCTCCCTATGTTTGGCCCGGGTTATAACTACACCAACGGCTATAACCTCTATGCCATCGACGCGATTAGCGGTAATCCCGGCTGGAATATCCCTGCCAGTACTCCCAGCTACCGCACCCAGGGCGGTTACCCTGTTAAAGCTTATGTCATTGACTCCGGCATTCAACCCCATTTTGATCTGAACTATAACTGGCAGGTTGACCACATCAGTTTTGATTGCCATAAAAATATAGGCGGTAATGAATGCCTAGAAGGACAAGCGCCGGTTTATACTTATGCAGGATGCGGCACCCACGGTACTGAAGTAGCTGGCGTTCTGGCTGCTAAGCGCGAAAACGCACCGTTGGGCGTAGAAGGGGTAGCTCCTGGAGCACAGCTGGTATCGGTGAAAGTACTTAACTATTGCAAAAGCATCCCTGCAGATTTAAATGTAGGTCCTCAACCCCAACAAATCTATCATGGCCTCAGCTATCTATCCGGCGTGGTAGCCGCCATTAACTGGATCGCTGCGCAAGTGCCCAATAATGGGGTCGATGGGCAAGGGCGTCGCCGTTTAAGCGCTGTAGCCAATATGAGCATTCTGTGGAGTGGACTTTGGGATGTCAACACCAATCCCAACTATATTTCACCAGCAGCTCAGATGGCTTTACATAACACTATTTCTGCTGCAGTCACTAAGGGAATTTTCTTTAGTTTTGCAGCAGGCAATCTTAGCGAAGACGCCTGTATTTTTTATCCTGCAAAAATCGGTAGCCAGATTAGTGGGGCCATGGCGGTAGGCGCTATTAGTCCCGGAGGTTGGACCATGCGTAATCTGCCAGCTAGCAAAGCTGCTTCTTACGGCCCTTGTGTAGAAATCTGGGCACCCGGTCAAAGCGTACAAACTACGGCTGCGTTTCCGGGAATTTCCGATAAAGAGGAAATCAAAGCTAATAAAATTTATCCTAATGTTGAATCCCCAGCCTGGGGCCCAGGTGTACCTAACCCTCCCAACACCAGCAATATGCTACCAGGCTTGCATTTGTATTTAGAGAGCTCCGGTTCTTCCATGGCCGCCCCTCATGTAGCGGGAGCCGCGCTGCTGCTGGCCAGAAAACGTCAACTCACCGGCCAGCCTCTCCCTTCCCCCGCAGAGATTGAACAAACCCTCCTGGCTAAAACCAAAATGCTCCCCCCTCCCAAAGATAAATACGGAGGCCTTGGTAATCCTCCCCCTATTACCCCTCTACCGGTCAGAATCCTGACGGTAGATCAGTTTTGAGCTAGGAGAAGATAAGCATGCAATCCTTAACACAGAAACGCTTCGCTAGCCTTCTGCTAGCCCTAGTTTTGGGTCTTACTGGCTGCGGAGGTGGGGGAGGAGAAACTCCCGCCAATGGCGGCACAGGAAGCCAAGCACCCGATGTTCCTCAGTGGCCTCAAACGCTAGAGTTTAGAGATTTTACGGGAGGGAAAAGCCAATTAGAAATCAGCTCTTCGATACATATTCAATCTGGCTGTAACACTTGCCTCACACTTTATGGAGTAGCCCAATCTAGTGCAGAAATGGAAAAACTCCTTCCAGGTTGGAAAACCTATCCAGACTGGCCCGCTCCCTATAACGGCAAACTGTTTTCTGAATTACCCATTGACTACAATACTAAAACAGCGGTGGTGTTAGAAGACTTGTTCTCCAGCCGACTTTATCAATATTCTGTGCAAAAAGTGGAAGAATCGGCTGATACTGTCACCATCACTATGATCAAATGTACCGGGTATAGTCTTTATTTAGAGGGTAGGACTTATATGTTTGGACTGCTGATTCCTAAAACAAGTAAACCTATTAAGATACTGACAGTGCAAAGCGGTAAACCCCCACCGGTTTATGCACCCGATGGTTTAGGCGCCTGCTAAAGCAAAAATCGTTTAGCTATTTTAAAAACCTTTACCCTAATTTTTATGCGGGTCTTGAGGTGTTTTTCTTTAAAAGCCTTATGAAAAGAGTCGCTGACTAAGCCAATCCCTGAACGATAGCTTGACGTAAGCTATCTATCTCTCCACACTTAATTAAAGTAAGTCCCACTTGAGGTGGCAAACCACAGGCGGCAGTAGCAATAACGGGGATTGATTGCGCTAAGGCCCGCAGTAATAGACGGGGTTGGTGTTCTACCCAGGCTGGCAAGACGACCAGGCCGACATTTTGCAAAGGATCGCCTGGCGGGCAAGCTTCTACTTTGATGGATCCCCAAGGGTGGTTTGTTTCTTGCGCCCGGCCCAACACTCTTACTGTGCAATCTATTCCTTGCAAGGCCTGCGCGAGTTCATGCACTCCTTTACGAGCCAAGGCTGAGGCGGGAAAGAGCAGTGCCTTTCCTCTGCTTAAAGTGGGATTTACCTTTGGCCTGCACCAGGGTAAAAGTTTGGCGGCGCTGCCCAAGGTATCGAATAAAGCCGCGTGGGGAGTATAAAGAGTGTTGGCTGCTGCTAAAGCCCTTTGTTCTGCTAGCAGCAACTCTGCAGGGGCACGGTAATCTCCCAAGGTAGGGCTAGCAGGATGATTTTTTAAAGCTTCATCCAAGTTTTTTTGTAGAAGTTGTAGGGGGCTACGCGTGATCAATACATCAAAGGTACGACCCCCTAATACGCCTAGCTTCCATAAATGGGGCAGCAAGGGTTGTGAAATGATTAGGTGGGTGCAGTGCACCGGCAGGCGACGGGCGTAGTGGGCTGCTAGTGCAGCCTCCCCTTTAAGCAAAGCCCTTTGCAAGGCACTGCCCTGTTTGGGAATCTTTCTTAAGGCCAGGCTGCGTCCTAAGGTAATAAACTCTGCACCATAAGATTTTGCTGTTAAAGGAATATTTTTCCAGCGATAGGCCGGCCGGGCAGGCCAGCGCCAGGTCCAGGGTAAAAAGAAGAAGTCTGTGCTCTGAGCTTGCTTTGTCAAGAGTTCATCAAACTCTGGCCACACTTCAGTCAATAGCCAAGCTTGGGTGGCGTGTTTGGCCAGAGTGGGTAAACGCCGGGTAGGATGTTGAGCGCAACGGCTTTGACCGCAGCTATAACAATCATTGATTGCACTGGCGGCTTCCTTGGGCGATAGACGCTTCATGGGAAGCATGGGGGCGGAAGGCAGGCTAGAGCTGGCAGGGCTGGGAGCGCGAATGCGCAGAATTAATTCTGTTGTGCTGAGTTCTACCTCGATACGCCAAGCTTGGGTATGAGAAATCCGCAAATCAATATGCCGCCATTTCACCGTGGCATCACGTCCTTGTTCTGCTAGAGAACCTGGTACCACTTGGGTGTGTCGGTGTCGTTCTACTATTGTTAAACCCGCACGGCTAGCGGCATCAAATAAGGCATTAGAAAGCTGACACAAGCCTCCCGCTAGACTGGGGACTAGGCAGCCTTCCCGTATTTCCCGGCCGTTTACATAGCCTTGAGCTTTGGTAGGTTTAGGGACATGCGCCCAGAAACTAAAAAGGCTATTAGGCTGAATCTCTATCCCATGCAAAGCCTGTGCTGCAATTCTTAAATTATGGACCTTGCCTGCCGTAAGTAGCCAGTTATCGGGCGTATCAGTAGCATTCCACAAGGGGCTGCGAGACTCTGCCAATACCGGCGCTGTATCAAGGCTATTAGCTTTGGCATATTTCTGCACAGGTTTCAGAAAATAGTCATCTACTGCGCGGCGCCAAGACAGCAAGCAAACCTTCAGAATAAAAATGGCCTGTCGCAGAAAACTGTGCTGTTCTAATAAAGGTTTGCTGTTCATTGGGAAGCATCAGGGGCTAAGCGTTCCATTTCTTTTAGGCGCTTGCGCCACTCTTGTGGAAGAGATACTCCTTTTTGGCAACAGGATCTGCATAAACATAGAGCAGGTCTCCGCTTTCGAATAAAAAAGGTGGAAAAAGCTCGCAAAGCTTAGGCTTATAAAATAAATACTCCGTAATAAGCTATGGTTTATAAGAACTTCGTGGAGCTTCTAATTTATAAAATTCCTTCTTTAAAAAGCCGTTTTACTATTTAGGTTTGTAATAAAGAATATTAGACCAGGCGTTCAAGCCTAAGGCTTCCCAATCTTCGAGTGCCGTAATTTTGTTTGTTGGAGAGCTAGCAGTGCTTTTGCTGCCGAATATTTTTGCCAGAAACCCCACAGGCTTTGTTTTTTCTAGAGCCGGGGGCTGTAATCTATCCAGCGTTTTGCTAACTTCCCCATCGATAGTGTTAATTTGCTGAAGCAAATGCAAATTCTGTTCTGAAAGAGCTTGATCTTCCATATCAAATATTTCGCCACACTCCAGGAGGAAATATTTTTTCTGGTTGCTAGGGGTTTCCAGAAATTCGATGGCTTCTTTAATCAACGGTTGAGCAAGCGGAGCATGAATCCTGGTGAAAAAACTTTTAAGACGATTCACACCTGCGGCATAGTCTCCCAGCAAAGCGATGGGTTCTTCTTCGTCCCAAATCGAAGAGTGGCAAACCCTAGGGTTGCCCGATAACAAGATTTTATAAATAAGAGGAATATCGTATTCCCATTCAGAAATACCGATGATGCTTTGACTTTCTTTCTCTGTATTGGTGCCGGGAAAATGATCGCTTGCATAAAGGTAACTGCGATTAGCCATTATATTTTTCCAGTCTTAACAAGAGAAAATTCCTGTGCATTTCATTTCAAAAAGCGCTAAGAGTAAAGCGAATAGGGCAAAAGCCGCGATAGGTAAAGAGGCATAAGCCAAGGCTATCAGTTGATTAGAAAGGCTTAAGTGCTTTAACGTTTTTATTGCACTAAAGACATATAAGAGAGGATAGCCTAAAGCGATCCACACCAGCCCCACTAAGATGGAATTATTTTCTGAGCCGGGAGAATCAAAAACGAAAAGAGATGCAAATGCGAATAAAGGCCAAGCCATTGCGGGTATACAAAATACAATAAGCTCACCCCAGATGATGATTTTTAAAACAGTAGGGTTCATGTTTGTGTTTGTAAAAGTAGAGACGATTTTTTTTGCCTAGAAGCCGCCCCTAATTGCTCACAAATAGCAGAAAATGTAGTAGCGGGATTTTCTGAATGGGTAATAGAGCGACCCATTATTAGATGCGTTGCACCCGCGTAAAAAGCTTGTTCCGGCGTGCAAATACGTGCTTGGTCATTTTTAAGATGGCCCGCAGGCTGGATTCCGGGGGTTACCAGTAACATTTCTGGCGGCAATAGGCTGCGCAGCATTGCGGCTTCTTGCGGTGAAGCTACGATCCCATGACAGTCAGCAGCCGTGGCTAATTGGGCAAGCCGCATGACTTGCTCTGCAACACTAGCATTTAGGCCTAACTCGTAAAGATCAGGCTCACGCATACTCGTGATAACCGTTAACGCAAGAATTTTCAACTGTGGGAAAGGGCGCGCTGCTTCGACAGCAGTACGCAGAACGGTCGAACCGGCCATTGCATGAACTGTGAGCATGCTCACTCCCAGTTGACCAGCCGCTTTTACGGCCCCCGCTACGGAATGGGGGATCTCAAAGAGCTTCAGGTCTAGAAATACCTGCTTGCCCGCAGCAATAAGCGTTTGCACCACAGATGGGCCCTGTGCGGTTAATAATTGCAGTCCGACTTTATAAAACTGGGCTGCCGCTCCCAATTGTTCTACAAGCTGCATCGCTTCATTACTATTTTCAAAGTCCAAGGCGATGATAATGCGGCTAGCGGGGCTCATATTGATCGCTGCTGAAGAGGTACTATATCCTAGAGTTTCTCTTGGAAGAGATAAACTTTTTTGTTTGCTGCATGGTTATTTAAGAGAAACTTTTGCTTCATCTTTGACTACTTAGCTTACTCTTCAAGCCCTGCCTCACGGGCAAGCTGGATCATGTGTTTAATTTCTTGCTCGCTAGCCATCATGCGGGCTGCAAGTGTAGCCGTGTTAATGGCTTGATGGAGATCTTTAAAATGGATATAGCAGGTATCTCCTTCAGAGTTGAAGCTGATCTCATCACTTTCTACATCAATTCCTTGGTTCAGAAGCATGGCTTTGATCAGCCCTTCCAGCCCATATCCGTTAAGGTAATAGTCATCGATTGGCTCATCCCCATACCTTTGCTGTAGCCAATCCCAATCATCAAAAGACAGTCGCACGTCTTGCCACTGTGTTGCCCGGCAATCTTCTAGGGTGAACGGTGCGTAGGAAGTCGAGTCTTTACCTTCTTGATTCAATACGGGATTTTGCATCATTGTATTTTTTTGTTTTTCTAATAAGATGGATTTTTTCTCAGAGTCAGGGAGTAGGGATTAAGTGATTTTTTTTACAAGAGGACTTTTTAGCATCTGTGCAATCTGTTGATTATCCAGGACTATGTTAGACCGGTTTACCAGTCCTTGGTCAGGATACATAATATTATTTGGGTCTTCAGAATGAGCGGGTATAAAGTCAGCCCCCAGCAAAAGATGACCCAGTTCATGAGCCAAAATTTGCGTACACAGGGGCACTACTTGAGAAACGATTAGCAAAGGAAGTCGATTCTTGTTGACAGGATGTGTGTATTGGTAAGTTGCACAACCCCGTAGTTCTCCTGCACTAATATCTTCCATTCTATGGACAAAGAAAGCGGTTACTTCATCCGGTCCAGTTGCCGGTCCAAGACTATACAGTAGTTGCTGTTCTGTAGACATACCAAAAGTTCTGCAAAAAACCTCGATGCTACTCAACTCTTTTTCTTGCTCAGGAGTCAGTTTTAATGTGCTTTCTGTGAGGAGTTTTAATTGAATATTGTATTTTTTATAGAAATTTTTAGCTGTATAAAAATTGCTCAGCATTAACTCACGACCGGTGCGCAAAAGTTCAGCAAAGGTGTCAGTATTGGGGTCAGAATACTTTGAATTGGCTGCCAAAGCGGTAGACCGTAAATGTATTCTGACTTCATATTGAGTGGGCGACTTAGGAAGCGGAATAGGTACGGGTCTTGGTCCTGCGATGAGATAGGCATCTAATGCAGCCAAGGTGTTTTCACCCGTAATACCGTCATCTACAAGATTATTTTTTCGTTGAAAAGCTTCTATCGCTTTTTTTGTTTCGGTTCCGTACACCCCATCTAAAGTGCCATCGGGTTTTGTGGATTTTGGCAAAGGATAAGCCAGAAAAACCAGCGCTTCTTGAACGAGTTGAACAGCCAGTCCCATTTCACCCAGCTTCAAGGGAGGGTTATTATTGGATGCGTTTTGCAAGCGTAGATTATTTTTGAAACGCGGAGATCTTAAAGCCATTATGAAAGCTCTTTCATGCTGTGAAATCGGGAAAAGAATAGATGCGAAGAATAGATGCGTTTAGGGCCGTTGAAGAAATAAAGGGAACGTTAGCAGCTCTGCTATCTGCAGCATATACCGAAAAAACGTGAAGTTTCGGCAGTTTCCTCTAAAGTTATCTATCGCTTTTTCAAAAAATCTATTTTTCTAAAATAAAGTTCCAATGCCTATAACAGCTATTGCCTTTAGTATTAGGCTGATCTTATTTCTTTACAGATCAACTTTCTTATCTAAAAGATATAGCTTTAATCAATTGTTCTAAGTCATAGCGCTGCCTGCTAATTTTCTAGCACGAATGGTGTATAGCGATGTGAGTTAAAACCCTCTTTGTTAAATAGACGGGTTTTTCTTCGGGGGTGTGACCGGTACTCAAATTAACTGATCTGTTTGAGAAGAGGGCTTTTTAGTATTTGGGCAAGCTGAGTATCATTTAATCTCAGGTTAGATCGGTTGATCGGACCACCTGTTACACACATGAGGTTGTCTGGATCTGTCACTATATGGTTAGGTTTAAAATTCTTTCCCAGCAATAGATGACCAAGTTCATGTGCAAAGGCTTGCGTAAACATCGGCGTGTGAGTGACGAGTAATACTGGGCGTATATATCCCCAGCTAGCGCAGCCAGCAAGGGTTCCCATAAAAGGGTCGTCTGCCTTGTAAACAAAAAAAGCGGTTACTTCATCCAGGCCGGTGGGTGGACCAAAACTAAATAATAAATTCTGTTCCTCAGAGAACATCTGCCCCTGGCAAAAAGTCCGAACTGTACTCAGTATTTCCTCTTGTTCAGGCGTCAGTTTTAAGATCTCTTCTGTCTGAAGTTTCAAATGAATATTGTATTTTTTATAAAACGTCCTGGCTGCTTGAAAACTTCTCATCATGTAACTACGACCTGTTACCAAAGTTTCAGCAAAAGTATCGGTATTGGGATCAGAGTATTTTGAATTGGCTGCCAAAGCGCTAGATCTTAAATGTATTTTCAACTCATATTGAGCAGGGGATTTTGGAAGAGGGATAGGTGCGGGTAGGGGACTTGCAATAAAGTAGTTATCTAATGCAGCCAAGGTGTTTTCGCCCATAATCCCGTCGTCTACAAGATTATTTTTCCGTTGAAAGGTCTCTATTGTTTTTTTTGTTTCGGTTCCGTATACCCCATCTAAAGTGCCATCGGGTTTGGTGGATTTAGGTAAGGGATAACCCAGAAAAACCAGTGCCTCTTGAACGATTCGAACAGCCAGCCCAATTTCACCCAATTTCAGGGGAGGGTTATTATTGAATGCGTTTTGCAAGCGTAGATTATTTTTGAAACGCGGAGATCTTAAAGCCATTGGCAAAGCTCTTCCATAGTGTGAAATCGGGAAAAGAATAGATGTGTGTGGGACCTTTAAGAGTCCTGGCAATCTTTTAAAAGTACTTATTTGCTTTTTACCAAAATTGCAGAATAAGGGAGAGTAGGAAGTTAAAATACAGTGAAAACAAACCTTAACAGCTCTACTGCAGAAAGCATATACCGAGAAAACGGGAACGTTCGATAATACTCTCTAAAACTACCCCTTTTATCTTTAAAAGGTCTCCATTTTTGAGCTGCTCTCTCTTCCGATTTAGATGATGCGAGTAATGAATCTTGGTTGCGCACCCTACCTGCCTGTGCTGGAGGCGATGCGCGCCTTTACGCTAGAGCGCAAGGCAACTACGGAAGATGAGCTTTGGCTGGTAGAGCATCCTGCAGTGTTCACTCTGGGTCAAGCAGGAAAGCGAGAGCATATTTTGTCTGCGGGGCAGATTCCAGTGGTGCAGTCTGATCGCGGAGGGCAGGTGACCTATCATGGCTTGGGTCAGCTTGTGGCTTATCCTCTTATTGACTTAAAGCGCCAGGGCATTTACGTCAAAGAGTATGTATATCGTATTGAACAGGCAGTCATTGGCACCCTGGCTGAGTATGGGCTGATAGGCCAGCGGGTCATCGGAGCACCTGGAATTTATGTAGCCTTATCAGGTATAGCGGAAATAGTAGGTCCAAAGCAAAATAGGTTTGAAGGCTTAGCTAAAATTGCTGCATTAGGGGTCAAGATCAGTCGAAACTGTACTTATCACGGTGTAGCGTTAAATGTTGCAATGGATTTGACACCCTTTAAACAAATCAATCCTTGTGGTTATGCAGGTTTGCAGACGACAGATTTAGCTACACTGGGAGTTCAAACCACTTGGGATGAAGCTGCATCGCGCTTGGTGCAGCATTTGAGGCATTTTTTCACACTATGAGCACCGTACCTAAGACTACCGCCAATCATTACGACCCTACGATCAAGCAAAAATCGCAGGCTAAAACGGCCCGTATTCCCATTAAGATTGTGCCCGCAGAAACTCTAAAGAAGCCCGAATGGATTCGCGTGAAGGCAGGCAGTATCAATACCCGCTTTTATGAGATTAAAAACATTCTGCGTGAGCATAAATTGCATACGGTATGTGAAGAAGCCAGCTGTCCGAATATTGGAGAATGTTTCGGAAAAGGGACTGCAACCTTCATGATCATGGGTGACAAATGTACACGTCGGTGTCCCTTTTGTGATGTAGGGCATGGTCGACCTGATCCGCTGGATGTTCAGGAGCCTGTTAACCTGGCTAAAACCATTGCGGCGCTGAAACTGAGTTATGTGGTTATTACTAGCGTAGATCGTGACGATTTAAGGGATGGAGGCGCCGGCCATTTTGTGGAGTGTATCCAGCAAACGCGTCTTTTATCGCCGGCTACGCGCATTGAAATCTTGGTGCCTGACTTTAGGGGACGCTTAGATCGTGCGCTGGAAATTCTGCGGGCTGCTCCCCCTGATGTAATGAATCATAACCTGGAGACGGTTCCGCGTTTGTATAAAGAGGCACGGCCTGGCAGTGATTATGGCCATTCACTAAAACTGCTGCGGGATTTTAAAAACCAGCTGCCAGCCATACCCACCAAAAGCGGCATTATGGTGGGTCTAGGGGAAACGGATGAAGAAGTGCTGCAAACCATGCGGGACATGCGGGCTCATGAGGTGGATATGCTAACTATCGGCCAATATCTGGCTCCTTCCAGTCACCATTTACCGGTGAGGCGTTATGTACATCCTGAGACTTTTAGGATGTTTGAGCTTGAAGCTAAAAACATGGGTTTTTCTCATGCAGCTGTAGGGGCAATGGTGCGTTCTAGTTATCATGCCGATCAACAAGCTCATGCGGCCGGTGTAGAGATAGAAACTATAGTGTCTTGATTGTTATGCCTGAAATCAATATTCCTCAAATTGCAGCCCTAGTAGTATGGAGCGGGCTAGGTATTGGCATTGTGCTGGGCGCGGTGATGCAGCATTTTCGTTTTTGCACCATGGGAGCGGTAGCCGACGTCGTGAATTTTGGCGATTGGTCACGTGCTAAAGCCTGGATCTTAGCCATAGCGGTCGCGCTGATCGGCTCGGCTGTACTCAGTGTTAACGGTGTGATCGCCCCACAAAAATCTTTATATGGTGGAGAACGCGTCTTGTGGTTATCTGCCGTTGTTGGAGGCTTAATGTTTGGCTTTGGGATGGTACTGGCAGGGGGTTGTGGCAGCCGAACGCTGACGCGTATGGGGGGCGGTAGCCTCAAGTCTCTCGTGGTTTTTTTGGTGATGGGCTTATTTGCCTATATGACTTTGAAAGGGATTTTTGGAGTTTTGCGCGTCAATACCGTAGAAAAATTATTTATTGCAATGCCTAGCCAGTCCTTGCTAGTGGTTTTTGGTGCAAGTGCAGGGCTAGCGATCGGGGCGTTAGTGTTGTTGAGCATTATGCTGACTTCTACTGGCAGAAAGCCTGCAGTATGGTTAGCCGGGGTTTTGGTAGGCGCCCTTACGGTTGCGGCATGGTGGGTCAGCGGCAAACTTGGCTATTTGGCGGAAGATCCCAATACTTTGCAAGAGGCTTTTGTTGCCACTAATTCCGGGCGCATGGAAGCTTTATCTTTTGTAGCTCCTTTTGCTTATATCCTAGACTTACTCGTCTTATGGAGTGATCAATCCCGTGTTTTTACTTTGGGCATCAGCACGACTTTAGGCGTTATCTTGGGTTCGCTGATTTATTCCTTGATGACCAAAACCTTTAGATGGGAAGGGTTTTCACAAACCGAAGATTTAGTAAATCATATGCTTGGGGGCGCACTTATGGGTGTTGGAGGAGTAGTGGCAGGAGGATGTACGTTTGGTCAAGGCATTAGCGGTTTATCCATGTTGGCTGTTGCAGCGCTTATTGCTACTCCTGCCATAGTCTTTGGGGCATGGCTTGCGCTCAAATATCAGGAAAAACGGCTTGAAACCGTCAGTTGATTCAGCCTAATTTCCCCTTAGTTTTGACCACTGGGCATAGTTCTGCCATAATGGCAATCTTTTCAAAATTTACTTGGCTTGAAAATGGCTGTTGCAGCCTTTTAAGCGAAGAAAAAATGGGTCGTTAGCTCAGTTGGTAGAGCAGCGGACTTTTAATCCGTTGGTCGCTGGTTCGAATCCAGCACGGCC
>ENA-UOYA01000067-UOYA01000067.1-activated-sludge-metagenome-genome-assembly--contig:-NODE-67-length-134092-cov-23.503428_pt1 | contig 134092 bp, 130 predicted proteins | sample MGYA00238163_ERZ764804 | MGnify/ENA primary metagenome ERZ764804 (study PRJEB28919, sample SAMN05720223) | activated sludge metagenome | isolation source: Anaerobic digester | place: Hong... | reverse complement strand
ACGGCGCCGGGGTTTGCTCCTTTGGGTTTGCGGACATATTTGCGTTGTGTATATGCTACGGGGACATATTTGGCATTTCTTTGAGATGAATAATATGCAGCGATTGAAGCAGCAATCTTTATTATTTCTTTTGTTGGGGCGGCATTTTTGTTCCCTTTCAAAACAGTATGCGAACCGCTTGCACCACGAATATGAAACCAATAATCCTGCGGCTTTGCAAAACGGAATGTCAGTTCATCATTATTTTCGGAATTTTTCCCCACATAAACAGTCCAATCTGAATCGAGTTCGAAGCGTCTAAATTTTTCTGATATATCTTTATCTTTTGTTTCCATAAATCTTTTATAAAATTGTTCCCAATTTTTGAAGTGTATTTTCAAATCTTTCAAATTATAAATTTTTTGCAATTCATCGAAAATTTCTTGCCATTCCAAGTATTTCGATTCATAATCTTTTTGTTGGCTATCGGATAATTTAATTTGTTTTTGCAAAGATTTATATTTATCGAAGTATTTACTTGCATTTTCTTTAATATTCAATTTTTTATCTAATGGAATTCTAATTATATTGCCTTCGTAATCAACTATTTCAATTTCATCTTTCCCCTTTATATTTTGAATATTAGACGAAATCAGCAGCTCGCCATATTTTTTATATTTATTTGATAAATCAATAATTTTCTCAATATTTTTTGTATCATCTAATTTTTTTGCATACCTATCAGTATTACTTTTTGCAATTTTATATAATTGCGAATATAATTTTTTGAATTTATATTGAGAAAGTCGTAGTGCATAAGTTCGATGAATCGCTTGATTTATATCATCGGTTTGGAATCTAATTTTCGGATAATCTTGAAGTGGAATAAGTGAAAACAGAGTATCGCGTTTATCATTTTCTAAAATATAATAAGTATTATTTTTTAGAATTTCATCACGAAAGATATTTGCTTTATTATATATTTCATTTAACTCAGCACTAGAAAAATCAGAAAGCTGAATATCTGCATTAATATTATATTTATAAAGGAATTCTTGAGCATAATATTTTCCAAGATTCAGGTCAGAATTGCTTAGAGCTTTTAGAATTGTTTCATCTTTAGGTAAGTCAGTTAAATTAATGGTACTAGTCTGAGGCAAATGAAAATGAGTACCCGCAAGCATTTTATTATTATTTAATGCGTAAACTATATCATCATATTTATCTGTGCAGACTAAGTTATTTTTTGATTTACTAAATAAAATAAAATAAAGGTGAGAATTAGTAAATTCAAATTCAAGCATTCGATTATTCTCAAAAGCAAGGATATCTTTTAATGTTTCGCCATAAATATTCTGAAATAAATTAATAGAATTAGATTTTTTCTTTTCGTCATTATGTAAGAAAATACATTCAAAATTTGGAAGCGCAGAGAATTTCAGATTTATAATTTGCGAGCCATTATAAAACTGTAATATAGCGGTATCTTTTTCCTGTGAATATGCTTCAATAATCTTACTACCAATCAAATTTTGGAAGTTTTCAGCAAGTTTCAATAATGTAAAATAATGAATTAGCATTTGTAAGATGAATTAAATTAATAAGACTTTTCTTAATTTCGTAAATTGCTTAGAATGTAAAATTATGGAAAATAGATGAACACAAAAACAATGTATCGCGTGGGTGCTGGAATAGCATTCGTAGTATCCTTTATTACATATCTGATATGCGTGCAACCAACTGTACCATTTTGGGACTGTGGAGAATTTTCAGGAGCATCTGTATGGCAACAAGTACCACACCCACCTGGTGCGCCATTATTTTTATTACTTGTAAAATTTTTAGAGATATTAATTCCATCGGGTGATCTGGGATGGCAAGCAAATATGATTTCAGTAATTGCAAGTGCTTTTACAATTTTATTGCTGTATTTCATAACGGCTAAGGCACTTGAAAATATGATTGGACATAAAGCAAAAACTACATACGAAGCTATATCTGTGTATGGTTCAGCGTTAGTTGCAGCACTTGCTTTCAATTTTAGCGATACATTTTGGTTCAATGGAGTAGAATCAGAAGTTTATGCTACTTCTGTATTCTTTGTAGCATTAATTACTTATGTAATGATGGTTTGGAATGAAAAAGCTGATGAACCAGGCAGCGAGCGATATTTGTTATTAATAGCATTGCTAATGGGATTATCTGCTTCTGTGCATTTGCTTGCAATTTTAACATTTTTCTCAATAGTATTAGTCGTATATTTTAGGAAATATCCATTTAGTTGGAAATCATTTATATTAGCAGGAATAATAGGAATTGTATTATTTTTTGTAATATATCCAGGTATAATCAATTGGTTTCCTGCGTTTCTTGCGGGGCATTCACCAAGCAAAAACGAAGCAATGGAATATAGCGTAGAGAACAGTATGTTGCTTACTCTTATTCCAATTCTACTCGTTATAGGAGCAGCTTATGGAATATATTGGGCAAAGAAAAACTCGAAAGATATGTTTGGAATAGCTTGTGCATCCTTTTTACTTATACTTTTGGGATATTCCACATATGCACAAATTCTAATTCGTTCAAATGCAAATCCACCAATGAATGAAAATGAGCCAAAGAATTTAAAGCGACTCACTACATATCTAAGCCGTGAACAATACGGGACTGCACCCACTTGGCCTCGTAGATATCAAACTGAGGATTATTTTATAAGAAATTATAATAAGCAAGATGAAAAGGGAAATTATGTTTATGGGCGATGGGTACCACCATCCAAAAAAGAAGTACAACGTAAAAATGGGGAGACTATACTAGTCAATGACTTCAAGGAGATAAATACAGCGGGAGAATTATCGTATATGTGGAAATATCAGATTAACCATATGTATCTGCGGTATTTTCTATGGAATTTTGTGGGACGTTCAAGCGATATTCAAGATGCAGGAGTGGCATATTTCGATAATAAGGAATCAGATATGCTAAATTACAATAATGGTTATAAAGATATTTTCCCAATTAAATTTTATATGCTACCGCTTTTATTTGGATTACTTGGATTGATATACCACTTTACGCGGGATAAGAAAATGGCATTTGCATTTTTGATTATGTTTATTGTAATGGGGGTACTGACTGCATTGCAACAAAATCAGCAAGATCCACAACCACGTGAACGAGACTACTTCTACGTTGGCTCATTTCTAGTATTTGCAATGTGGATAGGATTTGGTGTATATTATTTTATTGATTTATTAAAGAAATATACACCAAAAATGATTGTACCGATTGGAGTAGTAATTGCAAGTTTAATACTTGTTCCTGCAAATATGGCTTATGGCGGATGGAAGATGCACGATAGAAGTGGGAATTATTTCCCATTTGATTATTCATATAATATTTTGCAAAGCGTCGAAAAAGATGCAATTGTATTTACAAATGGGGATAATGATACATTCCCCGTGTGGTTTTTGCAAGATGTTGAAGGTGTGCGGCGTGATGTCCGGATAGTAAATTTAAGTTTAGGAAATACTTTGTGGTACATATATCAGCTGAAAAATCGAGAACCTTGGGGTGCAAAGAAAGTTCCAATAAGCATTCCTGATGATAGTTTGCAAGTTGATGACGAAATGGCAGCGGGAGCATTTTCATACGAATTTGGAGAAGCAAGGAACGTAGAAATCCCTGTATCAAAAGAAATTTTAGCAAAGTTTACAAATGATACAAATATTATTAATTCGGGTAAAATGGCATTTACATATCTTGGCCAGCAATATCGCCAAATGGAAAATAGAACGATTTATATTTATAGAGTGCAAGATAAATTAATTTTTGATATTCTAAAAACAAATAAATTTGAACGTCCGCTTTATTTTTCTGCAACAGTTGGGCCTGATGTATATATTGGTCTTGATGATTATCTTGTTCGTGGTGGTTTAGCTTTACGTATTACACCTGTTAAGCAACCAAAAGGAAGAACAAATGATGTAGATCTGGATATAATGGATAAATGTTTGATGAATTATGATAATACAAGCAATTTCCACAAAGAACCTCATTATGGATTTAAATTTAGGAATTTAAATAATCCCAATGTCTTTTATGACGATGTGCATCGTCGTTCAATTCTTGGATATAGATTATTATTCATAACATACGCACAGGCATTAATTTCTGATAAAAACGATTTGAAGAAGGCAGATTTAGTGCTTAAAACAATGGATAAATTAATCTCAGTCAAGCAATTTCCACCTGATTGGGATGTTGCGGGACAGATATCCGCACTTTATACGCAAGTTGGAAATGAAGAAAAGGCAAAAGAATATGCAAAAATTTCGCTAGATGTTGCTGAAAAAGCCGTTAAATATAATCAAATTATGCAGGAAATGCAATTCTATGAAATTATGGGAAGATATAAGGGACCTTATTCAAGTATGGCAGAAATGGCGGCAAAATTAGGAGATTATACAAAAGCAAGAGAAAAGCTAACAGAATTGCAGATGCAGGCAACTTCATTGATGAATTCATTACAAGAAAATCCATCATATGCACAATATGTGAATATGATAAAACAGAATTTGTTCAATCTTCAATATCAGTTGCTTCAATATCAGTTAACAGAAATTGAGAAAAAATCAGGGAAAGAAGCACGGGATAAGTTTCTGAAGGAGCGAATTCAACAATTGCAAAATTCTAATAATCAGGATTCAATATTACTTGCAAGGCAAATGGAATTTATGTTAGGAAGTCAATCTCAAGAAGATACTACAAAGAAATAGAATATAGCAAATGGAGATATCGGTAGTAATCCCTGCATATAATGAGGAGGAGCGATTGCCAAAAACACTTGAGAGCATCATCGACTATTTTGAAAGGTTAAATAAAACTTATGAAATCATAGTAGTCGATGACGGCTCAGTGGATAGAACTGTGGAAATTGCTCAAAAATATAACCCACGCGTACGCGTTATACAATTGCCAAAGAATTCGGGGAAGGGTGCTGCTGTTAAAGCAGGAATTGAACAATCAAATGGGGATTATATACTGTTTTCTGACGCTGACCTTTCAACGCCAATTTATGAATTTGAAAAGTTAATTTCACGATTGGAAAATAGTGCTGATATAGCAATCGGAAGCCGTGCAATAGATTCATCATTGATTAAAGTACATCAACCTTTTTACAGAGAATGGATGGGGAAAACATTCAACAAAATTGTTCAGCTATTTGTTTTAAGGGGAATCAAGGATACTCAATGCGGTTTTAAATTGTTCAAAAATTCAGCTGCCAAGCAAATTTTCTCAAAAGCACAAATTACGGGATTTGGGTTCGATGTTGAAATACTTTATCTTGGAAAAAAGATGAATTATAAAATCGTTGAGATACCCGTAGAGTGGCGCAATGATACAAAAACAAAAATTAATCCAATTCGAGATTCATTTGGTATGTTAAAAGAGATTTTGAAAATTCGCCGTCTCCATAAAGAAATAAATTAAACGTCAATTTGGTGATTTTGATTTTTATTGAAAATTAATTAAAATTTATCTTTATTTTTTTGATACAACTTATTATTATGAAGAAAGTCTTTTTTGCAATTGTGTTATTAATACCAGGACTTTTATTTTCAAATTCACGGATTTTCCTTGACCAATCAATTGAAAGTAAAGCGACACATTCTCTCAAAAACAATAATTATAAAATACTGGAAAAAACCTCAGCAATAAATAAACGCCCATATAATGTTCAAAAATACACATTAACACTTGATTGGCGAAGTATTTTTACTGCAAAAACTATCGAAGGAGAGAATCGATATTACAAAGGAATTAATAAAATTGATATAAGAATCGATACAGTAAAACTCGATAAAATAGAGCTTGACGCAGCTAATCAATTAATTGATTCCATTAAATCCAATTCCTTTGAATATCAACCAACCTATACACAATTAGGCAATAAATTGATTATAAATTTTCCATCGACTAAATTGCTTAACGACACAGTTTCTTTTGAAATTTACTATACCTATATAGGAAAGGATAATATAGGTTTTTATTTATATCCAAAAAACCAATTTATAGGGCTGGGTCCTGCACCTAAACGGGATTCAATATTTTTAATCTCAAGAATTGCGTATACTATGAGTGAGCCGAATGATGCACATTATTGGATGCCGTGCAATGACCAACCCGATGATAAAGCATATTTTGAAGTTAATGTGCAAACACCTTTAAATATTATGGCAGTATCAAATGGAATTCCTTCAGTTGAGACTTTATCTGATAGCAAGATTTGGCATTTTAAACCGCAATATCCAATGGCAACATATCTAATGGCGGTTACGGCATCCGAATTTCAAATGCATCAAGATTTTTATAATGAAGTTACAAATCCAGATACTTCCATTCCATTATTTTATTATGTATGGGAAGATGATTGGGCAAGTGATACAACAAATGGAGGAGCATATAATGCTCAATACTCATTCAGGAATGTACCAAAAATGATAGAAGTTTATGCTAATCTTTTTGGCGAATATCCCTTTGAAAGCTATGGAATGGTAGCAATTCAACCGTTTGGGTTTGGTGGGATGGAACATCAAACTATGACCTCAATAAATCGCACTTGGCTACGAGGCTGGTATGAAACGGGAATTGCGCACGAGCTTTCTCATCAGTGGATTGGCGACTTGATGACTTGTGCAACTTGGTACGATATATGGCAAAATGAAGGAGGGGCTACCTGGTGCGAAGCCTTATGGGTAGAATCTTATGCAGGAATTTCTGCGTATGATGCATATTTGCAGTATTATATTTCTTGGTATTTTAAAGACTCTTCACTTTATCAAATACCAATTTATGCTATTCCTATTGATGGTATTTTTACATATCCACTTTCAACATTAACATATAATAAAGCAGGCTTTGTTTACAATATGTTACGTAAACAAATTGGGGATAGCACATTTTTCCCTGCATTTCGGAACATACTCAAGAAATTTTCACTAGAAAGTGTTGAAACAAGCGATCTTATTGAGGCTTGGAAAGAGCAAGTACCTAATTTTGATTTCGATACGTTTTTTGAACAATGGATTTATTCTGCGGGGCACCCAATTCTCAAAATGGATGCTTATAGCTACATCTGGGGCAGTAATAATTATAAAATCACTTTGAATATATCTCAAACACAAACGGGAATGAAAGTTCCTTTCACTTTTAAAACGCCCATTAGAATTCTATTCTTCAAAGATTCCACAGAGCAGACATATCGGGATTTATATTTATCAAAACACGATGATACATTGGAAACCTTTATTTCCTTCCGACCGGATTCCGTGGCAATTGACCAGACTTATTTACTTTGCCAAGTAACTGAAACTACTCTTGGAATTAATGATAATAGCATTGACAATAATAATATCACTTTATTTCCCAATCCTGTTTCAAAAGGAAACAATACAACTATCAAATTAGGAATTACAGATTATTCAAATCTTGATATATCAATTTTTGATGAATTAGGAAGAAAAATTAAGGAAATTAACAAAAATTATATAGTAAATAAGAATTCGAATATTGAAATTAACACAAACGAATTGCAAACGGGTATTTATTTTATAAAAATTAGTTCAAAAGATAATTTACAAGCAAAATTTTTGAAATTGATAATAATGTAAAAGAATTAAGATATCACTTTAATATTTGAGTTTGATATTTTTTCACTTTATGTTCAATAATATTAGCAATTCTCACAGCTTCGGCTGCATCTTTAGCGGGTACTGAGATTGGCGATTTTTCTAAAATTGATTGGACAAAGCTTTTTTGTTCTTGCTCAATTGCATTCAATTTTGGGACTTCAGGTTTATAATAAATGATATTTTTTGGATTATCAGCTTCTGCAATTGAGCCTAAATTGATTGCTAATGGAAACTGTGATAAATCCATATTATTATCGGGAATTTTGAAAACATCCACAGATTGATTGGCAAAATCAATTGAGAAATAAGCATTTTTTTGGAAAATCCTAATTTTTCTCATTGGCGAATTTGAAATACGTGATGCTGTAAGATTTGCAATTGTACCATTAGCAAATTCAATGCGTGCATTTGCAATATCAGGAGTATTAGTGATTACTGAAACTCCATTTGCGGAAATGCGTTTTATTTGTGACTTTACAAGCCATAGCATAATATCAATATCATGAATCATTAAATCAGTAATAACCGAGACATCAGTAGCACGTGGTTTAAATTGGCTAAGGCGATGCACTTCAATAAAAATAGGATTAATTTTTTCATTTCGTAGGGCTATTAATGCAGGATTAAAGCGTTCGACGTGACCAACTTGAATTAGTACATTATGTTCAGCAGCAAGTTTAAGTAGCTGCTGTGCTTCATTATAACTCCTTGTAATTGGCTTTTCAATAAAGCAATGGATATTATTTTCTATCATTTTGCGAGCGGTGCGATAATGATTTGTTGTGGGAGTTGATATGGTAACAGCATCTGAATTTGCAATTACTTCATCAAGCGATTTGAATTGCGGGCAAGAGAATTCATCTGCAACTTGTTTTGCGGTTTTTGAATTTAAGTCATAAACACCAACAAGGGTGATATTTTCATTTGCTTTCCAAAGTTTTGTATGAATTTTGCCAAGATGGCCTGTGCCAATAACGGAAATACGAAGTTTTTTCATATTGCAAAAATTAAAAAAAGCAAATTAAGAAAGGCTTGACAATTATGCTTTTGGATGAGCCTGGTCGTAGGTTTGCTTTAGTTTTTCAATTGATAGATGTGTATAGATTTGCGTCGATGACAATGATGAATGTCCCAGCATCTCGCCAACCGAGCGAATATCAGCACCATTATTTATTAATTGCGTTGCAAAAGTGTGTCGCAAAGTGTGTGGGCTTTTTTGTTCAGTATCAGTTATACCCAGCATTAAATTATGGATATGCTTATATGAAATAGAATAAGTTAATTGTTTGCCATTATGCCCAATAAAAAGAAAAAGATTGTCTGAATCTTTGCATAAGATTGGTCTATATTTTAGATAATTATCTAATGCGGAAATAGTATGTGCACCGATTGGAACAATGCGTTCCTTATTTCCTTTTCCTAATACTTTTACTGTCATTGAATTTTTATCAATATCATTAATTAACAAATTAAGTGCTTCGCTAATTCTCAATCCTGAACCATAAATTAATTGAATTAAAAGGAAGTCCCTTGCCCCTTCGGGATTATTTTTATCAATTTTATTTAGTAAATTGTCTACTTCGTTGGGAGTCAGGAAATTTGGTAATAATTTTTCTTTTTTTGGAGTAGAAAGCAAGCGTGCGGGGTTGATTTTAATTAAATTTTTTTTGTATAAATATTTGAAAAATGATTTCAGCGCAGAAGTCTTGAGCCGAATTGAATTACGTGATAATCCCCTATCTTGTAACCAGCCGAGAAATGGGCGTATATCATCAATTTCAATTTCTTCAATTTCGGGGTCAGCATCATAAATATCCTGAAAGAAATTCTTAAAATCTTCTAAAGCAATAGAATAGGTCAAGCTCGTTTTATCGGAAAAATTCCTTTCGTCAGAGCAATATTGTAAAAAATTCTTTATTGAAATTGATAATTTCATATTATTTTTAAAAGCAATAATTATACCTAAAAAGTCAGCATTAGGGAACAATATTTTATTTTTATATATAATAACGGTATTATATTATTTAAATTTTCAATAAATTTGAAAAAATTATTAAACGAAAATGAAAAATAATCTAACAAAATTGACAATTAAAAATCTTGAATTTTATGCATTCCACGGAGTAAAAGACGAGGAAAAGAAACTTGGGGGTAGGTATCAAATGGATTTAGAATTATATTATGATTCATCATCAGCAATTGCAACCGATAAACTTTCAAATGCATTGAACTTCGAAGAGATTTTGCATAAAATTGCAGAGGAACTCGCTAATAAGAATTTCAATTTAATTGAAACACTTGGCAATCAAATTCTAGAAGTTGTAGCTGATAATTATTCTATTTTGAAAAAGGCAACTGTAAGAATACGCAAATTCAATATTCCATTTAAAGGCATTCTTGATTATATCGAAACAGAGCAATATTTTGAGCGTGAATAGTGAGCATCGAGTTTTCTTATCGCTTGGCTCAAATGTTGGAAATTCTTTAGAATCTCTTGACCAAGCAATTTTTTGGTTAATAGATAGCGGAATTATAGAATTAATTAAAAAATCGTCAATTTATTTAACTGAGCCTTGGGGATATAAAAGTCAGAATTGGTTTTATAATATGGCAATTAAAGGGCAAACTGAATTTTCAGTTTATGAATTGATTACATTTGTAAAAACAATTGAGGTTTATCTTGGAAGGCGGATACGCCAGCATTGGACCGAGCGGGAATTAGATATTGATTTGCTATTTTATGACAATATAATTTTGCAAAATCCAAAACTAACAATCCCCCATCCGCAAATTGAAAATCGCCGATTTGTACTCACTCCAATGGATGAGATTGCTCCGGATTATATTCATCCCTTACTCAATTTATCAATTCATAAAATTTTATTAAATTGCAAAGACAATTTAAAAGTAATTCGGAAAGATGAAATTTGAGGAAATAAAGCAGGAAATTTTGGAGCGGAGCGATATTGTTGAGATTATTTCAGAAAGTGTTTATTTGAAGAAAGTAGGTAAAAATTTCGTTGGATTATGCCCATTCCATTCGGAGAAAACCCCATCGTTCAATGTATCGCCGGAAAAGAAGATATACAAATGTTTCGGATGTGGGCGTTCGGGCAATGTTTTCACATTTCTTATGGAAAATAATGGAATGACATTTCGTGAGGCAATGAATTATCTTGCGAAACGCTATGGAATTGCAATTGATGCAACCGAAGAGGATAAAGAAAAGAAATCCAAACAGGAAGATATACTCAATGCAATGGAAGAGGCAACAAATTATTACCAATCTTTATTGAAAAAGAAATCAGGCACAAGCTGTCTTGAGTATTTAGAAAGACGTGGAATATCTCAACAAACAATTGAAGAATTTCGATTAGGATATTCAACTGATTCATTTAATGAAGCAGGTAATTACTTGCGGTCAAAGGGATATAACGATGAAATATTACTCGATGCGGGATTACTTGTTCAAAACGAGAAAGGAAACCTGTACGACCGATTTCGAGGTCGGGCAATGTTTCCAATCACTGATATATTTGGTAGAGTGATTGCGTTTGGGGCAAGATCGCTCAATGCTGATAAATCACAACCTAAATATATAAATTCTCCACAGACAATGCTTTACGACAAAAGTAGTGTGCTTTATGGTTTATCACAAGCAAAAAGTCAAATAATCAATAAGAAAGAAGCAATTCTTGTTGAAGGCTATATGGATGTGATAACAATGCATCAATGGGGATATAAAAACGCAGTAGCTTCAAGTGGAACCTCACTAACAGCAGAGCAATTAAAATTACTATCCCGATATACAAAAAATCTAAATATATTATATGACGCGGACGAAGCGGGACAAAATGCAGCAGAGCGTGCAATCGAGATCGCATTGCAACAGGAATTTGATATTTCTATTATCACATTGCCTGAAGGAGAGGATCCAGATAGTATATTACGGGAACAAGGTCCGAATGCATTTCGGCAATATCTCGATAAAAAATTAAATTTTATCGAGTTTTTATATAATAAATATAAAAGCGAGGAAAAATTAAATAGTCCGAAAACTCGAATTGAACTTGCAAGAAAAATATTAGAATATATAAATTTAATTCCTGATATGCTTTTGCAAGATGAATATGTAAAAATACTGATTTATAAAATGGATTTTATTGGTCCCCAGGTTAATAATTTATATACAATTAAAAATGAACTTGCAAAAACAAATATAAAAAAAACGCAAGAACCAAAAACATCAAATTTAGAAAATGAAAAGAGCCAATTAGAAAATAATCACGAATTAATTAAAAAAATAACCAAAAAAATTACCCCTACAGAAAAATCGTTATTGCGTTTAATACTTGAAAATGAAGAAAGTTTTGATTATTTTAAAAATTTAGATTTTAATCACGAAATATTGACTTCTACGCAAGCTAAAAGGATAATTGAAGTCGTTTCAAAATATAATTCTATAAAAGAATTGATATCAAAAATGAATGAAGATGACTTCAACCCAATTTTGCGCGATACACTTACTATTTATATGCTTCCAAAAGAGGCAGAATCAGAAAACTGGTCAAAATATAATAATGATTATGACAGTCAAATTCGAAATTATGCAGCATTATTTAAGTCAATAGAATTAAAATTGAAGCTTGATAAAATAAATCAAGAACTTAAATCATTACAAAAATTATTAAGAAAAGAAGATTTAAGCGAATTGGAACTTATTTCTACTCTTGAACATATCAACGAGAATACAAAAATTATTAATGAAATCACTCGAAAAATTAATGAACAATAAAATCATAGACTAACGAACGTGGGTGAAATCTCAATATTTCGGCACAATTATTGCGTTGTTTTTTGCATTTATAGTTATTTTAATACCGCATAGATGCAAGCAGCACAAAAGATAGAGGAATATTTATTATTAGTTGGGGAAGCCAATGAAGAAAACAATACTTTAGTTGGTATTTTTCTTATGATAATCGACGCCCTACCATTTGGATTATCAGTAAATCGAATGTTATATGACAATTTAAATGAGCCAACCGATTTTCGCATCTTGTATTATAATCAAGAACTTAAAGATATATTTTCCTTTGATGATGGTGAGATGAAAGGCAAACTAGTCTCCGAACTCTATCCAATTGATGAAAATATGCAAAAATTTATGAATAACTGTGCGACGGTTGCCGCTACGGGTTCGACTTTCAAAAGCGAAAGATATTATGAAAAAACAGGTAAATGGTACAATATTACTGTTGTATCACCCGCTGAGGAAATTTTTATTATAACAATTTTTGATATAACAGATAACAAGACATTGCAGCTTAACCTTGCTGATATAATAAATGATCTCGAAAGTCAGCTAATTATCCGCACAACAAAGTTGCAAGAAACAATTGATTATCTCGAGGTAGAGATTGCTGAACGCAAATCTGTCGAGCAAAAACTTCTTGAAGCAAAAGAAGAGCTTCAAATTCTACTTAAAAATGAACAACAGTTAAGAGAATTGAAGGATAAATTTCTTAATGTATTATTGCAAGAATTTCGCGACCCAATTTCTGTTATTAAAACATCTGTAGATTTATTAAGAATTATTAATACGAGTGGAAGCTTCGAAACGACACCTGAAATTTTAGAAAGAATGGATATTTCCATTCAACAATTAGTCGATGCTATGGAAAATATTCACTTGTTATCCGATGATGAGATTAAACGCAGTGTCGAACGAGAGGATTTCGATTTAATTAATGCTTGCAAAGAAATTATTGATGAAGTAAAAGCAAATGATGAATACAAGCATAATATTTCATTAATAACATATAGAGATACAATACAGTGCAAAAGCGACAAATTGATAATACAAGCTATAATCCGAATTTTATTGAAAAATAGTTGCCAATACTCCCCACTTGACTCTACAATTACCCTCGAGGTCATCCTAGATGAATATTTTTATAATATAATTGTTAAAGATGATGGTGTGGGCATCCCTGATGATGAGCTTTCGATGATTTTTGAACCACTTTATCGGGGTACTAATGTGCGGAATACTACTTTTGGAACAGGTTTAGGCTTGGCAATTGTTCAAAAATATTCTGAAATGCTCAATGCCGAAATTTATGTAAGCTCCCAGCCTAGCGAGGGGACACGATTTATTATCTCAATTCCAAAATCTAATTTTTAGATAAATAAACGAATTTCGATTTTTTTGATTTAAATCAATAACTAAACAAATTTTAGTATTTTTGCGGGTATGGAATATTATACTTTTCTTGAAAATATCGAAAATTATTTAGAATATCTCAAATCAATTGAAGGAAATCGGTTGTTTATTTCAGTAAATAATGATTCCCACGTGATTAATAAAGTCAATATTCCTAACACAATAATACATAATCCAAATAACACAATTGAACATACTGAAATGCTTGATAATTCAAACGAGAATGATAAAAATCCAATAAATTGGTCAGATTCGGAGACATTGCAAGAGCTTTATTCTAATATTAAGAATTGTCAGAAATGTCCTTTTGGAGCAAATCGCACACATTTTGTTTTTGGGGAAGGCAATCCCAATGCAGATGTAATGATAATTGGAGAAGCACCGGGTGCAGACGAAGATAGAATTGGAAAGCCATTTGTTGGCAAAGCGGGTCAATTGCTTACAAAAATAATTGAATCGGTAAATTTCACTCGTGATGAGGTTTATATCGCAAACATTGTGAAATGTCGTCCTCCAAATAATAAAACGCCTATTGAAGAGGAATGGAAGGAATGTCTGCCATATTTGATTAAACAAATCGAAATAATTAAGCCAAAAATACTATTACTATTGGGTGCAGTGCCATTTAAAGCATTGCTTGGTGAGCATCATCAAATCACAAAAGAGCGTGGGCAAGTATTTTATTTCAATGGTATCCCGACAATACCAACGTTTCATCCTGCATATCTTTTGCGTAATCCTGCGGCAAAAAAAGATGTTTGGCAAGATGTTCAATTATTGCGAAAAATATTTGAAGAAAAAAAATACAATATTTTTTAAATTTATTCATTTATTTATAAAAATTTATTAAGTTTACGTTTAGAAAAATTGCAAATAATTATTTTGTTTTTTAAATAAAAAAGAGGTAAAGAAAATGGTAACAGCGTACAAATTTTCGCAAAAGCTCATATTGAGCGCCGTATTATTTGCGGTCATTGCAATTCTATCAAGTTCAATCTCGTTTGCACAATGCACGTATTGCACAGCATCGACATCATATGAGGATGAATATATCAGCCGCTTTGTATGTGGCGACATTGATAATTCAACGGATTGGCAAAGTGGAGTAGCAGACTATACAAGCAAAAGCACAGATATGAAAGCTGGATCCGATTATTCAGCTAAAGTCTATAATCCGAGTCCTTATTCAAGTGATCAAGTAAGAGTTTTTATTGATTGGAATAAAGATTGCGATTTTGATGATAGTGGAGAGACATATACTTTAAGCAGTTCGGATGGTGGAAGCACATTCACAGGAACAATATCAGCTCCAATGTCAATGGCGGGAGGTGCAACACGAATGAGAGTAAGAATGACTTATGCTTCAACTCCAACGCCATGCGGTTCTTCATCATATGGAGAGGTAGAGGATTACACAGTCAATGCTATACTACCTGCACCTGATGCGGGGGTAGCCTCAATAATACCACCGACGGCACCATACGTGGAGGGAACATATCCTGTAAAGATGACGTTAGGGAGTTATGGGGATGATGATGTAGGAAGCTGCACAATACATTGGTCAGTAAATAGTGTGGAACAAACACCGTACTATTGGACTGGTAAATTAAAGAAAGACAATACAGTAGATGTAACATTAGGATCCTATGCATTTATATATCCACCTGAGGGTCCATTTGATCCATTTAAAATACGCGTGTGGCTTACCGATATTAAAGGGGCTTTATCCACAAATCCTGATAATAATCCTGGAAATGATGAAAAAACAATACAAACGAAGCCATCCACAGAGGATGCTCAACCAATCTTAATAGTGCAGCCAAGTGGGGAAATACTACCTGGGATGCACGATATAGTAGTAAGGGTACGGAACAATGCGCGAAAACCTTTGACAACATTGAGTATTGATTGGTATGTTGATGGCACAAAGCAAGGGACAAAGAATTGGTTAGGATATTTAGCACAGTATCAAACAGCGGATGTGACGGTTGGGTCATACAATTTTCAATTCAAAACACCATTATCGCCATATACAATAAAAGCAGTGACAGTGAATCCAAACAGCATTCCTGATCCTGTACCTGGCAATGACACATTAAATCAGAACGTAGCGCCATCATTAGTACCTTCTACATTTACGATAGGAGGGAGCAATGCGCATTTTCCTGATATAACGACAGCAATAACATATTTAAATGCAAGTGGGATAATAGGGGATGGTGATGTGATATTCAATCTCAATTCGGGAACATATAAAGAGCAATTACTGATAAAAGATTTTGCCCATGGCAATAATCATTTTTATTTCCAGTCTGCAACGGGATATGCAAGCGATGTGATATTAACCTCTTCTCCAACTATTATGAACAATTATATCTTCGGGATTGATGGACTTGACAATATTACCTTTAGAAATCTTACATTTATTGCTAATGATGGTGGTGCAGGGACAATAATCAATGCAAGTGGGTCCGACAATATGACATTTGAGAATGTGATTTTCAATGGTGTAGCAAAAGCTCCTGTTTCCGATAATTATTCACTCATTAGAACAGAAAATAGCAATAATCTGAATTTCAATAATTGCCAATTTAATTATGGTTCAGATGGAATTAATATCAATACTTGGGGCGCAACAGCAAATCTAACAATTAAAAATAGCACATTTAAGGATTATACAGGTATGGGTGGGTATGTAAATACTTCTTTGCCAGGCAAAGTGGAGAAACAAAAATCAAAAGATAACAAAATATTAAATGGAGGACCATCAATTATTATCGATGGGAATACGTTCTCAGGATCAAATTATAGTCCATATGGAGGTATTTATATCGCAGCACCTGCCCAGATTACAAACAATACATTTTCAGGATTTACTCGCAATATGAGTGTCCCAAATTATCAAGGAGCAATTATTCTTGAGCACAACGAGACAGGCACATTATCGACAATTGAAAATAACACAATCAATAATATGAATAGCGTTTCGGGAATTTCAATTGTTGCGAATGATGTTAAAATCGAAAAGAATCAAATTGGTGTTTTAACTTCTAACGAGTTAGCAGATGGTGTTTATCTTCAGGGTAGTAATATAATAATGAATTATAACAAAGTAAATGTGACTACAACTGCGGGAGCCGGAGCAGCCATTCAAACAAGTAATGCTGATGGTATAATTGCAAACAATCTATTTGTGAATTTAGGTGGGCAAGCATTATATGCAGAGTCAAATAACAATATGCAATTTTATTACAACACTTATGTGAGCAATACTAGCTATCCAGGTGCATATTTCTCTAAAGGCACAAACACATTTAAACGAAATCTTGTTGTAAATTCTGGGCAAGGCAAATCAGCTAATATCGATAATTCAACAATAGTTTCACAAGAAAACGCTATTTATACTAAAGGACCAACGAACGCGCAAGATTTAACAAATTGGAAGAATGCGACGGGAGACAATACGACAACAAATGTAGCAATTGAACTCACAGATGATGGAACATATAAGCTGACAAAATTTTTCGAATCAATATTGTCATATACATCGCTTGGAATTCCAAGTGAATATGAACAATATGATTATTATGGATTGGAGAGATCAGGATATTATTATGCAGGATTTGCGGGAATAAGGCTTGATATTACGATATTGAAGCAACCCGAGTCGATATTGGCTTGCAATGGGGAGATAAACAAGGAAATCAGGGTTTCAGCATCAATTACTTATGGAGCACCTATAAAGTTTCAGTGGCAGAAGGATGGAGTAGATATACCGGGAGCAACTGCACCTATCCTAAGATTTCCAACATTTGATTACACAACTACGGGAACATATCGAGTACGTATTTATGGACCAGCAAACACAGCAGAAGGGACATATAGCGATGAAGTATTAGTCTATACATTGCGTCCAACCGAGATAGTCAAGCAACCACAGGATATGGAAGCGAATTTAGGTGGAACTGTACAATTTTCGGTAGAGGCACATACCAAAGGTATCACTCCACCATATTTCCAGCATAGGTATCAATGGTATAGAGTTATCAATGGCATAGAAACGCAATTGATGGATAATGAGCATTATGCGAACACAACATCGCCGATAATGACAATCACGAATTTACAAGATTTACATTTCAGTGGTGAGAACGATTATTATTTTGTAGAGGTAGAGGGGCAATGCGGAACGATTAGGTCTAACAATGTGAGATTAAATATGATAACACCGACGATATCATTTGACAAGCAACCTGAGAATGTAGAGATATGTTGGGGACATGATGTAACATTTACAGCGGAGGCGATATCGCAGGTAGATGAGCTGATAAGTTATCAATGGTATTACAATGGAGCTGTAATAAATGATGGGGCGAAGTATAACGGGACACAGACAAATACATTGACAGTATACACAGTAGTAGAATCAGACACAGGCAAGTACAAGGTATTAGCTATTGGTCAGATAAGTGGAGCAAAAAGGTATTCAAACGAAGCGACAATAAATTTGAACAGGGCAGCAATGTTCACAACGAATCCACCAGAGACGTTAACATTACAAGAGGGAGAGACATTAACATTGAGTGTAGTAGCGACAGGGACAGAGCCAATGACATATCAATGGTATTACAATGATGTAGCGATTGAGGGGCAGACAACACCGACATTAGTTATCGAGAACGTTACGCCTGCGAACAATTCAGGATTTTATAGGTGCGAAGCAACAAACGTATGTGGGTCATCGAGTTCGACAGCATGTCAAGTACAAGTGGAACCAAAGGGAGGCATCACAGGTATTAGTGATGGAAGCGAGATAGGATTGGAAGTGAAACCTAACCCAGTAGGGAATGAATTAAGGATAGAATTGGTGGGTGTAAGCGAAGGTTTTGCTGAGATAATCGTAAGCGATATGACGGGACGAGCAGTGCTAACAGCGGAAGAGGCAATCACAGCGGGGACGAACAATTTACGATATAATGTGAGCAATTTAGCCACGGGAACATACTTTATCTCGATTCATCAGAATGGGAATATTTACGCTAAACAAATAGCAATAGTAAAATAAAATAATTAATCTTTTAAAAAACCACCGGCACAAAGTCGGTGGTTTTTTATTTATAAGGAAAAAGAATGTTTAATGAATTTAAAAAATTTATTTCACGTGGGAATGTAATTGATATGGCAGTGGGCATCATCATTGGTGCTGCTTTTGTAACAATTGTTAATTCCTTGATTGCAGATATTATAATGCCTCCAATTGGATTACTTCTTGGAAACGTAGATTTTTCCAACCTTTTTATTGTATTGAAAGGTGACCATTACTCAACACTTGCCGAAGCAAAAGCAGCGGGAGCCGTTACAATAAATTATGGTTATTTTATTAATCAAGTTATATCCTTTCTTATAATTAGCATTGTAATCTTTCTTTTTGTTAAATCAATAAACAAGTTAAGGACGCCCGAAACAGTACCAGCTCCAATTCCAACAACAAAAGAGTGTCCATATTGCAAAATGGAAATATCAATTAATGCAACAAAATGCCCATATTGCACCTCTGATTTATAAATAAAGAAATTTAAAAATATTAAAATTATTTATTAATATTTTCAGTTTTGATAAGATTTTTAATAATCGTTAGTAATTCATTCATAATCATAGCAGTGGCGCCCCATAGCGGTCTTTCAGGATGAATTTTCCAATATGGAATTTGAATGATTCTGCCATTTTTCTCGATTACTTTATTATCTAAATTATCAGTATTAAGTAAATCTTTAATTGGTACAATTATAGATTCTTGAACTTCATCAAGATTTAATTTTAGATTACCCAAATTGTTAGTGTAAGCCACAATTGGTTGAATGCAAGAATCAGATGGCAAAGCATAAAAAGGTGTAAGCTTTCCTAAAACATTAATCTTCTCGGGAGGAATTCCCACTTCCTCAAAAGTTTCACGTAATGCTGCATCCACAAAATTTTCATTCCCTTCAAGATGACCACCAGGAAAGCTTATTTCCCCACTATGATTTGTCAAGGTATCGCTTCGTAAAGTAAAAAGTGTACATAATTCATTATTTGCATTAGGGAACAAAAGAATTAAGACAGATGTTCTATGTGTTTCTTTATCAGGTTCTAATTTTTGAAAATTAGAATTCAGATGCAATGGATTCATTTGGAGATGAGCAGATCTGCCTGGTAATTCACTACTTAGAGCATTTTTTAATTTTTCAATAAATTCAATTGAAAAATTCATTTACGCATCAATCAATTTTTGATATCTTTAAAATCTCATAATTGAGAATACCAGCGGGTACTTTAATTTGAACTTTATCTCCGACTGATTTTCCCATCAAAGCTTTTCCAACTAGAGAAGTAACAGAAATTTTATTTTTCTCGAAATCTGATTCTTCGGGGGAAACCATATCATATTCGAAAATTTCACCATTATCAAGGTTTTTGATTTGAACTTTTGAAAGGATGCGAACTTTATCATAAGTGAATTGGTCGGGATTTATAATTTGAGCATTAGCAAGAATCTCCCCAATTTTTGAAATCTTTAATTCAAGCAGACCTTGTTCATCCTTTGCAGCATCATAATCTGCATTTTCACTCAAATCACCATGGGAACGGGCTTCTGCTATTTTTTGAGCAACTTCACGGCGTCTAACAGTTGTTAAGAATTGCAATTCCTCTTCTAATTCTTGTTGTCTCTGCTTTGTTAGATATAATGTTTCAGCCATATTTCCTCCTTATTCTATATCTAAATTATGTAAAAAATGACCGAGTTTATCTCGTTTTGTTTTTAAATACTTATAATTAATTGGATTTGGTTGAACTTCAATTGGGACAAGCTCGCTGACTTCCAAGCCATAGCTTTCCAATCCAACGCGTTTTTTTGGATTATTTGTCAATAATCGCATCTTACGAACACCAAGAGAGACGAGAATTTGCGCACCGATTCCATAATCGCGAGCATCAGGTGGAAATCCAAGAGCAATATTTGCTTCGACAGTATCCATACCTCCATCCTGCAATTGATAAGCTTTCAATTTATTAACAAGACCAATTCCTCTACCTTCCTGACGCATATAAACAACAACGCCTTTGCCTTCATCGGCGATCATTTCCATTGCCCGATGAAGCTGGTCCCCACAATCGCATCTGAGAGAGCCAAATGTATCACCTGTCAAGCATTCTGAATGCATACGCACAAGTACAGGGTCATCTTCTTTCCACTCACCTTTTGTAATTGCTTGGTGTTCTGTGCCATCAATTTTATTTCTAAATACTGAAATTTGGAAATCTCCATATTTCGTAGGCAAATTCGCAGTTACAATTTTTTCAACTAGAATTTCATTTCTAAATCTATATGCAATAAGATCTTTGATTGTAAAGATCTTAAGATTATATTTTTCGGCAAATTTTTCTAAATCATCACGTCGAGCCATTGTGCCGTCTTCATTCATAATTTCGCATAGCACACCAACCTGTTTAAGGCCCGCAATCCGCATAATATCGACTGAGCCTTCAGTATGGCCAGCACGACGTAGTACTCCCCCACGTCGAGCAATAAGGGGGAAAATATGACCTGGACGAAGCAAATCGCTTGGCTTCGTACTTAAATCTGCTAATGCTCTAACTGTTGCTGCCCGGTCATAAGCTGATATTCCTGAAGATGTACCATTGGCATAATCTACTGAGACTGTGAAGCGAGTGCCGTGGCGTGCAGAATTCGACTCTACCATAGAGTCCAGCTCAAGCTCAACGGCACGATCCTCAGTTATTGAAACACAAATCAATCCCCGAGCTTTTGTTGCCATAAAGTTAATTGTTTCTGCTGTACAAAACTCCCCTGCTGCGATTAAATCGCCTTCATTTTCTCTATCTTCATCATCCATTACGATGACCATTTTGCCATTTTTCAAATCCTCAATGGCTTCTTCGATTGTATTCATTTTACCCTCAAAAAAATTAAGAATGACAAATTTGCCATTCTTGTTATCTCTATTTATTATTTTCTATAAATAAAAAAAATGTGTAGAACACATTTTTTAATTTAAAAGCAAATTACTTGCTAATTATTGTAATTTGCCTGCTATAGCTTGGCGGTCAAAAGTAATTTTTGTATTATCACTTACTTGGAGAACAAATGTCTTATCATCGATTTCGACAATAGTACCGTGAATGCCCGCAGTTGTTATAACTCTATCTCCTTTTTTCAATGCTTGGAGCATTTGAGTATGTTCCTTTTGCCTCTTTTGCTGAGGACGAATCATAAAGAAATAAAATATAAGAATAATTGCAAGGAACATTACCAGAGTAGTAATCAAAGCGCCACCGCCACCACCTTGGGGTTGAGCTCCATTTTGGGGAGGTGCCATTGCATATACAGTTTGCAAATCAAAAAGCATATCTAATTTCCTATTTATAATTAATATACAAAATTAAGAATTATTTTGATAATAATAAAAAAAATCATTTTTCCATTTATCAAATTCGTTATTTAATATTTTCTGCCGTGCAGTTTTGACCATCCAGAGAAAAAATGCAACATTATGAAGCGATGCAATCTGCAAACCCAGTATTTCATCACTAATAAATAAATGACGAAGATACCCTAATGTAAAGTTTTGACTTGCATAGCACGGGATATTTTCATCGATTAATTCTTTAGAAAATTTATATTTTGCATTTCGAATATTAATTTTGCCACGAGATGTAAATAATTGAGCATTTCTTGCATTGCGGGTCGGAATCACACAATCGAACATATCAATTCCCATAGAAATTGCTTCTAAAATATCTTCAGGCATTCCTACTCCCATTAAATATCGTGGTTTATCCGCGGGAAGCAAGGATGCAGATAAGCCGGCAATTTCATACATTTTTTCTTTTGGCTCGCCCACTGATACACCACCAATTGCAAATCCATCAAAATCAATTTCTGTAATTTGTTCAATATATTCTTTTCTATAATATGGATAAATACCTCCTTGGCAGATTCCGAATTGAAATTGCTGGTGATTATAAAGAGGTAATGAATGCTCAAAAGCAAATCGGGATCTTTTTGCCCAATCGAGGGAAATTTTATTGGATTGTCTTATATATTCTTCATCCGCAGGATATGGCGGGCATTCATCAAGCACCATCATAATATCGCTTCCAACGATGCGCTGGATTTCCACAACTTTTTCAGGAGTAAAAATATGCTCGCTACCATCAATATGGGAATGAAAAATAACACCCTCTGATTTCAATTTTCGCAGTTCAGTCAAGGAAAAAACTTGATATCCGCCGCTATCAGTAAGAATTGGATGGTGCCAGTTCATAAAATTATGTAAACCGCCAAATTCCTGTAAAACATCTGAACCAGGTCGAAGATACAGATGATAAGTATTTGAGAGAATGATGTTTGCACCAATTTCTTCAAGTTCTCTTTGCTCAATTGCTTTGACAGTACCTTGCGTTCCTACGGGCATAAAAATTGGGGTTTCGATATCGCCGTGTAGAGTATGAATCACGCCTGCTCTTGCCGCGATATGTGGATCTTGATGGATTACTTCAAAAAAATTAGGATTGTTCAATTGAATTTGACTTTTAGGATTGAAACATCATCTTTTAAAATGCTATTTTTACTTATATTTTTTAAATAATCAATTAAATCATTCATTAAATTTTTATTTTCAGCATTTTTTAAAAAGAATTCAAGTAATTTTTCTTCATTCCAATATTGCAAATCAAAGGTACTGGAGTCGGTAATGCCATCAGAATAAATATATAAGTTAGAATGAGGTTGAATATAGATTTCTTCGGAAACAAATTTTGCATTTTCATCAGTGCCAATAAGTATATTTTGCGATTCTAATGTGGCTAATACTTGATTCCCTGAAGTAAGAAATACAGGCGGACAACCCGCACCTGAATATTTTAATTGTCTTGTTTTTTTATTAAATACAGCATAAAAAATTGTAAAAAACAGGAAATTGTGTTTTTGGATTGGGAAAGCTTTATTTAATTCATTAAAAACTTTTTCGGGTGAATGGAAATCAATTTCAGGGAGGGTGCGGAACCGCAGCATATTTAGAACACTGACGGATTGCAAAGCAGATGCAACACCGTGACCCGACACATCTAAAAAATATATAGCAAAATTATCTTCATCAAGCCAATTATAACCAAAAGAATCGCCGCCTAATTTTTGAGAAGGTAAAAATGCCCAATCGGTTTCGATTATATCATTTTGTATTTTATTTGGAAGCAAACTATAAATATAATCTGCAGCGATAATTATTTCATTATTTAATAATCTATAATATCTTTCAATATCTTGCTTAGTTTCTTCTAATTTTTCATTCATTTTAGAAATCTGGTCTATTTTTTGAGAAATTTCTTTTTTAGAGAAATTCAAATCAATTTGAGTTTTGATTCGAGCAAGCAATTCTCTGTCATTAAATGGAATTTTAATATAATCTACAGCACCAGCCTCAAATGTATGTGATATAATTTTATCTGTTGGAGATGGGACAAGAAAAATTATTGGAATATTTGAAAGGTTAGGATTGCTTTTGATTAATTCAGCAAGTGAAAATCCATCAATTTCGTGTAGCATTATATTGAGCAGAATCAAATCAGGGCAAAACATCTTGAGAGATTGTAAAGCTTCTGTTGAGCTTTGTGCAATAATAATATCATAACTATCGTTTTTTAAAGTATTTGCAAGAGCTCGAAAATTTTGCTCGACATCATCAATTATCATTATCTTAGGTCTAGAGACCTCAGGAGATTTTAGCATTACTCGATTCTTTAAATTTATTCAAGGCTTTCAAAATTAAGTTAAATAAACATAATGACAAAATTATTCCAATTAAATCCACTAAAAAATCATAAATATCAGATGTTCTACCTGGTACAAAAGATTGATGTAATTCGTCAGTTAAGCCATAAATTATTCCAATAATTAATACATAGACAATACGCGAAGATTTTTTTTGGTTAATACAAATTGTATTAATAAATAATTGTGTCGAGATGCCATAGAAAAAAAAGCCTATTAAATGTAATAATTTATCACGGTCAATAATACTTTTTGGCAAAAATTCTACATTTGGAAGAGATGATAGATAAAAAATTAATCCACAAAAAATAATCCATTGAATTATAAAAAAAATTTTCCAGAATAATTTCATTTTATGATTTTAAAGAGTGAAGAATAATATCAAGAGTATAAATTAACATCGAGGATGTCAGAGTTTCTTGAGAATAAGTATTTGCATAGTAATCTCCTGCTTTTGAATGAATGAACGCACCCAATGAAGTGGCTTCTAATGGACTTAAACCTTGAGCAACCAATCCTGCTATAATCCCCGTAAGCACATCACCGCTACCCGCAGTTGCCATACCAGGATTTCCGCCAAGATTCCAAAACGAATAATCTCCATCAGTAATAATACTTGGAACGTGTTTTAGTAAAATTGTGCAATTCAATTTATCAGCCCATTCTTGTGCAAGTGTATTGGCATTTATACTAATTGTTTCCCTATTAATACCCGTAATACGAGAAAACTCGCCCAAATGGGGAGTTAAAATAATATTTTTCCTCAAAACAGACTGATTATCTATTGCTTTTAAAGCATCAGCATCTATAATTAATGGCAAAGATTCGGGCAATTCGTTTATTAATTCACTGATTAATTTAAGCGTTGAAATCTTATCACCAATCCCAGGTCCAATAGCAAGAACGCTAGCTTTTTTAATAGATTCAAAAATATAATCTTTGGCTTGTGCATCAATATAGCCATCGCTATCTGATGGAAGCTGAGTAGGAATTATTTCAGGTAAAACAGCAGGATGTATCAAGGGGGATAGCAGGTATACCAATCCCGCACCAATTTTAATAGCCGCATTTGCAGCAAGAGCCGCCGCTCCTGGATAATGCTTTGAACCTGCAAGAATAACAACTCGACCATAATCAAATTTTGTAGAAATTTTCTTCCTTGATGGCAATAAAAAAGATACATCAGAATCTTCAAGAAATGCAATATGAGCAATATCGGATATAATTTTTTCGGGGGAGCCTAAATTAGCGATTATCCTTTTCCCGCAAAGTTCACTGCCATCATTTAAAAGCATACCTGTTTTCAAGGCATACATTGTTATTGTGTAATCTGCAATAAAGGCATCAGGATGAGCAAAACCTGTTTCAGAGTTTAATCCTGTGGGAATATCAACTGCAATTTTTAATGAGTGAATATTATTGACCTTTTTTAAAATAAGTGGAGCCAGACCTTTTAAATCTTCAGTTCCTCCAACACCAATCAGAGCATCCAAAATAAAGTCAGCGTTGAAATTGTATTTTTCAATATCATCTTCATTTTCAAGATGAATCATCGGGATTTCCATTTGATTTACAATTTCATAATTCTGATAAGTTTCGGGGCTCATTTTAAGTTCGGAGCCAATCCAAGCAATACGAACTGAATACTTATTAGCAAGATGACGAGCAGTAGCAAATCCATCTCCCCCATTATTTCCATTGCCGCATAGAATAAGAATTTTTGGATTTTTTACTTTATTATGGGTAATTATTTCGTTTGTAAAATCTGATACAGAACGCCCCGCATTTTCCATTAGCAACTCGCCTGGGATTTTATAGGTCTCGATTGCTGTTCTATCAGCTAATCGCATTTCATTAGGTGTTAGAATGAATTGCATTCGTAAATTTAAATTTTTGCTAATTTACAAATTTTTTATAAACTCATAAACATTTTATTTATTTTTACGTATTTATATAAATGAAAAATTTTGAAAGTATCTCAAATATTATAAATTGGTCAAAAAAGCAGTTGCTAATTATTGCAATTGTGTTTTTTTCATTGAGAATTATTGGTGATTTTATACTTTCAGCATTTTTCGGATATACAGGATACGAAGAAAATTTAATATGGAAATTCATTACTACTTTTCTAATTATCACAGCATCAGTAGCATATTTTTCGAACTTATTAACACTTGATTTAAAGGAATATAAAGAGAATTTTGCAAAAAAATTCTCCGAAGATTTGTACACATTGCTTTTGCTCTATATAATTGGTTTTGCAATAAGCCTACCGAATTTTAATAATCCCGAAACATTTAAAAATGCAAATTTACCTTATTATGTATTTTTCCAAATTATAGGCTGGTATTTGCTTGCAATCAGTTTTTTTACTATTAATTTATTATTTAAATGGTTGCTTGCGCGCAAGACAAAAAACACGAATAGTACTGTTAAATTTTTCAAAATTGTATTTACTTTAATTCTATTTCATATATTTATATCAAACGGAATTGAATATATTTTTGGATGGAGTCAGCTCTCAAATGTAACAAATATAGTATCGCAGGTGCTTTTTTGGGCAAGTGGAATTATATTATTTTTTCTGCCATTAAATGCAAATTGGCTAAAATTTGTCGATGCGAAGGGAAAAAAGAAGATTTTCTGGTATTCTTTGATTCTAATTGTGTTTTCTTATACTATTACAAGTCAAGTCGGTTCAGCAAAGTCGGGAATTTATTTTGCTACAAATCAGATTTTCCCGAAAATGAATTTGCTTGTATTTTATCCCTCATTGCTATTTACAATATATTCATTTCGGATATTTATTATATCACGCTCGAAAAGAAGGAACTTATCTGATGAGCGGCGTAATCTTGAAATTCTAACCTTATCGAATTTTAATCGTTATATTCTTGAAGCAAATACAACAAACAGACAGCAATTGCATAAAATCTTTATGGATGCAGTTCTATCGATTGTGCCTGCCGATTTTGATTGGATTGAAGAATATACAAATGGTAAATTTGAAATTTCGTACTTCCACAATACAAATGAAAGGGCAATTGAGAATTTCCATTCAATTCCACAATTTGAAAATTTTATTAAAAATATAAATTCTCCTGACATTATTAACAATATTCAAGAGGAGATGCATCCCGATGATAAAGTGCTTCACGGATCTTTATCGTTTATACCATTATTTGAGCAAAAATCAAGAATTGGTTCAATTATTTTATGTAGATATGAAAATTATGCATTTGATTTTGAGGAATTGCAATTTTTGAGGACATTTGCTGATAATATGGCGGTAGCCGTTGCAAATTCATTATTGCTTGAAGAAGCAATTGAAAAACGCCGTTATCAAATGGAGTTAATGTATGCGCAAAATATTCAAAAGAAAATAATACCTGCAAAATTTCCTGAAATCGAAAATTACTCAATTGCAGGTATTTCAATTCCAGCAAATGAACTTGGAGGCGATTACTTCGATTTAGTATATTTAAAAGGTGGAATACCAACGATCCTTATAGGAGATGTATCGGGCAAAGGTGTAAGTTCAGCTCTATATTTAGCTGAATTGAAGGGAATTGTTCTATCGATTGCGGAAAGTGTGGGGACAGCACAAGAATTATTGATAAAACTCAATGAAATATTATATCCAAATCTTGAAAAACAAATATTTATTACTCTATCGGCAATATCATTAAAAGATAATGCAGGAAATATTGAATATACACGAGCTGGACATACGCCACTTGCTATTAAACAGAATGGCACAACACAGTACATTGCACCAAAGGGTATTGCACTTGGGCTTGCCTCCCCTACTATTTTTAATAATAATCTTGTTTCTTACTGCACAGAATTGCACGCCAATGATATTTGCTTTTTATATTCTGATGGGTTATCGGAACTATGGAATCCACAGAATATTGAATTTGGGGAGGAGGGAATAGTTAATTTATTAAGCAATAATCACATAGCAAATGCACAAGATTTGATTGCAAGAGCAATAAATGAAATTGATAATTTTAAGAGCAATAATAAATTAAGAGATGATTTAACAATTGTTTCAATAATATTTTTAGGAAAAAATAATGAAAGAAAATGAAATTACTATTATTACTTCGAGGGATGATGATATTAGTATTTTACAAATAATTGGCTTTCTTGATGCACATACTGCTAATTCACTAGAAAATGCGATAGGAAAATTAATTCGTGAAGATAATTTCAAAATTATCTGCGATTGCACAGAGATTGAGTATATAAGTAGCGCGGGGTTTGGTGTATTTATGGAATTTATCGAAGAATTAAGAGCCAATGGTGGAGATTTGAAATTCACAGGACTTAGTCCAAAGTTAAAAAATTTGTTTGATTTACTGGGTTTTAACGTTTTATTTGAAGTTAATGATGATATCGAAGAGCTCAAAAGTAACTTTACAAAGGAAGCCAAATAATTCATTTTTGTATTTTAGGAAATTCAGAGTTAAACCTGTAACAAGTGAATTATATAGAATAAGGCAATTCATAAGAGATTTTGGACATCTAATTGGATGTAATGATGAAAAATTATCAAAAATCGAATTAGTTGTCGATGAAATTTGCTCTAATATAATCCAATATTCGTATAGAAATTTTCAAAATGATTCCTTGAGAAAACTTATATGGGTTGAATGTGAGGGAAATAACAAATCAATGGTCGTCCGAATTATGGACCGTGGGGAACCATTTAATTTAGTAGAATATAATGCACCAACGATAGAAGACAATTTAAAGCATCCACAGAAAGGTGGATGGGGCATTCCAATAGTAAAAGCATTAGCGGATAAAATTGAAATATCTCGAATAGATGGAACGCCCGGTAAAAATATTGTAGAATTACATTTTAAATTAGAATAATTAAATGTAAATAATTTCATAATTTTGTTAAATCTCAAAAAATGATTTCTATATGAAAGGTTTATTGATGGGAATTGCTGTAATTGGGGGAATTATTTTAGGACTTTTCCCAAAAATTCAGTTTCCTAAACCAAAATGGTGGAAAATTGGGCTTGTTATACTTCTAGCTATCGATTTAATCTTAATTTTTCTACCAAATACTGTTGCTAATGTGCCATATTCAAATTACTTGGCTGAGCAGGGCAGCTCTGTTTGCTTCAATCTAAAGATTGACAAATCTGCAATTCAAAAAATTGAGAACAATAATATTTATATATCGAATCTTGATTATCCAATTTTCTCAAGTAAATCTAATATTGATAAAATCTCTTCCCGTAATAAATCTATAATTAATATAACTTTCACACCCGAAAGCAAGTCATTTAAATTAAATAAAATAGTATCGAACATTATCCCGCTTGAATATCCTTATATTATTGAATTAAAAGAAAGAGTAAGAATACTACTTCTGCACGTACCACTTGCGTGGAATTCAGTAGTAGCATATTTGCTCAGTATGATATTTGCAATATTTTATTTACATAAGAGGGAAACATTTTATGACACAATTGCAGTATCATCAGCAGGGATTGGCGTGCTTTTTACAATTCTTGCAACTCTAACAGGTATGATATGGGCAAAGTTCAATTGGGGAAGCTTTTGGAATTGGGACCCGCGTGAGACCTCAATATTTCTATTATTAATTATCTATTTTGCATATTTTGCACTGCGGTCAGCAATAGATAATCCCGAGATAAAGGCAAGGCTTTCGGCTGTATATTCAATAATTGCATTTATTGCTGTACCATTTCTAGTATTTATTCTCCCACGAATAACAACAGGTTTGCATCCAGGAGCAAAGGGAGAAGGCACAGCAGGTCCAGTTGTAGGCTCGGGTGGAATGATGAATTTCGATTTAATGATAACGTTTGCATTGTCAATGTTTTGTTTTTCATTATTATTTTTCTGGATTTTAAATTTAAAAATCCGAACCGAATTAGTTGCAAATAAATTAATAGAAAATAAATAAAGTTTATGATGGAATTTTTGGAAAATAATACACTTTACATTGTTTTGATAATATCATTAATAATTTGGATAGGTATTGCCTACTATCTTTGGCGAATTGATAATAGGCTTAAAAAATCAGAAGCAATGTTAAGCGTAAGAAATGAAAAAAAGAATTAGAATAAGAGTATTTTCTCTTAATGTATATTTTTTTTAATTTTGTAGAATATAAATTAAGGATAATATGAAACCTAAATATATTATAATTGGTGCTATTGTAATTGCGTTCCTATTACTTGCTGTCTTTTCGTTCAGCTCAAATAAAATTGATTACTCTGATTTCCAAACAGCAAGGCAAACAGGTAAAACAGTACAAGTAATTGGCAAAGTCAAAGATGCAAAGCAAGCGGTATATAATCCATCGCAAAATTTGCTTGTATTCAGTTTGATTGATGAGAAGAATAACACTGAGAAAGTCTGGTTTTCAGGTCCAAAACCTAATAACTTCGATATAGCTCCAATGGTTGTTATTAAAGGCAAATATCGTGAGGGTAAATTTGTTGCATCTGAAATTCTAACAAAGTGCCCATCTAAATACGAAAGCAAATTTGAAGAAAAAACGGGTCAAAAAAATTAATTTTCCATTAAAATAAAGAGTTCACAATGTTTGGAAGAGTTGCTATATACATTGCTTTAATTATATCAATTATACTAACTTATATATTTTTATCAAGCAAAAAAGACAGTAGATTATTAGGCTTTGCTCAACGATTTTATGTGGCTTTACCCATAATATTTCTTTTTGCATCTACTTATTTATTGATTAATATATTAAATCATAACTACGCATTTACTTATATTTGGGAATATTCAAATAATCAATTAAATACATTTTTACTTATAACTTCATTTTTCTCGGGGCAGGAAGGCTCAATTCTATTATGGGGAACATTAATCTCAATATTTGGATTAATTGTAAGGGGTTATGCACGTAAATATGGATACGAAGAATATGTGCTTGGATTTATATCGCTTGTCATTGTATTTATTACCTTATTGCTTGTATTTAAAAGTCCGTTCGAATATATATGGGAAACTTTTGCTGAGCAAAACATACCTGCAGGATTTAAACCTCAAAATGGAAGAGGACTCAATCCAATTCTCCAAAATTATTGGAATATGATCCATCCACCAATACTTTTCCTTGGTTATGCATCGCTAACAATACCTTTTGTTTTTGCGTTAGCAGCATTAGTAAAAAGGGATTATCAAAATTGGATAAATATTGCAACTCCGTGGGCATTATTTTCAGCTGCTGTGCTTGGTTTGGGAATTATGTTGGGGGGATTTTGGTCTTATGAAACACTTGGTTGGGGTGGATTCTGGGGATGGGATCCTGTTGAAAATTCATCATTGATGCCCTGGTTGCTTGTAGTTGCACTCATACATTCAATGATAATTCAAAGGAAAACGCAAGGACTTGTTAAAACTAATTTTCTGCTTGCAATTGCAGCTTTTGTGTTTGTTATGTTAGCAACATTCCTGACACGTAGCGGAATACTTGGCGAAACCTCAGTTCATTCATTTGCGGAACCAGGTCGAGCTGTATATTTGATACTTTTGATTGGTTTAATTCTATTTGCTGTTCTTGGATTGGTACTTTTTTTCATTCGATTTAAAGATATAAATAAAAATTCTCAAAAAATTGAATTATCTGTTACCTCCCGCGAATTTCTTTTAGCACTTGGCACATTGTTAATATTCTTGATAACTCTTATTGTATTGCTTGGAACAACTTGGCCCATAACATCAGAATTGATGTCAGGCGAAAAATCTTCTATTGATATTTCATTTTATAACAAATGGAATCTGCCACTTGCAATAATTATATTAATACTTAATGGAATATCACTCTTTTTCCAATGGAAAGCAACAGATTTAAAAGTTTTCTCAAAGCAAATTTTTATTCCATTTATAATTAGCATTATTTTAACTGTCGTTCTTGCGATTTTAAAGATTGATAGAATTGATTATATATTACTAACTTTTGCAAGCATATTTTCAATTATTTTAAACGGGATCGTTGCGTTTAAAATTCTTAAAAAGGCAAATATTTATAAGACGGGTGCAATGATTTCGCATATTGGCGTTGCTGTGATGCTATTTGGCGTTATATTGAGTGGGGGATATACACAAAGTAAAGTGATTAGTTTGAAAATGAACGAGAAAGCTCAAGCTTATGGCTATAACATCACTTATCTTGGAACAATGCAGGTTGATAAAGAGCGGACTGACCAGGAAAAGTATCAACATTTTCTCAAATTTGAAAAAAATGGTAAATCTAAAATTATAAAATCTCTGATATATTGGAGTGATTTTAATAATTGGGAACAAATGTTTCTGGAACCTGGTATAAAATCATCATTAACAAAAGATATTTATATCTCCCCTATTTCCTATGAAATGGGCAGTGGATATCCGACATTGACATTGAAAAAAATGCAATCGGCAATTGTACCAATTGACACATCAATTACTTTCACTCTTCAATCTTTTGATATGACGGGATCAGAAACGAATGAAAAAAATCAATTTTTGATGGGGGCAGCAGTAGAAATACAGCGTAATGGCGAGATTTATTATGATACCTTGAAAACGTGGATTGATATGCAACAATTACGTGGCGAGCCAGATTGGCACAAAATTGCAGGAACAGATATAGAAGTGGGCTTTGCAGGTATGAACCCTGGTGAAGAGATTGAGGAAACTCTTGGTATTTTTGAATTTAGACATCAATCGGAAGCTCCAAAGAGTGCAACTGCAATATATACATTTAAAATAGAAATAAAACCATTTATGTGGCTAGTGTGGATTGGAGCAATCCTTATTGTGATTGGATTTTTCATTTCAATACCTAAAGCAGTAGAAAAAAATAAAACTTCCGCACCAATACAGAAATTAGAAGAAAAAGAAGAGTAAAGCTTCAAATAAAACGAAAGGGGCAATTAACATATCGCCCCTTTTGAATTAAAGATGTATCATTTATTACATTTTAATAAATTTTTGTGCTGATAAAAATCGATTATTTAAATAAAATTCTATAAAATACATTGATGAAGGCAAATCATTAATATTTATACTATTATTTTGATTTATACCTTCTTGGACAATTGAACCATATACATTGTATATTTTATAATATGAATACACGAACTCTTTGCTGATATTGATCTCTGTAAATGTTGGATTTGGATAAATAATATTCTCACTTTTTAAATCATCTTCTTTGACCTTTGTTATAATCTCTGTATTTACTCGTAATATACCAAAAGCCAAAAATATCCATAATTCATTATTATTATACATTAGTACATTAGTAATAGTACCGGGGAATATATCTTCACGTTCAAGAAATATATAAAGTGAATCTAGTGGATAAAAGTTTTCTAAGCTAGCATCAATATATATCGAATTATTTAATATTGAATCTTTTGGGATTTCCTGCAATAGATAATCATTTGAAAATGTATATATACTCTCCTCCTTGCCAAATGATGCCATATCCTCCTTGCCAAATGCCATATATTGACTAGGATTCAATTTAATGATTTTTGTAATTGGCTCATAAGCAGGATAATTTTTGTTATACTTTTTCAATCCATTTGCTTCTGTAAATGGTTTCCATTCCCCATTTTCAAGGAGCACTATACCGCCATCAAATATATGATCTTGAGGATATGAAACATCCAATGCAAACCATATTTTATTTTCTGTCTCAGGATATATTTGAAGTACCCTCTTATCTAATGTATCAGGATAAGGTGCAAAATATGAACTTGTTGCTGTTTGTATTAATTCTGTTCGATATGTATTGTCTTGATTGAAATACAATAAATTCCCATCTTCTTTCATAATTACATTGCCAAAAAAGTCCAGCGTTTTCATAAAACCCAAATGAAGTAATATTCTATTATCTGGTAATGTGACAATACGTTGTTGATCACTAAATAGTAATTTCCCATGACTGAGATAAAAAGTATAATAGGAATTGAACCGTTTTACAATCTGAAACTTCTTGCCATTGAATCTGATTAGCTCGCTAAATTGAAGCCTTTTAGGTGTTAGGGTATGTCCACGTGTTTCAATCCATAAATTATTATTTTTATCAACTGTAAAATAAGTATATTGCCTACAATTTTGCAATGAATCATTAATATAGAATTTATTCCACATTCCATCTTTATATTGATACATACAAGTCGCGCCACTTACCCATAAATTACCCGATGAATCATAATGAATTTGGGAATCCATCGTACAGACCAATGGTTCCGCTTGTGGAGAAATTACACCCTGTTGAGTATTAAAACAATAATAAGGCAAATACTCCCAATTTTCGCCATCATAAACACAGACTTTACACAGCCAATTGTTGCTATCACTCATTTGCCCCAATACTGCTACATTATTTCGATAAATATCCTCACTTGCAATATATTCCATATCTAAGACCATACTATCGACCTTAAAACCTTGAGCATATAAAGAAAATGGGAAAAAGAATACAATTAATAAAAATGTTTTTGTAATTATTTTCATTTTTGAAATTCCTTATTACATTTTAATAAATTTTTGAGCTGATAAAAATCGATTATTCAATTTTTTCCCTCTAATATTATTATTTCTTTTATAATATTGACAAATTACAAAATAAATTATTATTATTTATATTTTAAAATAGTAACTTATCTATTTTCTATATCCGAATCTTAAATAAATAAGTGGATTGCGCGAAACCTTTTGGTTTAGTCGAGGAATTGGTGTATATTTTGATGAAGGTAATATTGCAGATTTGAATTATTAAAGCAAATTTATAAATCTTACATTGATGATACTTTATATACTGCAGGAAAATATTTAGGTTTGGGTATAGCACGGTGGTTTGCTTTTGCTGCTTCAATCCAAAGTTCCTTTGCAATTAACACTTCTTTAAGTGCTTCTTCTTGTGTTTTACCAAAAGCCGAACAATGTTTTAAGTCTGGAATATCTGCAATATAGCCACTATCTTCATCGCTAAAAAAAATATTAATATGATAATCTTTCATATTATTCCTCCAAATTTAAATTATATTTTTCAACTAAACTCAATAACTGTTTTATTTGATATGGTTTTACTTCCCCATCAACATTTTGTATATTGATTAGTTCAGAAATTCCATCCCTTTTGTAAATATAATGACTCCCTTTTGCTCTATCTAATTCGAAACCAAAACCTTTTAATAACTTAACAAAATCATCATATTTAACATTCTTTTGGTTTTTAAGAATTCTCAATAGTAATTTTTGGTTTTTCATTTTGTTGGGCAGTCATTTTACGACTTACTTCAATTTTATTTACATTATATTAAACGAAAATTATCCAAATAAATTATTAATAATCATTTGCAAAAACGTAAAAAAATAAATAATATTTCTTGATTTTTCACAATATTTTTCCCCCTTTTTCATTCATTTATTTTTAAATTCTGTTCAAATTATGAATATCAAAACTTCTCGATTTCCTTTATTTTCATTAATTATTTTTTTTATTTCTTTTTGTGCATTATTTTCAAAAGAATTTAACGAGTACGAACTCTATAATTTGCGAGATAAAGACATAATCATTCGGATGATGAATGGTGATATACTTACTGCGAAAATACTTGATTTTGAGAAATCAGATAGTGGTAATTATTCTATAAGCGTTCAAACACCGATTGGGAAAACAAAGGTATTTTCTTATGAAATTGCTGAAGTCCAACCCGTTGAGAAATACAATCGCCAAAGCCACCGTATATATCTACTCCCAACGGCAGAACCAATTGGGCAGAATCATTTTATTGGGGATTTTGAGATGCTATTCCTTTATGGTGGTGTGGGAATTTCCAATTTTCTATCAATTACTGCGGGAACATCTATTATTCCATATATACCACTTAATGACCAAATCAGCGTTGCAAATGCCAAGGTTACATTTCTAACATTAAAAGGTGATACATATCTCGATAAAATGTCGTTTGCGCTCGGTGGAAATTATGCGCTAATAAATACCGAGAATAAGCTTTATCATATTTACACATCAATTTCAATCACAATGCCAAAAACAATTGCCTCACTTTCAGTATTCACAAAATTTGGGAACCACGATGTTTATGCTGTGCATTTTGATAATAATCTCTTTGATATGACTTATGAAAATGGTTCGTTTGGAATTGCTGCGGGGCTTGATACGCGATTTTCAACAACAAAAGATATACATTTTATTGGAGAGGTGTGGAATAGCGATGTTGCAAAACCTACTAATACTGCTGTATTAGTAGGTTTTAGGATTTGCAACACAAAGTTATCGGCGGATTTTGGTGTTGCTATAACAACAAGCCCGTTCTTTATACCATTTGCGAGCTTTGTTTGGACACCGTTTTAATTGCCCGGTTTTGCACTTATTTTATCAAGTGCATCTTGCGTAGACTTCAATATTGGCTCAACTGATAAATCTGCGCCCACAGCTTTTTCCATCCAAACTTTAGGAACAAGTCTGCCTTGTGAAAGCATTCTCACCATCTCGCTACCAACATTTTTGCCCTTCATATATTGTTCCATTTGATATTGCACAATATGGCCAATTGGATATGCAGGCAAATATAGTGGATAATCAATCATATGTGAATAAATCGCAAGAATAGGCTCATCTTTTACACCAAATACGGGAGCATAATATTTGTTCCAAGTATCTTTTGCAATTTGGATAACTTGATTTTTCAATTGCTCGGATGTTGCATTTGGATTTTTATACATCCAGTTCCATACTTGCATATCAACAAGCGCCACACCCATAATTTCATACATTTGCCAATATGTATCAATCATTTGCAAAGCATCAGCATCGGGATTATTTGTTTTTATACCAAGCAAATCTAAATCGCGTTGCTGGAATACAAATGCCCAAGCTTCTGTAAATGCTGTATTGGGTACTCCATGAAGCATATAATAATCCACATCGTGAAGGGTAATAGTTTGCTCTGTATTATGTCCCAATTCATGAACAGCAATATTATATCCTTTGTAATCCATACCTTTACCTTGTGGGATACGTGTGCGGAGATGGGATTTTTGGTCGCGCATTTCAGCCCCCCATGCATGTCCTGCACCACGTGCGGGATCGACTTGGATTTTAGATGCAATAAATTGCGCTTTATCTTTTGGAAAACCTAATTTTGCATAAATATTTGGAATATCCTTTTGGAAAGCATCAACCGTAGGATATTTTTTGGACGTGATTTTTGTCAATTCATCTTCGGAAATCGCACTACGGCTTTTAAATCCATCATACCAAATATCGAACGGTTCGAGAGGTCTACCAAGTCGTTTGGATATCAATTCTCCAACTTGTTTTGCAATAGGTGAACTTACAAGTTGAGTAAAGAGTTGTTCTACGTCTTTTTCACGAATTTCTAAATCTTCATCAAATGTTCTTGCGATTGCTGAAGGGAGTTTCGGATAATATTCATCAATTTTCTTTGAAGCAAGATAATTGTTCAAAAGTGTTTTATAACGCGTATCAGGTTCGGCAGTTAATTGCACTTCCTTTCCGTCTTTGAAAGTTTTATTTGTGTAAGGATTCCAATTATATTCATTGCTATTTATCACTTTTTCGGGAATAGTTTGAGTGATAATGCGTTTCATTACTTCGTAAATCATTTTTTGATGAACCAATCCATCTGATTTAGCATATTGGCTTTTCAATTCATCGCGCAAATTCCAATGAGTAATGAGTTTCATATCTTTGGGAAAATATGTTTGATTTTTATCATCAATTAAGTTTCCCATATAGATATTATAATTAACAATGTAATTTTCTGCTTGAGTAAGAGCATCGGAAAAGTCTTGTTGAATTTGAGCGGGAATGCGTGCAGTAAATACATCGCCCATACGAGCATAAGCCCATTCTTTGCGTGACCAATTTTTTCCAAGATCTTCTTTTTCTTGCAAAGTATAATATGGGAAATTCAGACAAATGATAAATGCGATTTTATTATTGAAAAAATCATCTGTAAAGTGTGAGCCCGGGCTATAACTTGCAAAAAGCAAATCGAAATCACTGACCTCACCTTTGTCTAAATCCATTTTTTCCCTTAAATCAAGCATTATTTGATTATAATGTCCATTGAGCGATTCTAAATTTTTGGAAAAAGTATTAAACACTTCATCCAACTTAATTGAATCTGCGATAAAATTATCCATACAAAATTTAGTAAAATCAGCTTCGCTTCCGTCAGTACTTTTCCATAAGGATGCTGCTTGAGCCACACCTCTTTCGATACGAAATTTAGCAGATTCACCATATTTGTTTAATAAATCTTTGACAACCTTATCTTGTGTGGACTTGCTAATAACTTTACCTGTATCATCTGTTTTGTTTGTCATTTGATTATTTTGTTCAGTGCAAGCAGAAAAGACGAATAATAAAGACACAAAAATAATAGTGAGTAATTTTTTCATAAAAGCCTCAAATTTATATAATTTTAATAAAATTATTTTCAGTAATACTATTATCATTTAAGCCGGCAACAACAACGACTCTATCGTCTGACTTTATGATGTTTCGATTTTTCAAATTATTATGAATTAAATTGAAATCAATTTCATTAAAATCAAAATTATCAATAACAATTGGATTAATTATAAATAATCTTTAATTCCTTTGCTGCGGAGGTATTCGATTATTTTTTTGACTTTTTCTGATTCATTACGTTTGCAAATCAGTGTTGCTTTTTCAGTTTCAACAATAATTAAGTCTTTTAGACCAATAGTTGCCACTAATCTATCTTTTGCAATGATATACGAACCCTCTGTTTGCAAAGCAATTACTTCGCCATTCACAAAATTATTATGAGTATCTTTTTTTGCTTGGCGATAAACTTCATCCCAACTTTCGAGGTCAGACCATTCAAAATTTGATAGAACACAATATACGTTTTTTGATTTTTCAAGAATGCCATTATCAAAGGAAATTGCTGGTAAGCTGCGATAGGTGTAGTCTAATTTTCTAGCAAAAGAAGGCGTGTTTATGGCAGCCTTCAGATCGCTAAACAACTTGTTAAATTCAGGGAGATTGATCTGTAATTCTCTCCAAAGCACATCCGATGGAAACACAAAAATACCTGAATTCCAGACAAAATCCCCTGATTTAATGAAACGTTCCGCTGTACCTTTATCAGGTTTTTCGGCAAAATTTTTTACGTATCGAACATTTTTTTCAAAGAAATCGGGAATATCCTTTGAATCATCAATATTTATATAACCATATTGTGTTTCAGGATAAGTAGGGACAATTCCAAGAGTAAGAATTGCATTTAGGGATTCGGCTGCTTCTTGTGCAATTTCTAAGCTATTTGAAAAATCTGTTAAATTTGAGATTAAATGGTCCGAGGGGAAAACATTTAGAATGAAGTTGTCGTTATAAGAAGATTGAAGGTAAAGATTTGCATAAGTAATTGCAGCAGAAGTGCTTCTTAAATATGGTTCGAGAATAATATTTTCATTAGATAGATCAGGTAATTGCTCTTTAATTTTATCATAAAAAATTGATTGCGAAATGATAAAGATATTTTGCTTATCGAAGAAATTCAATATTCTTTGATAAGTATTAAAAAGCATCGAACCTTCGCCATAGAAATGGGAAAATTGCTTTGGATTAGATTCAGTGCTAAGTGGCCATAATCGCGAACCATAGCCACCCGCAAGAATTAATGCAACTTTTTGCATTTTATATTAGATATATTCAAATTTTTTAATTAGCTTGCTTGGATTCGGGAATGTTTCAATGAGCAAATTACAGTATCGGGTGGAAGTGTAAATTTCCATCCTTCCCTTTGAATATCTTTTACTTGCACAGATTTCCCAAGTTCAAGATTAGAAATATCGATTTCGATTGAATCGCTCAATAATTCAGGGATGGTTCTTACTTTTATTTTATGAAGCACTTGCTGAAGCACACCGCCTAATCGAGCGCCTTCCGGAGTTCCGTTCAATATTATTGGTAATTCTGTATATAGCAAATGATTATCAACTAGGCCCAGGAAGTCAATATGCAAAATTTTTTCAGTTATGGGGTCAAATGATAATTCTTTAACAATGCATTTTAATGGTTCTTGATTATCATCAATATGTAATAATACAATTGGTTTATGATTTGTATACACGATTTCTCGCAAATCGCGTACTTTTGCGTAAAGATTGAGATTTTCTTTACCGATTGCATAATAATTAATTGGAACATAATCATTTTGTCTTAATTCTTTTGCAATTTTATGACCTTTTTCTCGGGTTTTTACATTTAAATCTACTGTCTTCATTTTATATTTTTATTTTATTTCTATATTATAATTAAATTATTTATTAATATTTATAATTTCCAAAAAATTTTATCTTTCAATATCGAAAAGAGTGCTAATTGAACGATTATCGTGAGTGCGCAGGATTGCTTCGGCAAGCAATTCAGCAACAGAAACAACGTGGAATTTTGTCAAGTTTTGCTTAAGAGGAATTGTATCTGTAACAAAAATTTGCTTAATAGCATCGCTTTGTTCAATTTTCTCTATTGCATTGCCTGATAGAACGGGATGAGAGCAAATTCCATAAATATCAAGTGCTCCATTTTCTTTCAATGCAACAGCACAATTCAAAAATGTAGTTCCCGTATCAATTATATCATCAACAATAAATATATTTTTATCGCGAGGGTCGCCGATAATATTCATAATTTCTGCCACATTATGATCGGGACGTCGCTTATCAACCACAAGCAAATTGCCACCTAAGCGTCGGGCATACGAGCGAGCTGTTTTTACACCTCCGACATCAGGAGATGCAATTGAAATTGGTTCTAAATTCAATTTCTTTGCTTCTTTAATAAGGACAGGGGAAGCATACAAATTATCCATAGGAATATCAAAGAAACCTTGAATTTGTGAAGAATGCAAATCAATTGTGATAACCCTATCAGCACCCGCTCTAACGATTAAATTTGCTACCAATTTTGCTGTTATCGAAACACGTGGTTGATCTTTTCTATCTTGGCGAGCATATCCATAATATGGAATAACAGCACAAACACGCTTCACTGATGCACGTTTAGCTGCGTCAATGAGCATCAATAATTCAAATATATTATCAGAAGGTGAAAATGTAGATTGAATTATAAATAGATCTATACCACGTATGTTTTCTTGATATTTAACCCATATTTCGCCATCGCTAAAATTTTGTATTGTGACTGGTGTTAGCTCAAGGCCTAAAAGATTGGCTACTTTTTGAGCTAATTGAGGATTTGATCTGCCCGTTGCAATTTGGAAATCATGCATTGTATTACAAAAGTATTGCTGGGATGGCAGGATTCGAACCTACGAATGGTGGAACCAAAATCCACTGCCTTGCCACTTGGCTACATCCCAAAAAAGATTTCTCTTTTTATTAAAGAATACAAAATTAAGAAAAAAAATGAAAATAACTACAAAATAAATTTTTTTGAGTCATTAAGTATATATATACTCCTTGTCATTCCGAGCATAGCGAGGAATCTATTCTCTTCAGTGGATTCCTCACTTCGTTCGGAATGACAGATTTAATATTGATGACAGATGCAATTTAATATTACAAATTTAATATTACAGATACAATTTAATATTATTGTATGATTATATTATACTATGTAATAATATAACAAGAATTTTAAAACGACATTTTTTTGTTTATTTCTTTGATTTTATTAATTTTGTATTTTTTAAAGAACCAATATGTTTGAAAATCTTCAAGAAAAGCTCGAAGTTGCCTTAAAAAGATTTCGTGGCCAGAGCAAAATCACAGAGGAAAATATATCTGATGCTCTAAATGAGATCCGAAATGCCCTGCTCGACGCTGACGTAAACCTTGAAGTTGTTAATAAATTTATTGAGAATATCAAATCTAAAGCTATTGGTCAAGAAGTTCGCGGTACTATTTTACCTGAGCAATTGATTGTTAAAATTGTAAATGACGAATTAATTGAAACACTTGGTAGCAAAGCATCAGATTTGATAATTTCGCCAAAGCCACCAACTGTAATTCTAATAGCTGGATTGCAAGGTTCAGGCAAAACTACTTTCGCAGCAAAACTTGCTAAATATTTACGTAAGAAGGGCAAACATCCTGTACTTGTAGCAGCCGATATTCACCGCCCCGCTGCTATTTTGCAATTGCAACAACTTGCTGACCAAATTAAAATCCCTGTTTTTACGGAGGAAAATAAATCTGCTGTTGTTATTGCAAAAGATGCAGTTGCTTACGCAAAAAAATTAGCACGTGATATAGTTATAATTGATACTGCAGGACGAACTACCGTTGATGAAGTAATGATGAAGGAAGTTAGTGATATTTCAGAAGCTGTGCAACCAACTGAGACTTTGTTTGTTGTTGATTCAATGATAGGGCAAGATGCAGTTAGAACTGCACGTGCTTTCAATGAGCAATTGAATTTAACAGGCATTGTATTAACTAAGCTTGACGGCGATACACGTGGTGGGGCTGCCTTATCGGTTCGTGATGTAGTTGGCAAACCTATAAAATTTATCTCCACAGGTGAAAAACTTGATTCGCTTGAACAATTCCATCCCGAACGCATTGCATCAAGAATTCTCGGAATGGGCGACATTATTTCGCTTGTCGAAAAAGCTGAGCAGGAAATCGATGAAAAAGAAGCAGAAAAGATGGAAGAGAAACTCCGGAAAAATCAATTTACATTTGACGATTTTCTCGACCAAATCAAAATGATTAAAAAAATGGGACCCCTAAAAGATCTAATCGGTATGTTGCCTGGTATGGATAAACAATTGCGGAATGTAGATATTGATGATAAAGCATTTTCAAGAATTGAAGCAATCATTTTATCGATGACAAAAGCAGAGCGCGCGAATCCAAAAATTATAAATGGTTCTCGGCGATTAAGAATCTCTAAAGGAAGCGGTACTCGTGTTCAAGAGGTTAATAATTTACTTAAGCAGTTCGAGCAAATGCAAAAAGCAATGAAAAATGTGGTTCAAGGGAAGCGATTTCCTATGATGCCAAAATTCCCAGGTATGAAATTTTAACTTTTTTAAAATAAATTATTGAAATTCTATGGTAAAATTAAGATTAAGAAGAAAAGGTTCGAAACACAACCCTTTCTATGACATTGTTGCAGTCGATGAATCATATAAACGTGACGGCAAATTCCTTGACAAATTGGGATATTATAATCCTATCACAATTCCTGCCACATTTGTAGTAGATCACGAAAAAGCAATCAAATGGCTTAATAATGGTGCTCAACCAACACGTGTTGTAAAGAATATTCTTAGCTATGATGGAGTGCTTTTGCATCGCTCACTACTTTTTAAGGATAAAACTGAAGAAGAAATTGGAGAAGCTCTAAATAAACACAAAGAAATTGTTGCGACGCGTTATAAAAGAAGAAAGGAATTGCGCCGTAAAAGGGAATTGGCAAAGAAAGCAGCTGCAAAAAAAGCTGAATCTGAAAAGTAAATTATCTATAAAAAGGGCGGGGGAATCCTCGCCTTTTTTTTATAAATAATCATATTATAATAAGAAGCTTTATTTTTTATCGTAAATCAATAACTTGCGTATCTTTTGTAGGTTTAAATTCAAATTGGTTATCGTTTACTTTTGGATTGAATAAAAGGTTTTTAATTGCAAGGTTGGCGGATTGACCATTAATTGAGAAATTCACACCTTCAATATTTTTGGTTTTGTAATTTAAATTTAATATAACATAATCATCAGGATTTTGACTGGATTTCAATATGAGTTCATAATATTTGGCACCTGTTGATTTTGTTGCAACTTTTAATGAAGATGGCTCATAACTTTCAAAAATTTGAAAAAAAATATTATGGATTGAGGCGGAATTTACATCTGCAATTGTGCTAATCATAACTTTAGCTTGCTCGGGCGAATAATTCCAAACAGTTTTAGAATTGGAAATTATAATTCTACCCGGCAAAATCATTTTATATTTGTCTTTTGTTGCAGTAATTTTACCATTTAAATTGGAGCCATCCAGTGCTGTAAATTCAAATGAGATAGATTTCAGCCCTGTTAATTTGGTCTTCAATTCATTATAAAGTTGCTCTTTATTTTGAGAAAGCAATGAACCGCTTTGAATGAAAAATAATATTGAGAATATACTCAATGCAATACAAGAATATCTACAAATATTCGATTTCATAATAATTAATTATTTTAATAATAATCAAAATTAATAAAAATTATTTATTTTTGAGGTTTTTCTTTAATAAAATTTTAAAATTTCTAAAAATCTATGAGAATATCATTAAAATGGCTGAAAGAATTTGTTGAATTTGATGCTGAACCTGAAAAAATTGATGAGATATTAACAAGTTTAGGTATAGAAGTTGAAAAAATTATCCGAACAGGTGAGAAATATAACAATTTTGTAGTTGGCAAAGTTATCAAATGCGAAGCGGTTGCGGGATCTGACCATTTGCATTATTGCGATGTGCGAGTAATTGATAAAATTTATCCTGTTGTGTGCGGTGCACCAAATGTCCAAGATGGGCAGAAAGTTGTACTTGGGCTTATTGGTGCAGTAGTTCCCCAAAATGGGATGATTATAGAACGCAGAAAAATTCGCGGTGTGGAATCAAATGGAATGATTTGTTCGCGGTATGAACTCGGTATTGATAATGACCATTCGGGAATATGGGTGCTTCCTAATGATGCGGTAGAGGGGACTTCGCTTGCTGATTACTTAGGCGAAAATGATGTAATATTTGAAATTAGCATTACACCAAATCGTGGAGACTGTTTGAGCCATTTAGGAATTGCGCGGGAAATTGCGGCATATTATAATTTACCAATCATTATCCCTGAAATTAATTTAATTGAAAATAATGAAGACATAAATCAATTTGTAAAAGTTGAAATAAAAGATCCTGAAAAAAATCCCCGATATATAGCGAGACTTGTTCGTAATGTTAAAATTGGTCCCTCACCTGAATGGATAAAGAAAAGATTGGAAGATGTGGGCTTACGTTCAATCAATAATGTAGTGGATGCAACAAATATCGTGTTGATGGAGCTCAATCAACCATTGCATGCATTTGATTTTGATAAAATTAAAAATAATACAATAATTGTACGAGCAGCAAGAGAAAACGAGAAATTTATCACGTTAGATGGCAAAGAGCGAACGCTTGATAGCAATATGTTAATGATTTGTGATATTGAAAAGCCGATTGGAATTGCGGGAGTGATGGGGGGTGAAAATTCAGAAATTACAGCGGACACAAAAAATGTATTAATAGAATCGGCATATTTCAACCCATCGTCAATTCGGAGGACATCCAAGAAGCTTGGAATTCAAAGCGATGCTGCATATAGATTTGAGCGTGGTGTGGACATAGACAATTTGGTTTATGCTGCAAATCGAGCAGCACAATTAATGGCAGAGTATGCGGATGGCGAGGTAGTCAAAGGCTATATCGATGCTTATCCAACAAAAATTGAAAAGCCTGTGATTAATCTAAATATTAATAATGCAAATAAAATGATTGGCTCAAATATTTCCAAAGATAAAATGATCAACATACTTAAGAGATTAAATTTTCAAATTATTAATGATGCAACCAAACTTGATAATATTCCTACCCAACCACCATCCTATCGAAATGATATTGAGTTAGAAATTGATGTTATTGAAGAAATTGCTCGTCTATATGGATATGACAATATTGAGCCACAATATATTTCTGCAATTGATTTTTCTAATAGAGAAATTCCCAAGGATTTGAAAGTTCCTGAAATGAGAAAAAGCGTCAGAAACTTTTTGATTGGAAGGGGGTATAATGAAATTTTAACGCAAAATATGATTGACCCTAAATCAGCCGCATTTTTCAGTGACGAATTTGTGGAAATTGCAAATCCACTTGGCGAGGAGCTTTCGATAATGCGTCCATCACTGATTTCATCAATGCTAAAGGCAATTGCAAATAATATAAGATTTGGAAATAATGAGCTCAGACTTTTTGAAGTAGCAAAAGCATTTTCAACAGGGATAAATAAAGGGAAATTTATACCTAATATTATGGAAGAAGAGCATATATGCATTGGACTTTATGGCAATTTTGCTACTAAGCAATGGGGAATTCCACAAAGGACCGTGGATTTTTATGATGCAAAAGGGATTGCGGAAGAATTACTGGACTTTTTAAAAGTAAAGAATTACGAATTTAGGGTTTCGGCGAAAGAAAGTTCTATTTTCACAAGAAATTATTTAGAAATATATGTACAAGATGAAAAGATTGGTGAAGTTGGAGAAGCAAATGAGAATATATTAAAGCTTTATGATATTGAACAAGTTGCTTATATTGCAGATATATACGCATATAAATTATATAATCTTGGATTAGAGCAGCCGCATTATGAGCCAATTTCGCAATATCCTCCCGTATTGAGAGATTTAGCATTTGTATTTGATGAAGATATTGCTGCGGGCGATGTTTTAAAGGAAATTCGGATGCAGGGGGGGGATTTGCTACAACGACTGAATTTGTTTGATGTTTATAGGGGTAAATCAATTGGAGAGGGGAAAAAGAGTATTGCTTTTAGTCTGTATTTTGCTTCCGCTGAGCGGACTTTAACGGATAACGAAATCAATGAGATTACAGAAAAAATTATTTCAAATATTGAGAAAAAATTTAATTGTCAGTTAAGAAAATTTTAAGTAATTTACATATTTAATTAATACAAAAGTAAAATGGAAGAAAATGAAGACATAATTAGTGAAAAAGGTAAAGAGTCCTCCCCATTTTCAGAGGTAAAGGAGTTATTTTCTATTGCTCTTGAGCATTTACGCAATCAAATCGCAAAAAATAATGAATTATCAAAAGAAAATACCGAGCTCCGGGAATCAATTGAGTCATTAACTTTGCAAATCAAAGCTCTCCAAGAAGCAAATAACGAAATATCAACAAATAATATACAATTAGAGAATGATATTAAATATTTGCAGACACAAATAACATTGTTAAATGAAAAGAATCGTTTGCTCACTGATTCAATGAATGAGTTATATAATTTAAAAGAAGAAAATCAAATTTTGAAAGAACAGATTAATGAAAAAGAACGAGCTTTAGCAGATATCGAATTCATTAAGCAAGCTTTGACAGAGAAGAATATCGCATTGAATGAAAAGGAGGAGCAAATAATGGGTCTTAAGAGGGAATTATCATTGAAAGATAACGAAATACTTAAGATTAATTTAGAAATTCAAAAATTTACATCACTACTTAATGAATTAAATGAGTTAAAAGCAAAGTGCGAGGAATTTAAAAATCAAAATGAAAATCTTAAGCTGAACCTTGAAAATACAAAAAATGAGCTTGAAATCAAGACAAACCAATTAGAAAATACAATAAGAAAAATTCAGAATCTCGAACAAAATCGCATAGACATAGATTTTGAGAAGTCAAAATACGAAAGCGAAATATTATTGCTAAAGGCTCAGCTTGAGCAATCACACAATAAAAATAGTGAATTATTTAAAGAAATCTCTGAGATACAAGATGAAATAGAGATTTTAAATAAAGAAAAAGCAGAAAATTTATTAAAATTAGATTCTAAAATGGAGGAAAATGAGCAATTACATACACAATTAAATCAATTTAATGAGAAAATTAAGGAACAGCAAATAAAAATTGCAGACCTTTCGGGAGAGCTAATAATCAAAAATCAAGCGATTGCGGAATATGCTCATCATATTAAGGAAATGGAAAGCAGAATAATTGATTTTGAAAGAGAAACACAAAAGATTAACGATAATCAAGATATTTTTACATCAGAAAGAATTGAAGAATTAACAAATCAATTAAATTCTCAAAAAAAATATCAAGAGCAATTGCAGGATAAAATTAAGGAATTGGAAAATTTGTTAGCTCTGCGATATGAACAAATTAGAATTTTAGAGAATGAATACGGACAAATGAAGGAAAAATTTGATAGCAAAATTAACAGATTGAAAAATAAGGTACTGGATTTAAAGAAGCTATTTATAGAATCAAATTAAATCTTAAAAGAAAAAAAATAAAAATACATAAAATTTCGTTTTAATAATAATTAATTGACAACGATAATAATGCAAGAAGTAATAAATTTCGAAATTGGTGATAAAAGTTATAATTTAGTTGGTTATAATAAAGAATTAATAGAGAATTCGACAAGCATCGTGAAAGAGAAATATGAAGAAATAACACGAGCAAGTCGTTCTGCAATAACTATGGAATCAAAATTTCTACTAGTTGCATTGAATATAGCCGAGGATTTATATCTTGAAAAAACAAGGTCTCGAGATTTAGATAAAAGCAATGAATATAGCCAGTTAATCATAAAGATGAAAGAGGAATTGAATAAGGTTATGGAGCTGGAGCAAATTGCATAAAGTTCTTTGAAAATTAAATAAAATTTTGCTGCACTAATCTATCGTTGTCAAAAATTTGCAAGAACTTTAGTTATTCTATCAGGGATGTAGACTCTGTTTATTGATAGCAGGCCTCAGCTGCGAAAGCAGCGCAGATGCAAATCTGCCAGTGGAAGTTAGAAATGAGCAGGCTACTTTACCCACTGTGCCGGAATGTGTTCTGAGCACCCTGACTGATAGGTTAGTGCAGTTTTTTTATATATATTTAAACATTTTAATATTTATTATAAACAAATAACACAGGGAAAAAATGGAAGCGTATTTAGTTGTAGTAATTGGACTTGTAGTTGCAGCAATAATAGGATATTTCATAGGAACATCAGCTGCAAAGAAATCTGCAAAAAAAATTATTGAAGAAGCCGAGCGCGAGAAGGCAAAAATAATCGAAGAAGCGACAAAAAATGCCCAGCATATTCAAAAGGAAAAATTACTTGAAGTAAAGGAAGAGTGGCACAAGAGGAAGGCAGAATTCGAACAGGAGAGGCATCAAAAGCTCAAACAAGTCAATGAGACAGAAACACAATTGAAGAAGCGGGAGGAGAATTTAGAGAATAGAATGGATATGATTCTCAAGCGCGAGAAGCAATTACAAGAAATGGAAGCTAATTTAAAGAAGGGACAGCAATCAGTTGAAGCAAAATTAGCACGGATTACAGAACTTGAAGCACAAGCTAATCAAAAATTGGAAGAGATTTCGGGGTATTCAAAAGAAGAGGCAAAGCGAGTTTTATTTGATAATTTAATAGCAGATGTAAAAAATCAAGCGGCAAACAAGATTAAACAAATTCGTGAAGAAGCAAAGCAGCGAGCGGAAAAAGAAGCGCAAGACATAATCATACAGGCAATCCAGCGCACAGCCACAGACCATAGTATTGAATCAACGGTATCAGTAGTCAATTTGGAAAGCGATGAAATGAAGGGCAGAATTATAGGACGAGAGGGACGAAATATACGTGCATTTGAATCGGCGACCGGAGTTGATTTAATAATTGATGATACTCCTGAGGCAGTTGTGATATCGGGGTTTGACCCATTTCGGAGAGAAGTGGCAAAAAAATCACTCGAAAAATTAATGCTCGATGGGCGTATACACCCCGCACGAATTGAGGAAATTGTAGAAAAAACACGCAAGGAACTCGAAGAGGAGATTCTGCAAGTTGGAGAAAATGTCGTGCTTGAACTTGGAATAAAGAATATGCATAAAGAATTATGCAGACTGGTTGGAAAGATGAAATACCGCAGCAGTTATGGGCAGAATTTATTAAGTCATTCGATTGAAGTAGCAAAAATTGCAGGTATAATGGCAACCGAGTTAGGATTAGATCCAAATTTATCGAAGCGAGCTGCATTATTACATGATATAGGTAAATGCGTCGATGATGCGGAGGGTCCTCACGCATTGATTGGATTTGAGATGGCAAGGAAATATAAGGAGCATCCAATTGTATGCAATGCAATCGGTTCACATCATGAAGATATAGAGATGGAATCGCCATATGCTGTAATTGTTCAAGCAGCGGATAGTATAAGTGGAGCAAGGCCTGGTGCAAGACGTGAATCCCTTGAGACTTATATCAAGCGACTTGAGAAATTGGAGGAAATTGCAACAAGTTTTGAAGGGGTTGGGAAAACTTATGCGATCCAGGCAGGACGTGAAGTGAGAGTGATTGTTGAACCAGAGAAAATTGATGATTCTAATTCCGAACAATTAGCTAATGATATAGCTGAAAAAATCGAAAAAGAAATGGAATATCCTGGACAAATTAAAGTCACTGTAATTCGAGAAAAGCGTGCTGTTGCGTTAGCCAAATAAATCAATAAAAATTCAAAATTTAAAAATTAAGAAAAAGATATGACAACGCACGAAATACTAGCAAAATACAAAACAATTGCAGTATATGGAATGAGCGGCAATCCCTCGAAACCGGCTTATGAAATACCTGAATTTATGATTGAGAGAGGATATAATATTATCCCAATTAATCCAAAAGAAGAAGAAATTCTTGGCAAAAAGGTTTATCACAACTTAATGGATGTGCCAGATAAAATCGAAATACTTAACGTATTCAGGCCATCTCAAGAAGCGGTTGAGGTGGTCAAGCAAGCAATCGAACGCAAAAAAGTTAAAGGCGATATTGACGTTATTTGGTTGCAATTAGGTATTTATAATGACGAAGCAAAAGCATTAGCGGAAGATAATGCGATAGAATTTGTACAGAACAAATGTCTGAAAATAGAATATAATAAGATGCCTTAATTATATGGGGTTCAAAAATTTGAACCCCTTTTTATTTATTTAATATTTCTTTATAATAAAGAGAATATTTATGTTAAATATGTGTTCAAAATTTCGAACTCATACTATTTATTAATAAATTTCAATTAATTTTGTATTTAATTTTTTATGTAATATTAAGGTAATCAATGAAAAGAAGTGCAATATTATTAGTTTTTTGTTCACTGTTAATTTTTGGGTGCAATAAGAAAGAACCTACAACATCAAAAGCGGAATTGAAAACATTCGATGACTCATTAAGTTATGTTCTTGGAATGCAATTAGCAGAACAGACCCACCGCGATTCCATTAAAATTAATATTGATTTATATAGCCGTGGATATAAAGATGGCTCAGACACAAACAAAAAGAATCGTATTATTAATGATAGTGGGGTAGCAATCGTTTTTGGGAAGTTCCAAACAATAATACAGCAAAAGCAAGCCGCACAGATGGCACAATATGAAGCGCAGCAAAAGGCAAAAGCTGAAGAATTGCAGAAGTTAACTGCTAATTTTCTTTCTGAGAATCGAAAAAAACCTGGTGTTAAGGAAACAAAGAGTGGATTACAATATGAAATCCTAAAGCAAGGGACAGGACGCTCTATTCAACCGAATGATGTGATAAAAATGAAATACGTAGCGTATTTTCCAACAGGTGAAGTTTTTGACTCTCTTTATAAAAGCACACCTACTCAATTTCCTGCACAAAAAATTTTCCCAGGATGGGAAGAAGCTGCATCTTTGATGAGAATTGGAGGAAAATATAAATTTGTTTTTCCACCAAAACTTGCATTTGGAGAAAAAGGTTCGGGACCAATTCCACCAAACGCCATAATTATTTTTGATGTTGAAGTAATTGATGCACAACCAATACCTCAACAATTGCAACAAGGAATTCAAGTACAGCCACAAAGGCAAAGATAATTTTTTATAGTATTATTAAAAATAAAGGGAAATTATGTTATTAAAACAAGAAATTCAAGAAGCATTAAATACTCAAATCATTCGAGAGATGTATTCATCGAATTTATATCTTTCAATGGCAGCATATTATTCATCAATTAATTTAAATGGATTTTCACATTGGATGCGACTTCAAGCGCAAGAAGAGCTAGTACATTCATTAAAGATATTTGATTTTGTTCTTGATAGAGGCGGAAAAGTTAAAATAGACCAAATACCTGCGCCACCTTCATCGTGGGATAATCCCATTATGCCATTTGAAGATAGCTATAAACATGAGCAGCTAGTCTCGTCGTATATAAATGAAATTCAGGATTTAGCATTCAGTATGAAGGATTTCGCGACGGTTAGTTTTTTGAATTGGTTTGCAAATGAGCAAGTTGAAGAAGAAAAAGACACAAATGATATTTTAGATAGACTTCATCTGGCAGGTGATTCAAAAGCAAGTTTATTTTTGATGGATAGAGAACTCGGGACACGTCAAGCGTCACAAGGAGAATAGAGTTATTAAAAAATGCAAGATTATTCATTATTCGATGAAATTATTAATTTATCAACAGAACAAATTAATCCTGAAACAAAGAATATAGATCTTGCAAGCACCCAAGAAATTCTTTATTTGATAAATAAAGAAGATAAGAAAGTGCCAGAGGCAGTTGAATCTGAGATACCTTATATTGAGCAAGCAGTGGAGATTATCTATCAAAGCATTAGAGAAGGTGGGCATTTGATATATGTCGGCGCAGGAACAAGCGGACGTCTTGGGGTCATTGACGCAGCAGAATGTCCACCAACTTTTGGCACTTCGCCTGAAACAGTGCAAGCAATTATTGCGGGTGGTAATCAAGCAATGTTTATCGCCCAAGAGGGAGCTGAGGATAATGAAGCACAAGCGATTATTGATTTAAATGCTAAACAATTGACCTCAAAAGATGTAATCTGCGGTATTGCTGCGTCGGGACGCACTCCTTATGTTAAATCTGCAATAAATTATGCACATTCCATTGGATGCAAAACTATTATGATTACAACTTCCAAGCGTGAAGAAGTGCTTGCACGTGGGATAAATGCTGATGTCTTTATTTGTCCATTTGTCGGTCCTGAGGTAATTGCAGGTTCAACTCGAATGAAATCGGGAACTGCACAAAAACTTGTTTTAAATATGCTCACTACTGCAACAATGATTAAATTGGGAAAAACTTATGGAAATATAATGGTCGATTTACAGCAAACAAACAAAAAGCTTGTGGAGCGCTCGAAAAATATAATTATGACAATTTGCGAAGTAGATTATAATCAAGCAGGTGAATTATTAAGTCGAAGTAATGGAAATGTTAAATTAGCAATTATGATGGGAAAATCAAAATTAGACAAGCAATCAGCATTGGAGCTTCTCAATAAGGCGGATGGCAAAATTCGTCAAGCATTGAAATTGATATAATCAACTCTTTAAAAATTCCAGAACATTTTTAAAATCGTCAGGCAATTCTGAATCGAAAAATAGTTTTTCGTTTGAAATAGGGTGAATAAATCCAAGCGTTTTTGCATGAAGCATTTGGCGAGTAGCCAGTTGCAAGCATTTTTGAGCTTTTGAGCGTACATAATTCGATTGACCACCATACAAAATTTTATCCCCGCCATAAGTCTCATCTCCAAGAATTGGATGTTTCATAGATGCTGTATGCACACGAATTTGATGGGTTCTACCTGTGTGTAAACGGAATTTGACGAGACTTGTAAATTCATATTCTTCGAGAACTTCAAAATCAGTAATTGCAGATTTGCCACCACGTTTAACCACTGTGTATTTCTTTCTATCTTGATTAGATCTATCAATTGGAGCATCAATTGTACCATTCGGTTCAGCAAATTTTCCCCACACTATTCCCCAATACTCACGAGATACTGTATGATTATAAAATTGTCGTGAAAGAATTGTATCGACTGATGAATTTTTTGAAATGACAAGTAATCCTGACGTATTTTTATCAATGCGATGAATTATGCCTGGGCGAATTTCAGGACTTTCAAAAATTTTGGATTCATCTATATCCTCATCATCTGAATCATCAGAATCTCTATCAAGTTCAATTGGGATTGGATTACGATTGCCAAGGTAATAAAGCACAGCATTAACAAGAGTACCATATCTATTGCCAAAAGCAGGATGTACAACCATTCCCGCAGGCTTATTGACAACAATTAAATAGTCGTCTTCATAAACAATATTAAGGGGAATATCTTGGGGAACAAGTTCCATTGGTGGCGGTTTAAGTATTTTACATTGGATAAAATCATTTGGATAAACTTTTGAGTTTTGCTTTGCGACTTTACCATTAATTAGCACTCTACCTTGAGAAATTGAATGCTGAACTTTGGTTCGTGTTGCATTTTGGAAGCAATGAGTCAAATAAACATCCACTCTTTCGGGATTCTGGCCTTTTGCGACAATGAGTTCAAAATTTTGCTCAATATATTCGGGATGATTATCCAACATAAAGATAGAAAAATACAAATAATTAAATTAAAATAACCCTGTACGCTTTATAACAACTAAGGTTCTATCATCATTAAATTGAGAGGAAGCTGAGAATTTTTGCACTTCTTCGAGGATTTGAAGAGCAATTTCTTTAGCAGTAAGATCGCGATATTTTGCAATCAATTCTTTGAGGCGGTCATAGCCGAAAAATTCATCCTTTTCATTTTCTGCTTCGACTACTCCATCAGTAACTAAAACGAGGATATCACCAATTTTCATTCGGATATTTTCGATATTAAACTTTTGATTGGGGACTAAGCCTAAAATACCACCCGTAGATTGGAGCAAAGAGAATCTATCGCTTTCACGACGATAATGAATTGGTTCGGTATGCCCCGCATTAGCATAAAGTACAAGACGGTTGGAGGATTCTGAAATCTCACAATAGAACATAGTTAGGAATCTTTCAAGAGGGAAAGTTTCATAAACAATATTATTAAGATGGTACATCAAGCTTGAAATTTTGGGTGCAAATTTATGGGACATAGAAATAGCACCCGATACAAACAGAGCTTGAATTGCAGCCGTTAAGCCTTTGCTTGAAGCATCACCTATTAAAATAGCTAATCTATTTTCCTCTGTTTCAAGACTGGGAAGGTAATCAAAAAAATCACCACCAACATCGCTATCAGGAACGCAAATTCCATAAATTTCGAAATCAGAAAAATTAATAGTATGATCGGGGAGTAAATTTCTTTGAATTTCAGCAGCACGAGCGAGGTCTTGACGTATCTTTTCTTGACTTTTAATCAACCTAAAATCGTGCAATCTTGCCGATGCAATTGTGCTAATAATTGACAATGTTTCGTAAAAACTTTGAAGGATTTCGGGTGCATTGAATCCAAGAACGTACTCATAAAATCTGCCCCATTTGGTTCGCACGACCTCTCCTACACCTGTTGCAGAATAAATAAATATTCCACTTTCTTTTAAAAGTTTATCGGTTTCATATTGCAACTTGGTTTTTTCGATATGTAATTCTTTAAGAATGGGTTGGTCATCAATATTCAAAATATAATCATCGGGAATTTTATTAACATTACCATATTGAAAGAGTAATCTATATGCTTTTTTATCGGGCAATAATTCCCAAATACGGCCCCCCGTAATTTGAAATTCGGGACTATTTACAACTTGGCGAACTAAATTTTTCAAAAATGTATACTCATCCGAGAATTGCTGGCTTGCAATTTGTTCAACTAATTTATATATTCGCTTTTGAGTTTGACTTGCTGAATCCATAGGATTTTATATTAATTTTAGTACATTCATTGCATCGCTAATTTTATCTAAATTAGATTTTGCAATTGGAACTAATGGTAGACGAACAAAAGGTTCAATTAGTCCCATTAATCCAAGAGCTGCTTTGACAGGGACAGGGTTAGTTTCAATAAAATTGAGCTGCATTAAATCCAATAGTTCATAATGAATTTTGCGAGCTTGCAAATAATCATTAGCAAGTGCAAGCTGAACCATAGATTTCAGTTCAGTTGGTGCAAAATTGGATAGAACCGAGACAATACCTTTGGCACCGATTGACATCAAAGGCAATGTCAGAGCATCATCGCCACTAAGAAGAGCAAAATTTTCAGGTGCGGATTTGATTATATTCATTGCTTGCTCGAGATTGCCTGAGGCTTCTTTTGTGGCTACAACATTCTTGCATTGTTTGGCAATTTCAATTTGTGTATCAGCCGAAATATTTACAGCAGTTCTACCGGGAACATTATAAATTATCTGTGGCAAATCTACTTGCTCGCTAATTGCGAGGAAATGTTGCAATAATCCTAGCTGAGTTGGTTTATTATAATAAGGTGCGACGAGCAATAATGCATCAGCACCTTCGGATTTAGCTAAGGTCGATAATTCAATTGTAGCCTTAGTATCGTTTGTGCCCGTGCCTGCAATAATTGGAACTCTACCATTTGCAATTTGAATTGCCTTAATAATTAATGCAATGCGTTCTTTATGGGAAAGAGTAGCGCTCTCACCTGTTGAACCACAAACTACGATGCCATCGACTTGTCTTTCAATTTGATATTCAATCAACCGTTCGAATGCATCGAAATCTATATCGAGATTACTTTTAAAAGGTGTGACAATAGCAGTTATAACACCTTGTGGAATGAATTTACTCATAATAACCTTAAATTTAATATTAACAAATACAATTTTTATAAATTAAGAAAAAAATATAAATCAGTAGCAAAAGAGTTATTTATAACGTCATTTATGGAGAAAAATAGGGGAAGTGGATTATAAAGAAATTCATTTAAAAAAATTATAAATAATTGTTTTTTATATTAATAATTATTCTTAATTTTGTTAAAAAATAATAAAAAAATGGAGAAATATTTACTTTCTTTATTTAATGCTAAGATTCAATTTTACTCTGTATCTAATTTCTTTAATTTCAAAAAGTTGCTTTTTCAAAATTCTAAATTTATGATTATGACACTAGCAAGGGAGGAAATATGAATGAAAATCACATAAGAATGGACTTAAGTAAAATTTCGACAGAGTGCAAAAATTTGAATCTTAAACTGGAAAATTCGCAAAAATATAATAATGAAATACTCAAAAAAGAAGAAGATTTTGATAATATTTTTACTGAAAGTAAAAATATTAATTTAATTAAGGGTTTATTGTGCTTAGCAGTTTTAACATTTGATTTTATGGTATCTCTGAAAAGCTTTTTATATTTATCTGACCTTTTAAGAATTAAGGTGGGATTTCTTGCACTACTCTTCTCACTTCTTGATGGTGGTGTTGCAATTCTTGCAAGTGGAGGGCTTGCAGGTGCAAATCCTCATAGAAAAAAAAGGATGCAAAATACGTGGCGTCCTTTTTTGGTGCTATTAGCATTAATAAAACTTGTGCTTTTCACTTTATATGTTTATAACACTAATATTATTGAAGTTGAAGGCGAAGTGCTTTTCCAGCTAACAACCTCTGAAATGCTAAAATTACTAATTCCACAAACAATTTTTGTTATAATAATTTATTCAATGTTGGGAATAGCTGGATTAGGATTATGGTATATAGTTGGGAAAATTTATTATGCAATTTTAAAGCTATTGCAGAACGACCCAAAACAAATGGAAAAGAAGTTAAGGGATAAACTTGATGAATTCAAAACAACTGCTGAAGAATATAAGATTGACTTTCTTGAGGCAATCAAGGAATATGGAATCGAATCTATTTATAACAAATATATAGCGAAACAAAATGAATAAAACAAAATTAGTAATTCTTATTATAGTAATAATTGGTGTATTTGTTTGTATTTATTTTTTATTCCCACCTACACAAACTTCAAAATTGTCGGTAGTAGTGACAATTTTAGATAATCAGCATTTAAATGACTATTTAAACCAAATCAGTGATAAAACAATTGAAGAAATAATAGCAAATAAACCATTAGAAATTGATATGACTTTACTTTCTGCATCAAATACTCCAAAAAATAAAATTCATCTAAAAATGAAGCCTAATGAATCCGAAATTCAATGGGAAAATACTATTAAAAATGCCTTCGTTAAATTACTTAAAGATACTATTATTACATCCCTCACAAATCAAAGTGCAAATGATTTGATTGCTCAGACAATAAAAATGATCAAAGATAAAAGTAAAAATTCAGAATACTTTTTTATAATAACGGGTTCTTTTCCTGAATGTTATGATAAAGAATCTGCTATTTCTTTAAAAAATAATATTTTGGAAACATCAAAAGGCTTAAATACAACCAACAAAATTATATGGAATGTTCTTGATACGCGTGAAAATGAGGAGGAGATTTTAAAAACAATGCAAACTGCTAATTTTTGCCCTATTTTAGATAGGAGAATAATTTTCGAGAAATCTAGAGTTTGTCTTGACAGCAGTTTAACAAATCTTTATTGTATTTTCTTTGATAAATTAACCTCTGATCAAGTCAATGAATTTTGGAATTTTATAAAGAACAACTATGGTAAAAATATAAATTTAACAATATGGAATGATGGTCCTTTGAATAATAAAACAATAAGGACATTTGGAAAGGATACGCTTATCAATGAAGAAATACAATTACTTGAAAATTTAACAAAAGGGACTTGGACTTCCATAGGATATTTATTCAAGCAAGCATCGAATAATCTGATGCAAATTAATGATTCAATTCCGAAAAATTTAATAATATTCGGTAATCTTCCGTCAGAGGACAAGGGTAGTCAATTAGATCCTCAAACTTGGAAAAGGTTAAATAATATAAAGAATTTATCAATTACCTTATACAAGCCAAAAGGTGTAAAAGATAATAAGACTGATAAAGCAATTATTGAGGGTTTTAAATATTATAAAATTAACTATAAAAAATATTGATAGATTTATGAAAAATATATACTTTAAGATAATTTTTGTTATATCAGTAATTCTAATATTTACTTCATGCCAATCTATAGATATGCTCCTTCATCCCAATAATTATACTCAGAAAAAAAACCCTGTAATCAAGGAATATATTTACGATACAGTTAAAATTTCAAATTTCAATGGAGAACTAACAGAACCCGCAAGCCCTGGGATTAAACCTTCGAAACAGCTTGTCTTTACAGAAACGGGACAATCTTATATTTTTAAGCCTGGAGAAACAATAGAAATTATATCAGCAGGCATTGATTTTGGCACTTCAACCTTTGATATTGAAACAAATGAAGATACTAAAGAAATTAAACTAACTTTAATTGATAAAAATAATGCAGTAGTTTCTCTTACATCTAAATGCCAGACTATAGTTCGAACAGGTATAGATTTCATACCCAGAATTGAACTTGCCAAAAATCTCCACCCTGAGCAAGTGGTTATTACTCCTATTTTTGATAATAATTGTATTGTAATTGGATACCAAATTAGATATGGCTCAACAGAAAGAGGTTGCATAAAAGAAGCTAAAGAAATGCTTACAAGATTTCAAGATTGTGTAAAGAATCCAACAAAAAGCCCAGGGAGCCCGAAAATTTCGTCGGATTGCCAATTAAAAAGGAAATTAGGAATACCCTGTTATTGAGCTGCTAAATTTTATAATTACAAATATAGTAATTCGTTATTATATCAAAAATTCTACTTTAATTTATTTAAATTAAATTTTGATTTAATCATCTATAAAGTATTATTTTTTTAATTTATTGAATTTACTTGAATTTAAAAAAAATGTTTCTATGAAAGAAATTAAAAGGCAATTTAAGACCAAATATACAAAAGATGAGATGAAAAACTATGTCAATGTAGAAGTTATGACAAATTCTATATTTCATCAATTTATAAATGGATCAAGTTGGGATGGATATATATTAAATTTAAAATCTAAATTTGGCTATGGAACTATTATTTTTGAAGATTATATAATAAAGATTGAATTATACCTTAACGCAATAGGTTCGATAGCGGGAAGGCAATTAGAATCGATGTTAGATAACGAATTTAAAAATTATCTGGATAATAAAGATAACTCCTAAAAATTTCACATACTAGATTTCGTCAAATAGAAAATTAATTATTATTAAGAAATGAAAAATATTAAAATCTTATCTCTAATTATAATTGTTATAGTTTCATTAACTTATATCAGTTTTGCACAAGCTCAAATTGACATTTCCAGTGGCGCAACATACGATTGGGGAAATGTCAGACCAGGGCAGAATCCTTTAAATGGAAAATTTATAATAAAGAATACAGGCAATGATACTTTAAGGATAACAAAGGTGCAACCGAGCTGCGGATGCACAAGTGCTCCATTGCAGAAATATGAATTAGCGCCAAATGAATCAACAGAATTAAATGTTTCACTTAATATTTCTTCATACGAGGGGCATATTGAAAAGTACATTGATATATATTCAAATGATATGACGGCGCCTCAAAAGCGATTGACACTTCTTGCAAATATCGAACGAATAATCAAGGTTGAGCCGGGGAATGTTGTTTCATTTATGCAAATGACAGTTGGGAAAACTCAGACACAATCTGTGCAGATCAAAAATTATGGGGATAAGGATGTGGAGCTCACTATTTCTGAGTATTACCCGAAGACTCTACTTTTAAAGTTCGAATCACCAAAAATATTGAAGAAAGGCGAATCGTATCCTCTTGATATTACGATAAATGCAGATAAACCGGGGATAATTAAGGGAAGAATTTTAATTAAGACAAACAATTCTGAAATACCTGAATTGCCTATTTATATATATGGCGATATTGCACCTTCACCAATTTTTATTGGTAATTAGATTTATTTCAATCAAATTTAGTAATTTTGTAATCTTATAAAAATACAAATCGATATGGCAAGACGTGATCAAATTACAGGGAAAACAATAATGACAGGCAATAATGTCTCACATGCAAATAATCGTACACGTAGACGTTTTTTACCAAATTTACAATCAAAAAGAATCTGGGTCCCTGAGGAAAATAGATTTGTCAAGGTGAAAGTTTCTGCAAAAACACTAAGAACAATTGATAAAAAGGGGTTAACAGCTCTTTTAAAGGATAATCAATAATCAATTGTTTCACTCTCATCAAATTCTTTAACTAATCTTTATATAATTTTGCTTATTTTTGAAAAAAAGCAAAATTGAAATGAAAAGAATTATAAAGATTATAATAATACCTATTATTATTGCACTATCAATTGAGATTTCTTTTTCTCAAGTATGGACAGAAGTTCAAACACCATTCAAGTATGTTAATCGAATTAAATTTTTTGATAATGGAACAAAGCTCTTTGTATCAGGAGATACAATTGCAATAAATTTTTTAAGATATAATTTATTTTTACCCTATTTTGGAAGTGGTTTTACAATTTCTGAAAATAATGGGCAAAGCTTTTCCGATATTAAAATGAATTCATATACTGTTTTTGATATATATCGATCAATTGCAAATCCTCAGACATATTTTGTATCCGCAGCAAAATTGACACGGTCGGCAATTTATCGTTCTACAGATGGCGGCAATCAATTCGAGGAAGTTCCATTATTAGAAGATGCTAATTTTTATAATAAGATTGTATCAAAAATAATAGATGGCAAAGAAACACTTTTCATCTGTGCATATAACACATCAGATGGATTAAGTATTTCCACAGATAATTGCGAAACAGCAAGCACTACAGAACATATCAGAATTCAAGTAAATGATATAAAAATAGCAAAATCAGGTGATATTTTTCTTGCGTCAGATAATTCAACATTCGGACACGTACTGCGCTCAACAGATAATGGAAAGAGTTGGATAAAAGATGAAAAGGGACTTGACGGATTGCGAATATTATGTGTGCAGCCATCAAATTTTGAACCTGCATTTATTTATTGTGGGGCTGATTCTCTGGACCTCAATAAAAACAGCATCGGAAAGGGTATCTACATTAGCCTTGATACCGGAAAGACTTGGAAACCACTCGGGATTTCAGGTGTTCCTGTTCTTGCTATTGAAGAGCATCCAATTGATCCACATTATATGGCTGCAGCCTGCGGTGTGCTTGGCGTTGGAGTATCGGCAAATTTCGGGCAAGCTTTCGAATTCTATAATGATGGCTTGCCTCAAAATGCTTTTGCAGAAGGCGTTGCAATTCCCCCAATCAATCCCACATCTGATGGTATCGAAATTTTTGCAAACCTTTATCAAGGTGGTCTATATAAATCAAAGAATATTAAAAGCAGTATAAATGATGTGGCTATCGATATTTCAAATTTGAAAATAGAAAAAATTTATCCCAATCCTGTATCTCAATATTTGACAATATCATTCAATAACCCAAAAATACAAGATATTGATATACAAATTATCGACATATTAGGCAATACTATTAAGTCTATGAATCTCAAAAATTTAAAGGAAGGAATAAACGTTACAACTTTTGAAAATTTAGATATTCCGTCAGGTAGTTACTTCATAGTATTAAAAAGCAATTATAGCCGTGATATGCAAAAAATTATGATATTAAATTAATGGATATAAACTCACCAATTGGCGTTTTTGATTCAGGAGTAGGCGGGCTAACGGTCTTGAAGCAATTAATAAGATTTTTGCCAAATGAGCATTTTATTTATCTCGGCGATACAGCCCGCGTTCCATATGGCAATAAATCACAATCTACAATTGAGAAATACGCAGGAGAAGCAACACGATTTTTATTGAACAAAAATGTCAAGCTTATAGTAATAGCATGCAATACAGTTTCTTCAATTGCAATGGGTGCTGTAAAGCAAAATTCAAACGGGATACCCGTGGTGGGTATGATTGAATTTTCAGCGCGCACAGCACTGCGAATTTCCAAAAATCATAGAATAGGTATTATTGGAACACGAGCAACTATCGGAAGTAAAGGTTATGAGAAACAAATCCGCAAATTATCCCGTGCAAAAAATTTAACACTTACTTCACAATCTTGTCCATTATTTGTTCCCCTTGTCGAAGAAGGATTTATCAATACCCCCGCAACTCGGTTCATTGCTGAGCAATATCTGGCACCATTTAAAGACTCAGCAGTAGATACATTGATTTTGGGCTGCACACATTATCCAATGCTATCGAAGGTGATTAGCGAAATTTTGCCAAATGTCAATCTAATAGACACGGGAGTAGAATCATCTATTCAAGTATTGCGAATTCTTGCAGAAAAAAATCTTTTAAAAGAATTGAATGAAATTTCTGCTGATTTGTCTGAAAATATCGATATTAATAATTTCAATGATCCTAATGTCGAATTTTATTTAACAGATATTTCGTTAAATTTTAAATCAATAGCAGAACTATTACTTGGTTATAATATTAAAGAGCCAATCGAAGTCGATATATCGGATGAATAATATACAATTTTTTTGGATTTAATTAGTTTATAAAGTGCTAATAAGTTAAGATGAAATCGATTCTAAAAATATTAATAGTATTTATAGCACTTCAGACAACAGTGCTTAGCCAAAATGACCGGGTAAGAAAAGTCGATTCCGCTTTTATTTATAAACCTGCTCAGCCATTTGAAATATATAATCCTGATGCAAAATTTATCAATAATTCATTATGCCTTGATATAATATTTTGCAATTCAGGATTTGGGGTTGGTACGCTATTTACACATTCATTTGATAAAGAAAATTTGTTATTTGCTAATTTTTATATTTCAGGGGCAAGAAACACAGATGAAATTGAATATTGGGATTCTAATACAAATACATGGCGAGTACCAAACAAAGTGAATCGATTATTTATGGCTCCCATAACAATCGGATATTCAAGGTTGATATTCCAAAATTCTATAGCAGGATCATTCAAGCCATTTTTATCAGCAGGTATCGGTCCAACTTTAATTGTTGCAACTCCTTATGATAAGGAATGGTTTTCAGCATGGGGCTATGCACAATCTTATATTCGGTTCAATACATACATTGGTATTGGTGCTTATTTCAGCTTAATAGATAATTCAGTTGCTTCTGCAAATATTCGATATTATTACATTCCATTTGGTGGGCAAGGGTTAGAAAGTATTCGCAATCTTCCAATCAAAGATTTTGGCGGACTTGTGCTATCACTCTCTATTGGATATACTTTTTAAAATTTTGATTCATCAAATAAAATGATAAAAAGGTCACTTCGATATATAAAATTAATCGACTACGCTCCACTAATTGCAACACCTGTAAAAGTATGGTTCATATGCAATGAATTGCATTGTTCTCCATAAGTACTGAATCCAACTACATTATATTTTTTTAACACATTATTATATTCCTCTTCGGATTGAGAGCCTTCAATTTCTACTCTACGAAATGAGCAGTCAAAACCTAAAAGGAAATCGATTCTACCTATTTTACGCTCTACTTCTCTAAATTTATCATCTAAATTTTTGATAATATTCCCGGGCTTACCTAAATTATAAAATCTGTTTTCTTCAACTACACAAGCAAAACGCAGGCTATCATCGGCGTTTGCTTGAAGAATTTCTCGAATATACCAATCACCATAATAATTTTCTATTAATGGATTTTTGGAAAAGTATTTTGGTGCGAGTTCTTCTTTAGGAACATTAATTAATTTAGAATAATAAATTGCAGCGGGTTCATCATTAATTTCATATACAAGTCGGGCACTTGGTTTGGCTTTTGTAATTTTCAAAATTTTATTTGTTGGTACAAAGTGATGAGTTTTTATTATTTCAAATGGCAATTCAGATTCCACAATTATAAATGCAGCACGATTAGATTTGAAAAGATAATTCAAATAAATGTGTGTTTTAATAAAATTAAGATTATCACCTGCCGAGCCACCTACAATTGGAATATTATTAAAAGTATTTGCTAATACACTAACAATTTGTTCTTCTTTCGCGGATAATCCATCAATCAAAAGAATTCCAAAGATTTTCCTGGGATTTAAATACGTATTAAATTTCAAATTATGTATAATTTCTCTAGCAACTCGTTGAGAATCTTTTATACTAAATGTTTCTAAATCATTTATATCATAAATATGGAATGCAAGATAATCAGATTTTAGACTAAACCCTGTAATGGAATTTACGACTAATCCATCATTTGAAATTTCACCTGCTGTGGTAACCCCCACAATATTTTTTGTCTGAATATGATTCAAAGATTGCTCGATTGTTTGTAAATAGTAATTTGGAGAAATAAAGAACATCATCAAATCATTTCTATCCTGAGATATTTGGTTAAGAAGTTCATTAATTGCTTTAACTGGGTCTGAATTTGTTGTATATCCACGTTTTACAGATATTTTCTCATCCATTGTATACTTTCCATAGAAATAATAAGCAAATTAATAATATTTTATATAATTGGGAAAGAAAAGTAAAAATTAAATAACAGAGTGGTTTATATAATAATTTTTTGCAAATTTCTCAATAATGTATCTATTGCATCATCAAGAGAATTTGACTTTAATGTTATTCCTGAGGCATTAAAATGTCCGCCTCCTCCGAGTGAAAAAGCTACCTTTTGAACATCATAATCATCTTTCGAGCGTAATGATATTTTATATTCACTACGTTGATAAATTTCTGATATTAATATTCCAATCTTAACTTTTTCGATAGAAAGAGTTTGCTCTACAAAAAACTCTGTATCCTGATAGCTTGTTTGTGTCTCGCGGAAATCTTTTTCGCTAATTGACATTAAGCATACTTTATCTTGAAATAGTAGTTTCATATTAGCTAATGCTCTGCCAAACAAACGCATTTGATTAATTGATTTTTGATTATATACATTTTCATAAAGATAAGCTGGATCGGCACCCGCATCAATCAATTCTGCTATAATTCGATGTAGTTGTGAAGTTGTTTTTGGAAATCTAAAATTGCCTGTATCAGTAGCAATAGCGACATATAAAGCTTCAGCAATTGATTTTGTTAATTTGAAATTGGGAACTTGTGACAGGATTCTCCAAATTATCTCTCCTGTTGAAGAGGCATTTGAATCTACTATGCTGTGATTGCTATTTATATTCATTCCAGGATGATGGTCAATAATAACCTTAATTGCATCGGAATCTTGGAAGTATTCAGCCAAGGTCATCGAGCGTCCGTAGTCATTCATATCGACAAGAACAATCATATCGGCTTGTTTGATAAGATGGAGATTAGATTTTTTATAAAATTTTAGGATTCTATCGGCACCATCAAGAAATCTCAAATTTTTTGGAACATCATCCGAAATCATAATCCACGCATCTTTTTTATTATCAACAAAATAATTCCACAAGGCAAGAGCCGAGCCAATTGCATCTCCATCGGGATTATAATGAGTTGAAATAATTATTTTATTAGAATTTTCAAAAATCTTAGTAATTTCGTATATATTATTTATTTGAATTAAGTTATTATTCATAATTTAATAATTAGAATTAAGTTTAAACGTTTTTTATTATTTAAAATTTCATAAACATTGGAATTCAAAAAATTATTGCCATATCTTGAAGTATTAGCAGCCTTTTTAGGGGCAGTTTTAATTATTTTTTTAATTTTTGATAATTGGATTCTTCCCTCAGTTGTAAAAGATAGAAAAATTGTGAAAGTACCAAATGTCGTTGGTATGCCATCAAGTACTGCTATTAATTTACTTAATGAAAACGGGCTAGAATATGCAATTGTAAGTCAACAAAATAATGAAACATATCCCAAAGATTATGTAATCAAGCAGGTACCTGCTCCAGGCACAGAAGTAAAGGAATCACGCCAGGTTCTTCTCACGTTAAGCAAAGGAAAAGAAAACACATCTGCACCTAATGTAATTGGACAATATGAAAGCTACGCTCGAAGTATGATTTCAAATGCTGAACTTAACGTCGGAAATATATCCTACCAAAAAAATGATTCTATACCCAAAGGTATTGTAATTTCGCAAAATCCCCCTCCCAATAGTACTGTTTCGCTTAATGGATATATTGACCTTGTAATTAGTGAAGGAGCCGAAGAAAAGGTAATCATTCCCGATTTGACAGGCAAATCCCTCAATGATGCAGAAAATATACTCAATGATATAGGCCTAAAAGTTGGCGATGTATCCTATATTAGAAGTGAAACATTTTTACCTAACACAATTGTCAGGCAATCGCCATTGCCAGGTGAAAATGTGGTTAAAGGCGCTGCCGTTAATCTTGTTATATCACATTAAGTAAAATATCAAATTGATAATATTGCTTCTTTATTCTATTATTGATAGAATTCTCCTTGCATTAGGATTATTTGGATTGAATTCTAAAGCAAGTGAAAGAATCTGAATTGCTTTTTCCTTTTGATTATTTTTATATGCATAGATTCCATTATTTGTTAAATTGTCAGAAATAAGCAATGGCAAATTCTTTGGCAAAATTCCCTCGTATTTATTTCTATTTTTCAATAGATATTTGAAATCCAAATTATCGATTGATACAGAAACAATAGTATCTTTCGGAAATACTTGAAGAACAAGTCCATGAGGTGCAACATAAAAGTCTTGGAACATATCTTTTTCAGTTGCATATACATCCATAGTCATATAAATTGGATGTGAGTCTATGTTTTCGTTAATAATTTTTTTAAATACATTGACATATCTTGTCTGAATCTCTATATTATCATAAGGACGTTTTTCTTCAAAATCATCCAATATTGTTTTATAGGCTTCAAATTCATTTTTGGCTGATGAATATATCTGGGGATATTGTAACTCAAATTGCAAAGGGTACCAAGTTCGCCGCATAAGTTCTTTTTCAACAATAACAACATCGCTTCGTTTATGTTCCACAATTTGTTCATACATAAAAGGACCAACAAAATAATCCCATTGTGATGAAATTAATATTGCATTTGACTCCATAGAAGCAAGGACATTTTTTGTGTATTCTGCTACCATTTTATCGTGCGAATGATCGCAATCTTGAAAATTTAAAAAAAATTCAAATACTGGTATGAAAACAATTATATAAACTAATTTTTGATTGTTACGTACTATAAATGCTGCGCCAATGACTGCAAAAATTAACAATGCAATAAATGAAAGAGAAAAATACGGGTCAATATCAAAAATTGAATAATTTAATGTATAAAACAAATTGGCGGCAATTAAAAGAATAAAAAACCAAAATAAATCGCTAGATTTCCAAACTTTCACAATTCCCCAGAAAGCAAGTATTAATCCAAATATTCCAAATTGATAAGGTAGGAGCGAGAAAAATTTCCCGATATTTTTGAGAATAACGCTTGCCCCTGAGAACATCCATACTTGATATTGACCTCCTGAAATATGGTACATAAATTTGCTAAATCCTCTATGCACCCATCCCCAATTAACTGCGGGAAGCATTGCGGAACGGATTGGCAAATAAATATATACAGATAGAGCTACTATAAATGGGACAAGAAGAATAATAATAAATTTAAATTTATCTGCCGTTATTCGGAATTTCCTTTTTTCATCGAAGAAATATAGCCAAAGAATTGCGGGCACCAAAAGAATACCTGTCAAATGATTTGACATAGTTAATCCAAGGCAAAATGCAGTTATAAAATAATACTTTTTAGAATGAGAAAAATATGCTTTTAATACAAAAAATATTACCAAATTCATCAAAAGCAGCTGCAAGGAATATACCTCAAGTGAATTTGCCTGTTCCCATATAGTTTGAGCTAATCCATAAGTAAGAGCAATAATAAGAGAAATAATTATTTGAGAAAAGGATGACAAGTCTAAATTTTGGTATGAAATATCAATATGGCGTTTTCTTTTTTGTGAGCCTTCGATAATTTGCTTATTTCTAAATTTTGCATTAGAAAGAATCATTAAGGAAGTATAAAATAAAACAATAGATGAAAGTGCCGTTAGAATTGCAGCGAAAAGATTTAAGCTATAAATTTTAGAAAATCCAAAGGGGATAAGCGACCAAAGGTGACCAAGCAAAGTAAAAAGAGGGTATCCCGTAGGATGAGCAATACCAAGCATAGCACAAGCAGCAGCAAGTTCCCCATTATCGGTATAAGTAACATCTGTATTTGCTGTAAATATATAGATAATCAAAATAACAATGAAAAGAAGAATTGCATCTACATTTGGCTTTGAGAACAAATTTTTCATTTATCTGATATTTAAAAATTCAAAAATAAATAAAAAAAACCATCCAAAAAATATGTTGGATGGTTGTAATTAATTAATACTTCACAGAATTAAATATTATTCATCTTTTTTCTTTATATTCACAATAGGTTCTTCTTCGTCGCCTGCGTATTCTTTTGATTCATTGATTTCACTTGTTTCGCTTGTTTCACTTGTTTCACTTGTTTCATCAATAGTTCCAATTGTTTGAGAATCGATCGGATTCTCTTCTGGTGTTGGAATGGTTTCCTCGACACTTGAAGTTTGAATCATTTCTTCTTCAATTGGTTCTGAAATTTCGTGTTTTGGAGTTTTTACATTCGATTTATTTGAAGATGATTTTTCAGGTTGAGTTGGTGATTCTGTTTGAGTTTTCACTTTCGGTCGCGGTGCTGCGGCGGGACGACGTCTTCTGGTTTTACTTGCTGATTCAATTTCAGCATGCCAATCCACAAGATGAATTACAGCTGTTTGAGCAGAATCCCCTCTGCGGAAGCCTGTTTTAACAATCCGAGTATACCCACCGGGACGGTCTGACACACGCGGTGCAACTTCCTCGAAAAGTTCTTGGACTGCTGCTTTGCTATAAAGATATTTTGATGCAATGCGGCGGGAATGCACATCGATTGTTTGACCTTCGGGAAGTAAGCCTTGCGATTCACGTATTTTTGCATTTTTTGCTCGGGTGATAAGCTTTTCAATATAAGGACGAAGTTCTTTTGCTTTTGCTTCGGTAGTTGCAATGCTTTTTTTCTCTGAAATAATTAATGATGTTGCTAAATTCCGCATCAATGCTGATTTATGACTTGATGTTCTTTTTAATTTTCTACCACTTTTTAAATGTCTCATTGTCAATTCTCAATTTTAAGATACAAGATATTTTAATTACAAATTTGCTTAATACTGTGCTTTTGGAGCATCCTTCAAATATTTATCGACATCCATACCGAAATCAAGCCCTAAATTATGGACAGCGTCGGCAAGTTCGACAAGAGATTTTTTACCAAAATTCCTTAATTTAAGTAATTCTGATTGTTCATATCGCACAAGTTCAAAAACATTTTTTATATTGGCACTTTTTAGGCAATTATGCGCACGAACTGAGAGACCCATTTCTTCAACAGGCATTAGAAGTAGTTGCCTAATTCTTTGATATTCACTCAATTGCGAATCTATTTCAACTTTTTTATTTTCTTCTTCTGCAACAGTATAATGAATATCAAAATCGATAAACAATTTAATATGGTCGCTAAGAATTTGCGCTGCTTGATGAACTGCTTCATCAGGAGAAATTGTGCCGTAGGTCTTTACATCCAAGATTAATTTTTCGTAATCAGTTTTTTGCCCCACTCGGAAAGGTTCAACAGTATAAATAACGTTTTGAATAGGTGTAAATATAGAATCAATCGGAAGCATTCCGACAGGGAAATCAAAGGAAGGTTGCTCTTCTGATGGTACATATCCCTTACCACGGCCTATTCTTAATTCGACATCAAAATCTGCTGAATCCTCAAGCGTAGCTATATGGTGGTCAAGATTAACAACTTCGATTTGCGAAGTAGCCTCTTGAATGTCTCGGGCTGTCCATTCTCCCGGTCCTTTCAAGCGGAATGCAATACGTTGTGCTTTTTTATCAATTAATTTAAATCTCACTTCTTTAAGATTTAAAATAATTTCAGCAACATCTTCTGTAACGCCAGGAATTGTTTGAAACTCATGAAGGACATTCGTGAATTTGACACCAGTAATAGCTGAACCCGGAATCGAAGAGAGCAAAATGCGACGGAAAGCATTACCAATTGTAACGCCATATCCCTGTTCAAGAGGTTGGAGGATAAATCTTCCATGATTATCTGAAGATGTTTGTTCGATTAGTACCCTTTCGGGCATTTGAATTTGATAACTCATAATAACTCCTCTTTAAAATTATACTCTCCGCCTTTTCGGAGGACGGCACCCATTATGGGGAATAGGTGTCCTATCAATAATACTGTGAATTTCAAGTCCTGCTTGTGAAAGCGCTCGGATAGCGGCTTCTCTGCCGGCTCCAGGTCCTTTAACAAATACATCGACCTTTCTCAATCCTAAATCAAAAGCTTCCTTTGCAGCTTTTTCAGCTGATACTTGAGAAGCATATGGTGTATTTTTCTTAGAACCTTTAAAGTTATTTCTTCCTGCCGATGACCAACATATTGTATTACCATATAGATCGGTTATGGTCACAATAATATTATTAAATGTTGCTTTTATAAAGGCTTTCCCGTGAATTTCGGAAACTGTCTTTTTTTTAATTTTTTTCTTTGCCAATTTATAATTCCATTATTTTATTATCGTTATTTCTTTGCAGCGGCTTTCTTTTTGCCCGCTACTGTACGTCTTCTACCTTTTCTAGTACGTGAATTTGTTCGGGTCCGTTGCCCACGTACAGGCAAACCCCTACGATGACGAATTCCGCGATAGCAACCTATATCCATCAATCGCTTTATATTCATTTGCACTTCACTACGGAGCTCTCCTTCAACTTTATACTTTTCGATAGCTGAGCGTATGCGTGATATTTCATCGTCGCTCCATTCATTAACTTTCTTAAACTCATCGATATTTGCTTCTCTAAGGACTTCTTTTGCTCGCGTAGGTCCAATACCATAAATATATGTCAAGCCCACAAATCCTCGCTTATTCTTTGGTAAATCTATACCTGCTATTCTTGCCATTTATTTTCCTCCTTATCCTTGTCTTTGTTTATGTCTCGGAACTTTTTTGTTTATTACGTATAGTCTGCCCTTTCGACGCACTATTTTATCGTCAGCACTTCTTTTTTTTATTGATGCTCTTACTTTCATTTATTTACCTATTATTTATATCGATATATTATTCTACCTTTTGTCAAATCATATGGAGAAATCTCCACTGTGACTTTATCGCCTTGCAATATTTTTATAAAATTCATTCTCATCTTGCCCGAAATATGAGCAAGCACTTTATGACCATTCTCCAGTCTTACTATGAACTGGGTATTTGGCAAAACCTCTTCTATTATTCCGTCAACTTTTATTAAATCTTGCTTTGACACTTATTTTCTTCAATTTCTTAAAGTCATTATTATCGGTTTATTATCATCTATTAAAATCGTATGTTCCCAATGCGCTGCGGGAGATTTATCTTTTGTTCGAACACCCCAGCCATCCTTTAATGTTTCAACTTCTTTATTTCCCGTCATTACCATTGGTTCGATTGCTAATGCTAATCCTCGCACTAATTTCCAATTTGGCAAATTCGCTCGATGCAAGAGCAAAGGCACATAATTTGGTACAGGTGGATCATCGTGCAATTTGTCTCCAATTCCATGTCCGATTAAATCCCTTACAACGTTGAATCCATATCCTTCACAATATGTTTGCACAGCTCGAGATATATCATATAACTTACCGCCTTCTACAGCATTTTCTATACCTTTTTCTAATGCTTCTCGGGTCACTCTCACCAATTTTTCTTTTTCTTCTGATACCTTACCAACTGCGCATGTTATCGCACTATCCCCAAAGAACCCTTCATATTCGACGCCCATATCAATGGAAATAATTTCACCTTCTACCAATTTCCTATTATCAGGTATACCATGAACAACAATTTCATCAATTGATGCACAAATTGTTGCAGGAAATGGTGTTCCAGCCCCCTCCTGAAAACCTTTGAATGCTGGTTTCGCATTTTGAGATAGAATATAATCCTCTGCAATTTTATCTAGCTCCAAGGTCGTAACACCAGGCTTTACATATTTTTCTAACAGACTTAATGTATCAGCTGTGATTCGATTAGCCTTCTCGAATTTTTTAAAATCATCACTATTTATGACAAAGATCGACATTTTAATTTATTGTTTAATAACCACCAACTCCGACACGCCCTCGGATTCTACCTGACTTCATAAATCCGTCATAATGTCTCATCAGCAATTGTGCTTCAATTTGTTGTAATGTATCTAATGCAACACCAACCACAATTAGTAAACTTGTTCCACCAAAAAATGATGCGAAGGATGATGTTACCGAAAATATATTCATTAAAAATGTTGGAAGCACAGCCACAATGGCTAAGAAAATTGAGCCAGGTAATGTAATTAATGTTAATATTCTTTCTATATATTCAGATGTTGGTTTTCCCGGACGAATACCCGGAACAAAACCACCTTGCTTTTTCATATTATCAGCAATTTCTTGTGGGTTAAAGACAATTGCTGTATAGAAATATGTAAAAAATACAATCAAAATAGCGTATATAAATGCATAGACAAAAGAACTTTCGCTGAATATTCTTGATAAATAAAGCATTGATGGACTATTTGGAAAAAAGCTTAAAATAGTATTAGGTATAAAAATCAAAGCTTGGGCAAATATAATTGGCATAACACCTGCCGTATTTACACGTAACGGAATATATTGAGTTGTGCCGCCATAAGTTTTCCGGCCTACTTGCCGCCTTGCATATTGAACAGGGATTCTTCTTGCTCCCTGTGTCACAAGTATTACCGCCGCAATAATACCTACTAATAACGCTAGCAATATTAACTCAATTACCCACGAACGAGATCCAACAGCAATTAAATTCCATTCTTGCCACAAAGCCTGTGGTAATCGTGCGATAATACCAATTGCAATTATAAGTGATATACCATTTCCAATACCATGCTCAGTTATTTGCTCGCCCAACCACATCATAAATATAGTCCCCGCTGTTAAAATAAAAATAGCGGATATAAAAAACAATGGTCCGCTTTCGGGTACCACGGGTAATCCATTAGAAGTGTGTTGAGCATTTAATTTGATAGCAAATCCCCATGCTTGAAGCATAGAAATTGGAACTGTCCCCATTCTTGTCCACTGATTTATCTTACGCCGTCCTTCTTCACCTTCCTTCTGCATCTTTTGAATTTCAGGCACAACTACACCAAGCAATTGGAATATAATTGATGATGTAATATACGGCATAATCCCTAATGCAAAGATTGCCGCATTTGAAAATGCCCCACCCACAAACATATCAAATAATCCAAATAGGGTATTTGATGATTGTGTAGCGTTTGATGATTGAAGTGCTGCAAGGTCAATTCCCGGTAATGTAATAAATGCTCCAAATCTTACAACGACTAAAATCCCCAATGTATAGAGAATTTTATATCTTAAATCTTCAATTTTAAAGATATTTTGAATTGTTTGAGTAAAACTAGCCATTTATTATTGCTTTCCCTCCAACTGATTGAATTTTTTCTTTCGCTGAATTCGAGAATGCATCTGCTCTAATTTCTAAAGGAAAATTTATATTTCCCTCGCCAAGAATTTTTACAGGTTTATTTTTATGTTTGATTACACCTAACTTATATAATTTTTCTGTATCTATTATATCATCAGATGATAAACGATTTTCTTCATATAATTCTTGCAATCTACTCAAATTAACTATTTGCATCTCAACTCTAAAGGGATTTTGAAATCCAAACTTTGGCACGCGCCTACTTAATGGCATCTGACCGCCTTCAAAAAAAGCAGGAATATGAGACCCACGCCTTGAAAGCTGACCTTTATTGCCACGTGTGGAAGTACCACCCTTTCCTGAACCTTGCCCACGACCTAATCTTTTGTTGGTCTTTCTTGCTCCTTTTGGAACTTCAATATTGCCTAAATGTTTCATTTCTTCTCCTTATTAATCAGGTAATTTCTCAACTTTTACTAAATGCTCTACTTTCCTAATCATTCCCCACGTTTGGGGATTATCAGGAAGGATTTTATAGTAATTTGGTCTTCCCAAGCCGAGAGCTTTGATCGTTAATTTCTGATTTTTTAATGTTTTTAATATACTTTTTGTTTGTGTTACTCTTAACATTCCCATTTTTTCACCCTTTGATTACTTTTTCTAGTGAAATTTTTCTACGTGCTGCCACAAGCGAAGCATCTTCCATTAATTCTAATGCACGCAAAGTTGCTTTTAATGTATTATGCGGATTAGACGAACCCAAACTTTTAGTAAGCACATTCTCGACCCCCGCCATTTCTAATACTGCACGAATTGCACCTGCTGCAATTAAGCCAGTTCCTGGACTTGCTGGTTTTAAAAGCACTTTAGAAGCACCGTATTTTGCAATTATCTCGTGAGGAATAGTTCCATTCTGTATTTTGACAATATGTATGTTCTTTTTTGCAGCATCCGTTGCTTTTGCTACTGCATCCACTACCTCGCCCGCTTTTCCAAGTCCCCATCCTATATGTCCCTTTTTATCTCCAACTACAACTAAGACCGAAAAACTAAATCTTCGTCCACCTTTTACTACTTTTGCTGTCCTTCCGACATACACTAATTTATCGCTTAAATCGAGTTCTGAGGGTTTTATTACTGCCAATTTTTTATTCCTCCTTTAAAAATTTAATCCATTTTCTCTTGCTGCTTCCGCAAGAGTTTTCACTCGACCGTGATAGTTATATCCATTACGGTCAAATACTACTTTAGTTATATTTTTATCTAATGCTCTCTGAGCTATTGTTTTCCCTACAATCTTAGATAAGTCAGATTTAGTTGCATTGGTTGAAATTTGTCCCTTGAGTTCTTTATCAATTGATGATGCTGAAAGCAGTGTCCTCCCTTCCTCATCATCTATAATCTGAACAAAAATATTATTAAGGCTTCGATAAACTGTCATTCTCGGTCTATCGGGTGTGCCCGCTATATTTTTCCTTACACTCAATTTTCGTCTTTGATGCTTTTTTTTCTTAAGTTCGTACTTATTCATAATTATAATATTTTAAATCAACTACTTAGAAGTCTTTTTACCTTCTTTTCTTATAATGTATTCACCTTCATAATGAATCCCCTTTCCCTTGTAAGGTTCAGGTGGCCTTAATCTTCGTATCTTTGATGCTACCAAACCTACTTGTTGTTTGTCAATGCCCTTTACGTTTATAGTGTTTGTTCCCTGTACTTCAAATTGAATTCCCTCAGGTGGCAAGAAGTATATCTGATGTGAATAACCTAATGATAGTAATAATCCCACACCTTTTAATTCTACTTTATATCCGACACCTTCAATTTTTAAAGTTTTTGAGAACCCATTCTGCACGCCCTCTATTATATTGTTAGTTAATGAGCGGCTCAATCCATGCAATGCCCTTACTTTCTTATCATCACTCGCTCGACTGAATGTAAGAATATTATTTTCAATATTGAAACTTATCGGTTCGGGTATTACGATAGCTAATTCTCCCTTTGGTCCTTTTGCTCTTATACTTCTACCGTCGACCTTTAATTCTACACTTTTAGGTATATTTATTGGCAGTTTCCCTATTCTTGACATTTTTCTATCCTCAATTAATTACCAAATTGTACAAATTATTTCACCACCCACATTAAATGCTCGTGCTTGTTTATCACTCATTATTCCTTTGGAAGTTGATATTATAGCAATGCCTAATCCATTTTTAATTCGTGGTAGCTGGTCTGCGGGACAATACACACGGCGTCCCGGTTTGCTAACCCTTTCAATTTTATGGATTACATGAACTTTATTAAAGTATCGCAATCTAACTTTGATTGTGCCTTGCACATCATTATTTATTACTTCATAATCCTCTATATAGCCTTGGTCTTTCAGGATTGCTGCTATATTTTCCTTTAATTTAGATGCTGGAGCTTCAATTGAACTATGTCCTGCTGCTCCGCCATTTCTAATTCTTGTTAAAAAATCACCAATTTGATCTGATACTGGCATAATGTTACTCCTTACCAACTTGCTTTGCGGACGCCTGGAAGTTTACCTTCTAATGCAAGCTGCCGCAATTGATTTCTACATAATCCAAATTTACGATAAACGCCACGTCCCTTTCCTGTAATTGAACAACGTTGTCTCACCCTTGTTGGAGAGGAATTCCTAGGTAGTTTCTGCAAGCCTTCCCAATCGCCTTGTGCTTTCAAGGTCTCACGCTTGGCTGCATATTTTTCTACCATCCTTTTTCGTTTCTCGTTTCTTTTTATTACACTTAATTTTGACATTTTATACCTTAATCTTTCTTCTTAAATGGAAAACCAAATTCACTTAATAATGCAAATGCTTCTTCATCTGTTTTTGCTGTTGTCACAAAATTTATATCCATTCCATTGATTCGCGCTACTTTATCAACATCGATTTCCGGAAAAATAATTTGCTCTTTTATCCCAACAGAATAATTCCCACGCCCATCAAAACTCTTATCGGGTAACCCTCTAAAATCACGAATTCGTGGTGCTGCTATATTTATAAATCTATCCAAAAATTCATACATCATTCCACCCCGTAAAGTCACCATACATCCAATTGGCATATCCTTTCTTAATTTGAAATTAGATATTGATTTCCTTGCTTTTGTCACAACCGGTCGTTGCCCTGTTATTAATTCTAATTCATTTATTGCACTTTGCAATAATTTTGGGTCTGATACAGCATCGCCCACTCCTATATTGATTGTAATTTTTTCGAGTTTAGGCACTTGCATTATATTCTTATAATTGAATTTCTTAATTAGTGCTTCTACTATTTGGTCTTTATAAAATTTACCTAATCTCGGTTCAGGCTTTTCTTTTATTTTTGATGGATCAAGTCGTTTACCTTCATAAACAAATTCAATTTTCCTGGCTCCTGTTTGCCCTTGTGCTTTTGCCATAGTTTACTCCTTTAAATATCCTTTCCATTAGTTTTTGCATAACGAACTTTTATAGGCTTGCCCTTTGAATTGAGTTTATCGCTAACTCTGACACCTACCCTTGTAGCATTCTTATCTGAATCAATTAACATTACATTTGAATAATGGATAGGTTCTTCTTGATGCACTAATCCACCCTTTTGATTATTAGGATTTGGTCGAGTCGCTTTCACTCTTATATTCACTCCTTCAACAAGTATTCGCATTTTATCAGGTATTACCTCAAGCACTCGTCCTGTTTTGCCTTTGTCATTACCTGATATCACCATTACTGTATCGTTCTTCTTTATCTTTAATTTCATTATAACCTCATAATTTTAAATAACCTCAGGTGCAAGTGAAATAATCCGCATAAAGTTTTTATCTCTCAATTCCCTAGCTACAGGACCAAAAATACGTGTTCCTCGGGGTTCACCTTTTTCATTCAATAACACTGCGGCGTTATCATCAAATCTGATAAATGTCCCATCTTTACGCCGCACTTCTTTTGCTGTTCTTACTACAACGGCAGGATATACTTTCCCTTTTTTTACCTGAGCACCAGGAATTGCGGATTTCACAGTAACTATAATTAAATCGCCAACTGTTGCATATTGTTTATCATGGCCGCCTAAAACTCGAATGCAACGTATCTTCTTTGCTCCCGAATTATCTGCAACTGTCAAATTTGTTTCTTCTTGAATCATTTTTCCACCTTTTAATTATTTAGCACGTTCAACAATTTCAATTAATACCCACCTTTTCTTTGCGCTTAAAGGACGGCTCTCTTGGATACGCACTTTATCGCCTTCTTTTGCTTCGTTTCTCTCATCGTGTGCCATAAACTTTTTTCTACGTTTATAATACTTCTTATATAAAGGATGGGCTATTTGCCTCTCGACTTTTACAACAATAGTTTTATCTGCTTTGTCTGATACTACTATACCCTGCAAGACTCTCTTCCGAGTCTTAACTATTGTTGAAGAGGTGCCTTCTATGTTGTTCAAAATATTTTCTTCCATTTTATATTGATAAGTTTCTTTCTTTCATAATTGTTAGAATTCTCGCGACATCTTTTTTTACAATCTTAAGAGATGCTGTATCATTTAATTGCTTTAACGAATTTTGTATGCGAAGCCTCATCAAGTTCTCTTTGCTTTCATCATACAAATTAGTTAGCTCTTTATCGCTCAATTCTTTTAAATCTTTTGCATAATGTGGTTTCATTTTTCCACCAAATCGATACGTTCAACAAATTTTGTTTTTATTGGTAATTTATGCGAAGCAAGTCTTAGTGCTTCGTTTGCCGCTTCCTTTGATACGCCATCTACTTCAAACATTATTCTGCCAGGTCTTACGACTGCTACCCATCCCTCGGGTGCTCCCTTCCCACTTCCCATACGTGTTTCAGCTGGTTTCTTTGTTATTGCTTTATCAGGAAATATTCTAATCCATACCTTCCCATCCCTTTTCAAATATCTATTTATTGCAATACGTGCTGCTTCAATTTGCCTGTTTGTTATCCACGCTACTTCCATTGCTTTTAGTCCATATGAACCAAATGATACTGTTGAGCCACGATATGCTTTGCCTTTCCTTCTACCACGTTGTGGTTTCCGATATTTTACTCTTTTTGGTGCTAACATCTTTTACCTCTTCCTATTAATAAATTTCACCTTTAAATATCCACACTTTTACTCCAATTGAGCCATATATTGTTTGCGCTGTATATACTGAGTAATCAATATCGGCTCTTAGAGTATGCAATGGTGTTCTGCCTTCCTTATAATGCTCTGTGCGTGCCATTTCTGCTCCACCTAATCGTCCTGAACACATTATTTTGATTCCACCCGCTCCCATTCGCATTGCTGATGAAACTGCTTGCTTCATTGCTCGGCGAAATCCTATTCGCTTCTCAATCTGTTGCGCTACATTTTCAGCAACTAAATACGCATCAAGCTCAGGCCTCTTTATTTCTTCAATGAGGATTTTTACTTCCTTATTTGTAATTGATTTCAATTCATATTCAAGCTGCGTTATATCTTTTCCAGATCTGCCTATTATTACACCAGGTCTCGATGTATGGATTGTTACCCGTATTTGCTTGGATGTTCCCTCAATGACTATCCGTGAAATTCCCGCATTTTTCTTTCGATTATGTATGTAATTTCGTACTTTAATATCTTCACTGATTTTATCAGCATAATTTGTATTATCAAACCAATTTGCATCCCAACCTCGAGTTATCCCGAGTCGCAAACCTATTGGATTAGTTTTTTGTCCCAAGATTACTCCTCCTTTTTGCTAATTTCTTCGGTCTCATCTATTTTGTTCTCTTTATTATTCGATACCACAATTGTTAGATGATTCGAGCGCCTTCTTATTCTATATGCTCTGCCTTGTGGTGCTGGTTGTATCCTCTTAATTGTCGGTCCTTCATCAACAACTGCTCTTGTCACAACATATTCGTCTTCATTTCTTGCCTCGCCTGCATCCATTAATTTATTGTTTAAATTGGCAATTGCAGAACGCAAAACTTGCTCCGCTACTCTTGCTGCATTCTTAGGTTGAAAATGCAAAATCCCTATTGCCTCATTTGCATTTTTCCCCCTAATTTGGTCAATAACCAATCTCATTTTTACAGGCGACGAACGTATATATTTTTTTACACAACGTGCTTCCATTTCTCTCCTATTTCTTTATTTCTTTTCGGTTTCCAGAATGGCCTCGAAATATCCGTGTCGGTGCGAACTCCCCAAGCTTATGTCCTACAAGATTCTCAGTTATATAAACAGGTATAAAATTCTTGCCATTATGCACCGCAATTGTATGTCCAACAAATTCAGGTATTATTGTTGATGCTCGTGACCATGTCTTTATAACTTGTTTCTTCTTACTTTCGTTTAGAGCTTCGACTTTTCTCAAAAGTTTGTAATTAATAAACACACCTTTTTTAAGCGATCTTGACATATAAATCTCCTATTTTGTTCTCCGACGGATAATATATTTATTACTTAATTTATTTCTCTTACGTGTTTTTAAGCCTTTTGCGTATTTTCCCCACGGTGATTCGGGATGCTGCCTTCCACCACCTGATTTGGACGCTCCCTCGCCACCACCCATTGGGTGATCAACGGGATTCATTGCCATACCACGAGTTTGTGGCCTTACTCCTTTCCACCGCAACCTGCCCGCCTTTCCCCATAAAATATTAAGATGTTCGCCATTACTTACTTTTCCTATTGTTGCATAACACTTAGCATTTACCATACGTATCTCCCCCGATGGCATCTTAAGCTGAGCATATTTACCCTCAATACCAACTAATTGACAACTTGTCCCCGCACTCCTTGCAAATTGACCTCCTTTGCCTGGTTTCAATTCTACATTATGTACAAATAATCCTAATGGGATATTCTTTAAAGGCAATGCATTTCCATCTTTATATTCAGCAGATGGGGATGTCAGAATTTCCATTCCTACTTTTAAATTATCAGGTGCAAGAATATATCTATATTCATCATCCTGATACCTTAGCAATGCAATACGTGCTGTTCTATTTGGATCATATTCAATAGTTTGCACTCTTGCCGGAATGCCTATCTTATCCCTCTTGAAATCTATAATTCTATACATTCTTTTGTGGCGACCACCCCTATGACGTGATGTTATACGTCCCGTATTATTTCGTCCACCAGATTGCTTTAAAGGTACAAGTAGTTTACGATAAGGTTTATCCTCAGTTATCTCTTTAAAATCACTTACTGAATAAAATCGTGTTCCTGGTGTTATTGGTTTTAATGTTCTTATTCCCATTTCTTTCCCTTTTTAAATTATTGTTCCTCTGCCCCTGATACTAGTTCTATTGAATATCCTTCTTTCAAAGTAACATAAGCTTTCTTTCTCATTGGAGTCTTGCCTGTCACTCTCCCTCGCTTTGTAAATCGAGATTTTATTTTGCCCTTCTCTCGTAATGTTCGAATACTTTCTATCTTAACTTCATAAAGCTCTTCAATTGCTTTCTTTATTTCAATTTTATTTGAATCAATATTTACTTCGAAAGCATATTGCCTTGAATCTCCTAACTGCATTGCCTTTTCTGTTATCAGTGGCTTTTTTATTATATCATAATTCATAATTGAACCTATAATAGTATTTCTTCAATACTTTTTATTGCATCCTGCATTATTACTATATTTTTATATTTCATAATGTCGTATGCTGATATCTTTTCTGCTGGTTGAATTTCAACCTTTGGTATATTTAATGCTGAACGATAAAAATAGTTGTCGGCATCATTAGTCAAAATTAAAGCTGATTCTCCACTTATTTTCAAATTTGACAGCAATTCGACAACTCGTTTTGTTTTATATTCATTAATATTGAACTCAGTCAATATTTTAATATTATTTTCACTTGCTCTAATAGAAAGAGCTGATTTCTTTGCTAATCTTTTTATCTTAACGGGCACTTTTACATTATACTTATGAGGTACAGGTCCGTGAATTTTGCCTCCGCTTACCCAAACTGGTGAACGACTTGACCCTGCACGTGCTGTCCCACGCCCTTTTTGTCGCCATGGCTTTTTACCACCACCTGATACCTCAGATCGTGTCTTTGTTTTATGTGTACCTTGACGTTGATGAGCAAGATAAGCCATTACATATTGATGTATTGCATACTCATTTGGCTCTATTCCAAATACTTCGTCATTCAAATCGACCTGTCCTATTATCTCTCCCGTTGGATTAAATAAATCTGCTTGCATTTCCTATTTCTCCACTATTTCTATTAAACTATTTTTTGTGCCAGGAACGCCACCTTTTATTGCCAACACATTTTCTTCGGGATAAATGCCTACGACCTCAAGATTTTTTACTGAAACTTGCTTATTCCCCATCTGACCTGCCATACGCAAACCTTTTATTACCCTCGACGGATAAGATGAAGCTCCTATTGATCCTGGATGTCGTTGCCTATCTGATTGACCATGGGTTACCATACCAACACCACCGAAATGATGCCTTTTTACAACCCCTTGATATCCCTTCCCTTTTGAAATACCTGTTATTTTTACTTTGCTGCCAATATTAAAGTTTTCTACTGTTATTGTCTTTCCAACTGCATAATCTCCAGTCAAATCTCGAAATTCTTTAATATATCTCAATGCAGGCATTTGTAATTTTTTGAACAATCCCGATATAGGTTTATTTAATTTCTTATCTTCTATTTCTTCAAATCCTAGCATTACGGCATTATATCCATCCTCTTGCTCAGTCCTTAATTTCAATATAGGGCAAGGTCCTGCTTTAACAAGCGTAACAGGTATTTGTCTACCACTTTCATTATAGATGGTAGTCATACCTATCTTACGCCCAAGAATTGCTGCTTTCATAATCGGTCCTTATACTTTGACTTCAACATCTACACCTGCCGGTAATTCTAACCTCATCAGTGCATCGATAGTTTTTTGAGATGAATTAAATATATCAATTAATCTTTTATGAGTTTTTAACTCGAATTGTTCCCTTGATTTTTTATCAACGTGTGGCGAACGATTGACTGTATAAACAGAGTGTTTGGTTGGTAGTGGAACAGGTCCCACCACTAATGCTCCCGTCTGTTTTAATGTCTGTGTTATTCTGCCCACAGATTGATCTATCAAGTTATGATCAAATGATTTTAATTTTATTCTTATTTTTTGCATTATCTATCTTATTATTCAAATATTATTCAATGATTTTTGTAACGACACCTGCTCCAACGGTTTTTCCACCTTCTCTAATAGCGAATGTCAATCCTTCCTCCATAGCAACAGGTTGTATTAGCTCAATCTCTATATCATTTAAATTATCCCCAGGAATAACCATTTCCACTCCCTCTGGCAATCTTAATGTGCCTGTTACATCAGTTGTTCTAAAATAAAATTGAGGTCGATATCCATTGTAAAATGGTGTATGCCTTCCGCCTTCCTCTTTCTTTAAAACATATACTTGTGCATGAAAATGATGATGAGGTGTAATTGAGCCTGGTTTAGCAATTACCATTCCGCGCTCGAGTTCTTTTTTATCGATACCACGTAATAATACGCCTATATTATCCCCTGCTTGTCCCTCATCAAGTATCTTACGAAACATTTCGATACCCGTGCATATTGTCTTCTTATGCATTCCAAAACCCACAATCTCTACTTCATCGTTTACGTGAATCTTGCCCCTTTCTACACGACCTGTTCCTACCGTTCCACGTCCTGTAATTGAAAATACATCTTCGACAGGCATTAAGAATGGCTTATCAATATCTCGCACAGGTGTTGGTATATAACTATCAACTGCATCCATTAATTCATATATACAAGCTAATCTGGGATCGTCTGGTCCTACACTTGGATCTGCGCCTGCTTCCAATGCTTGTAAAGCTGAACCACGTATTATTGGAATTTCATCGCCAGGATAACCATATGATGTAAGTAATTCGCGTAATTCCATTTCAACCAAATCTAGTAACTCAGGGTCCGCAGCATCTATTTTATTTAAAAATACTATCATTCGAGGTACTCCGACTTGATGAGCAAGTAATATATGCTCACGTGTTTGAGGCATTGGTCCATCTGTTGCAGCAACCACTAAAATTGCTCCATCCATTTGTGCTGCCCCTGTAATCATATTCTTAATATAATCTGCATGGCCAGGACAATCAACATGTGCATAATGTCTCTTCTCTGTTTCATACTCAACGTGTGCTGTTGCTATTGTTATGCCTCGCGCCTTTTCCTCAGGTGCATTATCTATTGAATCAAATGTACGTATCTCACCATGTCCATACTTTTTATTTAATGCCATTGTGATTGCGGCTGTTAATGTAGTTTTACCATGATCAACATGACCAATAGTACCAATGTTAACGTGCGGTTTTGTCCGCTGAAATACTTCCTTTGCCATATTTTACTCCAATATTTTTATTATCTTACTTATCATTTTTTAGTTTCTTACTTACTTATTTCTTAAAAAACTAATTATTTTTTTTCTTTAAATTTTTTTTAAAGAAATTTTTAGACGAATTATTAACTATTTATTATATTATAATGTGAAAATACCATTGTGAAACTTGCTCTCCCTTGCGATAAAGAACGTAGGTCAGTCACATAACCAAACAAGTTTGATAACGGTGCATATCCAACCACTACCTGTAAATTCCCTCTTGTATCAATTCCCTCAACTCGGCCCTTCCTTGCATTCAAATCTGAAATTATATCTCCTACATATTGTTCGGGAGATACAATTTCAACTTTGAAAATAGGTTCTAAAAGTACTGTGTCTATTCTATTTAATGCACTTTTTACAGCCATTGAACTTGCAATTTTTATTCCTGTCTCGCTTGTTAAACCCTCTATATATTGGATTTTTATCAATTTTGCAATTATATCGACCATTGGATAACCTTGCAATCCCATTTGAACAGCCTCGGTAATTCCTTCTAATGCTATATCTACTATATTCTTCGGAATCGATTTGTCATTTATCAAATTCTTTATTTCTATACCCTTGCCGCGCTCATTAGGTGAAAGCTCAACTGTCACATCTCCAATTTGATTTTTTCCTGCTATAACCCTTTCAAAATGATAGTCCTCCAATACAGTTTGGTTAATTGTTTCCCTATAAGATACCTGTGGCTTGCCTGCTCTTGCGTCAATATTAAATTCTGATTTTAATCTATCCACAGCGATTTCTAACTGCAACTCGCCAACCCCACTAATAATAATTTGCCCGCTATCCTCATCAAATTTATAACGGAATGTTGGGTCCTCATCTGCCAACTTCCCAAGTGCTTGTAGCATTTTCTCTTGGTCAGCTTGAGTTTTTGCTTCTATCGACATATCAATCACAGGCTCTAAAAACCTAATTTTCTCAAAAATCACCATCCTCCCATTGCATAGTGTATCGCCCGTAGTTGTGAATTTAAGCGACGGTATTGCAACAATTTCTCCTGAATATGCTTCGGGAATTTCTTCTCGTTTGTTTGAATATATCCTAAATATCTTGCTTATCCTTTCTTTTTTATTGATTGTCGAATTTTCAATAGCTTGTCCCACTTTAATTGCACCCGAATATATTCTAATAAAATTCAAACGCCCCAGGAAAGTATCGCTCAATACTTTAAATGATAAAGCAGAAAATGGCTCATCATCGCTCAATTTTACTTTTATAATCTTGTCAGGATCATTTGCATCCTCTCCTTCTACATATCCTATATCGCTTGGTGATGGCAAATACTTTATCACACCATCTAAAAGTGTTTGCACTCCTATATTTTTGAATGAAGAACCGCAAAACACAGGCACGCATTTTAGCGATATTGTCCCCTTCCTCAGCGATGTATTAATTTCATCTTCAGAAATAACTTCATTTGCTAGATATTTTTCCAAAATATTATCGTCGAATTCTGCTATCTTCTCAATCAAATTCCCTTTATAATTCTGTGCAATCTCAATCATATTTTCAGGTATATCTGATATATTATATTCGGCTCCAAGCGTTTCTATATCAAAGTAATATGCTTTCATCTTAATCAAATCAATAATACCTTCAAAATCATCTTCTGCCCCAATTGGAATTTGCACAGGTATGGGATTTGCATAGAGTTTATCAATCATCATTTGTATAACGTGACTGAAATCAGCACCCATCCTATCCATTTTATTAATATATGCAATACGCGGTACGCGAAATTCATTTGCTTGATGCCATACTCGCTCGGTCTGAGGTTCAACACCTCCAACTGCACACAACACAGCAATTGCGCCATCAAGTACCCGTAAAGAGCGTTGAACTTCTGATGTGAAATCCACATGACCTGGCGTATCAATGATATTGACTTGATGATTTTGCCAATATGTTGTGACAGCGGCGGACATAATTGTTATTCCCCGCTCACGCTCCTGCTCCATATAGTCCATAAAGGCGGTGCCTTCATCAACTTCACCAATTTTATGAAGATAGCCCGAATAAAAAAGCATCCGCTCTGTTGTTGTAGTTTTACCTGCATCAATATGAGCCATAATTCCAATGTTTCGGATTTTCTCTATTGGGATTGTCCTTGCCATAATGTTTGGATATTAATCACTAATTTTCAAAGAACGCAATCTATTACCATCTAAAATGAGCAAAAGCTTTATTTGCTTCTGCCATCCTATGGACATCTTCTTTTTTCTTAAATGCAGATCCCTCGCCTTTTGAAGCAGAAATAATCTCATTTGCTAATTTCAGAGACATACTTTTATCTTTTCTTGCTCGTGCTGCTGTTTTAAGCCATCGTAATGCAAGAGCTATTCTGCGATTTTCTTTCACTTCTACAGGCACCTGATATGTTGCACCGCCAACACGTCGAGAACGCACCTCAATTATAGGTGATATATTCGAAATTGCTCGGTTAAACACATCCAGTGGCTCTTCTTTCAATTTATCTTTTATTACATCAAATGCTTCGTAGACTATGTTTGTTGCAGTAGACTTTTTCCCATCCCACATAAGATAATTGATTAATTTAGCGACCATCATATCGTTATATCTTATATCAGGTGGTATCCTTCTTATTTCAGCTTTTTTCTTTCTCATAATTCAACCTTTTTATTATTTCTTCCCCTTTGCAGGTGCTGCGCCCTTCTTACGTTTGGAGCCATATTTTGAACGACCCTGTTTTCTGCCTTCAACACCTTGTGTATCGGCTGACCCTCGAATTATATGATAGCGAACGCCTGGTAAATCCTTTACTCTTCCGCCTCTAACAAATACAATAGAATGCTCTTGCAAATTATGTCCTTCACCAGGAATATATGCCGTCACTTCAATTCCTGAGGATAATCGAACACGAGCCACTTTCCTTAATGCTGAATTTGGCTTTTTGGGTGTTGTTGTATATACACGTGTGCACACTCCACGCCTTATAGGCGAACCTTTTAATGCGGGCGATTTGCTCTTATATTCTACTTTTTGCCTGCCTTTTCTTACTAATTGACTAATTGTTGGCACTCATTCTCCTTTAATTAGATAAATTTACACTCTGCTTTCAATAGAGTTTACAAAATTAAGAAAAAATAACAATATACAATATATAGTTAACAAAAAATATTTTAAAAAGTAATTTTTCATTAAAATATAAGAAATTTAAATTTATTTTTTACCACTACAATATTTAATTTTTATTTTCATCTTTATTTTTAATCTTAATAAAGGTTTAACTATGAAAAAAGTAATCTACGTATTTCTTTTATTATCAATATCAATCACACCACTTTTTGCTGATTGGGAGCTCTTCAAGAACAATGTTACATATTATTATTATAATGGCGAGTATAATATCGATGTTAAATTCCTTCAATCGGAGGATAATCCAAATCTCCTTTATTCTAAAGTTTTCTTAGATTTTAAACAAGATCAATGCTTCGATTCCTTACTTCCATATATTGACATATTTGAGCGAGAATGGTATGCGCATTGGAATGGACATCCGGTACCTGATTCAATTTATATAAATAATGATACAACTTTTATTCCATTATTCAATGATAATTACTATTTCTATCTAATCACAACTCAAGAGCCTGGCAATTCTGTTTCAATAACTAATATTGTACAAAAAGATACAATCAGTTGCTCTATTAAATGCGATAGCATATCCCTTATCAACATTTTTAATACAATGGATTCTGCCCGTTACTATACAATTAACAAAATCATTAATTCATCACAATGTTATCCTCGCTCGATTATACTAAGTAAATCTTATGGGTTAATTTACTCAAATAATTGGGAAAAAATACTCAATTTGGATTGTGAGAGCTATTATAATGATCCACTACAATTAAGTTTAGTCGGAATTGATGATGGTATAAAACCACTTGGATATTCTTTTAAACCCTTTATGGATGCTTTTACCAAAATTAAAGCGGGAGATATTTTAGTGTGGGCATTTGATGATATTTATGGATTTTCAGGAAGTACTGGGAAAATCCGTGAGGAAATTACTTCTACTGAGCTAAAGGATTCAGTAATTACATACACATCAAATATTGCAAGTGCAACTTATGTACTTAATCCTAATCCAATGAATCATGATACCCTTTCTCTTATAAATAATGTTAAGCAATTTGTCGATCTTCGCACAGTTCTAAAATTATTTGATATGTCAGCAAATACTTTTTTTGAAAGTAATTTATATTTGGGTTCTATTGGGTTTAATGATTTCAATGAACATATAACAAAAGATGGATATAAGAGAGACAAAAGTAGATTTACTTCTGATACGGTAGATATATTAGCGGCAAAAGCAACCCACATCAAGGTAAGAAAAGATAGCTGTATTGTAGGATGGTATTTGTCTGACCCCGGTGAAACTTATTTCTACTTTTCCTCTGATATGGGTTTTCTTGAAAGAAATACAGGCAATAACCACCTTGAAGATATTTCAAAAGAATTAGTTGGCTATGTAAGAGATGGTATTGTTTATGGTGATACTACATTCGATTGGGATGTATCAGTAAATGAACCAAAATGGTTAAGCGAAATTTGTATCTCCCCTAATCCTGCTCGAGATTATATCTATATAAATTCCCCCTTTCTTGAGAGTATATTTGGTATTTGGCTATACCAGATCTATGATATACTTGGCAATTGCGTGCAGAACGGAATAATTGAAACAGACAAAATTAACATCAGCGGATTAGCAACAGGATTTTATACAGTGCGATTTTTCAATGGACAAAAGCAAAAGGTAGAAAAGCTGATGAAAGAATAATTCAGAGAATTTGGAATTTGGATATAGAGGCTGGGTGCGGATGTCTCAAGGTGGCACAAGCGTCTCGCTTGTGCTTCTCTGTCATTCTGAACGAAGTGAAGAATCCATTCCCGCCGGTATGGATTTCTCGCAATGCGCGGAATGACAAAGGCATCTCTAAGTGCAATTATGAATTGCCCTTACAATTTGAACCTACGACTTCAATTCGTAGGTTCAAAGCACAATCAAGGATGATTGTGCTACAGCGCAAACTGCCTATCCATCCTATTTATTTTCCCCTAAATCTTCTGTTTTATTTTTACTATCTTTTTCCTTGTTTGCCATCTCTTGCTTTATTTTCTCTATCTCTTGCATCATTGTTGCTATCTGGGTTTGCAGCAAATTTAATTGCTCTTTCATCTCCTGATTTTCAGCCATTTACTTTAAAGTTTAATGCTACATTATCGGTTGTTCCAATGTAATTTGTTCCATCATTAGTGCCTGTATTGCCTGTCAATCCCCAACCAGTTGCAATTGTATTCCAGCTCAAACTTCCACTACCATTTGTACTTAATATTTGCTCATTTGTACCTGCCACCGCAGGTAAAGTATAAGTAATATCGCCTGCTTGTGTTTGTGCTTGAATTGCTGTATAATTTGTGCCACTTCCCGATGATTCATAAAAACGGAGCTGTACTGCTGTTCCGTTATTTGTTAAATTAAGATTGTATAATATCGATATATCGCCTATTACAAGCACTATTTCACAAAAAATATTGAGGTGCACTATAATTAACTTGAATATTTGGGACCTAAGAATAACTTCATTTTTCAATAAAAATTCCCATTCTAAAAAAGATTATACTGACAAATTAGTCTTTATATATTTGAATTAATCCAATTTGGATGTTTACAATTATTGATAGATATATTCTCAGGCATCATATACCGACCTTCCTATTTGGCACAGGTGTTGGCGTTTTTCTTTTTCTTATGCAGTTTTTAATGAACCAGCTTGATAAATTCATTGGCAAAGGGTTGAGTGTTTGGGTAATATTGCAAGTAATTACTTATAATCTTGCATGGATGGTGGTGCTAGCAGTACCAATGGGTGTGCTTTTTTCGGTGGTTTTGACTTTTGGCAATTTATCATCTAATTCAGAAATTACAGTAATTAAGGCAAGCGGAGCGGGGCTTATCAGAATGATGAGAGTGATCATATTAGCGGGTTTAATACTTTCCTATTTATTATATTTATTTAATGATTATGTTTTACCCGAAGCAAATCATCAGGCAAAAATTTTGATGGCAGATATTAATCGTAAGAAACCTACTTTTGCTCTTGAATCAGGACAATTTTCTCAAGCAATAAGTGGATATACAATACTTGCGCGAAAGGTAGATTCTATATCCGGGAAACTCACGGGGGTGACAATTTACGATAATACTAAAATGTTTACACAAAATATAATTTCCGCAGATAGCGGCTATATCAAAAGCAGCCCAACATATTCCAAGATGGTTATAAGGCTGTATAGTGGGGAGATGCACCAAATATTTAAAAATCGCGATGATATTTATCGTGTAATCAATTTTCAGGAAGGCGAGATTTATGCTGACGCATCTGATTTCTTTTTTAGTCGCTCTAATGCAGATGTATTTTCACGTGGTGACCGTGAAATGCGTATTTCTGATATGCAAAAAATTATTGATGGAATCGCAAAAAATCAATCGGAAAAAATCAAGGATTTTGATTCTCTGCTCATAAATCATTTAAATTATTTACTTTATGGAACTCAACCTAACATAACGCAGAAGTTTGTATCACACGACTTAAAAAATGTTGATGATGAAACACGTTCTAAAATTGAAGCATTGAAAACAGCAGAGATACAATTGAATCATTTTCGTGTAAATTTATATGCTGTATCAAGCAATATCGAAGGATATCAAGATCGTATTGACCAATACAGTGTGGAAATACAGAAGAAATACTCAATTCCATTTGCCTGCCTTGTATTTGTGTTGATTGCTGCTCCACTTGGGGTAATAATACGTCGAGGTAATTTTGGTGTGGCGGCGGGCATTAGCCTTTTATTTTATGTATTTAATTGGGTATCACTCATTGGCGGAGAAAAGCTTGCAGATAGAGGGATTATTTCTCCTGTGTTAAGTATGTGGGGAGGTGATATACTTGTAGCAATTGCAGGTATTATACTGATGATTCGGGTAAATAATGAGAGCTTCCAACGTAAATTCACTGATTTTTTCAAAAAATTACGGGAAAAAGAATAAATCATTAATGCTTTAAATCTATGAGTTACGATTTAATAATATATGCAATGAAATCAGGAATAAAATTTTTAAGAAATAATATTTTTGTTAATTAAAATTTTTCAAAATATCAATGCGGAAATTACTCCACGATGAAATATTATCTCAACGATTAACTAAAGAGGCGGCATTGCAAGCCCAACGTCATCCGATAAGCCTGATGCTTTATAATATACGGAGTCTTTATAATGTTGGGTCAATATTTCGCACTGCTGATTCTGCCTTGCTTGATAGCTTAATACTTTGCGGATTCACACCTTATCCTCCAAGAGAGGAAATATCGAAAACTGCGCTTGGGGCTAATGAAACTGTTCCGTGGTATTATGAAAAAAATATTTTTGACGCAATTGAAAAAGAAAAATCAAAAGGCAAAGTCATTATTGCAGTTGAATTGACTAATTCAAGTCGCAATTATGACCAATTGCAAATAAATGATTTTCCGCTCGTCTTAATACTTGGAAATGAGATAACGGGTATAGATGACCCTGTGCTTGCAAAATGTGATAATGCAATCGAAATTCCGATGTATGGAATGAAGCATTCATTAAATGTAAGTGTTGCAGCGGGAATTGTAGCGTATGAATCAGTCAAAATATGGAAAAAATTAATAAATGATAAAAATTGAAATCTGAATAATTTATGACAATAAAAATAGCACTCCCAAAAGGCAAATTTATCAATAACTTAATTGAGAATTTAGAACAAACAAAAGAACATTATAGCATCGAACTGATTTATTCAAAAGAAGCAGATCTCCCAAATCTTATACTAAATAATGATGTGGATATTGCTCTAATGAATCCTCTGAACTATGGGAAAATTTTGGAATTAAATCCATTTAAAATTATTCCCTCTACTTGTATTGCTGCAGAAGGCTATTCCAAACTTGCAACAATCATATTTGAAAATAACTTAGCAAAAATAAAAAGTATAGCTGTACCTGAAAAGGATTCTTTTTTGGCAATTGCTACCAAAATAATTTATGATGAAAAATATGATTTTAATATAAATCTTATTGAGCAGGATAGTAGCGCATCCAAAAGCTTAACGACTTACGATGCTGAACTTTCATACGAAAAAGATATAGAAAAAACAGGCACAATGGATTTAACAGAAGAATGGACCGATTATTATGAATCTGCTTTGCCCATCGCATTTTGGGTAGCGTCTGAAAAATCAAATATAGAGCAAATGATGCAAATAACTCGGCATTTAATCAAAGAAGACATTAGCGATCTTGAGATAATTAGCGAGCAATATCAAGGCAAAGAAATCTCATTTGAGCGGCGGGGTATTATTCATTGGAATTTCCATTACGAATTAGAAAAATCCATTGATGATACATTAGAATTATTATATCAATTAAATTATCTCAATTTACTTTCTGATAGCCATATTGCATAATAAATTTGCCCTTATCAATTCATTTTCAAAGAATCATAAGGGCAATATTACTCATTATCTGCGATGTAGAAAGAATACTTTATGAGTATTTTTCTACCCAAATTTGTGCAAGTTGCAGAAGTGTATCAACCGTTTTTTCTAGAGCATTTACTGAAAGCCATTCTGTACGGCTATGAAAATTTTGACCACCATTGTAAATATTTGGTGTAGGCAATCCCATTTCTGATAGACGTGAGCCATCTGTGCCGCCACGAATGGGATTCCAATATGGTTCAACACCCGCTCGTTTTGCTGCTTCCCATAATGTATCAAGCACGATAGGATGCTTTTCAAGAACTTCAAGCATATTGCGGTATTGCACTTTCACATCAAATTTAATTGATGATTTTGGATAAATCTTTTGCACTTCATCAATAATATTTTCAACAATCTTTTTTTGGAGATCAAGTCCTTCAGTTTTGAAATCACGGAATAAAATATGAATTTCTGCATTTGCAACATCGCCTTTCATATTATGTGGATGAATATATGGTTCATAGCCTTCGGTTGTTTCAGGGGACATATATTTCGGGAAACGTGCAACAATTTCCGACGCTACACGTGCAGCATTAACCATAATATTCTTTGCTGATCCTGGATGAATATCACGTCCCTTGATTTTAATTAAGCCTGAATTTGCGGAAAAAGTTTCTTTATTCAGTTCCCCTGGCATTTCACCATCCACAGTATAAGCATATTTACATCCGAATTTCATCAAATCGAAAAATAGCGTACCTTGTCCGATTTCTTCATCGGGAGTAAAAGCAATACGAATATCACCGTGAAGAATTTCGGGATTATTAATTAAAATATCAGCAAGTTCCATAATTGCAGCGATACCAGCTTTATCATCGGCACCTAAAAGGGTTGTGCCATCTGATGTGACAATCTTGTGTCCAAGGCAATAACCTTGCAAAGCTGGATTTTCGGATTGACGGATGACAACTGATGAGTCGCCGGGCAAAGTTATATCACCACCTTGATAATTATCAATAATTTGCGGTTTTACATTAGCACCTGAAACATCGGGAGATGTATCTAAATGGGCAATTATTCCTATTCGAGGCACTTTGTTATAAGCGGGATGATTGCTTGGAAGATTTGAAGGAATTGTAGCCATAACATAGCAATGCTCATCAACTTCGGCATCGATTATACCTATTTCCTTCAATTCCCGAACTAATAAATTAGCTAAATCAAATTGCTTCTGAGTGCTTGGAGTTGTATCGGATTCCTCGCTGGATTGGGTGTCAATCTTTACATACCTTAGAAACTTATCGAGAACATTTTCTTTCATAATACTATCTATAATTAACTATTTAATAATTTTTCTATTTCTTTAAAAACTGTACTTGGATAAATATAATCCATACAAAAATAATCAGAATTAATGCATTTAGGTTGATAATAGCATCTGCATTCACGTTCGGGTTGCACTATAACTCCCCGACCATATAATTCGAACTCGTTTGGATTAAAAATATTATTTAATAAAACAATTTTCTTTTTCAATCCAATTCCCAAATGCAGTGCCATTGTGACCCCCGTCACAAGAACATCAATATTAGAAAGTAATGAAATGAATTTTTGAAGTGAGAAAAAGCCAAGATATAAGGCACCAGTTTGTTTTTGTAATGAAAAATTTCTTGCATTTTCAGCTTCTCCGCCTAATAGTAATGGATAATATCCATTATTTTGAAGCAATCTGATTAGCTCTATCCATTTTTCTTCTGCCCATAGTCGTGATGACCAGCGTGCGCCGCAACCTGTATTTAAACCAATTATTTTTGCTCCATTATTAGGGATTTCAAATGAATATTCATTTCTAATTTCCAATATATATTCCTCACCCTGGAATTGCCAACCAAGGATCTCAAAAATTTCTTCAAGATACGATTTTGTATTATTCTTACTATAATTATCAAAAATTCCAGTATAGAATTTATGTTCAGCTAGTTGATCGACGGGGGCAGGTTTGCCATTCATTAAAATAAAACCCGATTTCTTATCTGCAGAAATAATCGAAGCAAGCGTGCAAGCTTGAGGATCTTTATCGAGGTTTATTAACCAATTAAAATGAATTTTATTTATCCATAATATATTTTCGAGATTGAATTGTAAAATTTTATCAATGGAAGATGGTAACACGTCGGGAGTATATGTGAGCCACCAAATTTCATAATTCGGATAATCTTTTGTAAGACGATGAAGTAAAGGGGTTGTGCGTATTACATCTCCGATAGCGCCCAGTTTTATGATTAATATTTTCCCTTCAGATTTTTTGTAATATTGGCAATTATCGCATTCAGCTGAATAAAGCTTATTAGGATTGCAGGGAATATCTCCGCGGAAAAAGCGGCAATCTACTTTATAAATCATTGATTAAAATGTATATTGGAACATAATAGAAAAATTAAGGTTCCATACAAAAGATTCTTTTACTTCCATAAAACTAATAGGAGTTAAAAGTTCATAGCGTTTGTCATCGCGACCGATAAGATTCATAAGTGAAGCGCCAACGCTTGCGTTAATCTGAATTGGGTAAAATAAATATGATTCAACACCAATACGAGCCATACCACCTAATCTTGTCGCATTACCTTTGGTTCGAGGATAACGTGTAGTATCCATTGAATGATCTAAAAGATACTGATATGTAATTTTATAATCAAGTTGATTTATAAATGATGCACGCGCTTCAAGGCTTGCATAAGTTTTGGATTTTATCATATAGAGATCTTGCAGAACGTAGCTAACTCCAATATATGGAGAAATTATATTAAAAGAATAATTAAGTTTAATCTCGATATATTTTCGTGGTACTCTTTCCTTTGCAGAGAAGAATTGATAATCTACACCCACTGGGATTCGCCAACGTTGTTCATTATCTACGGGGATAGTCATTCTAAAATCGATACCCGGTTGTGCGCCTAAGAAACCACCTCCTGAAATCGCAGGATCTGCATCGCTTGAGGGCAACATTGGCTTACCTCCAGGATTATTGCCAAGAATTTGTGAAGTTGATAATCCAAGTGCAATCGATGTATTCTTAAAGAATTGTGCATTCGCCAGACTATTTACAATAATAAGACAAAGTAAGATTGAAAAGTATTTTTTCATATTAAAATTTTTCCGATATTGAATATTGATCTTTATTAATTTCTATATAATGTTTTGTTATTAACTCCGCTATTAAACCTAATGAAATGAACTGAACACCAACCACTATTAATGCAATACCAAACCATAGCAATGGTCGATTGCTTAAATTTTTTGCTCCCGCCATCCATTGTATGGATAAAATCAAATCGATAATGAATCCCGCAAGAAATGAAATAGTTCCGATTGTACCAAAGAAGTGCAATGGTCTTTTCATATACTTAGTTGTAAAAAGAACTGTCAATAAGTCTAAGAATCCATTTATGAAACGTCTTATACCATATTTTGATTTTCCGTATTTTCTTCTGTGGTGCTGAACTGGTATTTCTGTAATTTTAAATCCCTCCCAATGCGCAAGAGCAGGAATATAACGATGCATCTCGCCATAAATATGCAATGTTTTTACTACGTCAGATTTGTAAGCTTTTAATCCACAGTTAAAATCGTGCAATTTAATTCCGCTTGTTATTGAAGTGACTGTATTGAATAATTTAGATGGCAATGTTTTACTTATTGGATCATATCTCTGTTTTTTCCAACCTGAAACCAGGTCATATCCTTCGTTTAATTTCTCAATCAAATTAGGAATCTCGGCAGGATCATCTTGCAAATCTGCATCCATAGTAATTATGTATTTCCCACGGGCGCGTTTGAATCCTATTGCTAAAGCAGCTGATTTTCCATAATTCCTTCGAAATCTTATGCAATGCACCTTCGGGTTTTCATTATGAATTTGTCTAATAATTTCCATTGAATTATCTGTAGATCCATCATCGACAAATATAATCTCATAATTCGATATATTTATTTTACTTAACTGGTCGATTATTATCTGATATAATTCTCTGAGTGAATCCTCCTCATTTAATAAAGGAATCACTATTGAAAGTTCTATTTCATTCTTATTTTGGTTTTTATAATTTTGATTAGAATTCTTTTTAGATGGATATCCTTCAGAATTATTATTTATCTTATTAATCTTAATATGTTTGGGTTCGTTTTCTTGCATTGTATTATTGAATTATTATTTTATCAAAATAGTTATTGCCTAAATTATCATAAATTCTTACAAAATAAATACCCGAATTTAAATTTGGCAAATTAATTAAATTTGAAGGATTATTTGATACAATTTTAAATATTTCAAGTCCAGATAAATCATATAATGTTAATGAGCGGAATTGAATTTCAGGATTAATGAATAATATATTTTTAGTAGGATTAGGATAGACCAATAATTTACGATTATTTAAGTTCTCATTAATAGAAGTTCCCGTAGTATTGAACCATATTTTAAAGACAAATTCATCCAAAAGTATATTATCGGTTGTAAATTCATTGGATTTTTTCATATCAACATTAATATAAGCTGCAAATGGATCTTGAACGTATGCAGAGTCGATATAATCGGATAATTTATCCCAGGAAATTGTAACAGCTGAGCCTTCTCCAAAGAATAATTTTATATTATATTCTCTATAGAAATGTTGAGAATCACGAGCAAAAGGACGAAAATCATGCCAAGTCCATACTGTTTGATTTTGTCTAGCATCAAAAGCAACTAAATAAGCCATAAAAATTCCCGCGGGTAATCCCGTTGTAGGATATTCTTTCTCCCCTAAAAACGCATCTAAACTATCTGTCGCAATCATATTCACTCCAAAAGAAAGTGAATCAAATGTTTGCTTGGGTACTGCATTATTGTGGATATGTAAATTGATATAAGTATTGTCCAGAGAGAATGCATTATAAAATGAAAATAATGCCATAAAAGAAATAATTATAACATAGCGATTAAGGGTTTTCATAACAGAGAATAATTTTGAATAATTTAACGTATTTAAATGAATTTTAATATAAAAAAAATGGGGATGTTCAAAAAAATATGAACAATCCCCATTTTTAAAAAAAGAATTAACTTAGTTAATTACATTTACTTTTACTATTTTAGAAATATTACCACTTGTCAATCTCAAAATATATGCACCTGTTGGTAAATCATTTGACTTAATAGTAAATGTCTGGAGTCCCATTGCAATATTTCCATCATATAATGACATTACTTCACTACCAAGCGTATTATATAATTTCAATGTAATATTGCTTGTTTCAGGAATATACACATTTACAGTTGATACAGATGCCACAGGATTTGGATTGATAGAAAGATCAAAATCTGTTAATGAATTTGATTTTTCAATTTGTATAGCATTTTTCGCTGTTTTTTGAATTACAATTGTACCTTTGCTTCCTCTTGATATTTTACCTAAGACTGTCCCTGTAATAGCATCTTTGAAAGCATAATCAGCATCTGGATTATTAATTGTAATATTAATAGGATATTCAATACCTTGCAATTTAATTATACTTGACATTGAATTGCTGAGATATTTACCATCAATGAATCGTGCATCAAATAACTGTGCTGGTGGTGCGGGTGGCAATTCGAAATTATCGATGTTCATTGAGTTATCATTAGAAATATAGAGACTTGAAGAATGGTCTGCATTATCATTGATATTTAATTTAACTGAACTTGCAAGAATATCATCTTTCATTGATGAATAATTATTGCTATATTCACTGCTTTTTGCTAAACCACAGCCTGTTAATCTATAGTACCCTGTGCTATTGACTTTAATCCAATAACCTAGGCCAGGGAGAAGCTCTGCAGATTCTTGATAACCACGATTGGTGTTATATCCCCATATTCCATATTGTAATGAATATTGAAGGTTTGGCACATCGAAATTTTCATATTGAGTGAATTGTATATTATTAATATTTACTGGACAAGACAATGCACCAATAGTATTCCACCCTGTATTCAATCTTACAAAATCAATTGTTGGATCAATCTCGTTAATCATTGTTCCTGAGAATATAGTATCTACTATCGGACCATATTTTACGAAATAACCAAAACCGACTTGCAAAGTTGGAGAATCTTGCCATTGATTTTGTGTAAATACATAAGGTATATTGATTGCTTTTGGATAGAATGCATTCCATGCAGCTTGAACTGGCCTGACAGGTAGTGAAAGCAAATTCCATCCTTCTTTAATTATTGGATTTCCATATTGATCTACATAATTAATTTCTTTTGGTAATGTATATTCGATATAGAATGAATTAATTCTTGCATCTGTGAAAGTGAAAGCACGTACATTATCTCCAACGACAGTACCTTGAGTTAACATATCGACGGGCTGGAAATATGCACCATTGAGAACATCTCTAATATATGCTCTTGAACCTAGTGGAAATTGCGTAGTATTCCAGGTTAAAACTATAGGATAGCCATTATTTGCATTGAACTTAACTAAGAACAAATGGGATTTATTAGAATTCAAATCTCGAATATCTCTTGAATCAGACCATGGTCGGTCAATACTTGGTGAGAAATCTCCAAAACCATTTGGATACAAATTAGCTAATGATTCATTTGTTGGGAAAAATCTAGCATCAAATTGCCCACTAGCAAGGCCAAGTGAAGGATGATATTCACCATACAAAGAATCAACGCCTTCCGTTGCTCTCGAACCTGTTCCAAATACTAATGTTCTTATCTGGTCATTTGGGTTGCTATTTTCTAAATTCAAGAAAATACCCGATGTAAAATCATGTGGATTATTTGATCCTCTTGGTTCGTATGGAGGTCGTAAATAAATAAATTTAACTTGTAATCTCACATTATTGAATTGAGCGTATGGGGATTTAAAAGTAATATAACCTATATGAATGCCGGTTTTTTCAGGATCGGTCGCATCGTTTAATTTCAATTTTCTTGGATCACAGGTAATAGTAAGATTCAATGGTGGTACATCAGCAGTAGATCTACCTTGTGGATCTAATTTAGCGTCAGCTCCAAGAAGTCCATTATCTAAATAATTATGAGTTAATAAACGTTTCGGAGTTTTGCCGTTATCTTTTGATATATATAACCACGGTTCACTTGTTTCCATTGTTATATAATTTAATCTTGACAGCTGTAATCCATTTTGCACTACAATAGTTTTAGACCCAACAGGTGGATTTAAAGAACTATTTGAATCAACAGTTATAGGTTGATCAAGTGAATAAAAGGCATCACTTAGCTTACTTATAGTATAACCTGCTTCCTGTGCTGAAGGGAAGTAAAAGTATGGTTCCCCATTTGATATTCTTATATAAATTGAGCCTGGTTTATATGGTTCAAGAGCATAATACAAACTAAGTTCTGAATTATTTAAGCCACCTAATCCTGGAAATGCAGGTAATGCTGCGTAATGCGATTGCCAATTAGGTGAATAAATATGTGAGAAACCTTCATAAGCTAATTGTTTTGTAACATCAAGATTATTGAAAACAATTTCATCAGGAGCAATGTACATTGGTGTGCTTAATGTTGTCAAGCTTGTTGGGTCATTGATAACTTCTTTTCCTACAACTTTAAATTTGATGTAAAGTAAAACGAACCAATCATTTCCAAAGCCCTTTTCATTATGTCTCATTGGCATAATAGAATTCCCTGTTATAGTTATTCTACGTCCTCTTTTGCCTTCAAAATTCTGATTCAACTTGTTATCTAACCATTTCTGTGGATTTAAATAGTACCAATACATAGAATCTGGTCTGTCATACCAATCTACTGTCCAGCCATATGCAAAAGGTGGATCTTCATCAATTGTTCCGTTTAAATAGAGAAAATCTGCCATATAGGTTGGATGAGTCAGCTGTATTCCTGTGGCTCTTAAAGCCGCTGAATCATAAAATACTGAGAATTTAAAGCTGTAAATAGGTGGCACAATGTATTCTGTTGGATCCATTGTGTAAAAATTATTTTGGATAAAAATAGGAACAAGGACTTCCCTATCCTGAGATGTTGATGGTGCTGCCCAAAATCTTCCGTCAGGATATACATCTGTATTATATCCATCTTTATCAGCAGTTAAAGACAACACGGGTGATTGAGGCCTTGTTACTTGCTGTGCGTTTGCACTGATATTTGAAAATAGGACAAATGCTATTATTAGCATTCCCACTATTTTCCCACCATAGCGATTTAGCTTGAAAATCTTCATCATTAAAAACTCCTTTTAATTTGAATAATATTTATAAATTTTTTTAATTTCATTTTTATTATTTTTTATTATAAAGAAATACAATCCTCTACTGTATTCTCTTAAAATAATTTTAGTTTCAGGCTTATCTAATTTTATATTCCTAATTAAATTTCCTAGATAATCATAAACTTCTATGTTTTCAAAATTACCTGGATTAACTATTTGGATATAATCAGAATTAACTACTATTTCATTTTCAATCTCATCTATACTCAATGTATCTTGATAAAATCTTACAGAATCAGTCTTATAGTTTAATATGCAACTGCATTCATCCATTTCTAAATTTGCAATTTTTAAATACGAATTCTTTAGTGTATTATAATCAATTATTTTAAATTTTGATTTGATTATAATATAATTCTGACCATTTGCAATTTTATTAATAAGTATTTTATTATTTTTGGAATCAATACTTACTAAATTTGCATTGCTTGTTTCTACTTCTGCTTCTATTAATTTTAATGTATCCATCATATTAAACACAATATTAAGATTATTTATATTATGATAATCGGGTACATTTAAAGTTATCAAAATATTAACGTTTGTGTCAATTTTGCTAATATTATAATCTGAACTATCAAAATTGCATTCAATTGATTTATCCTTGGGAGCTTTCAAAGCTTTAACATAGCCACCGCCCAAAGAATCATAATTTCTCTTAAATTCGCTTGTAAATTCTAATTCCTCAATTGATAAATAAGTTGAATCAGGGCAATTTCCCAACCATTCGGCTGAAAATCCTATCAGTAAGCTATCTCCGAAGCTTGGTGGTCCAATTACCCAATGGCTAATTCCATAACCACTTATTAACCCATTAAGCCCATAACTAAAACTTTTGTCAAAGAACTCTGAAAGGGTATTTCCTTCCACATAATTATTTATTACTAATTTTGTTGTGTCATATTTTATCTTTAGATTATATCCATATAATGAATCACTTCTATTGATTTTATCTATGACAACAAAGAACAAAACTCTTTTTTTTGATAATGAATCGCAGATATTCACTACATTTTCACTATAGATATGTGGTATTATATCCGCTTTAATTTTTGCACTTGCTGCTATCACAAATAATATGATAGCAGCTGTGCAAAAAATATTCTTATATCTTCCTTGATTCATTAATTTCAAAGATCGATAATTATTTAATTATCATTTTTCCAACAAAATTCACGCCCTCTCCATGTAATCGATAGAAATATACTCCCGCCGCCAAATTGTTTGTATTCCAGCTTATGCTTGTAATTTGATTATTATCAAATTCTCTTGTGCAAACATTTGAAACTTCTCTACCAAATTCATCATAAATATTTATGCTATATGTACCTTTTTTAGGTACATTAACAATAAAGCTTGTAATATTATTTGTTACGGGATTGGGTGTATTTACTATTGAGAGAGAATTATTGTCTTCATTAGTGTTTAGTTTATAACTTTGATTTGGAAATTCGACATTATTGACTCGAATTTGTGTCAAATCAAGTATGTTTCCATTAATCCTCGCATTAATATAACCAACAGGTTGATTTTTGTCAAGTTTATCACCTGATGCAAAAACCGCAATGTTAGTACCAAACGAAGTTAACGTATTAGTATTATTTGGAATGACATCGATAATTTCCCCGTTAATATTTGCTTTTAAAGCTAAAGCATCATTGTTAGTGCTTGTTGAATATACCGGGATTTGATAAACTCCATTGCCTAATGCTATTATATTATTGATATAAATTCCTTGTGATTCAGTTTCTGTATTGACTTTACCTTTAATAACGACAGTATCAACTGCGGGGTACCAAGGTAAGAATGATACTTTTGCAGCAAGATATTGTAAAATTATGGCTGCATCGTATTCATTTGCGGCAAATAATATTTGTTTCAATGAACTGACTTCACCAGGCAAACTATCCCAATAATTTGCAGTTTTAATTTTAATTGTTTTAATATTTCCGTTTGCATCATAATAATATCTTCCATTATGATCTACATCTGCATGATAGGCTTCTCTTCCTTTGACTGGATCAAGTGGTATTTCCATTGCTACTGATTTCAAAATTAACCTTGCATCATTTATTGTTACATATCGTGATTGATTTGGATAACCATAATTGTAATGTTTATTACCTGGTGCCTTTGAAAAATCCACATCCCCATCGCCCCAGCTAATTTCATCATGGAATCGTTTTTGTGCTGCGAAATAAAATTTGGCTTCTTTGACTGGAGTAGGTGGCCAATCATTCGACATCTGTTTTGATGTGGTTACTACTTCGTATGGTATCATTGGATTATTTTTAATAAAATAGTCGTTAATAAATGCATTCAAATAATCTGCATCTTGACCAACTAATTTTCCCTCACCTTTTATACCAACTGCTGCATCTTTTGTCATTACTCTATCATCATCATTAGGTCCTAAATAAGGATTACCACCAACTTTCCCGTAGTAAAATGCTATATCACCTTGTTTATTGAATTGACTTGATGATTTATAGAGTTTCACCTGGAAATTACCAACACTATTTTTTAAATCTTTTCCTTGATAATTATAGTTAATATTAAGATTTCTCCATTCAATTGTCAATGAATCAGGTTTTGATTGATAAAGAATTTGAGAAGGTAGAAATCCTCTTAATGTTAAATCCTCGTCACCTCGATAATAGTGGTCACCCCAAAACGGTGCTATCACATTAACAGGATACGAAGAATTATCTAAGAAAAGTCCTTGATTATCATTAGGAGGTAACAGAGGTGGATTTTTCTGAACATTATTTTCTTTCTTTCCAAATGTTATGAATCCATTGACATTGATCCATAGTTTGCTATAGACCTCTCCATTGAATTCGAAGTCGAATCCAATATCAATTTGCGCATATCCATCATCATAGTCTTCCTCGACAAACATAGGTGGACGTCTAAAGTCTTTCCTAGGAATAATTACTACTCCATTTTGACCATCAGGGGTTGGGAGTTGTTCATAGAATGCATTGATCACTCGTATTGTATCAAACTCTCCATAAACCTGTGCTTTGATTTGAGACGATATTCCTGCCATAAGTATTAATATCAATGTTCCTATGGCAATCTTGAATAATCTCTTCATAATTTATTCTCCTTTTTTATATTTATTATCTCTTTACAATTCTGCTGTTTGTATTTATTTTCATCAGATTCTGGCAAGGGAAATGTTTCCCTCGCCAGATATTCTGATTATTAATAAATTTGCATTACTATCAGATTTATCAATGAACTAAAACGATTGATTTAACAGATAGTAAATTACCGTCTGCTAACATTCTTAATGTATAGGCACCTGATGCCAGGCGACTTCCACTCTGCGTTGTTCCATCCCAATTGAAATTATATGTACCGGCTGATAAATATCCTTCGTATAGTGTGGAAACAATATTGCCAAGCTCATCGATTACATCGATTCTCACATTATTTGATTTTGTCAATCCGTATGAGATAGATGCATTTTTATCAATTGGATTAGGATTTACTGAAATTATACCATCTACATTAGCGGTTGCATCATTAACTCCTGTAATCCAATCAAGTACGATAACAAAGTCTGTTAACGCTCTGTTAGTAATTGTAATTTCATATACTGTCTTTGTTCCATCTGTGAATCCTGCGATAACATCTGGAAAATGCTTATTATTAACATCGGGTGTTCTCATATTGAAACTAAAGTAATTTCCATTGGATGAAAAATCTTGAATATACCAAGATGACCCCGCTGGATTTCTTGTTATATCATCTATTGCAGGTATTTCCTCAGGTTTCCAACTAATTTTAACTGGATATAACGCAGAGCTTGTTCCTGCAACACCACCGGCTTGGAATTGTGCTTTATATATTGATTTAAGATTGAACGTCGCTTTTGGTGCTGGGTATATATTTCTTAATATTCCATTACGCAGTGGTATTCCCCATCTTGCATCGAATACGTCTGATGGTGGTACTGGTGGTAATTCGAATTCGCAAAGTACATCATCCAATACTCCATAGTAATCAGGATTATCTGTTCCATCACCTGTTGTCACGCCACCTTGGTTAGTATTTAACAATGACGATGTCCCGAATTGCAACATCTGATATGCTCCTATTGCATTTTCAACTTTGATATTAGCAACGAAATTAGTCTCAAGTGATAATTGCAACCTGTAAATCAATGTATCAGTTTTATTTTCTTTATCAGTAGCAACTATTTTGATTGTAATCTTTCCATCAGGATCAGGATTTAATTTAAAGCTATTTGTGCTTACTACTATAGATATAGTATCTCTAGATCCATCACCATAGATGACTCTTGGTGAAACATCTAATGCAGTCTGAGTGAATTCATTGTTATTTACATCCAAAAGCTTTATTGTTATTTGTTCATCTGAGTTATTTCTTGCCAAATCCGGATCAATTATTTTTATTGTGTCAGAATATGGCATACCGTAATCTATACATCTTACTGTAGGAATGCCCGCTAATATTGGATTATGTCCCGATGGTTTAACCTTCATAGGAACAATTGCTAAATCCCTTAGGCCATTGTCATCTTCGACTACTACTGCAACTAAGATATCAGCAGGTGCATCTTTTACGCCAGGAACTCCATAAAGTAATCCTGTTTCCTTATCAATTTTAAGCCATTTTGGAGTTGTTTTAACATTTGTTAAATCGAAAGTACCTGCCTCCTCATAGCAATCATCAATTCTTATAGAAGTTCGTGGATCATCAACATATACCAATGAGAATTTATGCCTTTGTCCAAAATTTGGATCGTAGAATTTAATCATCTTTGTTGAATCCAATAATTGTGGATTGTAATCAGTTCCTTCAACTGCATCGGGTAATGAATTTGTCAGTATCTTTGGTTGAATATTGACAAATACCTCCATTCTCTTATAAGTCACACCACCGTGTCCATCATTTGCAACTACAATAAACATTGTATCTGTATTTAAAGCTTGATTCTGTTGATTTTGAGGAATGAGGTATGGCATAACACTATCCCTTGGTATTCTTATATTGAGTTTTCCATATCCCGTGAAATCTGTTCCATGAGTATCTTCAAGATCATCCGAATCATAGAATTTCATATAATCAAATTTCATCCATGTCGGTTTTGTTTGAATAATACTCGATGTACCTGATGCATCAACTGTATCGACAACTATTATATCATCATCCATAGGATAATTAGTTGTATTAGCAAATCCATAAGCTGTTTTACCATATGGGAATGACCAATTAATAGCCCAACTATCTTCTTGCTCATCATCTGTATTAAAATCAACTTGGAATCTTAATTTATCAGTAAGATTTGCGATTAATTTTCCATCTGTTGTCATTTGACATGTATAAACAGAAGTTGTATAATGTTTTTCTTCTGTTTTACGATTTTCTAAATTAGTAATCACATTAATTGGCCCTAATTCATCATCTGGTGTTCCAGGATCAAGAAAACGTGGGGTACTATCTGCAACGTATACTTTCACTTTCTCATATCTTGTAAATGATTTTCCAAAATCAATAGTGTCTTGCTGCAAATATCGAGCATTCACAATATCATATAATATATTGCTATAATATGATGGGAATGTTTCAACGAATCTATCAATAACATCCTGTGGCGCTTTAGCTGCTAATAATGAATCTAATGTTCTATAATTAGGTGGATAATTTGCTGCCCCTACTATTAAGTCCTCACCACCTGGTACCACATAAGGATTAATTGGAGAACCTTTCAGATGAACATATCCTCTCGATCCCCATTTCATAACATTTGATGATGGTACTGTATCAGCTAAAACCCATCGATATAATCCACTATTTTGATCTACTTCCCACGTATATGTTATTTGAGGATACTTTTCTGACCATCCATCAATTTCACTATTATAAGATCTTGGGTCATAGAACTTGTTTGTGTCAATAGCTGTTATAGTAAGAATAGAATCTCGTCCTCTTCTTGTTATATCTTCTAATTGACTATATGGTGAAGATGGTGGTGCAGGATAATTTCTATCCTCTGATACATATAATTTACCTGCAAATTCTGCGGGTGTATTATTCAGTATCTTTGGAACATTTCCTGTGAAGTATGGTGGTTCTGTACTAGCTGTAACCACAAAAGAAACACCTTTTTCAAATGCTGCATTTGGTCCTTCTCTCCACAATGTTGTTCTCGAAATTATTCTTACTGTATCACCAACATTAACGGGTAATGCACCATATTTCTCGCCTGCATAGAATGTTGTATTTGAAATATTATTCACTAAATTAGATTCAGGCATATCAGGTCTATTGCTGAACAAATTAGGAACAGTTGCAAATTCGGATTTATCAGCAATATATTTTCTCCCTGCCAATGCTCCGGCATCTTCATTATAAGGATTCCTATATAGGTTCTCAAGTAGATAAGCACCACTTCCAAAATTAGCTAAGCCCTCAGCTGTTCTTCTTATTAAAGGATTTGGATTACGTCTTGATAAATCGGGAATCAATTCTACTGTTGCTCTAAAAGTTTCATTTGATGGTGCATATTCGCTTACCTGTGTTAATGGAACTCTAATATAATCTCCCGTTGTCTCATTAATCACAAAATATACTGTTTGATTTAATAAATGATAATCATTGTTTACTATATTATCATCACCAGAGTAATCAACACTCGCTTCCATATAAATAGGATATCCAATTGGATGTGTGAATCTACCATTTGTGTCTGGATAAAATTCTGTTTGTAATTTATTCAATTGTGGATATACAAGTCTATTTTGCTCATTCAGTAATTCTGCATAATATGGATCACGTGTCCATATTCTTACATTTTTATTAAATGATGGTAATGTATTATTTGTATATGTCTTTACTATTGGAGGTATTCCAATGGCAAAATCTTCTATTGGAACTAATCTCCTTTTTTGGTAATCTGCTGTCTTAATGTCTGTACCTTTATCATAAATATCATAGATTCCACCTGACATTAAGTATTTTTCTGGAATTGAAGTTGGATCTGCTGTATTTTCATCACCTGCTACGTTTAATGCTGGTACTGGAATGTATGTATATGGCTGAATTACTTCTTGTGAATTGATTATTTGTGTCACAAATTTTTCAAATGGTCCTTGATTTCGTGGATCATCAGTGGCTGGGAATAAATAAGGCAAATATGACTTATCACCAGGCGCAATAAAGAATGTTTCATTAATAACATTCGAGTATTCAACTTGTTCACCTGTTTGTGGATCAATATACATAATCTTCATATTACCTAACGATAAATCTACATCAGCTTCTGTATGACCCCAATAATTACCACGCAATGTATCAGTCCCACCAAAGCCAATACCTGTATTTCCAGCTAGTATTCCTTTTGTATTTGGAGCATCAGGTAATCTTATCAAAAATCTTGCTTGATTTCCATAAATTGAATTTGCTGCTTCTGAAAAAATTGCATACGGTAAAGGACCTTGAACTTCACCATATATTGTTGCACCCGCTAAATCGCTTGATGCAAAATTGCCTGTAATATGTTTGTCTACATTATCCTGAAATACTGCACCTGTTATATAATTTTGTGATATACCAATTTCGGATAATGCTGTATTATTAGTTATTAATGACCTTGTAAATATTAATTTTAAGTCAAAATTATCTGAATAAATTGCGGATCCTGTATAAGCTATATTCCCTTCAAAACGTACTCGGTTGAACATAATACTATCTTTCCTTGGCGTAAAGTCTTTTGTCAATCTATCTAAAATGTAAATACCTGCGCCTAATCCAATTCCATTCTCAGGGAAATTGATCTCTTGGTGGAAACGTTTTACATCAAGATAACTCTCATCAGCTGGTTTCATACTTGTCCAAGTTGTTCCGCCATCTATACTTTTAATTAATGTTCCCACATCTCCAACTGCATAAACAAGATTATTATTTAATGCTTGAATATCATAATATGCATATTTGGGTGATGGGTCAAGCATTGTCCAATTTGCACCACCATCTGTTGTCTTTAGAATTGCTCCACCTTTGCCCGAGATATAACCTAAATTTGAAGCGAAGAAGCAAATTGATTCAAGATCAAAAGGTGTTCCACTATCAAGAATTGTCCAGGTATCTCCACCGTCAAGAGTCTTGATTAATGTTCCATTAGTGCCTATTCCATAGCCAATTGCATTATTAATAAATGCTACAGCATTTAAATCCTCGATTAATCCAGGAATTGATACTGTTTCCCAATTGGCGCCACCATCTTTTGTTCTTAACATCGTTCCTTTCTCGCCCATTGCAAAAATTACATCAGACGTCTTAGCATAAATTCCATACAATGCATTTGCGTTTGAGAAGGACTTAGTCCATGTTGCACCTTGATCATTAGTAATAAGAATGAAGCCATCATCACTAACTGCAAATCCTTTGTTTGATCCGACAAAGCTTACATCCTTCAATACACCAGCAGTAACACCTTGTGGAACTACTGACCAATTATTACCACCATTATCTGTTCTTAATATAACACCTCTATCTCCAACAGCAAAGCCAGTATAGGAATTTACAAAGGTTATTGATTCCAATCTATACGGTGTTGGTGATTCAGGATAAACCCATTTTGTTCCACCATTTTCAAATTTCACAATTGTTCCAAAATAGCCTACTGCCACACCATTATTAGCATCTGTCCATGCAGTCGATAGCAATCTATCGCTTGTTTGAACTGTTCCTTGCCAATATTGTGTAGCACCTGACCCACTTTGGGATGCAATAATATCATCATCAATATTTGCTTTATTATCGATAAATCTTGTAAGCATTGATGTTGTTGCAGGTATTCCACTAACTCCATAAGTAAAGATATCATTTCTTGATGTAAATCCATCTACTAATTTAGTCGTTTGATCAAAATTTGCTGCATCTACATCAGATATGAAATATCTCTTTATCTGATTAGTTGGATTAATTATTGCTAATGCTGCACCATTTCCATTTCTTACTTCATTTCCATTGAATTCAACGCCACGAATAAGATTTGGTTCTGCATTTAATGAATAAATGGCACCACCGCCGCGAACCTCTACCCTATCATCACCTGAAACATTTGTTCCTACTTTGTTCTGTAAGAATCTTGTTCGTGTTATTTGGAATGTTCTTAAGCTTAATGGTGTTTCTTCATCTGATGGTACTGAAATATCAATAGCACCGCCAGCAAAACCAGCCGTATTTTGTTCAAATACAACTTCGTAATTTCCATCATATCCAATCAATGCGCCTGATTGCACACCACCTGAACCGGCAATCCAGAAATTACGATTCGTATAAATCGCACCACCCCATGCAATAGCTTTATTTTCATTAAATTTAACATCAAACCCAAAATTACGTGAATCAAGTGGTAAATCTACGCCACCAATTATTGGTGATTGCTCAGGGAATGAATTCCCATCGACATAAATTGCACCGCCTGCACCGGCTCTATTATCATAGAACAATGTTCTATTATTGATATCTGCTCGTTTCGGGCCGCCTCTAACTTGTAATCTGTTTTGACCATTCTTCACATAAATTGCACCGCCGAATGAATAATATCCACTATATGTTCCATTAAGCATATAAGGTACATTCGTTTCATTCTGGGATAAATCCCCTGCAATTATCAATGATGTATAATCACCTAAATAAATTGCTCCACCGCGTGAACCCTCACTACTTCCTGCATTCTGATAATTTGCAGCAAAATTCCTATATGCTACAAACGCATCCTGCTTCGAAAAGTTTACAATTGAACTACTAATTTTGATACTATTATTGACACCTAATCCAACTTCAATTTGTCTATTCTCATCTTCTCCTTGAATATAAATAGCGCCTCCAAATGCACCATTACCATATTGCTGAGGATATACCGCTGGATTATTCAAATCATCTGCAACAACCGGGATTCCATCTATTGTTGTCTTTACAACATTTGCTATTTGCACATAATTTCTATCAAATGTCATATTGCGCATTCTACCTAAATACAATGCTAAACGACCATCATCATAAGCCATACGTTGATAATCCGTTAATGGTTCTGCAACGCTTTCATCAATATTATCTATCCTTAAAACAGGGTTAGCTTTCAAAATTGATGAACTTGTTAAATCCTTATCGGTGATATTTGGATTCTTATCAACATCATAATACCCTAAGCTTATATTTGGATCCTTTGGAAAGTCTAAATTTGCTTGAAGTATTTGGAGAGCACCTCCACGATAACGTGCCATATTATTTTTGAACTTCACGTCAATTAACCAAGTTCTGGATGAATATGTCGTTATTGCCCCGCCTGCACCATTATCTAATTGTCTTAATTTAGCATTTACGGTTGCTGCCCAAGGCAACGCGGGATTATAATAATCAGTTCTGTCTACTGTTGTATCTTTACGGAAGCCATTAAATGAAGCATTTCTGAAAAATGCTGCTCTTGCTCCTGGCAAAATAATTATATGACCCCATTCACGTGAGAAATTTGATACAGGTGAACCTATAAATTTGATTTCCCCATTCAAAATATTAATCGATTTCTGATTTAAACGAGACCATGGGGACATTTTAAGATTCACATCCGAGGCTGCATTTGCAAGTCTTGCTGCTTGCCACATAATAGCATGTTCAAATGTAACAACAATTAAATTATTGTTACCTGCATAATTTCCACCTACGCCTGCTGGATCCGTTGGATCAACAAGATCGACTATTTTTTTATTCAGTGTATCGAAAACAACATTAAAAATATAGTTGTATTTCGATGCATTTACTGTAATATCGCGGCTTGTACCTACTGATATTGTACCTCCCGAACCTGTGTAAAGGAAGTAACCTGGATCTGCATAACCCTGGCTGTAAGGTGAACCCGGTGCTATAGGGTTCAATCCCCCTGGATTTTGTGTATAAATTGCAGAAGCATATCCATCAGCAATAATTCTTCCACCTGTCGAATCAATTATTCTTCCATTTGGGTAGAAATATACTGTGGTTCCTGGCTCTATTATCAATGTACCGCCAATTACATAATCTCGGTCTATCACATACGCCGAGTCCTTGACAAATATCCTGACGTCGCCCGTAGCTAGTCTTCCTGATACAAATGCTTGCGGTTGAGAATAACTCTCCGTCACTGTAAGCACTCCCAGCATCAACAACAGGATACTGAAGCGAAACAAACGTTTCATAACACCTCCATTATTTCTATTATTATTAAAATTATTTATTTTCATAATTATTCTCTTTATTTTTTCCTACAAATCAATAACTATGCCAAGACGGGTTAAACTCGCCTTAGCTATTTCTGAGTATTCAGATTCTGGACTTATATTTATGACTTTTGTATATTCTTCTTTTGCTATGTCCATTTTCTTTGCTTGTTCATTACACATTGCTGAAAATAATAAATACCTTGCTCGATTCGCATCATCCTTTGCATATTGGCTCGCCTTTGAGTAATATTCAGCTGCTTTTGCATATTCTTTTTTATTTTCATATGCACACCCTAATCCCGCATTTGCACCTTGCAAAACATTCTCATCATCGCTTTTTAATCCTATCTCAAAGTACCCTATTGCTTTCTGTGGTTGATTAATCTGTAAACAACAATTTCCCGCAAATACTGATGCCAACTTCCCCGCATTTGTCCCTTTGTAATTATTTACAATATACTCCAATCCATAAAGTTCCTCCCCTCTGACTGTCTTAGTCTTATCCCCTTTTAATGCCGTTTTATAATCTTGAGCTTCTATATATGTATATATTCTTGATAAATATAATGATGCTTGGTTTTCCTTCTTTGAATTTGAATTCCCTAAAAATACAATTACTAAAACTCCAATTATTATTACGGCTATACCGGCTATTATATAATTTAAATTTTGTTTTATAAAATTGTTTATATTTCGTTCTTTTAATTCAGGCGTTTCCTTTACCTGTCTTAATTTTGGGTCGATTATTTCTTTCTTGTTTTCTTTTTTCATATACTTTATTTTTCTAAAATTTTATCCCTTCCCCTCAGATGTACGCCCGAAGGGACTCGAACCCTTAGCCTTTGGAACCGGAGTCCAACACTCTATCCAAATTGAGCTACGGGCGCTTTTTACTCTTTCAATAATACAAAATTATAATATTCACTAAAATACCACTCTTCCTTTTGTAATATTTTAATTAATTTTTTTCTTTTTTTAAAAATTATCGTCTCCTGATATTAACAGTGTCAATTAAATTACACATTAATATCTCAAAACAATTTTCATTATTTCAGAACTTCAAATTTAAGAAATTCATTTAAATTCTCAATAAAAAATTTAAAAATTATATACTTCTAAAATTGCAGTCTTTATGTCATTCACACTTGGCAATATTATATTTTCATAATTTTTGGAAAATCCTACAGGTGAGAATTTAGCACCTACTCTATTTACAGGAGCATCTAAATAATTAAATGCTTCTTTTGCGATTTCAGCAACTATTTCTGCGCCAAACCCACTCACTATTTTATCTTCGTGAGCAACTATTACACGATTTGTCTTTTTTATAGAATTCATTACTGTTTCTTTATCCCAAGGTGCAAGGCTTCGCAAATCTATAACTTCTACTTCAATTCCCTCATTAGCTAATTCGCTCGCTGCTTTAAGACTTAAATGTACTGCTGTACCATAAGTTACAACAGTTATATCTTTGCCTGCTCGCCTAATCCTTGATTTACCAAATGGAATCATATACTCATTATTAGGCATAGTTGTATATGCATCGTGATTATTATATAAATATTTAGGCTCAAGAAACAATGTGATACCCGCTGAACGGATTGCATTACGCAATAAACCAACTGCATCATCTGCAAATGCTGGCTCTACAATTCTTAAACCAGGCAATGTAGTTAATGTTGCTTCAAGGTTTTGTGAATGATATAATCCTCCCTGAATATATCCACCACTGGCTAACCTCACCACAAAATTCGGATGGAATTTGCCATTGCTTCTCCAATAATCATGCGATGAGTCGACTAACTGCTCCATCGCGGGCCAGAAATAATCAGCAAATTCTGCTCCTTCTATAACTACTCGAATATCATCCCGATAGCGTGTGAACCCATTTGCTGTTCCCACAATACTATCCTCCGCTATCGGTGAATTCCATACCCTATCTGGTCCAAATTCTTCAGGAATTCCCTTGACTACATTGAACACACCGCCTTTTTTTATGTCCTGTCCCCACATATATGTATTTGGATTACGTCTAAATTCATCTTTTAATGTTTCATTTATTGCTTTTAACATTGAAACTCTTTCACCCTCGCCATTCGAATTGTTTTCAATAAAATTCTCCCCTCTATATGCTGGATCTGGAACTATAAACATATTCCATTTTGAGCCATCTGCATCAGCCTGAGCTTCTGCCCAATCAGCCGCTTCAAATACCCGCTTCTTATTTGCTTCTTCAATTTTCAGAACTTCTTCTTCATTTAATATACCTTTATTTATTATATGGTAACGGAATTGCATAAGGGGGTCGCATCTTTGTACTTCTGCAAGTTCATCTTTGCTACGATAGGTTTCCTGCCTATCTGAATTGGAATGTGAACCAATCCGATCGCATTCTGCATGAACCACTGATGGACCTGCCCCTGACAAGACATAATTCCTTGCCTTTTGTAATGCTCGCAACGAATCAAACGGGTCTCTTCCATCGCAATTGACTATTTCTAAATTCTTAAATCCTTTTAAATTATCTGATACACGTGTATGTGCGGATTGCTCTGAAACCGGTACAGAAATACCGTAATTATTGTTTTGAATAACTATGATTACAGGTAATTTTTCTAATGTTATTGTATTTATTGCTTCATAAAAATAACCTTCAGATGTTGAGGATTCGCCAATTGATGCAAATGCGATTGATTTATCTTTGAATTTCTTAATTGCTCTCGCTAATCCCGCTGCGTGTAATGTGTGATTTGATACTGCACTTGATACATTTTGAATGCCAATTTCCGGCTTTGAAAAATGATTACTCATATGCCGGCCACCCGATGATGGGTCTATATCTTTACTTAATCCATTCAAAATAATTTCCTCTGGTGAGATTCCTGCTGCTAAATTTGTTAGCAAATCTCTATAATAAGTAAAAAGAAAATCCTTTTTAGGACGGAATATCTTCCCTAGAGCTAATTGAATTCCATCATGACCCGCAAAAGATGCATGAAAAGACCACCCTTTTGCCATCTTTAAATAGTTCGCTGCTTTCTCGTCAAGCTTCCTCCCTAAGTGATTTAATTTATAATATTCTATGATCATTTCATTTTCGAAACCTGAAAAATCAAATTTCGATCTTAGTCGGACTTCAATTTCTTTCCCTTGATATTTCATTTTTACCAAGGGATAGTTATTTTCTGCAGTGTTAAGATTGGAATTGAAGGGATTATTTATTGATGTATAATTTGACTGATTGATTGATGTTTTAATTTGCATAAAGCACTCTAATAGTTTTAATAATTTTTATTTTATAAAAAATTATAAACTATTAAGGAGGAAAAAAATTGTAGTAATAAACCCGTTGTGCTTTATGCTTCCTTTAATTTCTCAGGTGGAAATTTCTCATCTAATATAGAGGCGAGCTTTGCAAGCACTTCTGGCTGGTCATAAAATCCTGAATGGAGCTTATCAATTACAGGTTTTAATTCAAGTAAATCTGGACTTGTCTCAAGTTTATCCACTGATGATTCATTAACTTCTGAATTATTCTCCTTTTTATCAAGTTTTTTTGAGATTTTTGAACTCTCATTACTCAATGCATTCTTTTGAGTATTTACAGGTTTTATTTCCATAATTTCACCTCATTTTTGGTAAATTAATATAGATTTTTTTGAATTTAATTTTTTTAATTTTTCCGCTAAAATATCTAATCTCGCTTGGATTAGATCCAAATTATTTCCGTCGCTTTCCTTTAATTTCAAAATTGCAGTTTTCCAGTCTTCCTGGTGCATACTAATTTCTGCTTTGCCCGTCTCTGATAATATAAATTCATTTACATCTGATAATAATTTTCCCCTTTTACCATATAAATATTTTATATTATCAGTATCCATCATATTCATACCGTCAGCTTTCAATAAAAGCAAATGAATTCTTTTTGTCGTATCTTCTATGTTCTTTATGCATTCAACTACTTCTTCAAACTTTTGCATCTGCTACCTGACCATTACCAAGAATTTCAGCAACTAATCGAGAAATTTTTAAAGCTATCTCAGGTGGAATCTGCCTAATAACCTCTTTTGATTGTGAATCAATAATTTTTAGAACCATTTTGTTTGTATCCTTATCAATCTTAAACTCTAATGATGTTTCATCATCATTAATTAAATTTTTTAGTGTTTTCGCAAGTTCATCGTAAGATACTTTATTCATTTTTGTTTCCTCTGATTCCAAATCTTTTTTATCCTTTGCCTTTAAATTTGACACTCCACTGGATTGCTGAGCAATTTCTTGATTCCCTTCATTATCTGTTGTTGTTTTTGCTTTATATGTTGGGTCAAGTGTTATTGCAGGAACTCCCGTTATTGCATTTATCATATCTTACCTCTTAATTTATATATTCTATTAATAATATTAATAATATCCTTAATATGTTGATGTTGTACTTGTTAAACCTGATAGCGAACTCATAATATTATATTGATTCTGTGCTTGATAATATGTTTCTAATAATGTTGTATATTGCTTCCTTAAAACTTCTGTTTGTGAATCTATTCTTGACTGTGTATCTGTAATACGTTTTGTATAATTTGTTATCTGATTTGTAAGTGATGTTCTCCTGCTTGCTATTATCCCGTTTGTACCCTGTAAATTATAGATCATATTATTAATTTTTGAAATTATTCCATCAGGCGCTGTGAACAAATCAGCTACTTTTTGCGGATTATCTTTTAAATATTTTTCAAGTTTTGTTGTATCGGAAACAATAAAATTGTCGCTATCATTGACAGTTATTCCTATATCTGTTAAATATTTTGGCGCCTGTCCATCTGTAATTGATGATATCCTTGAAGAAGCAAGAGAACGAAGGTTGGATTTTAAGCTATTTATGGATGATTCATTTCTTATTAATGATTTATTCGAATTTAACAAATTCATAATATCATTAAGGGGGGTCAAAAGTGTATTTATTAGATCTTTGACAGCGCTTGTATTAACTTGGGTTGTTAATATCACAGGTTGATCGGTTAGCTCTTGTGGTTTTATTAAATTAATAGTCAATCCTGTGATTACATCAGAAATCGAATTCGATGCTCTATAAACATTGATGCCGTTAACATTCATCTTAGCATCTAAAACATTATAATCTGTCAGGATAAATCCTGCTGTTGTATCTGTAGCTATTGTTCGCGAAGTTGTTCCTGCCCCCAAACTTGTATTTATTCCTAATAATCCAAGCACCCCATCAGTATCTGTGAATTGTATATTATTTTCTCCACCTGTTGATTTTGACGATAATGACAATCGCACTGTCGATTTAGTATCTTTAACTACTGTCGCATTAATCCCAATATCTTCTGTATTATTAATTGTTGTTGCAATTTTTTGAAGTGCTTGTTCATTTGTTTCTGTGCCATTGAAAACCACCGAAACATCTTTAGAAGTACCATTAATATTTATTGTAAATGTTTTTGTTCCTTCACTCACACCGAAATTGTCGCTAAGTGCCATCTGCTTTGAAATCAACACATCGCTTGTTGCTATTCTATCTACTCGCATACTTGCTGTCCCTGTAAAGGCTCCACTTGTAGCCGTAGCTGTAATTACATTTGTATTTGAACTTGTTACTGCTTTTGAACCATATTTATCATCAATTGTTGTCAATTTTGAGAATGAACCTACATTATTAGAAACTGTATAGTTTCCATATGTATCAAGAACAGATACTAGCGCGTTTAACTTAGAATTCAAACTATTATAAAATGCTTGCGTATTTTCTAATGTAGCTTTTTGACTATTTAATGTGTCAATCTTTGGCTGTTCCGTTGCTTGATATGCTGCAAGCAATGCCTCAAGCTGAGTTTGCGAAGAGCTTGATGTACTTGATGTTGAATATATGTCTGCCATAATTTCACCTCATTTTTATTCAACTGGCTCTAAATTAAATGCTTTTGACCAAGTATCTCTCAGATCCTTTATTATTGCAAATGCTTCATCATATTTTTTTCTAAAAATTGCCCTCTGACAATATTCATATAATCTATATAGCCGAGTTGATGTTTCTTCATATTCAAAATTTAATGAGCTCATTAATTCAATAAGCACCCTGTTCATTTTTTGAACATCGCCCTTTTTATTAGCAAGAAGAAATAAATCATACATTTTTAAAATAATCTTTTCCTTGCTCCATGACATTACTTCTTGCTCTAAATAAGCAGGAATCTTCCCCTCAGTCGGATTCCCTGCATATAATTTTTGAGCTGCAAGCTTTTGAGATGCATCTGCCATTTCCTCACCTTTATTTTTTTATAATCTAATCAAAAAATGCCACCTCAATTTTCTTATCGGCACTTTTTTAAAATTGTTTAATTTTATTCAAATTATTTTTTTTATTTGATATAAACAAATATTATACCATTTTCTAACTTATTTATTAAAATACGTCTTCCCTTTCTCAATTACTTGCTTTGCTAATTTATTTGCATAATTTAAATCTGTCTGCCCTTCAACCGTTATAGATAATAAATATCTATCATTCAAACTATAGTTCACATTTGTGATTTTATCAACTTTATTTATTTCTTCATAAATCCAACTATCTTTAATATCGTCAAATTTAGAAACTTTTTGATATCGCTCATTATTATCCGATTCCAATCCATAATTTTTCCACATTGTTGAACTGGTCAGCATTCCCAAAGATGTGTTATAATCATATAATTCGATTGTAATTTCTTCACCTTTTGAATTTTTAAATGTCTTACTTGCAAGTGAATATTGTGTTCCGTTAACATTTAGATTTGAACCTTCAGGCTTCTCGGCTTGCCATCCCGCTACATCAGGTATGAAAGATAAAAGTATATTATAATCAGTTGCTATTGTATCGCCTTTTTTCTTCCTTTGTTCGATTTTTGCTTCTACTGCTTGCATTTGCTTATCTATGTTTTGACCCTTCTCAATGATTTCATCCATTGAAATTTCGTCCAAATTCTCTTCCTCTTCTTTTTTCCCGCAGCTTGTAATAAAAATAGTAAGTATTAAAGGCAATAAAATAATAAATAAATTTCTTTTCATTTATAACCTCCTCCAAAAAAAAATTAAAAATAGGATTGATTCAAATTATATTTATATTCAATTTTTTTTGGATTCTCTCCTCTCAATATTATTAATAGAGAGGAAAGAATCATTATATTTACATTTCAGTATCTATTTGTGCTCGTTGTAACTTATCAGAAAAATCAACGTATATACTTTTCCATTCAGTAAATATATCGAATACTGTCCATCCACCTTCACGATGTCCGTTACCTGTCCCTTTTACTCCACCAAATGGCATATGCACTTCCGCACCAATTGTCGGTGCATTGATATATGCAATTCCTGCCTCAATTTGATGCATAAATTGGAATGCGTCATTTATATTTCGTGTGTAAATCGATGATGACAATCCGTAATTTACAGAATTAGCCAAATCAATTGCATCCTCAAATGATTCCGCTTTTGAAATTGATAGAATTGGACCAAATATTTCCTCTTGAAAAATTCTCATATTTTTCGTTACATTTATAAATATAGTAGGCTCGAAGAAATATCCATTTGCTAACTCTCCTTCTTTTGCAACATTTCCTCCTAGCACAAGCTTTGCACCTTCTTTCTTGCCAATTTCCACGTACTCGACGCAAGTATCTAATTGCTGTTTATGAATTACAGGGCCAACATCTGTGCCTTCTTTCAATCCATCGCCTAATTTTAATTTCTTGGTTCGTTCGACCAATTTTTCGATGAATTCATCATAAATATCTTTATGCAAAATCAAGCGGGATGTTGCAGTGCATCGTTGCCCTGTAGTACCAAATGCACCCCATAGCACACCATCCAATGCTAAATCCATATTTGCATCAGGCATTACAATTTGTGGATTTTTCCCACCCATTTCGAGGGAAATCCGTTTATTCAATCTCCCACAAATCTCCCCAAGCTTCGTTCCCACATCTGTTGAGCCTGTAAAACCAATCACTTTGACATCGGGATGTTCTACAATCATATTTCCCATATATCCTTTGCCAAGCACAACATTGAATACACCGGCGGGGATTCCTGCTTCTTCAAGCACTTCTGCAAACATTACACCTGCGTGGGGGACATCCTTTGATGGTTTGAATACAACGGTATTTCCAGCTGCAAGTGCGGGAATAATTTTCCACGATGGAACAGCAATTGGGAAATTGAACGCTGTAATAACTCCAACCACCCCAATTGGTACACGGATAGACATATTCATTTTATTACGCAACTCGCTTGGTGCATTATATCCAAACAATCGTCGAGTTTCGCTTGCTGCATAATATGCAGTATCGATTGCTTCTTGAATATCGCCTTTTGTTTCAACAACAGGTTTGCCCATCTCGCGTGTCATTTTGCGGGCAATTTCATCTTTGCGGCGTGCAAATATATCCCCTGCACGCTTAATATATTCACCTCTGATTGGGGCGGGAACTTTGCTCCATTTTTCGTAAGCAGCTTTTGCAGCAGCCACTGCATCATTTACATCTTCTTGCCCAGATTCGGGAAATTCCCCAACTATATCATTAATATTTGCAGGATTAATATTTTGAAAATACTTATTCGATTTGGGTTCGACCCATTTTCCATTGATATAATTCTTAAATCTTTCCATATCTTATATTGATTTATTATAAAATTCAAAATTAATAAATTTGAATATTCATTTATATATACAAAATGATTAGTTGCATTATAAATTCCTCATAATTAAAAGGAGCTAGAGTGTTATTACTTTTTGAACCTACGACTTAAGTCGTAGGTTCAATTATCATAAGCCGTTAGTCCATTTCAGGCATAATCGAATGCGCTCCTAATGAGACACGTACAACGTGTCTCATTAGAATTACAATTCCTGCAATAGCTTATTATTTATATACTCCCTGATTTGTGATACGTTGATGCGGTCTTGGAGCATTGAATCACGGTCGCGGATGGTGACGGTATGGTCTTGCAATGTTAATCCATCGACTGTCACACAAAATGGGGTACCGACTTCGTCTTGGCGACGATAACGTCTCCCGATTGCTCCTGATGTATCATAAAATGTTGGAAAGTACTTCTGCAAATCTTTATAAATTTTATGGGCATATTCAGGCATTCCATCTTTATTGACTAATGGAAAAACCGCAAGTGTGATTGGCGCTAATTTGGGATTGAATTTTAACACAACACGAGTATCTTCTTTGCCTTCTTCATTAACAATTTTCTCTTCATTATAAGCATTGCATAAAAGTGCCATAAATACACGCGATACACCGCCCGAGGTTTCTATGACATACGGTATATATCGTTCATTATTCACAGTATCTACATACTCTAATTTTTTTCCGCTTGCATTTTGATGATTTGTTAAATCAAAATCCGTGCGGGAATGAATCCCCTCAATCTCGCCAAAACCAAATGGAAAATCATATTCAATATCAACAGCAAAATTTGCATAATGAGCAAGCTTCTCGTGAGGTTTCCACCGCAATTTGCTTTCGTTCATTCCTATATTTTTATACCATTGCCATCGTTCTGATTTCCAATAATCAAACCATTCTTTTTCGCTCCCAGGCTTAATAAAGAATTGCATTTCCATTTGCTCAAATTCGCGAGTGCGAAAAAGAAAATTTTTTGTATTTATCTCATTACGAAAAGCTTTACCAATTTGTGCAATACCGAAAGGAATTTTCAAACGTGAGCTATCCAGCACATTTTTGAAATTAACAAATATACCTTGTGCTGATTCAGGGCGAAGAAACACTGTGCTTGAAGCATCTTCGACAGGACCAACGTAAGTTTTGAACATTAAATTAAAATTGCGAACCTCAGTCCATTCGGTTGTTCCCGAAACAGGATCGGGAATTGAATAATCTATAATTATTTGATAATAATCTTCATTTGTTTGCGCTGCGTTATATTTTGTTTCGATTTCATTAGCAAGGTCGCTTTTACCTTTTTTCCGAATTCGGTCGATATACTCTTCAATCAAATTATCTGCTCTATATCGAGCTTTGCTAATTTTATTATCAATCATTGGATCTGTAAATTTCGATAAATGGCCGCTGGCTTCCCAAGTTTTAGGATGCATAATAATAGCAGCATCAATGCCCACAATGTTATCGCGAAAAGTCATTGATTGCCACCATACTTTCTTGATATTATTCAACAATTCCACACCAAGAGGACCATAATCCCAAAATCCATTAAGTCCGCCATATATTTCTGATGATTGAAATACAAAACCGCGTCGCCGTGCAAGTGAGATAATTGTATCTAGATTTAGCATAATTTTATAGAATTCAAAAGTATAAAAAATTCAAAATTAGCAATTTCTAAAAAATTTAGGGATTTGTTAGTAATTGGTTCGCGACATTTTCTCTATGTAATCAAAGAAAAATTTAATAATTTATTCATAATTTTGGAAATATTAATAAACACAAAACGATGCTCATTGGAGAAATAGCTGCATTAGCAACTGCAATATTTTGGTCATTTTCGACAATATTTTTCACGCGAGGGATTGAAAAAGTCGGCGTTATGCAAATTAATATAGATAGACTCTTTTTGTCAGCGATATTAGTATGGATAACTTTATTTATAGCAAGGATATATCCTGCTATGTCAATTATGCAATTGGTGTTATTAGTATTGAGCGCAATCTCAGGGCTTGTATTTGGGGATACTTTTTTATTTATGGCATTTGATGAAATCGGGCCAAGATTAGCACAATTAATTATGGCATTTGCACCTCCTCTATCTGCAATTTTGGCATTCATTTTTCTTAAAGAATCGTTAAATTTATTTGGTATAATTGGAATTATTATAACAACAATTGGCATTTTCCTTGTTATACTTGAACATGATGAAAATTCAAATAAAATTGTTATCAAAAACAAATTAGGTATATTGTGGGCAACATTTGGTATGATTGGCCAAGCGGGTGGATTGATTTTAGCAAAGCAAGCATTAAGAAGTGGCGGAATTCACCCTGTCGTAGCAAGTGGAGTGAGGTTAATTTCAGCATTTATTTTGCTTATACCAATTGGTTATCTAACAAAGCGTTATCATTTTGGAATTAAACCATACAAAGGAAATATAAAATGGTTAATAAATCCAATAATGGGCTCGATTCTTGGACCATATTTTGGAATGACGCTAAGTATGGTCGCAATCGCTTATGCAAAGGTAGGCATCGCATCGACAATTATGGCTATAACGCCTATTTTAATGCTTCCTATATCTCATTATGTATTTAAAGAAAAACTCTCTTGGAGACCTATCGTGGGAGCTATAATTGCTGTTTTTGGAATTGGAATTTTATTTTTAAAATAAAATATTGATAAATTGTTCGTATTTATCAAAACTTTTCTTAATTTTATGTTATTAAGTAATAGCAAAAAATAAAATGTTCAAGAAAATATTAATTGCCGTTTTAGCTGTTATGCTCGCAGCTTGCTCAAGCGAGAAATTGATTGATGAATCAAGTTCTAATCAAAAATTGATTGTAGCAAGCTTTGATGGAGCAAATTCACATATATTAAGCACAGATTTAAAAAGCACCCTAACAGAATCAAATGATTTATTTTCACAAGCAAATTCCAATTATATCGCTAATTCGCCAATAACCCGATTGCAAGCTTATTTAAATTATATTTTTGCATTTGTACCTGATGAAAATAAAATTATAGTATTTAATAAAAATACTTTTAAATACGTTGCGCAAATTAATTTCTCAAGTCAAGGATTAAGACCATTAAAACTTGCTTTTGCGAATGCAACTGATGCGTATTTAATTTGTGAAAATTATAATAAATTGATTTTAGTTGATATTTATTATTTTAAAGCAGCACGGGAAATCGATTTGCCTGCATCTGCAACCGATATTTTATCGCTAGGAAATCAAGTGTTCATTGCATTACCATTTGCAAATCAAATAGCAATCGTAGATAGCCGTACCCACACAATTGCATCATCAATCGCAGTCGATAACAGACCTTATATTTTTGCTCTAACTAGTGAGGTTACAAATTTGATTGTTTTATCCGCCGGAGCGGGAAAGCTTAATTTGGATCCTATGGGAACTCTTTCAGCACCTTCAGTTACTAATATTAATTTATCATCCAATAGCGTAACAGGATCAAATCCCTTAACTATTCCATATTATGATATAACAAATAAGTACCCTTTGCAATTTGCAATAACGAATAATGATTGGGCATTTATTGCATTGGATAGTATGCTTATTAAAATGGATGCACGCGATATTACTTTTGCAATTAATCTTTATAACGCACAAATATTTAGCTTTACGCAAAATTACATTGCTAATGACCTTTTTGCTTTAGAAAAAACGGATAATGGAACGATGATAGAAAAACTTGACCCAATTTCTGGCTCTCTTATTAACAATTTACAAACTCAGTTGAATATTACATCATTTGTTTCACTTTAAAATTGCTGATGAACGAAAACCAATCGATTATTAATCTCGATTCATTGCTAAATTTAAGCGCCCAATTAAATGGATCTTTCGATTGCAATTCAATTTTAAAAGCAGCAATGCTCAGCTTGATGGGCAAATTGAAAATTCCATTTTCACAAGCTTTTATATTAAAAAATGACAATGTGATTGAAATACACAGCGGAAAAAAAATATCTCGAAAATTTGCCGAGAAATTATTTCCTTATTTAAATAATATTCAATCTTGCGATATAATTGAAATTAATAATGATGTGAATTTGTCTGATTCCTCTAATTTAGACGGCAAATATCATTATATAATAAATTTGAAAAATTTTGAACAAAATATTGGATTGATTTTGCTTGGTGAGAAAATTGATAAATCTATTTTATCAGAAGAAGAAAAATACTATGCCAAAATTGTTGCGCAAATTACTTCAATTGCTTTATCGAATGCCATAAATTTTCAAAATATTGAAAATCATTTGCGCGAAATTGAGTGGCGCAATTTGCTTTTTCAAAACTTGCTCAATATCAGCAATGATTTCCTTTCGTTTGGTTCTGAGGAAAATATTATCAAAACATTTTCGCTAAACTTGATGGGGCAACTCAAACTCAATCATTATGCTTTATTTTTAAAAAGCAAGTCAAGCTTTGCACAAATTATAAATAAATTCAATTTCGACTTCCAAGACAAATTAATTAATGAATTTGCATATAATTTTGATGAAACAGCTTCAAAAATACAAAGCCATTACACTGAGGTAAATTATATTTTTCCATTGTATTATCAATCGGAATTGAGAGGAGTGCTTTTATTAGGTGATAAAATGAATAGCAATGAATTTAGCAATGAAGATTTTTTATTTACAGAAATGCTCTCAAACACATTTATTACTGCATTAGAAAATTATAGGTTGATGCAAGAAGAAATAAAAAAACAAGAAATTGAGCGTGATTTGGCTCTAGCAAAAGGAATACAGGAGCGATTACTTCCCAAATCATTTCCCCAAAAAAGGGACTGGGATTTTTATGGGGTGATGAAGCCATCACAAATGGTAGGTGGCGATTATTTTGATTATATTGAGCTTAACGAAAATGAAATACTTGTAATTGTGGCTGATGTCTCGGGAAAGGGAATCGCTGCCTCACTTTTGATGGCAAATCTTCAAGCATCATTACATAGCTTTTCTTTGCTAAATCTTAATGTTAATGATATTGTCAAAAATATTAATCAATTGCTATATCAAAATACTGCTGAAGATAAATTTATTACTTTATTTATTGGCAAACTTAATTGCAACGCAGCAACTTTATCATATATCAATGCAGGCCACAATCCTCCAATTTTAATATCCGGGAATAATGTAATCGAATTAAGCAAAGGTTGCCTTCCATTAGGAATTGAAAAGGAAATTAATGAAATTGAAATTGGCAATGTGACTTTCCATAATGGTGATATTCTTGCAATTTATACTGATGGAATTGTAGAAGCAACAAATTCGCAAAAGATTGAATATGGTAAAGAGAAATTAATTGAAAATCTTTTTAGATTTATTAATTCGTCTATAAAAGAAATGTCTGAAAAAATTCTAATTGATCTATTCAAATTTATCAATGGCGATATGACTGAGAGTAATGAAATGGTTTTTAAAGATGACATCACTTTGAATATTATAAAACGGAAATAAGGAGATTTAATGCTTGTTAGAATTATGCGGCTAAATGAAAAGTTTAATGATATACCATTACCAAAATATATAACACCTGGGTCAGCAGGATTGGATGTATGCGCTGCAATTAATGAACCAATAACAATTGAGCCACTATCGACAGCGCTTATACCAACAAATCTAGCGATTGAATTAGAGCCTGGTTATGAATGTCAGGTACGGACTCGCAGCGGTTTGGCATTAAACTATGGAATATTTGCATTGAATGCACCGGGAACTATTGATAGCGATTATCGTGGTGAAATTAAAATTATACTTTCAAATTTTAGTAAAATGCCTTACACAATTAATCGTGGGGATAGAGTTGCCCAGCTTGTTTTTGCAAAATATGAGCAAGCCTCGCTTGTTGAAGTAAAGAAAATTGAGGATACTCAACGCGGAGCAGACGGCTTCGGTAGTAGTGGTATATAATTTATTAACTTATTATTTAATTAAACTAATTCAACATTATGTTTGAAGGTAATATTCCAAAACTGAGAAAAGATATTGATTTGCAAATCATTGATGATGGAGAAGATAGAGGCATATTGCTTTATGATAAAAGGCAATTTGCTGAAGTTCCCCTACTTTTAAAGTCCGAATTCTTTTTAATCTTGAGTGTTATCGAGGAAGGTATCACCGAGGATGAATTGCGTAATTTGTTTCTTAAGGAAGCAGGTATTAGCGACATAAGTCCAATACTTGAAACCCTTAAAGTGCTAAATGATAACTTATTTTTAGAGAGTGACCGGTATTTTCAAAAACTACGTGAAGATAACCAAGCATATAATATGCTTCCCTCTCGTCCTTTGATTACAGCGGGGCGTTCATATCCTGAAGACCCTGATGAGTTCAATAAATTTATGTGGGACTTATTCGACACAAGGAAAACAAAAGATTTAAATAGAAATGCTACGGCAATCATTGTTCCACATATCGACCTATCATTAAAGGGATATTGTCATCACGTATATTCAATGGGCTATGATGCAATAGCAGAAACAAATTTCGATACAATCGTAATATTAGGCACATCGCATTATACATTTTCGGATTATTTTATGCTGACAAAAAAGCCATACAATACCCCCCTTGGTATGATAGAAAATGACGATGAGGTTCTGGATTATCTTGAGAAAAATTATCCTCATACTTTTACATTTGACGACCAAGCTCACAGATTTGAGCATTCGATTGAGTACCAAGCTGTGCTGTCAAGATATTATTTTAGAAATAGAAATTTCAAAATAGTCCCAATACTTGTTGGTACATTCCAACAATTTGTGCAGGATAAAAAGCAACCAATTTCTGATGATATAATTAGCCAATTTATCGAAGGATTAAAAGAATCTTTGCATAAAGCAAATCGACATCCAATTTTTATTGCAAGTGTAGATTTTTCGCATATCGGGATGAAATTTGGAGATGAATTTGATGCAAAAGATAAGCTTGAACAATGCAAATTTGAAGATTATAAATTGCTCGATTCGATTAGGAATATGAATAAGGAAGAATTTTTTAATGAAATTATCGCGACACAAGATGCATGGAAAGTCTGCGGTGTGTCGCCAATTTATACATTATTATCATTAATTGATGCAAAATCAGGATCTTTTCTTGAATATAATCAGTGGTATGAAGAAGCAACTAAATCTTCAGTCTCTTTTTCAAGCATGGCATTTTATAGCTAATAATTAGCAATTAAATGGGTTAATCGCTATTTTTATGGGCATAATCTGTGACATAAAATCCCGAGCCTTTAAAAATCAACCCAATATCTTTGCTAATGATTCTTTCGACTTCTCCTTTGCCTGCGGGCTGATATTCGCAAATATCTTCAGGGCAAAATTTTAATGGTTCGTCATTAATTTTTTGCTCATATTCAAAAACTTTATTGCATTTTTTGCATTTATATGTGTATATCGGCATTTTGTCTGCTCTTAAAATTGAACAAAACCTATTTTATTATAAACTTCACTAAGTGTTTGATGAGCGATAATACTTGCTTGCTCATCACCGATTTTTATAATCTTATATAGACGTTCGGAATCTTTAATTATTTCTTCATATTTATCTCTAATTGGTGAAATATAATTTGCAACGGCATTTGCTACTTCTTCTTTAAATTCTCCATAACGTGATGAAGCAAATTGCTGCTGAATTTCTTCAATAGATTTATTTGTTGCAATATGAAAGAGCGTCATTAAATTAGAAATACCGGGTTTTTCTTGTTCATTATAATATATCTCACTGCCGGAATCAGTGACGGCACGCTTAATTTTTGTTCGAATAGTTTTGTCATTATCGGTAAGGAAAATGATACCGCTTGAATTTTCATCAGATTTAGACATCTTTTTGGTCGGATCTTGCAAATTCATAATTCTCGCGCCAATTTTTGGAATGTAAGGTTCGGGAATTGGAAAAGTTTGCGAAAACAAGTTATTAAATCGTTGGGCGATATTGCGAGTAATTTCGAGGTGTTGCTTTTGATCTTCACCGACAGGCACAGCATTTGCCTTATAAAGCAAAATATCGGAAGCCATTAATACGGGATAAATAAATAAGCCCGCATTAATATTTTCGGGATATTTTTCTGATTTATCTTTGAACTGCGTCATTCTGCCAAGTTCACCAAAGCCAGTCAAAGTTGATAGTACCCAGGTAAGTTGAGCGTGTTCAGGGATGTGCGATTGAATAAATACTACAGATTTTTCAGGGTCAATACCACAGGCAAGGAACAAAGCTGCAATTTCAAGCGAGCGTTGACGCAAAACTTTTGGATCTTGGCGAATTGTGATTGAATGCATATCAGCAACCATATAAAAACAATGGAAATTGTCTTGCATAGCAACCCAATTTTTCAATGCACCTGCAAGATGGCCAATTGTGAGCATACCTGATGGTGTGATTCCACTTAGAATGACTTTTTTTTGAATATTATTTTCCATAAAGTTGAGTTAATTTACAATTTTTTTCGTCTAAAAATGTTAATAAACTTTTTAAAATATTATTTTTATAAAGTTAACAAAATTACTAAAAGATTATTTTTTAAATGGAAAATAACGCAATTGAAGAAGTAATTGGCAAAGAATATAAATGCTTAGACAAAGGATTTGTGCGATTAGTAGATGTGATGGGCGATGACAATTCGATAGTGCAAGCAGCACGCGTGAGTTATGGCAAAGGGACAAAAACATATAACGAGGATAGAAGTCTTATTCGTTATTTAATGCGGCATTCACATACGTCCCCATTTGAGATGGTAGAATTAAAATTTCACATAAAATTACCAATATTTGTTGCCCGGCAATGGATACGCCATCGTACTGCAAATGTCAATGAATATAGCGGGCGGTATTCGGAAATGCGCGATGAATTCTATTTGCCTGAAGCGAGTGAGATTCGTTCGCAAAGTTCTGAAAATAAGCAAGGACGCAGCGATAATGAATTGTCGCAACTTGTAATAAATCAAATATTACAAAAAATGCAAAATTCGCAAAAAGCAAGCTATTCTGATTATATTTATTATTTAGAGAATGATTTAGCAAGGGAATTAGCTCGTATTAATTTGCCACTTTCTACATATACAGAATGGTATTGGAAAATTGATTTGCATAATCTATTCCATTTCTTAAAATTGCGAATGGATACCCATGCACAATATGAAATTAGAGTTTATGCCAATACTATTGCTGATATTCTAAAGCAAATTTTGCCAATTTCCTACGAAGCTTTTGAAGATTATGAGCTTAGCGCAATCCGGTTTAGCAAAAATGAATTAGATGTGCTTGCCGATATAATTAATAAAGAAAAATTAAAAAATATTCAAGCATCAGATTATGGATTTAATAAATCTGAATGGAAAGAATTAGAAGAAAAATTTAATAAATTTATAAAAAACAAGGATTAATTTATGAAAAGGTACATTACGTTGCTATTTTCATTTCTTATTATCGGCAATTTAGCGTATGCACAAACAACCGAGGAATTTTTGCAGAAATATTTTGAACATACAGGCTTACAAAAATTAGATTCAGTGAAAGCTTTCGAGATTGAAGGTACAACGGACGCTGTAAAAATGCTCGTTGCATTTCGTTTGCAATTTATGAAACCCAATTTTTATAGAATGAAAGAAAGGAGCAATAATGATATAGTAGTCTATAAAATAGATAATGGGAAGGATAATGTAGTAATGCTGCGAGATACAACAATTCCATTTCCAGTATTTGATAATTTTATAATGAAAAGCATTGTGGATTTGCTATCAGGTGGAATATACAATTATCAAAAAAATGGTATAAATATCGAATTTCAGGGTACAGATACAATGCGAGGAAATAAATATTATAAATTAGAGCTAACTGATAAAATTGGTTTGAAGTTCATCGCAATGCTTGACACCACAACATTTGATATTAAATATTTATCGGGAAATCCTTTAAGCGGGCCTATGCAATTTTCACCGATTTTTCTTGATAATTATCGGAAAGTGGATGGTATATCTTTCCCCTTCAAAATTGATTTCGCTGATAGATCAATGGAGATACTAATACGAATTGATTCTATCAAACTTAATCCTGTTCTTCCAAAAGAGATTTTTACAATTGACTATCCTGAAAATAAAAATTTTGATTAAAATTATATGGTATAAATATGAAGATAGATGTAATAATGCCCAAAATGGGCGAATCCCTCCAAGAAGGGACAATTATACGATGGACAAAAAACATTGGTGATAATGTAGAACGCGATGAAACAATTTTGGAAATTTCAACTGATAAAGTCGATACTGAGGTACCTTCACCTGTTGATGGAGTGCTTAGTGAAATTCTCGCTCAAGAGAATGAGACAGTGGAAGTTGGAAAAGTTATTGCTCGTATTTCTACAGATGGAGACGAGGTAGCCCCATCCACACCAAAAGCGGAAGCAAAAGGAGCAATTGAAGAGACAGCAACTGCGGAAAATATTGCAACACCCATAAAAGCAGAAGAAAAACAAACAATTTCAGCGAGCAAGCAATCAAGCGAAACTATTGCAACTCTGCAAACGACAGAACAAATAGTATCCTCTAAACCGCAACCAATTGTTGAACCACAAGGAAATGCTCCGAAGCCAAACGGGCATTCAAACGGTGCAACTTATGAAATTCCCGCACGCGATAATGATAAATTTTATTCTCCACTTGTAAGAGAAATTGCAAAACAATATAATATCTCACTTGAAGAATTGCGAACAATACAGGGAACTGGTGCAGATAATCGTATAACAAAAAATGACATTTTAGGATATATTGAAAGCAAATCCAAGGTTGCACCAACTATTCAACCTACCGAGAAGCCACAGCCAGATGTGATACCATCAATTAAATCTCAAATTTCTCAACCAGAATACACAGGAGAAATAAATCCAATATTTAAAGCAGCAGGCGATTATGAAGTTATTCCTATGGACAGGGTGCGTCAATTGATAGCTGAGCATATGGTACGTTCAAAAACAACTTCCCCACACGTCACAAGTGTTGCAGAAGCGGATGTTACAGAAATAGTAAAACTACGTGAGAAGAATAAAGCAGATTTCCAGGCTCGTGAAGGATTCAAATTGACTTATACACCATTTTTTGCTCTCGCTGCAATTGAAGCAATCAAGCAATTTCCAAATATCAATGTCAGTGTTGATGGCACTAATATAATACGATTTAAACATATCAACCTGGGTATAGCAACTGCATTAGAAGACGGCAATTTGATAGTGCCTGTAATTAAGGATGCTGAGGAATTGAATATTACAGGATTGGCAAGAAAAATTTATGATCTTTCTACTCGCGCAAGAACAAAAAAATTGAATCCTGATGAAATTCAAGGAGGCACATTCTCAATCACGAATGTTGGTACGTTTGGAACGCTATTTGGAACACCAATTATAAATCAACCGCAAACGGGAATTATGGGAATTGGAGCAATCCAAAAGCGAGCGGTTGTGCGTGAGGTAATGGGAAATGATATGATAGTGATTCGGAATATGGCTTACGTTTCGATTACTTACGACCATCGCGTTATTGATGGTCAGCTTGCAGGCAAAGCACTCGAAGCAATTGTTGCATCGCTAGAAAATATGAACGAGAACACAATTAAAATATAAAAGAAAAGATGTATTTTAATAAAGAAACTACCGAAGGTGAGAGTGCCTGAGGTAGTTTTTTTTATTTGGATTATAATAACTATTATAAAGCTTTAAAGAATTCAATTGCCAACATTAATAGCAAAATAACTATCCCGATAAGCGTGATAATCACTAGGATATTTAGGATTATTTGTTGAATTTTTTATCAATATATACAATTATCCAAGATATTTTTACGAAATTAAGAAATATTAATTTGAAGGAATAACATAATATTATTGAATTATAAATGGATCCCTGTACTCCGGAATATCACGCTATTAAAATTATAATGATGATATAAAATTTTTCCCCTATAAAAAACA